>Ga0207667_10000007_pt1 | contig 630590 bp, 583 predicted proteins | sample KBSCornC52_FD_184301 | JGI IMG/M metagenome (GOLD analysis project Ga0207667, IMG submission 184301) | Corn rhizosphere microbial communities from Kellogg Biological Station, Michigan, USA - KBS Corn C5-2 (SPAdes) (version 2) | ecosystem: Host-associated > Plants > Roots > Rhizosphere > Soil ...
TGTCGAGGATCGAAGCAGCCTCCGGCGTGATATCCGACTTGTTCCAGTCGAAGAACACGATGAACGGCCCAGGCGTCACTGCCGGCGGCGGAGGCGGCGGCGGAGGCGGCGGGGGCGGAGGAGGAGGAGGAGGCGGCGGCGGCGGCGGGGGCGGAGGAGGCGGAGGTGCCTTCTCGCCGAAGTTGTACACCAGGCTCGCCAGGATGCTGTTCGAGCGATAGCGCGCGGTCGACTGGCCACCAGCCAACGGGTTCGCAGTCGAGCTGCGAATGTTGACGTGATAGGTGTTGAACCAGCGATACTTCACGCCGACATCGACGTTGTCGTTCACCGGGAACAGCAAGCCGGCAATACCCTGGAAGGCGAAGCCGGAATCGCTGCCGTCGAGGAACCAGTTGCCACCGTTGAGACGGTAGATGCCATAATGGACGCGCGCCACACCGGCGCCGCCACCGACATAACCCTGGACACCATCATCGTCACCGAAGTTCAGGAGCGCGTTGCCCATGAAGCTCAGGACCGAAGTGTTGCCGCTGGCCGAGCTCGGATAGTCACCCGGAGGCGACAGGTTGAGCTGGGTCGAAGTGTGATGGCTCTTCACCTCGGTGTGCTTGTAGCCCACCTCGGCCTCGAGCCGGAGCATGCCAAGATCGTAACCGACAATACCGTCGACATCGAACAGGCCGTTCTTGTGGCGGGCCTCATCGGCGTTGTCGACTGCACCAATATTGATGCGGGTCTTCTCGACGATGATGCCGCCGCCCTCGATACCGACATACCAGGCCTTGTCTTTGGCCATGGCGGGCGATGCGAGCGCCGAAGAAGCCAGTATGGCTATCATGGCGAATTTACGCATTTGTATCCCCTTTTCCTTGCTGGGAGCGTGCAGGTACTCGAAACCCCTAAACACCGCCCTTGTTCTACGCAAGCGCGCAAAAATGTGGACTGTTGCCGAAATGTCTCGGATTAGGACGTGACGTTGACCATGACGCTCCAACCGCTCTGACGCCTTGTAAACTCGAAAAAGGCGGAACGGTTTCGCGCGCGCTTAATTTTTTTGCATCACCGGAGAGCCCGGTTTGGCACGATCAGAAAAAAAGGACCGTTTTGGGCGATAAAAAGGCGCAAAATCAGATGGTGACCGCATATCGGCCGGGCGGTTCATACCGCAGCAAAGGCACTTTGGTGATGGCGGCCGACCGGGTCAAACCCGGTCGGCCCCATTGGCGGACGCGCCAAGCGCTCCCGCCAACGCCGGTCCCTTAGAAGGAAACGCCGATCGAGGCGACGACGCCAGCCTTGGTTTCGTCACGCCCGTTCACGACGAATTCGCCCTTCTTGAAGTCGGTATCGACGTAGGCGACGCTGAACGTCAGCGCCTTGTAGGTATAGGCCGCGGTCAAGCTCCAGTCGGTGTAGTTCTTGAGCCCGTTAGTGAGGTAGGAACGGCCCCAACTCTCGCCGAGATGGCCGGTCAGGGTGATGGGAACACCCGGAATTCCGCCCGACAATTCGCCGTAGGTGTAGAGGCTGTCTTCCTTGGCCTTGCCGCCACAACGCGGATCGTAGGTGCAGGACTGCGCCTTCTGCTTCGGCGCATAATTGAGGCCGACCTTGGTGCCGACCGGGCCGAACGTGTGCGAGGCGTTCAGATAGGGCTCGAAGAAGTCGGTCTTGGCCCCGCCCGAACCGGGATAATAATAATAGAGAACGCCGCTATCGATAGTCGTGCCCGACAGCGTAGTCTTGTAGCCCGCGATCAGATCGATCTCCTGATCGCTGCCGCTGGCAACATATTCATCGATCGAGCTGCCCCATACGCTGACGTAGAAGCCGGAGGAATGGCTGACGGTGAAACTGCCCTGCACAGCGAAGCGCTTGTCCGTCTGCGACACGCCGCGGAAGCGATAATCGCTCACGAGGGTGGCGGTGCCGTTGATGGTCCAGGGACTGGCAGGAGCTGCGGGCGCGTCCTCGGCCAGTGCCGGTGCGGCTACTGCGGTTGCAGCAAGGATGAAGAGCCCGACAAGGGTGGTGCGCATGGAAAATCCTTCTCGCGATTGCGGTCACGTTCCACTGCGCGCTGAATGCGCCCAATCCTCTGCGTCCCTAAAAGGGAGCGGGTGAGCTGCGGTTCAGCCCCGTCCGTCTGACGGCTTTTGCTGCGGGGCACAATGAAAAAGCAGCGGCCGAGGTGACAGGGGCATCACGCTGTTGCGCTACCGCAACAGCAACGCAACATCACTGCTCGAATGCGAAAGCTTATTTCGCGGCAGTCAGCCCGCGTTCGAGGTCAGCAATCAGATCCGCCGGATCTTCAAGACCGATCTGCAGCCGGATCAGCTTGTCGGGGAGGGCCCAGGGCCGGGCGGTGCGGACGCGGGCCGGGTCGATCGGCAGCGCGAGGCTTTCGAAACCGCCCCACGAAAAACCGATCCCGAAATGGTCGAGCGCATCGATCAACCGCACGCGCGCCGCATCGTTGCCGTCGATAGCGAAGGCGAACAAACCGGCCGCGCCCTTGAAGTCGCGCGACCAGAGCTCGTGACCCGCGTCCCCAGGCAGAGCCGGGTGGATCACCTTGCTGACCAAAGGCTGCCGCTGCAGCCAGCGGGCGACTTCGAGCCCGGCCTCGCCATGCTGTTTGAGCCTTATCCCCATCGTGCGGAGGCCGCGACTGGCGAGAAAGGCATCATCCGGGCTGACCGCTTGCCCCATAATCTGAAGCGTCTTGCGAATCTTCTCGAACGGGCCGGCGACCGCGGTACAGCTGCCGAGCATCACGTCGGAATGGCCCGCAACATATTTGGTGCAGGCGAGGATCGAAACGTCCACGCCGTGGGCGATCGCTGGAAACAGCAACGGCGTCGCCCAGGTATTGTCGATCATCGTGACGACGCCGCGCTGTTTTGCGGCGGCGCACAAAGCGGGCACATCCTGAACCTCGAAAGTGAGGCTGCCCGGGCTCTCCATGAACAGCACTTTGGTCCTGTCGGAGAACAAAGCGTCGATCGCAGCGCCACGCACGAGCGGATCGTAATAGCGCGTGGTGATGCCAAGCCTGGCGAGCATTGAGTCGCAGAAAGCGCGCGTCGGCTCGTAGGTGCTGTCGGTCATCAACACTTCGTCGCCGGGTTCGACCATCGCCAGCAGCGCGGTGGCGACCGCCCCCGCGCCGGAGGCGTGAAGCGTGGTCCCAGCCGCGCCAGGCTCAAGCTCGGTCAAAGCCTCGGCAAGGGCCCATTGGGTGGGGCCGCCGCGCCGGCCATAATAAAGCACGTCGTCGGCATGACGCACCGCGTCGCGTAAGGCGGCAACATCGTCAAACAGCACGGTCGATGCGCGCCAGACGGCGGGGCTGACCAGCCCTTGCGTCCAGGCCTTGCGCCGCCCGGCTTCTACCAAGCGGGTCGCGTCTCCCTTCTTGCCATCCGTGCCGCTCATCGCATCCTGCCGATCAATAGCCCGCGTAGCGGATCACCACGCCCCTGAAGCTGGGCCGTGCGTCCGATGGTGAGCCTCCCGCATAAACGCGGAATTCGAAAATCTCGCCATCGCGAGGGTTCCGGAAAGGAATTTCGACCCTGCCGTTCGAATGATCGCCGCCCTCGCGCAGCGAGCGCCCGGTAATCCGATCAGGGAAGATCGCGACATCGAGATAAAGGTCCGGCACCGGCGCGCCGTTCCAGTCGAAGTGGAATTCGGCGACATAATTGCCTGCGTTGAGCCCGATATAGGGCCCAAAGAGAAGGCATTTGTGCGGAACCGTAAGATCCAACGCCAACTCGAACGGGCTGGCCTTGGGCAGATCGGTGCGGAAATCGCCGGCGGGATAAGCGCGTACAGAACCATCGTCGGCATGCCAGAAGGGCTTCGCGATCTTTTCGATCACCAGCTCGATCTCGTAGCAGCCGTCAGTACCTTGATAGGGCATGACCGAATAATCGAAGCCCGCGTCATTTTCGACCAAATGGCGGATGCGATAGCTATTCTCGTCGAGCGCGGTCTCGATCTCGCCGAGCAGGCTTTTCGCCGTGTAGAAGCGCTTGTGATCGGGGTTGATCGGCGACGGCAGCGACCGCTTGCGTTCGAACAGCAATTGGTGCGGCACCACGATCACCATGAAGCCGCCGACCTTGAGCAGGCGGTACCAGTCGCGCAGCACGCCCCGCCAGTCGCCGATATGTTCGAAGCAATGGCTGGAATAGATTGCGTCGAAGCTGCCGTCGGCAAAGGGGAAGGTCGCGCCTTCGTAACCGGGATAGCCGACATCGACCCCGATCGCCTGCGGCACGATCGGCAGATTGCCTTCCTCGTAACCGCGATAGCCGATCTCCATCACGTTGGGGCCGGACATATATCTGGCGAAGAAGCCGCTTTCGATCTTCGCCGCATAGCTCTTGCGCGATTCGAAGCCGACCTTGCGGTCAGCACGGAGCGGTTCCTCGGGCACGGCGCGGTCGAGGTCGATCTCGACGCCGATCAGCTCAAGCTTGACCCTGCCCTTCGCGAACAGTCGCACCTCGAACCCATCGACGTTTTCGGGAAGATCGAGATCGATCGTGGGCGGGCTCTCGGCCGCGTCGAGATTGAACTCGGCCTCAGCCAGGATGCGCTTTCCGCGATCGGCGGAGAGTTCCATCTTGACCTTGCCGGTCGCTCCCTCAGCCAACACGACGCGCGTCGTGCAATGGCCTGCCATGAGATCCAGATAAGGCCCGAAGAAGAGGCAGCCGGCCTTCGCCTCGACCTGCAGGCGGCCATCGGCCTTCTTGCCTTTGGCGGACTCTATGGCGGCGCCCCCACCCGGAAAGCGCCACGGAATTACGGCCATCCCCTGCCCTCGTATCAATCCATCGGTTCAAGCCGCCATAGCCGATCCTTCTCCCCGTGCCAGCCGTTGTGAAAGCCCGCGTCCGTGCTTAATTGGCTGGACATGACCATCACGCATCTCGGCCAGAGTTCGACGCTTCCCGCCTCTCCGGAGCAGGCGGTGCTCGATTATGTGCCCAATCCCCGTTCGGGTAAGACGTATCTGGTCCGGTTCACCGCGCCCGAATTCACCTCGCTCTGCCCGGTTACCGGCCAACCCGATTTCGCGCATATCGTGATCGATTATGTGCCGGGCGAGACGATCGTCGAGTCCAAGTCGTTGAAGCTGTTCCTGGGCAGTTTCCGCAATCACGCGGCTTTCCACGAGGATTGCACGGTCGGCATCGGCGAGCGGCTCGCGACCGAGATGAAGCCGCGCTGGTTGCGTATCGGCGGCTATTGGTATCCCCGCGGGGGCATTCCGATCGACGTCTTCTGGCAGACAGGCGCGTCGCCCGCCGATCTGTGGCTGCCCGACCAGGGCGTTGCGCCTTATCGCGGCCGCGGCTGATAACAACGCCAAGAAGGAGAGAGATATGACGCGCCTGGCCCTGCCCCTGATGATCGCCGCGCTGGCGGCGGTGCCGATCCAGGCCGTCACCATCGCCAATCCCGCCAGCGACCAGATGGCGCGGCTGAGCGTGCTCCAGCGCAAGGGCGCGCTGCGCGCGGCCTTGCTCGATTCGGGCGTGCGGTGCGAGCGGGTCGAGAAGACCAACATCCAGGGCCCATGGGCCAATACGATCATGTGGCGCGCCAAATGTGCTGGCGACCCGCGCTACGATTATGCGGTGTTCGTCGGCCCCGACGCCTCGGTCCAGGTGCGTTATTGCGCCGAGATGGCCGAGCTTAAGCTGCCGCGCTGCCGCCCGTTCAGCACCAACCCGCCCGCCCCGATCATTTTGGGGAAGGTGTCAGCATCGCATTGATAGAGGCTTGTTTCGCCTCCGACAGCTGGAGCCAATAGCGGCCTGGCTTCAGGTCGAAAGCGACGATCTTGGCGATGCCCGAGCAGGGCGGACCATGCGCATGATCAGCCGGTTTGAGCCGATCCCCTTTCTGCACGACATCCATCCAAGCGCCCTGCGACAAAGCGATTCGATAACGGCCCGCCTGTGCGATTTCGATCGGGAAATAGCCGCCGAAGGTGCCCTGCTTCGCCGGTCGCGTCAGCGCAGGCCTGAAGCTCACGCCGGTCGCGGGCTTGAGCGCCAGGGTGGCTTCGCTGCCGATCGTCAGCGCCGGCCCGGCCGGGTGGCCCCAGCCTTCGAAGCCCGCAACGGGTTCCATACGGACGCAGACCGGTTGCGGCGCAGGGGCACCGGCGGCGGCGAGGACGAACAGGATCGGGATCATATCAGCTTGATCTCCCTGAGCCGCTCCATGAGGTAATCATGCGCGGTGATCGGTTCCGGAAAGAGATTGGGTCGCTCTTCCGAAATGCACTGCGGCAGCGTCTGGATCAGATAATCGGGCCGGAAATGCAGAAAGAAAGGCATCGAGTAACGCGACACGCCGCGGCGCTCGGGTGCGGGATTGACCACGCGATGCGTGGTCGACTTCAGCAGCTTGTTGGTCAGACGCTGGAGCATGTCGCCGACATTGACCGCGAGCTCGCCTTCCTTCGGCTGCACAGGCAGCCAGTTTCCGTCGCGATCGAGCAATTGTAACCCAGCTTCCTCGGCGCCGAGCAAGAGCGTGATCGTGTTGATATCCTCATGAGCGCCGGCGCGAATCGAGGGACCGTCGGCGCCCATTGGCGGATAATGAAGCAGCCTGAGCACGCTGTTGCCGTCGCGGACCGTATCCTCGAAAAAATCGGGCGCGAGCCTCAGGTAGCGCGCGATCGCGCGCAACAGGCGCGCGCCGCACGCGTCGAGCGCGTCGAACAAGGCGAGTTCGGCCTTTCTGAAACCCGCGAGTTCGGTGGGCCAGAGGTTGGGTGCCATCATGTCGGCGAAGGCATGACCCTCGGGCAATTCGCGCCCGACATGCCAGAATTCCTTGAGATCGTGTGCCTTGGCATCCTTGGCGGTCTCGATCCCGAACGGGGTGTAACCGCGCGCGCCGCCTTTGCCTGTATGGTAAGCACGCTTCGCCTCCTCCGGCAGAGCGAAGAAGGCTTTCGCCTGTCGCTCGGCCTCGGCGATCACCTCGGCGGGGACGCCGTGATCGGAAACGATCGCGAAGCCGTAGCGTTCAAACGAGCCGCCGAGCGCCTGAGCAAAAGCCTCAGGGTCGGATGCTTCTTGCGCAAGGGAAACGGTGGGAACTTGGGGTTTGTCTAGAATCGTCGTCATGGCGGAGGCTTACTCCCGCCTATCGCCCCTTGAACAGACCCCCGAGCAAACCGCGCAATAGCTGCCCGCCGACCTGGCCGGCAATCTGGCGGCCCACCGACGACGCCACCGATCGCGCTGCGGATTGCAGCATCTTGTCGGTGAGCGTGGGCTTTGCCGCCTCGCGTTCGGCGGCGATGCGCGCGCGTTCCTCGGCGCGGGCCTGCATCTCGGCCGCGCGAGCCGCCTCGCGATCGCGCCGTGCCTGTTCCTGCGCATCGAGCTTTGCCTGGGCAGCGGCGGCCTTGGCGGTTTCGGCCTGCGCTTTCGCGGCCTCGGCCTGCGCCTGGGCCTGTTCTGCCGCCGCCTTGGCATTGCCGGCCTTGGCGGCCAGCATCTCGGCGGCACTCTCGCGATTGACGGCTACATCGTATTTCCCGGCCAGCGGCGAGGTCGAGATGATGATCGCGCGTTCCTTGTCGGTGAGCGGGCCGACGCGCGAGAAAGGCGGGCGGATCACCGTGCGCGCCACCGGGCTCGGCGAACCGTCCGCCTGCAGCAACGAGACCAATGCCTCGCCGACCTTCAATTCGGTGATCGCTGTCGCGACATCGACGCCGGGACTGGCACGGAAGGTCGTCGCCGCCGATTGCACCGCTTTCTGCTCGCGTGGCGTGAAGGCGTTCAATTTATGCTGGACGCGGTTGCCGAGTTGGCCCGCGACGTCGTCAGGAACGTCGATCGGGTTCTGCGTGATGAAATAGACTCCAACGCCCTTCGAACGGATCAGGCGGACGACCTGCTCGATCTTGTCGAGCAGAGCCGGCGCGGCGTCGTCGAACAGCAGATGCGCCTCATCGAAGAAAAAGACCAGCTTGGGCTTATCGGGATCGCCCACTTCCGGCATGGTCTCGAACAATTCGCTCAGCAGCCACAACAGGAAGGTCGCATAGAGCTTGGGTGCCGCCATCAATTTATCGGCGGCGAGCACGTTGATCATGCCGCGCCCGTCATCGGCCACGATCATCATGTCTTGGATGTCGAGCGCGGGCTCGCCGAAGAAATTGTCGCCGCCCTGTGCCTCAAGCTGGAGCAACTGGCGCTGGATCGTGCCGACCGTGGCGCGCGTGACATTGCCGTAGCGCGCGGACAGATCGGCGGCATTCTCCGCCGCCCAGGCGAGCATCGCCTGCAGGTCCGCCATGTCGAGCAACAACAGGCCCTGTTCGTCGGCGACCTTGAACACGACCTGCAGGACACCTTCCTGCACTTCGTTCAGGGCCATCAGCCGCGCGAGCAGCAGGGGCCCCATTTCGGATACGGTCGTGCGGACGGGATGACCCGCCTGGCCGAACAGGTCCCAGAAGATCACCGGGTTGTCGGCATAAGCCCAGTCGGTCATGCCGATGTCGGTGGCGCGTTGGGCAAAGGGCGCGTGGGTAGGGGCCATCGGCGATCCTGCCATGGCGAGCCCCGACAGGTCGCCCTTCACGTCGGCGACGAAGACGGGCACCCCGGCACGGCTGAAGCCTTCGGCGATGCCCTGCAACGTCACTGTCTTGCCGGTGCCGGTAGCGCCCGCGATAAGCCCGTGACGATTGGCGCGCTTGAGGTTGAGCTCCTGACGCTGACCGTCCGCGGTTGCGCCGATGAAGATACCGTCGTCCGCCATTTCAGCCCTCCCTCATTGCTTAGGAACGAGACGCAATAGCCTGCCGTTCGTTTCATCCTCAATCAGCCAGAGCGCGCCGTCAGGGCCCGCCACCACGTCGCGGATGCGGTGACCCAGGTCCCAGAAATCGGCCTCGTGGGCCTTGCCGCCGTCGAAGGCGACGCGGACCAACCCGCTTACGGCAAGTCCGCCGATGAAGGCCGAGCCTTTCCACTGCGGAAAGAGGTTGCCGTAATAGAAAGTGAGCCCACCAGGCGCGATCACCGGATTCCAGTACAGGACCGGCTTCTGGAATTTGTCGCTGCTGTCGTGGCTGGGGATCGGCTTGCCATCATAATTGATCCCATAGCTCACCAGCGGCCAGCCATAATTCTTGCCGGGCTCGATCAGGTTGAGCTCGTCCCCGCCCTTGGGACCCATTTCGGTTTCCCAAAGCTTGCCTTGCGCATCAAAGGCGAGGCCATATTGATTGCGGTGGCCGAGCGTCCAGGTCTCGGACGGAGTCAGATTGGGCGCGGGCACCTGCAGCTTGCGCACGGGCGCGGTCGCGGCAGCCTGCGTATCCGCAGGCGGATCGATCAGGTCGACCGTCGTGGCGCCGGTCTTGCCCGCCCACGGATTGCCCGGTGCGGGCTTGCCATCGAGCGTCAGATGCAAAATCTTGCCGACCGCCTGATTGGGGTCTTGGGCAGGCGTGAAGCGCATCCGCTCGCCTGACGTGAGGAACAGGCTCTTTCCGTCGGGTGCGAAGGCGATATAGCCGCCGAACTGGCCGCCCTGCCCGCGCGGTAGCTGGCGCCAGATCACTTTCAGGCCCGTGAGTGACGCCTTGCCGTTTTCGGCAAGCAGGGTCGCTTGGGCGAGAGCGAGCCCGGATTCATCGGGCTTACCCTCGGAATAGCTGAGGTAGATGGCATGATCCTGCGCGAAGCGTGGGCTGACCGCCACTGAGAGCAGCCCGCCCTGGCCGGCATAGGCGACCTTGGGCACGCCGGTGACTTCGATCTTGTTCTTTCCCGGCGCGACCAGCCAGAGCTTGCCCGGCTTCTCGCTGACCAGCAGTCGCTGGTCGGGCAGGAAAGCGATCTTCCAGGGAAAGTGGAAATGATCGACCGTCGCCAGGGTGAAAGGCTGGTTCGCGCTGGGCTTGACCGGCCCTTCGTTGATCTGCGCCTGCGAACAGGCGGGAAGCGAAGCGAAAAGGACGAGAGCGAGCGTATGGCGGAGCATGAGGCAATGATCCCGTGAAGCGCATGTAGCGCCCGGGCTGATAGCGGCTGACCGCGATGTCGGCCAGCGGCGATACGCGCGCGCCGTACGACTTTAGTTTGGAATCCGAAGAGGCTAGTTCAGCTGCGTGGCGCGGCGCGCAGTCAGCAGGGAGAGGCCTCCTGCCAGCGGATCGCGCGTCCCGAGGAACGCGCGCGAGCCGCTCGTGATGAAGCGGGCGTAGCGACTCTTTTCTTCCAGCCGGCGCGTGAAAAGCGCCTGACGGCGCGGATCGCGCAATGTCTGCGTATGACGTCCGGTAAGGATGACCCCGCTCCATGCTCCCAGCTGCAGCACGCAATCGCCGACGAAGGCGCCGGCCGCCGCTGCCCATGCTTCGCGCTCGGCGGCGGGCGCATGCGGCTCGGCCCAACCCGCGTTGAGCGCGAGTTCCCACGAGACGTGGAGACTGCGCTGACGCAGGCGGCGCATCAGTTCGATTTCATTGTCGTCCGACGGAGAGAAGCCGGAATGGCCCGCCTCGCCATCGGTAACATGGCAGCGGCCGTCTTCCGTCACATCCAGCGCGGCGGCGTTCACGCCATCGTCGATCAGGATTACCGCCCACCGTCCGGGGCGCGTGAAATCGAAAGATGGCCCGCCGAAATGTTCGAGCTTGGCAAAACTGCCGCCGTTGCCGAGCAGCGACCAGGCGGTCGCAGCGACGTCGTTGATTACCGTAACCGGGCGACCGAACATGGCGTTGAGGCCCGAGCGTGAGATGGTCCAGCGCGAGCGCGATACGGGTATTGCGTCGCCCGCAGGCGGAGCGGGGATTGCGAGCACACATTCGGCGCCACGCAGGTTCGTGCCCGATTCGCGTTCGTAGGTGAGCAACGCGTCGGTGAAGGTCGGATGCGCATCACCGGAGAGCGAGACGATCGACTCCATATGGTTCGAGCCCGGCGCGGCGGAGCCGAAACGCACGATTCCCGAAGTCGAAGCATCGGCCAGGACCCATCGTCCTTGGTCGCTCATATTCCGCTCTCCGCTAGGCGCTCGAATTGCGCTTATCATATCGTGCATAGGCCCAATGTCCTGAAACTAGGTTAACGCCGTCGCCATTGAAGCACGGCGCTTGCAGGCGCGGGGCGGAGCGATTATGTGCGCTCAAGTCTTCTCGACATTGGAAACTCTGCCGAGGCCGGCGCCGCAAGGCACCGGCACGAAGGCGCTTACGCTTGGTTCCCGGAGTTTCATTGGCCGACATCGCAGCCCTGACCGCATTAATCGAACCCGAGGCGAAGGCGCTCGGCTTCGAACTGGTGCGCGTGGCGATGTTCGGCGGCAAGTCAGACCCGACCTTGCAGATCATGGCCGAGCGGCCCGATACGCGCCAATTGGACCTGTCCGATTGCGAGGCGCTGTCGCGCCGCGTGTCCGAGATACTCGACGCGAGCGACCCGATCGAAGAGGCCTATCGGCTCGAAGTCTCGTCGCCCGGCATCGATCGCCCGCTGACCCGGGCTAAGGATTTTGACGACTGGAAGGGGTTCGACGCGCGCATCAGGCTCGCCGAACCGCTCGACGGCCGCAAGCAGTTCGACGCGAGACTGGACGGACTCGAAGGTGACATCGTGAAGGTGTATGCCGAGCGGGTCGGCGAAATCGCGATTCCGTTCGGTCAGATCGCCAGCGCCAAGCTGGTTCTGACCGACGCATTGATCAAGGCAACCGCCCCTCTCTCTGTCGAGGGCGCGGATCGGATTTCACAGGAAGGATAAGTACACGTCATGGCTACCGCCATTTCCGCCAACAAGGCCGAATTGCTCGCTATCGCCGACGCCGTCGCGCGCGAGAAGCTGATCGACAAGGCGATTGTGATCGAGGCGATGGAAGACGCGATCCAGCGCGCTGCCAAGGCCCGCTACGGCGCCGAAAACGACATTCGCGCCAAGATCGACACCAGCGCCGGCGACGTCCGCCTGTGGCGCGTTGTCGAAGTGGTCGAGGAGGTGGAGAATTACTTCACCCAGGTTTCCGTCGCCGAGGCGCAGAAATTGCAGCCGGGCGCGGTGCTGGGCGACTATATCGTCGATCCGCTGCCCAATATCGAATTCGGTCGCATCGCCGCGCAGGCCGCGAAGCAGGTGATCTTCCAGAAGGTCCGCGATGCCGAGCGTGAACGCCAATATGAGGAGTTCAAGGATCGTGCGGGCGAGATCATCGTCGGCACGGTCAAGTCGGTCGAGTTCGGTCATGTCGTGGTCAACCTCGGCCGCGCCGAGGGCGTGATCCGCCGCGACCAGCAGATTCCGCGCGAGGTATTGCGCAAGGACGATCGCGTGCGCGCGCTCATCCTGAAGGTCGTTCGCGAAAATCGCGGGCCGCAAATCTTCCTCAGCCGCGCCCACCCCGACTTCATGAAGAAGTTGTTCGCGCAGGAGGTGCCCGAAATCTACGACGGCATCATCGAGATCAAGGCGGCTGCCCGCGACCCGGGTTCGCGCGCCAAGATCGGCGTGATCAGCCGCGACAGCTCGATCGATCCGGTCGGCGCCTGCGTCGGCATGAAGGGCAGCCGCGTCCAGGCGGTCGTCCAGGAATTGCAGGGCGAGAAGATCGACATCATCCCCTGGTCGCCCGACAATGCGACCTTCGTCGTCAATGCGCTGCAGCCGGCCCAGGTCGCGCGCGTGATGATCGACGAGGAGGAAGAGCGGATCGAAGTCGTCGTTCCCGACGATCAGCTTTCGCTCGCCATCGGCCGCCGCGGCCAGAATGTCCGTCTCGCTAGCCAGCTCACCGGCAAGGCGATCGACATCCTGACCGAGGCCGACGCGTCCGAGAAGCGCCAGCGCGAGTTCGTTCAGAATAGCGAGATGTTCCAGCAGGAGCTGGACGTCGACGAGACGCTTGCCCAGTTGCTGGTGGCGGAAGGCTTCAGCAGCCTGGACGAAGTCGCCTATGTCGAAGTCGAGGAACTCGCGACGATCGAAGGCCTGGACGAGGAAATCGCGTCCGAGCTGCAGAATCGCGCGACCGAGGCGCTCGAGCGCCGCGAAGCCGCCAACCGCGAGGAGCGCCGCGCGCTCGGTGTCGAGGATGCGGTCGGCGAGCTGCCGTACATCACCGAAGCGATGATGGTCACGCTCGGCAAGGCCGGCATCAAGACGCTCGACGACGTGGGCGACCTGTCGACCGACGAACTGATCGAGAAACCGCGCGCCGAACCGCGCCGCCGCAAGGAAGGCGCGCCCGCACCCAAGCCCGACAAGGGCGGCGTACTGGCAGCCTACGGCCTCTCGACCGAGCAGGGTCAGGAAATCATCATGGCTGCGCGCCAGGCCGCTGGCTGGTTCGCGGACGAGGAGGCGTAAGCGCTATATGCCTTTCATAGCGATCGAATTGGCGGGCACCGCGACGCGTGACCAGAAGGCGGCGATCGTCGCCGACGTCACGCGCTCGATGGTCGAGCGGCTGGGTAAGCCGGCTGCGGCCGTGCAGGTCGTGATCAACGAGCACGCCACCGAAAATTACGGTTCTGCAGGCATTCTCATCGCCGACCGCACCGCATCTCCAACCCAGGAGGTCGCGCATGCGAAAAGCGGACAATGAGCGTCCTGCTGAACTGACGGCCGACTCCGCCCCGCCCGCCAAGGGCGGGAAGGGCGATCCCGAGCGCACCTGCTGCCTTTCGGGGCAGAAGGCGCCGCGCGATGCCCTGATTCGGCTCGCGATCGGTCCCGACGGTACGATCGCGCCCGACGTGCGCGCCAAGGCGCCGGGTCGCGGTGCGTGGATCGGGGTCGACCGCAAGACGCTCGAAGAGGCGATCACCAAGGGCAAACTCGCCAAGGCCCTGAACCGCGCGTTCAAGACAGCGGTCAACGTGCCCAACGATCTGGCCGACCAGATCGAAAAGGCGCTCGAGCGCGCGACGCTCGACCGGCTCGGGCTGGAGGCTCGCGCGGGCCAGGTCATCACCGGCACCGAGAAGATCGTCGACGCGGCGCGTAAGGGCACCGTCGAGCTGCTGCTGCACACCTATGACGCTGCCGCCGATGGCACACGGAAGCTCGACCAGGCGTTACGTGTGGGACTCGATCTGGAAGGTTCCGACGTCCGGGGACTCGCAATCCCGGCCACACGCGCCATATTGTCGATGGCGCTTGGGCGCGAGAACGTGGTACATCTTGCCTTGATCGCGCCGGCCGCCGCTGCGCGCGTCAACCAGGCGCTTGGCCGTTGGCGCGGCTTTATTGGACTGGATGGATAGTCTTTGGGCCTTGCGAGAGCTTCGCGAGGCGTGTTTGGCGTCTGATCAATATTTAAGGGTTCGGGTTACAGAATGAGCGATAACGAAAAGCCGAAACTGGGTATGCGCGCGCCGCTCGGTGTTCGCCGTACTGTCGAGACGGGCAAGGTGAAGCAGAGCTTCAGCCATGGCCGCTCGAATACGGTGATCGTCGAGACGAAGAAGGCACGCGTGCTCCGGCGGCCCGGCGACCCCGCGCCCGCATCGGAACCAGAGACCGAGGTCGAGGTCGAAGCCGCGGCTCCCGCACCCGCGCCTGCCGCTCCGGCCCCCGCGCCACGCCCGCAAACGCCCTCTGCGCCCGCCCGTCAGATGACGCCGCTCGAGCGCCGCGAGCAGCAGGAGCGCCTGCTGCGCGAGGCCGACGAAGCGCGCATGAACGCGCTCGAGGATGCGCGCCGTCGCGAAGAGCAGGAAGCCCGCGAATCCACCGAAGAAGAAAAGCGGCGCGCGGAAGAAAATCGCCGCGCCGCCGAGGAAGCCGAGCGCAAGGCGGCCGCAGATGCCGCAGCGGCTGCGGCAGCCCCCGCGCCCGAACCGCAGGAATCTGCCGCTCCCGTGGCTGAAGCTCCCGCGACTGAAGAGGACGAGGAAGCTGCCCGCCGCCCCGGCGCGCCGCCACCCCGCCGCTTCACGCCGGTCGTCACCAAGCGCCCCGAGCCAGCCCGCCCAGCGCGCGGCCGCCAGGGCGACGATCGCCGCCAATCGGGCAAACTTACCGTTACCCGTGCGCTCGACGACGGCGACGGCGGCGCGCGTGCGCGCAGCCTCGCCGCGCTCAAGCGTGCCCGGGAAAAGGACAAGCGCGCGCATCAGATGGGCGGCCCTGCGGTCAAGCAGGTACGCGACGTGGTGGTGCCGGAGGCGATCACGGTTGCGGAGCTCGCCAATCGTATGGCTGAGCGGACCGCCGACTTGGTCAAGTCGTTGTTCAAGATGGGCACGCCGGTTACCTCCAACCAGGTGATCGACCAGGATACGGCCGAGCTGCTGGTCAGCGAATTCGGTCACAATATCCGCCGCGTTTCCGAGAGCGACGTCGATATCGTCACCGAAACCGATGTCGATGCCGAGGATACACTGCAGCCGCGTGCCCCGGTCGTCACGATCATGGGTCATGTCGATCACGGCAAGACCAGCCTGCTCGACGCACTGCGCGGCACCGATGTCGCAGCAGGCGAGGCGGGCGGTATCACGCAGCATATCGGCGCCTATATGGTGACGCAGAAGGACGGGTCGAAGATCACCTTCCTCGACACGCCCGGCCACGAAGCCTTCAGCGAGATGCGCGCGCGTGGCGCCGACGTGACCGACATCGTCGTGATCGTGGTAGCGGGCGACGACGGCATCCGCCCGCAGTCGATCGAGGCGATCAACCACACCAAGGCGGCCGGCAAGCCGATGATCGTCGCCATCAACAAGATGGACAAGCCTGGCTCCAACGCCCAGCGGGTGCGCGAAGCTTTGCTGCAATATGACGTCCAGGTCGAAAGCATGGGCGGCGACGTGCAGGAGGTCGAGGTTTCGGCCACCGCCAAGACCGGCCTCGACGAGCTGATCGAGAAGATCCAGCTGCAGGCCGAGGTGATGGAATTGAAGGCCAACCCCGACCGCGAGGCCGAGGGCGTGGTGATCGAGGCTCAGCTCGACAAGGGCCGCGGTCCGGTCGCGACCGTGCTCGTCCGCCGCGGCACGCTCAAGACCGGCGACATTTTCGTCGTCGGCCCGGAGAGTGGCAAGGTCCGTGCGCTGATAGACGACAAGGGCAAGCAGGTGAAGTCCGCCGGCCCGTCGGTCCCGGTCGAGATCCTCGGCATTTCGGGCGTGCCCGGTGCGGCAGATCAGCTGACCGTGGTCGAGAATGAGGCGCGTGCCCGCGAGGTCGCCGCATACCGTGCCGGCGTGATCCAGCAGAAGCGCACTACCAGTGCGCCAGCCAGTCTGGAATCGATGTTCTCAGCACTGCGCGACAAGCAGGCCGAACAATATCCGGTGGTGGTCAAGGCCGACACCCAAGGCTCGGTCGAGGCGATCATCGGCTCGCTGCACAAGATCGGCAATGACGATATCCAGGTCCGCATTCTGCATTCGGGCGTAGGCGGCATCACCGAGAGCGACGTATCGCTCGCGGCTGCGTCACGCGCGCCGATCATCGGCTTCAACGTCCGCGCGAATGCCAAGGCGCGCGAGATCGCCACGCGGGACGCGGTCGCGCTCAAATATTATGACGTGATCTACGACCTGCTCGACGAGATCCGCGCGGCGATGGCGGGTCAGCTCGGTCCCGAATATTTCGAGACCGTGGTCGGCCGCGCCGAGGTCCGCGAGGTGTTTTCGGCGGGCAAGCACGGCAAGGCTGCCGGCCTGCTCGTCACCGAGGGCTATATCAAGAAGGACCTGCGCGCGCGTCTCACGCGCGACGACGTCATCATCTACAACGGCAAGATCGCCTCGCTGCGTCGCTTCAAGGACGATGTGGCCGAGGTTCGCGCCGGGCTGGAATGCGGCGTCACGTTCGAAGGATCGACCGACATCAAGGCGGGCGACTTCCTCGAGACGTTCGAGGTCGAGGAGCGCGAACGGACGCTTTGAGGCAGCCCGAACAGGAGTCGCCGGGTAGTCGCGCGACGCGCGTTGCCGGCGGCTGCCTGACCGAGTTGTTTACAGGCTGCCTGTTCGACGGCTGTATCGCTTTGGCATTTCCGTGCCTCGTCGGAGCGGTCGTCATTTATTGGCTGGTTTAGACAATGCGTCACAACGAAACCCCTGAAGGCCGATCTGTCCGCCTGCTGCGCGTCGGCGAGCAGGTGCGGCATATCCTGTCCGAAATATTGATGCGCGGCGACGTGCATGACGAGGTGCTCGCCTCGCATCTCGTGTCGGTGACCGAGGTGCGGATGTCACCAGACCTGAAGCACGCGACCGTGTTCGTGAAGCCATTGCTCGGCGCAGACGAGGAAAAGGTGATCAAGGCGCTGCGCACTAACACCGCTTATTTCCAGAGCGAAGTCGCCAAGCGCGTGAACCTCAAATATGCGGCGAGGCTGAAATTCCTGTCCGACGAAAGCTTCGACGAGGGTGCGCGGATCGACGCGCTGTTGCGGACGCCCAGCGTGGTGCGCGACCTCGACAGCGATGACTGATCTGGGCGCGCCGCTGCAAAGCGGCGATTTGCGGCTCGAGCCGCTGGCGGAGCATCATCGCGCCGATCTTAAGGCGGCCTGCGCCGAGGATCCGGTGATCTGGCCGATCTATTCGGTTTCCTACGATCCAGATCATTTCGATGCGCAGTTCGACGCGCTTTGCGCGCGCGAAAACACCTACCCCTTCGCCGTAGTGAAGGAGGACGGGCTGGTCGGCATGACAGCCTTTCTCGGCCACGTGCCCGCGCGGCAGACGGTCGAGATCGGCAATACATATTATGTGCCGGGCGTGCGAGGGACCGGGCTCAACGCGCGGGTGAAAAAGCTGCTGCTCGACCGCGCTTTCGCCTGCGGCATCCGCCGTGTCGAATTCCGTGTCGACGATCGCAACGAACGGTCGAAAGCTGCGGTGCGCAAGCTGGGCGCCAACCAGGACGGCCTGATCCGCGCCGAACGCATCACATGGAACGGTCATGTGCGCGACACTGCGCTTTTCTCCATCCTGGCGGAAGAATGGCACAATCCCTCCGAGGCGTGACGGAATCGACTCTGCGACTCGGCCAGACCATGTTATCCACAGACTCGTACCGGCCCAATGGAGCCTGGGCACGGATATGAGCGACAACAAACGGCTCCCGCTTCATGAGCGTGAAGGAGACGGGATATGGACCTCATCGATCTCTACCACCGTCGTGGCATCGCCCTCGTGCGCTCGAAGCTTCGCGGTAGCGCGGCAGCACGGCGCGGTTACGGCCGACTCGCCCGTATCTATTCCGAACAGATCGAGCGCCGTCGGGCGACGATGCCGGATTCGAGCGAGCTGACGCCGGCGCTTTAACGCGCCTCTAATTCCAATGCGGTTCGCCTCCCGGGTGCGCTCCGGGCCCCGCTGGGCCGTGGGCCCTTTTTGCGCAGATGGAGGGATGCCGGAACAGGTCCGGCATGATGGGCGCAAAGAGGTGCTGTAGTTTCCTCTTGTCGAAAGGCTCAAGCGTCCGCACATCGGGCGGCGATGGCAGACCTTTATTCGACTTTGGGTGTGGCGCGCGGCGCGGACGAGGCCTCGATCAAGAAGGCGTACCGTAAGCTTGCCAAGGAGCTGCACCCCGACCGCAACGCGGACAACCCCAAGGCCGCCGCGCGCTTTTCGGAAGTCACGCAGGCCTATGACCTGCTGATGGATAAAGACAAGCGCGCCCAATATGATCGCGGCGAGATTGACGAGCAGGGCAATCCCAAGATGCCGTTTGGCTTCGGCGGGCAACGCGGGGGCGGGCCCGGCGGGTTTCGTCCGACGCGGGGTGCGCCCGGCGGGGACGCCTTCGACTTCGGAGACGCCGCCGCCGCCGATTTCGGCGACATATTTGAAGGCATATTCGGCGGCTCCCGCCAGCAGCAATCTTCGCAGCGGAGCGGGTTTAGCGGCTTTGGCGGGTTCGGCGCGCGCGCCAGGCCGCAGAAGGGCGCGGATGTCGCCTACCGGCTCGCGGTCGAGTTCGAGGAGGCCGCCGCGCTGAAGCCGCAGCGCATCACGCTCCAGTCGGGCAAGACGATCGACCTGAAGATTACCGCCGAGGCGGTCGCCGGCACGCCCTTGCGCCTCGTCGGGCAGGGTGAGGCGGGGCCGGGCGGGCCTGGTGACGCCACGGTCAGCGTCGAGGTCAAGCCGCACCGTTTCTTCACGCGCGATGGCGACGATGTCCGGCTCGATCTGCCGGTCCGGCTGGACGAGGCCGTGCTGGGCGCGCGGATCAAGCTGCCTACGGTCGAAGGCGCGGTGATGATGACGATCCCGGAGGGCTCGACCTCGGGTAAGGTGCTGCGGCTCAAGGGGCGCGGGTTCCACAAACGCGGCGGCAGTCGCGGCGACCAGCTCGTCACGCTGATGGTCGACCTGCCCGCCGACGACGAGGCGCTCAAGCAATTCGCCGAGAATTGGAACGGCGACGATCAACGCAACCCGCGCGCGAACCTGGGCGTATAGGCGAACAGCACGATCGCCGCCCGCCGAGGCGCGACATGCGCATTTTCGAGGACGTGAATCGGGCTCAAGACCTTCAGGGAGCGTGGGACATTCAGGAAATCTCGCCCGAATCGCCTGAACGGCGTGGCGATCATGTCGAACAGGACCGACGCCACACGCGTCTGTTCAATGTCGTCAAGCGGATCGCGGTGGGCGTCTATTCGGACGGCTTCATCCATGCCGGCAACCTCGCCTATCTCGCGCTGATCTCGCTCTTCCCGTTTTTCATCGTGCTTGCCTGGCTCGCGCACACGTTCGGACATAGCGCCGACACCGAGGATGCGATCTATTCCTTCCTGCGCACCGTGCCGCTTTCGGTCCGCGACTTTCTGCGCCAGCCGATCGACGAGGTGCTGAAGCAGCGGACCGGCGCGCTTTTGTGGTTCGGCGGCCTGGTCGGACTGTGGACCACGGGGAGTTTCATCGAGACGATCCGCGACATATTGCGCCGCGCCTACGGGCTGCGCTTCTCCAAGCCCTTCTGGCAATATCGCCTGCTGTCGGCGGCGCTGGTGATCGGCGCCGTGATTTTGATGCTGGCCGCCTTCAGCGCGCAATTGCTGCTGACCGGCGTCGCCAATTTCATCGACCGGGTCATGCCCGCATCGAACGACGTCACCGGCTGGATCGGCTGGACCCGGCTTGCACCTTTGGCCGCATTGTTCGCTGCGCTTTACCTGATTTTCTATTCGCTCACGCCCAGCAAATATCGCTGGACCAAATGTCCGAAATGGCCGGGTGCCGCCTTTACCGCCGTCTGGTGGACGGCCGTGACGACCATATTGCCGCCGGTACTGGCCCTTCTGGGGGGGTATGGCCGCACTTATGGCAGCCTGGCGGGCTTCGTCGTGACGCTTTTCTTCTTCTGGCTGGTGGGGTTCGGGCTGGTAATCGGTGCGCACCTCAACGCGGCACTGGCGGAAACCCCCGACGACAGCGTAAGGGACGCAGGCCGAGCTTCGATGGAGGGATGATGGCCGGGCTGATGGAAGGAAAGCGGGGGCTTATCATGGGCCTCGCCAACGACAAGTCGCTGGCTTGGGGCATCGCCAAGGCCTTAAGCGCACAGGGCGCGGAACTGGCCTTCAGTTACCAGGGCGCAATGATGGAAAAGCGTGTCCTGCCACTCGCGGAGGAGCTGGGCGTTCCGCATCTGATCGAATGCGACGTGTCCGATGCCGCGAATCTTGAGCGCGCCTTCGCTGAACTGGCGGAAACCTGGCCGACGATCGATTTTCTGGTCCATGCGATCGGCTTTTCCGACAAGAATGAGCTGCGCGGTCTCTACGTCGACACCAGCCTCGACAATTTCCTGCTGACGATGAACATCTCGGCCTATTCTATGGTCGCGGTGACGCGTCATGCGCGCAAGATGATGCCCAATGGCGGGTCTGTCCTGACGCTGACCTATTACGGCGCCGAAAAGGTCGTGCCGCATTATAACGTCATGGGGGTCGCCAAAGCCGCGCTGGAGACGAGCGTCAAATATCTGGCGATGGACCTGGGGCCCGAGAATATCCGGGTTAACGCCATCTCCGCCGGGCCGATCCAGACACTGGCGGCACGCGGGATTGGCGATTTCAACTACATTCTCAAATGGAATCAGCTGAATAGCCCGCTCCGTCGCAACGTTACCATCGAGGAAGTGGGCGGGGCCGGGCTGTACCTGCTTTCGGATCTGGCTTCGGGCGTGACGGGTGAAATCCATCATGTCGATGCTGGATATAACGTGATCGGCATGAAGGCCGAGGACGCGCCTGATATCGCTTTGGCGTGAAATACCCTCCCCCTTTGGAGAGAGGGATCGGGAGCCGCCGCCTGAGCGGGTACAAGTTCAGGCGCCAAGTCTGGATTGGCGTCTATATTGCGGACTTCGTTTGCACCGAAACCAGGCTGATCGTCGAACTGGACGGCTCGCAAAATGCCGACGCGGCGAAGTACGACACGGAGCGGGATGCAACCTTCACCGAAGCAGGCTATCGCACGCTACGATTCTGGAACAATGACGTGACAGGGAACTCGACGGGGTGTTGAACGCTATTCTTCTGGCTTGCGAAGCGCGCTTGCCCTCACCCTCCCGCCGCTTTGCGGCGGGCCCCTCCCTCTCCCCAGGGGGAGAGGGGTTTTGAGCTACAACACATTCGGCCGCGTCTTCCGCTTCACCACCTGGGGGGAGAGCCATGGGCCTGCGCTTGGCGCGGTGGTGGACGGCTGTCCGCCGGGGCTGGTGCTCAGCGAAGCGGACGTGCAGCCCTGGCTCGACCAGCGGCGGCCCGGCACGTCGCGCTTCACGACGCAGCGGCAGGAGCCGGACCAAGTCCGCATCCTGTCGGGCGTGTTCGAGGGTAAGACCACCGGTACGCCGATCAGCCTGATGATCGAGAATGTCGACCAGCGCTCGAAGGATTATTCGGAGGTCGCGCTCGCCTATCGGCCGGGCCATGCCGATTATACCTATGACGCCAAATATGGCTTCCGCGACTATCGCGGTGGCGGCCGATCGTCGGCGCGCGAGACGGCAGCGCGGGTCGCGGCGGGCGGGGTTGCGCGGCTGGTGATCCCGGAAGTGCGGATCCGCGCTTATCTGGTCGAGCTGGGCGGCGATGCGATCGACCGCGACAGTTTCGATGCGGCGCAGATCGGGGCTAATCCTTTCTTCTGTCCTGATGCCGCCGCTGCCGTACGCTGGGAGAAGATCGTCGATGATGCGCGCAAGGGCGGGTCGTCGGTCGGCGCGGTGGTCGAATGCGTGGCGGAGGGCGTGCCGCCCGGCTGGGGCGCGCCGATCTACGCTAAGCTCGACAGCGAACTCGCCGCGGCGATGATGACGATCAATGCCGCCAAGGGGATCGAGATTGGCGACGGCTTCGGCGCGGCGCGGCTTACGGGCGAGCAGAATGCCGACGCAATGCGACCAGGGGCCGACGGCAGGCCGCACTTCCTTGCCAACCATGCGGGCGGCATTCTCGGCGGCATTTCGTCGGGACAGCCGGTGGTCGTGCGCGTCGCGCTCAAGCCGACCTCGTCGATCCTGACTCCGGTAGAGACAATCGACCGCACCGGCGAAGCGGCGGAAATCCGGACCAAGGGCCGCCACGATCCCTGCGTCGGCATCCGCGGCGCGCCCGTGGTCGAGGCGATGATGGCCCTGGTGCTCGCCGACCAGAAACTACTGCATCGCGCCCAGACCGGGCGTTAATTCGGTTAAGCGGCCGGCGCCGCGTCCACGCCAACTAAGCCGCCCTTTGCGGCGACCGCATGCCGGCGGCCGCGGCGTCCAGCGCCTCCGCCAGCGCGCGCAGGGTGAAGGGCTTACGCAGCACCTCCGAGCCCTTGAAGCTCTCCGCCTCGCCTGCCTCGCCGACATAGCCGGTCACGAACAATAGCCCGACATCGGGATGACTGACGCGAATCTGGCCGGCCAGTTCGGGGCCGGTCATACCGGGCATCACCACGTCGGTGATGACCAAGCCAATATCGTCGCGCTCCTCGAGCTGGTCGATCGCCTCGGGGCCTGAGCCGCACAATATTGCGGGGTAGCCGAGCTCGGTCAAAGCCGTACCGGTTGCAGCGCGCACACGGGGGTCATCCTCTACCACCAGGATCGTGCCGACATCGGCGCCCGCTTTGGGCGCGGCGGCGGATAACGCGCGTTCGGCGGGCCGCGCTTCGCCGGCATGGCGCGGAAGATAAAGCGAAACGGTCGTACCTTCGCCCAGTACCGACTGGATCGTCACGTCGCCGCCGGACTGGCGTGCGAAACCCGAAATCTGCGAGAGGCCGAGGCCGGTGCCCTGGCCCGCCGGCTTGGTGGTGAAGAAGGGCTCGAACACGCGCTCGAGTGTCTCCGGGCTCATGCCGGTGCCATCGTCGGTGACCGATATTCGCACATAATCGCCCGCCGCGAGCGCGCCGACCTCGCCCGCGGCGAGATCCACATTGGCGGCGTGCATGACGAGCTTGCCCTCGCCGTCCATAGCGTCGCGCGCATTGACGGCGAGGTTCAGGATCGCATTTTCGAGTTGGTAGGCATCGACCCAGACCGGCCAGACATCGGCGTCGCTTTCGATCTCCACTTCGATCCGCTCGCCGATCGTACGGTCGAGCAGGTCTGACATGTCGCGCAGCAACCGTCCGGGCCTGATCGCTCCCGGTAAAAGAGGTTCTGCCCGCGCGAAGGACAGTAGCCGGCGGGTAAGTGCGGCGGCGCGGTTGGCGCCTTCCAGCGCACTATCAATATGGCGCGAGGCCTCCTGCGCCTGCTCCTCGACCCGCCGCTTGGCCATTTCGAGCCCGCCCAACACGACCGCCAGCATATTGTTGAAATCGTGCGCGATCCCGCCCGTCAATTGCCCGACCGCCTCCATCTTCTGGAGCTGGCGCAATTTGGCTTCGGCCTCGGCGCGGTTATGGCCTTCGGCGATCAAACGGAGATTGGCATCGCGCAATTCGGCGGTACGCTCGATCACCGCCTGCTCGAGGGCCTGCGCGCGGTCGGTCTCTATATCGGCGATGTCGCGCGCGACGCGGCGTTCGGCGAGCGCGCTTATCACCAGCCAGCCGAGCGCGATCACCGACAAAGCCAGCAATATGCCCACCAGCGAGAGAAGGTGCGCCAGATTATTGGCACGATCGGTCTGGTCGGCCGCGAAGTCGGATCTCTTGCCGAGCAGCTTGTTCTCGGCCTCCGCCATAGCCTGCAAGGTCACGCCAATGTCCTTGAGCGTCGGGGATTTACCCGCCACCGCGAACAGCGAGATCGCCGACCAGCCCTTTTTGAGGCTGGCAAGCTGCGCCGGCGGCCCCAACTCCTGCCCCCTCTTTTCGTAGAGGTCGCGCAGGTGGGCGAGACGGGCAGCCTGAACAGGATCGTCGTGAACGAGGTCGCCTAGATCGTCCAGCATCGAGCCGACCCGGCGCCACTGGTCGTAATAGACCGTGCCGGTATCGCGATCCCCGTTGATCACATAGCGGCCGAGCGCGGCCTCGGCCTGGCCGAAAGCGCCGGCGATCTGGCCGGTGACAACGACGATATCGTAGCTGTGCTGCTTGCGTGCGAGTGCAGCGTCGCGCTGGTGATTCGATTGCTGCACGAGGGTTAGCAAAGCGGCGACAAGGAAGGCGGTGACAAGCGCGACCAGGCCGCCGAGCAGCTGGACCCTGATCTGCGGCTCGTAGCCCGCTGGTGAGGACGCGTCGTCGCTCATGGCTATTTTGGCCATAGCCGGAAGCGTCACGATCGGAAAGGGTTCTGTCCCGTAACGTTTTGCCGACGCACGGATATTGCCGTCAGGCGATGCAGCCGACCGCGCGTCCCGCGGCGGCGAAAATGTCGATGATCTGGCCGACCTGCTCGTCCGAATGCTCGGCGCAGAGCGAGCAGCGTAGCAGATAGGTGCCGGCCGGCGTCGCCGGCGGACGCGCGAGGTTCACGTAAAGCCCCCCTTCAAGCAGTGCCTGCCACAGCATCACAGCCTTTTCCTGATCGGGCAGCATCACCGCGATGATCGCCGACTGGGCGGTCTCGGTCGCGATAGAGTAGCCCAGGTCGCGCAGGCCCTGATGCAGCCGCTTCGAATTCTTCCAGAGGTGCGCGCGCTTGTCGCCGGCGTGCCTCAGCTTGCGGATCGAGGTCGCGGCGGTCGCGACCACCGACGGCGGCAGCGAGGCGGTGAAGACATAAGGGCGACAGACGAGGCGCAGCACCTCGAAATCCGGATGGTTCGAAACACAGAAGCCGCCGACCGTGCCGACCGACTTACTGAAGGTACCGACGACGAAGTCGATATCCTTCTCGCAGCCCAGTTCCTCGTAAACGCCGCGACCGTTGGGGCCGAAGAAGCCCATGCCGTGCGCCTCGTCGCACAGGATCATCGCGCCATGCTTTTTCGCCACCGCGACCATCTCGGGCAGCGGGGCGATGTCGCCGAACATCGAATAGACGCCCTCAAGCACGACCAGTTTGCCCGCTTCCTTGGGCAGGCGGCCGAGGCGCTTGTCGAGATCCTCGACGCTATTGTGGCGGAAGCGGACGATCTCCGCATTACCGAGCCAGCAACCGTCATAGATCGACGCATGGCTGTCCGCGTCGAGGATGATGTAGTCGCCCTTGCCCGCGAGCGTGGAAATGACGCCAAGATTGGCCTGATAGCCGGTCGAGAAGACGATCGCGTGTTCGGTCCCGTAAAATTCCTTGAGCGCGTCCTCGCACTCCTTGTGGCCCTGATAGGTGCCGTTGAGCACGCGGCTGCCGGTCGTGCCCGATCCGAATTTGTCCAGCGCCTCCTTGCCCGCCGCGATCACGTCAGGATCGAAGGTCATGCCCATATAATTGTAAGTGCCGAGCAGGATCGTATCCTTGCCCTGGATCACCGCCAGTGTGGGTGATTTCACTTCGGTCATCACGATTGAGAAGGGATCGCGCACGCCGGTCGCGAGCAGGGCCTCGCGCTCGTTGATCAGCGGTTTGAACTTGCTCAGTAGATCGTGCGGACCCGCCGGGTTGGGCAAATCGGCGAGCGTGGCGTCTTCGGGCGTGTCGATCGCGTCGGTCATCACGCAGCCGTCAGCTTGCGGATCGTGGCGACCAACTGGCCGACCGTCTCGATCTCGGCCTGCATGTTCATCGTGATGAGGATGTCGAACTCATCCTCGACCGCCGCGACGAAATCCATCACCGTCAGGCTGTCCCATTCCAGGTCGGTAGCGAAGGTCGTGGCTTCGGTCAGCTCTACGCCCTTCTTGTTAAAGGGCTCGATCTGCTCGGCGACGCGCTCGAAAATCTCGTCTTGGTCGGTCATGGGTCAGCCTTTACGGAACGTGTGCGCCGATTGCCAAGCGAATGCGGCAGCAAAGGGGCGTTTCAGAGCCACCCTTGGGCCTCATACCAGCGCGCGGTAGCGGCCAGTCCGTCTTCGGTCGGGATTTGCGGCATCCATAAAGCCGCGGGCGGGTGCGCTTCGGGCGAGGTGGCCCAGTCGGGATGGCAGAAATAATTGACGCGGTCGCGCGTCAATTGCGCCTTGCTGCCCCGGATCAGGCGGTCGATCTGGACGCCTGCCAGCAACAGCGCCTTGGGCAGCGGTAGGGGGATCACGCGGCGATGCACCGCCCGACCGAGGGCACGGGCGAACTCAACCATGCCCCAGCCGCCCTCGCGGCCGTCGTCCGGCTCGAACGTGCGTCCGTGGCCGAGATTGCTGCCGAGGCAAGCCAGCATCAACCGGCAGAGATCGCGCACATGGATCACCGACATCTGTCCGCCCGGCGGCAGCGGCAGCACGCCGCGTCGCGCGAAACGGAATAGATCCAGCAACAGCCGATCGCGAGGCCCGTAAATGGCGGCGGGCCGTATGATCGTCCAATCTACCGCCGCCGCGATCACTGGCGCCTCCGATTCGCGCTTGGAGCTTCCGTAGGCTGAAAGCTCGGGCTCGCGCGCGGAGAGCGAGGAAACGTGGACGAAGCGTTGGATGCCCGCGCCCGTCGTCGCGGCCAGCATATTCTCGGTACCGACGACATTGCCCTGGTGGAATTCCTGCGCGCTGCCGTTGATCACGCCCGCGACATGAATCGCCGCGTCACAGCCATCGCACAAAGCGGCCAGGCTCTCAGGCTTGTCGAGCGCGCCTTCGATCCAGGTCACGCCGCTTTGCGGCTCTTGAGGGCGGCGGGTGAGGGCATTGACCTGATGGCCTTCGGCCAGCGCCAGCTCGATCAGATGCGACCCGACGAAGCCGGTTCCGCCGGTGATTGCGATCCTCATCAGAGCAGGACCATATGGTCGCAATGGATCAAGGCAGCACGGGGCGCGTAGCCGAGCAAAGCGGCATGCGCGTCGCTGCGGTGGCCGACGATGCGCGCGGCGTCGGCGGCGTCATATTCGCTCAAGCCCCGCGCGATCTTCGTGCCCTTGGCATCGGCTATCTCGATCACGTCGCCGCGCGCGAACTGGCCAACGACCCCGGTCGCGCCCGCCGCAAGCAGGCTCTTGCCCTGGCGGAGCGCATTGGCTGCGCCGTCGTCGATCGTGATGCAGCCGCGTGCGGTCAGCCGGCCCGCGAGCCAGGCCTTGCGAGCGCTTGCGGCTTTCTCGGCGACGAACAGACTGTGGCGTGCGTCGGTCGACAAGGGGTGATCGATCCGCCCGCTCGCGATAGCGAGGTTCGCGCCGGCGGCATTGGCGATTCGCGCGGCTTCGATCTTGGAGACCATACCGCCCGAACCCATGCCCGAGGCCGACCCTCGGTCCGCCATCGCCTCGATCGCGGCGTCGATCTTGTCGATCCGCGCGATGTGCGTCGCGCCGGGCAAAGCGGGGTTGCGGTCGTAAAGTCCGTCAATGTCCGACAGCAGCACCACTCCCTGCGCACCCGCCGCCTGCGCCACGCGCGCGGCGAGCCGGTCATTGTCGCCGAACCGGATTTCCGCGGTGGCGACGCTGTCATTCTCGTTGAGGATCGGTACTACGCCGAGGCCGAGCAGCCGGTCGACCGTCGCCGCGGCGTTGAGGTAGCGGCGGCGATCCTCGAGATCGTCGAGCGTGACCAAAATCTGGGCGGCGGTCAGCCCGTGCGCCCCCAGTACTTCCGCCCAGACGTGGCTGAGCGCGATCTGGCCGGTCGCGGCGGCGGCCTGCGCATCCTCCAGGCTCGCGCGACCGCCCTTGGCGAGACCGAGCCGGCGCGCGCCCAAGGCAATCGCACCCGACGAGACGACCGCGATCTGCTGGCCTGCTTTGGCACGCGCGGCGATATCGGCCGCAATCCCCTCCAGCCACGCGCGCCGCACCCCACCGTCGTCATCTACGAGCAGGGCCGAGCCGATCTTGACGATCAGCCGTGGGCAGGAGGCGGGGGGGAACAAAGTCAGATCGGCGACCATTCCACCTCGTCCTCGCCTTCGTCATCGGCCGCGACCTTGGCGGATTCGGGGCCAATCACTTCGAGCAGCCGATCGAGAATGGGGTCGAGGCCGATGGCCGCGGCGCCGGAAAGCGGGAAGACGCTGACGCCGCTGGCCTCTTCCAGCTCGGCCTTGAGGGCGGCGACCAACTCGTCATCAAGCGTGTCGATCTTGTTGAGGCCGACCACGAACGGCTTGTCGGTCAGCCCCGCGCCATAAGCGTCGAGTTCGTCCCGCACGATGCGGTAGCTGGTGGCAACATCCGCGTCATTGGCATCGACCAGGTGCAGCAGCACGCGGCAGCGCTCGATATGACCGAGAAAGCGATCGCCAACGCCTGCGCCCTCGGCCGCGCCCTCGATCAGGCCGGGAATGTCCGCGACCACGAATTCGCGCTGGTGGCGGCGGACCACGCCCAATTGAGGGCGCAAAGTGGTGAAGGCATAAGCGCCGACCTTGGCCTGCGCGTTGGTGACCGCGTTGATGAAGGTCGACTTGCCCGCATTGGGCAGCCCCACCAAGCCGGCATCGGCGAGCAATTTGAGCCGCAGCCAGACATACATTTCCTCACCCGGCCAGCCGGGGCCGTGCTGGCGCGGGGCGCGGTTGGTTGAGGTCTTGTAGCTGGCGTTGCCCCGCCCGCCGTCGCCGCCGCGCAGAAAGACCTCGCGCTGACCGGCCTCGGTCAGATCGAGCAGCAGCGAACGCTCCTCGTCGTCGGCAAGCACCTGGGTGCCGATCGGCACCTTGATCACCAGATCGTCGCCGCCCGCGCCGGTACGGTCGGTACCCGCCCCCGGCTCGCCGCGGGGCGCGCGGAAATGCTGAGTGTAACGGAAGTCGATAAGAGTGTTTAGGCCGGGAACGGCCTCGAAAATGATGTCGCCGCCCTTGCCGCCATTGCCGCCATTGGGCCCGCCATATTCGATATATTTCTCGCGCCGGAACGACACGGCGCCCGGCCCGCCGCTTCCCGAGCGGATGAAGATCTTGGCTTGATCGAGGAAATGCATCGCCGCCGCCTACATGAAGGCGGCGGAAATGCGAAGTTTATCGAGTCACGCAGCGAGGGCTTGCGGGGCCTGTTCGCGCTCGCGCGTGTAGAGGCAGGTTTCCATCAGCCCGCGAGAGAGGCTGGAGGCCCAGGCGGTCCGGCCGGTCGACCGGAATCCCAGTTTGCGGAGCACTTTGGCCGACCGCATATTGTCGACGGCCCGCTGGGCCTTGATCCGCGGCAGCCGCAGGCTGCTGTCGGCCAGCGCCAGCACCGCGTGACCGGCTTCGGTCGCATAGCCCCGGCCCCAATGATCGCGTGCGATCCAATAGCCCAGTTCGGGCTCCATATCCCCGTTCAGGCCGATCCCGCCGACGATCCGGTTGCTGTCGCGCAGGCAGATCAGGAAACGCGGCCGGAGTGGGTCTGCGGGCTGGCTGAGGAAGCTTTCGGCGTCGGCGTGGGCATAAGGCCACGGCACGCGCGTGAGATTACGCGCGATCTCCCGGTCGCCGATCGCGGCCGTCAGCGCAGCCGCATCCTCGATCCAGCCCGGCCTTAATAACAGCCGTTCGGTTATAGCGAACATGGTATCGTCTCCTGGCGCTCGCCCTGCAGCAGAAGCGTGAAGCTTCCGCGACATGGATGTTAGGGAGACACGAAAAAGGGAGGCGGTGCGACCCGTCTCCCTGACGATCCGGCTTGTGCGGATCTCGGGTCGCCCACTGGACGACCCGTTTTCACGTTCGTCCGATTATTCGGCCGCTTCCGCGGTAATCACGCTTACGTACGAGCGGCCAAGCTTGCCGGTGTGGAAGGCCACACGGCCCTCGCCGAGCGCGAACAGGGTATGATCCTTGCCCATGCCGACATTGACGCCCGGATAGACCTTCGTGCCGCGTTGGCGGACGATGATGTTGCCGCCGATGACGGTTTCGCCACCAAACTTCTTGACGCCGAGACGGCGGCCAGCGGAGTCGCGACCGTTGCGCGAAGAGCCGCCTGCTTTCTTATGTGCCATTGCTCTCTACCTCCTGCTTACGCTTCGGCGGCCGCGGGGGCGGCTTCCGGAGCGGCTGCCTTCTTGGCCGGCGCCTTCTTGGCTGCGGCCTTCTTCTCGCCCTGCTCGCCGCCGATAGCGGTGATCTTCAGGACAGTGTGATACTGGCGGTGGCCGTTGCGGCGGCGGTAATTGTGGCGACGGCGCTTCTTGAACACGATCACCTTGTCACCGCGACCCTGCGCCAGGATCTCGGCCGACACGGTCAGACCGTCCACCGACTTGAGGTCCGAGCCCTCGCCCGCGAGCAGCACGTCGCCCAGCGTGACCGACGCTCCCGCGTCGCCCTCAATCTTCTCGACGACAATCTTATCTCCGGCGGCGACGCGATACTGCTTGCCGCCTGTGCGCACGATAGCGAACATGGCTCTCTCTTACATTGAATTCCGGATCGTGAGCATCCCAGGAGGGGCCCGCGAAAGCGCGCCGCCTATGCGGTTTGCCCGCGCCTGTCAAGGCGATCCGGCCTTTGCGTCAATGGATTCAGGCCTTCTGCACGTGATCGCAACTCAGCGCTGATTCTCTTCCAGGAACCTGCGGAAGCAGCCGGTCTGGCCGGCGGTACCGTTGAAAGAGCAGCTTCCCGGCAGTCCGCGGGTGCTGACATATTCCAGAACCTTGGCGGTGCCGGCCCAGCTTCCGTCGCGCGCCGCGTTATATTGCCGCCCCCGGAATTGCTTGGGAATGCGGTAGCGCTCGCTCTCGGGCTGACGCGCGCAGACCACCACTTCATCCTCGGTGCTCTGCGGGCAGGGATCGTTGCCGAACACCAGGAGGGTCGAGAGCCGGGTCTCCGCCTTGGTCGCGGGTGCGGCGAAAACCGGTATCGCGATCAGGGTCGCGGCGGCGCCAAATATGGCGAAAGCTGGCTTTTTCATAACGGCCGCGTTCCGCCTTTCCGCCTGAGCGGCGCCTGAATGATCCTATTTGGGCAGGGGCGATTCGGCTTCGGCCTGCGCATTCTGCTTCTTCTCGGCGCGCGCCGCCTTCATCTGCTGGTTCCAGCAGCCGGTCCAGCCGCCGGCGCCGCTGTTCGTGCAGCTGCCGGTGCCGGACGCGCCGACATTCGCGATTGATGCGGCGCGCTGCGCCCACGGCTGGTCCTGAGGCGCGAGCGGCCCTGAGCGCAGCGACTGGGGAATGCGATAGCGATCGCTTTCCTTCGCGCGGATGCAGATCGTGCCTTCGGGGCATTTGTCGTTGCCGTATATGACCAGCGCCTTGTCATTCTGCTGGGCGAAGGCGGTACCCGCGAGGCCGCCGGCCAGGAGCGCAGCCGCCGGCAGCAAGAAATGCTTGATCATGGCCTTGTCTCCTCGAACTGCAATCCCAACGCCCGGGCGTCGCATCATATCCGCTCCGATAGGCCGATAGCGACGCGACAGCCAAGTCGTATCGCTGCCGAAAGCAACGGATAAGCCGGGGCCTGCTCTGCGCCCGCGGCCAGTGCCGCATCGCGATGCTCGACCTCCTCCGCGCGGAACTCGCGGATCGTGCCGCCGAGCTCGGGATCGTTTTCGCCGAGCCGGTCGAGCTGCGCGCCATAATGGCGTTCGATCTCGGTCTCGATCGCGGCGGTGCAGGCCATTGCGGCCTTCGGACCGATCAGCGCGGTGGCCGCGCCGAGCGCGAACCCTGCGACGTTCCAGACCGGCGTGAGCGCGGTCGGGCGCACGCGGCGTTCGGTCATCATCGCGTCGAAGCGCAGCCGGTGGCGTTCTTCCTGTGCGGCCATCCGCGCAATCTCGCGGGCTTCCGGATGACGCGCGCCCATCACCGCCAGTTGCCCGGCATAGATGCGAGTCGCGCCAAACTCGCCCGCCTGGTCGACGCGCAGCATCGCCGCGCGCTCGCTCTCGCTTAGCGGCGCTTGAGGCATAAGATCAGGACGGTCAGTCCGCCCAAAGTGGAGATGAGGAAGTTGAAGCCGGCCAGGCTGATCCCGGACAGTGTCCATTGCGGCTCGTCGCAGCGTACCACGGGGGCCGCGAGCAAGCGCTTCAGGAAGTCGGCGCCGGCCTGCACCGTGCCCGTGCAATGCTGCGGGCCCGGCCACCATTTATATTCGACTCCGGCGTGGTAGGCGCCGATCCCGCCGCTCACCAGGAGCAGCAGGCCGGCGAGGACGGTGAGCGGCAGGCTGAGCGGGGTACGGCGGAGCAGGATTGCCAGCGCCGCCGCGCCGATCGCGCCATAATGCGGGTAGCGCTGATACATGCACAACTCGCAGGGCACGAGGCGGCCCAGATATTGCGAACCGAGCGCACCCGCCATCAAGGCGAGCGGGACGAGCAGGGCGATCCAGCGGGCGCGTGCGAGCATCAATGCTTCCTGGATGGGGCGACTGCGCTGTTCATCGCGACCTGCACCGCCGGATTGGCGAGTCGCGCGATCGTCCGGACCGCATAATCGAGCTGGAAGTCCTCGACGCCGGCCTTCTTGAGCGCGTCGGGCGTTGCCGTGAAGCGCGGATCGGCCTTGGCGTCATTTTCCAGGATCGAATTGTCGACCTTGGCCTGGTTGAGCAAATGGCGCTTGAGATCGGCTTCGCGCAGGCGCGGACGATCCTTGTAATCGGGATCGCTGAGCTGCGGCACGATGATGTCGGGTTCGACCCCGCCTTCCTGCACCGAGCGGCCCGACGGCGTGTAATAACGCGCCGTCGTCAGGCGGAGCGCGGTATCGTCGGTCAGCGGCAATAGGGTCTGGACCGAACCTTTGCCGAAGCTGCGTTCGCCAACCACGATCGCACGCCTTTGATCCTGCAATGCGGCGGCGACGATCTCGGCCGCCGACGCGGAACCCGCATCGACCAGCACCACGATCGGAGCGCCATGGGTAAGATCGCCGCGGACCTTGGATTCGGCGAAATAGCGTTCGATGTCGGCCTTTTCGCGCCCACGCTGGGAGACGATTTCGCCATGGTCGAGGAAGATGTCGGATACTTCGATCGCCTGGTCGAGCAGGCCGCCCGGATTGTTGCGCAGATCGATCACATAGCCGAGCGTGTGGCCGCCGGTCTGCTTGTCGATATCCGCGATCGCCTTCTCGACTCCGGGGCCGGTCGGCTTCGAAAAACCGTTGATGTTGATGACGCCGACGTTGTTGACGACCTTCGATTTGACCAGTTGGATGTTGATGACCTCGCGCGTCAGCGTCACATCGAACGGCTTGTCGCGGCCCGGGCGAACGATCGTCAGGCGGATCTTGGTGCCGGGCGTACCGCGCATCTTGTCGACCGACTGGTCGAGCGAATCGCCATAAATGAGATTGCCGTCGAGGTTGGTGATATAGTCGCCGGGCTTGATGCCGGCGCGGAAGGCGGGCGTGTCCTCGCTCGCCGCGATCACCTTCACCGCGCCCTCGTCCATCTGCACGGTCAGGCCGAGGCCGCCATAATTACCCTCGGTCGTGGACTGCATGTTCTTGAAATCATGCGCGTCCATATAGGAAGAATGGGGATCCAGGCTGGCGAGCATCCCGTCGATCGCGCCCTTGATCAGCGCCTTGTCGTCAACCTTGTCGACATAATCCGCCTTCACGCGCTCGAACACGGCCATGAACTGGTCGAGCTGCTTGTAATCGGCGGTATCGTCGCTCGCGGCGGGGCCGGCGACCGCGACCGATAAGACAAGGGCGGCGGCCACGAAGCCGCCGGTGCGGAGCAGGATCTTACGCATCGTACCTGGTTCTTTCGTCATCTGCCCGAGCTTTAGCCACTAATGATGGGGATTGCATCGGCCTTCCTGTACGCAGCCTTGCTCATTGCAGTGCTATCGCCGCAACATCGACCGATTGGCCATTATGGCGCAATTCGATCGTGAGCCGGGGGTTGTCCTTGCCCATATGGCCGATCGGCGCCCCCGCCTGGGTCAGGTCTCCAATGGGTACGGTGACCAGTTCGAGCCCCGCAAGCACGGATGTCCATCCATGGCCGTGATCCAGGATGACTATGTCACCATAGCCGCGAAACGGCCCGGCATAGGCGACGCGCGCCATGGCGGGCGCAGACACGGTTGCGCCGTCCGCGGTCGCGAGCGTCAGGCCGCGCGCGCGTACGCCGGTACCCGACCGTTCGCCCATGCCGAGCACGACCTTCCCCGCGAGGGGTAGACGGTAAGCGCTGGATTTCGGTTTCGCCTCGGCGGTGAAATCGGGGCTGGGCAGCGCCGCGAGGCGGATGGTCTCGCTGGTTGACTGGGCGAGCGCGTCGGCGCCCTGGCCGACGTCGAGCGCAGCCGCGAGTGCCTGTTCAGCGCGGGCGCGCGCAGCCTCGGTAGCAATCATCTGACGGCGCAGTGTGAGCGTGCGGCGCCGGATCTCTGGCGCGAGGCTGGCGATCAGGGCGCGGGTACGCACCATGTCGTCCGCCGCTGACGGCCTGGCCAGCGCCAGCGCGGGTGGGCGTAGCGCCAGCCGTTGCGCGGTGGCGAGCAGTTGCGCGAGCGGGGCTTGCTCAGCCGCCAGTCTGGCTTCCTGCGCGCTGGCCTGCGCATCGAGCGCAGCCAGCCGGGCTTCGGCCGCGGCCTTTGACGCGTTCGTCGAGGGAGAAGCGCTGGCAAGGAGCAGAGCGAGGATCATTCAACCCTCGCGATGATAAGGGTGGCCGGCGAGAATGCTCGCCGCGCGCCACAATTGCTCGGCCAGCATCGCGCGCGCGAGCATGTGCGGCCAAGTCAGCGCGCCGAAATTGAGCAGGAAGTCCGCCTCGGCCCGTGCGGCATCGTCGAACCCGTCTGCCGCGCCGATCAGGAAGCGCAGCTCACGTGCGCCATCATCGCGCCAGCGGCCGAGCTGCTCGGCAAAAGCGACCGAGCCCAGGCTTTTGCCCTTCTCGTCGAGGATGACGGTGATCGTTCCCGGCGCGACCGGCGGAAGCCTGCCGCCGCGATCCGGAAGTTCGGTGACCTTGGTGGGCCATGAGACGCGCGCAAGGTAACGCTCCACCAGTTCCGCCTCGGGGCTTCGCCCGATGCGGCCGCGCGCTACAATATGCACCAGCATTCCGGGTTGTTCAGCTTACGCCGGTGCCACCAAGGTTCAGCGCTGCTGAACCCGCCATCAATGCGCTACGGCCTCGGGCACAGGACGGGGTGCGTCACCGAATGCCCACATCCGCTCGAGATTGTAGAAGCTGCGCACTTCGGGGCGGAACAGATGGATGATCACATCGCCCGCATCGATCAGGACCCAATCGGCCGTCGGCATGCCCTCGACGCGGGGGCTGCGGCCCGTCTGCGCCTTGATCTTCTCGACCAGCTTGGCAGCCATCGATCCGACCTGACGGCTGGAGCGGCCGGAGGCCACCACCATATGGTCTGCGATCGAGGATTTTCCCGCGAGGGGGATGGATATGGTTTCCACTGCCTGGTCGTCATCCAGCGAGGAAAGCACTAGCCGATGAAGAGCGTTGATACTGTCGGCCGGATCGGCGAGCGGCTGTTCGGCAGCATGCGTGGCGGTAGCGGGCAAGGAACCTCCTATAACAGGGCACGGCGTGACAGATGGTCACGCAGGCCATTGGTTTTCAAGGATGAAGGCCAGTCGGGCTTAAGGGCGCGCACCCGCGTCGCGGAAGTAGGATCGGGGCGGAAGCGCAACAGCACGAGCGCCGGCGGACTCCAGTTCGTCCAACCTTTCACATGGTTCGCACGCCGGACGAAGCGCCTGAGCCAGCCCATTGCCGGAGCGTTTTGGGCGCTGCCATCATACCCCGGACGCGCGATCACCGCAATCGGCATCGCGCGTGCGATCTTCCTCCAGTCGCGCCAGCGGTGGAACTGGGCGAGATTGTCCGCGCCCATGATCCAGATGAATCGGCGATCGGGGAAACGGTGCTGGAGTTCGCGCAATGTGTCGGCAGTGTAGCGCGTGCCCAGCCTGGCTTCGATCGCGGTCGGCACGATTCGGCTGCGTTTGGCCATTGCCCGCGCCGATGCGAGGCGGGCTGCCAGCGGTGCCATGTCGTCGCGGTCGTCCTTGAGCGGATTGCCGGGCGAGACCAGCCACCACAATTCGGTCAGGCCAAGCCGCTCGATCGCCTCCAGGCTGATGCGACGATGTCCGGCGTGCGCGGGATTGAACGATCCGCCGAGGAGGCCGGTCGGGATCATAGGCCGCGAACTACACTTTCTGTTCGTGCTGAGCTTGTCGAAGCCTGTCCTGAGCGACGCCGCAGCCGGCGTCGAAGGCGGCTGTCCTTCTTCCGGGTGAAGAGAAAGGGCAGTGCTTCGACAAGCTCAGCACGATCAGCAAGTTTGTGAACGGCGTGGCTCCGCTTCAAGGTCGGGTCTGGCCCGTGCCCCTGACCAGCCATTTGTAGGTGGTGAGCCCTTCGAGCGCGACCGGACCGCGTGCGTGGAGGCGGCCGGTGGCGATGCCGATTTCCGCGCCCAGCCCGAATTCGCCACCATCGGCGAACTGGGTCGACGCGTTCCAGGCGACGATCGCGCTATCGACCTCGTTGAGGAAGCGTTCGGCGGTGACGGCGTCGTCGGTCACGATCGCGTCGGTATGGTGCGATCCGTGCGCTGCGATATGCGCCATCGCGTCATCCACGCCGTCGACGAACCTCGCTGACAGGATCGCATCGAGATATTCGGTATCCCAATCCGCGTCGCTGGCAGCGACGGCGCGAGGCTCGATCGCGCGCACCTCCTCCGTGCCGCGCAATTCGCAGCCCGAATCAGCGATGATGCCGAGGATCGGTTTCGGGTCGGCGAAGCCACGGTCGATCAGCAAGGTTTCCATCGCCCCGCAAATGCCGGTGCGGCGCATCTTGGCATTGAGCGCGAGGTCGCGCGCCATCACCGGGTCGGCGGCCTTGTCGATGTAGAGATGGACGATGCCGTCGAGATGCGCGAGCACGGGCACCTTGGCTTCGTCCTGCACGCGTGCGACCAGGCTCTTGCCGCCGCGCGGGACGATGATGTCGATCAACCCCACAGCGGTGAGCATCGCGCCGACCGCGGCGCGGTCCGACACGGGCACCAGCTGGATCGCGTCCTCGGGCAAGCCCACCTCAGCCAGTCCTGCTGCGAGGCACGCGTGAATCGCCGCATTGCTCGCGCGGGCTTCGGACCCGCCGCGCAGGATCGCGGCATTGCCTGCCATCATCGCGAGGCCGCCGGCGTCGGCGGTCACGTTGGGTCGGCTCTCATAGATGATGCCGACCACGCCGAGCGGCACGCGCACGCGGCTCAGCAGCAGCCCGTTGGGGCGGGTGACACGATCGATTTCCTGGCCAACCGGGTCGGGCAGCTTCGCGACCGACTCAAGGCCGGCGGCGATGCCCTCGATCCTGACGGGCGTCAGCTTGAGCCGGTCGAGCATCGCCCCCGTCAGGCCGTTCGCCTCGCCGCGCGCCATATCCTCGGCGTTGGCGGCCAGAATCGCGGTTTCGCGGGCACGCAACGCTTTGGCGGCGGCCATCAGCGCCGCCGCCTTGGTGGCGGTAGGTGCGAGCGCGAGCACCGCCGATGCGGCGCGCGCGCGGCGCCCCATCTCGTGAATGAGCGCAGTGGGGTCGATCGGCGTCTGCTCGGTCATGATGCTGTCCCACTAGAGCCTGATCGCCGTTCGGGAAAGAAAGATACGCTTTCACAGGATGCGTGAATCGCTAAGAAGAACGCATGAGCGAAGCAGGGGACGGCATCGGCTCCTTGGCGACGGGCGCGCTATGGGCCCGCACGTTCGAGGGGCGAGCGGGCGCACACGACGCGCACGAGGGCGGCGCATGCGCCAATTGCGGGATCGAGCGGATCGGGGCTTATTGTCATGCCTGCGGCCAGCCCGGGCATCTCCACAAGAATCTGATGGGGCTGGTGCACGACGTCGCGCATGGCGTGTTCCATTTCGATGGCAAGGTGTGGCGAACATTGCCGATGCTCGCCTTGCGCCCCGGCGAGCTCACGCGGCGCTATGTCGATGGGGAGCGGGCCAAGTTCGTCTCACCGATGGCATTGTTCCTGTTTTCGGTCTTCCTGATGTTCGCGGTCGTATCGAACGTCGCGAAGGGGCATCCACCCCAGTCGACCACGATGACCGAGCATGGCGCAGTCGATACCGACACGCTCTACAAGCAGGACCAGGCCAAGCTTACGGCACTGCAGACGGCACGCGCGAATGTGACCGACACGGCGGCGCGCGGCGCGCTCGACAAGCAGATTGGAGACCTCAAGGACGAGATTAACGGCTTGGAGATCGGGCTGAAGGCGCGCAATGCCTTCGTTCATCCCGCCGACAATGCGCCCAGGGTCACGCATTTCGACACCGGCTGGCGCTGGCTCGACAAGAGCGTCGGGCACATGTCGCAAAATCCCGAGCTCACGCTCTACAAGCTTAAGAGCTATGCCTACAAATATAGCTGGGCGCTGATCCCGATCTCCCTGCCGTTCATCTGGCTGCTCTTCGCCTTCAGGCGCGACGTGGGCCTTTATGACCACGCCATCTTTTCGATCTATTCGTTGAGCTTCATGTCGCTTGGCGTGGTGGCGCTGACGCTGTTCGGCCGGCTTGGCATATCGGGTGGGATCGTCTCGCTGCTCGCGATCCTGGCGCCGCCGGTCCACATGTACCGCCAGCTCAAGGGAACGTACCGGCTCGGCCGCTTTGGAGCTTTTTGGCGCACCTTTGCGTTACTGGTGATTACGTCGATCACTTCATCGCTATTTATTGCGTTCCTTTTCTATATGGGTAGTGAGTAGTTTTCGCGCTAACTAACTGAAATTATTGAATTAGGCCGCGACGGCCATTAGAGACCGAAGCGCAATGGCTGCACTGCCCGATCCCAAGAGCCGGCTGGATTTCCACAGCGACCGCCGTTTCGAATTGCTGGTCGATGCGATCACCGATTATGCCGTCTACCTGCTCGACGAGAATGGCTATGTCGCAAGCTGGAACCGCGGCGCGCAGCGGTTCAAAGGCTACACGCCGCAAGAGATAATCGGCCGACATTTCAGTGTCTTTTACACGCCGGAGGACCTTGCGACCGGCCTGCCTGCGCGGGCGTTGAAAACCGCGGCCGAAGAAGGCAGGTTCGAACAGGAAGGCTGGCGAGTCCGCAAGGACGGAACGCGATTCTGGACGAGCGTGGTGATCGATCCCGTGCGCGACGAGACGGGCACGCTGATCGGCTATGCCAAGGTCACGCGCGACATCACCGACAAATTGGAGACGGCGCGCAGGCTACGCGAGAGCGAGCAGCGCTTCCGTCTGCTGGTGCAGGGAGTGCGCGATTATGCGATCTACCTGCTGGATCCCGAAGGGCACGTCACCAACTGGAATGCGGGTGCGGCGCTGATCAAGGGGTATGATGCCGACGAGATAATCGGCCATCATTTCTCGCGTTTCTACACGCCCGAGGATCGCGCAGCAGGCGAGCCAGCCCGCGCGCTGGCAACGGCGCTGCGCGAAGGCAAATACGAGAATGAGGCCTGGCGCGTACGCAAGGACGGCACGCATTTTCGCGCGGGCGTCGTGATCGACCCGATCTATGACGAGACGGGCACGCTGATCGGCTTCGCCAAGATCACGCGCGACCTGACTGAACGCTGGAAGGCGCAGCAGGAGATGCATACCGCGCGCGAGGCGCTCGCGCAGGCGCAGAAGATGGAAGCGATCGGACGCCTGACCGGGGGTGTCGCGCACGACTTCAACAACCTGCTGACCGTGATTCGCGCCTCCGCCGACCTGCTCGCACGGTCGGAACTCTCCGAAGAGAAGCGCCAGCGTTATGTTCGAGCGATCGCCGAAACCGCCGAGCGCGCGGCGTTGCTGACCGGCCAGTTGCTCGCCTTCGCCCGCCGTCAGCCGCTCAAGCCCGAACGGTTCGACATAGCGGCACGACTGGGCGGGATGGGGCAGATCATTCACACCACGCTGGGTTCGCCGATCCAGGTCAGCTACGTGATCGAGCCCGATGTCGGTGCTGTCGATGCCGATCCCAATCAGTTCGAGACCGCGATCCTCAACATGGCGATCAACGCCCGCGATGCGATGCCCGAGGGCGGAACGCTGCGGATCAGCGCCAAACGGGTGACCCGTATACCCGCGATGCGCAGTCATTCCGCAGTGAAGGGGTCGTTCGTCGCAGTCTCGGTCGAGGACAGCGGCATGGGCATCGATCAGGATACGCTCAACCGGATTTTCGAGCCCTTTTTCACCACCAAGGAGATTAACAAGGGCACCGGCCTGGGACTGAGCCAGGTCTACGGTTTCGCCAAGCAATCGGGCGGGGAGATCGCCGTCGAGAGCGAGCTGGGCAAGGGCAGCAGCTTCACGCTCTTTCTACCCCGGGCCGAAGCGGACTCGCTGCGGGAGGAAGCACCGGCTTCCACGCCGGCGGTACAGCCCTCGGCCCGGCGGTCAGTTTTGCTGGTCGAGGATAATGAAACGGTCGGGAGCTTCGCGCACAACCTGCTGCGCGAACTCGGCCAGGATGTGATCTGGGCGACGGGAGCCGAGGACGCCTTGAATATCCTCGCAACGGATAAAGGGCGGATCGACCTTGTTTTCACGGATGTGGTGATGCCGGGCATGAACGGGATCGATCTTGCGCGCGAGGTGCGCCGCCGCTGGCCCGGCCTGCCGGTCGTGCTGACCAGTGGCTACAGTCATATACTGGCCGAGGAAGGGAGCCACGGTTTCGAGTTGCTGCAAAAGCCCTACACCCTCGACGGGCTGATGGCGATGCTCGGCGGCGTGCCGGAAGAGGATTAGGACGGTTTTCGGCCGCGCCGAAGCGGAGATCCGGCGCTCCGCCGTTTCTGCAACGGCGGAGCGCATTTGAATCATTCGTTGGGAATCTGCCAACGATAGCGGTCGGTCCGCTGCGCCGGAATCGGGTTGCCGTCAGCGTCGCGCGCGGGCGTGAAGCGGGCACGGAGAGTGTAGAGCCGGCAGGTCGCGTCATCGAGCAATTTGCTGCCGCTCGATTGGGTGACCAGGCAGGAGCGAACCCGTCCATCCGTCCCGATCATGACCGAGATCACGACCAGCCCCTCGATATTCTGGCGGATTGCGCCCGGCGGATAATCGTCGGTGGTGATCCAGTTGCGCCAATTCCTATCGGGTGCGGCATTGCTCGCCTGGCTGGGACGGATAGGATCGAGCGGCGGGACCACCACTGTCAGGCCGCCATCGCCGCCCCCGACCGTGCCGGTCGGTCCGTCCAGATTGGGCCTCTGGAGCATAGTCGGATCCGCCTTGAGAGGGTCGTCTGGCTTCGGAATCGGGTTGGGGATGACGGCTTGTTTGACGCGCTGCGTGTCCAGCGGTTTCGGCTGGGGCGGCGGCGGCTCGGTCGGCACGTTGATGACGATGGTGTGATGCGGTGTGTAGGGAATCACCGTGTAGCCGAGGCCGGCCAGCAGCGCATAGCCCGCCGCCAGATGCACGCCGACGACGGCGGCGACGCTGGCAGGGTTTTTCCTCCGGGACTGGTCAAGATAAGACATGGCGCACTCCTCTCACGCGGGAATGCCGTGGCGGATCGAATGTCCGACATGCGGCACTCTCGAGGAGGAAATTCCACTTGTGATGATATATTGTCAAGTTCTAAGCGCGTCCGATCCGCTCGGCATCCTTCAGGTCGTTTCCCGGTTCAATTTTGCGGGCAGGGTCAGGAAGGCGGTCAGACCGGCGGCGACCGCAAGGCCCGCGCCCACCAGCGCCGCGCCATGGAAGGCGCCGACCAGTGCCGGCCCCGATTGCGCGATCACCGCGCCAGCCAGCGCTGTCGCGATCAGTCCGCCCGTACGTGCGATCGCGCTGTTGAAGCCGGAGGCGGTGCCGGCATGCGTGTCATCGACCGAGGAGAGGACGGCAGTGGTCAGCGGCGCGACCGCGCCCGCCATGCCGAGTGCGAGCACGCACATACCCGGCAGGATGCTCGTCCAGAAACTGGCATGGGGATCCGCCCGTACCAGCAAGGCGAATCCCGCTCCGCAGACGATCGGCCCGATCGTGAGCGGCCAGCGCGGCCCGATCGTCTCCGCGACGCGTCCCATCAGCCGCGACCCGCCGCCGATCAGGATCGAGAAAGGCAGCAGCGCAGCACCCGCGCGCAACGGCGAATAGCCACCCCCGACAATCAGCACATAGGGCAGCAGCAGGATCAGCCCGCCCATCGCCGCGTAGAGCAGGAAGGTTACGAGGGTGAGCCCGCCAAATGCGCGCGAACCGAACAGACCGAGCGGCATCATGGCTTTGTCGCCCTCCGCATGTTCGGCCCATAAGAACAGGCCGAGCGCGGCGGCCCCGCCGACTAGCACGATCCAGCTTGTGGCGCTCATATGATGCGTGCTCGACCAGAGCGTGAGCGCCCAGGTCAGTCCGAACAGGGCCAGAGTCGCGAGCGAGGCACCGCGCCAGTCGAGCGCGCGCTTGCCCTCGCCGCTTTCGCGCACCGCGAGAACCGCGATCAGGATGGCGAGGGCGCCGAACGGCAGGTTGATATAGAAGATCGCACGCCAGCCGACATTGTTGATCAGCCATCCACCGAGCGGCGGCCCGATCGCGGCCGATATCGCGCTGACCGACGCCCAGGTGCCCACTGCGCGGCCCTTGGCCGGACCACTGAACGTATGGCTGAGAATGGCGAGGCTGTTGGGCAGCAACACGGCTGCGCCCAGCCCTTGCAGTGCGCGCGCCGCAAGCAGCACGGCGACGCCCGACGCCAGTGCGCAGCCGATCGAAGCGAGCAGAAACAGCGCGATTCCGAGGATGAGGAGCCGCCGCCGCCCATAATGATCCCCCGCAGCGCCGCCCATCAGCAGCAAAGCCGACAGCGGGAGCGTATAGGCATTCATCGTCCATTGCAGGTCGGCAGCCCCTCCGCCGAGGCTGTGCCCGATTGCGGGCAACGCCACATTGACCACCGATCCGTCAATAAAAGCCAAGCTCGACGCGAGGATGCAGGTGACGAGCGTCCAGTTTGGATGGGCTGCGGTCGCTGCGGATCCGGTGTGACGCCTGGCCAATCGTCTTCCCCTTGCTGATCGAGAGCGGCTAACAGGTAAGCATGAAGTTTTACAGCGATACGCTCCCCGCCGCCGCCGATCTCTATGGCGACATCGAGCCCTCGCCGAGAGTCCGCGCCTTCGATTATCTACCCGGGCTGCTGGTCGCGCTGTTGGCGAGCCTGGCGTCGGCCTATCTTGCCGAACATTATGGCGCCCCCCTGACGTTGATGGCGTTGCTGGTCGGGCTCGCGCTCAACTTTCTGAGCGCCGACAAACGGCTGTTGCCCGGCCTCGCCTTCGCCTCGCGCACGCTGCTGCGGATAGGCATCGTGCTAGTCGGCGCGCGCGTGACGCTCGCGCAGATTGCGGGACTGGGCTGGATCGCCTTGCTCGCGATCCTGGCGATCGTCGCTTGCGCGATGGGAACGGGCGTACTTGCCGCGCGCCGTTTCGGCTTCGGCGCGGCGTTCGGCGCTCTCGCGGGCGGCGCGGTCGCGATTTGCGGCGCATCGGCAGCGCTCGCGCTGGCGACGGTGCTGGGCGATCGCCGCGTCAATCAGGCGCAACTCGCTCTGGTGCTAGTCGGCATCTCGGCGATGAGCGCGGCGACAATGGTCCTCTACCCGATCCTTTGCCATCACCTCGGCTTCGGCGACCGGCAGGCGGGGTTCGTACTGGGCGCGGCGATCCACGACGTCGCGCAGTCGCTCGGCGCCGGCTATTCCTTCTCGCAGACCGCGGGGGAGAATGCCGCGATCGTCAAGCTGACCCGCGTCGCGCTGCTCGCGCCTGCGCTCGCCGTCACCAGCTATTTCTTCCCCACCGAAGAAGAGAGCCGCGCCAAGGTGGTCAACATCCCGTGGTTCGTGATCGGCTTCTTCGCGCTCGCCGCGATCAACTCGACCGGGATCGTGCCGACGAAGGTGGGCGAAGGGGCGACCCTACTCGCGACCGGGCTGCTCGTTTGCGCGGTCACGGCGACCGGCATCCGTTCACCGATGCAGACCTTGCTTCAATCGGGCCCGAAGCCGCTTCTGATCATCCTGCTCGCGAGTTTGGTCGCGCTGATTCTCGCCTGCCTGACTGCGGGCCTGCTGTTGCGCTAAAACAAAAAAGGGCGGCCCGAGAGCCGCCCTTCCTGTTCGTTGCCCCGACCGCTTACGCGCCGGCGGGCGACGGCTCTCCGCCCCATTTGCCGGGACGCCGGCTCTTGGGAATGGACGAGCCGCCCGCAGCGAGCTTTCGCGGTGCCTTGTTCGAGGGATCCTCGCGGCCGATATCCTCGCCCTTGATCGCGCGCTTGGCCTCCTCGCCGTTGAGCGTCTCATATTCGAGCAAGGCAGCCGCCAGACGGTGCAGCTCGTCGAGATGATCGGTGAGCACCTGGCGGGCGCGGCCTTCGCCTTCCTCGACCAGACGGCGAATCTCGCTGTCGATCAGGCGGGCCGTGTCTTCCGACATATGCTGGTTGCGCGATACGGAATGGCCGAGGAACACCTCGTCCTGATTGTCGCGGTAGCGCAGCCAGCCGAGCTTCTCGCTCATGCCATATTCCATGACCATCGAACGGGCCATGTCGGTCGCCTGCTGGATGTCGTTGGACGCGCCGGTATTGAGCTCGTCCTCGCCATAGATGAGCTGCTCGGCGATACGTCCGCCGAAGCAAAGCGCGAGTCGCGCCTTCATCTGCTTCATCGTCATCGAATAACGGTCGCGCTCGGGCAGGTTCCAGGTCACGCCCAGTGCACGGCCGCGCGGGATGATCGTTACCTTGTGGAGCGGATCGCAGCCCGGGACATGCAGCGAGACGAGCGCGTGGCCGGCCTCATGATAAGCGGTCGCCTTCTTCTCGTCCTCGGTCATGACCATGGATTTGCGCTCGGCGCCCATCATGACCTTGTCCTTGGCCTCTTCGAACTCGCGCATCGCGATCAGGCGCTTGCCCTTGCGCGCGGCGAGCAAAGCCGCCTCGTTGGCGAGATTGGCGAGATCCGCGCCGGAGAAACCGGGCGTGCCGCGCGCGATCGTGCGCACGTCGACGTCGGGCGCCATCGGCAGCTTCTTGGTGTGTACCAAAAGGATCTTCTCGCGGCCTTCGATATCGGGGCGCGGCACCACGACCTGGCGATCGAAGCGGCCGGGGCGCAGCAAAGCCGGATCGAGCACGTCGGGGCGGTTGGTCGCGGCGACGATGATGATCCCTTCGTTCGCCTCGAAGCCGTCCATCTCGACCAGCAACTGGTTCAAGGTCTGCTCGCGTTCGTCATTGCCATTGCCGAGGCCGGCGCCGCGATGGCGGCCGACCGCGTCGATTTCGTCGATGAACACGATGCACGGCGCGGACTTCTTGGCTTGCTCGAACATGTCGCGCACGCGGCTTGCGCCGACGCCGACGAACATTTCGACAAAGTCGGAGCCGGAAATGGTGAAGAACGGCACTTTCGCCTCACCCGCGATCGCGCGGGCGAGCAAGGTCTTGCCGGTGCCGGGCGACCCGACCAGCAAGGCCCCCTTCGGGATCTTGCCGCCGAGACGTGCGAATTTGGACGGATCCTTCAGGAAATCGACGATCTCCTGCAGTTCTTCGCGCGCTTCGTCGATGCCGGCGACGTCGTCGAAGGTGACGCGGCCCTGCTTCTCGGTCAGCATCTTGGCGCGGCTCTTGCCGAAACCCATCGCGCCCGAGCCTGCATTCTTCTGCATCTGGCGCATGATCACCCAGCCGATTCCGACCAGGATGAGGAAGGGCATCGAGTTGACCAGAATCACCTGCCACAGGCTGGCCTGTTCGCCGGGACGCGCGCGGAAGGTCACGCCTTTGCCCGACAGACGCTGGATCAACGTCGGATCGTTGGGAGCATAGGTCTTGAAGGCGGTGCCGTTGGTATACTTACCGGTGACCAAGCCATCGGCGATATCGGCCTCGCGCACGGAGCCAGCGTCCACCGCCGACAGGAAGTCGGAATAAGCGACGTTCTCGCCCGTGTTGCCCTTGCCGCTCCCTTCGAACAGGGAAACGAACAATACGATCGCCAGGATAACGCCCAGCCAGATGGCCGCGTTCTTAACCAGCGGGTTGCCGCTTTGCGGCTCCTTGTCGTCCTTCATGCGTGCGTCAGCCTTTCCTGAGGCTCTAAAATAGGCATGCAGAGGTTAATGGCAATGGAACAGCCTTCATCACTGTGATTGCTTTTTACAAGACGTCACGCCGAGCGACGGGCCGCAGCCCGGCTAACGCGCCAGGGAGGACCCGGGTCGCATCGAAATCCGGCGAGTGTCGTAACTTTCTGTGCGTCCAGCGCCTGAAGCAACCGATCCACCGAATCGCCCCGCATTTCGACGCCCGGCGCGAGCCGCGCGAACAGCGCCAGCAGCAGGCGCCGGCGCAGGTCACGCGGCAAACCGGACACATCGAGCGTAGCCCCGTCTTCGCCGAGCCGAATCCGCGCGCCTGCGAGCTCCGCCGCCACCCAGGCCAGCGCGTCCTCGGCCTCCGCGAGATGACCGGCGGATGCCGCCACGCGCCCCGCCTCAGGCCAGCCCCCCGCAAGCAGCGCGCGTGCGCGGGTGCGGTCGTAGCGCGGATCGGCGTTGGAGGGATCGCGCACCGGGGTGATTCCGGCGCATGCTACCACCTCCTCCAATTCGGCCTTGGTCCAGTCGAGCAAGGGGCGGATTAGCGTCACGCCGGGTGCCTCGATAAGCGGTCGCGAACGTCGAACGCCGCTCATCCCACCCAGACCGGCTCCGCGTGCCAGTCGCATCAAAAGGGTTTCCGCCTGATCGTCGGCATGATGCGCGGTGGCGAGGCTGGTCGTATCCCGCTGCATCGCCCAAGAGCCGAGCGCGGCATAGCGGGCGCTGCGGGCTGCCGCTTGCACGCCCGCGGGGTCATCCTCAACCACGACGCGCAAAGTCGCATGCGGGATATTGCGCGCCTGGCAGAGTGCGGCGACCATCGCCGCCTCGTCCGCCGCCTCACGCCTGAGGCCATGGTCGACCGTCGCCGCCGAAATCAGGCCGGGGCGTACGGCGTCGGCCAGCAACAGCAAAGCCAGGCTGTCGGGGCCGCCCGAAACCGCGAGTCCAATGCGGCCGGACGGCGCAAGCGCGTTCAGCGCCGCGGCAAAACGCTCACGCCGCTCGGCGCTCAGCGCGGTGCGCGCATCCATCGCATTACTTGCACTTGGCGTCGGCGCGCCCCGTCGCGAGCCGGGTCTTGAGCGATCCGGTGAGTTTGTCGGGGTAAGCCGAGGCGAGCTCGTCGTAGACGCGGCAGGCGTCGGCCGGTTTCTTGAGCTGCATCAGCGATTGGCCGAGGAAATAAAGGCTTTCTGGCGCGCGCTCGCCATGCGGATTGGCGGTGTAATTGGCGGCGAAGGCTTCGGCGGCGCGGGCCGGCTGACCATCATCGAGATAGGCGCGGCCGAGCAAATTCTGCGCATAGCTGGCGCGCTTGTGCTTGGGGTATTTCTTGGCAACCGCAGCGAGCGCGGTTTCGGCCTGCGGATATTTCTTCTGCGTCCAGAGCTTGTATCCCGCCATGTAAGCGTCCTCGGCCGGATCGCCGGTCGAGGGGCCGGACGCGGCGGCATCGGCGGCGGCGGTATCATCCGCGACCGCCGGGGCAGGCTTGGCGGGCACGGGCTTCGTGGTAGCTTTTGCCGGTGCTCCCGGAACGGCTTTGACGGGTGTCACGGTCGAGAAAGGCTTGACCCCCTTGGGCGGCACCCCGGCGGGCGCGGACTCGTCCGCCGGCGGAGCGGCAGTAGCGTCGGCTGGGGCCGGCGCCCCGGCGGCTTCGAGGGTTTTCAGCCGCGTTGTGAATTCCTGCCGGTCCTGCGTCGCCTGCTGGGAGAGGAGATCAAGTCGGTGCGCGTCTTGCTCGACCTGGCCGGTCAGTTGCGCCACCGACTTTTCGAGCGCGTCGACCCTTGCGGTCAAATCGTTGAGCGGGGTGCTGGCGGGCGTGCCGATCGTGACCTGGGTCTCGGGCCGCGCGATTTCGGGGGCCTGGAAAGCGGCGTCGCCGCCGGGGAAAACCTTGCGCTGGACCGCCTTCAATTGCTTCTCGACCCGATCGACGCGCTGGTCGAGCGTGCCGGGCTCGGCGGCGAAAGTTGGCAGCGCCGACGTGGCGAGCAGGGCTGCAAGAGCGATACGGAAACGGGTCATGCTTGCTCCAATGGGTCAACGACGGCGCGTGTGGCGCAGAGCATAGCGCACCTGTCGCGCAGATGAAGCGGATTAGGCGACGCCCTAGGTGCCGGCGCTATTTTCGACGGGCGTGGTGGCATTTGCGGGCGGCTGCATGGCGGGCGGCGGGGCCGCGACGCGGGCGAGCAGGTCGGCAGGCTTCAGCGATATGTCCTTGGCGACACGGTCCGGGTCGCCGACAGCTGGGACCGGGGTCTGACCCACCATCACCGTCGTGTTGCCCGGGCGGCCGGTCGTCATCAGCGGCGCGACCGCGTCGGCGGGAATCTGGAAATGATCGCCGGGATGGAGGACGTTCATAAACAGTGTCTTCCCACTATCCGACACCTTGACCCACACGTCCTGGGTCGCGCCGATCACGACCGGACCGACGGGCTGCGGCCCGGTGGCAGCCGGCGCGGCCGTCGACGCGGGCGCGACAGGTGCTACGGAGGGTGTCGATGTGATCGGGGCCTGATCCGTTGCCGCGGCAGCAAGCGCCGTCGGCTGTTCGGTGGTGCCGCGCCAATAGAGATAGCCAATCCCGACTACGACAGCGATGAGAAGCGCCAGCAGGGCAAGGCCAGCGGGCGGCGTCCGGCGAGGATCGGCCGGCTCGTAGGGCAGCGATGGTGAGGGTTCGACCGAGACGCCCCCCATTTCGACCCGGAACTGAGCGGACAGAGCCTGGGGGTCGAGGCCAAGGCGCCGCGCCCAACTCTTGATGAAGCCAGCGCTGTAGGTCGGCGCAGGCAGACCATCATAGCTGCCATTCTCGATCGTAGTCAGATGCCGTTTGGGAATGCGCGTGCTGCCGGCGATTTCCTCGATCGACAGCCCCTGCGCTTCACGCGCGGCGCGCAGCTTGTCGCCGACCCGCTGTGCTGTACTCGCCGCTTCGGAAATCTCGTCTTCGCCGCTCACCCATCATCCCCGGCCTGGTGACGACCCCATCTCGACACTTGGCGCACAGTCGCACCTAACTGGCAAATCACAAGGCCTTTTTTCGGTTGGATGCTAGCTGATCCGCACCCCATGGCCGTCCGCCCATTGCTGGAGCGTCGCGCGCATGTCGCGAGGCGGCACGGCGAGCAATTCGGCCATCGTCTCGCGCAACGCGGGAATCTCGAGCGAACGCACCATTGCTTTGACCGGGCCGATCGCGGCCGGGGTGATCGAAAGACGCTGGATCCCGATCCCGATCAAGGCCATCGCCTCCAACGGCTTGCCGCCCATTTCGCCGCACACGCCCACCGGCACGCCGGCTGCGTCGCACTGCTCCACGACACGGCGGATGAAGCGCAGGATCGCCGGGGAGAGCCAATCATAACGCTCGGCAAGCTTAGGATGGGCGCGATCCGCTGCGAACAGGAATTGGGTCAGATCATTGGTGCCGATCGAGAGGAAATCGAGCTTGGGCAGCAATATGTCGAGGCTTTCGGCCAGCGCCGGCACCTCGAGCATAGTCCCATAGCGGATCGCTGTCGGCAGCAGTTTGCCTTTGGCCGCGGTTGCCGCGCGCTGCTTCTCGAACAGCGCATGCGCCTCGTCGAACTCCCATGGCTCGGACACCATCGGGAACATGACATGCAGGATCCGGCCGGATGCCGCGGCGATCAGCGCACCGGCCTGCGCCTTCATCAGCGCGTCGCGTTCGAGCGCGAGACGGATCGCGCGCCAGCCCATCGCCGGATTTTCCTCGTCCGCCGCATCCGCGTCGGCGGTCATGTAAGGCAGTACCTTGTCGCCCCCCACATCCACCGTGCGGAAAGTGACGGGTTTGTCGCCCGCGGCCTCCATCACGTCGCGATAAAGACGCTGCTGGCGTTCGCGCTTGGGCAATTCGGCCGAAACCAGGAATTCGAATTCGGTGCGAAACAGGCCGATGCCGTCGGCGCCGGTCGTGTCGATCGCCGCCACGTCGTCGCGCATGCCGGCATTGACCATCATCGTGATCCGGGTACCGTCCTTGGTGACCGGTGGCAAATCGCGCATCGCCGCGAATTCTGCGCGCCGTTTCTGGCCCAGCTGAAGCTTGGCGTCGAACGCCTCCTCGATCGAGGGTGTCGGGCGAACGAACGCTGCGCCACGCGTCGCGTCGACCAGGACGAGATCGCCATCGCCGATCTGGCGACGCGCATCGCGCACGCGGCCAAGAACGGGCACGCCCATCGCGCGCGCTACGATCACGACGTGGCTGGTAAGCGAGCCTTCCTGCAGGATCACTCCCTTGAGGCGACGGCGATCATATTCGAGCAGTTCCGCCGGCCCGAGATTGCGCGCTATCAGGATCGAATCCTGGCGCAGGCCCATCTGGGCGGCGGTCCCCAATTGGCCGGAAACGATGCGCAGGAGGCGATTGGAGAGATCCTCCAGATCGTGCATCCGGTCGGCCAGCAACGGATCGTCGATCTCGCGCATGCGCATCCTCGTGCGCTGCTGGACGCGCTCGATCGCGGCTTCGGCGGTCAGTCCGCTGTCGATCGCGGCGTTGATCCGGCGCGACCAGCCTTCGTCATAGGCGAACATCTTGTAGGTCGCGAGAATGTCCTGATGTTCGCCCGCAGCGCCGAACTCCGCCTGGCTCATCATGCGATCGATCTGATCGCGCATCTTGTCGAACGCCGAATAGACGCGGTGGCGCTCATATTCGGTATCTTCGGCGACCGTATGCTCGACCACGACCCGCGGCTGGTGGAAGACGGCATAGCCCGCCGCCATACCTTCGACCAGTTTGAGCCCGGTCAGTCGCGCGGTGCTGCCATCGCGCTGATCCTGCCCGCGCGCGGTGGCTTCGTCGATCAGGCCGGCGCCGGCGATCAGCTCCGCCAGAACCATCGCCACCGTTTGTAGGGCCTCGATCTCGACATCGTCGTACCGGCGCGGATCGGCATGCTGGACCGCAAGCACGCCTACGGCTCGCTCAGCACGCACGATCGGCACGCCAGCGAAGCTGTGAAACAATTCTTCGCCGGTTTCGGGTTTGTAGGCGAAATCGGGATGGCTGGTCGCCTCGTCGAGGTTCAACGTCTCGTTCTTTTCGGCGATCGTCCCGACCAGTCCTTCCCCCAGCGAAAGCTTGGTGACATGGACCGCTTCCTTGTTGAGGCCGCGCGTCGCGAACAGTTCCAACTCGCCATCGCGCAGCAGATAGATCGAGCAGACCTCGCTGTGCAGCGCCTTGGCGATGATATCGACGACGCGGTCGAGTTTGGCCTGGGCGTTGGCGCGTGTGGCCATCACGTCGTGAAGCCGCGTCAGTATTTCGCGCGCGGCGGACGTTGCGGATGCGGTGGCCATCGCGCTCACGGCTAACAGATAGCGGGGCAGGGACCAATATCCCCTCGCGCGAAACTGTCTCCGCGACGGGGCGAAAAGGGCTTGCACGGATATATACTATGTGACATACAGTATGTGACATACACCATGCGAGACATAGCACGTGCCCATCGAAGACGATCTGTTCGAAAAACTGCGAATCGAGCTTCGGCGCGGGTCGCTGGTGCTGGCGGTGCTGGGAGCGCTCCGGGTGGAGCGGTACGGCTACACGCTGCGCCAGAGCCTCGAGGATGCCGGGCTGCCGATCGAGGAAAGCGCGCTCTACCCGCTGCTGCGGCGGCTGGAGGCACAGGGCCTGCTCACCAGTGAATGGCGTGAGGAGGCCAAGCGCAACAAGCGCTTCTACTGCCTCTCGCCCGACGGCGAGGCGATCCTCGCGCAACTTCTCGGCGAATGGAACGCGATCTCCGAATCGATCCTGCGCCTGACCGAAGGGGACAAGAAATGAACCTGTTGGAACGCTATCTCGGCGCCCTGCGCTGGGCGCTACCCAAGGCCAAGGCTGACGACATCCTTGCCGAGCTGCACGACGTGCTGACGATGCGCGTCGAAGACCGGGAGGAAGAGCTCGGGCGATCGCTGACCGATGAGGAAATGAGCGCGCTGCTCAAGGATTTCGGACATCCGCTGGTGGTGGCGTCGCGCTACCGCCCGCAGCAATGGCTGATCGGACCGGACGTCTTTCCATTCTACGCATTCGTGCTGCGGATCGTGCTTGCGATCGTGATCTGCATCCAGATTGTGATCATGTCCGCCAGATATTTGTTCGGCGGCGGCGTGGGTGCGCAAATCTTCGGGCAAGCACTGGGCGGAACCTGGATGTCGGTGCTGACCAGCGTCGGCGTCGTCACATTGGTATTCGCGGTGCTGGAGCGATTGGACTTCCCTGCCAATCACCTGCGAAACTGGAAGCCGGAGCAGCTTCCGCGGCCGAGCGACAGCCGGCAGAGTGTCTGGGAATCTTTGTTCGAGCTGACCGCGGGCTTGTTCTTTCTCGCCTGGTGGACCGGTCTCGTTCACTTGCCATGGGCAGCGGGAGGATATGGCTTCCGGATCGAGCCGACGCCGGTTATCCTGCAGCTTTACTGGCCGATCTTGGGCCTCATCATTGCCAAATTGATCCACAGTCTGATCGCGTGGCTCCGGCCGGATTGGCGACTATTCGGGGACGCGCTCGCCGCGGCGACGATGATCGGGGGTCTTGCCTTGCTGGCGATCATCTACCGAGCCGGTCATTGGGCGACGATCGTTCCGACGGGAATACCGGCCAATCAGGCCGCCGACCTGGATCACGCGATCAACCTCGGCCTGAGCATTGGAATCGTGGTGGTGGGCGTGGTGTGGCTTTGGCAGTGCGTGGTCTGGCTGTGGCGGCTGGTGCGACGTCACCAGTTCGCATCCTGAGCCCGGTCATTGCGAGGAGTGTGGCGACAACGCGATCCGGTCCCGGGCTGGATTGCTTCCCGGCTTCCCAATGACGATTGTCAAGGTTTTGCGAATTAACGTCGTGCAAGCGCGGTTTCGGCCTCGTCGAGTAGGCTGGCGATGATGTCGGTCACAGGTTCTTCCTTCGTGACCATGCCGACCGACTGGCCGGCCATAACCGACCCATGCTCGACGTCTCCCTCGATCACCGCGCGGCGGAGTGCGCCCGCCCAATAATGTTCGATCTGGAGCTGGGCCTCGGCCATCTCGACCTTGCCCTCGTCGAGCAGTTGGGCGACCTCGCGCTGCTTGGCGGTGAAGAGTTCGCCCGCGGCGTTCTTGAGCGCGCGCACCGGGATGACCGGCAGGCGTGGATCGATCTGGACGCTGGCGGTGGCATCACGCGCCGCGGCGCGGATGAAAGCTTTCTTGAAGTTGGGATGCGCGATGCATTCGTTCGCGCAGACGAAGCGCGTGCCGAGCTGGACGCCGGCCGCGCCCATTTCGAGATAGCCTGCGATCAACTCACCGCGGCCGATGCCGCCCGCGATGAAAACCGGAAGCTGGTCAGCGATTTCGGGCAGGATTTCCTGTGCAAGCACACTGGTCGAGACCGGGCCGATATGGCCGCCAGCCTCCATGCCTTCGACCACCAAAGCATCAATGCCTGAGCGGATCAGTTTCTTGGCGAGCGCCAATGCCGGCGCGAAGCAGAGCAATTTCGCGCCCGATCCCTTGATCCGGTCGATCGAGCCTGCGGGCGGCAGTCCTCCGGCGAGGACGACATGGCCGACCTGATGCCTCGTGCAGACATCGATCAGCTCGAACAAATCGGGGTGCATCGTGATCAGGTTGACGCCGAACGGCTTGTCGGTGAGCGTCTTGGTCGCGGCAATCTCGGCATCGAGCAAGGCCGGCGTCATCGCGCCGCACGCAATCACGCCGAAGCCGCCCGCGTTCGAGATTGCGGAGACCAGATGACGCTCGCTCACCCACGACATCGCTCCCGCCATGATCGCATAGCGCGTGCCGAGAAAGTCGGCGCCGCGTGCCATCAGTCGGTCGGTTCTGTCGTGGGCCATCATGCTTCCTTCCTTGTTCCGGCTGGCACCTAGCCGGGAGGGAGCAAGATTGCATCCTTTGAAATCGGGGCTGCGCATCCGCGCGACCCCGTCGCGGCTTATGCAGTCGTAGCTCAGGGGCGGGTCGCGGGATCCCAATGCTCGTCGGCCTTGCCGTCGACGAAGCGCCACATGTCGAACCAGGTCGTCGAATAAGCCTTGGCGGGGTCGCCGGCATTGACCGGTCGCGGATAGACCACGACGACATAATCGCCCTCGGCGACGACTGCCACGATCGGAGTCGTCATCCGCTCGGGAATGGGCTTGGCCGGAACCTTGAGCACCTTGGTGAAGAACTCCACCACGCCCGCCCGGCCGGACTTTGCCAGCGGATTGTGCTGGATATAGCGTTCGGTGAGGTAGCGGTCCGCCAGCTCCCAATGCCCGGCTTCGAGCAGGTCTTTCACGATGTGGTAGGCGGCCTGTTTGTTGGCGTCGAGCTTCGGATCTGGGCTGTGGAACAATGTATCGGCATTGGGCACGCCGACGACATTCACCTGGGCGGCCACACGGCCGCCGACGGCCAAAGCGGCGGCGCCCAGGATCATCCTCACCATTGACGCGCGCATATTCCCTTCCCCCAGTGAATAATTCTCCGACGGATCGTCAGGCCGCGTCTTCGGTCGAGTCCAGCCCGTAAGCAGTGTGGAGCACGCGCACCGCCAGCTCGGTATAATCCTCGTGGATCAGGACCGAGACCTTGATCTCGCTAGTGGTGATCGCGAGCACGTTGATGCCGCGATCCGCGAGCGCCTTGAACATCTGCGCGGCGACGCCGGCATGGCTGCGCATGCCGACGCCCACGACCGAGATCTTGGCAACGGTATTGTCGTGGATCAACTGTTCGTAGCCGATCGTCTCCTGCGCCTTGGTCAGCACGTCGAGCGCCCGCGTCAGCTCGGCGCCGGGCACGGTGAAGGTCACGTCGGTCGAGCCGGTGTCGTGCGCCACGTTCTGCACGATCATGTCGACGTTGATGTTGGCGTCGGCGAGCGGCGTGAAGATGTTCGCGACCGCGCCCGGCTTGTCGGGCACAGCGGTCAAAGTGACCTTCGCCTCATTCTTGTCGTGGGCGATGCCCGTGATGAGCTGGCGTTCCATCTTGCTTCCTTCGATCTCGTCTTCGTCCACGATCATCGTGCCGGGGGTGGGGTCGTTGCCGGGGGCGTCGAACGAGGAGAGGACCTGGACGCGGACCTTCTCCTTCATCGCGAGCCCGACCGAGCGGGTCTGCAGCACCTTGGCGCCGACCGAGGCCAGCTCCAGCATCTCCTCATAGGTGACATACTGCAGCTTGCGCGCCTTGGGCACGATGCGCGGATCGGTCGTGTAGACGCCATCGACGTCGGTATAGATGTCGCAGCGATCGGCTTTCATCGCCGCTGCCACGGCCACCGCCGACGTATCGGAGCCACCGCGGCCAAGCGTCGACACGCGGCCGTCCTCGGTGACGCCCTGGAAGCCGGGGATGACCGCGACCTCGCCGCTCGACATCGCCTCGCCGATCTTGGCGCTGTCGATATTGGCGATACGTGCGGAGGCGTGCGCATCGGAGGTCGCGATCGGCAATTGCCAGCCGAGCCAGCTGCGCGCTTTCACGCCCATCGCCTGCAGCGTGATCGCGAGCAGCCCGCTCGTTACCTGCTCGCCGCTCGCGACGACGACGTCATATTCGCGCGGGTCGTAGAGCGGGCTCGCCTCGCGGCAGAAATTGACCAGGCGATCCGTCTCGCCCGCCATCGCGGATACGACGACCGCGACTTCATTGCCCTGGTCGACCTCATGCTTGACGCGGGCGGCGACGTTGCGAATGCGTTCGATTCCGGCCATCGAGGTGCCGCCGAACTTCATCACGATACGTGCCATGAGGGTGAGGTCTTCGTAATTAAATTGCTGGAAAGCGCGCCCGGACGCGCAGGGGAGACCTGCTAGCGGCGGCCCCTCGCGAAGGCAAGCGGGGCGGCCCCAAGGAAATCTTTACGGCCTCCGCACGGTCCGCTGTCATGCATACGAAGCGGTCATTTCGGTAGAAACGGTCCGTGCGGGGATGCCCGCGCAGGTGTACATCATCGGCTCTGCGGAAAGGGGAATCGCGATGGCGTCGGCACCTGACTTCGGAAGTTCGGGTTCGCTCAAGCTGAAGCTCTGGCGGGGCGAGCGCATGTGCCTCCTCGGCATGGACGTCGCCGATCCCGATCCGAGCTTCGTCGGCTTCGCGATCGAGGTGCAATCGCCCAACGCCACCACCTTCGCGCCACTCCGCAACCGGCTCGCTTTTTCTTATCCCGCGGGCAAGACGCCGAGCGGCAATCGTGAATATCCGACGACGCAAGCGCCGCTTCAGACCTTCCGATGGATCCACTTCCCCTATGATCCCCAGGCGGGCCGCTATTGCTACCGCGTCACCATGATGCACATGGACGCCAACGGCCAGTTGAGCGCGGGCGATATGGTCACCTGCTCGATCGCCCTGTGCGACCAGACCGCGCCGGGCCTCGTCGATATCGGCTTCACGCGCAATTTCGCCTCGTCGCAGGCATTCGCCGAGAAGTTTCCCGATCCGGCCGCGCGCAAGCTGATCCTGCCGCCCGCGAACGGAGGTCTTTCATGGCACAAGGACCAGGCGCCTGTGGGTATCTATGACTGGTTGGGCGGCAAGGCGAACGACCTGCTGTGGAAGCTGCTCGACGAGGCCGGCAAGGACGCAACGATGACGCTTGACGTCATGGCCTATGATCTGAACGAGCCCGATTTTCTGAAGGCGCTACTGGCTGTCGCGTCACGCCAGATCGGTGGGAAGCCGGCGCTGCGCATCCTGATCGACAACAGCGACAAGCATGGAAGCGCGAACAGTTGCGAGAGCCAGGCAGCGGCGCAACTCGCCAAGGCGGGCGCACAGGTCCAGCGCCACCATTTCGACGGGCTCCAGCACAATAAGGTGATCGTCGCGCGCAAGGCGGGGCAGCCCTATCGGGCCATTGGTGGATCGACCAATTTCTCGTTCCGCGGCCTGTACATCCAGGCCAACAATCTGCTCGCCTTCGACGCGCCGGAGGTGATCAACCTGTTCGGGAGGATGTTCGACCTGGCCTTTGCCGGGCCGCATGCGCTCGAACAAGATGCCTTGTCCCGGGCATGGCAGGCGGTCACCACCACGAACGGAACCAGCGCGCGTATCTGCTTTTCGCCGCACCCTAAAAGCGCGGACCTGTCGCTGGCGCCGCTGGCGGGGGCGATCCAGCAGGCATCATCCAGCGTGCTCTATGCGGTCGCCTTTCTCAGCCAGGATGCGCACGGGCCGACGCGCAAGGCGCTGGACGCCCTGATCGGGAAGCCTGTGTTCAGCTATGGCATCGCCAATCGCAAATCCGGCCTGCAATTGCTGAAGCCCGACGGTTCTACCGGACTCGTCGATTTCGAATATCTGGGTGCGCACGCGCCGGAGCCGTTCAGCGCGGAATGGTCGGGCGGATCGGGGATTACGATCCATCACAAATTCGTGGTGGTCGATTTCAACCTGCCGACCGCCAAGCTGTTCGCCGGCTCCTCCAATCTCTCGGTCAGCGGCGAGGAAGGCAATGGCGATCACCTGATCCAGATATCCAACCAGCGCGTGGCGACCGCTTATGCGATCGAGGCGCTGCGGATGTTCGACCATTTGAACTTCCGTACCAAGATGAAGGAATCGGCTCCGGCGGCCCAACCCAATTCGGCCGGCATAATCACGTTGCGCAAGCCGCCCGGCCTCGGCGAGGCGGCATGGTTCGCGCCTTTCTATGCTGCCGGCAGCCAGAAGGAACGCGATCGAACCCTGTTCAGCACCTGACCGCATCGGCGCCGCAGACATTGGCGCTGACCGGCGCAATTGATAAGGCGCGGGGCATGACCATCGGCGCCGCCACGATCGATCCTTCCGAAGCCGCCTTTTTCGGCAAGCTCGCCGCCGATTGGTGGGACCCCAAGGGCTCGTCGGCGATGCTGCACCGGCTCAACCCGGCGCGCCTATCTTATTTGCGCTCGCGGATCGACGAGGCGTGGGGACTGGGTTCACGGGGGCGTCATCCGCTTGCTGGCAAGAGTGCGCTGGATGTCGGCTGCGGCGCGGGCCTGTTGTCCGAACCGCTCGCGCGACTGGGCGCGGCGGTGACAGGGCTCGATGCCGCGCCCGAAAATATCGCGGCGGCCCGCCACCATGCCGCGGGGCAGGGGCTCACGATCGACTATCGTGTGGGCGGGATCGAAAGCCTTTCCGGCGCGCGCTTCGACCTCGTCGTCTCGATGGAGGTGGTCGAGCATGTCGCCGATCCTGCGGCTTTCGTCGGAGGTCTGGCGGGCGCGTTGGCGGAAGATGGGCTGTTGATCCTTTCCACTCCCAACCGCACGCCTTTGTCCAAGCTGGCCCTTATCACGGTGGGCGAGGGCTTCGGCATGGTGCCAAAGGGCACGCATGACCATGACAAGTTCCTCACCCCGGAGGAATTGGGCGCGCTGGTGGGGCAAGCCGGGCTGGAGGTGATCGACACGACCGGTCTGTCCTTCGATCCCCGGACCGGCTTCACGCTCTCTTCCAACCTCGCGCTGGACTATTTCCTGACCGCGCGGCGGCGCTGAAGCGGCCGGCACAGCATCATGGCCAAGAAAAAGATCGTTCTCCATATCGGGCATGGCAAGACCGGCTCGTCCGCGATCCAGGCGGCGCTCGCACGCAATCAAAGTCTGTTGGGCTCGGCGGGCATCCTGTATCCCGACCACGCTACTGTGGACCAAGCGCGCCGCGGCGAAGTCACGTCGGGCAATGTCGACCCGGAAAATTGGTTCGAGGGGCAGGTCATCCCGATCGCGCGAGCTGCCGGCAATTGCCAAGTGATCGTCTTCTCCAACGAAAACCTGTTCCACCGGTTCGACGAATTCCTAGAGAAGCAGGCGGCTTATTCTCCCGAATTCGACTTCGAGATCGTGCTCTTCGTGCGTGAGCCGTTCGAGAAACTGAATTCGGCCTACCAGCAATCCGTAAAGCGCCGCGGCTTTGCCGGCGATATGCGCGAATTCGCCGAACATGACGGCGACGCCCGCCACGCGGCGAAGATATTGCAGGCGCTGGAACAGCAGGGTGTCGCCTTCACCGTCTTCAATTATTCCGCCCTGCGCCGTTCGGCGATCCGGGCCTTCTTCGCGCATCTCGGCGCATGGGATCTGATCGAGGCACGCGGCGAGACGGAGGTTGGGACGGTCAACCGATCGCTCACCGCCGCCGAGCTTGATTTCCTGCTGCACGTCAATCGCGTGTTCGGCGTCGAATTCGGATCGGTGATCGCCGATGCGCTTGTCCACCGCCTGCCCGATCTGTCCCCGGCAATGGCGCCGATCGATGCCGACACGCGCCGGCTCTTCCATGACAGGAACCGGGAAGCGGTGGACACGATCAACCGTTTCCTGCCCGCGTCTGAGCAGCTTCGGCTCGATGCCGGGATCGCCGCGGAAGAACAAGCGGTGGATCGCCGGCTTTCCGATGCGCAGGTCGAGGTGATCCGCAGCGTCTTCCCCTCCGCGCTGAGCTATGCGGACGGGATCGTGTTGCGCGACATCGCCATGAAATATGAAAGCAGCGATGCGCTCGCGCGCGAGGATGCAATCGCGCTCATGCAATATGCGCAGAAGGCGCGCCCGCATGGCCGGATCATCGCCGGCAAACTGAAGGAGTGGCGAGGGGGCTGAAGCGGAAATGCAAATCCGCCCCCGCGCGGCGGCTCGCATCCCGGCGCGCCGCTCACCTGGGGAACCCGAATTCGGCCCCGGCATCGCGCGGTCCGTGATAGGATCGGGTCGGGGGAAACGGGGAGAGTGATGCGCCCGCGCTGGAGGCTTATGGTGGCGCCGCGCCTGATGGTGCTTTCCGGCGTGGTGTCGCTGATCCTGTTCGGCAGCAACCGCGGCGATGGCTTCGGCTGGGTGGGCGCGGCCCTGCTCGCTTTCGGAACGGCGTTCGAGGCCTTTTTGCGCGCGACCCTGCGTTGCCCGCGCTGCGGGAGCCGCCCTTATGTCGAAGCGCCTCGTTCCGATTTTCCCATGTTGCGCCAGCCCTTGGTGCCGCTCGAACGATGTCGCGATTGCGGGTGTGAATTCGATTAGGATTGCGCCGAATATGTGCCAGTGAAAATCGCTGGACCACAGGGGCGGACGACCTCGATCAGGATCGGCTCCGGGAATTACTGCCAGAGAAGTTCCAGTTACACCGCTGGCGGCAGGCCATATTTCTCTCGCCGGTCGAAGACGATTGCCGTTTCGATCGTTACCACCATCGGATGTCCGGTCAGGTATGTGAAACCAAATTCTCGCAGATGATCGGTGTCTCTAACGACCACGTGAATAAGCACGTCGTACCGGCCATTCACCAGGAGGGTCCGCAGAACCTCCGGCATTGCCGTCAGCTCCTGCAGGAACCGCTCGACCGCACCGCGTTCGAACTGCGCCAATTTAATCAGAATGAGCGATTCCAACGTCAGCCCGATCGACTTCCAGTCGATGTCGACATGGGCGCCCCGGATGATTCCGGCCTCTTTCAGTTTCCGGACACGTTCGTGGCAAGTCGAAGGCGCCAGCCCGACCGCCGCGGCCAGTTGCTTGTTCGCAATCCAGCCATCCTCCTGGAGATGGCGGATTATATCGAACGAAGTTCGGTCAAAAGGCGGATTATCCATCAGAACACCGGATTATATTCGTTTGGTCTGTGCGTGATTCGTCGCTCATATTGGTCTCCTGAATCACGACCAGCAAGCGGAACGCGCGATTGCCGGATCAAGCCACCGACGAACCTGAACATGGTGACGGCCCCGTTCGATGGGATCGCAAACTTATGGAAGCTGTTTTCGGAGCGCAGGGGTTGCGCGCCGGTTGGGGTGTGTTGCTGTTTCTCGGCGTCTATATCGCGTTAAGCAGCCCCGCAGAGTTGGCGACCGCGACCGCCCGTTCCGGGGAAACCGGGCCGATGTCTTTGCAAACAGCCCTGTTGCAGGAGGGCTCCGGCCTGATCGCGGTGCTGTTGGCCAGTTTCGTCATGGCGCGTGTCGAAGGGCGCGCCATGGCCGCTTACGGATATGGCGGCCCCCGCATCATTTCACGAGCGCTCTGGGGCCTGTTTTGGGGTATCCTTTGCGTGAGTGGGTTGGTCGGCCTGATGTTGGCGGGTGGGATGCTCGTGTTCGACGGCGTCTCCCTGCATGGCCCGGACATCTTGCAATACGGGATTGGATGGGCGCTGGCTTGCTGCGCGACGGGACTCTACGAGGAGGCCCTTCTCCGCGGCTATTTGCAGAGCACGCTTGCGCGGGGGATGGGGTTTTGGCGGGCCGCGATCCTGCTCTCGACGGCATTCGGACTATGGCACCTCACGAACGACGCTGAATCTCCTTTCGGCTTGCTGGTCGCAGCGGTGGGCGGATTCATCTTCTGCATCAGCCTACGGTATACAGGATCGCTCTGGTGGGCTGTCGGCTTCCACGCCGGCTGGGATTGGGCCCAGGGTTTTCTGTTCGGGCTCCCCGATAGCGGGATTGCATTGCGGGGTACGCTTCTGGGCATGCACGCTTCCGGCAATCCCGCGTGGAGCGGCGGCGCAACGGGGCCGGAGGGCAGCTTGTTGACCGCGCCCGTGCTGATGTTGATCGCTCTGGGTATGTATATATGGTGGCCTGTTCGGCAGCATGGCCATTGAGAGCGCAGGCAGTGGGCCTATCGGCCATGGTGAAAAGACATGCGCGACTTGTCTTTCGGCGCCGAGAGAAGGACGAAAGATCTTTCGCTGAGGCATCCTCCACCGCGAAATGCACCGTCGTGTTCACGCGGTGATTGTTCGCTCCGAAAACCAATGGGGAGTTTTCGGCCCACTACTGGTCGGGGCGACAGGATTCGAACCTGCGACCCCCAGACCCCCAGTCTGATGCGCTACCAGGCTGCGCTACGCCCCGACCAAGGCCCGGCCACCTAGAGTGCCGGACCGCGCTTGGCAAGCGCGGCATTGCTCCTCTTACTTGAGCGTGATAGGCGCGCTGCCTTCCTGCGGCCGAGATGCGGGTTTCGCGCGGCGCATCAGCTTTTCTGGGGCCTTTCACATGTTCGCATCGCCCGCTTACGCCCAGGCCGCCGGCGCCACGTCGCAAGGCGGAATTTCCTCCTTGCTGCCGCTAGCGGTGCCGTGGGTCCTGATAATCGGCATCTTCTGGCTGCTGGTATGGCGCCCGCAGAGCAAGGCGCAGAAGGCGCAGCGCGCGCGCATCGATGCCGCCAAGAAGGGCGATACGGTTGTCACCGGTGGCGGCCTGATCGGCAAGGTGGTCAAGGTCGACGGCGACGAGATCGAGCTGGAACTGGGGAGCAACGTTCGCGTCCGCGCGCTCAAGGGCACGCTAACCGACATCCGCCCGCTCAACGCGCCCGCCAACGACTAAGGCGGTAGGACGACAATGCTCGATTTCCCCCGCTGGAAAGTAATCTCGATCTGGCTGGCGCTGCTGGCCGGCGTCGCGCTCGCCATCCCCAGCCTGATGCCTGACCGCGTTGCCCGCCAGCTCCATCTGGACGGCTTGCCGCGCATCAATCTTGGTCTCGATCTGCAGGGCGGCAGCCATTTGTTGCTCGAGGCCGACACCGCCGACCTGGTGAAGCAGAACCTCCAGAAGATGGAGGAAACGATCCGCACCGAAATGCGGCGTAACAATCCCAAGATCGATATCGGCGACATTTCGACCAGCAACGGTCAATTGTCGTTCTTCGTGCGCAACGTGAGCCAGCTCGACGCAGCGGTGGAGAAAGCGCGTGCGCAGACCACTGCGGTCGGCGTGACCGGCCAGCGCGACTGGAATGTCCAGGTGGTCGATTCGACCCGGATCGTGATGACGCCAACCCAAGCGGGTACTGCCGACAGCATCGACAAGGCGATGAAGACCGCGATCGAGGTGGTTCGCACGCGCATCGACCAGTTCGGCACCAAGGAGCCGACGATTCAGGGCGAAGGCACCACCCGCATCCTCGTCGAGGTGCCGGGCTTGCAGGATCCGGCCGGACTCAAGGCTCTGATCGGCAAGACCGCGAAGCTCGAATTCAAGATGGTCGACATGAATGTCGATCCCGCGACTGTCACCGCCGGCCACGCTCCCCCGGGGGACGAGGCCGTGCCCAATGTGCGCGAGCCAGGCGAAGCGGCCAATGCGCCGTTACGCTATTGGGCGGTCAGTCGGCGCGTGATTCTGTCGGGTGATGACCTGATCGACGCGAGCCTGGGTAAGGACGAAAACGGCCAGCCCGCGGTCGTGCTGAAGTTCAACGGCTCGGGCGGCAAGAAATTCGCGCGGGCCACGCAGGAGAATGCGGGCAAGCAGTTCGCGATGATCCTCGACGGGCAGGTGCTATCGGCACCACGGATCGACGAGCCGATCCTGGGCGGCACCGCCCAGATCCATGGTAGTTTCACGACCGAAAGCGCCAATCAACTCGCGATCGCACTGCGCTCGGGCAAATTGCCAGTCAACCTGAAGTTCGTCGAGGAGCGCACTGTTGGGCCGCAGCTCGGCGCTGCATCGATCCATGCCGGGGTGATCGCGTCCGTGATCGCGAGCGTCGCGGTGATCGTGTTCATGTTCGTGACCTATGGTCGTTTCGGCTTGTATGCGAATTTGGCGGTGGTGCTGAACATCTTCGTCATTCTGGCGGTGATGGCGATCCTGAACAGCACGCTGACCTTGCCGGGTATTGCCGGCTTCGTGCTGACGATCGGCACCGCGGTCGACGCCAACGTGCTGATCAACGAGCGCATTCGCGAAGAGCGACGGCGCGGACGCGGGATCATTCAGTCGGTCGAGCTCGGTTATAAGGAAGCGAGCCGGACGATCTTCGAGGCGAATACGGTCCACGCGATATCCGGCCTGATCATGCTTGTGCTCGGCTCGGGCCCCGTCAAGGGTTTCGCGGTGGTGCTGCTGATCGGTATCGCGATTTCCTATTTCACCTCAGTCATCTTCACCCGCATGCTCACCGCCGGATGGATCAAGCGCAATCGGCCCACGGAGATCCACATCTGATGCGCCTGCTCAAGCTCATCCCCGACAATACCAATATCGGCTTCGTCCGGCTGCGTGCCTGGGCGTTTGGTCTGACCGCAGCGCTGACGATCGCGGCGGCGGTGCTGGTTGGCGTTCGTGGCCTCAATTTCGGCGTCGATTTCAAGGGCGGCGTGCTGATCGAGGCGCACTTCCAAGCCCCGCCGAACGAGAATGCTTTGCGGAGCGATATCGATCGGCTCCATGTGGGCGAGGCGTCTTTGTCGACTTTCGGCAATGCCAGCACATATTCGATCCGCTTGCCGCTGCCCAAGACCAACGACGAAGGCGCGACCAACCGGTTGGTCAAGAGTGTGCAGGCTGCACTCGCGGCAAAATATCCGAATGTGGTCTTCAACCGGGCCGAAACCGTGTCGAGCAAGGTGTCGGGCGAGTTGATCCGCAGCGGCTTGCTTGCGGTGTTTCTAGCCGTGTTCGCGATCGCGGTCTTCTCGTGGATTCGCTATGAGTGGCAGTTCGGTGTCTCAACCTTTGTCGCCATCTTCCACGACGTGCTGGTGACGCTCGGCTTCTTCGCGCTGTTCCGGCTCGAATTCGATCTCAACATCGTCGCGGCGGTGCTGACGATCATCGGTTATTCGATCAACGACAAGATCGTGATCGATGACCGCATCCGCGAGAATATGCGCAAATACCGCCAGATGGACATGCGCGCGTTGATCGATCTCTCGGTCAATGAAACGCTGCCGCGCACCGTCATGACATCACTGACGGTCCTGCTCGCGCTCGGCGCCATGCTGATCTTCGGCGGCCCGGTGCTGCGCGGTTTCACGGCCGCGATGGTGCTGGGTGTCGTGGTCGGCACCTACAGCTCGATCTATGTCTCGAGCTCGCTCCTCATCTCGCTCGGCCTCAAGCCGCAATTGAGCGAACCCAAGAAAAAGAGCGGGCCGTCCGACAGCGCCGAACGGGTCGGCTGAGCCCCGCCTTGCTTCATCCGCGAGCAAGCTTCGGCTTCCTATCGTCCAGCCTCATAAGGCTTTGCGCGCATCCGGCGCTAGGTTAAGGGTCCGCCTCTATGCGCTTCTTCCGACTTCGTTCCGCGCTGGCCGCGACCCTTGCCTCGACCTTGCTTCTGGCGCCGGCCGCGCACGCTGCCGATTCCGCCAAGAAGTTGGCGAAGGAGAATAATCGCTACGTCGCGCGCGATGTGGAGACGCTTTACAACGCGGCCAAGAACCAGCTCGACAAGAAGCGTTTCAAGATCGCCGCCATCCTGTTCGACGAAGTCGAGCGCCAGCATCCTTATTCGATCTGGGCGCGCCGGGCCGAACTGATGAGCGCGTTCAGCCATTATCTGGCGCAGGATTACACCGAATCGATCGACAGCGCGCAGCGCTTCCTTTCGATCCACCCGGGCAATAAGGATGCCCCCTATGCCATGTACCTGATCGGCGTGGATTATTACGAGCAGATCGGCGACGTGAATCGCGATCAGAAGACCGCGCAGCAGGCGCTGGACGCGATGGGCGAATTAATCCGGCGCTATCCCGATTCAGCCTATGCCGCCGACGCGCGGCTCAAGACCGATCTGATCAACGATCATCTCGCCGGGCGCGAGATGGATATTGGCCGCTTTTACGAGCGGCGCCACGAATGGCTCGCCTCGACCTATCGCTTCCGCAAGGTGGTGGACGATTATCAGACCACGAGCCATGTACCCGAGGCGCTGCTGCGGCTGACCGAAGCTTATCTCGAGCTGGGCGTGCCCGAAGAAGCGCGCAAATCGGCGGCGGTGCTGGGCGCGAACTTCCCCGGAAGCGACTGGTATCAGCGCGCATACGGGCTGCTGCAGAAAAACGAGAAGGGCATGGTCCCCGTGTCGGCCAAGGGCAAGAAGGCGAAGAAGTCCAAGGCTTGATCCGTATCGCGCCCGCTACCGCGGGCGTGTTTGCCGCGCTATCACGGTCGCGATGCTGACCGCTCTGACCATTCGCGACGTCGTGCTGATCGAGGCGCTCGAGCTCGAGTTCGGGGCGGGTCTGGGCGTGCTCACCGGCGAGACGGGCGCGGGCAAGTCGATCTTGCTGGACGCGCTGGGCCTCGCGCTCGGCGTACGCGCCGATACCGGGCTGGTGCGCCAGGGCGCGACCCAGGCGAGTGTCGCTGCCACGTTCGAACTCCCCGCCGATCATGCCGCTCTGGCCTTGCTCGCAGAGAATGACCTTGCGATCGAGCCGGGCGAGCCGCTTGTCATCCGTCGTTCAGTCCGCGCCGATGGCGGCAGTCGTGCCTTCGTCAACGACCAGCCCGCCTCGGCCGGTTTGCTGCGCGCGCTGGGGAGTGCGCTAGTCGAGATTCACGGGCAGCATGACGATCGCGGTCTGCTCAACGCGCGTGGCCATCGCAGTCTGCTCGATACGTTCGGGCGGATCGACTCCGCGCCGGCCGCGCGTGCGCATGCACGTTGGCGGGCAGCGGAGGATAAACTCGCCGAAGCCAGCGCCGATCTCGACAATGCGGCGCGCGATCGCGAATGGCTTGAGCATGCGGTGGCGGAACTCAAAGCCGCCGCGCCCGAGCCCGGCGAGGAAGCGCAGCTCGCCGAGGCGCGCGCGACGATGCAAAAGGGCGCGCGCCTCGCCGACGAACTGGAGACCGCGGCGGCGCTGATCGAGGGATCGGACGGCGGGCTCGCGCAACTGCGGCAGGCTGCGCGCCGGCTCGACCGGCTCGGGCCCGAGCATGACACCCTGGCGCAGGCTCTTGCGGCGGTCGATCGCGCGGTGATCGAGGCGGCGGAGGCTGAAGACCGGCTGGCCGAGGCGCGGGCCGCCTTCGCATTCGATCCCGCCCGGCTGGATGCGATGGAGACGCGACTATTCGATCTCCGCGCGCTCGCGCGCAAGCACCGGGTCGAACCCGACGATCTCGCCGCCTTGGCCGAGGAATTGACCGCGCGGCTTACAAGGATCGAGGCGGGTGGCGAAGGCTTGGCGGCGATGGAGAAGGAACGCGCGGAAGCGCGGGCTGCATATATCGCGGAGGCCGATTCGCTGTCGGCCGCGCGTCAGGCCGCGGCGGCGCGGCTCGATGCGGCGGTTGCGGCGGAACTGATACCGCTGAAGCTCGACGCCGCACGCTTTCGCACCGCAATCGCGGCCTTGCCAGAGGCGCAATGGGGCGGGGATGGGCGCGATCGGGTGGAATTCGAGGTCTCGACCAATCCCGGCGCGCCTTTCGCTCCCCTGGTCAAGATCGCCAGCGGCGGCGAACTTTCGCGCTTCATCCTCGCGCTCAAGGTCGCGCTCGCCGAAGAAGGCGGAGCGGGAACGATGATCTTCGACGAGGTCGATCGCGGCGTGGGTGGGGCGGTCGCCGCCGCGATCGGTGAACGTCTCGCGCGGCTGGCGCAACGCGCGCAAATCCTGGTCGTGACGCACAGCCCGCAGGTCGCGGCGCGCGCCGACCGCCATTGGCTGATCCGCAAGAGCTCGGACGGGCTGGTTGCGCGTACCGGCATCCACCGGCTTGATGATTCGGAACGGCGTGAGGAGATTGCACGTATGTTGTCGGGCGCGGAAGTGACCGACGAGGCGCGCGCGCAGGCCGAGCGGTTGCTGGCAGCGGCGTGATCCCTGGCGGTCATCTCAGCGAAAGCTGGGATCTCGGGAAGACGTACGTCGTCTCATTTCATGAGACTCCAGCTTCCGCCGCGGTGACGTCCGGGAGGAGAGCGACGGATAGAAGGAGGGGGCTCGAGAACGCGAAAAGGGCGGCGCAGGCTGACCTGGCCGCCCTTTCGAACGCAAGCGGCGCGGCCCAAGGGGCCGCGCGCAAGCTTACTTGATCTTAGCTTCCTTGAACTCGACGTGCTTGCGCACGACGGGGTCATACTTCTTGAAGGACATCTTCTCGGTCTGGTTCCGCGGATTCTTCTTCGTAACGTAGAAGAAGCCGGTATCGGCCGAGCTGACGAGCTTGATCTTGACGGTGGTCGGCTTGGCCATGACCCAAATTCCTGCGCTATCTGAATGGCGACCAGAGGCACGCCAAAAAATAAAGCGGCGTCGCCGCCGCTCGAACGGAGGGGCCTTTGCCGATTCCACGGCCCAAAGTCAAGCGACGCAGCGTCGTTCCGCTGTCTTAATCGGACGGTAACCATGTTCCGTCATCGTTCGCGTCAGGAGAGCATAGTTGAGGGGCAAGGTCATGGAGCCGATGAAGGCACAGGCTGATCTGGAACAGGCGATCGTCGCTTTGGCGCGCGATTTGCCGAAGATGGCGATGAAGGACGCCTGCATGCGGCTGGATTGGCTGCGTCGCCAGGCAATGCTCGAAGGCTTCGTGCCGGCGGCGATGCTTGCCGACGGGTTCGCCAACGCAATCACGCGACAGGGGCGGAGCGCGCCCTTCCGGACCTGGCTTGATGCCCTGACGGTCGCGGCGACCTGCGGACGCGAAAACGCCGATGTCGGGCCGCTTTTGCTTGCCACCGTCGGGGTTCGTTTCGAAGTTTAGCGTTCGGCCTGAGCGAGAGGGCCGATCATTCTGATCAAGATTACTGGGAAGCGGATCTGCGATTCTAGGGTTAAAGCGTGATCCTACCTCCTCGTAGCTGATTGGAGAATTTCGATGGCCGACGCCCCCGCACCCCAGCTCGCCACCCCGACCGACCTCAAATCGAACCAGCTTTCCAGCGTCGCCGACGCGCTCAATTCGGCGCTGGCGGATTGCTTCGCGCTCTTCCTCAAAACCAAGAATTTCCACTGGCACGTCTCTGGCCCGCACTTCCGCGATTATCACCTGTTGCTGGACGATCAGGCGGCACAGATATTCGGTGTCACCGACGCGATCGCCGAGCGCGTCCGCAAGACGGGCAACGTCACTTTACGCTCGATCGGCGACGTCGGCCGTCGCCAGACGATCAAGGACAATGACCAGGAGTTCGTCAGCGCTGCCGACATGCTGTCGGAGCTGCGCGATGACAATCTCAAGCTGGTCGAAAGCTTCCGCAATGTGAAGGAACTCGCGGAGGCGGCGAAGGATAATGCCACATCCGGCATAGTCGATGAGTGGACCGATCAGGCGGAAGAGCGGGCCTGGTTTCTGTTCGAGGCAAGCCGGAAGGCGTGATGCGACGCCTGACGGCATGATCCCAGATCGTCGACCGTCGGAACCGACGTTTTGCAAAAATGAGGGCAGGGCGGCACGATGTGCCGCCCTTCGCCGTTTTAGGCTGCTCTCATGCGCTTATTCTCCCAGCTCCTCGACGGCCTCGTCTACACGCGCTCGCGCAATGCCAAACTCAAGCTGATCGCGGATTACCTGCGAGAGACGCCCGATCCCGATCGCGGCTGGGCGATGGCGGCGCTGACCGGAACGCTCGACCTGCCCGGCGTCAAGGGATCCGCGATCCGGGCGCTGGTCGATGAGCGCATCGATCCTGTCCTGTTCGCGATGAGCTACGATTTCGTCGGTGACCTGGCCGAAACCGTCGCTTTGCTCTGGCCGAAGCCCGAAGGAATGCCACCGGAAGTCGATACCGGTGCGTTGCGCTTGTCGGCGGTGGTCGACAGGCTGACGACGCTCGGGCGTAGCGAAGCGCCGCGTGCGTTGGCCGGGATGCTCGATCAGCTGGACGCTGCGGGACGCTTCGCCTTGCTCAAACTCGCGACCGGAGGCTTGCGCGTTGGCATCTCGGCACGGCTTGCCAAGACCGCGTTGGCGCACGCGTTTGAGCTGGATGTCGATCAGGTTGAGGAGGTCTGGCACGGGCTGAAGCCGCCTTATCTGCCGCTGTTCGCCTGGGGCGAAGGGACGGGTGCGCAGCCGACGCCCGCCGACGTGCCTGTTTTCCGGCCTTTCATGCTCGCGCATCCGCTGGAGGACCTGCGCGTCGACCTTTCCGATTATGCCGCGGAATGGAAATGGGACGGTATCCGCGTCCAGCTCGTCCATGTCGGGGGACATACCAGGCTCTACAGTCGCGCGGGTGACGATATCACCGGCAGTTTCCCCGACGTGGCGGCCGCGTTCGCGCGTACGGGCGTGCTTGACGGCGAATTGCTGGTGAAGGGCGAAGCGCAGGGCGGCGGGATCGAGCATGAAGGCGCCGCCAGCTTCAACGCGCTCCAGCAACGGCTCGGTCGCAAGAACGTTTCGGCGAAGATGCAGGCCGATTTCCCTGCCTTCGTTCGGCTCTACGACATATTGTTCGACGGTGCCGAGGATCTGCGCGAACTCGCCTGGACCGAACGGCGGGGGCGGCTGGAGCTTTTTGCCGGGGGTCTCGATCCGCACCGTTTTGATCTTTCGGCGGTGATCGACGCGCCCGACTTCGACGCCCTTGAGGAAATACGTGCCGGCGCGCGCGATGCGTCGATCGAAGGCGTGATGCTCAAGCGGCGCGATTCCCCCTATGTCGCGGGGCGCCGCACCGGCTTCTGGTATAAATGGAAACGCGATCCGCTCACCGCCGATTGCGTGATGATGTACGCCCAACGCGGCCACGGCAAACGGTCAAGCTATTATTCCGACTATACATTCGGCTGCTGGACCGCGCCGCCCGAGGAGGGAGGCGAATTATTGCCCGTCGGCAAAGCCTATTCCGGCTTCACCGACGAAGAGCTGAAATGGCTCGATCATTTCGTGCGCAATCACACGCTCGAGCGGTTCGGTCCGGTGCGTGAGGTGCAAAAAAGCCTAGTACTGGAGGTCGCCTTCGACTCTATCCATGCGTCGAAGCGCCATAAATCGGGTTTGGCGATGCGATTTCCCCGGATCGCGCGTATCCGCCGCGACAAGCCCGCCGCGGAGGCCGATTTGATCGCAACCCTGCAACGGATGGCCTCTTAGGCCTATCCTGAGTGTGGCGCCGCCGCCACAGGTAAGGCGCTGGGAACAAATATTTTTTGCGTCAGCAACTTTATGACCAACGGGAAGTTTCCTGTGGATCGTTTCAGACACGTAAACTTCCATCTCGCCTTGTCGCTCAGGTCCCGCTAGAAGGCCTGCCAATGGTGAAAACAAAGGGATGAACATGGGCGTAGCCGAATTTTCGCGCCAGATCTCCCGCAATGACCAAACCGACATCGTCGCTTACGGGCGAGAAGTCATTGAAACTGAGGCTGAAGCTCTCAGTTCGCTGGTCGATGCGCTTGACGAGAATTTCGCACGAGCTGTAACTATTCTTCTCAATGTAACCGGCCGCGTCGTCACGACGGGGATCGGCAAATCGGGATATATTGCCCGTAAGTTTTCGGCGACGCTTGCGTCGACTGGAACCCCGTCGCTTTACGTGCACCCGGTCGAGGCCGCGCATGGCGACCTGGGAATGTTGATGGCGGGGGATGCCTTGCTGGCTTTCTCCAACTCGGGCAGTACTGCTGAACTTCAGCCAATCCTCGATTACGCCGCCAAGCTTGGCCTGCCGGTGATCGGTATCGCGTCCAAATCGGACTCGCTGCTGATGCGCCAGGCGGAGGTTCAGCTGCTGCTGCCGCATGTCGATGAGGCTTGCCCCGCCAATCTCGCGCCGACCACGTCGACCGCGATGATGATGGCGTTGGGTGACGCGCTGGCGATGACGACGATGCGCGCGCGCGGCGTTTCGATCGCGGGCTTCGCAGCGCTCCATCCCGGCGGCACGATCGGTAAGCGCCTGATGCGCGTCGCCGCGATCATGCACCGGGAGGACAAGCTTCCCTTCGTCTCGCCCGATACGTCGATGCGCGATGTGATAGTGACGATCACCTCGATGAGCTTCGGCATTGCCGGCGTGGTCGATGAAAAGGGCGCTTTGGTCGGGGTGATCACCGATGGCGACATTCGCCGCCATCTCGATGGTCTGCTCGAGGCATCGGCCGCAGACGTAATGACGCGCGATCCGGTCTGGGTTTCGCCCGGCGCCTTCGTCGAGGACGCGCTGACCCAACTCAACAAGCACAAGATCACGGCGATGTTCGCGATCGAGGATGCCGAGACGCGCCGCCCGGTCGGGCTGGTTCACGTCCACGACTTCCTGCGCCTCGGACTTGCCTGACGCGTCCGGCCGGACGGCGGTTATCGTCGTCCCGGCGCGCTACGCGTCGACCCGCTACCCCGGTAAACCGCTGGCGCTGCTCAAGGGCGCCGGCGGCGTTGCCAAGCCCCTGATCCAACGCAGCTGGGAAGCCGCGGTCGCGGTCCCCGGTGTTGCGCGCGTGATCGTGGCAACCGATGACGCTCGGATCGCCGATGTCGCGCGCGCGTTCGGCGCAGAGGTGGTGATGACACCGGAAAGCAGCCGCAACGGGACCGAACGCTGTGCCGCGGCGCTCGGCGCGATTGGGGATGCCGACCTCATCGTCAATCTTCAGGGCGACGCGCCGCTGACGCCGGCGCCCTTCGTCACGGCGCTGCTGGAGGCGATGGCGGCCGATCCGTCGATTGAGGTTGCGACCCCGGCCTTGCGAGTCACACCCGAAATCCATCGCCGGCTGCTCGCAGATCAGCGTGAAGGCCGGGTCGGCGGTACCACGGCCGCGATCGGCGCGCGCGGCGACGCGCTCTATTTCTCAAAGTCGGTAATCCCCCACGTCGCGGCGTCGGCCGTGGGGGATCCTGCGCTGCCGGTATTCCTGCATATCGGGGTCTACGCCTACACGCGCACCGCCTTGCAGGACTATGCGACGCTGCCGCCGACGCCGCTCGAACTGCTCGAAGGGCTCGAGCAATTGCGCTTCATCGAACATGGCAGACGCGTGCGGGTGGTCGAAGTGGCCGCGCCGGGTTATGACATCTGGGAATTGAACAATCCGGAGGATGTCGGCCCGATCGAGGCGGCATTCCTGGCGAGAGGCCTGGACTAGAACTATGTCTCAACAATCATGGGATCTCTGTGGCCGCCGCATCGGCCTGGGGGAACCTATGTTCCTGATCGCGGGACCTTGCGCGATCGAGACCGAGCAACTGGCACTCTCCGTCGCCGAAACGCTGCGGGGGATCGCCGACCGGCTCGGTATCCTGCTGATCTACAAGAGCTCCTTCGACAAAGCGAACCGCAGCTCGGGCAGCGCGTTCCGCGGCGTGGGCATGGACGAGGGGCTGCGCATCCTCGAAAAGGTGCGTACCGAGACCGGCCTGCCGGTGCTGACGGACGTCCACGAAGCGCATCAGGTCAAGTCCGTGGCCGAGGTGGTCGATGTACTCCAAACGCCCGCTTTCCTCGCACGCCAGACCGATTTGATCGAGGCCGTCGCAATTTCGGGTAAGCCTGCCAACATCAAGAAGGGCCAGTTCATGGCTCCGGGCGACATGGTCAACGTGATCGACAAATGTAAGGCGGCTGCGGCGCATGCCGGCGTGCACATGCCGACGATGATGGTGGCCGAGCGTGGCGCGTCCTTCGGTTACCACAATCTGGTGGTCGATATGCGCGGGCTGGCGATCATGCGCGACGCCGGTGCACCGGTTGTGTTCGACGCGACCCATTCGGTTCAGCTGCCGGGCGGCAACGGCACCAGTTCCGGCGGCCAGCGCGAGTTCGTGCCGGTGCTCGCGCGCGCGGCGGTTGCGGTCGGCGTAAGCGGCGTCTTCATGGAGACGCATCCCAATCCGGCTGAAGCGAAGTCAGACGGGCCCAATGCCTGGCCGGTCGATCAGCTCGAAGAGCTGCTGAAGAGGCTGCTGGCGCTTGATGCACTGGTGAAGGAGCGGGGTGCGTGAACGCGGCGCCGGGCCGCATTGTCCCCGTCGAGGCACTGTTCCGATCGGAAGACCTGCTCGTTCGCCGCGTGGCTGGATTTGGCGGGACGCTTTGCTACGTGACCTTCGCCTCATACACCGACGACCGCACGCTGGACCGGCCCGGCTTTGGCGAGGAATATTTCCGCGGCCGTCGGATCGACGCGATCCATGTGCTGAGCCGCGAAAATCGTTGGTATCAGCATCCGGAATTGATGGACGCGCTAGCGGCGGTCGCGGCTGCAGTCGCCGGGTATGAGCGCGTTATCGCTTATGGCTCCAGCATGGGCGGCTTTGCCGCGCTCCGTTATGGCGCGACATGCGGCGCGACGATCGGGCTTGCCCTCTCCCCGCAATATAGCGTCGATCCCGCGATAGCACCGTTCGACCGGCGTTGGCCGGCCGACCTCGCGCGGATCGACTTCCGTGATGACGCGGATCTGCCGACGCTCCCGGCGCAATATGTCGCCTACGATCCGCACGAGGCACATGACCGCCGCCATTTCGATCTGTTTGCGGCGCATTCGCCTACAACCGGCCTGCGCGTGCCGCATGGGGGGCATCCGGTCGGCTCCTATCTGGTGGAGACCGATATGCTCCATTCCCTGCTGGAGCAGATTGAAAGCGGCCGTTTCGACGTCCGCGCCTATGCGCAGGAACTGCGCCGCCGCCGCCGCCGTTCGGGCCATTATTTCTACACATTGGCGCATCGCATCCCGCCACATCGGCCGCGCCAGAAGATCGCGCTCGCGCGGCTCGCGGTCGAGGCTCAGGGCGACAGTCCGCTTTATCGCAGCCAGTTGGGCAGTGCGCTCGACGCCGCAGGCGACTTCGATGCGGCCTTTCAAGTCCATCTGGAAGCGATCGCGATGGCGAATTCGAACATGTTCCAGACCCACTCGCTGATGCGGCATCACGAGGCGCGGGGCCAATATGATCGTGCGCTTGAGATCGTGGGCGAGCTGATTGCCGACCATCCCGCGGTTCTATGGTTGCCGCTCGAGCGCAAGCGCCTGCGGCGCAAGCGTCGTCATTTGACCTGGCTGGGGCGATTGGGGGGGCAGCTGGGCCTCGACGGCGTGCTCGAACGCTGGCTCTACTGAGGCCGGCGTTCGCCCGATGGCTTTGTTCGCGATTTGGCAGCGGGGGGCTGTCGATGGGTCGGCACTTGCCGCCGACGCCCACATCCTTCCCGAACGCGTCTTTTCGCACCGGCTCGAGACGACCCAGGGTGCGTGGAATTTATGGGCAGGATCCTGCGCGAGCCATTTCTATCAGGTCGACGCCCAGGTGTGGATCGATCCCGACGGTGGTGCCTGTATCATCCATGGGTTGATCTGGCGAACCGGCAATACCGCCCTGCTCGATGCACGCGAAGTTGCGGGTCTGCTGGATGCGCCGGGTGCCCGCCTTCCGGACGACGTTGCCGGGGAATATGCGATCGCGCGGCTCCATGCCGACGGCACGTTGGAGGCGTTCGGCGATCCCGCCGGGCTGCAGCAGCTGTTCTACGCCGAGGATGGTCGCCCGATCCTCGCCAACAGGGCGTCGTTCGTCGCGGCGCTGGCAGGGGATCGCCAGCCCGATCACGACAGTGCGTTGTGGCTGGGTACGATCGGCTATCGGATCGGCCTCGGAAGCGGTTGGCGCGGTGTGCAGCAGCTTGGTCAGGGGGCAATCTTTATTGCCGGCGCGACCGGCGCGCGCATCGGACGGCAGCCGTTCATGCTGCCGCCAGCGCGTGGTTTCGACCCCGATCTTCTGATCCAGGGGCTTGAGCAAGCCAAGGCGGCGATCGTGCTGGCCGCGGGCGACGGCCCGCTCGATCTTCCGATCACCGGCGGCAAGGATAGCCGCGTCGTGCTGGCAATCGCATTGGCCGCAGGGCTCGGAGAACGGTTGACGCTGTTCACGCGTGGCTATGTGGGCCATCCCGATGTGGAGGTGGGCGCGGCGATTGCGGCGCGGATCGGCGTACCGCATAGGCGCGAACCGCCGCTTGGATCGGATCTTCCCGCCGATCTGGGCCCGCAGGCATTCATGGCGCGGCTGCGCACGATCGCGTTCCAGACCGATGGCGGCATGGGCGGCTGGGACAATGTGATCGGGCACGATATTGGGCGCGGCACGATCGTGAGCGGGCACCTTGGCGAAGTGCTCAAGGCCTATGCCAAGCGACCGCCTGCAAGCAGCCTCGACCCAGCGGCCATGGTAAAGTTGCAGGCGCCCTTCGATCCCATGGATGTATTACGACCCGAAGCGCGGAGCCGGCTGGTTGCGGTGCTCCGCCGCCAGATGGATGAAGCGCGCGCCGCGGGCGCGGAGGAAGCCGACCTTCCCGACTTCTTTTATTGGCGCAATCGCGTGCCCAACTGGCTTGGCGGCATCCGCGGGGTGAAATCATTCGAGCGGCAACCCGTGCTCCCCTTGGGCGTGCCTGCCCTGATGCAGCTGGCCTTTCGGCTAACCGCGTCCGAGCGCAAGGCGGAACTTGCCCACTATAAATTGGTCGAAGCTGCAGCACCCGAACTGATCGATCTGCCCTTCGCGCACCAAAGCTGGCATCCGTCGCTCGGCGCGCCGGTAAAGGCCCCGGTGCTTGCTGCGGCGGACGCCCACTTCTTCGGAAGCTGGCAATGGTCAGTCAATCGCATTCCGGCTGTGCGCGCGGCGCTGGCGGAGCTGTTCGCCTCGACCGAAATTCCACTGTGGATGGATGTCGATCGGGCGCGGCTTATCGAGGCGTTGCATCAGCGCCGGTTCGACTATTTCGATCTGATCAGCCTGCTCGGTTTCGCGGTCGCGGCGATTCATCAAGCCGGCCTCGCCTCGCCCGCGCGGCTGGGGGAAGAACCCGTCCCAGCGCCGTGTGATCCCGATCCACCGCCCGTGACTGGCTATGTCGATGGCGCGCGCATCGCGGGTGGGCGGGTTGAAATCTGGGGTTGGGCGCATGCGCCCCAATGGCCCGGCGCTGCCGTGGCGGTGGAGGCCCGGCTGGGCGGGCATGTGGTCGCGACGTCCTCGGCCGACCAGTATCGTCCTGACCTCGCCACCGCGGGAATCGGCGACGGCCGCCATGCCTTTCTTATTCGTTTCGACGCACGCCTTGTGGAAGAAGCGGAAAGGCTGGCTATCGGCGGCGTCGGCCGTACCGACTGCCTTATAGGCGGCGAACGCCTTTTGGACGAGCCGTTGCCCCGCGACGCGTGACATGGGAAAGGTTTCGGATGGCCGACCATCCCTACAGGAGCTTGCCGGATAGCGCTTTTTGGCGCCGTGCGGTCGCGGCGAAAGGCGCCGTGGTCGATCCGTTGGTGGGCGACTTCCCGCGCATCGGCCGTACCGACAAGGTCGCGACCGCAGGCAGCTGCTTCGCCCAGCATGTCGCGCGCCACCTCGCGGCGTCGGGCTTCAACTATCTCGTCACCGAACGGGCACATCCCATTGTCGACGCGGAGGCTGCACGGGCGGCAGGCTACGGAATCTACACGGCGCGCTACGGCAATATCTACACGACGCTTCAGCTGATGCAGCTCGTCGACCGCGCTTACGGACGGTTTGAACCCGCCGAGGATGTCTGGGTCGGATCTGACGGCAAGGGCGTGGTCGATCCCTTCCGGCCGACAATCCAGCCTGGCGGCTTTGCCTCGGAAGCCGAGATGCGCGCCGACCGCGCCCAGCATCTTGGCCACGTCCGCGAAGCGTTGGAGACACTCGATCTCATGGTGTTCACGCTCGGTCTCACCGAGGGTTGGAGGTCAAAGATCGACGGGGCGGCCTTCCCGCTCTGCCCAGGCGTGGCGGGCGGAGTCTTCAATTCCGGGGTGCACGAATTTCATAATATGCGCACCGGTGAGGTACGGGCCCAACTCGGGGAGTTCGCGGAGAGGCTGCGCGCGCTCAACCCGCGCGCGCGTCTTATCCTCACCGTCTCGCCGGTGCCGCTGGCGGCGAGCGCATCAGGCAATCATGTCCTGCCCGCCACGATCTATTCCAAATCCGTATTGCGCGCCGCGGCGCAGGAGGCTGCCGAGGATCTGGAGAACGTCTTCTACTTTCCGTCTTACGAGATCATCACCGGTCCCCAGGCGCGGGGACGCTTCTTCGCCGAGGATCTGCGCGAGGTGACCGAGGAGGGCGTAGAGCATGTGATGCGCGTCTTCCTGCGCCATGCCGCCGGGCTCGATGCGCCGGCGTTTGAGCAGGCGGCCGCGGCGGGCGCGGATGATTTCACCGTCGACATGGCCCGGTGGGTCGAGACGATGTGCGACGAGGCGATGCTCGACGGCGAAGATGCCTGATCCGCGCCCGCGCCGCATGAGCCTGCTGGTTGTCGGCCAAAGCCACGTTGCGGCGGTCCGCGCCGCCGCCAAGACACATCGCGAGGCATTTCCAGACCAGCCACGCACACGCGTGATCCATACGATCGAGGCGGCCTACGCGCCGGAGTTCGCGAACCTGCACGGCGGCGATTATGGTGCGGCCACCTTTGGGCCCGCATTGCGCTCCGCGATCGAGGATCAGATCGCGCGGCACAGCCCACGCGTGGCTTCGGTTGTGGGTGGCAATGTCCACAATGTGCTGGCACTTATGCGTCACCCGCGACCCTATGATTTTCTGTTACCCAACGACGAGGGCCCGCCGCTTGACGAGCATGCGGAGCTGATCCCCGAAGCGTTGGTGCGCGCCACGCTGACGGCCAGGTTAGCGCCCGATTTCGCCCGGCTGCGTGCGCTGGCCGAGATTGGGGGGGCCTTTTTTCATGTCGAAAGTCCGCCGCCGGTGCGCGCCGAGGCGTTCATCGTCGCGCGCGCCGAGGCCAACTTTCGCGATCGCGCCGCTGGAAACCTTGTTGCCGCGGGACCGGGTTTGCGCTGGCGGATGTGGCGGCTGGCCTCGCGGCTTATGCAGGCTGCGGTCGAGCAATACGGCGGACGCTATCTGCTGGCACCCGCTGCGGCGCGTGACGCGGACAATTTCCTGAATCTCGACTTCGCGGCGGATCCAACCCACGGCAACGAAGCCTATGGCGAGCTGGTAATCCGCGCGATCGAGGATGCCTGAAGGCTCGATGCTGGACCTCATCCCCCGGCAGGGCTACCGCCGCACCATGGGGAGCGCCTCCGTCAGGACAGGGCCGTGCAAGGGCAGAGGACCAGCCGCATGAGCCGGGCCGCGATCCTGGTGCTCGGCATGCACCGATCAGGCACGTCGGCGCTGACCTGGCTGCTCGGCCGGCTGGGCGCCACTTTGCCGAACGACGCCATCGAGGCGAGCGGCGACAATGCGCGCGGTTATTGGGAATCGCAGAGCCTGGTGAAGGCCGACGATCAATTGCTGCGTGTGGTGCGGTCGAGCTGGTTCGATCCGCGTCCGCTCGATTTCTCGCGGCTGAGCGCGGATGGCCTGCGCTCGCGCAAGAACCGTATTCGCGAGGCGATAGAGGGTGCCTGGGGCGATGCGGCCCTGCTTGCGATCAAGGATCCGCGCCAGTGCCGCTGCGTACCCATCATCGCCGACATACTTGGCGAAATGGGGATCGAGCCACGCGCAACATTGATGTTGCGTAGCCCGGCCGAAATCGCGCAATCGCTCGCCAGCCGCGATGGTACCACGCCGGCTTATGCGCACCTGCTATGGCTGCGCCACATGATCGATGCGGAACGCGCGACACGGGCCATGGCGCGTGTTGTCGTCGATTATGACGGCATGCTTTCCGACTGGCGCGGCACGATGGCGCGGATCGCGCCGCTTGCCGGCCGCGACAGCTGGGAGCCCGAGGCGAACCAGGCTGTCGAGATCGGGGCGTTTCTTGACCCGAATCTGCGCCACCATCGCGCGGCAAATATCGCGCTGGAGCAGCCGCTGGCGGGGATCGTCCGCGCGGTCGAAGAGGGGCTGCGTGGCTTGGTCGCGCGTGACGATGCAGCCGCGCGTGAGCGGCTGGATCAGGCTTATGCCCTGCTCGAAGCTAAGCCCTGGCTCGAGGGTGATATCGTGCATGACGAACTCCGACATCGCCGCATGGCACCGGAGGAGGGGGTCGAAGCCGCACCCGAAGCACCTCCGCAGGTGCCGGCGCCCGCTACCGACCCTTCGGGCGACGCCGCTTTGATCCGCGATAGCGGACTGTTCGACGCGGATTTTTATTGCGCGCGCTATCCCGATGTCGCGGCAAGCGGGCTCGATCCGATCGATCATTATCTGCAGATCGGCGCGGCCAGAGGCTATGATCCGAGCCCATTGTTCGACACCGGCTATTATGCACGCCAGATGGCCCGGCGCATGAGCGGAGCCGGCGGACGCTGATGCGGGCTGCGATCCACCTCCATCTTTTCTATCCCGACGTCGCGCGCGAGTTGATCGATCGCGTGGCGTCGCTCGGCCGCGCCGATATCGACGTATTGGCAACCTATTCGGGTCCGCTCGATCCCTTGATCGATCAGGCGCTGGATCGGATTCCGGGGCGCGTGGTGCGCACCGAAACGCCCAATCGCGGTTGGGACATTGGGCCTTTGCTCCATCTTCTGCCGCTGATCCGGGAGGAGGGGTATGAGGCGGTCTGCCACCTCCATACCAAGAAAGGGGATTCGGGTTACGCCGCGGAATGGCGCGCGATCGCTTATGAAGGGCTGATCCGCGACAATGCGCTCGTCACGTATATGCTGGAGGCGTTTGAGCGCGATCCCGCGCTGATGCTGGCGGGCCCGGCGGCGCTCTACAAGTCGGCGGCAAGCCATCAGTTCGGCAATGCGGAAATCTTGGCGGATCTGACGCCCCGACTGATGGCGCCGCTATATCCGTTGGCGGATTGGGGTTTCTTCGCGGGCAGCTTTTTCTGGGCGCGGCCGATCTTGCTCGAACGGTTGGCCGCGCTTGCCGAATTCGAGGGCCATGACGTGGACCGCGACGGCACGCTCGCCCATGCGTTCGAACGACTGATCGGGCTCGCGCCGGTCGCGCTCGATGGTAAGCTGGCGCTGGTCGATGAGGATGGCGGACTCACGCTGGCGCGCGCTCCCGGCAGCCCCTCCCATGCGCCGATCATTCGCACGTTGGTGGATCGTGCCGAGCGGTTCGTGGCGCCGCTCGACGCCGATCTCTCGGCGCTGATTGCACGCCACAATCCCTTGGTCGACTATATCCGCCACGGCCGCGATGCCGATGCGCTCGATCCCAACCCTTATTTTTCCAGCGCATTCTACCTTCGCGTCCACCCCGATCTGGCGGCGGCGGGCGTGCATCCGCTCCAACATTATGTCGGTTGGGGAGCCGCGGAGGGCCGTCCCACCGGACCCTTGTTCGACGGGACTTACTATCGCGGCGCTTATGACGATGTAACCGGCGACCCGCTGCGCCACTTCCTGGAGGTCGGCGCGCGCGAGGGACGCGTCGCCATTCCGATCAGCCGGCCGCAATATGAGACGTCGGACGAACGGCCGCGCCGTTTCTACCGTCATTTCGACGTCGCCGGCGAAGAGGCCTTCCTGCGGCGCGTGGCCGGGCTACCGAAAGCGGTTGCCGCCAAGGCTGGCGAAACCCGAATTTCGGTGATCATGCCCGCGTGGAACCGCGAGGCGACGATCGCCGCCGCGATCCGATCGGTGCTCGCGCAGACGCATCGGAATTTCGAGCTGATCATTGCCGATGACGGCTCGACCGACCGTACGCGCGAGGTGGTGGCACCCTTCCTCGCCGACGACCGGGTGAAATGGCTCGACGGCGCGCATGGTGGCGTGTCGGCGGCGCGCAATCGCGGGCTGGCGGCGGCGACCGGCGAGATCGTCGCCTATCTGGACAGCGATAATCGCTGGGCGGCCTGGTTTCTGGAGGTGATGGCGCGATTCATGGCGTCAGAGGGCCTGGAGGCTGCCTACAGCGCGATTTCGCTACGTGACGACCTCGGGCACCTGACCGGCTACCGTGGCGACGATTTCGACTGGGAGGCGTGCCTCGCCCAGAATTATGTCGATCTGAATGCCTTCTGCCACCGCCGCGAGCTGATCGACAGGGTCGGTGGCTTCGACCCGAAGCTCAGGCGGATGGTCGACTGGGATCTGATCCTGCGCCTCGGTAAAGGGAGGGCGGTGGGTTACGCGCCCTTCGTCGGCTGCGATTATCATGACGGCAAGGCCGATCCGGGCCGGATCACCACCGCCGAGCCTGCCGCATTCCAGAAACTGGTCTGGACGAAGAATCGCTACGATCTCGCGATCGGCAGCCCGGCCTTCCTCGAAAAGCTCAAACTGAGCGTTGCGATCAAGATTGCCGCGCCGGAGGAGGAGAAGGCCGCCTGGGGCGATTGGCACTATGCTGAATCGCTGGCCGCGGCGATCCGCCGGCTGGGGCATGAGGTCCATGTCGACTTGCGCCATCAATGGACCGGGCGCGCATTGTGCGACGAGGATGTCGCAGTCAGCCTGCGTGGCCTGCTCCCCTACGAACCGCGCGCGGGCCAGATTTCGTTCCTCTGGAACATCAGCCATCCCGATCAGGTGCCGTATGAGGAATATGATCGCTATTCGGCGGTGTACGTAGCGTCGGATAGCTATGCCGCGCTGCTTGACCATCTCGTGCGGCCCCCCGTTTGCGCCTTGTTGCAGGCGACCGACCCTGAGCGGTTTCATCCGATTGCGAAGCCGAAGCCAGGGCCGGACCTCTTGTTCGTCGGCAATTCACGCGGGCAGGAGCGCGAGATCGTGCGCTGGGCGATCGACGCCGACCGAGCGCCCGTGATTTACGGCGGGGGCTGGGAAGGGCTGGCGCCGTCTGATTTGGTACAGGGCGATAATGTCGACAATCGCTCCCTAGGCGCGCTCTACGCGGGTGCGGGCGCGGTGCTCAACGACCATTGGCCATCGATGGCGGCGTTCGGCCTGCTGTCTAACCGGTTGTTCGACGTGGTCGCCGCCGGTGGCAAAGCGATTTCCGACCCTGTCCCTTCGATCCGACGCGTGTTCGGATCGGCCGTGACCGAGGTCAGCGGTCCGGCCGAGCTGCGCGCGGCGGCCGATCGGCTGAAATCGGAAAAGGGGTCGCGGGCGGCGGCGGAACGGGTCATCGCCGAACACAGTTTCGACGCGCGCGCGCAGCGGATCATGGGCGATGTGTTCGCGCGGCTCGGGCTTGAGCCGCCGGCTGTCGCGCCGGCCATTACGAAGGGCGCCCGACCGTTGCGCGTGCATTTGGTCGTGCCCTTTGGCGGGCAGGGGCCGCAAAGCTCGGCCTATATTCGCTTGCTATGCCCTCTGACGGACGAGAGCGTGGCAGGTCGGGCGGCAATCACCCTGGGCAGTGCCGACGATCCGGTGCCGCCGTGCGACATCTGTATCGTCCAGCGTGCGGCCATGCCCAGCGTTCGCGCGGTCGATCGGTTGGTGGGGACGCTCGGCACGATGGGTGCCGCTCTGGTGGTCGATGTCGACGACGCCTTCGTTGCAATGGAAGATCATCCCGAGGTCGACCTCTACCGGACGCTCAACGGCGCGATCGAACATGCGATCGGTGCTTCGGCAGAAACCTGGTTTTCGACGCCCGAACTCGCGCGGCTCTATGGTCATGTTGCGCACCGCAGCGCGGTGATGCCCAATGCGCTCGATCCGCGCATCTGGCGCGACTGGCGCAACGTCCGGCCCGAGCCATTCTGGCAGGATAAAGTGCGCATGCTCTACATGGGCACGGGCACGCACGGGCCCGACTTGGCTGCCATTCGCCCGGCGCTGGACCGGCTGTGGGCCGAGCGGGAAGGCCAGTACGACGTCACCTTGATCGGGATTGCTCCACATACAGATCCAGCACCCTGGCTGCACCGGGTCGCGCCGCCGGCCGACGCGATCGCCTATCCGCGCTTCGTGCGCTGGCTGCGCGAGCAGGGGCCGTTCGACATCGGGCTCGCACCGCTCGCCGACACGCGCTTCAACAGCGCCAAATCGGATATCAAATTGCTCGACTATCTCGCGCTTGGCCTGTTGCCTGTCGTGCAGGATTGCCCGGCCTACCGGCTAGACCCGGCGATGGCCGAGGGCGCGGTCCATGCGACCGACTGGTTCGAGGCTTTGCGCAGCCTGGTCGACGATCGCGACGCAGCGCGAGCGCGAGCTGGCGATGGCGCGAGGCTGGTGTGGGAAAAGCGCGCGGTCGCGTCGATCGCGGATGGGATGGTCAGCCGATTGGAGGCCTTGTTGTGATTGCGCGGTGCCGGATCTGATGGCCAACATTCTGATCGTTCACCAGAATTTCCCGGGCCAGTTTCCTCATATCGCCGATGCGCTGCTCGCGCGGGGCGACAAGCTGGCCGCGATCGGCGCGAAGACGGCGCGTCCGCGCCCGGGGGTCGATTTTCGGAGTTGGTCGACCAATCGCGGTTCCACCAAGGGGATATTGGATTGGGCCACCCGCGCCGAAGCCGACATGATCCGAGGGACGGCTGCTGCTCAGACGGCAATGCAGCTTAAGCGTGATGGCTTCAATCCGGATCTCATCATCGGCCATCCTGGCTGGGGGGAGACATTGTTCCTCAAGGAAATATGGCCGAATGCACGCGTCATCCTCTTTGGGGAGATGCTGTACCGCAGCCACGGCAGTGATCTGAACTTCGACCTCGAATTCCAGGGGGGGCGTGAGGAATTAGCCCGCAATATGCGCACCCACGCCAAGAATGCGACGCAGGTGCTCGCCTTCGCCTATGCGGACCGCATTGTCTGCCCGACCCGCTTTCAGGCGCAAAGTTTTCCGCCAGCGCTTCAGCCCGCGATCCGGATTATCCATGAGGGCGTCGATATTTCCAAAGCGACGCGTCGCACCGGGGTTAAGCTGAAGCTCCCCGGCGGCAAAATGCTCGACGGCAAGACGCCGGTGATAACGTTCGTCAACCGGACCTTTGAGCCATTACGCGGCTTTCACATCTTCATGCGCGCACTTCCGGCGGTGCTGGATGCGTGCCCGGATGTCGACGCGCTGATGATCGGCAGTTCGGCCGCCCGCGGCTATGGCGGCGAAAGCCCGACGGGCAAAGATTGGACCAACCTGATCCTCGATGAGCTCGGTGACAGGCTGGATCGATCGCGCGTCCATTTCCTGGGCAAGGTTCCCCATGACAAATTGATTGACGCCTTTTCGATCAGTTGGGCGCACGTTTATTATACCTACCCGTTCGTGTTGTCCTGGTCGCTGGTCGAAGCGATGGCGGCGCAATGCACGATTATCGCCTCGGACACTGCACCTTTGCACGACGCGATCACCGACGGGGTGGAGGGCGTGTTGCTGCCGTTCTTCGAGATCGAGGCCCTCAGCGATACGCTGGTGCGGGCGGTGCGGGAGCCGGCTAGGTTCGCCACTATGGGCCCGGCCGCACGGGAGCGCGCTATCAGAGACTTCGATCAGGCCAGCGGCACTGCAGCCTGGCTCAACCTCGTCGACGAGGTCCTTAACGGCTAGTCTCCACCCGCCGGGCATCGCCGGGCAGGTCCCCATCGTAGAATTCGTCATGTCGCGCCTCGCTCCCGGGCGTCCGTGCACAAAAAGAAAGGGCCGGTTCCTTTCGGAACCGGCCCCTCTTTTGACGTCTCTGACTTGGATCAGATGAAGTCGGTCTTGTCGATCACGGTCGCCGCGACGCTGTCGAGATGGAGCGCCGAGTCGATCGTACCGGTCGTGTGGCTGCTATCCCAGAAGAGATAGGTGGCGGTGCCGACCTGGAGAGCCGCAACATCGGTACCATGACCGGCGAGGATGCCCTTCGCGTAGGTATAGGCATCATCCACGGTCGCGAACGTCGTGCTGGCGCTATCAACCGCGGTGACGGAGAAGCCAAGCTTGAAATGGTCCGCACCATTCGCGAAGTCGGTGACCTCGTCGACCAGGCCATGGTTGGTGGCCGTCGTGGCGCTGTCCAGATTGGCTACACCCGTATCGCCGGTAGCGAACACGAAGGTATCGTTGTCCGCGCCGCCGGTGAGGATGTCGAAACCGGCGCCACCAACGACGGTGTCATTACCGGCGCCGCCGACGAGCGTGTCGGTGCCGTCGCCGCCACCAATCCAGTCGTTGCCGTCACCGCCGGTGACCGAGTCATCGCCGAGATCGCCCCACAGCTGGTTGGAGCCGTGTGCGTCGGTGATGACGTCGTTGCCCTGGCCACCGTGAATCGTGTCGTTATCGGCTGCACCGGTACCGGTGTCCGACAGCGCGTCGTTACCCAGGTTGCCCTGGATGTAGTCGTTGCCGTTGCCGCCTTCGACATTGTCATTGCCGGCGCCGCCGTAGAGGCGGTCATTGCCGTCCTGGCCGTTGATGAAGTCGTCACCGGCATTGCCGTTGACATAATCATGGCCCGAACCAGCATTGAGGACGTCGATGCCGTCCGTCGTGCCTGCTGCACCTACCGCAACGTTGCCGTAGATGTGGTCATTACCGGCACCACCGGTGATGTTGTCATTGCCAGCGCCACCGAGCAGGAAGTCGGTCTGCGTGGCCGTAGAGGAGCTATCGTCGATCACGTCGTTGCCGGCACCACCGTTGATGGTGTCGTTACCCGCGCCGGCAGTGATGGTATCATTGCCGCCGAAGCCGAAAGCCGCCGCAGCATGACCGGCGCTGCCGCTGGCCAGCGTCAGGGTGTCATTCACCGAGTCTTCGCCGAACACGGCAACTTCGCTATTCGGGAAAACAACGTGCCCGGTCTGGCTCGCTACAGCGAGCGCATGCGCGCCGAAAGTCAGCGACTTACCGCCTTCGGTGAGCGTGATCGATTCAAAGGTCGTGGTCGAACCAAGCGCGTTGCTGGTAACGCTCTGCGGCGTGTCGGTCACACCCAGGTTGGCCACACTGCTCGACAGGAAGAACAGAGTGTCCGTCGAGGTGAAGTTCGACGCATCCGTCTGCGTCCCGGTCTCAAAAACAAAAGTCGCCATCTAAGCCTCCAAATGAACCTTACAGTTCGGGCGTAAGTACGAAGCCCCCCCCTCCCCTAAGGTGGCTGGAGGCGCCCTCCGCCCATGCCTAACCACACCGAAATGCAGTCAGCGCAAGCGAGCGCTCTGGACACTTAGCCAAGCTTCGTACCCTGCGCAACCACTAAACAACTCGATCCTAGCGTCGAAAACCAACGGATGCCACGGGAATCATGGCATAAGCCGGCGAGTCCGGTAAGACGCAGGCCGGGCCGTTTATGTTCCCACCATAAGCACAGCCACTTAGCAAGCGGAACGATTAACTAAGCCGGTACGCCAAGTGCACTTTCGCCACCCAGCAAACGGAAGCGCGCCAGCTCGTCGGCGAACTGGCGTTGCAGAAATATCACGTCGGAATCGGACAAAGTTGTCGGATAAGCCAGATCGGCCGCCGGCCGCGAGATTCTTGGGGCAATCGGTCCCGGCGGCGGTGCGACGTTCAGGAAAGCACAGATCGTCCCGATTGCGGCGGTCGGGTCGCGCTTCAACGTGTCCGATGCCAGCAGCAGCAGTTGATGGGGCGGGAACAGTGCAAGCAACCGCGCTAGCTGGCGTCCATAAAAGCCGCGCTCGACATAGGAATAGACGCGATGAAAGCCGGGGTAGGGAGTGCCTTCCGCCATGCGGGCGCGACCTTCCCGAATGCACCAGGCGAAGGGTTCGGTCTCCTTGCCGCGCGCATATTCCATCTTCCAATGCGACCAGGCGCGCTCGACCGGATCGCGGAACAGCAGGATCAGCTTCATCGCCGGATTGTAGGCGCGGATCCGCTCGAGCGCGTTCGGCCAGTAGAGGTAGATTGGCGTCGCCTCGCCCCACAAAGCGTCGGCGTTGCGGAACAGCGCATGATAGGGCCGATAATCGGGCTCGGCCCAGTCGACCCGGTCCTCGTCGTCGAAAAAATGGGCCTCCTTGACCGCCGGCAACTCCAGGCCGGGGATCTCCGCAAGATAGTCGAACAGCGCAGTCGTGCCTGCCTTCTGCACGCCGGCAATCAGGAAGCCGACGCGCTTTTCGCGGTCGGCCCCGTTCATTTCTCGCGAAGGGCGGTGTGCATCGCGTCCGTCATCGGGCCGAGCAGATAGTCCATGATAGTGCGCGAACCGGTGATGATGCTGACCGACGCCTGCATGCCGGGGGTCATGCGCACGCCGTGGCCGATCCGCGCAATCTGGGCGGGGTCGACCTTGATCTGGACCGCGTAATAGGGCTCGCGCGCCTGGCCCGCCATGCCGGATGCGGTCGGGTCTTCGGTGGTGGCATCGGCCGCAACCACAGTCACAATGCCGTCGATCGGCGGGGTTGTGCGGGGGTTGAAGGCGCTCAGCGTCACGCGCGCAGGCATGCCGACATGGACCTCGGCGATGTCATTCGGCTTAACCTTTGCGTTCAGTACCAGCGGCGAGCCGCTCGGCACGATATCCACCAGCCGCTCGCCTGGGCCCGCCACGCCGCCTTCGGTGAACTGGGTCAGGTTGAATACATAGCCGTCGACCGGCGCGCGCACAGAGGTCTGGAAAAGAGACTGCGCGGTGGCGCGCAGCTTGGGTTCGGCCTCCGCCAGCTTATCCTGCGCCTGGCGAATGCCGGTCGCGGCATCGCCCTGGCGTTTCGCTTCAAGCTGCGCGAGCTGGATCTGGACGCCGCCGATTGCCTGTTGCGCGCGGGCGATGTCGGCCAACGTCGCGCCCTTCTGGCCTTTGAGCTGGGCGGCGCTACGGTCGAGCGCCGATACGCGCGTCCTGGGCGCGTAGCCCAGCCTATTAAGCTCGCGCACGCCGCTCAATTCGTCGGCGATCGAGCCTGATTGCATGTCGACCGACGCCATCTGCGCGCGCAGACCCTGTATCTGGGTGCCTAGCTGCTGGGCCTGGCTTTTCAGTGAGCTGGCCTGGCTGCTGTACAGCATCATCGTGGATATATGCAGTGCGCGCTCGCCCGCCAGCAAGGCGGCGACCTGGGGGTCGGCCTGCCGGTTGAGCAATTCCTGCGGGAAACGGATTTCGAGCGACCCTGTCTGCTGCGCCTGGAGGCGCGCGATATCCGCGAGCGCGGTCTCATATTGCGCCTGCCAGACATCGACGCCCGCCTGCGCCTGGATCGGATCGAGCTGGAGCAGCACCTGACCAGCCCGCACGAATTGGCCTTCCCGGACATAAATGTGCCGAATGATACCGCCGTCGCGATGCTTGATGACCTTGGTGTTGCCCTCGACCTGTACCTGCGCGGGCGCAATCACTGCGCTTTTAATCGACGACAAAAATGCCCATAGCAAAAGACCGAAAACCAACACGAAAACGACGATGGATCCGGCCATGATCGGCCGGCGCAGCCGCAGGCGGATGATCTCGCTCTCGCCTCGATCGAGTTCCGAGAAACCGGGGTCCGGATCGGCCGGAATGGCGGGTTCGCCGCGGATCTGCCGGACGATATCGGTGAGCCTGCTCACGCGCCGACCTCCTTCAACTTGGCTGGAGTCGGGTCCTGCGGCTTTTTCTCCGGCTGCGAGCGTTTGGCCAGGCGGCCCAATACGTCATCGCGGGGTCCGTAATCGGTAATCTGGCCATTGATCAAAACCAGGATCTTGTCGGCGAGCGAGAAGATGGAAGGCTTGTGCGAGATCAGCACGATCGTGGTCCCGCGCTTCTTGGCGCGCTCCAGCGTCGCCATCAGCGCGGCTTCGCCTTCCGCATCCAGATTGGCATTGGGCTCGTCGAGGATGATCAGCTTGGGCTCCCCGAACAGCGTACGCGCCAGGCCCACGCGTTGGCGCTGCCCCGCCGACAGGACTGTGCCGCCTTCGCCAAGTTCGGTTTCATAGCCCTTGGGCAGCCGCAAAATCAGGTTGTGGGCATCCGCGAGCTGGGCGGCGGCAACCACCTGCTCGTCGGTCGCATCCGGCAGGAAACGCGCGATATTGTCGCGGACCGTGCCCGCAAACAATTCGGTATCTTGCGGCTGGTAGCCGACATGGCGCCCGAAATCTTCGCGGTCCCAGCTATAGACGTCCGCGCCATCCAGACGCACCTTGCCGCTGCCGGGCGCCCAGATCCCGGCCATCAGCCGCGCAAGTGTCGACTTTCCCGCACCGGAAGGGCCGACGATCCCGACGAAATCGCCGGCTTCGATCCTGAAGTTCAGATTGGCCAACACCAACGCGGCCGCGCCGGCCGGCGCGAAACCCAAGGCCTCGACCGTGATTGCGCCCGTCGGCACGGGCAGCTTGGTTACGGGGACTGGTGGTTCATAGCCGAGCAGCATCGCGTCAAGCCGCTTATAGGCCTCGTGCGCCTCGATCAGCGCTTTCCACGAGCCGACCATCCGCTCGATCGGCGCCAGCGCGCGGGACGCGAGGATCATGTTTGCGAACAGATACCCGGACGGGATGGTGCGCTCGACGACGAGCCACGCGCCGACCGCGATAATCAGAATCTGGATCAGCATGCGGACGAAGCGGATCGCGCCGGCATAAAAACCGCCATTTTGCGCCGCTTTGGAACTGGCAGCGACGGAGATATAGCGATTTCGCGCCCATTGCCGGCCCAGCACCGGCAGCATGCCCAGCGCGCGCACAACTTCGCCATTGCGTAACGCGGCGTCAGTGAAAGAATAACTGGCAATCGCGGCGCTGCTGGCCTCCTTGAGCGCGCCGTGCGTGGCGCGGTCCTGCAGGAAGGCGAGGATGACCAGTGTGACGCCGCCCAGCAGCGTGACCACGCCGATGGTGGGATCGATCACGAACAGGATGATCATGAAGACCGGCATCCAGGGCAGGTCGAACAGCACGTTGATGGCCTGGCCACCAATTGCGGCGCGAACCTGGTCGAGATCGCGCAACGCCTGGGCGCGTGTCCCCTGCCGCCGAACCACCGCATCGAACAAGGCGGCGAAAGTCCGGCTCGCCAATTGCTGATCGAACACCACGCCGAAACCGCTCAATACCATCGCGCGATAATGATCGATGATGCCGGATACGATGAAGACGAACGCGCAACCGACCGAGAGAACGATCAGCGTCGATCCGGATTGGCTCGTGATAACGCGGCTGTAGATCTGATTGGTGTAGATCGGCAGCGCGAGATACAGCAGGTTCGAGATCAGGCTGAACAAGGCCGCGAAGCCGATCGGCGCGAGCCCCAGCCGCAGCGCCCGCGCGAGCGGGCTGGCCAGCGGCTGTTCCCCAGTTTTGGTCGGTGTCGCCATTTCAGTTCGATCCTTGGGCGGGAACGACGCTGCTGAAAAGCGTCTTCTTCGCGCAAATTGCAGGCTGGCCGTTCATCGACGGCCCCGAATATCGTTGAGCGGACAACGCGCCGTGTCGCCATTTGGCAGCCGGAGCGAGCTCTTGGTGATCGGTGTCAAGCGGCGGTTCATCAATTCGCGGTCGGGCGATGCGGTAAGCTTGCCCGGATTTTCCGGGTGGGGCACGTTTGCACCCGAAAGGTCCTTGGACAATGGCCCGCGCGGCGATGCCGAGCCAATCCGGTCGACCCCGCTAGCGATCAGCTCCAGCGGCGTGAAGCCCGCGAAGCGAAGGCGTTTGAAATTCGCCTCGGGATCATAGACGGTGATGCCGTTTGCGATCTGCTGCGCGCTCAATTCTCCCGTCGCGGCTAGCAAGGCCGCGTGCGAAACATAGACGTTGTAGCGGCTCTGGAGGAGCGACAGTTGGGCCGACTGCAATTCTTCTTCTGCGTTCAGCGTCTCGATCGTCGAACGCAGACCGTTCAGCTCTTCGCAGCTCATGCCGGCGAATGCGGCCTGGGCCGAATCCACCTGGCGTTGCCCAGTCGATACCGCGATCCGCGCCGAAGACAAAGTCACCCAGGCATTCGTCACCGATTCCAACGCCTGGCGTCGCGCAATGTCGATCCCGGCCTGATCGGCGCGATTGCGGGCATCGGCCTCGCGGATTCGGGATTGAATCGCGCCGCCCGAAAAGATCGGTTGGCTGATCGTGAAACCGGCGACGGCCTCGCGCTGCGCGTTCCCGCCGCCGACGCGAAACAGGCCATTATTGCGATAGATGCCTTCCCCGCTCAACGAAACGGTCGGACCCTGTTCGCCGCGCGTAGCGGCCGCGTTCGCGCTCGATTGGCTTTCGGTAAACTCGGCGATCCTCAGCGACGGGTTATTCTGGTCGGCCAGGATGAACGCGTCATCGATGGTCGGCGGTAACCCTCCCAGTTGCGGCAGGGGATCGAGATTGCCGGGATTATGCCCGACAACCTGCAAAAATTGGGCGCGCGTAACAGCCAGATTGGCCTCAAGCTGGGCGAGCTGGATCTGCGCCGCCGCAAGCCGCGCATCCGATTGCTGGACGTCGGTCAGCGTGACGTCGCCATATTGGTTGCGCTTGGCGTTTTGCCGCAATTGCCTTTCGAGCACCGTGACATTCTCACGCCCGATCTCGACCCGTGCCTCGTCGCGCAGGACGCCGGCATAGACCTGGATGACGTCCTGAACGACCTGCTGCTCGGTCTGCCGCAATGCTTCCCGGCCGCCCAGCACGCCGGCTTTCGCCGCCGCGACCTGCCCGCGAAGGCGTCCCGACGTGTAGAGCGGTTGCGAGATCGACAAAGTCGTCTGTTGGCTTGCCCCATTGGTAGCAAGGAGGCCGAGCGGACTGGTGTGCGTATATTGGCCCTGTGTCTGGACCGTCACGTTCGGTCCATATTGTGCCCGGGCCTGGACATAATTTTCGTCGCGCGATTTCTGCAGATAGCGCTGCTGGACGAGTTGCGGATTGCGATCATAAGCCGACGCGATCGCATCGGCGAGCGTTTCGGCCGAGGTCGCGAACGGCACGCATAGGGCCAGCGCCGCGCAGGCAAGGCGGCCGACTTTCGTCTTCGGCAGAGATGCGCGATTAGCTATTGAAATCACTCCGAATTTCCGCGGTTCGGGGGGTGACCTCGAGGGTTCCACGACGGGGGGCGCTTCATAGACGGGCACGCTTGAGAGTCAATTGTGACCGCGACGAGACGAAAAAAGACTCACTTTGTTGCGCACGAGGCCTGCGCATACATGATTTCCAACCGGCGTGCATAAGCCTCTGGGGAAAAGCGCGCGGCGGCCAGCGGGCCCGCTGCGGCAAGCCGGTCGCGCAGTGCCGTGTCCGTGTCGAGCGCTTTAATCCCGGCGGCGATTGCGGCGACGTCATATGGGTCGACGAGCAGGCCTGCCTCCCCGGCAACTTCCGCGAGCGCACCCCGATCGGAGGTGAGTACGGGCGTGCCCAGCCGCATCGCCTCCAGCACGGGCAGGCCGAATCCTTCCCAGATGGACGGAAACAGCACCGCCCGCGCGCCCCGGATCAGCCTGGCGAGAAGGGATCGCGGCAGATGCTCCAGCCGCCGCACGCGCTCGGCCATGCGGCGGCCATGCGCCGTGTCGGACTCGTCGTCGGGCACGAGCAGGCGCAATTCTTCCTGCGACTGCCAGCCACGGCCGCCGGTCAACACCAGCGGCGCCGACACGCCCGTGCCAAGATAGGCTTCGAGCAGGCGCCCGATATTTTTTTTGGGCTCAATGGCGCCGAAATGGAGGAAATAACCGCGATGGGGCAGGCCGAAGATATTTTCGATCACCGCTGCATCGTCGCGCGGATCGCCCACCGGCGGGGGCAGCGGCGAAGCCTGATAGCAATTGGTGATGCGCGCGGGATCGAGCCCGAATTCGGCGATGATGTCGCTCCGGCTGGATTCGGAAACTGTGCAGAGATGCGCCGCTTGCTTGACGCAGGCGGCGAGCAGATCCCGATAGGCGCGCTTCGCGTCGAGCGTCGTATACGGCATCCGCAAAGGCACCAGATCGTGGAGCGTGTAGATGTTCGCTGCGCCCTCCAGCCGGATCGGCAGGGGATAGGTCCAGTGCATGATCGCGGGTGGCGCCGGCATGCGCACTGGCAGGAAACGGTCGTAAAGCGCGAAATGGCGGTGTGCGATTTCGAAAAGGTTAGGGGCCGTGGTCAGGCGATCGAAGAGGGGCAGGCGCTCGGCGAGGTTGGCGGCTTCGACCCGTCCGGTTTGCGGGACCTCCTCGGCGGTGCGGGCGAGGAATGGGTGCAATGCGGTCAGTCGGATGCGGCGGCTGCGTTTGCGGCGCAGCGCTGGCGTGGGCGGCACCTGGCCGAGCCGGTCGTAAAACAGCACCTCGCGCATGTCCGCGTCGCCACCGGCGTCGACCCCGAACAATCCGGTCACCGTGTGTCCGGTGCCGCGCAGGACGTCGGTCAGCACATGCCCATAGGTCGCGACACCTGTGCCGTTGGGTAAAGCAAGGTTGTAACCGTCGATGCCAACGTCGAAGCCTGTCATAACGGTTCCGCCATCACGGCGGCATAAGCTCGCGTCAATCTTTCCGCGAAACGCGTGGGCGTGAAGCGGTCGGCATTCCGCCGCCCCGCGGCGGCCAGTTCGGCGCACAGCGCATTGTCCTCGACGAGCCGGCGCAGCGCGACACCGAGGCGTGCCGTGTCCTCCGGATTGACGGCGAGCGCGCCGCCGCCAGCCGTCTCGGCGAGCGCGCCATGGTTCGAGGTGATGACCGGCGTTCCCAGCGCCATCGCTTCCGCGACCGGCAACCCAAACCCCTCCGCCAAAGAGGGCATGACGAGTCCGCGCGCATGACCGATCAAGGCGTGCAAGGTCGCGCGGTCGAGATAGGGGAGACGGATAGCACCGGGCGTCGCGGCGAGCAGGGGCGCGATATCGTTCGCGCCCCAGCCGTCGGGCCCGGCAATGACCAGCGGCATGTTCAGCTTGCTCGCGCGATACGCGTCGAGCAATCGGGCGACATTCTTGCGTTTCTCGACCGTCCCGCACACGAGCAGGAAGCCGCCAGGCGTAAGCCCCTCGGGCAATATTGTGGGGTCGGCGGGCGTGGCATCGACCGCCAGGCTGCAATCGATCACGAAATCCGGAGGGCAACCAATCACATGCACTATCTCGTCGCGTGCTGTCTCCGAAACGGCGATGAAGCGCGCCGCGCATTCGGCGAGGCGCGTCAGCATGCGGCCATAACGCCTGCCATCGATATGAGTCAGATCGGGGCGACGCAGCGGAATCACGTCGTGCACGGTGTAGAGATTATGCCATCCGATCGCGGCAAGCGGGACGGGATAGGTCCAGTGCATGATGCCCGGTGGGCCGGGCAGTCGCACCTTGAGCGGACGGCGGTGCACGTCGAAATAGACCTGCGCCACGCGGAATACGTCGGGCGAGACCAGCAACCCCTTCTCGTCCGCTCTGCCGAGCAACTGGGCGTTGCGCGGTCCCGGCAGCAGAGCACGCAGCCAGCGCCCGGCGCGGCCGAGCGGGGCGGGTGCGGGTTGGTCCAGCAGCGCCCTATCGCTTAGCAGCGCATGATCCCCGCTGATCGCGGCATGCGCCTGCAGCAACTGACGCGCATAGCTGCTTACGCCGGTGCCGCCGGTGCTGACCAGCATGCGCGCATCCATGCACAGACGGAGCGGCGAGATGGGATCGATTCCTTGATATTGCGGTTCGGTCGCCATGCGTTAGGAAGCGTGCGTCCGGCATTCGGCCGCCGTCAATGCACTGAACCCCATCGGCCCGGATAAGGGCCCCAGGACCATGTTCGCATGATCGAGTTCCAGAACGTCAGCAAAACCTATCATATCCGCAAATTCGAGAAGCACGTCTTCACCGATCTGAACTTCAGGATCGAGCCCGGCGAGAGCATCGGCATATGCGGCGCGAACGGCGCAGGCAAATCGACACTGATGCGGCTGATCGCGGGGGTCGAGCAGCCGAGCAGCGGCCGCGTGATCCGCACCATGTCGACCTCCTGGCCGATCGGCTATTCGAGTTGCTTCCAGTCGAGCCTCACCGGAGCCGACAATGCCCGCTTCATCGCGCGCATCTATAATATGGACGAGCAGAAGCTGGCCGATTTTGTCGAGGATTTCGCGCAGCTTGGGCCCTATTTCCATCAGCCGGTCCACACCTATTCCGCGGGTATGAATGCGCGTCTGGCGTTCGGCGTGAGCCTGGCGATCGACTTCGACTGTTATTTGGTGGACGAAGTGACCGGCGCGGGCGACGAGCGATTCCGGGCGCGCTGCGAGGAAGCGCTGCTTCATCGCCGCGACAATGCCACACTGATCATGATAAGCCACGATCCGGGCACGCTGCGGCAATATTGCACGCGCGGCGCGGTGGTCTATGGCGGTACGCTCGTTTTTTTCGACACGATCGACGAGGCAAGCGAGGTCCATCACCGGCTGCAGATGCGCGCCGCCTGATTGCAGTCGCGCCGCCACTTGACTAGGCTCGCCCCCGACAGGCTCGTGACCGCGACCAACATCGATTTATCCGAAGAGATCCAACCTTGAACATGCTCGCGTTCCCGCTGACGCTTTCCTCCCGCACCCGCGCTCTTTCTGCCCTGTCCGCTCTGGCGTTGCTGAGCGGCTGCGCGGCTTTGCCGTCGAGCGGTCCTACCGCAGGCGAGATCAGCCGTGGCGTGAAGGATCAGAACGAGCTCGGTTTCAAAATCGTCGATATCGACGGACCGCTGGTCGAAAGGATCAACGCCGAGGCGGCGGCAGCGGATCTGGCGCAGCCGACCTTGTCGAGCCTCGCCCAGGACGGCCGCAATGACGTTATCGGAGTGGGCGACGACCTTTCGATCGGCATTTACGAGGTCGGAATTTCGCTATTCGGCTCGTCCGAAGGAGCTGGCGGCGTCATCGATCCGGCGGCGCGCGCGCAGACCTTCCCTGACGTGCTGGTCGCGGGCGACGGTACGATCAAGCTGCCCTATATCGGTACGCTCAAGGTCGAAGGGCGCACCCCGGGCGAGGTTCAGGCGATGATCGTGCGTGGTCTCAAGGGCAAGTCGCAGAGCCCCCAGGCGCTGGTCGCGATCAAGACCAACATTGCCAGCACGGTCTATGTCGCCGGCGACGTGCATTCGCCCGGCCGGTTCAATCTCTCGCTGCAACGCGAGCGGCTGCTGGATGCGATTGCCCTGGCAGGCGGCGCGACCAATTCGGCCGAGGATACGGTCGTGCGCTTCAACCGCGGAACACATTTCCTTGAGGAGCGGCTCGGCCGCATCCGCTCCGGCGCGGCGGACGACCTCGTCCTGATCCCCGGCGACCGTGTCGAATTGCTCAAGCGACCGCGCAGCTTCATCTCGCTCGGCGCAACCGGCAAGGTCGAGCAGACCGCCTTCGAGACCGGCGATCTTTCGCTTGCCGAAGCGGTAGCCCGCGCCGGGGGGCCGACCGATAGCGTCGCGGATCCGTCGGCGGTCTTCCTCTTCCGCTATACGCCGGCAGCACCCGGCGCGCAGGAAAAGCCGATTATCTACCGGCTCAACCTGCTCCAGCCGGCAAGCTATTTCCTGTCGCAGCGTTTCGCGATCCGCGACAAAGACGTGATCTACATCGCCAATGCGGCGGCCAACCGCCCGGCGAAGATGGTCAACATCATCAACCAGCTATTCTCGCCGTTCGTGGCCGCGCGCGCCTTGACGCGTTAGGCAGGCGCCTCGCGCGCCGGGGAGGGCGCCATCGTGCCGAAAAGAATGCCGCCAAGCATCGAGGGATCGGACGCGTCGATCGAAGCCTATCGCGACGGGCCGCTTGCCCCCTATCTGACGGCGAAGCGGCTGCGTGACCTGACTCATGCGCCGGATGCCTTGCCAGCGGCGGGATCGCAGAAGGTCTTGTTCGCACCCTGGCTCCTGCAGGACATCAGCGACTATCGCTATGCGCTGCAGCGCTGGTTTGCCTGTATCGAAGTCGGCGGTTTCCTCGTCGTGACGGTACCGCACGCTTTCCTGCACGATCGCCGCGCGCAATTGCCGTCGCGATGGCGGCCCACACAGAAACGGCTTTACACCCCCGCGTCGCTGCTCGCCGAGGTCGAGGAGGCGCTGGTACCGAACAGCTATCGCGTCCGTTGGCTGGGCGATGAAGATACCGGTTACGATTATGCGCTGGGGTGCAATGCGCCGCCGGTCGGGCGGCAAGATATCGCGCTGGTGGTCGAGCGGATAAATCCGCCCGCATGGACTCTCTCCGAAAGTTCCGCGCCCGCCGAACCCGCGCCGGATGCAATTTTCGAGCCTGTGCGGACCCAGATCGAGCCGACTGCGATCAAAAGCCCTGTGCAGACCATCCTGCTGCTCAAACTCGATCATCTCGGCGATTTCGTGATGAGCGTGCCGGCAATCCGCGCGGTCCGGGCGCGTTTCCCGGCGGCCCACGTCACGCTGGTTGTCGGGCCGTGGAACGAGGCGCTCGCGACCGAATTGCAGATCGCCGAGAAGGTCGTCCCGTTCGATTTTTTCACGCGGAACCCCGGCGAGGACGGCTATCTCGACGCAGCGACGCGGGCGGAGGCTTTTGCCGCGCTGATCAATGATCACCACGACGTCGCGATCGATCTCAGGACCTTTACCGACACGCGCTTTTTGCTCGCAAGGGTCGATGCCGGGCATCGGGCCGGAATCGGCACGCGCGCGGTCTTCCCCTTCCTCGACATCGCCCTGCCGCTGGATTCGGATGCCGAACGGCTGGGCTATGCCGAAATCGTCACGTTCCAGGCGGCGCAATTCAAACATGAGGATCGATGCGCGCGCGAAGTGGGCAGCATCCGCTGCCGCACCGACGGCTCGCTCCAGCCGCGCGTCGCGATCGTCTGGGGCCCCTATTGGCGGCTCGAGATCGGCGACTATCTCCTGCAGCCCGCGATGGAGATGAATACCGCTCAGGGCGGCATGCTGGGTTTCGACGTGGTGGTCGACCAGCGGGAATGCACGAGCGGTACGTTCGACGTATGGAGTGCCGACCTTGAATTCCGGGTCGATCAGCCCGGGGCATTCGAGTTCCGGCTCTGGACGGTAGATGGCCAGCCGCTGCCCGATTTCGATTTCCGGGGCTGCCGCCTTTTCCGTAAGGGTGTGCCGGCCGAATTGCATCAGTCCGAAAGCCAGCAGCTCCTGATCGAATTGACGGCGATGCGGCTGGCCGCCCCGGCGAATGGAGGGGTTGGGTGAAGCCGATCGTCGTCGCGCCATTCTCGAACAGCGACATTCGTGACTGGCCGCTCGCGCATTTCCAAACACTGATCGGACGACTGGTCGAGGCAAGGGCCGAGCGGATTCATATAATCGGCGCACCGGGCCAAGTAATCCGCGCGCGCGCGCTGGTGCGCCCATTCGACTCTGCTCGTGTCGCCAACGATTGCGGTCGCTTGAACTGGCAAGCGCTTACTGCGCTGGTGCGGGGCGCCGGCTGCGTGATCGGGAACAATTCGGGTATCGCACATCTGGCGGCGTTCAGCGGCGTGCCGACGCTTTGTATCTTCGGCGGCGCGCACCAGCGCGGTCAATGGAAGCCGATTGGCCCAAATGTGGTCGTCTTGTCCCGCGCCCTGGCGTGCGCGCCATGCGGTTTTCATATCGCGGCATCCTGCTCGTTCGGGGTGGCCTGCCTTGATCAGATCGATCCGCAGACGGTTTTCGATGTCGCTGGCCGCCTGCTCGGCCGCCGCCCCGTAAAGGAGATGGCGGTCGCCTGATCGCGATCAGGCCGGCCCGACCGTTTCCACAAAAATTCCCAGATCCTCGTCCACTTCGTGCGGACGCCGGTCGGCATTGGTCGTGATCCGCAAATCCTGATCGGCAAGGCCATGCATCGGCAGGCGCACCGTGCGCTGCTCGCCTTGGCCCAGCGAGAATCGTATCATGTCCGATCCCAGGCTCATCGTCACGACGCGGCCGTCGTCATGATGACAGCGGCACGAAATCTCCACCGCGCCCTGATGTCGGGGCAAGCGAAGCACCGCACTGCTCCGCGACCAGCGGCCGCCCGGCTGTGGCGCCCGCCATCCCGTTTCCTCGTCCAGAGACAGCGACCACTGGTCCATCGACACCGGCGTATCCCAGCGCGTGAATTCATAGAGGTTGGCGGGCCCGGCTTGCGGCACGGCGTGATGACGCCAGACGAAGCCCGAATTCATGAATTGGCGCGTAAGGAAAGCCTCGCGGAAGCCAAGCTCCATCCACCCGCGGATTCGCATCACGGCCGTCGCCTGCCAGTCCAGGCGGATACCCCAGTCGATCGGCATATAGGGCTGCTCGCCCCGGAAGATCGGCTCGCCGGCAAGAAGGATCTTCCCACCCGGCGCGAGCATCTTCTCAAGCGCTGGGATGACCGTCGCGAAGTCGAGGCAATGGTGGAAGCTTTCGTAGAACAGGACGACATCGTAGGCGCCGTCTTGGTCTGCGGGATTGAAGCCGAATGGCGCCTCGTGGGGCGTCAGATCCAGTTCGAACTTTTCCGCCTGGGTGCGGATCGAGGCGCAGAAACCCGCGTTGATGTCGACCGTGTCGACCTTTGCCCCCAGGCGTGCGAGCGCCACTGAATTCTGGCCGAAGCCGGCGCCATATTCGATCACGCGGCTGCCGGGACGCACGCCGCTGCGTAGCACGATCAGCCCCATCGCCAGGATCTGCTCGCCCGCCACGTGCGAATCGCCCGTACCGTAAAATGCGGGCCGCCTCCACGCGTCCATATCGCCCGCCCCAGGCGTGTCCTCGTTGACGCGGATGTCGTAATTCGTACGCGCGGTCACGGCTTCCCACAGCCGCAATTGCTGCGCACGATATTCGGGCGACTCCGGGCTCAACTCGAAATCGAACCAGTCGGGCAAGCGCAGCGTCTTCAGCCCCAACTCGTCGTGCCGCGCGGGATTTTCGAAAATTCGCGCCGCTTCGTCGAGCTGGTCGATTTCAATCGTGTCGTGGCCATCCTGGGGCGAACGGCGGACCGGCGCCAACGCCTCGGTCGGAGCATCGTTTCGCGCTGCTGCCTCAGGCGGAGCGTCGTTCGGCGCCGAGCGCCGAAACAGCTTTCCAAGCACGGACGCCATCCTCCTACGAGTACCAGTCGCCGCTGATCGCCGGCATCATTTCCAGAGTATCGCGCCGCAGATTGGGGTGCCACGACGGATCATTGTCGAGGAACTCGCGCCAGCGCGAAAGGAACAAGGCGATGTCCTCGCCCGGCGGCAACCGCTCGCCGCGCGAGGCCTTTTCGCTGTGGATCATTTCGGCCATCGGCGTGCAGACAATGCGATAGCCCAGGCTTCGCAGCCGCATACACAGATCGGTATCGTTGAATTCCAGGCTGAATCTCTCTTCGAACCCATCGACCTGTTCCAGCGCGGACCGCCGCGTGGCGAATACCGCGCCGGTCACCATCGACCATTCGCGCTGCACCATGGCCCAGTCCTGATAGGTCCCCTCGGCCGTTTCGCGGAAGATCCACAGATGGGCCGCAGCCGGTCCGTGGGGAGCGAGCCCTGCATGTTGAAGCCGGCCGTCGTCGTAGAGCAACCGCGCGCCCACCCCGCCCACGCTCGGGTCGGTTGAAAAGCTCATCAGCGCACGCAGCCAATCCGCCGTCTGCGGCAGGCAATCGTCGTTCAGGAACAGGATCTGATCCGTTTCCGCCGCGCGCCACAGCCGGTTCATCTTGGCGGCATAGTTGAACGGCTCGCCCTTCGCGCGAAGCGTTTCGATCCGGGTCAGCCGGAACGGCCATTTACGCCGCGCCCAGGCCGGCTCGCCCGCCAGGTCGTCGCCGACCAGCACGGTCAGCCGGTCCATCGGCCAGTCGGTATCGGAGATCCGCGCGAGCAGCCGCTCGACATAGGTGCCCTTGCCGTCGCGTACCTTACTGCGGCAGGTCGGCACCGCGATCGTCACCGCGGGCGCATCCTGCGCCGTGAACGGACGCATCAGTGCGAAGCTGTCCGGCGTTCGGCCAGCGGCGATGGCGCCGGAAAGGTCGGGCTGGCTCTCCAGCATCCGCGCATAATCTTTGGGCGTCGCACGGACGCGCCTGCCTGGCGTGGCGAGCAACACGCGCGGAATGCGGGCGATCGATAATCCAGCCGCGTGCGCGCGAAACAGGATGTCGGCGATCGCAGCCGTGCCCATTTCCGGGTTCAGCCCGCCCAGCGCCTCATAAGCGGAAACGCGCAGCACCAAAGGTGCGCCGATATAATCCTGTGCGGTTAGCAGGGTCCGGTCGAATTCCGGCTTCAGCCTGATCTGATCGATCGCGCGCTCGGTATCGGCGGCGACATCGTCGCAGTAGAAGACCGCTGCGTCGGGCCGGGTGAGCCAGGCATGGATCGCGGTATTCGCGAAATCGGGCGCGAGAAAGGTGCCCTGCGGCGCCAACGCGACCAGCTCGCCCGGCTGGTCGCGCCACCGATCCACGGTAGCCGGATTGACCGCGCCATCGGGCTTCAGCACCACCATCCGGATATTCGGCGCGAAGTCGGCTTGTTCGGTCGCGATGCCGCGTTCGGCATGGACGTTAAGCTGCGTCGCCGCGCCGTAGGAAGGGCTCGCGACCGTATCACGCAGGCTTTGCGCGATCGCCCGGCCGACCGCCTCGTAGGAGAGGCGTTCGCCGATCCGCGCGCGGGCCGCATCGCCCCGGCTGTGATCACCTGTTTCCAGATCCTGGGCCGCCTGCCGGAGCGCGGCGGACAAAGCGGGCTCGTCGATCCGCGCCCATTCGCCACCCTTCTTGTAATGGCCGAAGTCGCGGGCGAGCGTCCATGGGCGCGCCTTGACCGGATAGCCGGTGGTGGTGTCGAGATGCTCTGTCATGCCGCCGAAGTCGGTCGCGACCACCGGCTTGCTCGCGGCCATTGCCTCCGCGATCGTAAGCCCGAAGCCCTCGGAACAATGCGGCGATGCATAGATATCGGCGGCGGCGATCAGCTCCTCGAGCCCGCCGGCGGCCAGGTTGCGGTCGATCAGCACGACATTGCCGGTCGCGTCGGCCAGCGCGCGGAAGGCTGCACCGTCTTCGGGCCGATCCATCAAATGCTTGGTCTTGAGCAGCAACGTCCAGCCGGCGTCGCCGAGCCCGGATGCCGCGAAGGCACGAACCAAGGCATGCGGGTTCTTGCGGACCAGATAGCTCGACCCGTCGAAAATATAGAGGATCACGCGCCGGTTCGCAGGCACGCCGAAGCCGGAGAGCACCGCATCGCGCTCGATCGGCTGAGCGGCGGGCAGGGGCACCGCGTGCGGGATCACGTCGACACGCGCGCCCTCCTGCGCGGCGAACAACTCGGCGCAATATCGGCTCGGCGCCCAGATCCGATCGACCGAGCTGAAATCGGCGCGCCATTCGGGCGGGATATGCGCCATCTCCCACACCCAATAGCCGATGCGGCGCCCGGCGCGGCGGATCGCGTCGCGTTGCTCGTCGGTGAGCAGGAACCAGCTGTCGGGATTGAGATGGACGACGGCGACGTCGGCGTCGCCCGTGAAATCGATGATGTCGACCGGGGGCGCCAATGGCCGGTGAACGTGGAACGGTTTCTTGATCGGGTGGAGGTTGACGCGCGCGCCGCTGCGCTGGAGCGCGGCGATTGTCCCGCGCGCGGCGAAGCCAAGGCCGTTGTCGTAATTCCATGGGCCGTAGAACGCCACCTTGAGCCGCTCGCCCTCGGCCGGTGCGAAACGCCGCGGATGCGCCACCAATGCCCCGGTTTCCTCGTAAGGCACCGTCTCGGCGCTGGCCGCGACGGTCCGGTCGATCAGGTCGAGATCGAAACCAGCCTTGCTCAGGGTTTCGCGCCAGCCGCTTAGATCGGCCTCGTCGAAATGGCCGCGAACCAGCAGGGCCTTCACGAACGGAAAGCCCCGCTCGATCAGCCCACGCCAGTCGTACAAGGTCGGGTTGGCCGCGCTCTCGCTGGGGAATAGGATTTCCACCCGATGTCCCGATTGTTCGGCCGCGCCTGCGAACCGCACCTCATAGGTGCGGATTACAGCATCCTTGTCGGCCAGGATGCGCACCCGCTCGAAGAAGCTGTGCAGCCACCATGAAGACAGCAAGCGCGGTTTGAGCGCGACGAAGAAGGTCTGGACGTGCCAGCGATATTCCTGGCTTTCGGTCAGCCCGACCATGTCCGCATCGCTCGCGCGGATGCGCCTGAGCAATGCGTCGAAGCGTTGCGCGTCAACCGGCCCGATCAGGCTGTCATTGGCGAGATAGAGCGTACCGGCTCCGAAGAGTTCGGGATAAAGGTGGATCGCATGCGCCCAGGCGGCGAAATCATAGCCAGCATTGGCGCGCACGATCACGCCCGCGGCGGCGTCAGCGAGCGCCTCGGATATGTCGACCTCGCGGTCGGTGACGACAATCAGCAGAGGCTTGATGCCGGCCTTGGCTAATGCCTCCAGATACGGCGCGACGTGCGGCTTGATCCGCCCGGTAGCGCTATGCGTGACGAACAAGGCGATCTCGTCGCCTGGCGTCATCCGCAACGGCTTGATCAATTCGATCCGCGCCGACCAGGCGGGGGGAGCTGGACCAGGCGCCGGGGGTGGGGAAGCATCCTCGCGCGGCGCCTCACGCTCGAGGGCGGCCAGCTCGTTCGCCGCGTGGGGGTTGCCGTCGCTCGCCAGCGCGAGGCCGAGCAGGTCGCGCGCGCCCGAAATGTCCCCCGCCTGCCGGCGCGAGCGGCCCCAGCAGAGCAGAAGGTCCGAGTCGGTCGGGCGCAGGTCCCCCGCGCGACCATAGGCCAGATCGGCGCCGGCATGGTCGCCGGACTGGGCCAGCATATGGCCTAGCTGCACCCAGATCGCGAAATCTTCGGGCTGGTCCGCGAGATGCCGCCGATATTGTTCCGCCGCTTCAATCCACAGGCCCTTGCCGCGCGCGCGGTTGCCGAGCTGGCGAGACGTGGGTTTGCGGAAGAGGTTGCCGAGCATCAGTCGGGCGCCCCTAGCAGTTCCCGAGCCGCCGCGAACACCTCTTCAGGCTGGATGTAACGCAGGCAGGCGAAATCCTTGCCGCAATCCTCCCCGTCGAGTCCGATGCCGCAGCCGGCGCACGGAACGCGGCGGCTAATGATGCGGCCCGAAACCTCCTGTCCCCATTCGCTCCAGTTGAGCCGCGCCATGTGCAGGCTCACGACGGGCGCGCCGCGCAGCGCGGCGAGGTGCTTGGGCCCGCTGTCATTGCCGACGAACAGCGCACAATGCGACAGCAGCGCATCGAAGTGCGTGAACGGGATCTGGCCGGTTATCACGCGCAGGCGATCCGAGGCGGCCGCGGCCTCGACGATTCCTTGCGTGACCGCCTCGTCATCCGAAAAGAGCAGGATCTTGAGGTCGGTCTGCGCGAGCAGCATCGCGACCAACCGGTCGAAATGAGGCCAGCGCGTATAGGCTAACCGTGCCCCCGCATGAATCACCGCGTAACGGCCCCCATCGCCGACTCCATATTCGGCAAGGCCGTCGCGGGCGAGATTGGGCAACTTTTGTGCCTGGTCATGCATCATCAGCCGCAGCCCTTCGACCAGCAGCAGCATCTTGCGCGATGGCGGCGTGATCTCGTGCCCGTTGATCGGGTCATGCCCATTGAAGTCGAGCCCGGCATTCAGCCAGGGCGATTGCCGATCCTTGAAGCCATAGAGGAAGCGTGCGCCGCTCAGCAGCAGCAACGGCCTGGATTCATCCCCTTGGCTCAGGTCGATCGCCAGATCGAACGCATAACCCGCCAGAGTGCGGCGCAGACTCTGTTGCGCCTCGATCGACAGGACGCGCCGTCGCTCGACCATGTTTTCGGCAAAGTCGACGGCGACGATCTCGTCGAACAGGTTGAGGCTTTCCGCGAGCGCCCGGTTGGCAGGCGTCAGCAGGCCGACGAGCCTCGCTTCGGGAAAGAGCGCGCGCAGACGCCCGATCGCCGGCACCGAGCAGACCAGGTCGCCGAGCTGGTCGACCCGCTGCACCAGGATCGTGCGCACCGGATCGGGCAATAGCCGGCGCTCGACCGAGCGGATCACGCTCTGTTGGGCGTTGACCGCATCCTCGACCGATGGTGCGCCGGGCGCAAGCGCGACTAGGGCGTCGGATTCGGGATGCTCGTCGCCTCCAGGCGGAGCCGCCACCAGCACGTTTTCCTGGTGACGCCGCACGCGCCGCCCGGTCGAGTCGTAAAAACCCAGCTCGATCACATGCCGACCGGGGGTCACGCCCGAAAAATCGTGCCACAGATTGAAGACATATTTGAACTGGTCGTCGCTGCCCTGTGGATAGGAAAGCAGCGGCTCGCGGCAAACAGTATCGCCGTCGATCGCCAGCCGTATCTCGGTCAGGCCGCCCGGCGCCAGTCGATAGCCGCGGACCGCTTCGACCCCGCGCATCACCTTGAGGTCGCCCCAGCGGCTGTGCGTGCGTCGCCCCCCCAGCCGGAACAGGCGCAGGATGTTGCGATCGACCGCAGGCGGCGCGCTTTCGCCGCGCGGCAGCAACTCGTGAACCACCCAATCGGGTTCGCCCGTATGATCCGTTCCGGGATCGGCGACCAGACCGCCGGTGACCGCCGCCAGTTCCCGTTCGGCCTCGCGCCATCCCGGGCTGAGCTCCAGGGCCCGCCTGTAGCTGGTTTCCGCGGCTTCCGGCCGACCTGCTATCTTGTGGAGATGGCCGATCTGAAGCGCGAGGTCGGCATCGTCCGGCAGCTCCCGCGCAGCGCTGTCATACTGCTGTGCGGCTCCGATAAGGTCACCCGTTTCCTTGAGCATGTGCCCCAACTGGATGCGGAGCCGGGGCGCAGCCGAATTGAATTGCAATGCTTCCTCGTAAAGCGAGGCGGCGACCGCATATTGGCGAGCATCGCGTGCGGCATTTGCGCGCGTCACCAGCCGCCGCGCGACTTTTGCGCGCGATACCGCCGGAATCTCGCGCAGCAGCGCACGGATTACCCTCTGCAGAAAAGAAACGCGCCCCATGACGCGCGGCTAGTCGATCAGATGCTGCGCGACAATCCTGGTCGTCCATCTCGATCTTCGATCGCTTGTGGTGGGAAAGTCCCACCGCTAGGTGACGGTCATGTCCGCCGCCTCCCTCTCCGACATGTTATGGCAAGAAGTTAACCGTCCTCCGCGCCGCGCAAGGGCAAAGGGGATGCTGACCGCGAGGGCGCACTGGAGCGACCTTGATCGTGGAGATCTCCTCGAACGCGCGCTGGAAGACCATTCCGAAGAGGTCGACCGATGGTATGCGGTCGCGGATTATTGGCTGGAAAAGGGCAGCTTCCTGCATGCCGCCTCGATCCTTAGCGAGGCGATCGCACGCTTTCCCGATGCCGCCGGGCTTTACGCAAGGCGTGCAGAGGCGTTCACCGCGCTCGATCCGGAGCAGAGTCTGCGCGACATCGACCAGGCGCAGGCGCTCGGGAGCCCGCCGCCGCCTGAACCCCTCGCGGTTACGATCGCGTCTCCCGCGGCTGAGGACCAGGTCGCGACGGTCTATGCTGAAATGACCGACATGATGGAGTATCTTACCCTCAACACGTCAATGAGCGGCATCCAGCGCGTCGTGGCCAACATGATGCGCTGCGCGATGGATCGTACCAGCGCCAACGCACGCAACATGCGACCGGTGATTCCCGACTATATCAACAAGGTCGTATATGCGCCCGACCCCGAATTGGTCCGGGAGCTGATTGACGAAGTCGAACTCCGCACACCGACCCGGGAGCGTCTGAATACGCTTCTCGATGCAATCCGGTCGTCGCTCCGTGCCATCGAGCTCGAGCCTGGCAGCGTCTTTCTGATGGCGGGCGCTTTTTGGATCGTAAAAAGCTACGACCTGCTGAAGACGCTCCGTCAAAGGGGCGTTGCGATCACGGTGTTCATCCACGATCTGATCCAGATCGATAACCCGGAATATGTTGACGAAAAGGCGACACACGCATTCAGGCGGTCTCTGCTGGACGTCGGTGAGATCGCCAATTTCTTCACGACGAACTCCGCTTTCGTCGCGCGCGAGCTCCGCGGTTTTCTAACCAGGGAAATGGATCTTCCGACCCCGGTCTATCCCGTGCCTCTGGCCACCGAAATGACGCTTTCGCCTCCCGAGCCATGGGCGGAGGAAAGCCTGCGCGCTGAATTCGGTGCGGCGGGCTATGTGCTGTGCGTCAGCACTATCGAGATCCGCAAGAATCACATCTACCTCGTCCGCATCTGGCAGGAATTGATCCGCAGCGGCCGCGCGGATCTGCCCAAGCTCCTCTTCGTCGGCAAATGGGGCTGGGAGATAGACCATCTCCAGGACCTGCTCGAGCGGACCAATTATCTCGACGGAATGGTGCGCGTGCTGAACGGCGTTTCGGACGCGATGCTTGCGAGCCTTTATCGGAACAGCTTGTTCACGATCTATCCCAGCTTCGCCGAAGGCTGGGGATTGCCGATCGGAGAGAGTCTGGTGCTAGGCAAACCCTGCATCAGCGCGGGTGTGACCTCGATGCCCGAGGTCGGTGGCAAGCTCGTGCGCTACGTCGATCCCTTGAACTTGGACATGGGGCTGGAAGAGGTTGCGCGCCTGTTGGACGATCGTGCGGAGCTTGCCGCCTGGACCAAACAGGTCGAGACCGGTTTCCGGCCGCGGACCTGGGTGGCCTTCGCCGAACAATTGCTGGGCGCGTCGCGTGCGCTTGCACAAACGAACGCCGGTGTGCCCAGTGCGTTCGCCCGGATCCGGGCAGGGGAGCTGGCGATCGTCGGGAATGACGCGGTGCGGCGAACCGCTGCTGCTGGTGGCTCGATGCGGACTGCGCGAATGGCTCGGGAGCAGGGCTGGGGCCATTTGGAAGATACGGGCTCGTGGAGCACTAGTCCGCTCGCCTCGCTGCGCTTTTTCGCCGCCGGATGTTTGCCGGGCGATGCGGTGCGTGTGGTCGTTGGCCTTCGCGCCGAACCGGGCTTTCCAATGGGCACCGCACAGTTGCGGAGCAGCGTCGAGCATTCGCCCTTTCGGGATTTGGAGGCGACTTCGTCACTCCACGGGGTCAATGCCGTCGTCGGTATGGACGGCTCGGTCGAGATTTCGATTCTGGTTCGCGGCGATCCGGTCACGATTGAGGGAAACAGATTCTACGCGAACCTATCCCACGTGGGCTATTATCGCTCCGGGAATGCCGACGAGGCGCTTCGCGTGATGGAGGCCGCAGCATTCCAGCCATGAGCCGTCAGTCGCTGCCGCCTATCACCAGCCGACCGACGTCGCCGAGAGCCTTAGTGCGGCTCTGCTGACGCGGCGTGCAGGTCAATATAGCGATTCGAGATCGCCGAGCGCCGTGGCTTCCAGCAACGCGGTGCGAGCGACCCTGTCCTGTCTTTCGCACATATAGAATCCGACCACGCCCACCATGGCGGGCAGCCTCCGCCGCGCGCCCTGGATATCGATCAGCCTGCTATTTTCGCCCCGGATCCGAAGCCGCAGTACGCCATTATCCCAAGGGAGATCGTCGATGACCACCCACTTGACCTGCGCGGCCTCGATCTCACCGGAAACCTGCCGTCCGTTTTGCAGATATATCTGGTAGGATGTCCGTTCGATGGGAAGCGCCTTGAGGCGCAAGTAAAGACGCAAATCCTCCCCATCGGGACGCGCGATCTCCAGCTCGCCACCCGGCATCACCGTCCAACACCCCCAACTTTCCGGCGGGAGCCAACCCGTGCCCATCCGGAATTTCCGGGTCTGGCCGTTGCTGCCGAGCTGCTCGATCCGCGCGAGTCTCGGCATCGAGGGGCGATGGTCGGATGCCCTGGCCTCGATCGGCTGGGTCATCGCCGCACGCACGGCTTCGGCCGTCAACGCGGCACCCTGCGGAAATAGGCGGTCGGCTTGTTCGGCCAGCGCGGGCGATACCGCGTCGCCGAAAGCGAAATACCGAATACCGAAATTCTGACGCGCCTCGCCTACGAACAGCGCATGGTCGGCCGGTGCGTGATCCGCGTCGATGTCGAGCATGATTGCGCCATGCGGCATCTCGAGTGGTTGGGACAAAAGGAAACCAAGATCCAAATCGGTAATCGCGTCCTGGCGTTCGAGCGGGCCAAGCTGACGATCGGATCGGCCGAGCGATATGATCCGAGCGATGTCGGCTTCTCCCACCGGCAACCAACGGCCATGGCCCACAACATGCGCGCACATCGCGGCGGACCCGCTCAGCTCCTTGAGCAGCTTGGGGATCAGTACGTCGCCTTTAAGGCCGTGATCCTCGAAGCTGTACCCCGCCAGGACGGTCGCGACCAGGCTCGATACGTCGAACAATATGTCCGGATCACCGCCTGGTTGCGATATGTGCCGCTTCCCAAGCTCCCGTCCCTGGAAAACAGCGTCGCGCAGGAGGGACATGAGGTCTGCGCGCGCGAATGGCGCAGCGCCGGCGAGGAATCGCTGCAGTTCCTCAATCGCATGCGGATTACCGGGCTTGAGGCGCGCGGCGCGCAAATAGGATTGCGCGGCGCCGGCGACGTTGCCGAGCAATTTGTAAATATGGCCGAGATGCAGCAAGGGTTCGGCATCGTCCGGCTGCAACATGGCGGCACGTGCATAGGCGGCTTCCGCGTCGCCCAAACGGCCCCGTTCCTTTTCCGCATGGCCCAACTGAATCCATATGTGGGCCAGGGTAGGGTCGGCGGTCACCGCCTCACGATAATTCTCGGCGGAATCGTCCCAGTCGCCTTGCTTGCGCGCTTCATTGCCACGGGCGATCAGCCGTTGGACGGCGGCAGTCACGGGAACGCCGGCAGACTTTTTCGTCTTAAGGAATGACAGCATGACTATGCCCCTGCGGCAAATCGAAAGCCGCGTCTAGGGTTTGGCGGCGTTGTCAGCGCCTGGCATGGCCAAGGGTCAGCGCACCTTGAACAACAGGTTGAAATGGAGCATTCCGCCCGGAAGGAAATTGGCGGCCACGGCCTCCGCATTCTTGCGCTCCCAGAGGCCAAGAAGCTCGGCCGGAGTGCGGATTTCGTCCCAGCGATCGGATTCCCGGGAAAGCCCTTCCACCAATGGCCGGCCGGTTCATCGACCTTGTCTAATTTCCCCTATCTTTGCGGCTGATGATTCCACTCGTCGATTGCCCCGGCGTAAGCTCTGCCAGCACCACGCGCCCGCCGCGTTTCTGCACCACATCCGCGCCGACCACGCGGTCGATCGTATAATCGGCGCCTTTGATCAGAACATCGGGCTCGAGTGCCTCGATCAACTCCAGCGGGGTCTCCTCGTCGAACAAGGTCACCGCGGCCACGCCTTTGATCCCGCCGATCACCGCGGCGCGCGAAGCCTCGTCCTGAATCGGACGCGAAGGCCCTTTCAGGCGGCGGACGGAGGCATCGGTATTGAGCGCCATGATCAGCCGGTCGCAACTCGCCGCCGCCTGCGCGATCAGCGAAATATGTCCGGGATGGATCAGGTCGAAGCAGCCGTTCGCGATGCCGACCGTCAGTTTCTCCTTCGCCCAGGCCCAACGCAGCGCGACCATCGCCTCGCGGGCGAGCAGGCGGCCGTCGTTGATGTCCGACGTCGTGCTTTCGGCGAGCAGCGCCGCCGCGAGCTCTTCGCGCGTCACGCTAGCCGTGCCGAGCTTGGAGACGACGATCCCTGCGGCATGATTGGCCATGCGCATCGCGTCGCGGATCGGCATGTCGGCGGCGAGCGCTGCGGCGAGCACCGCGACCACGGTATCGCCCGCGCCCGACACGTCGAACACGTCCTGCGCCACGGTCGGCACGTGCATCGGCGCCTCGTCCAACGGGTAGAAGGACATGCCCTTTTCCGATCGCGTGAGCAGCAGATGCGCGCCGCACATTTCCTGCGCCTTGGCGACGGCGGCGGCGGCTTCATCGTCGGTCTCGCACGGCAGCCCGGTCGCGTCGCTCAATTCCTTGCGGTTTGGCGTGATCAGGAAGGCGCCACGATAGACACTCAGGTCGGTTCGTTTGGGATCGACCAGGACCTTCTTGCCCGAAGCCGTGGCCCGATCGATCACTGCGCGGATCGCGCGGTCGGAGCAGACGCCTTTGCCGTAATCCGAGAGGATGACGATGTCCGATGCTCCGATCGCGCGTTCCATCGCGGTCAAGAAATCGGCTTCGATCTCGTCGGAACAGGGGATCACGTCCTCATGGTCGACGCGTACGATCTGCTGATGCGCGCCGATGACTCGCAATTTGCGCGTAGTGCGCCGGCCCGGGACCGCCGCGATTCCGCTGCAGTCGATCGCGCCGATCGCGCCGAGCAGCCCGACCAGTTCGTTACGCGCGCTGTCTTGCCCGGCCAGGCCGACCAGGTTCACGCTCAGGCCCAGACTGGCGAGGTTCGCGGCGACATTCGCCGCACCGCCCGGAACCGCGGTTTCGTCGGTAACGCGCAGCACGGGCACCGGTGCCTCGGGCGAGATCCGGCTGACCGATCCCGACATGTAGCAATCGAGCATCACGTCGCCGATCACGGCGACGCGATAGTCGGACAGGCGGTCGAGATAGGCGCTCATGATACCGCCTTGGCAAGCGGGCGCGCGGCTGCAAAGCTTTTTGCTGCAACATCCGCTGCCAGCACCAGGTGATAGAGCGTGCTCGCGGGCACATAATCGACCAGCGGCGCACCCTCTGGACTGAGGTGATCGATCCAGCCGCCGGCAAAAGGCCGATCGAGGAAATGGCGCATCAGGCTCACCGCCATCTCGTCCGCAAAACCCGTATCCTTGCGCGTCACCGCCGCTTTGATCGCCTCGGTATGCGGCCAGATTCGATGCGACGGTTTGAGAATGACTCCATCAGGTGAGAGTTCGTCGATCAGCAGGCTGTCGGCGGCGACGCCTTGCTGTCGCGCGGACCGATAGAGCACGTCCATCTCCGCCTCCATCGTCTTGCCCGTCAGCGCACCATATTCGCCTAACAGCCAGACCCACTCGAAATGGTGGCCAGGCTCCCACATGGCGCGCGACACCGACCAGTCGGGCTCAAAATATTCCATCAGCGCGCCCTTGCGCAGGAAATGGCGGCGGAACAGCCCCACTAACGCCGCCGCCCGCTCCTCATAGCCGCGTCCCGGTGCCGCCCGCGCGAAGAGCAGATAGGCTTCGAGCAGATGCATATGCGGGTTCTGGCGTTTTTCCGCGGGCGCGGGCAGCGCGTCGAAGAGGCCGCCATGCGCGGGGTCGGTCAGACGCTGCTCGATGAAGCGGGTCACCCGGTCGGCGGTGTCGAGCAATTTTGGATCGCCGTTCAGCCGGTAGAGCGCGGCCAGCGCGAACAGGATGAAGGCATGCGCATAGGCGTCGCGTTGCGGCGCCGTGACCCTGCCTGTGGCGGGATCGATCGCGAAGGCGAAACTGGTTTCGTCACCATCGTCCGCGGCGAAATCGCGCAGCAGCGACGCCATGGCGGTTTCGGCAAGCGCGGAGCTTCCCTCGGCCCAGCCTTGCTCGGCGGCGCAGGCGAACACGAAGATCTGGCGCGCCTGCACCATCGCCCGATGCGGCACCGTCACCGGATTGCCCGCAAAATCCAGCCGTTCGTGGAAGCGGCCCGCCTGCCGGTCGAACCCGCGCGTCGCCCAGACCGGCAGCGCGGACGTCACGATCCAATGGAGATAGTCTGCCAGCATGTGCCCGAGCCCCGATCCCATCCTAGGCTGAAATCGGGCGAGGCGCGAGCGTTCGGATCATACGGCCAGGCAAGCGCGCACCAGAGCGGCGAGGTCGCCTGTATCGGGCTCGATCAAGTAGCCCGAAATTCCGGCCGCAGCGGCGGCGTCGAGATCGCTCTGTTTGTCGCCGATCAGGAAACTACCTTCGGTAGCCACGTCCCAGTCGCGCATCGCACGACGGATCATGCCGATGCCGGGCTTCCGGTCTTCATGCTCGATCGCATAGTCGGCGACCGTCCCGTCGGGGTGGTAAGGGCAGAAATAGAAGGCATCCACATGTGCCCCCTTCTGTCCGAGCACGGCATTCAGATGCGCGTGAAACGCCTCGACTTCGGGCAGGCCATACAGACCGCGCGCCACGCCCGACTGGTTGCTGACGACCAGCACCGGATACTCGGCCTGGTTGAGCAGGCGGATCGCCTCCACCGCCGTCGGCGTGAACACCAGATGCTCCGGCCGGAAGGTATAGCCGTGATCGACATTGATCACGCCGTCGCGGTCAAGAAAGGCGGCGGGGCGGCTCATGATGCAGGTGCCGCATCCACGAAGTGGATCAACCTTACGCCGCGTGCTCGCGCACGCCCGCAACGATCAGCCAGCCGATCGAATAGACCAGCAGCAGCGAGACCAGGACCGTGCCCAAGATCCGTCCACGTTCGGGATAAAGCGCCTTGACCGGCATGTTGGGATTCACCACGCGCTGCAGATATAATTGCTGCTGGATCGCCTGCTCGCGCGCCTTTTCCAGGCTGGCCGCGGCTGCTTCATAGCGCTTATTCAGGAAATCGCGACGCAGCATAAGCGCCTGATATTCGCTGACGTCGTTGGTGATCGAATCGCTCCTGCCGGTGAGCTTGCCCGACTGGGCATCCACTTGTGCCTGCAGCGACTGGGCGTGGGCGGCGAGCGCCTGATATTGGGGACTGGATGGGCTGATCACGCCTGCCATGGTCTGGAGCTGCGCGCGCACCGCGGCAAGCTGCCCCGCCAGCGTTGAGACCAGCCCGAGCTGCGCGGCGCCGGTCGCCTGCGGATCAATATCGCCGCTCCGGTGGCGGAAGGCCGTCATCGCCGTGTCGTTTGCCGTCAGCGCCCCCTCGGCTTGGTCCAGCACGCGGCGGGCATTGGCGATCTCATCCGCATAGCTGCGCTCGTTAAGCGCGTTCACGCGCTGTTCGCCGATCTGGAGCAGTCGCTGCGCGATGTCGTAACTATCCTGCGGCGTAAAGCTGTGGACCTTGATCGTGGTGATGCCGGTGTCGGTGTCGTACTTCACCTTCACCTGGCGTTGATAATAGCGCAGCAGCCGCTCCGGCGTCGGGTTGGTTCCGAAAAGGCGGCTGAGAATATCGACGCCCGGGCGCTGGAAGCGCTCCACCAGCCGGTCCTCGCTGCGCAGCTTCGCCACTGCATCGTGTGAGGTGAGATAATCGGAGACGCTCATCGCCTCATTCTGGCCGCCACCGGAGCCGGTCAGCAGGCTGAGCGCGCTCGCGCTCGCGCTCGGGATTTGCGGCTGGTTGGCGGAATGGACCAGGAAATGCGCCTCGGACTCATATTGGTTCGCGGCGTAGGCATAGAGGTACAGCGCGACCAGCAAGGTCGGCAGCAATACGATCAGGCAAAACCAGCGGCGCGCCCAGACCAGGCCGCGTATCCGCTCGCCGAGAGTGAGGTCGCGATCCTCACTCTGGTCGGCGGGGGTCATGAAACCATGCATATTCATTGGTCGGTCCTAGCTGATCCGCTGCGCAAGCGGAAATGCGCGGGCAGAGCGCGCGTCATGACAGGTGGATCTTGTCGCGGATGCTGCGGAGCATCATCAGCCCGATCCAGATCGTTATCGTGCAGAAAGCGAGGCAATAGCCATAGAAGCAATAATCGTCCTTGGCAGATTCGAACCAGCCATAGCGCACCGTCTCGAAGATGGTCGTCGTCGGCAGCCACTCCGCATAGCCCCTTACCCCGCGCGGCAGCCAACTCATGATATAGAAAGCGCCGGAAAGGCCAGTCATGAAATAAGTATAGGGGTGAACGAAGCGCCCAAGCGTGCGCCGCTCATAGGTCGCTGCCGTGATGATCAGCGAATGACCCAGACAGAACAGCCACATCAGCACCCAGCCCAGTGCCACGTAGAGTGGCCGCGCCGGCGGGTCCGCCAGTCCCACGGCCACGATCAAAGTCATGATGATCGAGAAGGTCGAGAAGATGGCCCCGAACTCCAGCAACGCCCTCGCCAGGATGATGTCGAACACCGTCACCGACCGGTGATAGAGCAAAGGCGCATTGGCCTCGATCGCGCCCTCCGCGCGATTGACGATGCCGCGGAACAGAATGAAGGTCGTGTAACCCAGCACCGCGAAGGGCAGCGGCTTGATATCTCCGCCATAAACATTGTGGCCTGCCTCATAGTGGAGCAGGCCGATCACCGACGCGAGTAGCATCGGTTCCAGAAACATCCACAGATAGCCGACATTCTCGCGGCCGTAGCGCGTATGCAGTTCGCGCAGGATGAGCGCGCCGATCACGCGGGTCTGGACGGCGAGTGCCTGGAAAAAGGTGCTGCGCGGTGGGGGCGCAGCGGGGGACGTCACGTTCATGCGTCGAGCTTATGCAACAGCGCCAGCACGATGGCGATATGTTCCGGCCATGCTGGCGCATGCCAGCCCGCAATCCGTCGCATCTGCGCCGCGCGCTCCTCCGAGTCCGGGCGTGCCAGATCTTCGATCGCGCGTTGCCAGGCGGGTCCGTCGAGGGGATCGAGGAATAGCGGTACATCGCCCCCCGCTTCGCGCAACGCTGGCAGGTCGCTACACAATACCGGCACGCCAAGCGCGAGCGCCTCTGTGACAGGCATGCCATAACCCTCTGCGAAGGACGGCAGCAGCAACCCCCGCGCGCCCGCGATCAGCGCCTGGACCTGGGCATCGGGCAGGCCCGCATGCTCCTCCACGCAATCCATCAGGGAAGGGCAGCGTTCGAGCAAGTCGATCACCTGCTCGTTTTCCCAGCCACGCCGGCCGATCAGGACCAGCTTCGGTATCGCGTCTGGGCCGCTTCTTTCCGCCATCGCCCGCCACAGATGAAGGAGCAGAAGATGGTTCTTGCGCGGCTCGATCGTGCCGACGCAGACGAAATAGGGCCGGTCGGAGGCATGAGGCGCGACCTCCGGCCGTATCTCCGTGCCGAGATGCGCGACGGCGGCAAGCGGCTGCTTGCCTGCGCGATCGAGCCAGGGTTGGAGCGCATCCAAAGTAGCCTGGGAATTGGCGATGATCCCCTCCGCCATCGAAGCGACCGTCCACATCCGCCGCGCATGCAGATCGGCGCCCCCGGGGCGCGCATATTCGGGATATTGGATCGGGATCAGATCGTGGACCAGGCAGACCAGCCGCGCATTTTCGCGCTTCAGGAACGCCCGCATCAATGCAGGCTTGATCAGATTGTTGGGCGAGGGCTGCAGATACAGGCTTTTCTCGCCGGACCTGGCCAAGCGCGGACGAAGGGAGAGCAAGGCCTTCGCTGCAAATAGCCGAAGCGATTGCTCGCCCAGTCCTTCGTCGCGCCATCTCTGCTCGGTCACGTCGAGAAAGCGGGTCACCGCGTTGGTTGGCAGCCGCCCGTAAATCCCGCTCGGATGGACCGCTGCGAAGCGCAGCCGATCGGGGACCGCGTTGAGGAGCCCGCGCGCATAAGCCATCTCGACCCGGTCGACCCCGGTCGGCGTCGGGTGGAGCACCCGCGACAATAGCCGCGTGATGTCGAGGATGATCTCGCTCACTCGGCTGCTAATCTGCTCGCCAGCGCGCCCAGGTCGATCCGTTCGGCGCGAACTTCCGCCAATATCTCCGCCACCGTCTTGGCCACGCGCTCGAGCTGTTCGGGCTCGTGCAGCGAGGAGAGGAAGAAGCGTAGCCGCGCGGCCTGTTCGGGCACTGCGGGGTAAATGATCGGCTGGACGTTGATGCCACGGTCAAACAGCCGGTCGGCCGTGCGCGCCGCGACGATGGAGCTGCCGGTCATGATCGGCACGATTGCCGCGCCGATCGAGGGCCCCGTGTCGAGGCCATGGGCGCGCGCCGCATCCAGGAACAGCCGGCCATTGGCCTGCAATTTGGCCACACGCTCCGGCTCGGCGTGCATGATGCGCAGGCTTTCGAGACCCGCCGCGGCGACCGGCGGTGCCAAACCGACCGAATATACGAAGCCGGGCGCGCTACTTTTCAGATATTCGATCAGTTCGGACGAGCCCGCGATATAGCCGCCGCAGCCCGATAAGGTCTTGCTGAGCGTGCCCATCCAGATGTCGACATCGGCCGGATTCACGCCCGCATGTTCGAAAATACCATGCCCGCGCGTACCGAGAACGCCCAAAGAATGGGCTTCGTCGACCATCAAATGCGCCCCATGCGCCTTCGAAATCGCCACCAGACGGGCGAGATCGGGCACGTCGCCGTCCATCGAATAATGGCCTTCGACCACGATCAGCGCCCGATTGGCGTTTGCGCGCGCCGCGCCGAGCAGTCGTTCCAGCTCGTCCATATCGTTATGGGGGAAGGCGATACGCTGCGCACCGCTCGCCAGCGCACCCTGAACGATGCTGTTATGGCTGAGCGAATCGTGCAGGATCAGGTCGTCGCGGCCGACCAGATGGCCGATAACGGTGACGTTGGTGGCGTGGCCCGAGACCAGAACCACCGCATCCTCGGTCTGATAGACCTCGGCCAGCGCCTGCTCGAATTCCCGATGGATCGGCCGTTCGCCCGAGACGATGCGGCTCGCCGAGACCGATGTTCCATATTGGTCGATCGCGTTTTTGGCCGCCTGGGAAACGCGGGGATCCCCGTTCAGCCCGACATAATTGTAGGAGACGAAGTTATCGTAGGTCTTGCCGTCGATGACCGCAGTCGCCCCCGATATACCCTCATGCGGGCGGAAGAAGGGGTTGCGGATACCCAGCGCTTCGCCGGCGCGGCGCACCATCGACAAATCCGCCTGCACCTCGGGCCGCCCGAGCGGAGGCTTGGGTGGGGCATGATATTCGGCATGCGCCGGCGCCCGATTGGAGAGGCGCGCGAGCAGCTTGGCCTTGGCATCGCCGCTGAGTCCGAAATTATCGCTCATCGTCAGGAGCGGTGGCACGCTCCTGAGGCAGGATCAAGGCGAGGTAGCGGCAGCCGCGGCCATCGACGGCTCGCTGGGAGCCGTTGCGCCGTCCGCCGGGCCGTCGATCGAGGCGCCTTCATATCGGGCCAGCCGCTCGGCCATCTGCGTCTTTTCGTCGGCCTGCACTTCGCCTTCGCCGCCCAGGCTGCGTACGATCCGGCCTGCCATTGCGGTCAAGGTTGCACCCTCCGACAAAGCGAGGAGCGGGATCGAGATACCGAAACGCTGCTCGACGGCGAGCCGCAATTCGACCGCCATCAGGCTGTCCATGCCGAGCTCGGCGAGCGGACGGTGCGCTTCGACCCGGTCGATTGCGAGCTTCATGATCCGCGCAACCTCTTCGACGAGAAGGGCGGAAACCTTGTCCCGCGCCTCGTCCGGCGAGCAATCGGCCAGCAGGACCTTGAGGTCGACTTCAGCCGCCTCGTCGGCTGCCGCGCCGCCCATTTCGGCAAAGAGCGGTGACGCCATGAGCGGGAGCTGACGGCGGAGCGAGGCCCAGCGGATCGTTGCCATGCCTATCACCGGCACGCCCGTGGCGAGCAAGGTCGGCAGTGTGTCGAGTGCTTCCTGCGCACTCAGATGGGCGCTCCCCAGCTGGCGAGACAGCATGTCACTGATCTGCGTTTCGCGTGCGAGATAGCCCGCGTCGCCGATCGGGCCCCATTGTACCGCAAGGCCGGGCAAGCCGGCGGCTTGACGCCGTTCCGCCACGGCCTCGATCGCGGCATTGGCTGCGACATAATTGCCCTGGCCGGGGTTGCCGAAGGCGGTCGTCACCGAGGAAAAAAGCACGAACAGGCTGATATCGTCGCTTCGCGTAAGTCGGTCTAGTGCGTCGGCGCCGGCCAATTTGGGATGGAGTGCACGAGCAAAGCGGTTCGCGTCGAGCGCGCCGAGCAGGGCATCGTCCATCGCGACCGCAGCGTGAATCACGCCCCCGAGCGGGGCTTGATCCCTGCGGATCGCGTCCAGTGCTGGTGCCAAAGCGGCCGCGTCGCCGACATCGACCGCATAGGCCCGCGCATCGACGCCGGCGGTGGCGAATTCGGCCAGTACGGCATCCGCGTCGGGAGTCGCCGGACCGCGACGGCTCATCAAGGCGAGATGTTTCGCGCCATGCCGGGCCAGCCAGCGCGCGGCTTCTAGCCCGAAGCCGTCGAGTCCGCCGGTGACGACATAGGTCTGGTTCCGGTTCGCGGCGAATGGCCTGGCGGTTGGGAGTGCGGCCGGCAGCGTCTCGCCGGGCGTGAGCACGATCTTGCCGATATGCCCCGAGGCCTGCATCAGCCTGAAGGCATCTTCCGCATCTGCGTAATCGAACGTCCGGTGCGGAAGCGGGCGCAATGCGCCCCGGGCGAACAGGTCGGTGATTTCGTCGAACAAGGCGGCGGCCAGCTTCGGCCGCCGCACGGGCAGCTGATCCGCGTCGATGCCGTAATAGGTGACATTGTGCCGGAAGGGTCTCAGCCCGACACTGCTATTCTCGTAAAAGTCGCGCTTGCCGAGTTCGAGGAAACGGCCAAACGGTTTTACCAGCATCAGGCTGCGCCGCATCGCCTCGCCCGCGAGCGAGTTCAGGACGATGTCGACGCCCTGCCCGTCGGTCAGCCGCATGACTTCGTCGGCGAACGCGAGCGAGCGGCTATCGAGCACCGCTTCGACGCCCAGATTCTGGAGCAGCGCGCGCTTGGCGGGCGAGCCCGCGGTCGCGAACACGCGTGCGCCGCGATGCTTGGCATATTGAATCGCGGCCAGGCCGACGCCGCCCGCGCCGCCATGGATCAGGACCGTCTCGCCTTCCGCGACCTGCGCGAGGTGGCCGAGCGCATAGACCGTAGTGAGGAACGCGACCGGTACCGTCGCGGCCGCCGCAAAGCTCATACCCGCCGGCATCCGCATCACCGCATGCGCCGCAGTCACCGTCTGGGTCGAAAGCGAAGCTGGGGCGAACGCCATCACGCGATCGCCGATCGCGAAGCCATCGACGCCGGCACCGATCGCGGTCACGATGCCGGCGCATTCCAGGCCCATGGTCGGGCCCGCGAAACCCTCAAGCAACGCCTCGTCAGGCAGCAGGCCCATCGCCCACATCACGTCGCGGAAATTGAGACCTGCGGCTTCGACCTTGAGTGCAATCTCGCCCGGTCCCGGTGTGGCCGGTCTCATTTCGGTCCAGCCGAGCGAATCGAGCAGGCCCGGTCGCTCGATAGCGAGGCGCAGACTCTCCGGAGGTGCACTCACGGCCTTGGGAAGGCCCCGGCGAACGCGCGGTACGCTGCGCCCCTGGGCGGTCCAGATCACTTCCTGCTCAGTATCCGCGCGCAGCAATTCGATCGCCGCATGATCGGCAGCGGCTTCGAGCGGGAGATCCTTGCCCAAGCGCACCAACCTGGTCGCAACCTGTACGGCCTCGTTCACCAGCACGCGGCGGAGGCCGGCAAGCGCGGCAGCCTCGGCCTCGTCCGCCTGCACCACCAGCGTGATCTCGACCAATGGTTCGGCAGGAAGCGCGGCAAGGCTCGCGACGCACGCCAGCGCCGCCGGAAGATCGGAAGAATCGATCAGCATCGCGATCCGGCCGATTAATTCCTCTCCGCGATCGACCAGCGCGCCGTGCCCGATCAAAGCCGTTTCGAGCGCATCCGCCAGCGGGCCCGCGCCGACGATCCGGATCTGCGTCTCGGCCGTGACTGGCTGGGCAATGGCTTCGGCGCGCGCGCTGACCAGTTCGACCGGCCAAAGCGCGGTTTCGAGCGGCTGTATGCGCGCGTCGACGAAGCCTGCACCGTCCAGCAGCGACTGCCAGCGCGCGCCATCGGCGGGCGGCGGCGCATCCGGCCGCAGCAATGGCCACATGCGGTTGGGCAGGGGCTCCGCCAGCAGGAGCGCTCCGCCCGGTGCGAGCGCGGCTTTGAGGGCAGCCAGCTCGCGCGGGCCCCAGCCGCCCAGAGCGAAACCGTGCAGCCCGACGACGATATCGAACGGTGCCTCGTCGAGCGGTTCGCCCGGCGCCCAGGCGATCGCACGCGCTGCGGGCAGATCGTGCAGCGCATCGGTGAGAGCGGGCAGGTCATCCGCATCGGTCGCGGCGACCAGTGTGGCATTCGCACCGAGGTGGCGCAGCAGCAAGCGCGTGGCGCCGCCGCGGCAAGCCCCGATCTGCAGCGCACGCAGGGGATGACCGTCCTGGCCCGCAATCCCCGCGAGCATCTCACCGAGCTCGCGGTTCGCGGCGTCTCCCGCGGGTGAGGCGGTCAACACCTGCTCCCACAAAGCGGCAGGGATGGACGGCGCGGCGGCCGGCCCACCGGTCAGCACCGCCGGCAGCTTCTCCGCGGCCAGCGCGAGCAACGCGACTTCGGCGACACCGCGCGGCTGATCGAAGAATAAGGTCCGCAGGATCGCATCGGCCGGAGGTAGATCCTCATCGGCGAAGCTCCACGATCCATCGTCGGCCTGCGTGGCGACGCCATCGGCGGCGAGCCAGCGCAGCAAGCGGTCGAGGATCGGCCGGCTATCGCCCGCGATCACGCCATCGCGGATCAAAGCCTGCGGCGCGAGGCGGCCGTCGGAGGACAAAGCGCGCAATGCCTCGACTGCGGCTGAGGTGGCGAAGGCGTCGGTGAGCAGCCGGCTTTCCGCAGCTTCCGAGCTGGTCCCCGCCTTGGCGGGCGCGAACCTGGCATCAGCTACCGACGATACAGCCCCCGCCGGATCGGGGCTCGCAATCTCGGCAATGTGGAAGAATTGCTCGTCGGGCGTCGCCTGCCGCCCGAGCGCAACCCGGACGAACCAGCAATCGACCATGTCCGCCACTGGCAGCCCGGCGGCATCGACCAGCAATATGTCGGCACAAACCGAACGCGGGCCGACGCGCGTGACCCTGAGTTCGGCGGCTGCAGGAACGGCTCCCTGCGGGCGTCGCAAACGCACCCGGCCGAAACGCCAGGGCAAAACGCCGGTTTTGCTGCCCAACCGATCGGCGGCGAGTGCGAGCAGGCCCTGCAATGCCCCGTCGACCGTGTTGGGCGGCAGCAGGAATTGCAGACCGAGGTCGGTTGCGCGGTCGAGCTTCGCAATTGCCCGCTCGCCCGGATAGACATCGATGCCCGATACAACCTGGAATGCAGGACCGTAATCGAGGCCCATTTTCGAGGCGAGTGCGTAGAGACTGGGTGCGGCGACATGGCCTGTCGGGCTGCCTTCGGGCACCCTGGGCCGCGTTTCATCCGCGTCGGCCGCTGCGATCCGTCCGACCATATGGACGGTCCAGGGCTCCTCGGAGAGGCGTGGCCGAGACGCGATGGTGAAATCGCCCGCCGCCGATCCGACGCGCAGCCGCACTTCGCGCAGCATATGCGGTTCGAGCACAAGCGCGCGCGCGATTTCGACATCGAGCAGATCGAGGGACGCCGCATTTCCATGCCGTGCGCGTGCCGCGGCCAGCGCCATCTCGACCAGCGCCGCCGCGGGCACCACCGCCGCGCCGCCCACCGCATGATCGGCCAGCCAAGGCATGGTCTCGAGACCCAGATGCCGCGTCCATTCGACCGGTTCGTCGCCGACGCGGATACCGAGCAAGGGATGCTCGAACGGCAAAGTGACGCGGTCGGTCGATTCCTCGGTGCGCGGTGTCCAGAAACGCTCGCGCTGGAAGGGGTAACGCGGCAGGCCGCGAAGCGTCGCCGGGCCATTGAAGGCCATCATATGGCGAATGTCGCCGCCGGCGGCGTGGATGCGTGCTGCCAATCCGGCCACCGGATCGCTTTTGCCGGGACGCCGCGACAGGCTGGGCAAGACGCGGCCCTCCTTGTCGGCACCGCGCAGCGCGTCGTTCAGATAGGCCTGGACGACCGCGTGCGGCCCAAGCTCGACGAAGATGCGGACACCGTCGGCGACCATGGCGCGCGCGGCTTCGGCGAAAAGCACCGGCTCGCGCACGTTGCGCCACCAATAGGCCGCGTCCAGCTCGGTGCCGTCGACCAGGCCGCCCGTGACCGTCGAATAGAAAGGCAGACTGGTCCGCATTGGCGCCAGCCCCCGGAGATCCGCGGCAAGCCGCGGCGCGATCGGGTCCATCGCGGCCGAGTGGAAAGCGTAAGCGAGATCGAGCCGGGTGAAACGCCAGCCCTTGTCCTTGGCGGATGCCTCGAGCGCATCGAGCCCCGCTTTGCTGCCGGCAACAGTGGTAGCCTGGCTGCTATTGCGTGCGGCGACCTCCACGTCGGTACCTGTCACGGCTTTTGCGACGGTATCGGCGTCGAGGCCGACCACTGCCATGCCGCCGACATCATGCCGTGCCTGCTGGCTGCGGCTGCGGACCGCGATCACGCGCGCGGCGGCATCGAGATCGAGCGCGCCCGAGGCCCAGGCGGCGGCCACCTCGCCCACGCTATGGCCCATGCAGGCATCGGGTTCGACGCCGTGCTCGCGCAGCGCCAGCACCAATGCGACCTGGATCGCGAACAGCAATGGCTGGGCGACATCGGTATTACGCAGCGCCTCCGCGTCGGGAGCGTCGAGGCTCTGGCGCACCGACCAGCCGAGATGCGGCCGCAGGGCGACATCTACCTGGTCGAGCGCATCGCGGAACGAGGCGCTGCTCGCGATCGCGTCGGCGGCCATGCCCACCCATTGGCTGCCATTGCCCGAGAATATGAAACCGATCTTGCCCGCGACTGCAGTGTTGGTCGCGACAAGCGCGGTAGGTTTGCCATCGATGAAGGCGTCGAGTGCCTCGACCAGCAGGTCTTGCGTGTCCGCCGGGATAACGAGCCGGTTCTTATGCTGGGTGCGCTTGAGCGCGAGGCCACGCAACTGCGCCGGGAGTTCGCTGGGCGCGGCCGCGGCGATCCGATCGCGCCAGGCGCTTGCCAACGCGTGTAGTGCCTCCTGAGAACGAGCCGAGAGCAGGAAGGTGGGCAAGCTCTCGCCACTGTCGTCGGCCCGTTCGGGGATCGCATCGGGGGATTCCAACACGGCATGGGCATTAGTGCCGCCGAATCCGAATGAGTTGACGCCCACCAGATAGGGGTTCGGACCCTTTTTCACCGCGACCGCCTTGGGCGCGAGCTGGAGGTTGAGATCGGCGAACGGAATGTCGGGGTTGGGTGTTTCGCAATGAAGCGAGGGCGGGATCGTGCCGCGCTCCGCCACCAGCATCGCCTTGATCAGGCCGGCCATACCGCTGCCGGCTTCGAGATGGCCGATATTGGTCTTGACGGAACCGATCGTAAGCGGCCGCGGGCGGCGGCTGCCAAGGATGTCGCCGAGCGCTCCCGCCTCGATCGGGTCGCCCGCAGGCGTGCCCGTGCCGTGCGCTTCGACATAGGCCAGATCGACCGGATCGAGCCCGAAGCGGCTATAGACCTGGTCTAGCAAGGCCGCCTGCGCGTCGCGATTAGGCAGCGACAGGCCGGTGGTGCGCCCGTCGGAATTGACGCCGGTGCCCCGGATCACGGCACGGATCGGGTCGCCGTCGGCGAGCGCCTGGCCGAGCGGCTTCAGGATGACGATGCCGCCTCCTTCCGCGCGCACATACCCGTCCGCGCGCGCGTCAAAGGCGTGACAGCGGCCCTTTGGGCTGAGCATCGAAGCCGCGCAAAAGCCGATATAGGATTGCGGCGCGAGCAATAGGCTGACGCCCCCGACCATCGCCATCGGAATCTGGCCCGCGCGGATCGCCTCGCACGCCTGGTGAAGCGCGACCAGCGACGAGGAGCAGGCGGTATCGACGGTGAAGCTGGGGCCGTGCAGGTCGAACGCGTAGGAGATGCGGTTGGCCAGCGTGCAGAGCGTGATGCCGATCATCGAATAGGCATCGGTGGTCGATGGATCGCCGATATTGACGTTCAGATAATCCCAGGACGACCCACCGACAAACACGCCAACCGGTGCGCCCGCAAGCGCGTTGGCGTCGAAACCCGCATCCTCGATCGCCTCATAAGCGAGCTCGAGCAGCAGTCGCTGCTGCGGGTCCATCTGGGCGGCTTCGCGTGGGCTAATGCCGAAAAAGGCCGGATCGAACCGACTGACATCGCCCAGCACGCCGGCCGCGAACGTGTAGGCTTTGCCGCGCTGGCCTTTCTCGGGATGGAACAGCTGCGCTTTGTTCCAACGGTCATCCGGGATTTCGGAAACTGCATCCGTTCCGGCGAGCAACATCGCCCAGAATGAATCAAGATCGGGCGCGCCGGGCAGCCGACATGCGGCGCCCACGATCGCGATCGGCTCTGCCGCAGCGCCGGACGCTCCGGGGCCAGACATATCGAAATCGTATCGCGAACGGTTCAAACCCAACTCCGGCGTGTTCCCAAGCCTGTAGGGAGCGCTTCATCCGAGGCTATAGCGGAGCGTTGCCAGCGGACAAGGCATAGAGGCGGATCGTTTGCAGAAGCGTTGCACGTTTCGGATCTTGGCATGAAATCGGGCGCTATCAATTGGTTGCTGCCCTGCTCCACGATCCGAGACGATTGCCCCTCGAGCGATCCGCGCGGCAGCGCTCTTCAGCCGCGCAACCCATTTGCATTGCAGCATTTAGTGGAGCATGGGGCGAATGCGTATGCCGAAACGGATGCGGGTGAACCGTGCGTACCGTTCGGTAGTTTGGCGATCGGACCTGTTGTGTCGGACGCAACACGGGTGCAAAGGATGCGGAGCCGAAGGCGCGCCGCGCCGGTTCGGATTGTCAGGTGAGGCGCGTGGCGAAAAAAGAATTTCTCTTTCTCCAAGGGTTGGCGGGACCATTTTTCTCGCTGCTCGGCCAAGCGCTCGAAGCTTCGGGAAATGGCGTTCACCGCATTAACTTCAACGGCGGCGACAAACTCTACTGGAAGCTGCCGGGCGCGATCGACTATCGCGGAAATCTCGACAAATGGCCGCGTTTCCTGGCGCGGATCCTCGCGCGCCGTCGCATCACCGATATTCTGCTCTTCGGCGACTGCCGGCCGCTGCATAGCGTCGCGATCGAGGTTGCGAGCCGGCTCGGTGTCAAGGTTCACGTCTTCGAGGAAGGCTATGTCCGTCCCGATTTCGTGACCCTGGAGGCAGGCGGCGTGAATGGCCATTCGGGCCTGTCGCGCTCACCCGACCATTATCTCGAGGCGGCTCGTGCCTTGCCGCCCTTGCCCGATTTCCCGCCCGTTCCATCCTCGTTCAATCGGCGCGCCAAAGAAGATCTGGCCTATAATATCGCTTCGCTCGTCGCGGCGCCGCTGTTTCCCGGTTATCGCACGCACCGCCCCTGGCATATTCTTACCGAATATGCCGGATGGGCCCTGCGTCTGGTAAAGCGGCCCGCCGAGCGCCGTCGCTCCAGTGCGACGTTGGACGTGCTCAAGGCCGACGGACGCCCCTATTTCGTTTTCCCGCTGCAGCTGGATTGCGATTATCAAATCCGCGTCCATTCCCACTTCAAGGGAATGCAGGACGCGATCGAGACCGTGCTCGGCTCGTTCGCGCGCAACGCGCCCGCCGACGCCCTGCTGGTGGTGAAAGGCCATCCGCTCGACAATGGCCTGGTCAATTGGGAGAAGCGGACGCTCGCGGTCGCTGCCAAGCTTGGCATCAGCGAACGGCTGCTCTTCCTTGAATCGGTCGATATCGACTCGCTGGTCTGCAACGCGGTTGGGCTGGTTACGGTCAACAGCACGACGGGAACGCTCTCGCTCCGGTGCGGCGTGCCTACGATCGTGCTGGGCGATGCGGTCTATGATATGCCGCGGATCACCGACCAGAAAGGGCTCGATGCTTTCTGGCGTGCGCCGACCCCACCCGAATTGCCGGTATTCGAAGCCTTCCGCCGCGTGCTGATCGATCGCTGCCTTATCCATGGCGGTTATTTCAGCGATCAAGGCTTATCCATGCTGGTTAAGGGCGCGCTTCAGCGGCTCGAAATGCATGAGCCGAAGACTTCGGTCGTAAGGTTGCCCACGCCGGTGCGCGTGCCGCAGGTGGCGCCTCTCGTCGCCCGGGGGTGACTTCTATTTCCTCGGTATTGATTACCGGCGCGTCGAGCGGTCTCGGCGCCGGGCTTGCCAAGAATTATGCCGCGCCCAAGGTGCATCTGGTGCTCACGGGACGGGATGCCGCCCGGCTTGAGGCGACCGCTGCCTTTTGTAGAGACAGGGGCGCGACCGTCACCACGGGCTTGTTCGATATCCGAGAGCCCGAACCTTTCGGCGCGTGGCTGCTGGAGCAGGATCAGGCGACGCCGCTCGACCTGGTAATAGCTGCCGCAGGCGTCTCCGCCGGAACCGGTGAGGGCGACATGCCCGAGGGGCTGGATCTGGCCGCGATGCAGGTGCGCGCCAATCTGCTGGGTACTATCCACACGATTGAGCCTTTGCTCCCGCGCATGATCGCGCGCGGCAAGGGGCAGGTGGCGGTGGTGGCCTCCACCGCCGCGCTGCGTGGGCTTGCGTACAGCCCGGCCTACAGCGCCAGCAAGGCGGGCATCCGCGCTTATGGTGAGGGGCTGCGCGCGCTGTTGCGGCCCAAGGGTGTCGACGTCTCCGTAATCGTCCCCGGCTTCTTCGACACGCCGATGACAGACCGCTGGAAGGGCCCGACTCCCTTCATGATGAGCGTCGACAAGATGGTCGCGGCAATCCGAAAGGGGCTCGACGCGCGCCGTTCGCGGATCATCGTCCCACGACTGCTCGCGCTCGGCCAACAGGCGGCGGATTTGATGCCCGCGGCCCTTGGCGATCGCATCGTGCGCGGATTCCGCTTCCATATTGAACCGGGTCACTGAAAAGGGGCCCGATGATTCATTTCTTCCTGGGCCTGGCGATCAGCCTGGCGACATGGCTGGGACTGCGCCGGCTGGTGAGTGCCTGGCCGTTCGGACTGCGGGCGGCCGCACCGATCAGCACGCTGTTGCTCGATGCCTTTCCCTGCCTCGCAGGCTTCGGCCTGTTCCTGCTGCCGACCGGGAGACCGATCCTCGCCGGCCTGACTGTCATGTGTCTGGGCATCGGCATGGGCGTGGCGGATCGGGTCAAGCGTGCGGTGCTTGGTGAGCCAGTGGTGTTCGCCGACCGCGCCGAACTTATCGAGGTGGTGCGCCATCCGCGTCTCTATCTCGCCTTTGTGGGCACCGGCCGAATGATCCTGGCCACCGTCGCGGTCGTGCTGGCGGTGATTTGGGTGATCGATCTCGAACCACCTTTGTGGCCGGTCCACCTCATTCCGGCGGTTCTGCTGGCGGTGGCCGCCGCCGTGATCGGCCGGCTGCTGTTCGTGATCCCTTCGAGCCAGCCGCTGTGCGACCGGCTCGCCGCCGCCTATCGCAAGCTTGAGCCCAGCCGTGATCCCGAGGAAGATTCCGAACGGTTCGGGCTGTTGGCAACCTGCATCATCCACGCGACGCTGGCGCGCTCGGAGCGAGCGGATCGCCAGCAGGCCGCGCAGCGCCGTGCCTGGCAGGCCTTGCCCGCCAACGGGCCGATCCTGATCGTCCAGGGCGAATCCTTCGTCGACGCGCGCCGGCTCGATCCGTCGCTGACGGGACATCTCCCCAATTTTGCTCGACTGCAGGCCGAGTCGGTCGGGTATGGCAAGCTCACCGTGCCCTGCTGGGGTGCGAACACGATCCGGTCCGAACTGGCGGTGCTGACCGGATTGAGCGCAGACGATATCGGGCTCGACCGCTTCAACCCGTACGAGCATTTCGCCCGGGTGCCCCTCCCGTCGCTTGCCCATCAGGCGCGCGCGGCGGGCTACAAGACAATCTGCATTCATCCCTATGACGCAGACTTCTATTATCGCGACAAGGTGATGCCGCTGCTCGGCTTCGACCAGTTCATCGGTATCGAGGGTTTCGCCGGCGCGGAGCGCAGCGGGCCCTATGTCAGCGACGGCGCGGTTGCCCAGTGCATGGCCCGACATGTGCGAGAGCATGGACCGCGGGTCCTGGTTTTCGCGATCACGATGGAGAATCACGGGCCGTGGGATGCGGAGCATGATCCGCTACCGCCGGAGTCCGTGCCGGAGGCCTGGCGCGACCTGTCCGGTGCGGCGGAAATAGGGCGTTGGCTCAAGCATCTCCAGTCGACCGATTCGATGATCCCGATCCTGCAGGAGGCGATCGCGGCCACCGGGTCTCCGGGTTGGCTGGTTTTTTACGGCGACCACCAGCCGAGCCTGCCCGGCGCCTTCCAGGCCCCCGGGGCGGACGACCGCAAGTCCGATTATGCGATCTGGGGCTCCAACCGGGCGCCCGGGGCCCGCGTGGATATCGCCGCGGAAGAGCTTGCCGCGTCGCTGATGAAGGCGATGGGCGTCCGGGCTTAGGCCTAGCGCGACACCGTGCCGAATAGCCGCGCGATCCGGCCCTGCAGGCGCCGCAGGCGGATCAGCCACGTCAGCTTCGGTTTCCAGCCTTCCGCGAATCTCCGAAGCAATGTCTCGGGCGGGCAGGGACGTTCGGTGACCGGATCGAGATAGCGCGGGTAGAGGATCAAGGTCCCCGCAACGAGCTCGGTCAGCGACAAGGTCCGTGTTCGCCGTGCCACCGGTGGCGCCAGGTCGCGCGTCAGGCCCCAGCCGGCGAAGAAGGGCTGGCCATGGACGGTCACGTCGAGCCCGCGCAGCAACGCTTCAAACCCCGTCTGCGACGTCAGCACATGCACGCCGTCCACGCGTGCCAGGAGCGATGGCATCGATTCGCCGCGCACTATCTCGTCCGCATATCCGCCCAGCTCGCTGTCGGGCACATGGCCGAGGCGATGGCCGGCATCGACGTCGGGGTGGGGCTTGAAAAGGATATGCGCGTCAGGTTCGGCCGCGCGCGCGCGGCGCAACAGATCGAGATTTCCGGCGACCTCGCCGCCGCCGCGCCGGACCGACAGGTCGTCCTCGACCTGGCCCGGCACCAGGATTGTCCGTTTCGCCGGCCGTGCGCGGACGGGAGCGGGTGCTTCGCTGGCATATTTGCTGATTCCGTGCACGACAATCATGTCGATCAGCGCCTCGGCGCGCGCCCGTAACGCGGGCGGAAAAACCGCGCTTTCGAGGATCGTCTCCAGGTCGCTCGGTCGGCTAGGGTCGTAATAGATACCGCTCCGGTCGACCACGATCGACAGAGGCGGATGGAGGTCCGCGCCGAGCCCGATGGAACGGATGAAGCCGTCCTCGATTCGCACCAGCCGGTCGCCGGCTAACGCCTCAAGGCCCTCGGGCATGCGGGAGGGCCAGACGGCAATCGCGCCATCGCCTGCCGCTTCGGCCGCCTCCTGCGCGTCGTCGATGAAGAGTAAAGGCTGCTGCCGGCCGCCATCGAGAAATTGCGCGATGCGCTCGCGCTTCCACCAGCTTATGCCGCACGCGACGCGGATATCGCTATCGTCGCGCATGACCTCGGGCGCGGTCATCCGTCGGCGGGCCGCTTGCGGCCGGCATCGGCCCAGGGCTGGCCGACCCAGCGCTTGAACCGGTCGCGGAAAGCCCAATGGATGGGCACGCGCCGTTCGGCGAGGCCGGACCAGCCCGTCAGATCGAGTCCGGTCCAGGGCAGGAAGGGATTGCGGCGGCCATAGGCCCACATTTCGACGCGCGTAGAGGGTCGCGCCGCCGGTCCGCGCGCGTGAAAGCCGCTCGTGTCGCACACGATCAAAGTATTGGCCCGGACCGCGAAAACGGTCGGCTGGGGCAGGCCGAGCGCGGCCAGTTCGCTTTGGTCGATGCGGAGCGAGCCGCGGGCCGACAGGAAATCGCTGCCGTCGCGTGCCTCCAAGCTACGGTCTTTCTCCCAAGCCAGCCGCGCGGTGTCGCGGCGGTGCGAACCCGCGACATAAGTGAGCGGACCTTCGTCGGGGGCGACATCGGTCAGGAACAGCCATGCTTTGACCGTAGGATGAAAGGTGTCCGCATGGAGCTTCGTCTGCGGATCGGGAGGCGCATCGTAGCGGTGGGTCAGAATCGACTGGATATAGACCAGGGGCTCTGTATCGAAGCTGCCGACATAGCGTATCAATCCCTGCCAGCGCGGGTCGCGTGTCAATGCGCGCGCGGCGGGCAGCGCCCGCAAGGTCTCTGGGTCGAGCGCATAGCGGCGGGTGATGGTGTCGCCCTGCACCATCTCACGCGCCGCGCCGGGATAAGACAGGACCTGATCCCGCAGCGCGGCGAAGGCGTCCGCATCCAGGAAATTCTCGATCTTCACGAACCCGTCGCGGGCAAAGGCCTCGCGATGTTCGTTCGCGACCAGCCGCTCCATGTGCCGCCGGCGCGAAGCCGCCATCCGGTCGGCCAAGGCTACGCGCTTCACATGCAGACCCCAGGCATTCAGCCTACGCGAGCCGATCAGCGGATTGTCGCGAAAGCTTTTGGCGTCGGTCGCAAGCTGGAGCGCCCACCAGGGGGCGAGGAGATAACGCAGCGGATTCACCGGTTCCCTATTCGGCAGGTCGGGCGTGCGCGCAAGGCAGGGAGTGTTCGGCTGGTGGAGCTGAGGGGAATCGAATTTCTATCCACGGGCATTTGCGTGGACGCTCATGGACATTGATTTTCAAGGCATTTTCGCATCCTTCACGAAAATCGACAGTTTTTCAATATCCCATTGCACGCTCCCATCTTATGCCTGATCTTATGCCCGGCATAAGATTTCAGGAATGAGGGACTGAATGGCGCGCGGAATGAACAAGCTGTCGGCGACCGCGGTTAAGGGGCTCCGCAAGCCCGGCTTTCACGCCGACGGCGGCGGCCTATATGTCCGCGTTCGCGATACCGGCGGCCGATCGTTCGTGTTCGTCTCGACAAAGGGCGGGAAACGGCGGGAGACGGTCATTGGCCCCGTCGCCGACGTGACGCTTGCCGAGGCACGCGATGCGCGGGACCGATTGCGCAGAGGCGAGCCGCTGCGCGCGGTCACAAGCGAATTCCGCACGTTCGGAGATTGGGCGGATCATTGGGTCGCCGAGCACGAGCCGTCATGGCGGAACGCAATCCACCGCCGGCAATGGCGGCAGACGTTCAAGGAACACGCCAAGGCGCTTCGCAGCCTGCGGCTCGACCAAGTCGATACGAACGCCGTGCTGGACGTCCTGCGGCCCCTATGGGCGAGCCACAATGAAACGGCCAGCCGGGTTCGCGGCCGGATCGAGCGCGTGCTAGACGCCGCCAAGGCCAAGGGGCTGTTGCCCGAGCAATGGATAAACCCGGCGCGGTGGCGTGGGCACCTCTCTCACCTTCTCCCCCCGCGTCGTAAGCTTTCCGCCCGCGGGCATCAGGCGGCTATGGCCTACAAGGACGTGCCGGCTTTCGTGGTCCAGCTTCGGGGCCGCGCGGCAACGGCTGCACGGGCGCTCGAGTTTTGCATCCTCGGGGCCAACCGAACGGGCGAGGTCATCGGCGCCAGGCGCAAAGAATTCGACCTCCCGAACCGCGTGTGGATTATCCCAGGCGAGCGCATGAAAATGAAGGTTGAGCACCGTCTGCCGCTCACCGACCGCATGCTCGAAATCTTGCACGAGATGGGCATCGACGAGCTCAAGCCGGACGCGTTTGTCTTCCCCGGCCCGGGGCTCGACAAGCCGCTTTCCAACATGGCGATGATGGAGCTTTTGAAGCGTATGGGCCGCGGCGACGTGACCGTGCACGGCATGCGCAGTGCGTTCCGCGACTTCGCTGGCGAGGAAACGGAGCACGCGGAATCCGTGGCCGAGGCGGCTCTGGCGCATTCGGTGGGGGACTCGACCGTCAAGGCGTACCGGCGCGGGGACTCGCTCGAGCGGCGGCGCCGGCTCATGGCCGATTGGCATGACTATGTCGGGAGTGCGGCCACCTCGCAGCCAATCGCCGCGCCGGCCGGGCCGGCAAAGCCGCGCGCAGGGCGCAAGCGCGCCGACAATTCGCATCAAGCGTCGATGTTAGCGGAGGGGAAATAGCGGCGCAGGGCTACCGAACCGGTCCGCGTGAGTCGGGGCGGAGGGTTCAGTGTTGCCGAAGTCATCAGCGACGAGGCGACCACATGCAGACTACCGTAGCAACAATGACGCGAAGCGAGCTTGCTCGCGACGTCCGCGTCAATCGAGTCACGCTCTGGAAATGGGAGCGAGCGGGTCTGATTCCCGCGCCTAGGCGCGTATCCCGGAATCGCGCCGAGTTCTCCTCTTCCGCCATCCTCATGGCGCGCAGCCTGGCGGAGGCGCGCGGCCATGCGTAAGGCTTCTGACGAACACCGCCGCAGGCTCGAATACCTCGGGGCTGAGCGCGATAAGCGGGCCGCTGCCCTCGCGGGCCACCTGCGCGTCGCACCCGATCCCGCCGACTTGGTGGAGGTTGCTCGGCATCGTGAGCAAGCCGAACGCCTTGGCGTGGCACTATCGGACGCTGAAACCGGCATTGCGAAGGTGTCTGCCGACCTCGAGGCAGCTTGCCAAGCCGAAGCGGCCGCCGACCTCGAGCGCAGGCGCGCCGAGCAAGAGCGGGCCAGTGACAAGCTCGCCGCACGGCTTCGTCGGGAATATCCGGCCGCGGTCGCGGCGCTTGTCGGCCTGCTCGATGCCGCGAAGGCGGACGCTCGGGCTTGCGAAACCCTTGCCGATGAATTGCGGGACGCGGGCTTGCCGTCCGGCTTCCACGATGCCGAGGAGCGTGCTCGTCGGGAATTCCGCCTGGCCGATCGCTGGACTTATCTCAGTTTTGGGGAAGCGCTCATCCCCTCGCTTGAGGGGCCTGCGGCGTGGGGCCAGCGGCGGTGACGCACCAAAGGAAACGGCGACCGATCCTTAGGACGGCCGCCGTCTGAATTTCCCAACTCAACCCGTCGGCCCCTGCCAGGGCCGGCCATCATCCGGAGAAGACCTCATGACCATTGCCGCCACCGGCAGATTGCCATCCTCGAGAGGAACTTTCCTTGCACTCGTTTACGACTGTTGAATCTGTTCGCGAAGCCGCTCTGAATAGCACTCCCGGCCGCCTAAAGCGTGTCGTCCAATATGGCGCCGCTCTCGGGCTCGCCGGCATCGACGCGGCGGACGCGGCCGAAGCAATCGAAGACACTATTTGGGCCGGCGGAGCTTTGCCAATCGACCGTGCATCGCAAGTCCGTGCGTGGGAGCTCACGCGCGAACGGGCACTTTACGCCTATGCGAACGCGCCCGATGTTGCGGACATGGCTAAGTACCGCGCCGCGCGGGACGCGCCCAAAATCTTAGACACATTGTGCGAAGGGGCCACGCCCGAAGATTTTGCTCGCGCCATTGCACATGCGGAGCCGTTGCTCGCGATCGACGACGCGCTCGACTTGGCGCGCGCAGTCGCCTCGAGCCTTGCGCGGCCACCGATCGTGCAGCGTGGCCCGGCGCCTGGCGCGGACCCGTTTGCTGAAACGCGCACGCTGCCGAGCTCGGCCGATTTGCGGCGCCACGAGCGGGCCGCGCACCTCATCGGAGTTACTATGGGCAACCTGTCCGGCTTGCACCTCGCAACGTTCATGGGCGAGCCGGTGCAGCCCACAGCCACCGAGTCGCCGATTGCCTTCGACCTTGACCACGAGCCTGGCCTGCTCGGCGATATTGCGCGGTGGTCGCAAACCTTTGCCTTTCGGCCCGTCCGCGAATTCGCGCAGCCGGCGGCGCTCGCCGTTTTGTCGGCGCTTTTCGGGCGGCGTTGGGCGACGCCGACGGGGCTTGGGCTAAACCTTTACCAAGTGGCCATCGCAGAGACGGGCGGGGGCAAAGACGCCCTCGTCGGAAGTCCGCGCGCGCTTCTTTCTGCCGCTGGCTTTCGCCACCTGCTCGGCCCGGGTGATTTTTCATCTGATGCCGCGATCGAGAAATCGCTACGCGCCCGGCCGGCGCAACTCATGCCGCTCGACGAATTTGGGAAACTTGCGCAGGCTATGATGGGGCGGAATGCGCCCTCGTTTGCGAAACTGGCCGCAAAAGCGCTGCTCGAAATCTATCCGCGCTCTCAACCCGGCTCCGAATGGACGGGCAAGGCTCGCGCCAGCGATGAGCACGACGCCGCCGCCGATCCGATCCACTCGCCGACCCTGTCCTTGCTCGGCGTTTCGACGCCGGAGGGATTTTTCGAGGGCATGTGCCAGGCAACCCTAGATGACGGCTTCCTCAATCGCCTCACCGTCATTCGTGCCGGCCAGGCAGGCGACCGCCAGCGTGACCCCGCACGGCTCACGCCGCCGCCGCCGCTGATCGAGGCATTGCGCGCCGCCTATGAGGCGTCGGGGCCCGCCGGCAATCTCGCCGGCGCGGCCGCTCGCAATGCAAGTGCCGTTCCGCATATCCGGTTCGCACAATGGGCCGACGAAGGCGCTGTTGCGGCGATCGAGGCCGTTGAAGCTTGGGAAGATAATGCGACGGATTCCGGCCGCCGCGGCGTGGCTGGCCGCGCGGCCGAGCAGACGCAGAAAATCGCCACCCTCCGCGCCCTCGCTCGCGAGCCAGGCGCTCCGCGCGTCACGGCTGAAGACGTGCGGTGGGCATTCACGATGGTGGAAAGTTCAATTGAAGCGATCGATGCGGGCGCGCGCGAGATGATGGCGGGCTCCGAATTTGAGGCGCTTTGCCAGGCGATAGAACGGGCAGTCGTGGTCGCGGGCGAAGCTGGCCTAGCCTGGTCGCACCTCGTGCGCGCGAAGGGCGTCTCGAGGGCGGACGATCGCATGGTCGACGCGGCTGTTAAGCGCCTCGAGACGGCAGAGCGTGTTTGGCGCATTGGACCGGGTGGACGGCGGCTGCGCGCGCGGCGCGAAGACGAGCGGGTGGCGGGCTAGAACCGCCAACCCTGCTCGCGGATGAGGTCGATGATCGCCCCGCAGTCCACGCCCCGATGCTGGCAAACATCGGGGATTTTGGTCTTCCGGGGATTGAGTGTGCCGGCCAAGCGCTCGCCTGTTATGACCTTCCAACCGCGCATCTCGCCCAGCGCTACGACGAAGGGATCGGCGCCGCTCCGTTTGCGATCAGCCCATCCGGGGAATTCACCATTGATGGCTTGCGCCAGTTCGAACCGCTCTTCGTCGATTTCGACGACCGCGCTTCCATGCTGAGCAAGCCAATCCCGCGCCCCATCGTCACGCGCGCCCAATTCCTCAAGCACCTGCCGGCAAGCAAACGCGTCACCCCGTGCGATCAGCGCATCAAGCTGGGTCCAGAACGACGGGAAGTTCTCCGGCGGGTAATAGCGAGCCCACCCGTCCAAAATTGCACTAGTGTCGAGGCAATACGTCAACGGAAAATCTCCCGCTCCACCTTCGGGAGATGCCTCACTTTCAGATTCAGATATTCCGACACATCGTTGAGAGTGATCCGGTCGTCGTAATAGGCTCGGAACACGAGGCGGGCGAATTGTTTGCCGGTCGACGAGAGCGCCTTGCGGAATGGAGGAATTATCACCTCCTGCCGTGCCGCGGCGAGCCGCACGCGCTCGAGCTCCGCCATCCACGTATTGTGTCGTGCCCGGTAATAGGCGTCGCTTGCGCGGCCGAGCGCCGCGAGCCGTCGAAGCACGACGAAGCGCGATACCGCGAATGTTCGCTTGATCGCGTCTAGCTCGGCGTCGGTCCAATCTATCAAACCGCTCTGTCCGCGCGCGCGCACCGTCTCTTGTGAGAGCAAGCGCTCTGCCGGGACCAAGGCGGCGCCAGCGCACGCGTTGCAGAAGACTTCGACTTCCCGTTCCTCGGGCGCCCGGCGCTCATCCTCGTCGAGATCACAGATTCCCGAAGTCCGTAGAGCGATATGGGTGAGCTCGTGGAACAGGGTGAACACCCGCCCCGCGGCTGCATCTTTTGAATTGGTCACGACGACGGGCAGCGGCGCCTCGGCAAGCGACAGCCCACGCATCTCGCCCAAGTCGAGCCGCGAGAATTGGAAAACGAGCACCCCCGCTTGTTCGAATAAATCCTTCCAAGCGGTGAGCGCAGTTTCGGCCGATCGCCACCTTGCCTGCTGATCGTCGGTGACGGTCAAGGCGGCGCGAAGCCTCGCTCCGACAGCCTCGACATTTTCCTGCAGGTTCGCGCGCACGCTGAAGGTCGGCGGCTCTTCGCCGATATCGTCGTATAGCTCCAGTGCTTGCCTGCGGCGTTCGCCAGCGGCGCGAATCTGCCCGAGCAGTAGCGCGGTCGTCGGTGGCGGGGGCTCGCCCGGCAGATGCCGAAAATCGTGAGGAAGCGGTTGCTCCCGCGGCGGCTCCTTCATCAGAAAAACGCCGAATGGCCGCCTGTATTTATCGGCTACATTCCGAAGCTGATTGATGGTCGGATGCGCGTCGCCGCTTTCCCATTCCTCGAGCCGTTCCCGACGAACGTTAAGCCTTGACGCCGCGTCTTCAACGGAAAGGCCGGCGGTCTCGCGCGCCCACCTTAAGACCGATGGCGCAACGGGTGCCCTGGCGCTCATCCTGTCTCAACCCTCCTGCGAAACCAATTCATAGCGGCGCCGCGCCGCCCGTCCAGCTTAACCCTACCTGTTTAACCAATTAAGCGCCGGCTCGCTTCGGCCCCCTCCCGTTGCCAAACCTTGCAATCAGATTGCAACGGGGTAAGTAGCTGTTTTATATAGGTTTTATGCCATATTTTGACTGTATCTTGTAATTTGCAAGACCTCTCTTTCTCACCGTCCCCCCGATATGTGGGCATTAAAGATATGAGGCCCTGCAAATTGCAAACTGAGGCGGAATTTGATGCCTAACTAACGGGGATTGGGCCGTTTTTTCCGTTGTAATTCGCTTGCGCCGTTGCAAAACCGTATCGGACATTGGGAGCGCCCGGAGTGAGCGACGCAGCACAAGATTTCTTCGACTCCGTCGTTGAGCCCGCATTGGCGGATTATGAGACGGCCGAGGCCGAACTCACCGCGGCTGTAAAGGCGGCAGATGCTTCTCGCCTGGCCGAGGCTCGCGCTCTCGCCATGCGAAGGGCCAGGACCGCAGCGATAGAGTTGCACCAATTCGGAGACCGGGTCGTCAGCGAACGTCCGCCATGGGTGCCTCAGACAAATCTCGGGGGCTTACGCCAATGGCTGATGACCCAATGCGATCGCCGGCCCGATGACGTGCAGGTGCTCCACGACGTGGCCGATGCGTTCAAGCATGCGGTGCTCACAAATCCGCGGAAAGGTCGAAGCTGGTTCGTCCAAACCGATAAAGCCATCGTCAACACGAGCACGGGCTATGGGGCGCTCGGCTATGGCGAAGGCAAATATGGCGGTATCGAGGAAGTCATCGTTGAGCAGCCGGACGGGCGGAAACGGTCGTTGTCCTTTGTACTCGGCACCGCGAAAGGTGCGTGGCTAAAGGCGATGGGCCGCTAGTTCTCGCTCGGCTCCACCCCGATCGGCCGCCCCTCCATGAAAGCACGGAGCCGATCGGGGTGCGTGTCGCTTAAGCCCTCGGCATGCATTGCCGCCTGATACGCTACGACGGCGTCGGTCATGCCTGGCTTGCCGAAGTGCGGCCCGACAATCTCGAGCCAAAGCTGCAACTCGCGTTCTGTGACCGGATGCGCTCCCCACATCATTTCAGCCGAAGCCAGCATCGAGCGGGCGAGGGCTGCGTCGACGACCTCCGTCGGAATGCTCCAATGCCGATCGCCCAGACAGTCGGTGTAGAGGGCGAGTTGCTTCAAGGCGTCTAGCGTCGCGGCATGCTCGCCATCCTTATCCACGGCTGGCGCCATGCCTTGAAGTGTTCGCGCGCCGTCGGCGACTAGAGTCGGGATGATCCAACCCGAATTCTTCGCCTTGTGGCTACGATAGTCCCGCCAGGCTTCCTTGAGCTCGCGTGGGTCGCTGAGCATCAAGAGGCGGCGTAGGATCGTCACCTTTCCACGTTCCTCCATCGCTAGGATCGCAAGAGCAGCCGCAGTGGGATAGCGCTCGGCCGCGAAGAGCGTCTTCGCATCCGCGATCAGCCGGGCGGCGTTCGCCTGCGCCGCCGCGATGCCAGCCGCGACCTCAGTGGTGGAGAGCGGCCCCGCATACGGGTTCAACTGCTTCGTCATCCTGCGAGTGTGGCACAGCGCTCGCGGAGGGCCAAAGCCGTCGTGGCGAAAGCCCTTGGGCTTTTGCGCAGACCTTTGCTCGCGCCGACTTTGCTCGCCCCGCTGGCGCAGCGCGCGCCCCGGGAGCGCCGGCCGGAGGGTCGGCCGATCGGACACCCGGAAAAAATCCGCGGGTCCTGCGACGGCGCCGGCGGGTGGGGGTTCGCGCGAAGCGCGTTGGTCCCGCAGAGATATAGTTTCAAATGTAACTTCTTTCGATCATCGGTCGCCAGACGCGCAAAAAGTGAAGGTTTTCTGCCGGTTTGCGGTACTCGCGGGTGAAAGAAAGAAAAGCAAACGGGGTGCCCACCCGACCCCTTCAATGTGCAAAGGCCCATTTAAAAAAATAAAATTTTGAAACTGGCGCTTGTTGTTGTTTGCAATGGCCTAGGGGCCACCGAACACTACCGGTAAACTGCTTCTGTTCGGCGCAAAGTGCGCTCATGAGCAGTCCCGACAACTTCGAAAACGTGCGGATCGGCGAACGCACCAAGGTGCGCCGGCCGTCGCGTGTCACAGTGCCCGAGCGAGCCAACCCTTTTGCTAAGCTCGTGTTCGCGGAGATGCGCCGGCAGAATGTCAGCTATGACGAGCTCGAGATGCGCTCCGGAGTGCTCGCGTCGACTTATAAGGCCTGGCGATGCGAAAATTCACCGGGCCTTGCTTCGATCGAAGCAACCCTCGGCGCGCTCGGCTGGACCCTAGTTCCAACGCCGAGGCTCGACACTCTGCCGGAGCACGTGCGCGAAGCGCTGGCCGAAATCGGTGAGCACTTCAGGTCGGATGAAGAGGCATTCGGCGCCGCGCTGCAAGCCGCTGCCACGTGGCACAATTACGCGAAAGGATGCCAGGCGCGCACGCTCAAGCTGGCGACCGCGGCATGAGCATCGCCGAAGCCCTCCGGTTGGAGGCCGAGGCCGCCGTATTAACGGCTCGCGCGGACGCTTTGACCGCGGCAGCCACCAAGGCGGCGCACCAGGCCGGCCCCCTCGATCCACGAGCGTCGCTGCTCACCTGTGCCGAGGCTCGGCCGCTTATTGAACGTGCTGCTGAGCTCCGCCGAGACGCCGCCGATATTCGTGCGGAAACGCAACCCCCGCGATCGGCGGCGCCCGCTCCAAAACCCTCGGCGCGACCCGCGCCGGCTTTGCCCGAAAGGCCAACAGTGACCACCGCACCCCCGCCGCCGAACCCTGCAGCCGAGGCCGAACGCCTGGCGGCCGCTATCTCGACCTTCATGCCTACCGATCGCGTGGCCGAGCCGATCGTCGAAAAGGCGCCCACTGGCGTCGAGGACAAGCTTGTCGCCGGAATCGCATCCTACATGCCGATCCGCCGGCCGGAGCGCTGATAATGGGATTCGGGAATTTCGGTCGCCGTGCGGGCGCGATCATCATCGGCTCCGCCGCACCCTCCGCGCGATCGGCCACCGTCGGCGCGGCCGCGACCGGTACCCTCTATACGATTTCGCGGATGCTCGGCTCGAGCTCCACCGTGGCGCTCATTGCGGGCACCAATTCCAATCTCACCTTGTCCGGCCTCAACGTCCAGGCGACGGCTGCCATCGGCGCGGGCGGTAGCCAAGTCGCCGTTGTCCGCGAGGTGAGCGGGCAAATAGCCGTCGAGTACCCCGTCACGTTGACCGGTGGCGTCACCGTGCCTGCGGCGCCGACGCTGTCGCTCACCACGGGCAACACGCAAGCCACCCTGACGTGGACGGATGGCGCGACCGGCGGCTCGGCCATCACGGCGCACAAAATCTATCGGTCGACGGTCGCGGGCTTCACGCCTGGCCCGACGAACCTGCTCACGACGATTACGAGCGCGTCGCCGTACGTCGACACCGGCCTCACGAACGGCACCACCTATTATTACGCGATCAGCGCCGTGAATGGTGTGGCTGGCGAAGGCGCGACTTCGGCGGTGCAGTCGGTGACGCCATCCATAGGCGGGACGTACATCCCCTCCACCGGCCTCACCGCCGCATGGGGCATGGCAAAACTAGTTTCCGGCTACTCTGGTCCGCTGTTCAAGCTGCGGCGGTCAACCGACAACGCGACGTTGGATATCTCGGCCGCCTCTGGCTCGCAGCTTCCCGATTATACCGCGATCAGCGCATGGGCTGGCGCGGCCAATCTCTTTGTCACCACGATTTACGATCAATCGGGCGGCGCCGCCAATCTTGTGCAGGCCACAGCCGCCTCTCAGCCCGCGCTCGATCTGGCACAGATGAATGCCAATGGCTGCTATCCGGCGCTGTTCGACGGGCTGCAGGTGATCAACAAAATGCAGGCTGCGCTCGCCACCGATCGCCAGAATATGTCTGTTATCCAGGCGCTTGATATGGCGACGGTAGGCGGTTCGCAGAGCACGTTCGAAACCAATGACGGTACGAACTGTATTCAGGCGCTTTGCGGAAGTGGCGCATGGTTTTTGTACTCTCAGGCGGGTGGCCAAACCTTCCCCGCGCCTAGTGTGACTCCTCGATCGCAACTCAGCGCAATCGGGCTCACCTGCTCGGCAACTGAGCGCCGAATATTTTACCGAGAGACAAGTGTCGCTGTAGCCGCCGCCGCTGCGGGGAACGGCACTAACTACCAAATCGGCACGGTAAGCGGAACAAGCTTCAAATCGGCACAGCGATTTTATGGTCATGCGGTCTATTCGGCTCAGACCACCGCCAGCATGAATACCGCCCTCGGTTTGCTGCGCACCATCTTCGCGATTCCGACCGTGTTCGATCGCAGGGTTATCTTCGTCGGAGATAGCATCACGGCTGGTCAGTTTGCGACGCGGCTCAAGAATTTGCAGGCGCAACTTTCCCTCAACGGCACTCCGGAAGTGTTCAACATCGGAGCGTCGGGTCAGACTCTTGCTAGTGCGCTTGGGATCAAAACCACTACGACAGACGTGCTTATGGCGGGCGCGCCTTACTCGGGCAGGACGTTGCTGGTGATCCAAGGGGGCATCAACGATCTACGGGCCGGGACCGCGGGCTCTACGCTCTATGCCACCGCGACAAGCTTTTCTAACTCGGCCCACACTGCAGGGTGCAAATCGATCATCGCGGATTGCCTCCCCGATGCGGAAGCTTCGTGGACGGGGGCGATGGAAACTCAACGCCTGAACTATCAGACCCAGGCTAAGGCAAATTCTGCCGGCGCTGACGGCGTCCTCGATCTGGCCAACACCGCGACGGTCATGGGCGCACTTACCGCGCCCAACGACGTGACGCTCTACGCGGATAAGCTGCACCCGACGACGCTTGGCTATAGCAATCTTGCGCCGGAATATTCCGCAGCAATCAACACGCTGTTGCCGTGATCGGACTACATGTCCCTTATGCGCCCACCGGCGCTAACCATCATTCTTGAAAGATGGCGTGGCTGATGACCCGCAGCGGCCGTCGGCCCGTCTGAGGTCCGTTGGCGTCCGTTGGAGTTCGCCAACGACTTCAATGACATGCGCACTGAGGCTTGGCTGTATCCGTTGAGTAACGGACAAAAGCTAGTAATTTCAATCACTTATGGACTAAAAACGAATTGCGGGCGCGTGGGTTTCGTGACATGTAAAGCGGGCCAGGAAGGCGCTGTAACGCCGACCCGGCCCTTGCAAACCACCTATCAGGAGGTGACATGCCGAACCTGCCTTTGAACGCTCGCGCGCCGTCTGCCAACCCCGCCTTCACCGCCGCATTGCGCGCTCTCGATCGCGCCGACCGCGCGCTCGACCTTGTCGGGGGCGTCCACGCAATGAACCGCCACGCTGCCGCCTTGGCCCGAGTTATGGCGATCCCCGCACCCGACGTCGCCGGCTTGGCTGCGAAGCTCGCGGCCGCCGATCCGATCAGCTTCGAACATCATGAGGCTGTCCTCGCCGACGCCCGCCGCCTGGCCGGCGTCACCCAATGACCGGGGCGCCCGGCAAACTCGCCTATTCGATCGAGGAAGCCGTCGAAGTGACGGGCATCGGCCGCTCCTCCCTCTATCTCGACATTGCAGCTGGTCGACTCGTTGCTCGAAAAAGAGGGACGAGGACTATCATCCTCACCGCGGACCTGGCCGCCTATCTGGCCGCCCTGCCTCCCGCACAACCCTAATCCCAAACCCGGCGCGCGACGCGCCAACAGAGGGGGAATTCATGGACTCGATCGAATCGAGGACACTGGCGGAGCTTTGCCGTGAGCTCGAGCACGCCGAAAATGTTGCGGGCGAACGGATCGGCGGCCCGAGCGAAGACGACATGGGGCGCATCAATGCGCTCGAGGCCGCAATAGGCGATCGGCCGGCCGACAGCATGGCGGTGGTGCTCTTCCGCGCCAGGCGCCTCGCCCGGGCCGTTCTCAACGATTGGCGTCACGACTTGCTCGAGCCGTTGGCGCTTGCTCTCGAGCGCGATACCGAGGCTTTCGGCGCGTGAAGATTCGGGTGGGCGCGTCCAATCGCGTCCACCAATTTCCATGCACATCGCGCCCGATTTTATGCCGGAGCTTATGCCCGTAGCCATTCGGCCGCCGAATTGCAGAGCCAAATCAGTAATTTATGGGGACGGCGCTGGTGGAGCTGAGGGGAATCGAACCCCTGACCTCTGCAGTGCGATTGCAGCGCTCTCCCATCTGAGCTACAGCCCCGCACCAGCGAAGTGCGCGCTTAGACGGCCTTTTCCGCCGATGCAACGCGCTACCCGAAAAAACCCCAAATATCCCCGCGACGACCTGCCTTGGAGCGGCGATGCGCGCCGTATGCCGACGGAACGTCGCGCTGTGCTGGTTCGTTTTTCCCCCAGCAGCCACGTTCGTTCTGAACGGGCCGTACTTCGGATCAGAAGTAGGAGGTTTCAATGGGTTACGAGCGTAACGATCGCCAGTGGAATACGGGCGGCGACCGCGATTATAGCGGCTATGGCGACGGCAACCGCGCCCGATCCTACAATGGCCCGGCGCGCTGGGATGAGGATCGCGCGCGCTCTTATGGCGATTATGGCAATCAAGGCGGGAGCAGCCAGGCGCGCGACTATCGTGGCGATCGCTTCAATGAGCCGTCGCGCGATTATGGACGGGCACCGCAGGGTTATTCGTACGAAGACCGCGACTTCTTCCAGCGCGCGGGCGACGAGGTTCGCTCATGGTTCGGGGATGAAGAGGCGGAACGCCGCCGCCGGCGTGATGCGGAGCGGGACGGCTATTTCGACCGCGATGAAGGCCGCGGCCGTTATGGCGCTTCCGGCTATCGCAGCCGGCATGAGCATGATCCGCATTATCGGTCGTGGCGCGATCGTCAGATGGAGGCGCTCGATCGCGACTATGACGAATATCGCCGCGAACATCAGGGCCGGTTCGACAATGAGTTCGGATCGTGGCGCCAGAGCCGCCTGGGCCAGCGCGACCTGCTGCAGCGCGTAACCGAGCATCAGGACGTGGTCGGCTCGGATGGCGGGCATATCGGCACGGTCGATCATGTTCGCGGCGACCGGATCCTGCTCACCAAATCGGATGCGGCCGCGCATGGCCACCATCACTCCATCCCTTCGTCCTGGATCGTGTCGGTCGAGGACAAGGTGACCGTCAGCAAGACCGCCGATCAGGCCAAGCAGCATTGGCGTGATGAAGCGCGCGAGGGCGATGGCGGGCTGTTCGGACGCGACGACCGAGAGGTCAACCTCAACCGGAGCTTCTCCGGCACCTATTGATCACGCCTACGATTGAAGAAGGGCCCGGCCTTGCGGCTGGGCTCTTTTTTCGCGGGGTTCAGGCCAGCCCGTCGATGATGTGGATCACGACGCCGACGAGCCCGCCCACCAACGTGCCGTTGATGCGGATATATTGGAGGTCACGCCCGACTGCATTTTCAAGCCGGTCGGTGACCGTATGCGCATCCCAGCTGCGTACGGTTTCGGACACCAAAGTAACGATACCGTCGCCATAGGAAGCGACCAGACCCGCCGTCGCACGCCGCGCGAACCTGTTGACCGCGAAGCGGACGCGGTCATCCTCCTGCAGTCGCGTGCCCATCTGGCGCATCGCCTCACCGAACTTGCCGGCGGCGACGGCTTGCGGATCGCGTGCTGCGCGCAGCATCGCCGCGCGCGCATTCTGCCACAACCCGTCGAGCCATTCCCCCACGGCAGGATTGCTAAGCGCCGCGTCGCGGAACGCGGCGACTTTTTCCTGCAATTCGGGATCATTCTGCAGACGGAGGGCAAGGGCAGCCAGCCCCTCCTCGGTCTTCGCCCGCAGCGGATGGTTGCGGTCCTCTGCCATGTCGCCGAGCAGCTTGAACAGGCCATCGAGGATCTTGGTCGACAACGTTTCGTCGAGCCCGGTCCAGCGCAGGATCGACCCTGCGCGTTCGTGGATCATCTGCCGGAACAGGGCTTCATTGGCGTCGAGCGTGCGGCCGACCCACAGGATCGCGGCGTTGATCATCGGGCGATGCCGCCCTTCGTCCATCGCGGCCGCCATCAGCTTGCCCAGCATCGGCGCGACGTCCAGCGATTTCAGCCGTTGCGAAACCGCGCTTTTGAACAATTGGCCGAGCCGCTCGTCGCCCAGGCTTTCCAGTAAAGTCTCTGCCAGCTTGCCCGCGCCCGCGCGCATCGCGCCTTCGCGCGGGGGCGAGGCAAGCACGCGGCCGATCGCATGCGCGACGTCGAGCTTCGCCATGCGCCGCGCGACGATGCGCGGAACCAGGAAGTTGGAGCGCAGGAAACTGGCGAGGCTGTCGCCGATCCGGTCCTTGTTGCGCGGGATGATCGCGGTGTGCGGGATTGGCAGTCCGAGCGGATGACGGAAGAGCGCGGTGACCGCGAACCAATCGGCGAGCCCGCCGACCATCGCAGCTTCGGCGAAAGCGCGGACATAGCCCCAGGCCGGGTGGTGCTGCTCGAACGCCCGGGCGAGGAAGAACAGCCCGGCCATCGCTACCAGCAATCCGGTCGCAATGACCCGCATCTGGCGAACGCCGCCGTTGGGGGGGGTAAGGCGCTTCCTGAGCGTCACGCGAAGTTCCGGGGTAGCGGCATGTCGATCAGACAATAGCCATCACCCCGGAAAGGTTCACTCCGCCGGATGTGCGATACCGGGCGGAACGGCATGTTCGCCGCCATTGGTAAGCGCCGTGCCGATCCGACGGCCGAACCACTTTTCGATGCCGTCGGCCAGGCTGAAGCCGGGCGGCACGATCAGCAGGGTGAGCAGGGTCGACAGGATCAGGCCGCCGATCACGGTGACCGCCATCGGCTGGTTCCACGATCCATCGCCGCCGATCGAGAGTGCAGTCGGCATCATGCCCGCGACCATCGCGACCGTGGTCATGACGATCGGCTGCGCACGCTTGTGACCCGCATCCAGGATCGAATCCATGAGTGGCCGGCCGTGACGCATTTCCTCGATCGCGAAATCGACCAGCAGGATCGAATTCTTTGCGACGATCCCGAACAGCATGAGGATACCGATCAGCACCGGCAGCGAAAGCGCCATCCCGGCAATCAGGAGCGCGATCATGCCGCCCAGCGGAGCCAGCAGCAGCGAGCTCATATTGACCAGCGGCGGGATTACGCGACGGTATAGCAGCACCAGCACGGCGAACACGAGAAGCACCCCGGCCGCGAGCGCGATCAGGAAGTTGACGATCATCTCGGCCTGCCATTTGGCCTCGCCATCCGCCGCATAATGCACACTCGGTGGCAGATTCTTCATCGCCGGCAAGAGCAGGATCTTTGCGCGCTCGTCGCCTGACAGGGCACCAGGCGCCAGGTCGGCACTAATGACCGTACGGCGCTCCTGGTTATAGCGCAGGATCTGCGACGGGCCGGCGCCGAAGCTGATATCGGCAACCACCTTGAGCGGTACGGTCGAACCGGTGCGGGTCTGGACCGGCAGGTTCTGGATCGTCGCGAGATCGCGGCGGCTATTCTCGTCGAGCATCACTCGGATCGGGATCTGGCGATCGCTGAGCGAGAATTTGGCGGCGTTCTGGTCGATGTCGCCTAGCGTCGCGATCCGGATCGTCTGGCTGAGCGCGGCGGTCGTGACACCCAGGTCGGCTGCCAAATCGAGCCGCGGCTTGATCACGACTTCCGGCCGCGGAAGATCGCTCTCGACGCGCGGCTGGCGCAGGCCGGGCATGGCCTTCATCCCCTCGGCCACCTTGGTGGCAGCCGCGGACAACGCCGCGGGATCGTCGCCCGCGAGCATCACTGAGACGTCGCGCGAGCTGCTTCCGCCGCCATTTTGCGACTCGAAGTTAATCCGCGCGTCGGGAATGCGCGACAGGACTGGCTGCATCGCACGCTCGAACTCGGTACTCGTGCGCGCGCGCTCGTCCCGCAGGTTCATCACGATTTCGGCCGATCCGACCTCGATATACTCGACCGCGTGCAGCACGTCCGGCTGGGCCGTCAGGATTCGCGTGGCGCGATCCGCCACCGCCTTGGTCTGCTCGAGCGTGGTGCCCGGCGCCATCGTGATTTGCAGATGGCTCGTATCGGCGTTGAGCACCGGCTGGAAGGTCTTCGGCAGATAGACCATGATCGCGAGCGTCAGCACGAAAGCGAACACGCCGACCATCATTGTCAGCTTGCGATTATCACGCAGGAACAGCCGATACCATTTGCGGCGCGTTCCCGTATTGCGCTCGAGCGTCCAGTGCAGGATCTGCATGTAGCGATCCATCAGCCAGCCCTCGCCATGGCTCGCCTGGCCGTGCGCCTTGAGGAAATAGGCCGCGACCATCGGCGTGATCATGCGGGCGACCGCAAGGCTCATCAGCACCGCGACGACGACGGTGAAACCGAAATTCTTGAAGAATTGACCGGCAATGCCCGGCATCAGCGCGACCGGCAGGAAGACCGCGACGATCGAGAAGGTCGTCGCGACCACGGCGATGCCGATCTCGTCGGCGGCGTCGATCGACGCCTGGAACGCGGTCTTGCCCATGCGCATGTGGCGCACGATATTCTCGATCTCCACGATCGCGTCATCGACCAGCACGCCCGACACCAGGCTCAAGGCGAGCAGGGTCATGAAATTGAGCGTGAAGCCCATCAGGCTCAGGATCCAGAAGGTCGGGATCGCCGAGAGCGGGATCGCCAGCGCCGAGATGGCGGTGGCGCGCTTGTCGCGCAGGAACAGGAAAACGACCGCAACCGCCAGCACTGCGCCCTCGATCATCGAGCGCATCGCCGCTTTGTAATTGCGCAGCGTGTATTTTACCGAATTGGCCCGCTGGATGAAGTGGACCTTCGGATATTCCTTTTCGATCTTCGCCAGCTCCTTCACCGCCGCGTCGAACACGGCCACATCGGAGGCGCCGCGCGAGCGCTTCAGGCCGAACGAGACGACGGGCTTGCCGTCCATGATCGCGAGCGTGCGCTGTTCCCCAAACCCATCGCGTACGTCGGCGATATCGGCGAGACGGACCGAACGCCCGCCGCCAAGCTGAATCTGTTGCTGACCAAGCGTATAGGCATCGCGCGCATTGCCGAGAACACGCACGGATTGTTCGGTGCCGGCAACCTCCGCCCGGCCGCCGGCGGCATTCATGTTCATCTGCATCAATTGCTGGTTGAGCTGCGATGCGGTGATGCCCTGCGCCTGCATTTTCTCGGGCTTCAGGATAACGCGGATCTCGCGGTTCACCGCGCCATGCGTTTCGACCTGCTGCATGCCATCGATCGCGAGCAGCCGGCGCGATACCGTGTCCTGCACGAACCAGGACAATTGCTCCATCGTCATGTCGGTCGCTTCGACCGAGAAATTGGCGAGCGCGTTGCCGTTGATGCTTACGCGCTGGACCTGCGGCTCGATAATGCCTTCGGGCAGCGACCCACGAATTTGCGCCACGGCATCGCGCACATCGGTGGTGGCGCGATCGACCGGCGTTTCGATCGAGAATTGGACGAAGGTGCCGGAACTGCCTTCGGAAACAGTCGAATTGATTTCCTCGACGCCCTCCAGGTTGCGGACGGCCGCCTCGACCTTCTGCGTGACCTGCGTCTCGAGCTCGGTCGGGGCAGCACCCGGCTGGATGATCTGCACATAGACGCCGGGAAATGTGATTTCCGGATTCTGATTCACGCTCATGCGCATGAACGAGACGAGACCTGCCAGCGTCAGTGCGACGAACAGGACGATCGGTGGAACCGGATTGCGGATCGACCAGGCGGAGATGTTCCGGAAATTCATGGCTTTCGTCCTCAGCGAGTGCTGGGCTGCAGGTCGGGCTTCACTTTATCGCCTTCGTTCAGGAACGCGCCCGCAGCTGCGACCACACGTTCGGTTCCGGCCAGGCCGCTCAGCACCGTGACGCCCCGATCGTCGACATCGCCGATCTTGACCTCGCGACGGACAACCTTGTTGTCCGCGCCGACGATATAGACGAAATTGCCCTTGGAGTCGCTCTGTACCGCGCTTTCCGGCAGGAGCGGGACGTCGCCCACGCCACCCGCGACCTCGGCGGCGGCAAAGCCGCCGGGACGCAGCGCAGGATTATAGGGCAATTCGATCCGGATCGTGCCCTGGCGGCTGGCCGGGTCGATCACCGGCGAAATCTGCCAGACCGGGCCCGCGATCTTGAGCGTCGTGCCGACCGGCGTGACCGTCGCCATCGATCCGATGTGGATGCGCTGGAGATCGGATTCGGTGAGCCGAGCCTGCAGTTCCATCTTGCCTTCGGACGCAATCCGGAACAGCGCGCCCGAGCCCGGGCTCACGATCTGGCCGGCTTCGACGCTGCGCGTCAGCACTAGGCCGGCGGTCGGCGCGCGGATGTCGAGGCGGCCGATCGACGCCTGCTGCTGCTTGAGCTGGGCGACCGCGACTGCGACGCGCGCATTGGCGCCGTCGAGCGCGGACTGCTTGGCGTCGATATCCGCCTTCGAGATGAAGCCGCTCGAAACCAACGCCTTGGCGCGGGCAAGGTTGGATTTGGCCAGCTCGGCGTCGGCGCGCGCCTGCGCGATGGAAGCGGCCAGCGCATTCGCCTGCTGCACCTGAACCGAACGATCGACGATTGCGAGGACCTGACCGGCGGCAACCCACGTGCCAGGCTCGACCAGCACGGCGCGGACGAGTCCGCCCTCGCCGGCAACACCCACCGGCATGTCGCGTCGCGCGCCGATATTGCCGACGGCCGGGATTTGCGTCGTGACCGAATGACGGCCGGGAATGATAACGGTAACGGAAGGCGCGGTATCGCCGCCGGCGGGCGGAGCGGCCTTCTTGTGGAAGATCAGGAACGCGACGGCGATCACCACGACGGCGATGATCCCGCCGATGATCAGCATCCGCATTCTGCGGCTCCGCCGTTCATCTTCGTCCAGATAATCCGCCGGATCGATACCCGCTTCCATATTCATCTCGCCGTCCCATCCTCGCGTCTCGACGCGAATTCCCCTCGCATCGCCGCCCGACTGTATTATCAATATATATCACCTGGCTCAAGCATTGTTTATCCCGCCTGAACCAGCGTCAGGATCGACCAGTCCCCGCTGTCGATGCGGGCGGACGATCGCATTCCGTTTGATGCATAGGCCGCTAGCACATCATCGGCCTGGCTTGCCAGAAGCCCGGCGAGGACGATGGTTCCATTTTGGTCGAGTGTTGCAACCAAGTCCGATGCGAGCGCAATCAGTGGACCCGCCAGGATGTTCGCGACGATCAGGTCGAACGGCGCTGCCGCCTGGATATGCGGATCGTCCATGCCGTCCGCCGCCACCAGAGTGATCGCATCCGCAGGGATGGCATTGATCGCCATATTTTCCGCGGTGACGTCGATCGCGATCGGATCGATGTCGGACGCCAGGATTGCGGCGTCGGGCCACAGCGTGCGCGCACCAAAGGCGAGCAGACCGGTGCCGGTGCCGATATCCGCGATTCGACGAAAGCTTTTGCCCTCGCACGCCAACCGGTCGAGCGCGGTGAGGCAACCCGCGGTTGTCTCGTGATGGCCGGTGCCGAACGCACGGCTCGCCTCGATCCGAAACGCGATCGCGTCAGCGGGGATCTGGTCGGCATGCGCAGCGGTATGGACATAGAAGCGTCCAGCGCGGATTGGTTCCAGGAGGCCCTGGCTCACCGTGACCCAATCCTCGTCCGCCAACTTCTCGATTTTCGGCAGGGCGGTGCCCACGCTTGGCACGAGCGCGCGGATACGCTCGATCAGCGCGGCATCCGGCTCGGACGCAAGATAGACGTCGAGTTGCCATTCCTCCGGCCGGCTCAGGTCGGGCTCGCTCGTCATCAAAGTCGGCGGCGGTTCGATGCCCAGATCGGGTTCGATCGTGGCAAGCGCCTCGCCTTCGGCGCGCGTGCAGGGAAAGAAGGTGACCTTCCAGCTTTCGGCTACCTGTGTCTCCCACTCAACGGACATAGGAGGCTCCGTTGATGTCGATCACCGCGCCGGTCATCGATGCGGGCGCCTCGAGTGCGAGGAAACGCACCGTTGCGGCGACCTCGGTTGGGTCCGCCACGCGTCCCAACGGGATGTCGGCGAGCAAAGCGTCGCCACCGCGGCTCGCAAGATAGTCCTCCGCCATGCCGGTCATCGTGAAACCGGGGCAGACCGCGAAGGCGAGGATATTGTCACGAGCGTACCCGCGCGCGATGCTTTTCGACATCGCGACCATGCCCGCCTTCGACGCCGCATAATGCCAGTGGGCGGGGCTGTCGCCGCGATAGGCCGCCCGGCTGGCGACATTAACGATCCGGCCGCCGCCGGTCTGGCGGAAATGGAGTATGGCGAGACGGCTCAATTCGGCCGACGCGGTCAGGTTGACCCGCATCGTGCGCTCCCAATCTGCCAGCCAGAGGTCGTCGCCTTGATCGATGGGTGCGGCTTCGAAGATGCCGGCATTGTTGATGAGGACGTCGATCCGCCCGCCAAGCCGGCCTATCGCATCCCACCACAAGGCGCGGGTCGCTTCCGGATCGGACAGATCGGCGGCGACGGCATTATCGCCGCCCGAGGTGGAATGGCCGACGAAGCGCACGTCGTCGGCCCCGAACGCGGCAGCAATCGCCGCGCCGATGCCCCGGCTGGTGCCGGTGGCGAGGATATGGATGGTCATGCGCGGGCGCCTAGCGCAGGACAGCTATTGGCGTCATGCTGAACTTGATTCAGCATCCACCCATCATCCGCACCCTCGGTGCGTGAGGCGCGGTGCACCCTGAAACAAGTTCAGGGTGACACTCTCCTATTAGGCCGCGAAGCGCTCCACGAATGCGCCGGTGGTGGCGTCGAGGCGCGCAAGCTGTGCGTCGACCGAGCGGAAGCCGTTCTCCAGCTCGTCGATGTCGCGTGCCACCTGTTCGGTGTCGGTGCGGATCGCCGCGATGGTCGAGGACATGGCGTCGGCGGCAAGCGCGGTCTCGTCAACCGCGGCGGTGATCATCGTCACCGTCTGCGCTTGCGTCTCCATCGCGCGGCGGATGCGCTCGGCCGACGACTGGACGTCGCCGATCGTGGTGCGGATCGTGCCATTGGCTTCCACCGTCTGGCGGGCCGCACCTTGGATCGCGCCGATCTTGGTCGCGATGTCGTCGGTGGCGCGCGCGGTCTGGCTGGCGAGGCTCTTCACCTCCTGCGCGACAACCGCGAAGCCGCGCCCGGCGTCGCCGGCACGGGCAGCCTCGATCGTGGCGTTGAGGGCGAGCAGATTGGTCTGGCCGGCAATATCGCGGATCAGGCCGAGAATCGATTCGATTGCCTGCGCATGTTCGGAAAGCGCGCGGCTGACCGCGACGGCTTTGTCGGACTGTTCGCTGGCACGGGTGGCGACGCCCGCGGCGACTTCCACTTCGCCGCGTGCTTCCTCGATCGCGCGGATCAGGCCGGCGGCGGTCTGCGCGGCTTCGCGCATGGCGACCGCGGATTGCTCCGAGGCTGCGGCGACTTCGGAGGCTTTGCCCAGCATGCCGCGGGCCGAGCCTGCGGTCGATGCAGTGCGATCCTGCAGCGCGCCCGCGCTGGTGACCGCACCCTGAAGGATTTCGAGCACTGCCTGCTGGAAGCGGCCGCCCTCTTCATTCTGCCCGGCAATGACGCGATGCTGCTGAAGCACCGACAGCTGCGCGAGCGAAATCTCGGTTTCGATGAAATTCAGGCGATAGACGGTATCGATGATGCGCGCGCGCTCCTCCGAATCGGGGAGAGCTTCGCGCAGCGCCTTGACCACGGCCTCCGTGATATCGACGGTCCCATCGATCACCAGGGGCGCGGGTGCGCCGGTCGTGAAGACCTCTCGGCCGATCAGGCTGAGCAGCTTGATCCAGTTGCCGTCCAGCGGCCGGGTATATTTGGCGCGGGTATGATTGGTCATGCGAGTCGCGATCACGTCGGACGAAACGCCCAACGCGGCAATGGCGTCGCCGCAGGGCGTGCCGCTGGTCGGCAGCACGGCCCAGAAATCGATCGTCGCGCGCAGGATGATCTCGCCCGCTTTCTCCCAGGCGAAAGCCAGGTCGCGCTGAAAGGCCCCATCCCGGTTATACACCGCCAGCCGCTTTGAGATCTCCTCCGCGGGCATCGGCACGCAGGCCGCCGCAGGGAGTTCAATCAGATAATAATCGTCCGACATGACGGCTTCACTCTCCGGTTTCGCCTCTTACACCCCCCTCCATAGGCGCAGAAGGTAAACAGTCGGTTAGTCTTGTTTGAGATGCAGCAAGCTTCTTGCCAGCTCGACGTTGCAACGCGGCATGATTGAGCTAAAGGGCTGCCATCACCTCTTCTTGGGACCTGGCCACGCATGGCGCGCAATTCCCGGCGGCCGCTTTCGCCGCATATTACGATCTGGAAATGGGGCCCGCACATGCTGGTCTCGATCCTCCACCGCGCGACGGGGACCGCGCTCGCCATCGGCGGCGGCATCCTGTTCGTCTGGTGGCTGGTAGCGCTCGCGGGGGGCGACGCGAATTACGCCAGGTTCGTCGATCTGATGACATCGGATTCGACCGGGCGGCTCAACTGGCTGCCGGCTCTGGTTCTGGTCGGCCTGACCTGGTCCTTCCTGCAGCACCTCTCTTCCGGCGTGCGTCACCTGCTGCTCGATACGGGCGCGGGCTATGAGCTCAAGGTCAACAAAGCCGGCGCGCTCGTGACGCTTGCCATCTCGATCCTGCTGACGCTCCTGATCTGGGTGCCGATCTTCTACCGCGGAGCGCAGTGATGGGTAACGGTACCAGCATCGGCCGCGTCCGCGGCCTTGGATCGGCGCATGAAGGCGTCAAGCATTGGTGGCATCAGCGCCTGACGGCGGGCAGCAACCTGCTGCTCGTCACCTGGCTGGTCGTCTCGCTGTTCCGGTTGCCGCTGTGGAGCTACAAGGCACTGGTCGTGTGGCTGTCTTCGCCCTGGGCGAGCGTGCCGTTGATCCTGGCCGTTACCTCCGTCTTCTATCATCTCCGTCTCGGCCTGCAGGTCGTGATCGAGGATTATCAGCACGATTTCACGCGCGTGATCGCGATTATATTGCTCAATTTCTACGCGATCGGCGGTGCCGCACTGGCGATCTACGCGATCCTCAAGGTCGCCTTCCAGGGAGCCATCGCCTGATGCCCGCCGCTTATCAGATCATCGACCATGTCTATGACGCGGTGGTCGTCGGCGCGGGTGGGTCGGGCCTGCGCGCCACCATGGGCGTCGCCGAGAAGGGGCTGAAGACCGCCTGCATCACCAAGGTCTTCCCGACCCGCAGCCATACCGTCGCCGCGCAAGGCGGCATTGCCGCATCGCTCGGCAACAACACGCCCGATCACTGGACGTGGCACATGTACGATACGGTCAAGGGCTCCGACTGGCTCGGCGACCAGGATGCGATCGAATATATGGTGCGCGAAGCGCCGGCGGCCGTGATCGAGCTCGAACATGCGGGCGTGCCGTTCAGCCGCAACGACAATGGCACGATCTACCAGCGCCCGTTCGGCGGCCACATGCAGAATATGGGGGCCGGCCCGCCCGTACAGCGCACCTGCGCCGCCGCCGATCGCACCGGTCACGCCATGCTCCACGCGCTCTACCAGCAGAGCCTGAAGTATGATGCCGACTTCTACGTCGAATATTTCGCGCTCGACCTCATCATGGAGGGCGGCGAATGCAAGGGCGTGATCGCGATGTGCATGGAGGATGGCACGATCCATCGCTTCCGCAGCCACGCGACCGTGCTTGCGACCGGTGGCTATGGCCGCTGCTATTTCTCGGCGACGTCGGCGCACACCTGTACCGGCGACGGGGGCGGCATGGTGCTGCGCGCAGGGCTGCCGCTCCAGGATATGGAATTCGTCCAGTTCCATCCGACCGGCATCTATGGCGCGGGCGTGCTGATCACCGAAGGTGCGCGCGGCGAGGGCGGTTACCTCACCAACAGCGAGGGCGAGCGCTTCATGGAGCGTTACGCGCCGTCGGCGAAGGATCTTGCCAGCCGTGACGTCGTGTCACGTTCGATGGCGATGGAGATCCGCGAAGGCCGCGGCGTGGGCGAGAATAAGGATCATATCTTCCTTCATCTCGACCATATCGATCCCAAGGTGCTGCACGAGCGGCTGCCGGGCATCACCGAGACCGGCAAGATTTTCGCCAATGTCGATCTGACCCGCCAGCCGCTGCCGGTGGTGCCGACCGTCCACTATAATATGGGCGGCATCCCGACCAATTATATGGGCGAGGTCGTCACGCTGAAGGACGGCAACCCGGATACGGTCGTCCCCGGCCTGTTCGCGGTGGGCGAGGCGGCCTGCGTCTCGGTCCATGGCGCCAACCGCCTCGGCTCCAACAGCCTGATCGATCTGGTCGTGTTCGGTCGTGCGACCGGCCACCGCATTCCCGAATTGGTCCAGCCCAATTCGAAGCATGGCGCGGTCGTCAAGGAAGCGGACGACCAGGCGATCGCGCGCCTCGATCGTTTCCGCAATGCCGCCGGCGCGTCGCCGACCGCGGAGATCCGCCTCGACATGCAGCGTACGATGCAGGCAGATTGCGCGGTGTTCCGCGACACCAAATCGCTGCGCGAGGGCGTCGAAAAGATCGACAAGGTCAATTCCCGCCTGCAGGACGTCGGCATCGCCGATCGCTCGCTGATCTGGAACACCGATCTGGTCGAGACGCTCGAGCTCGACAATATGCTGCCGCAGGCGGTGGTGACGATGCATTCGGCGGCGAACCGCAAGGAAAGCCGCGGCGCGCACATGCACGAGGACTTCCCCGAGCGGAACGACGCGGAGTGGATGAAGCACACGCTCGTCTGGTTCCACGACGGCGCGGTCACGATCGATTACCGGCCGGTGCACGATTACACGCTCACGGACGATGTCGATTACATCAAGCCCAAGGCGCGGGTTTACTGAGGACGGATGATGGCTGAGTTCGCGTTGCCCAAGAATTCGAAGATCACCGGCCGCTCCCGCAAGCACAAGGCGCCTGCGGATGCCAAGCGCGTCCGCAGCTTCAAAGTCTATCGCTACGATCCGAACGCGGGCGAGAATCCGCGTTACGACACCTATGAGCTCGACCTCGACCAGACCGGTCCGATGGTTCTCGACGCCTTGCTCAAGATCAAGAATGAGGTGGATTCGACGCTGACCTTCCGCCGGTCCTGCCGGGAAGGCATTTGCGGATCCTGCTCGATGAATATCGACGGCAAGAACGGCCTCGCCTGCACGACCGCGATCGAGGACATCAAGGGTGAAGTGCGGATCACGCCTTTGCCGCACATGGATGTGATCAAGGATCTCGTCCCCGATTTCACGCATTTCTACGCGCAATATGCGTCAATCAAGCCGTGGCTGCAGACGGTCACGCCCGAGCCCGCCGCCAAGGAACGGCTCCAGTCGCCCGAGGAGCGGGCCAAGCTCGACGGCCTCTACGAGTGCATCCTGTGCGCCTGCTGTTCGACCTCGTGCCCGAGCTATTGGTGGAACAGCGACAAGTTCCTTGGGCCGGCGATCCTGCTCCAGGCCTATCGCTGGCTGGCGGACAGCCGCGACGAGATGACGGGGGAGCGGCTCGACGAGCTGGAAGATCCTTTCCGTCTCTATCGCTGCCACACGATCATGAATTGCGCGAACGTCTGCCCCAAGGGGCTGAGCCCCGCGCGCGCGATTGCGGAGATCAAAAAGATGGAAGTGGAACGCCAGCTCTGAGGCGAGGGGCCCTCGCGCGCTCCCCACTTCCGTTCGCCCTGAGCTTGTCGAGGGGCAGCCCTTCCCTCGCCTTTAAAAGAAGAACGGTGCTTCGACCTCGGTTTTTCCTAAGCGCCTGCCTTGGCAGGCAGTCGAAGGGCTCAGCACGAACGGAGTTTGGGGCATAACGACCGTCATCGCCCGCTACGAGCGGCTCGTCACCGCGGGAGAATTGAAGCCCGATCCCGATCAGCGTCGTGTCGCGGAGCGTCTCGACCGGCTTGCACAAGAGCTTGAGGACCAGCCTTCCAAGGGTACCGTCCTGTGGCGCATGCTCGGCCGCAAACCCGATCCCGTGAAGGGCGTTTATCTCTGGGGCGGCGTCGGACGCGGCAAGTCGATGCTGATGGACCTGCTCTACGAATGCGCGCACGTGCGGCCCAAGCGGCGCGTCCATTTCCACGAATTCATGCTCGAAGTGCACGATCGCATCCGCGAGGAACGCAAAAAGGAGGAGGGCGACCCGATTCCCCCCGTCGCCGCCGCGATCGCTGCGGAAGCGCGCCTGCTCGCGTTCGACGAAATGGTGATCAACAATACGGCCGATGCCGCGATCATGAGCCGGCTGTTCACCGCGATCCTCGAGCACGGCACTACCATCGTCACCACGTCCAATCGTCCGCCCAGGGATCTCTACAAGGAAGGGATCAATCGCGATCTGTTCCTGCCCTTCATCGCCCTGATCGAGCAACAGCTCGACGTAATGGCGCTGAATGGGCCCAGTGATTACCGGCTTGATCGACTCGCCGGCATGCCGACCTGGTATGCCCCGTTGGGCGATGCCGCGACGAACGCGCTTTCCACGATCTTTTTCCGCCTTACCGATTATCCGGTTGAGGATCGGATCCACGTACCCTCGTGCGACCTCAAGATTCCGGGCGGCCGCAGCCTCCATGTGCCCAAGGCTCTGAAGGGCGTGGCGGTCTTTTCCTTCAAGCGGCTATGCGGCGAGCCGCGCGGCGCTTCCGATTATCTCGCGATTGCGCGAGCCTTCCATACGGTGATCATCGTCGGCATCCCCATAATGGGGCCGGAAAAACGCGATCAGGCCGCGCGCTTCAAAGTGCTGATCGATGCGCTCTACGAACATAAGGTCAAATTGCTTGCGGCCGCCGCAGCCGAACCGGGGAATCTCTATCCCGATGGCGATGGTGCGTTCGAGTTCGAACGCACGGTTTCGCGTCTGATCGAAATGCAATCCGCCGACTATCTTGCCGAAGGGCACGGCCTCGTCACCAACTGAGCGGCGACGTGAAACAAAAATTTATACCGGATTACGAAAACAGTCGGAACATTGCCGTTTCGAAGGTTGAACGCCTTAGGCGATAGGTCTAAGCGGCCCCCGCAGCTTCGCGGTCGCCTTCTCGCGACCGTTCTCACGCGCACTGGTTATCAGTCTGGAAGGGGTCGCATGGCTCGGAAGAAGATCGCGCTTATCGGCGCGGGCAATATCGGCGGCACGTTGGCGCATCTCGCGGCAAAAAAGGAACTGGGCGACATCGTCCTGTTCGACGTCGTCGAGGGCATTCCTCAGGGCAAGGCGCTGGATTTGTCCCAGTGCGGCCCGATCGAGGGCTTCGATGCGAAGATCACCGGCACCAACGATTACAAGGATATCGTGGGCGCGGACGTGATCATCGTCACCGCCGGCGTGGCGCGCAAGCCGGGCATGAGCCGCGACGATCTGCTCGGCATCAATCTCAAGGTGATGAAGGCGGTCGGCGAGGGCATCAAGGCCAACGCCCCCGACGCATTCGTGATCTGCATCACCAATCCGCTCGACGCGATGGTATGGGCGCTACGCGAATTCTCCGGCCTGCCGCACAATAAGGTGGTCGGCATGGCGGGCGTGCTCGATTCGGCACGCTTCAGCCATTTCCTCGCTGAGGAATTCGGCGTGTCGGTCAAGGACGTGAACACGTTCGTGCTCGGCGGCCACGGCGACACGATGGTCCCGGTGGTCCAATATTCCACCGTCAACGGCATTCCGGTTCCCGATCTGATCAAGATGGGCAAATCGAGCCAGGCGAAGATCGACGAGATCGTGAAGCGTACGCGCGGCGGCGGCGGCGAAATCGTCGCTTTGCTCAAGACCGGTTCGGCCTTCTACGCGCCCGCCACCAGCGGCATTGCGATGGCCGAGGCCTATTTGAACGACCAGAAGCGCATCCTCCCCTGTGCGGCCTATGTTGACGGCAAGTACGGCGTGGACGGCCTCTATGTCGGCGTGCCGGTCATGATCGGCGCGAACGGCGTCGAAGAGATCGTCGAGGTCGCGCTGGATGACGAAGCCAAGACCAATCTCAAGGTCTCGGTCGATGCGGTCAAGGAATTGCTAGTTGCCTGCAAGGGTATCGACAGCTCGCTCGCCTAACGGCTGCTGGAATAAGAAAAGGTCCGGAATACACGATGTCGATCCTCGTTAACGCCAACACCAAGGTCATCACCCAGGGGATGACCGGCAAGACCGGCACCTTCCATACGAAGGCGGCGCTGGATTACGGCTCCAAGATGGTCGGCGGCGTCACGCCCGGTAAGGGCGGCACGATGCATGAGGAACTGGGCCTGCCCAATTTCGACACGGTGCAGGAAGCGGTCGCCAAGACCGGTGCCGAGGCCAGCGTGATCTATGTGCCGCCGCCCTTCGCCGCGGATTCGATCCTTGAGGCGATCGACGCCGAAGTGCCGCTGATCGTGTGCATTACCGAAGGAATTCCCGTGCTCGACATGGTCCGCGTCAAGCGCGCGCTGACCGGATCGAAGAGCCGCCTGATCGGACCGAACTGCCCGGGCGTGCTCACGCCGAACGAGTGCAAGATCGGCATCATGCCGGGCAACATCTTCTCCAAGGGCTCGGTTGGCGTGGTCTCGCGCTCGGGCACGCTTACCTATGAAGCGGTGTTCCAGACCACCAATGCGGGCCTTGGCCAGACCACCGCGGTCGGCATCGGCGGCGATCCCGTCAACGGCACCAACTTCATCGATGTGCTGGAGCTGTTCCTGGCGGACGACGCGACCCAGTCGATCATCATGATCGGCGAGATTGGCGGCTCGGCCGAAGAGGAAGCCGCGCAGTTCTTGAAGGACGAGGCGAAGAAGGGCCGCAAGAAGCCGATGGTCGGTTTCATCGCCGGCCGCACCGCGCCCCCGGGCCGGCGCATGGGCCATGCCGGTGCGATCGTGTCGGGTGGCCAGGGCGGCGCCGAGAGCAAGATCGCGGCGATGGAGGAAGCGGGGATCCGCGTCGCGGCCTCTCCGTCGGAGCTGGGCACCACGCTCTCCGCTCTGCTCAAGGGTTGATTAACACGCTGGTAGCGCTCACCTGATAGAGCGCGCGCCGCGACAGACCGTTTCCTTACGGCGGCGAACCGAATGAAGGACGTGCGATGGGTATCGAAGGATTGGGCTTCGACGAGCTGGAGGGCGTAAGCCCCTCCTTCGCGGAGGCGCTGTACCGGCGATACCGCGCCGATCCGCAGTCGGTCGATGCCGACTGGCGTAACTACTTCCAGGCGCTGGAAGCCACCGTCTCCGGCCCGAGCTGGGCGCGTTCCAACTGGCCACTGAGCGACACCGACGCGCTCACCGCGGGCCTCGATCCGACCCAGATGGAGGTCGAAGTCAAGCCGGCCAAGGGCGCCAAACCGGCCCCGGCCGCCGCGCCCGCTGCCCCGGCAGACGTCACCGCCGCCGCGCTCGATGCGATCCGCGCCTCGACCCTGATCCGCACCTACCGGGTGCGCGGCCATCTGCTCGCCGATCTCGACCCGCTCGGTCTTTCCAAGCAGGGCACGCCCGAGGATCTCAACCCCGAATATCATGGCTTCACCGAAGCAGACCTGGATCGCCCGATCTTCCTCGGCGGTGTGCTCGGTTTCGAGCGTGCGACCGTGCGCGAGATCGTCGCCGTGCTGCGCCGCAATTACTGCGGCAAGGTCGGCCTCGAATATATGCACATCCAGGACGTGGAGGAGCGCATGTTCCTCCAGGAACGGATGGAGGGCAAGGACAAGGAAATCAGCTTCTCGCCAGAGGGCAAGAAGGCGATCCTGTCCAAGGTGATCGAAGGCGAGCAATGGGAGAAATTCCTCGCCCGCAAATATGTCGGCACCAAACGCTTCGGTCTCGACGGTGGCGAGAGCATGATCCCCGCGCTGGAGGCCGTGCTCAAATATGGCGGCCAGGCGGGCGTGCAGGAGGTCGTGATCGGCATGGCCCATCGCGGGCGGCTCAACGTCCTCACCAACGTCATGAAGAAGCCCTATCGGGTGCTCTTCCATGAATTTGCGGGTGGCTCGGCCAACCCCGAGGACGTGGGTGGCTCCGGGGACGTCAAATACCATCTGGGCACGTCAACCGACCGTGAGTTCGACGGCAACAAGATCCACCTGAGCCTCGCGCCCAATCCATCGCACCTCGAGGCGGCCGACCCGGTCGTGCTCGGCAAGTCGCGCGCTAAGCAGACGCAGCTGCAGGATAATGAGCGCGCCAAGGTGATGCCGATCCTGATCCATGGCGACGCGGCCTTTGCTGGTCAGGGCATTGTCATGGAATGCTTCGGCTTTTCCGGGCTGCGCGGCTACAATACCGGCGGCACCGTCCATTTCGTGATCAACAATCAGGTCGGCTTCACCACCAGCCCGCAATTCGCGCGCTCGTCGCCATATTGCTCGGACATCGCCAAGATGGTCCAGGCGCCGATCCTGCACGTCAACGGCGACGATCCCGAAGCCGTGACCTTCGCCTGCAAGGTCGCCACCGAGTTCCGCGCACGTTTCAAGCGCGACGTCGTAATCGACATGTGGTGCTATCGCCGCTTCGGCCACAATGAGGGTGACGAGCCGGGCTTCACCCAGCCGCTCATGTACGAGGAAATCCGCAAGCACCCGCCGGTGTCGAAGATCTATGCCGATCGCCTGATCGCGCAGGGCCAGATCGAGCCGGACTGGCTTGAGAAGACCGAAAGCGAATTCGTCGCCTATCTCGAAGGGGAATTCGAGGCGGGCAAGAGTTACAAGGCCAACAAGGCCGACTGGTTCGAAGGCGAATGGGCCGGGCTCGCCGCGCCGCGCGAAGCGGTATCCGAACGCCGCGCGGCGGCGAGCGGCGTCGAACGCGAGAAGCTGGATGCGGTCGCCAAGCTGCTCACCACGGTTCCCGCGGGCCTCACGATCCACAAGACGCTCGCCCGCATTCTCGAAGCCAAGCGCGGCATGTTCGAAAGCGGCGAAGGATTTGACTGGGCGACAGCCGAAGCGCTCGCCTTTGGCACCTTGTTGCAGGAAGGCTATCCGGTCCGTTTGTCCGGCCAGGATGTCGGCCGCGGCACGTTCAGCCAGCGCCATCAGGTCTGGGTCGATCAGACCGACGGCCATAAATATATCCCGCTGACCGAACTCGACCGCCGTTTCCAGGTGCTCGACAGCCCGCTCAGCGAGTTCGGCGTGCTCGGCTTCGAATATGGCTATGCCGGCCAGTCGCCCAAGACGCTGGTCCTGTGGGAAGCGCAGTTCGGCGACTTCGCCAACGGCGCGCAGGTGATGATCGACCAGTTCATCGCGGCCGGCGAATCCAAATGGCTGCGCGCCAACGGGCTCGTGATGCTGTTGCCGCACGGATATGAAGGCCAGGGTCCGGAGCATAGCTCGGCCCGCCTGGAGCGTTATCTGCAGCTGTGCGCCGAGGATAATATCCAGGTCGCCAATTGCACCACGCCAGCCAATTATTTCCATATCCTGCGCCGCCAGATGCTGCGCAATTTCAGGAAGCCATTGATCATCATGACGCCAAAGTCGCTGCTGCGGCACAAGGCGGCGGTGTCGACGATCGACGAATTCCTCGGCGACAGCCATTTCAAGCGCATTCTGAGCGATCCGAATGCGCCGGTCGACGACAAGGTGAAGCGCCTCGTTCTGTGCTCGGGCAAGGTCTTCTACGATCTCGCCGAGGCGCGCGATGCGGCGGGCGATACGGGCACGACGATCGTTCGGATCGAACAGCTCTATCCGTTCCCATCCGACGCGCTCGCGCTCCGCATCGGTCGCATGGCCAATCTCGAAACGATCGTCTGGGCCCAGGAAGAGCCGAAGAATAACGGCGCCTGGTCGTTCGTCGAATGCCTGATCGAGGAAGCGGCCAAGGCTGCCGGCAAGGCGATCCGCCCGGTCTATGCGGGCCGCAAGGCGTCCGCCTCTACCGCCACCGGCTTCATGAAGAAGCACACCAGCCAGCAGGCGGCGCTTGTCGCCGAGGCGCTTGGCCACGAACCTAAAGCATAAGGAAGACCAATGGCGACCGACGTTATCGTCCCGACGCTGGGCGAATCGATCACTGAGGCGACCCTGGGCCAGTGGCTCAAGCAGCCGGGCGACGCGGTGAAGGCCGACGAGCCGATTGCGAGCCTTGAGACCGACAAGGTCGCGGTCGAGGTCAATGCGCCCACCGCCGGCGTGCTCGCCGAGCATGTCGCGAGCGAAGGCGACACCGTCTCCGTCGGCGCGGTGATCGCGCGGATCCAGGAAGGCGCTTCGGCCGCCACCGCCGCGACGCCCGCGGTCGAGGATCGTACCGCGGTCGGCAAAGCGGAAGCTGCGGCCCCGGCCGAGCCCGCCGCCGCGCCCGCGGGTCAGGCGACCCCGGCCGGTTACGGCAATCATGACGAAGCGGCCGAGGGCGGTCTGGGAGGCCAGACGCTCTCTCCGTCGGTGCGCCGCGCGGTGCTGGAGCATGGAGTCGATCCCTCGAAGATCAAGGGCACCGGCAAGGACGGCCGCATCACCAAGGACGACGTGATCGAAGCCGCGAAGACCCAGCCGGCCGCGGCCAAGGCTGCCGCGCCCGTACCGAGCGTCTCAGCCCCGGCGGTATCGTCGGGCGGCGGCCGCAAGGAAGAGCGCGTGCGTATGTCGCGCCTGCGCCAGACTGTCGCGAAGCGCCTCAAGGAAGCGCAGAACACCGCCGCCATGCTGACGACGTTCAACGACGTCGACATGACCGAGGTGATCGCGGCGCGCGCCAAATATAAGGACCTGTTTGAGAAGAAGCACGGCGTTCGCCTGGGCTTCATGGGCTTCTTCGTGAAGGCCGCCTGCCAGGCGTTGCGCGATATCCCGTCGGTCAATGCCTCGATCGAGGGCGAAGAGATCGTCTATCACGATTATGCCGACATCTCGGTCGCGGTCAGCGCCCCCAATGGCCTGGTCGTGCCGGTCATCCGCGACGCGCAGGAGATGTCGGTCGCCACGATCGAAAAAACGATCGGCGACTTCGGCAAGCGCGCCAAGGACGGCACGCTCAAGATGGATGAGATGAAGGGCGGTACCTTCACCATCTCCAACGGCGGCGTGTTCGGTTCGCTGATGTCGACCCCGATCATCAATCCACCGCAGTCGGCCGTGCTCGGCCTGCACCGGATCGAGGAACGCCCTGTCGTCCGCAACGGCCAGGTCGTCGTCCGTCCGATGATGTATCTCGCGCTCAGCTACGACCACCGCCTGATCGACGGCCGCGAGGCAGTGACTTTCCTGGTCGCGCTCAAGAATGCGATCGAGGACCCGACGCGCCTGCTGATCGACCTGTAAGTTTCACCCGAAATACCTATCTCGGCGATAGGATGGCGCCCCTTAGTGCCCGGGGCGAACGGAGTTCGTAATGGCTGACTATGATTTCGACGTGCTGGTGATCGGCTCAGGCCCCGGCGGCTATGTTGCGGCGATCCGCGCGGCACAGCTCGGGCTGAAGACGGCGTGCGCGGAAAGTCGTGAGACGCTCGGCGGCACCTGCCTCAACGTCGGCTGCATCCCGTCCAAGGCGATGCTGCACGCGTCCGAACTTTACGACGAAGCCGCCAACGGCGCGCTCGCCAAGCTCGGCGTCAAGATCGATAAGATGAGCCTCGATCTCGAGACGATGCACGACCAGCGCAAGGACGCGGTCAAGCAGCTCACCGGCGGCATCGAATATCTGTTCAAGAAGAACAAGGTCGAATGGCTAAAGGGGCTGGCGACCTTCCAAGACGCGCGTAGCGTCAACGTCGGCGACCGTATCGTCACCGCCAAGAATATCGTGATCGCGACCGGTTCGTCGGTCACGCCCCTGCCGGGTGTCGCGATCGACCAGAAGGTGGTCGTCGATTCGACCGGCGCGCTCGAGCTCGAGAAGGTGCCCGGCCACATGGTGGTGATCGGCGGCGGCGTGATCGGTCTCGAACTCGGCTCGGTCTGGCGTCGTCTCGGCGCAAAGGTCACCGTGGTCGAATATCTCGACCAGATCCTGCCCGGCATGGACGGCGAGGTCCGCAAGGAATCGAACAAGATCCTCAAGAAGCAGGGCCTCGAGTTCAAGCTGTCGACGAAGGTCACCAAGGTCGAGGCCGGCAAGAAGGGCGCGACGCTCACGATCGAGCCCGCCGCGGGTGGCACTGCCGAGACGATCGAGGCGGACGTGGTTTTGGTCTCGATCGGGCGCCGCGCGAATACCGAAGGACTGGGCCTCGACAAGGCTGGCCTGGCTACCAACCCGCGCGGCCAGATCGACATCGATCATGATTTCGCAACCAAGGTCGCCGGCATCTGGGCAATCGGCGACGTCGTTCCCGGCCCGATGCTCGCGCACAAGGCCGAGGACGAAGGCATTGCGGTGGCCGAGAATATTGCGGGCCTGACCGGCATCGTGAACCACGATGTCATCCCGAGCGTGGTCTACACCTCGCCCGAGATCGCCGGCGTCGGCTTGACCGAGGAGCAGGCCAAGGAGCGCGGACCGGTCAAGGTCGGCAAGTTCCCGATGCTCGCCAACAGCCGTGCCAAGACCAATCACGAGCCAGACGGCTTCGTGAAGGTGATTGCGGACGCGGACAGCGATCGCGTGCTCGGCGTGTGGTGCATCGCCAGCGTCGCGGGCACGATGATCGCACAGGCAGCCCAGGCGATGGAATTCGGCGCGACCAGCGAGGATATCGCCTACACCTGCCACGCCCATCCGACGCACAGCGAGGCGATCAAGGAAGCGGCGATGGCGGTGCAGGGCAAGCCGATCCACATCTGATCGGCGGAGGCTGGCCCCTTCGTGCGGATTGTTCTTCATGCCGGGCTTGCCCGGCCGTGGGGAGTCAGCCGGACAGCGCCGCGCGAGCCTTCGTCACTGCCTTCGCGGCATCGCCACTGAATTCCACGTCGGGCGGTCCGGCGCCCTGCATCACCAGCAGGCGGCCGACAGGAGGCCGCGCCCCGGCTATATGCACTGCTGCACCATGTTTACGCACGTCGCGCGCGAAGCTGGCAATCATCGCCGCGGCGGTTGAATCCAGTACCGGCACACCCGCAAGGTCGAGCACATAGGCCTTCGGATGCTCGCCGATCCTGTCCAGCGTCGCCGCTACCGCGCCTACCGCGCCGAAGAAGAATGCGCCCGATATCCTGTAGACCACCACATCCCGGTCGCGCACTTGGGCCGGATCGTAACGTGCGCGCGCGCCGTTCGCCCCGTCCGCCCGGTCATCCTCGGCAAGTACGGTGGGATGCTCGATCTCCACGGCATGCGCCATGCGGTGGAGAAACAGCAGCGCACCGATGCCGAAACCGACCAATATGCCCTCGGTCAGGTCGCGGAAGATCACCAGCAGGAAGGTCGTAAGCAGAACGACTGCGTCTCCGCGCGATGCGCGAAGCAGAATTGCGAATTCGTGCTTTTCCGCCATGTTCCAGGCAACCACCGCGAGCACGCCGCCAAGCGCCGCAAGGGGAATGGCGCCCGCCAATGGCGCGGCGACGCTGAGGAAGGCGAGCAATATCAGCGAGTGGAACATGCCGGCCAAGGGCCCTCGCGCGCCGGCCCGCACGTTGGTGGCCGTGCGCGCGATCGTCCCCGTGACGCAGATACCGCCGAACAGCGCCGAAGCGATGTTCGCGGCCCCCTGCGCGACGAGTTCGCAGTTCGAGCGATGGCGCCGGCCGGACATGCTGTCCGCCACGACCGCGGACAACAAGCTCTCGATCCCGCCCAGCAGGGCGAAGGACAGGGCCGCGGGCAGCATTTCGCTGATCCGCGCGGGGCTCAGGTCGGGCAGGCGCGGTGCGGGCAAGGAACGCGGGATGCCTCCGAAACGGGTTCCGATCGTCTCTACCGGTAGTCCCAGGCTCCAGGCGGCAAAGCCGGCTGCGGCGACCGCGATGAGAAAGCCGGGCCAATGTGGACGCAACCGCCGCAGCGCGACGATGATCGCGATCGATCCGACGGCCACCGCGACCGCCGCCGGCGTGAGCGTCGGCAGCGCGCGGGACAGCGCGATGATCTTGGGCAAAATGGGGCCCGGCTCCTTGCCCGACAGGGTCAGGCCGAGCAGCTCCTTGAGTTGGCTGGCAAAGATGATGACGGCGATGCCGGACGTGAAGCCGACCGTCACCGGGTAGGGAATATATTTGATGAACGTCCCGAGGCGCAGGAAACCCACCGCAAGGAGGATCATCCCGGCAAGCAATGTGGCGACGATCAAACCATCCACACCGTGCTGCGCGACGGTTGCCGCCACCAGCACGATGAAGGCGCCCGCCGGACCTCCGATCTGGAAACGGCTGCCGCCGAGTGCGGACACCACGAAACCACCGACAATTGCCGTATAGAGCCCGCGATCGGGCGTGACGCCGGATGCGATGGCGATAGCCATCGACAGCGGCAACGCGACGATCGCGACGGTGAGACCGGCGAACATGTCCGCCTTAAGGTCGGTCAAAGCGTATCGCTCACGAAGCACGGTCACCAATTTCGGTGTGAAGAGCTCCACAAATCCCGGTCGTGAAATGCCTGCCCGTGCAACCATGACAATTCCGCCCATCTGCCATTCAAGCGGCGGGATCGTCGGAATCCGGCGGTCGCGTCGCGGAGTTCGGATCAGGAGCCGCCGACCGGCCTCGTTCCTTTAAGACGTACGCCGCGCCCGCCATGCTCGCTCGGCGCACCCTCGCCGATCAGCATGATGCCGGCCCGATCCAATGCCTCGACCACCTTGGTCAGCGTGTCGATCACGCCCCGTACATTGCCGTCGCTGGCCTCCATCCGCTGGATGGTCGGCAGCGATACGCCAGACATTTCGGCGAGCTGGCGCTGGTCGATCGCGAGCAAAGCTCGTGCCGCACGCATCTGCCCCGCCGTGATCATGGGAATCCCCGCTTCAGGGTAGCCATATAACAAATATGCATAGCCATGTTCAACATATCAGAATGCAGGTCTGAAGATGCAGTCGCGCTGCCGTTGCGATATTGGTCCGCAACCAAATACGTGACGGCTCGTAATCCCACTGTTCATGGAGGGCCTGAACCGTGAAGCGACCTATCACCAAGCTTTCGCCGGCGGCTGCCAGCCTGCTATTGTTGGCATGCGCGGAGCGGACACCCCGCCTCCCGACGAACGCACTCGACCAGGCCGCAGCCTGCGGGGTGGTCGCGGCGGCGAGCGAACGTGAGGCCGCTGGCGCAAAGGGCGAACTTCCCGCCGACGCGCAGGCGCGCATCCTCCATTTCGCGATGCTCTATGCCGCGACTGGCAAGGCACTCGACCAGGACAAGGTCAACGCCGTGTCGAAAAGGATGCCGGATCTGTTCGACCAGACGGTCCGGGGCGATTGGCACGCGCTGCGGCCGGCTTGCGCGGCTGCTTTCCCGGCGAGCCAGATCAAGCAGCCGACGCTTCCCGCCAAGCCGCTCGACGCAATGCTCCAGTGCGAGGCACTTGCCGAATTCCTACGCAAGGCGCTGGCCGATCAAGGTTCGACCTATGGTGAAGCCGCCAATGCTTATGGTGCGTTCATCGAGAAGCTCGATCCGAAGATGAGCGCCGCGCTACGCGCCGCGGGATTGCGTGGAGCAGACGCGTTGCGCGCCAAAAAGCTCAAAGCCGTGGCAGCTGCGGCGAAACTGGGCCAGCCGCCGGCCGTGATGGATTCCTGCGAAAAAACCTATGCGGCCTGAAAGAAAGGGGCCGGGTTCCCGGCCCCTTCTCCCTACCTGCACTTGACCTCGTTCTGATCGATCGACTTGCCCGCGAGCGCACCGAGCGCGCCGCCAATCAGCGTGCCGGCCGTGCGATGGCGTCCGCCGTCAATGATATTGCCCAGGATGCCGCCACCCGCCGCGCCGATGATCAGCCCGGTCGTGCCGTCGCTGCGTTTGCAATAATAACGTCCGTCCGACCCTCGATAGACCTGGTCGTTCGAGGTCAGCACGCGCTCCTGATAACGATCGTCGTCGCGATAATAACGCGAGGCGTCATAGTTGGTCGCATAGGGATCCGCACCCGGCGGAGGTGGTGGGACGTAGCGGCTGTGGTCGGCGCGCGCGATCGCGTAATAGCGGTCATGCTCGGCCTGATAGCGGGCCGTCTCGGCGCGATAGCGTTCCTGCGCATAGTCCCAGCGGCGCTGGTCCTCGCTGCTTTGCGCGGCCAGAGGTCCGGCGAGCGCAGCCGTGGCGACGAGAGCGGTTATGATCTTTTTCATCCCATTCCTCCTTGGGTCTGCGGGACGGGTAACGCGCGTCGCCTGAACCGGCTGCGAACGGTGATTACAGGTTCGGTTCAGGCTTCGGCTAAGTCCATGCGCTGCCCCAGCACCTGATAGGCCATCACCGCGCACGAAATGGCGGCGTTGAGGCTATCGGCCTTGCCCAGCATCGGGATCTTCACCCGCAGGTCGCAGGCGGCGGCGTAATCGGCGGGCAGGCCCTGCGCCTCGTTGCCGACCAGCAGGAAGGTGGGAGCCTGATAGTCCGGCCGGCGATAATCCTCGCTCGCCTCAAGGCTGAGGCCGACCAACTGGCCGGGGCCGGAGCGCAGCCAGGGCAGGAATTCCTCCCAGCGCGCCTGCGCGATCTGCTGGGTGAAGAGCGCGCCCATGCTCGCGCGCACCGCCTCTACCGAAAAGGGGTCGACGGTATCGTCAATCAGGATCAGCCCGCCCGCGCCGACCGCGTCGCCGGTGCGCAGCATCGTCCCGAGATTGCCGGGATCGCGCATTGCCTGCGCCACCAGCCAGATGCCGGACCGGCTGCGGTCGATCCGCGCGACGCCCGTGTCGAACTGGCGATAGACGCCGAGCACGACCTGCGGATTGTCCTTGCCCGAAAGCTTGTGGAGGATGTCGCGGCTGGTCTCGATCGCCTCGCCGCCTTTGGCTTCGACCGCCGCGCTCAGCCGTCGGACGATCGGATGCTGTGCGCTGTCGGCGGCGAAGAACAGATATTCGGGCAGCACGCCCGTTTCCTCCGCCTCGGCCAGGATGCGCAGCCCCTCGGCTAGAAACAGCCCTGCCTCGCGGCGGTGACGCTTCTCGCGCAGGTTGCGGACCCGCTTGACCAGCGGATTGGAGAAAGCGGTGATTTCGCGCGGCATCAGGTGGCTCTACCCGCCCCGACGCCGCGCGAAAAGGTCAGCGGCGATGGCGTTCCTGGATGGTCGGCGCCTGCGGGGCCTGGCCATTCTTGGGAGGCGGCGGGATGGTGATGCGCACATCTTCACCCGAGCGACCCGGGAAACCCGTGAACATCGCTTCCACCAGGTTGGGCACGATGTGCGGCAGCGACTGGTCGGTCGAGCGCGCGCTGGCCTTGCCTTCGAACAAGGTCTGCCCGTCGCTCGCGCGGCGGATCTTCATGTCGAGACGGCTGATGAAGTAGGTATAGCTGCTGATGTCGGGATAGCCGAACGGATCGTACCAGAAGGGATCGTCCCAACCATAATAGAAGCCGCGGCCATAGACCGCGCGGCCGTGCAGGCGGATCGGCCGGCGATAGCCGACGCCCCAGGCGCCATAGGGACCCCAGCCCCAGGCCGGCCCGATGCCGGGTGTGGTCACAACCTCGGTGTGGCCGTTATCGACGCCATAATCCATTGTGACGACAAGGCTCGACTGGCCAGGCTCGCCCTGACGGTAGCCAAGCGCGGTGAGGCGCGCCGCAACCTGCTGGGCGTAGGTCTGGAACTCGATGCCACCTTGCAGGCGCGGATCGGAGGCCTGGACGACGAAGGTCTGGCCGGACGGCGGCGGCATCATCTGAAAGCGGGAGACATTGGCTTGGAAGGATTGGGCGCAGCCGCCCGCGAGCAGAAAGGCTGCCGGAGCGACGAAGGTTAGGATTTTGCGGCGAAAAGACATGGGAAACGTCCTGTACTAGCTCGGGTTGAGCTAAGCCTTTGTCACTGAACCGCGATTGAACGTTTCGCACAAGCGACGAGTTGCCGCTTTTGCGCCGAAACGAATATCACCGCTCAGAGACCCATCGCCGCATAGGCGGCCTTTAGCGTCGGTGTTGCTACCGAGCGCGCCTTTTCCGCCCCGACCGCCAGGAGGCGATCCAGTTCGGCGGGCCCGTGCTGCAACTCGGCCAGCCGCGTACCGATCGGGCGAAGCGTTTCGACCGCCAGTTCCGCCAATGCCGGCTTGAACGCACCGAAGCCTTGGCCCGCGAAGCGCGCGAGCACGTCGGCTACGCTCTCGTCGGCCAGCGCGGAATAGATGGTGACCAGGTTTTTGGCCTCGGGCCGGCCATCGAGCTCCGCCGGATCAGCGGGCAGAGGTTCGGGATCGGTCTTCGCCTTGCGGACCTTCTGCGCGATCAGGTCGGGATCGTCGTTCAGGTTGATCCGGCTCATGTCCGACGGATCGGACTTGGACATCTTTGCGGCGCCGTCGCGCAGGCTCATGATCCGCGCCGCGGCCGGCGGGATGGTCGGCTCGGGCAGGACGAACAGGTCCGTATTATAATCCGCGTTGAACTTGGCCGCGATATCGCGCGCCAGTTCGAGGTGCTGCTTCTGGTCGTCGCCGACCGGCACATGCGTCGTCTTGTACAGCAGAACGTCCGCCGCCTGGAGCACCGGGTAGGTGTAGAGCGCGACCGAGGCGCCCTCGCGATTCTTGCCGGATTTGTCCTTGAACTGCGTCATGCGGTTGAGCCAGCCGACCCGCGCGACGCCGTTCAAAAGCCAGGCGAGTTCGCTGTGCGCGGGCACGTCGCGCTGGCGGAACAAGGTCGCTCGCGCCGGATCGACGCCGCACGCGATCAGCGCCGCGGCCATTTCCCGGATCGCGCGCGCCAGCTCCGCCGGCTCTTGAAACTGGCTGATCGCGTGCAGGTCGGCGAGGAAGAAGAAGCATTCGCCCGCCTCGGCCTCATCCTGCATCCGCACCCAGTTGCGGATCGCCCCCAGGTAGTTGCCGAGATGGAGGTTGCCCGTGGGCTGGATGCCGGAGACGATGCGCATGATCAGCGCGCCTTCGGGCAGCGGACCCGGAACGTCAAGCGCCGCCGCCGGTGAGGGCGGCGGCGCACGCGGCCGAAGCCTTGATTACCAGGGCTTGGTCTTTGTTTTGGTCTTGGTTTTGGTCTTGCCCGTCACCGGATCGGTGGTGGTCTTCTGGACGGTGGTGGTGGATGCCGGGATCGCCGGGTCGCCCGTCGTAACGGTGGTGCTTGCCGCAACCGGCGCGGCCGGGTCGGCCGTAGTGGTCACCGTCGTTGCCGCCGGCGCCGCGGGATCAGCCGTGGTTGTGACCGTGGTCGATGCCGGGGGGACCGCCGGATCGGCCGTGGTGGAAACCGTGGTGTGGGTGGTGCCCGTCACCGGATCCGGGGTCGAGGTGGTGGTGGTCGTCGTCTGTGCGATCGCGGCTGACGCCAGCGTCATCGCAGCTCCGATCATGAGGATACGCATATATACTCTCCTAGTTGCAGTCCCAGCGCAGGTGAGGAACGCAACAAGGGCCGTTCGGTGCCTTAATCCCAGGTTCAGGCGCTGGCGGCGCGGCGGCGGAGCAGCAACTTGACGTCATCCATCGCGAAGGCGCCGGTGGCGAAGCTGGCCAGAAAATAGACGATTGCGCCGCCCGAGCAGAGCACGGCCAAAGCCGCCACGCGGATCAGGAATCCGCGCGTAAGATAAGGATCGGCGTACGGGCCGAGCAGGAACAGCACCCCGCCCATCATCAACGCCGCGAGCAGCAGGCGCGGTATCCGTCGCCGCAACTGCGCGTCGGGCGCGAAATGACCGCGCTTGCGGAGGGTGAAATAAAGCATCGCCACGTTCACGCTGGACGATATGGCGGTTGCCAGTGGCGGCCCGTTTATGCCGATCGTCGGAATCAGAACGAGGTTGAGCACGATGTTCACCCCGACCGAGATGATCGCGTAACGCACCGGCGTGCGGGTGTCGGAACGGGCATAGAAACCCGGCGTGAGCACTTTGACCAGCACGTAAGAGGGGAGGCCGAGGGAAAAAGCGCTCAGCGCCCAAGCGACGCGGATCGTGTCGGTCGGTTTGAATGCGCCATGCTGGAAAATCCCGCGCACCAGCGGCTCGGATGCGAAGATGAAAGCCGCCGTCGCCGGTAAGGTCAGGAACAACGCGAGTTCCAGACCGCGATTTTGCGTCTCCATCGCCTCGGCCTCGCGCCCGCTGCTCAGCAGGCGCGACACGGTCGGGAGAAGGACGGTGCCCAGCCCGATGCCGATCATGCCGAGCGGGAGTTGATTGAGCCGATCCGCATAGTTGATCGCGGAGATCGAGCCCGCGGCAAGCACATAGCCAGCCAGAGATGTCGAAACCAGCAGATTGATCTGAGACGCGCCCGCGCCGGCGGCGGCGGGCAGGATCAGCTTGATCAGCCGACGGACCTCGTCATCCAGACGTGGCCGCTTCAATTTCATGCTGAGGCCGGCTCGCCGGCAGGCGAAGACGAGCCAGCCGAGTTGGAGCGCGCCGCCCACCGGAATCGAAATCGCCTGCGCACGTGCCGTCTCGTAGGGGTTGTGGCCGTGGAAGAAGAGCAGCGCGCTCACCATCGCAATGTTGAGCAAGGCCGGGGCGGCGGCGTTGACCCAATATTTGTCGATCGAATTGAGGATGCCGCCGAGCAGTGATGCCAGGCTGATCAGCATCAGATAGGGGATGGTTATCCGCGAAAGCAGGACCGCAAAGGCGAATTGCGCGTCTGTGGGCTGCTGCTCGTGAAAACCCCCCGCAAGCGCCCAGGTGAGCGGCCAGGCGGCGAGGATCATCAGCACGGTCATGCCGAGCAGCAGCGGGAACAGGACCGCCAGCGCCAGCTCCGCAAAGCGCAGGCCGGCCGAAATCTCGCCATTTTCGGCAACCTTGCGGTTGAACATCGGGATGAAGGCGGCGTTGAACGCGCCTTCGGCAAACAAGGCGCGGAACATGTTGGGCAGACGGAACGCCACGTAGAAGGCGTCGGACGCGAAGCTCGCGCCGATATATGTCGCCTGCAACGTGTCACGTGCGAGCGCGAGCACGCGGCTAACCAAAGTCAGCCCACCTACCGATCCCAAAGACCGGACGAGGCCCATGTTTAAACCGTCGCCCCGGCGAAGGCCGGGGCCTCAGGAAATGAAGGGATTCCGTTGCCGCCTGAGATCCCGGCCTTCGCCGGGATGACGGAGACGTTCGTCACTCGTCAGGCCTGGCCGGCAGGCTCGTTTTCGGCGAGCTGGGTGGCAGCCTGAGCCTGCTGCAGATACATCGCCCCGAAATCGATCGGGTCGAGCAGCAAGGGCATGAAATTGCCGTCGCGCGTGACGTCGGCGACGATCCGGCGCGCGAACGGGAAGAGCAGGCGCGGTGCTTCTGCGTAGAGGAAGGGCGACAGCGCCTCGGCCTCGACGTTGCGCGCGCCGAACAGGCCCGCATAAACCAGTTCGACCGCGAAGATGGTCGAGCCGGCATCGCCCTGAGCGCGCACTTCGATCTTCATAGACACTTCGTGAACGTCATCGGCGACCGGCGCGACCGAGATGTGGAACTGCACATCGATCTGCGGCTGGACCTGCTGCTGGTAGATGCCCGGCGCGTTCGGATTCTCGAACGACAGGTCCTTCACATATTGCGCAATCATGCCGATCTGGGGCGCGGTGTCCGCACCGTTGGGCTGGGGGCCTTCGGGCGCTGCGGTGGGGGTCTCGTCGGCCATGGCGTCTGTTATCCGTCCTAAATGTCTTGGAGCGGGCCGATCCTCATCGCAGCCCGCGGCCGGCAAGCCGCTAGCAGCCCCGTCCGCCAAGGGCAATGCGGAACCCGGGCGGCACGCGGCGAGTCTAGCAGGTGCCGGTCGGTTTGCAGATCGGTCCCTTGCGCCCTATGTAGGGAGCACTATGGGAGGTTCGGTGACCACGTTGATCGTTCTCGCGCTCGTTTTCGTCTTCGTCGCGCTTCGCCTATGGAGCGTGCTGGGGCGGCGCACGGGCCACGAACAGACTTTGGTCAAACCGGAAAGCGTGCCGACCGTCCGCGGCGTGTCGCTGAAGACGCCGGAGGCGGATCGCGCCCCGGCCCTGGGGCAGGAGCCGACCCCCTCGGCGAGCGCGGCCTCGGGCCTGCGCGCGATCGCGGCGGCCGATTCTCAATTCGACGTTGCCCGTTTCGTCGAGGGTGCCAAAGCCGCCTATGGCATGGTGCTCGAAGCGTATTGGAAGGGCGACCAGGATTCGCTCGACAAGATGGTCGATCCGGAGGTCGCGCACAGCTTTGCGCACGCGATCCACGAGCGGGAGGAAGCGGGCGAGACGCTCGACAACCGCCTCATTTCGATCGAGCAGGCCCAGATTGAGGATGCGCACATCGATAACGGCGTGGCGCACATCCGCATCCGCTTCGATGCGGATGTGGCGGCGGTAACGCGCGACCGCGAGGGCAATGTGATTGCCGGATCGATGAGCGACGCGGTTCCCACGCACGACGTCTGGACGTTCAGCCGTCCGATCAAGTCGCCCAATCCCAACTGGATGCTCACCGAGACCGACGAAGCGGCCTGACCCCATCGTGCGGGGAGGCTCCATCCGGCTAGGATTCGTGCTTGCCGCGACTGTTCTTGTCGCCGCCTGCTCGACCACGCCGCATCGTGCGCCGCACGGCGAAACGCCGCCCCCCGAGCGTCCCCAGCCCAAGCCCGCCGAACCGCCCAAGCCGCCGGCACCCCGCAACGCGATCGAGGCGGGCATTTCCGCAGGCCCACCCGTCTCCGCACTGGATTTGTCCGCCGACCAAGCGGGCGCCGCGCGCGATGCTTTCCTGGCGTCGTGCCGCTCGCTCCTGAAGCGCAAGGACCTGACCGGTCTCACCCAGCCGACCGACTGGGCGCCAGCCTGCACCGCCGCGGCCGTGCCGGGAAGCGATCCGGTTGCCTTCTTCCAGAGCCAGTTCGAGACGCTTTTGGTCGGAAACGGCGCCTTGTTCGCGACCGGCTATTATGCGCCGGAGATCGAGGGCTCTCGCACCCACGATGCCGGTTACGACGTACCCGTCTATCGCCGCCCGCCCGATCTGGTGGAGATGGACAGCGGCGTGGCAGCCGGCGGGCCGCCTACCGGCAAGAAGGTGCGCGGCCGGATGCAGGACGGCCTGTTCGCGCCTTATTACGATCGCGCCGCGATCGACGCGGGCGCGCTTGCCAATCAGGGACTGGAGATCGCCTGGGTGCAGGATCCGGTCGAATTGTTCTTCCTGGAGATACAGGGGTCGGGCCGTCTCCATCTACCCGACGGCACCTATCTGTGGATCGGCTACGATACACAGAACGGTTATAATTATACCGGCATCGGCAAGGTGATGCGCGACCGCGGGCTGATCGGCCCGAACACGACCTATGCGACATCGATGCAGGGCATAAAGGCCTACCTCGCCGACCATCCCGACGAGCGCCAGGCGCTGATGGAGGAGAATAAGAGCGTCGTCTTCTTCCATGAATTGCCGGGCGGAGCACCTTTGGGCGCGATGGGCGCGCCGGTGGTGGGCCATGTCAGCGTCGCGGCCGATCCGGCCTTCACGCCGTTGGGGGCCCCGCTCTGGCTGTCGGCCGATCACCCTGAGGTAACTGGCCTGTGGGTGGCGCAGGATACGGGCGGGGCGATCAAGGGCGCGAACCGGGTCGATACCTATTGGGGCGCCGGCGTGATCGCGGCGATTACAGCGGGCGGCATGTCGGCGCATGGCCAGATGCTGATCCTGGTTCCGCGCGGGACGCTCGCCAAATTGCAGCCACTATTGATCCAGCAGCAGACGAATGCCGCCGGGGCCCCGGCTCAGCGCTGAGGAACGCGCGCTGTGGGCGCGCGTGGCGGCCACCGTAAAGCCTATCGAGGGTAAGTCGGTGGATGCCGTCGACATCCCACTGGATGGCCTCGCGCCTCCGCTCAGACATAAGCCGATCGCGGGCGGCCTGCCGCAGCCCAAGCCGGCGCGGCTCAACGAGCCCGCGCCGGCGGACACGCTCGATGGTGGCTGGGATAGGCGGTTGCGCAAGGGCGCGGTCAATCCCGATCGCACGATCGACCTTCACGGGCACACGCTCGCGACCGCAGCCAACGCGCTCGAACATGCGTTGGCGCGTGCCGTCGCCGACGATATCCGCATATTGCTGGTCGTAACCGGCAAGCCGCCCAAGCCCGACGCCAAAGGACGCGGGCTGATCCGCGCCAATATCGGCATCTGGCTCGGCAGTTCAGGCTATCGCGACCGCATCGCCGCGGTCCGCAACGCGCATCCGCGCCACGGCGGTACGGGTGCGCTTTACGTGATCCTCAGGCGAAAACGCGGCGAATGATGCTTTCGTAAATGTCGGTAAGCGCGTGCAGATCGGGGATCGCGACCGCTTCGTCCAATTTATGCATCGTGGCATTGATCAGCCCGAACTCGACCGTTGGCGCGAGATTCGACAGAAAACGGGCGTCCGACGTGCCCCCGGTGGTCGAATATTCGGGCGTCACGCCGGTCACTTGCTGGATCGCGTCACGCACCAGGGCAGATAAATCACCCGGCGGCGTGAGGAACGCCTCGCCCGAAATCCGAGCGGTCACGCGCGCGTTGGGGGCTTCCTCGGCGACGATCTTCTCGATCATGGCCACCAGATCGGGCCCGTTTTGCATGTCGTTGAAGCGGATATTGAGCCGCGCGCGCGCCGTTCCGGGGATGATATTGGTGGCAGCATTGCCCGTATCGACGTCGGTCACCTCAAGATTCGAGGGCTGAAACCAGTCATTGCCCTGATCGAGTTCAAGCGCGGACAGGCGCGAAACGATCCGCGCAAGTGCCGGAATCGGGTTATCGGCGAGATGCGGATAGGCGACGTGGCCCTGATTGCCCGGCACTTCGATCCAGATATTGACCGATCCGCGCCGCCCGATCTTGATCGTGTCGCCCAATCGCGCCGACGAGGTCGGTTCGCCGACAAGGATCATATCGGGCTGATGGCCCTGGGCCTTCATCCATTCGATGATCGCGACGGTGCCGTGCGTGGCGGGGCCTTCCTCGTCGCCGGTGATGATCAAGGCCAATGTGCCCTTGTGATCCCGCACGCGCTTGGCGGCAGCAGCGAAGGCGGCAAGCGCGCCCTTCATGTCGACGGCGCCGCGGCCGTAGAGCAGGTCGCCATGAATGTGCGGGGTGAACGCGTCCTCGGTCCAGCCGCCGCCCGGGGGCACGACGTCGCTGTGACCGGCAAAAGCGAAGAAAGGCGCGCCGCTGCCCCGGATCGCGAACAAATTCTCGACCGGGCCGTCAGGCGGGCCGCCGTCGGTAAAGCGATGGACCTCGAACCCCTGCGCTTCGAGGACGTAGGTCAGCACATCCTGAGCGCCTGCATCTTCCGGCGTGACGCTGGGGCAGGCGATCAGTTGCTGCGTAAGGGTGACGGGATCAAGCGGCATTGGTCGGGCGGTAGCGTGGCCGCCCGACCTTGCCTAGACTTGCTTATGCCGGGCGACCGCCGCCGGTGCGCTTGACCGCGTTGCGATGCTGGCCGGGCGCTCCCTTGCGCGGGCCGAAGCGGCGCTTGGGCGCGCCGCCCGCGGGACGCTCGCCATCGTGCCGGCGCTGGCCCTGGCCATGACGTTGGCCGTGCGGGCGATCGGGGCGCTCTTCGGACCGGGCCGGCTTGGGCAGCTTGGCCTGTTCGGCGAGGAAATTCTCGGGCAGCGGCACGATCGTCGGGCGCACGCGGGTCAGTTTCTCGATTCCGCGCAGATAAGCGCGCTCGTCATCCGCGACGAACGAGATTGCCATGCCCGTCGCGCCGGCGCGCGCGGTGCGGCCGATACGGTGGACATATTGCTCGGCCACGTTGGGCAGCTCGAAGTTGAACACGTGGCTCACGCCCGACACATCGATGCCGCGCGCGGCGATGTCGGTCGCGACCAGGATCGGCGCACGGCCGGCCTTGAACTCGGCCAGAGCGCGCTCGCGCTGCGGCTGGCTCTTGTTGCCGTGGATCGCGTTGGCGGCGATGCCGGCGGCGGTGAGATGCTTCACCACGCGGTCGGCGCCATGCTTGGTGCGGGTGAAGACCAAAGCGCGGTCGATCGTCTCGCGCTTCAGCGTCAGGGTCAGCAACGCCTGCTTTTCGGCCTGGTTGACGTAGGTGACATATTGCTCGACGCGTTCGGCGGTGGTCGAAGGCGGCGCGACCGAAACCTTGGCGGGGTTGGTCAGGAAGCTGTCGCCCAGATCGGCAATCGTCTTCGGCATGGTCGCCGAGAAGAACAGGGTCTGACGCTTCTTCGGCACCAACTGATGAATGCGCTTCAGCGCATGGATGAAGCCCAGATCGAGCATCTGGTCGGCTTCATCGAGGACGAGGATCTCGACGTCGCGCAAGGTCATCGCGCGCTGGTCGATCAGGTCGAGCAAGCGGCCAGGCGTGGCGACGAGGATGTCGACGCCGCCCGCGAGCTGCCGAATCTGGCGGTTGATCGGCACGCCGCCGAACACGGTCATCACCGACAGGCGGAGATTCTTGCCGTAAGCGGTGAAGCTTTCGGCGATCTGGCTGGCCAGCTCGCGCGTCGGCGCCAGCACCAGCATACGGCAGCCCTTGATCGGGCGCGGCTTGGCGTCGGTGGCAAGGCGATGAAGCGACGGCAACGCGAACGCCGCGGTCTTGCCGGTGCCGGTCTGTGCGATACCGCACAGATCGCGGCCTTCCATCACTACAGGAATGGCCTGCGCCTGGATCGGGGTGGGAATTTCGTAGCCCTTGGCGGCAAGCGCCTGCTGAAGCGGCGCGGCGAGGCCGAGGTCGGAAAATTTGGTCAATTGATGCACTTTCGTGTGCGCAAACAGCCGTCCGGGACGCGGAGCGTCACGAACCGCGGCAAGCGGGTTCATGAGACGACCCGCGTGAAAGGGGAGCCCTTGGCTAACAGCACCTCAAGGGGGGCACGACCCGCTTAAAAGCGGAAGTTCACGCTGCCCAACCGGACGCACGAATGCGTCGGTGCTGGCGGCCATATGGTCTATTGCGGGTGCGAAAGCAAGTGCATGCTCCGTAGGGCGACCAGGTATTTTCCGCGCCGCAGCAATTTCCACCCGTGGCTGGGGCGCGTTTGCGAGGAGCCGAACAGCTATCGACCCCATGTGCGGTCGCGCTAAGATGCTGCAATGACCCGGATCGCCGCCGCCCTCCTCACGCTTCTCGCCACCGCCTCCGCGCAGGCCGCGCTCTCGCCCACCGAAAAGAAAATGGCCACGGCGGTCGATGCGTCTCAGGCACGCGATGTCGCGCTTCTCCAGAAACTGGTCGACCAGAATAGCGGGACGCGCAATTTCGACGGCGTGCGTGCGGTGGCGGCGATGATGCAGGCTGAGCTCGTGCCGCTGGGCTTCACCGTGCGCTGGGTGCCGATGCCCGAAACGGGCCGCGCCGGTCATCTGGTCGCCGAGCATAAGGGCGGCGGCAAGCATATCCTGCTTATCGGGCATATGGACACCGTATTCGAGAAGGACAGCCCCTTCCAGACGATGGTCCGCCGCGGCGAGACGGTCGAAGGGCCGGGCGTCAGCGACATGAAGGGCGGCCTCGTCATCATGGTCTCCGCTTTGCGCGCGATGCAGGCAGCAGGTACGCTCAAGCGTGCCGATATTCGGATCGTGCTGTCGGGCGACGAGGAGAGCGCGGGCCACCCGGTCGAACTGGCGCGCGGCGACATGATCGCCGCCGGCAAATGGGCGGACGCGGCGCTCGAGTTCGAAGGCCTGGCGCAAGAGTATGGCCAGGACGTCGGCTCGATCTCGCGCCGCGGTTCGATCACCTGGACGCTCACCACCACCGGCCATACCGCCCATTCGGCGGGCATTTTCGGCAAGGAAGACGGGTTCGGCGCCAATTATGAGCTTGTGCGGATCGTCGACAGCTTCCGCCGTGAGCTGCGCGAGCCCAATCTTACCTACAGCGTCGGCATCATGCTGGGGGGCGTCACCGCCACGCCGTCGGCCACGACCGAGGAAGCGGTCGGCGGCAGCGCGAAGGGCAAGGCCAACATCATCGCGGGCCAGGGATATGCGACAGGAGATATCCGCGCGCTCTCCAACGACCAGGCGATGCGGATCGAGCAGAAGATGCGCGCGATCGTCGCCGACCATCTGCCCAATACCGGCGCCGAAATCGGCTTCAGCGAGGGCTATCCGGCCATGGCGCCGACCGAAGGCAGCCGGGCGCTGCTCGCGCAGCTCAACGGCGTCAATCACGATCTCGGTCTGCCCGCGATGGGCGAGCTCGACCCGATGCGGCGCGGTGCGGGCGATATCGCCTTCGTCGCGCCTTATACCGACGGGCTGGTGGGGACCGGTGCCGCGGGCAACGGCGCGCACGCGATCGGCGAGACGGCGGATCTCACCAGTTTCCCGCGCCAGGCCAAACGCGCGGCGATCCTGATGACGCGATTGGCCAGGCAGAAATCGGCCAAGCCCTGATTGTTTTCGCGGCCGTCAAATCAGGCCGCGCATTTTGCAATTCGGCCGACTTCGCTCTAGGGGGCACGCGTCGGTGGAACGGCAGGCGAGCGACAAACGTCCTTCCGCGTCCCCAACGATCGCGCAGCGGCAACAGGCACGAAACTGCCGCGGCCTGCGTTATTCCATGACCCTATCCAGCTGAAAGAGTCCGTTTCCTATGCCTCCCTTCAAAGACCCGAGCTTTCAGGATCGCGCCGCCAGCGCCGCCCAGGCGAGGGAACGCGCGCTCGAAAAGCTCCGGGCCAAGCCGCCGATCGATCCCGCGGTGCTTGAGGAGCGCAGGGCCGCACAGGCGCTCCGCGATGCTGCCGTCGCCAAGGCCAGCGAGGAAAAGAAGGCAGCCCGCGAGCAGGCGAAGGCCGAACAGCGCGCCCGCGCTGCGGAGATCGCAGCCGCGAATGCACGGCCGGAACTGACCGAGGCCGAGAAGAAGGCCGCGCGCGACGCCCGCTATGCGGCGCGCAAGAGCCGGGCGGGCCGTTAAAGGTTGATCCCGCTCGAGCTGATCGACACCGCCGATCTGCCCGACGGCGGCACTCTGCGCCTGATGCGGCGTGGGCGGGATTTCATGATCCTGTTCGGCCGCAACGAACTGATGAGCAGCCGCCTGCGTGGTTCGGAAGAGGCGCTCGCGACCTTTTCCTATGAGCGCCTGCCGGGGCGGCCGCACATCCATATGCTGGTCGGCGGGCTTGGCATGGGCTTCACCTTGCGTGCGGCGCTTGGCGTGCTGCCCGCCGATGCCCGCGTGACCGTGGGCGAACTCGTGCCCAAGATCGTCGAATGGGCGCGCGGGCCGCTCGCGCATCTGTTCGACGATAGCCTCGACGATCCACGCGTGGGCATCGAAGTGCGCGATGTCTACGAACTGATTGCCGGATCGCGCGCGACCTATGACGCCATCCTGCTCGATGTGGACAATGGCCCCGACGGCCTGATCCACGCGGCCAACGACCGGCTCTACGGCAAGGAAGGGCTCCGCGCGGCGCACGCGGCGCTCAAGCCGGGCGGTGTGCTGGCCATCTGGTCGGCCTATCCCGACAAGGTCTTCACCGATCGCGTGCGGCGCGCAGGCTTCCAGGTCGACGAACTGAAGGTTCGTGCCACTGGCGGCCGCAAGGGAGCCCATCACGTCATCTGGATGGCGACGCGCAGCTAGAGTCGGGTTCAGCGGCGCTGAACCGTGGCGGCCCGGTGCCGCTTCAGCGAAGCTGAATCAAACCCCATGAGGCTGATAGTTTGGTTAGGGCTCGGCCAAGGTACGGCGCCTTGATCTGACTGCCCCTTCGGCCCACATGGTAGCCATGCTGATCGAGACCGAAACCACGCCCAATCCCGCGACGCTCAAATTCCTTCCCGGCCGCGCCGTGATCGAATCCGGGCCGCCGCGCGATTTCGCGGATGCCGATGAAGCCCGGGCTTCGCCTCTGGCGGAAGCCTTGTTCGGCCTGGGCGATGTCGCTGGCGTTTTCTACGGCCGCGATTTCATTGCGGTGACGGCGGGAGAGGGCGCCGACTGGCGCGATCTCAAGCCGCAGGTCCTGTCGATCCTGCTCGATCATTTCTCGTCGCAGGCGCCCTTGTTCAAGGCAGGCAGCGCGGCCGACATCCACATCGACGACGATGCCGGCCACTGGGCCGAGAATCCCGAGGATGCGGACATTGTCGCGCAGATCAAGGAACTGATCGACACGCGCGTCCGCCCCGCGGTCGCCAATGACGGCGGCGACATCGTCTATCGCGGCTTCGACAAGGGCGTGGTCTATCTGGCGATGCACGGCGCCTGTTCGGGCTGCCCATCGTCGACCGCGACGCTGAAGCAGGGCATCGAGCAACTGCTCAAACATTATGTGCCGGAAGTGACCGAGGTCCGCGCGGCCTGAACTCGCCCGAACGAGGGGAAAAGATTTTGTCTACGCCGCTCAATGACGAGGCGATCGACCGCGTCTTCCGCGCCGCGCGCACCTATAACGGCTATACCGACAAACCCGTGAGCGAGGGCCAGCTCCGCGCGATCTGGGACCTGCTGAAATGGGGCCCGACCTCGGCCAATCAGGAACCGCTCCGTATCGTCTGGTGCGTGAGCCAGGACGCCAAGGACAAGCTTGCGCAATTTTGCTCCGCGCAGAACGCGCCGAAGGTGCAGAAGGCGCCCGTTACGGCCATCCTGGCGATGGACATGGAATTCTACGAGAAGCTGCCCAAGCTGTTTCCCCACGTCGACGCGCGCGCCTGGTTTCTGGGCAACGAAGGTTTGATCCAGGAATCGGCTTTTCGTAATTCGACGCTGCAGGGCGCATATTTCATCGTCGCCGCCCGCATGCTGGGCCTCGACACTGGTCCAATGTCCGGCTTCGATACCGCCAAGGTCAACGAGGCTTTCTTCGCCGGCACCACCTACAAAGCTAATTTCATCTGCTCGCTCGGCCACGGCGACCCGGCGAGCATCTTCGGCCGACATCCGCGTCTCGACTTCGACGAAGCGAACCAGATACTCTGATCCGCATGACGGTGTTGGTGATCGAGACGGCGACCGCCGCCTGCTCGGTGGCGCTGCTCGATGGCGACCGCGTCGTCGCTGCGCGCCACGAGCTTGTCGGGCGCGGTCACGCGGAGCGGCTGGTACCGATGATCGGCGAGGTTCTGGCGGATGCCGGCCAAAATCGTGCCGACCTGATCCAGGTCGATTGCGGGCCGGGCAGCTTCACGGGTATTCGGGTTGGTATCGCTGCCGCACGGGGCCTGGCACTCGCCTGGGGTGTTCCGGTTGCCGGCTTCAGCGCGCTTGCGTTGATCGCGGTGACGGCGAGGGAGGATGTCGGCGTGGCAATTACGGGAGGGCATGGCGAATTGTTCGTCCAGCGCTTCACGCATGCGCCCTTTGCTGCGCTCGATACCCTCCGATCGCTACGTCCCGAGGCGGCTGCTCAAGTAGTTCCGAACGATCTGGTGCTGGGATCGGGCGCCGAGGCACTCGTTGCGGCACGGGGTACGGGGAGGGCGGAAGCGGGTTTCCCCAATGCCGCCGACGTGCGCCTGCTGCCTGCAGAGCTGACCGGTCTCGCACCGACACCCCTATACGGACGCGCCCCCGACGCGAAGATCCCGCAATGAACGTCACGCTGCGCGAGAGCGACGAGCGCGATATCGACCTGCTGATGCAGGTCATGGACAATGCGTTCGATCCGCTGTTCGGAGAGGCGTGGAATGTCGGCCAATGCCTCGGCATCCTATCCTTGCCGGATGTTTGGCTGAGCTTCGCGGAAGACGGGAAGCGTACAGTCGGCTTCGCGCTTAGCCGACTGTTGATCGACGAAGCCGAGCTCCTGCTGCTCGCGGTCGAGCCGCATGCGCGCGGCCATGGCGTCGGCCGCGCGCTGATCGAGCGGACGGTCGTGATCGCTGCGGAGAAGGGCGCGCACCGCCTGTTGCTCGAAGTGCGCGACGGCAATCAGGCGTTCGATCTCTATACGGATGCAGGCTTCGGCGAGATCGGACGACGCCGCGATTATTATCGCGGGCTGGACGGCACCTCGCGCGACGCGCTCACGCTTGCGCGGCCGATCGGCGACCGTTTCGCCTGACGGTCTTCCAACGCCCGTACAAAGCCGGTAGCATTGCGATATGACCCGCTCGATCGACGTTGAGGCGCTTTGCGCAGATAAAGGCCTGCGCATCACCGAGCAGCGCAAGGTGATCGCGCGCGTTTTGTCGGAATCGGAGGACCATCCCGACGTCGAGGCGTTGCACGCGCGCGCGGCGGCGATCGATCCCGGCATTTCGATCGCCACGGTCTATCGCACCGTGCGGCTGTTCGAGGATGCGGGCATTCTCGAGCGTCACGATTTCGGCGACGGCCGCGCGCGTTACGAGGCTGCGGCCGAAACCCACCACGACCATCTGATCGATGTCGAATCCGGCAGAGTGATCGAATTCGTCGATGCCGAGCTGGAAGCGCTGCAGAAGAAGATCGCCGAGAAACTGGGCTTCCGGCTGGTCGATCACCGCATGGAATTGTACGGCGTCTCGCTCGACCGGCAGGACTGAGCGCTTTCCATGACCGCGAGAATGGTGGGGCGCGTGCTCGTCATGGCGGTGCTGCTCATCGCTTATCTTCCCGTTTTCGGCCTGTTGCGGCTGTTTGGCGGGGGGAAAGCCGTGGTTCGCTCCTATCTGGGATGGGTCGCGTGGCTGCTTGGCCTGCGTATCACCGTGAAAGGCGTGCCGGTCACGGGTAACGCGCTCTACGTCGCCAATCATATCTCCTGGCTCGACATCCCCGCGCTCGGCGGCACGGTCTATGCGCGCTTCATCGCCAAGTCGGAAATTGCCGGCTGGTCGCTGATCGGGTGGCTCGCCAAGCTTGGCGGCAGCGTCTTCGTCCGCCGTCAGAAGCGCAGCGAAACGCGCGCCCAGGCCAATGCCGTCTTGGTCGCGCTGACCGAAGGCGTGCCGATCGTCCTGTTCCCCGAAGCCGGTACCGGGGACGGCATCGCTCTCGCGCCCTTTCGTCCGTCATTGCTCGCTGCGGCTAACGAGGCAGGCGTGATCGTCCAGCCGGTGGCGCTCGATTACGGCGCGCGGCAAGAGGAGATCGCCTGGCCCGACGGCGCGGGGTTCGTGAGCGAGATGAAGCGGATGCTCGATCGCCCGGCGCCGGTGCTGCTCACGTTGCATTTCCTCGGGCCGCTCGACGGCGCGACGATCGACCGCAAGCAGCTGGCGGGGCAAACGCACGCGGCAATCTCGCACGCGCTCAAGCCGGCCTAACCGCCGAAACGGAGCCCGATCCACAAGGTGCGCGGAGCCGCGCGCTCGATCGTGCCATCGGAGGCCAATGTCGCCTCGACCAAAGCGTTGGTCACATTCTCGGCACGCAGTTCGAGCGTGAGACCGCCCTTGATCGGAATCCCCGCGGTCAGATCGAGCGTGGTGGCGCCCTTGTCGACGCGGCTGTTCTGATCGTCCTCAAACTGGCCGGAGACGTAGCGCAGGGTCGCCGATGTGGAGAGGCCCCATAGCGATTCACGGCCGAGCGTGACCGATGCCTGGTTGCGCGGCGTCTGCGCGGGACGCAGCCCATCGAGCGGCGCCGAAAGGCCGGATCCGCGCACATGCGCATCGGTATAAGCGTAGGAGGCCGAAAGCCGCCATTGGCCGTCGGTGATATGGGTTTCCAGTTCCACGCCGTTGGAGAGGATCGCATCGAGATTGCCGCGCTGACGGTAGACGCCGCCTGCCCCGACGAAGCCGACGCCGGGAAAGGTGCCAGGCCCCTGCGCGATCGTGATGTTGCCGATCGCGTGATCGAGGATGTTGTGGAACAGCGTTCCGCTGAATTTGATATTGGGCAGCGGGCTCCAGTCCACGCCCCCGTCGATACCCTTCAAACGCTCGGGTTCGAGCGCGGGATTAGCGGCGGTCGCATCCGCGCCCGCACGGAAAGGGCGGTAAAGCTCGTTGAGCGTGGGCAGGCGCCAGCCGAGATAGGCGGCCGCGCGGACGTGCCAGTGGCGCGCGGGCCGCCAGGACAGGCCGCCGCGCGCGGTGGCCTCGGTGCCGTCGCGATTCGGATAATCGGTATTCGTGATGAGGGCGCCGGTCGCCAGCGTGCGCTCGCGCAGGCGGCCATCGCTGATCGACCAGCGATCGATCCGTCCGCCTCCGGTGATGATCCATTTGTCGTCGAGCGGCCAGCTCAGGTCGGCGAAGGCACCGATATTGGTGGTACGCCCGCCCGCCTCGCGCTGGCGCGTGGGCTGGCCCGCGACATAGGTGAAATATTCGTCGGTCTCGCCCTCGGTGTAGCGCGCGTCGCCGCCCAGCCGGAGTTCGAGGTTGCCATCCATGGGCGGGCGCACTTCGATCCGGCCGCCGATTCCGGTGGCTGGAACGTTGAACTGGTCGAGTGTCTGGGTCGCTGTAGTCCGCGCGGCATTGGCGCTGGCAAAGCCCGACTTGAACTGGCGCATCTGGACATAGGCCAGCGCTTCGTACCCCCAACGGCCATGCCCGACGAGGCGGAGGCTGGCGTCCGCGCCGGTATTGGTGTTGTCGGTGCCGGGCAGGCCGCGATTTCGCTCGTCGCGCAGCAGCAGCATGTTCGCCTGCAATTCGGCATCGGAGCCGACCGGGAAGACCGCGCGCGCGTCCGCGCTTCCCTGCGCATAACGTGCGGGCTGGTCGACCGGGCCGCGCTGGCTCGCCACGATCGGAATGAAGCCATCGCCGCGCTGATAGGAGGTCGACACGCTGACGAAACCTGCGCCGGCATTGCTCGACAGGAGCGCTCCCGCATCGACCGAATTGCGGCTGCCATAGGCCACCGCCACGGTCGCGGGCCGCAATTCGTTCGGCCCGGCACTGTCGATCTCGATCGTGCCTGCGAGCGCACCCGGCCCATAGATGCCGCTACCCCCGCCGCGCGTGACGCGGATCTGGCCGATGCGGGCGGGATCGAAGGCGGTGAAGGTCACCCAACCGCCGAACGGATCGATCTGCGGCACGCCATCCAACACGATCATCGCGCGCGACGAGGCATTGCCACCCAGTCCACGCAGGCTTGCGCCCTGGCTGGTGGGATGCGCCGAGCGCGAATCCGAGCGCCGGAATTGCCCGAACCCGGCGACGTCGCGCAGCACGTCCTCCAGCCGGTCGCTCGCGGTAGAAGTCAGCCGCGCGCGGTCGATCGTGACGACGTCATAAGCGGCATCGCCGGCGACACGGCCCAGGCCTTCGCCGGTGATGACGATTTCGGCGGGCGGTTCGGGCGGCAGAGCGACGGGCATAGCGCTTCCTTAGCGGCGCGCGCCTGTTTGTGGAGCGAAAATGCTCCGCCGTAACGAACTGTGCGGCGAATGGAGTAGCCGAGTGGCGCTGGGCTGCGCCATAGGCGCCGCAGCGATGTCTCCTTCCACCGTGCAAGGTAGGCGGCCCGATCCAGGTCGCCGCGGGCTGAGCCAATCTACAGACTGGGCTTCGCGGTCATCAGCCAGAGGATCGCGAGAACCGCGAAGAAGGCGGGGAAGCCGAAAGCGAACCAGCGGCGATAAAGGTTATAATAAGCGTCGGGCAGCCGCGTCCCTTCGGTCGCCGCAACGTGCGCTATGTCGCGCATCTTTATCTGCATGAACACGACTGGGATCCAGAACAGGCCGACGACGCCGTAGAGGATAAGGGCCAGCGCAATCCATGGCGTGGACAGGGGTCAGCCCTGAAGCGCCATCAACGCCGCGCCCGTGATGGGCTGCGCCGCGACCGCTGTAGCCGTGAAAAGGAAATCGGCCACGACCACTGTGCCGGCGACATGTGCGATCACGGCTGGATCGCCTGTCCGGTGCGCCATCACCATGAAGAAGGCGATGCCCGCGCCCGTGCCTAGCAGCAATGTCGCGCCGATGATGTGCAGCCAGAGCAGAAGAGGGTAGGTCATCGACGGTCCAGCAAGGAGACGGCGACCAAAGAAAGGCCGAGCGCGGGCAAAATCTTGAGCAAGGGCGCAAGCGGATCGAGCCACAAGCCCGGCGTGATCAGGCTGCCTCCGGCGAGATAGACTAGCGAAGCGAGCGCCATCAACGAAGCGGCGGCACGCGCCCATTTACGGATCAGAATCGCTCCGCCGAGCAGCAGGTCCACCACCGAACAGGCGCGTACGATCCACCGCGCCATGCCTCCCCCGCCGATCAGCGACGCGGCACGCGCGCTGTCGATCAGTCCGACGATCCCCGACCCGATCCACAATGCCGCCAATACGAATATGATCAGCGGCATCAGTAGGAACGACCGCGCGGCGATCCGGTCCTGAACGCCAGACGGGTTCGCCGCCAGGATGTCGGCGAGCTTGGGGGACGCGCGGCGGACCTCTCCATCGGCCAGCACGCCGCCCCGCATCACATGCACTGCGTTCGAACGAAGTGGCGAGCACCAGCCGAGATGGCCGGCCAGGTCCGCCGCGCGAACAATCGGCATGGCGAGAATGGGGGGCAGGTCCATTGTGAACCTGAAGGGGGGCAAGCCCAACCAGCGCCGATGGGCCGCGATGACCTGTCGTAAGGACAGGCGCTCGGGTGCAGCGAGGACTGAGTTCCTGCGAGGCGGCGAGATGCCTTCGACGGCTTCGGCGCAAGCATGCGCGACCTCGTCGAGCCCCACACACTGGACCTCGCTATTGCCGTACACGGTCAGGCCGATCGGCAGCGCAGCGAGCGCCCGGATCAGCGCGGTGCCGCCATAGGAATTGCGACCGATTACGAGCGCTGGCCGCAGGATCGTCCAATCCAGATCGCTGCCGCGCAGATGTGCGTCTGCCGTTGCTTTGGTGCGCATGAACGGGGTGTTGGCATCGGGACTAGCGCCTACCGCCGAAATCTGCACGAAACGCCGCGTGCCCGCATCCCGGCACGCGTCGATCAACGCAGTGATCGCGCGGGCCTGGACCTGTTCCAGACTGCCGCCCGCACCATCCTGGAGCGCTCCGCTGGCGTTGATCACGGCATCCACGCCGACCAGCGCGGCGCGCCACGGGGCCGTATCCTTCATATGGCGAAGGTCGCCCTCCACCCAGGTTGCGGCAGGCAGGATGCGTCGACCGATCGCGGCGGATCGGCCCCAGCCGACAATGTCGTGACCCCTGCACGCGAGCGTCTCGGCGACTGCGCGGCCGATGAAGCCGTAGCCGCCGACGACGAGCACGCGCATCGATCAGTCGAACAGGCTCGAGACCGAGCTTTCGTCGGAGATGCGTTTGATCGCTTCGGCGAGGAGCGGCGCGATGGGGAGCAGGCGGATCTTGTTCGCGTCTAACACTGGCTGCAGCGGCTGAATCGAATCGGTGATCACCAACTCGGACAGTTGCGATCCCTCGACCCGCGCCACCGCGCCTCCCGAGAGTACGCCGTGGCTGACATAAGCGACGACGTCCTCGGCGCCAGCTTCACGCAGGGCGGCGGCGGCGTTGCAGAGCGTGCCGGCCGAATCGACGATGTCGTCGACCAGCACGCAGAAGCGGCCCTCGACGTCGCCGATAATGTTCATCACTTCCGATTCGCCCGGCTTTTCGCGGCGCTTGTCGACGATCGCGAGCGGGCAATTGTTGAGGCGTTTGGACAGGCTGCGCGCGCGCACCACGCCGCCTACGTCGGGCGACACGACCATCAGATTCTTCTTGCCGAAACGCGCCTGGATATCGGCCGCGATGACCGGCGCGGCGTAGAGATTGTCGGTCGGGATATCGAAGAAGCCCTGGATCTGCCCCGCATGAAGGTCGACCGAGAGCACGCGATCGGCGCCGGCGACGGTGATCAGGTTGGCGACCAATTTGGCCGAGATCGGCGTGCGGGGCCCGGGTTTCCGATCCTGCCGCGCATAGCCGAAATAGGGAACGACCGCGGTGATCCGCTTAGCCGAAGCGCGGCGCAGCGCGTCGATGCAGATCAGCAGCTCCATCAGATTGTCGTTGGTCGGGTAGCCGGTGGACTGGAGCACGAACACATCCTCGCCCCGGACATTTTCGTGAATCTCGACGAACACTTCCTCATCCGCGAACCGGCGGACCGAGGCATCGGTAAGGCCGATCTCGAGGTAGTCGGCGATCGCCTTGGCGAGCACGCGGTTGGCGTTGCCGGTCATCAACTTCATGGGCTGGCTCTTTTCCCTGTTCCGCGCCCCCCTAGCGGTGCGGCCGCATGCGGGGAAGGGGGCAGACAAATGTAGTCAGGGCCAGAGCGCGAGAACCGCACCCATCAACAGAAACTGGAGCAGGTGGTAGCCCGAATTGATCAGCCAGAAAGTCAGGCTGCGTTGCTCGTACAGATATTGGACCGCGAAGCTGGTGGCGACGAAGCCGACCGCGACCTCGGCGCCCATCACCAGTCCGTGATGCAGCGACGGGTGCGGCCCCACGATCATCGCGAAGACAATTGCCGCGATCAGCGCGGGGATGAGGCCGATCGCAACCTTGGCGCCTACCCCTTTCGGTTTGACCGACAGATCGACGTTCAGTTCGCGCGCCCAGGGCTTGAGAAATCCGATCGGCGAATACCAGAGCGCCCCCGGGAAATAACCGACCAGCGCGGCGACGACCACGGCCGCCCAGTTCAGATGTGCAAGGTTTTCCATCATCCCCTCCATTGATGATGGCGGGCTTTTATCACGTTTCGCCCGCGCAATCACATCTGGCTTTGCGGGACGACCTGCCTCTGGCAGGGTGAGCAGAAGGGGGACGATGATGGCGACGATAGCGGCGAACGACTGGACCTATTCGCGCAAGGTGCGCGATCCGTTGCTGGCGGCGGCAGCGCTGCTGATGGTGCTTCAGGCCTTCGCGTTCGGGCGGCATATGAGCCAGCCGACGGTTACGCTGTCGCCCTGGATGATCCTGCATCTCTCCGCGGTGCTGCCCGCGCTTCCGCTGGGGGCGGTCATGCTGTGGCGCCGCAAGGGCGACCAGACCCATCGCCTGCTTGGCCGCATCTGGGCAACGCTGATGCTGATCGCCGCCGCGGCGAGCTTCGGGATCCACAGCCTGATGGGCCATCTGAGCCCGATCCATATCCTGTCGGTCATCACGCTGATCGGTATCCCACGGGCGGTCTGGGATGCGCGTCAGGGAAAGATCGCGCGGCACCGGCGGACGATGACGATCGTCTACACCAGCCTGGTCGTCGCCGGCTATTTCACCCTGATTCCGACGCGGCTGATCGGCCACTTCTTGTTCGGTTAGAGCGGGATTGCCGTTGGCGGAAGCGCTGACGCTTCCACCCGGAGGCGGGACGCTCTAGGGGCCTGTCATGGCTTCCGTGATAACCCGTTTCGCGCCGTCGCCGACGGGCAGACTGCATGTTGGCAATATCCGCACCGCGCTTCACAATTGGCTGTGGGCGCGCAAGCATGGCGGGCGCTTCCTGCTGCGCCTCGACGATACCGATCTGGCCAGGTCGACCGCCGAATTTGCCGACGCGATCCATGTTGATCTCGATTGGCTTGGCCTCTCGCCCGATCATTGGGTGCGGCAGTCGGACCGCTTCGCGCTCTATGAAGCGCGCTTCGAAGAGTTGCGCGCGGCGGGCCGGGTCTATCCGGCATATGAGAGCGCGGACGAGCTCGACCTCAAGCGCAAGGTGCTTGCCGGGCGCGGCTTGCCGCCGATCTACGACCGCGCCGCGCTCAGGTTGAGCGAAGCAGAGCGGGCAGCGCTGGAGGCGGACGGGATCAAGCCGCATTGGCGCTTCAAGCTCGATCATGACGCGATGATCGAATGGGACGACCTGATCCGCGGTCCGCAGCACCTCGATCCGAAATTGCAGTCCGATCCGGTGATCCGCCGCGCCGACGGAAGCTGGCTCTATATGCTGCCAAGCGTGATCGACGATATCGATATGGGCGTGACCCACATCGTGCGCGGCGAGGATCACGTCACCAACGCCGGATTGCAGTTGCAGATGTTCGAGGCTTTGGGCGCGCCCGCGCCGGCCTTCGCGCACGAAGCTTTGCTGGTCGGCAGCGAAGGCAAATTGTCGAAGCGGTTGGGATCGCTAGGCGCCGATGCCTTCCGCGAGGATGGGATCGAACCGATCGCGCTCAATGCATTGCTCGCGCGGATCGGGACGAGCGACCCGGTCGAGGCGGTGGCGGACATGGCGCCGCTGATCGCCGGGATCGATTTCGCGCGCTTCGGCCGTGCGCCCGCGCGCTTCGACATGGACGAATTGCGCGGCGTGAACGCGCGTGCGATCCATCTGATGGAATTCGAAACCGTGCGCGCGCGCCTGCCGGACACGATGAGCGAGGCCCTGTGGCTGGCGGTGCGGTCCAATATCGAAAGAGTCGACGAGGCCGCGGCCTGGTTGCAGGTGACCGAACATGATCTCGATCCGCCCGCGATCGACCCGGCGGACCGCGCCTATCTGGTCGCGGCGGCCGGCGCCGCGGCGGAAATGACCTGGGGCGAGGATCCGTGGCACGCGCTGACCGGCGCGCTCAAGCAGGCGACGGGGCGCAAGGGGCGTCCCCTGTTCCTGCCGCTTCGCGTCGCGCTGACGGGTCAGGAGCATGGGCCGGACATGAAGGCGCTGCTGCCCCTGATCGGCCGTGACCGCGCGATCGCGCGGCTTCGGGCGGCGGTACAAGGTTAAGGCTTCCCCGGGCTGGCAAGCGGGCACGAGAAGGCCTATCTTCGCATCATGGCGATATTTCCCCGTCCTGCCCGTCCGAAGGCGTTGATCGCCGATATCAAGCGTGTCTGGAACAGCAGCACCGGCCGCTACAAGCTCGTCTTCGGCGTGCTCGCGGTGGCGATAAACTCGGTCATCATCACCGGCTTCGTGGTCGAATCGCGCTGGGGCGTGCTGCCCGAGGGGCCGCAGCTGATCTACGCTGAGGATTTTCCGGCCAACCGGACCGACGCGCAGATCAAGCAAGATCAGTGGGCCGACGCGCGTACCCGCCGCGCTGCCGCGGAAGAACGGCGGCGGGAATGGAAGAAGATCGACGACGCGCTTTCGAGTCACGGCTTCTGAACACGGACGACCCGCGCTTCATGGCCGCCGCGCTCGCGCTCGCTGAACGCGGACGGGGGCGGACCGCGCCCAATCCCAATGTCGGCTGCCTGATCGTCAAGCACGGACGCGTGATCGGGCGAGGCTGGACCCAGCCGGGCGGGCGTCCACACGCGGAAGCGATGGCGCTGGCGGAAGCCGGCGTCGCGGCCGGGGGCGCGACCGTTTACGTGACCCTCGAGCCGTGCGCGCATGCGAGCCCGCGTGGGCCGGCTTGCGCGGACCTGCTGGTCGCGGCCGGACCGGCACGCGTGGTCGCGGCACTGACCGATCCGGACAAACGGACCGCGGGCCAAGGCTTTGCCCGGATGCGCGCCGCCGGGATCGAGATTGCGGAAGGCGTGCTGGCGGTCGAGGCGCAGCGCAGCATGGCAGGTTTCCTGACGCGGCAGGCGCTGGGCCGCCCCCAGGTTACGCTCAAATTGGCTTTGTCGCTCGACGGGATGATCGCGCGCTCCGATGGCGAAAGCCAGTGGATCACGGGCGCGGCGGCGCGGACACATGTCCATCTCGAGCGCAGCCGGCATGAGGCGATCCTGGTCGGGCGCGGCACTTGGGAGAAGGACCAGCCAAGGCTCGACGTGCGGCTGGCGGGGCTGGAGGAAAGGTCGCCGCGGCGGTTAGTCCTGAGCACGTCACCCCAGCTTTCGCTGGGACGACGGGAGGTGGAGGTGATTGCGGATCCCTGGGAGATTTCCGCCCTGGATAGTGTCGACCATCTCTTCGTCGAAGGCGGCGCGCGGACCGCGTCGGCGTTCCTGGCCGAAGGGCTGGTCGACCGCCTATTGCTCTATCGTGCGCCGATCCTGATCGGGGCGGGCAAGCCGGCGCTGGGCGATATCGGGCTCGCATCTTTAGCCGACGCGCATGGGCGGTGGAGGTTGGCTGACAGCCGGACGCTTGGCATAGACCGGCTCGAAGTCTACGAGCGCGCATAGGCCCCATCAGGAAAAGTTGCTCGACTTTTCCGCCCGGATGGGGCGCAGAGGGACTATGTTTACAGGCATCATCACCGACGTGGGCCGGATCGCCGGGGTCGAGCAAAAGGGCGACCTGCGCCTCAAGATCGGCACGGCTTTCGACACCGCCAGCATCGACATGGGGGCGTCGATCGCCTGCTCGGGCGTATGTCTGACCGTGGTCGATAAAGGCCCCGACTGGTTCGCGGTCGAGGTCTCGGCCGAGACGCTTTCGCGCACCGCAGGGACATGGACCGACGGCACTCTGCTCAACCTCGAGCGTGCGCTGCGCGTTGGCGACGAGCTCGGCGGGCATATCGTGACCGGCCATGTCGACGGGGTCGGCACCGTGACCGAGGTCACGCCCGAGGGCGACAGCACGCGGATCGTGATCGAGGCGCCGGCAGGCCTGGCGCCCTATATCGCGGCCAAGGGCTCGGTGGCGCTCGACGGTATCTCGTTGACTGTGAACGAAGTGGCCGATCAGCCCGACGGGGCGGTGCGCTTCGGGCTCAACGTCATCCCCCACACGCAGCAGATGACCACGTGGGGCGAAGTGGCGCCGGGTCGGCAGGTCAATATCGAGATCGACGTGCTCGCGCGCTATCTCGGCCGGATGGAGCAATTACGTCGTGTCGTCTAATCCGCAGATTTCGCGGTTGCGCCATGCTTTCCTCTCGACCCCCGAGGAGGTGATCGAGGAAGCGCGCAACGGGCGTATGTTCATCCTGGTCGACGACGAGGATCGCGAGAATGAGGGCGACCTCATCATCCCGGCGCAAATGGCGACGCCCGATGCGATCAATTTCATGGCGACGCATGGCCGCGGGCTGATCTGCCTGGCGATGAACAAGACGCGGGTCGACCAGCTCGGCCTGCCTTTGATGAGCCGTCACAACGGCACCCGCCACGAAACGGCTTTCACCATCTCAATCGAGGCGAAGACCGGGGTCACAACGGGGATTTCCGCCGCCGACCGCGCGCGCACGATTGCGGTCGCGATCGATGCATCGAACGGGCCCGAGGCGATAGTCACGCCGGGCCATGTTTTCCCGCTAGTTGCGCGCGAGGGCGGGGTGCTGGTGCGCGCGGGGCATACCGAGGCGGCGGTTGACGTCGCGCGGCTGGCAGGACTCAATCCGTCGGGCGTGATTTGCGAGATCATGAACGACGATGGCACGATGTCGCGGCTCGACGACCTCGTCGCATTCGCGCAGCGCCACAATCTCAAGATCGGCACGATCCGCGACCTGATCGCCTATCGGCGCCGTCACGACCATCTCGTCGAGAAGCGCGCCGAGACGCGTTTCACCAGCCGCTGGGGCGGCGACTGGACCGCGATTTCCTTCTACAACAAGGCGACGGGCGACGAGCAGATCGCCCTGGTAAAGGGCAAGGTCGATCCGGACCAGCCGACTTTGGTGCGGATGCATGCGCAGGCCCTGTTCGCCGACATGTTCGGCGAAGTGTCCAAGCGCTGCGGCCTGCTCGAAGGCGCGATGCGGATCATCGGCGAGGAGGGCGCGGGCGTGATCGTCGTGCTCAACAAGCCGATGGTCGGCGGCCAGCTGACCAAGGTGGTCGAGGCGCAGGCCGGCAAGCGGGCGGGCGGTATGGATCCAGAGGAATTGCGCGATTACGGCGTTGGCGCACAGATCCTGACCGAGCTGGGGGTGCAGGACATGATCCTGCTCACCAACTCGCACCACACTTTGGTCGCGCTCGACGGCTATGGCCTGTCGATCGTCGGCGAACGGCCGATCCCCGGGTGCGGAGAGAATTGATGGCGCGCTTTCTGATCGTCGAGGCGCGTTTCTATGCGCATCTCAATGACCTGCTGCTGCAGGGCACGCGCGCCGCGCTGGAGGAAGCCGGCCACAGTCACGAGACGATCACGGTGCCGGGTGCGCTTGAAATCCCGGCGGCGGTGGCGATGGCGGCTGAAACGGGCCGCTATGACGGCTTCGTCGCTTTAGGCGTGGTGATCCGTGGCGAGACCTATCATTTCGAAGTGGTCTCGAACGAAAGCGCGCGCGGGCTGATGGCGCTGACGCTGGACGGGCTGCCGATCGGCAACGGCATATTGACCGTCGAGAATGAAGCGCAGGCGCTGACGCGGGCCAAGCCCGACGAGAAGGACAAGGGCGGCGAGGCGGCCAAGGCGGCGATCGCGATGCTGGAATTGAAGTCGCGCTTCGGGTGAGGCTTCGTCGATCGCGGTGACGGAAATGGTGGAGGGAGTCGGCCAGGCTCCCTTCTTCGTCACCCCAGCGAAAGCTGTGGGTCCATCACCTCCCTGTCTCGCCTGGCGCACACGTAGGACATGGATGCCAGCTTTCGCTGGGATGACGGATTTGGGGATGGGATTTGGGCGCGGGTTTCCCATGGCTTGGGGCAAGCGTATGTGACCGGCGCGGTTCCGCCACCTCTTCGGCCGCGGGGATGGTGCATGTCGACCTTGGGGCTTGAAAAGCCCCGCAGATGCCCGCCTGCAACCATCCTTATGCGCAGGCATCCAGTCAAAGGTGGCCGCGGAATTTCTAGCGGGTGGCTTGGAAACCCAAGCCCCTGAAGGTTTCCCTCCAGCATCGCCCGGGGCCACCCCACGTGATGCCGACCCGAAGCCGCGGTCTTGGCCGGGGGTTACCCCCTGAGGCTTGAAAGCCCACACGTCGTCCGCATAGCTCCGCTCCACGACGCCGGCATCACCGCGCAGCCGAAACCGCACGCCGAGATCTGTACGCTTTGGGCGAAGTTACACTCTCATGCATGCCGAGGAGCTTCGCGCCGGTCATGTCCGCAGCCCGAGCTTTCCCAATCAGCGAACGCACTATGCGTACACGGCTTGTTCCACTTTGTCAAGCCGCCTCTCCCGAAGGAGAGAAGGGAGAAGCTTATTCCGGTTTCTCGAACGCGGCGGCGATGTCGATTTTCACTTCGTCCGAGACGAGCGGCAGAACCGCGGTAATGCCATAATCGCTGCGCTTCAGCGTGCCGGTAGCGGTGAAGCCGACCGCGCGCTTACCTCTTGAGACCCCCGCGCCGACGAAGCTTGCCTCCAATGTCAGCGGATGAGTCTGCCCATGCAGGGTGAGCTGGCCTCTGATCCTGGCATGGGTGCCGTGGACGGTCACCTTGTCGGACACGAACTTCATCGTCGGATATTTGTCGGGATCGAAGAACATCGGCGAACGCAATTCATCGGTCAGCTTGGGGACCGTCACCAAGGCGGTGTTCGTGGGCACCTCGATCGAGACGCTGGCGGCGTTAGGCTTGGCAGGATCGAGCGTCAAATTGCCCGAGGCTCCGCTGAAGAAGCCGGAGAAAGGCGTGAAGCCATAATGCATCACGGAGAAGCGGATCTGTGTATGCCGCGGTTCGATGGCATAATTGCCCGCGGTCACGCGCGCGACGTCAGGCTTGCCGGGCGGCTCGGTCGGCATCTGGGCGGAGGCGGGAACCGCAGTGAGCAAAAAGGCAAGAACGAACGGTGCGGTGCGCATCGGCGGCTCCTTGATGGGGGAGGGGCAGTGCTGCCTTGGCGTGGGGCGGCCGGCAAGCCGAATCAGGCATGCGCATCGGAATTTGAGGCGCGGTTCGGAGGCGGTGATTGGGCTAGCGCGACGCCTTGACCTCAAGCAGTGCGGCAACCGCCATTCTCTCGCTGGAAAGCCGCTCGCGCAGACGGGGCAGGCCGTCGAGACAGGTGGCGCGATATTCCGGCCAGTCATCGGGCGAGACCACGCTCCACCGCATCACATGCTCGCGCAATTTCGGGGCGATCGGATGCGCCTTCAGCGCGGATGCCTCCCGCGCGCGGTCGGGCCGACGCCGCGCGACCGTACCGAGGACGTTGTTGTGGAAATATAATTCATATTCTTGCAGGGCGCGGCAAAATTGCCATCGAGCCTGTGCGAGCCCGGCAACAGCCGGGTCATCCAGCTGGAGCATGGCTTCGGTCTGGTCGGTAAGTGCCAAAACCCGGTCCTGAAGCCGGGTGAACTGATTTAGCATGCGTGCCTCACCACTCAGCGATAGCCGGCCGGAGGTTAACGAGTGGTCGTTACGCTGCCGGTCGGCGGGCCGATCCGCCTCAAAGCCGCAGCCCGAAGCGTGGGCCGCGCCAAATCAACTAAGGGCAACCGCTATCGCACCTCCGGCAGGCCAAGAACTTTAGTGAGGAAGGCATCCGACTGGCTCAGCAGATCGGCCCGGGCCGCGCTGTCGAGCAACTGGTGGTCCAGACCGGGATAGATCACCAAACGGCTCTGTTTCCCCGCGGCGCGCAACGTCTTGTCCATCCCCCGCGACTCGCCGATGTCGACGTTCAGGTCCCGGTCGCCATGGAACAGAAGTACCGGCGCCTTGAAGGCATCGGAATGGCGGATCGGCGATGCCTCGACAGCGTTCGCGTGATTGCCGGTGAAGTCGTCTACCAGTGCCTTGGTCTGCCGCCCCGCAATCTCCAGCCGCATATCGTCCACGCTCGTGACAGGTGCGACCGCGATCACCGCTTTGAACAGCAGGGGATCGGTATAGTTGACCTGAAGCGCCGCATATCCGCCATAGGACCAGCCGAAGATGGCCAGCCGATTTGGGTCGGCTATACCCTGCTCGACGAGCCAGCGCCCGGCTTTGGCCACGTCGCCCATCGCGGTTCGCCACGATTTGAATCCGCTACCGTTGAGATAGGTTTGGCCGAAACCGGTCGACCCGCGATATTCGGGCTGTATCACGGCGTACCCCCGCGCCGCGAAAAACTGGACCAGCCAGTCGAAACCCCACACGTCCCGCGCGGCCGGACCGCCGTGGGGCATGACGATCGCCGGAAGATTGCGGCCCGAGGAGCCCGGCGGCAGCGCGAGATAGGCGGGAATCATCGTTCCGTCTTCGGCCGGAATGCGTATCATCTTCTGTTCCGCCAGCTTCCGCTCCGCCAATGGCGGTCGTTCCAGCAGCAACTCGGTCAGGCGGTGCGTATCGCGATCGTACAGGAAGTAATGACCGGGATCGATGTCGCTCGCCGCGAACACGATCAGCTTGTGCTCGTCGGCGCTGGCGCTGCTGAAGACCAATATGGGCAGCTTGGGCAGCGCCTTCCCGAGGCTCGCCGCCAGCGCCTTGTAGGTCGGGTCCGTATAGACGATCTGCAGCCGATCCGTGATGTAGCGATAACCGATGATCCGCTTCTGCCGACCGATCGTCTCCACGCCGGCGACATCCACCTCTGGATTCGCATAGACCAGATCGGTCCTGAGCGTTCCGTCCAGCGCCACGCGATAGAGCGCCTCGCGGCCATCCAGTTTCTGTAGCGCGTACACCGCATTCTGGTCGGCATCGATCGCTACCGGCGTGAGGCCGGTCGCCTTGTCCGCAGTGCCGAAAGGTAGCCAGGACGTATCGCCCGCTAGCCGATAGCGGTATTTGGTGATGCCGGTGTAGCCCGCCGCATTGGTCTGGTAATTGGCGGTCATTCGTATCGCGCTGCGGCCGTCACTGAGATAGGCGTCCGCGCTCGGCAGGGATTTCAGCGGCGTGCCCGCACCGGTGCGCGTGTCGACTTTTTCGATGATCGTATCCGTCGCGCCGAGGCGGGCCATGAGGACGATGCCGTCGGCACCCGACAGCCAATCGATCACGTCACCGTCCCACCCCTTGATCGACCAATTGTTGCCGTTGGGTCGGCCGAGGTCGAGCGCTCCGGTGCCGTCGAGATTAACGCCGACGATGCGGCTCCAGCCGTAATTTCCATCCTTGAGCTTGGAGACGCCGTACAGCCGGCAAACCAGTCGATCATTGGCCGACCAGCCGCACTGCGTGATGCGAAGTGGCTTGCCGTCAGCGTAAGTAACGGTCTTCGTGTCGCCCGTTGCGAGATCGAGCACGTTAGCCATGTTCATCTGACCGGCGCCCGGCGTGACATAGGCCACGTGTCGGCCATCCGGCGACAGGCTGACATTTTCGACCCACGGGCGCGCGCCGAATATCTGCGCAAGCTTCGTCGCGTCGGTTGGGTCAGCCGCGGCGCCAGCCGTGGTGGAGATCAGCCCCAGCCCAAAAAAGGCAAGCAAAGTCGGTCGCATTCATCCCCCCCCATCACGGAAGATGTTAATCGCCGGGCGCTGCCAGGCAAAAGGGGATTTGCCACCATTCCCGATAGGATCGGGCCCGCCAGGCTAGAGCCGCAGCCCGAAGCGCGGGCCGAGCCAGGTCATGACGAGATAGAGCGCGATCGTCAGCGCGCAGCCTGCGAGAAGGGCCAGCCAGAAGGACATGCCCGCGCGCAGCATCGCGGGGATGAGCAGAAACATCGGCAGCGACGGCAGCACGAACCAGAAGGTCGCCTGCGCGTGCGCGGCCATATTCTGCGCATCGGGCTTATCATGCCACAACCAGAGCATGCCCAGCACCGAGACGAGCGGGAGCGAGGCGATCAGCGCGCCGAAGCCAGGATAGCGTTTGGCGACGGTCGAGACCGTCGCCACGATCAGCCCGGACAGGGCCGCCTTGAGGATGAACCACATCTCAGCCGCCCGGGTGGTAGGCGCGTTGGGTGTGCCCGGCGAGGTCGGCCGGGTAGAAATAGACCGGGCGCAATTTGCCATCGATGTAACGCTGGGCCTGATCGTTGAAATGGGGCGATTTAGGGTCGCCGCTCTCCCCGCCGGCGGTGACCGCCCAAGCGCGCAAATGCGGTGCGAACTCGACCAATGCGACGAAGCTGTTGCCGCTCGTGCCGTAATAGCGCTTCGTGTTCGGATACGGCTTCGCGCCGAACGAGGCGAGCGAGCCCCATTGCGCCGAGGTGAAGGGCACCGCTAGGCTCGGCTTGCCGTCGTCGAAATGGGGCGCGATGCTGTCGTCCAGTCGCTGGAAGCGATTGACCTCGCCCCATTTGACCCGCCAGCTGCCGAAATCCCGCACCAGCCGGTCGCGTGCCCTGGCGAGCGCGGCAAGTTTGGCGTCGGCACCCACACGCTGCGCGATATAAGACGGCACGTTCATCCGCTCGGCCTTGGCGAAGGGGCCGACCTCGGGCCACAAAGTGTCGCCCCAGAAGATCGCGAGCGTGGTGGCTTCGGACTCGTAGGCCCAGCGATCGTCCCAGGTGCGCAGCAAGGCGATGGGCTCGGCCAGGTCGGCCTTGCGCGGGTCGCCCGCGGGCAGCGCGTCATAGGCTTGTGTGATTTGCGGGACGAGCGTCGCGAAGGCGGGCAGCCAGCTGTCGAAGGCGGTGGCGGTCAGGGTTTCCGGGGTAAACCTGCGCGTGTCGGCGAGCAGTGTGTCGGCGTGGATGCCGCGCCAATTCTCGCCGACCTGATCCATGTAGCGGGGATAGTCCTTCGCGCGCGGGCTGTCCTTGCCGGCGGCGGTCCAGGGCCAGTTGTTGGTGTTCTTCACCCAGCCGACATCGGGGCTGACGACGTTGGGCAGGCTGTCGAGCGCGTGCAGGCCCTTCCAGTCGGTGGCCGGATCGGAGCCGTCGACCGGCTTCGTATAATCGAACCTGTCGTCGCGGATCGGGACGAATTGCGGATGGAGATAGGCGATCTCGCCCTTGCGATCGGCGAGGATCGTGTCGTTCGAGGAATTGGCCTGCAAGCCGGCGACGTCGAGATAGGATTGCAGATCGTGCGTTTTGGTGCGCAGCCAGCTCTGTTCGAGCGCGGGGACGGGCTTCCACATGAGCGCGGTCGCGATCATCTTGCCATCGCGCACCGCGACGATCGGGCCGTGCTGGGTGCGGAAGGTGACGAGCCGGAATTCCCCGAGACTGCCATCGGGCTTCCGATAGCCGATATTTAGCGGGACCATCGTCACGGGGCGGAGTTGCTTGCCGTAGCGGTAGAAGAGCTTCCCGCCCTCGCGCTGCACATCCTCGGCAAACTCGTCGATATTGTCGACGCCGGACGAGGTGTGCATCCAGCCGATATCGGGATTGAAGCCCTGATAGATGAAGAATTGGCCCCAGGTGGATGCGCCATAAGCGTTCAGCCCCTGGTTGCTCGTCATCTGCAGCTCGGACCGGAAATAGAAACTGGTGTGCGGGTTGATCAGCAGCAAAGCGTGGCCGTCGGCGGTCTTTTCGGGCGCGATGGCGATGCCGTTCGATCCGCGCGGTTCGCGCGCTTCGCGGCCGGTTTCGAGCGCGGTTTTCGGCTCGAACATGCCGCCGTAGAAGCTTTTGAGTTCGGTGAGCGAGATACTCTCGATATCGCCGCCGATGCTGCCCTCGGTGAAGCTCAGCGCCATCCACGGCTCGAAATGGTCTAGCACCTTGGGGTGAACGTCCGGGTGGGTCGCGAGATAATAGTTCAGCCCGTCCGCCCAGGCCTCCATCAGCGCGCGCAGCCAGGCGGGGCTGGAGCGGTAGCGTTCCTGCAGATCGGCGGGGTCGACGAACAGGCGCTGGCGTATATCGGCCCAGATCGCGCTTTCGCCCTCGGCCTCGGCGGTGCGGCCGAGCGCGGTGAGGTAATTGGCCTCGATCCGGGCGAAATCATCCTCGGCCTGCGCGTAGATCGCGCCGAACACCGCGTCGGCGTCGGTTTTACCGACACTATGCGCGATGCCCCAATCGTCGCGAGCGATGGTGACGCGCTGCGCTTCGGCTTGGAGACGGGCGAGATCGGTGGGCTGGGCCGCTGCCGAAGCGGCGAGGAATATTCCGAAGAGCGGGATGAGCTTGCGGAGCCCCGGCGTCGCATTATCCATGGGGTTGGTATCGCGCGCGGAGCGGCGGGCGGCAAGGGAGACGGATATGGGCAAGGCCTGGCTCATCGCGCTGCTGGCGCTCGGTACGTCGGCGCGGGCGGCGGACCCCGCCACCCTGCTGCGCGGTGCTTCATTGTTCGACGGGGTCGCGGCGCATCCCGGCTGGGAAGTGCTGGTCGAGGGCGATCATATCGCGGCGGTGGGGCCGCATCTGGCGATGCCCGCGGGGGCGCGGGTGATCGACCTGCCCGGCGACACGATCATGCCGGGGATGATCGAGGGGCACGGCCACCTCTTCCTCCACCCCTATAACGAGACGAGCTGGGACGATCAGGTGCTGCACGAACCGCTCGCGGTCCGCACCGCGCGTGCGATCGTGCATGCGCGGGACACGCTGATGGCGGGCTTCACCAGCGAGCGCGATCTGGGGACCGAGGGTGCGGGCTTTGCCGATGTGGGCCTCAAGCAGGCGATCGATCGGGGGATCGTGCCGGGGCCGCGGATGACGGTCGCGACCAGGGCGATCGTGGCGGAGGGCGCGTATGGCCCCAAGGGATTCGAGCCGGGCGTCAAGGTGCCGCAGGGCGCGCAGGAAGTGAGCGGGGTCGAGGATATGGTGCGTGCCGCGCGCGACCAGATCGCCGCCGGGGCCGACGTCGTGAAGATGTATGCCGATTATCATTACATGCCCAAGGAGCCGAGCCGCGCGACGCTGACCGAGGCGGAACTGGCGGCGGGTACCTCCACCGCGCACGATGCCGGCCGGATCGCGGCGGTCCATGCCGCCACCGCCGAAGGGATGCGCCGCGCGATCGCCGCGGGCGTCGACACGATCGAGCATGGCTATGGCGGCACGCCTGACATCTTCAAGGCGATGCATGACAAGGGCATCGCGCTCTGCCCGACACTCGCCGCGTCGGACGCGGTCGCGCGCTATCGCGGCTGGAAGGGGGAGGAGCCGGCGCCGGCCGCGGTCGAGGAGAATCGGAAGAGTTTCAGGATGGCGTTGGCGGCGGGTGTGCCGATCTGCATGGGCGGCGATGTCGGCGTGTACGCGCATGGCGAGAATTGGCGCGAGATGGTGCTGATGCAGCAGGCTGGGATGCCGCCGATCGCGGTGCTGACTGCAGCTACGTCGGGCAATGCGCGGATCCTGCATCTCAGCGATGTCGGGTCGCTCAAGCCGGGGCTGCTGGCGGATATCGTGGCGGTGGAAGGCGATCCGACCAAGGATGTGGCGGCGGTGAAGTCGGTGCGGCTGGTGATGAAAGGCGGGGTGGTGGTGCGGCAGTAACACTGGGGGAGAGTGCCCGAATTAATCCTCCGTCATTCCCGCGAAAGCGGGAATCCATCGGGAGGGCAGCGACTAGCCGTGGAGTGGATCCCCGCCTTCGCGGGGATGACGGGTGGGGTTATTTCGAGCGTAATCCGCCACCCAGAGCGCGATAGAGCTCGACCAGATTTGACGCCGCATCCAGCCGGGTCTGCACCAGATTCTGCTGTGCGGCGTAGAAGGTGCGTTGCGCGTCCAATGTGGTGAGGAAGGGATCGACGCCCGAGCGGTAGCGCGCGTCGGAGAGTTTGTACGCCGTTCCCGCCGCCTCGGCGCGGGTGGTGCGGGCGCGGAGTTGTTCGTCAATCGTGCCGCGCTCGGCGAGCGCGTCGGCGACCTCGCGGAAGGCGGTCTGGATCGCCTTCTCGTAGCTGGCGAGCGCGGCGTCGCGGCTGGCCTTGGCGTAGCGCAGAGTGGCAGCGTTGCGGCCGAAGTCGAAGATCGTCTGACTCGCGGTCGGCGCGACCTGGTAGGTGTAATTGCCGTGGTCGAACAGGCCAGACAGGCCGCTGCTGAGCGTGCCCGCGAGCGCGGTCAGCGAGATTTGCGGGAAGAAGGCCGCGCGCGCCGCGCCGATATTGGCATATTGCGCCTTGAGCTGGTTCTCAGCTTGCAACACGTCGGGCCGCTGGAGCAGCACGTCGGAGCTGACACCCGCCGGGAGCTGCGCGAGCGTGAAATTGCGATCGCCGAGGCCGGTCGGCAGCAAATCCTGCGACACGGTGGTGCCGACCAGCAGATTGAGCGCGTTCTGGTCGCGCGCGATCTGGGTCTGCAACGCCGCGATATCGTAGCGCGCCTGCTCGTAATTGGTCTGCGCCTGCCTGACCTCGAGCTCGGAAATCACGCCGTGGTTGAATTGCGCGGTGGTGAGGTCGAGCGATTGCTTGAAGCTTTCGAGCGTGCCTTGCGAGATCCTGAGCTGATCCTGATCGGCGGCCATCGTCAGGTAGGCCGAGGCAATTTCCGCGATCAGGGTGATGCGGGTCGCGCGCGCGCCTTGTTCGGTCGCGAGATATTGGTCGAGCGCGGCCTTGGTCAAATTGCGCACGCGGCCGAACAGGTCGATCTCGAACGCGGAGAAGCCGGCATCGACCGAATAAATGTGGCTAGTGCGGTCCACACCCGGCCGCGTCTGGGCCGAGGAGGCGCGGGCATAAGTCGCGCCGGCATTGGCGCCGATCGTCGGCAGCAGATCCGCGCGCTGCACGCGATATTGCGCGCGCGCCTGTTCCACGTTGGCGAGCGCCACGCGCAGATCGCGATTGTTGGCGAGGCCGTCGCCGATCACCTGGCGCAAGGCCGGATCGACGAAGAAATCCTGCCAGGCGATGTCGGATGCGGGCGTCGTCGTAGCGGCGGCGGGGTAGGTGCCGCCGCTCGGCAGGGCCGCCGGCGCGGGCAAGCCGGGCCGGTGATAGGCCGGCGCCAGATCGCAGCCCGCGAGCAGCAGGGCCGTCAGGGGAAGCAGATACTTCATGCCTGCGCCTCCGCAACGTTGCCGGCGGCGTCCTTCTTGCCCTTGCGCCGGTCGAACAGGCTGCGGACCGCGACGAAGAACATCGGCACGAAGAAGATTCCGAAGATCGTCGCCGCGAGCATGCCGCCGACCACCGAGCGGCCGATCGCATTCTGCGCGCCCGAGCCTGCGCCCGCTGCGATCGCGAGCGGGAACACGCCGAAGACGAAGGCGAAGCTGGTCATCAGGATCGGGCGAAGACGCAGCCGGGCGGCGGCGACGGCGGCGTCGAAGGCGTTCATTCCCTCGCGCATCCGTTCCTCCGCGAACTCCACGATCAGGATCGCATTCTTCGCCGAGACGCCGATCGTGGTGATCAGGCCGACCTGGAAATAGATGTTGTTGTTGACGCCGGTGAGCGTCGCCGCGAGCACCGCGCCGAACACGCCCAAAGGCACCACCAGCATCACCGATACGGGTACCGACCAGCTCTCATAGAGCGCGGCGAGGCAGAGGAAGACGATCAGGAGGGACAGGCCGTAGAGCGACTTGGCCTGGCTGCCCGCCAGCCGTTCCTCATAGGACAGGCCGGTCCATTCGAAGCCGGTGCCAGGCGGCAGCTTGGCCTGCAATTCCTCCATCGTCTTCAAGGCGGTACCCGAGCTCTGGCCCGGGCCCGGCACGCCGAGCAATTCCATCGCAGGCACGCCGTTGTAGCGATTCAACTGGACCGGTGCGGATTGCCAGCGCGTGGAGGCGAGCGCGCTGATCGGCACCATCTGGTCGTTGGTCCCGCGCACATAGAAGGCCGCGAGATTGTCGGGCGAAAGGCGGAAGGGCGTGTCCGCCTGGACAAAGACGCGTTTGACGCGGTCGCGATCGATGAAGTCGTTGATATAGGCGCTGCCCCAACCCGCGGAGATGGTGCTGTTGACGTCGGCAATATCGACGCCGAGCGCCTGCGTCTTGTCCTGATCGACATCGATCTTGAGCTGCGGCTGGTCGGGCAGGCTGTTCGGGCGCAGGCCCGCGATGCGCGGATCCTTCATCGCCATGCCGAGCAGCTGACCCTGGGCGGCGACGAGCCGATCGTGGCCGATGCCGGCGACGTCGGTCAGCTCGAAATCGAAGCCGGTGGCGTTGCCCAGTTCCTGCACCGACGGCGGGATGATCGCGAAGATCAATCCGTCGCGGAAGGTGGAGAAGGCGCCCATCGCGCGCGCCGCGATCGCGCTCGATCGGTTCTCCCCGCCCTTGCGGTCCTCCCAGGGTTTGAGGCGAACGAAGGCAAGGCCGGCATTCTGCCCTTGGCCGGTGAAGCTGAAGCCCGACACGGTGAACACGCCCGCGACGTTCTTGCCTTCATCTTTCAGGAAGTGATCGCGGACCTGGGCGAGCGCGGCGTCGGTACGCGAGGCCGTCGCGCCAGGGGGCAGGTTGACGAGCGCGAAGGCGTAACCCTGATCCTCGTCGGGCAGGAAGCCGGTGGGTAGCCTGTAGAAGAGGAAGGACAGCCCCGCGCAGATGATCGCGAAGACGATGAAAGCGCGTCCGCGATGATGCTCCACATAGCGCACGCCATTCTGGTAGCGATCGGCGTTGCGTTTGAAGTTGCGATTGAACCAGTCGAAGAAGCGGCCGAAAATCCGGCCCATCAGCCCTTTTTTTGCCTTGCGCTCCTTTTCCTCGCGCGTCTGAAGGATCGTGGCGCAGAGCGCGGGCGTGAGGATCAAAGCGACCATCACCGACAGCGCCATGGCGGAGACGATCGTGATCGAGAACTGGCGGTAGATCGCGCCGGTCGAACCGCTGAAAAAAGCCATCGGAACGAACACCGCCGCCAGCACGGTGGCGATGCCGACCAGCGCGCTGGTGATTTCGTCCATCGACTTGCGGGCAGCTTCCTTGGGCGAAAGGCCCTCGGTCTCGATCAGGCGTTCGACATTCTCGACCACCACGATCGCGTCGTCGACGAGCAGGCCGATCGCCAGCACCATGCCGAACAAGGTGAGCGTGTTGATCGAGTAGCCCGCGATATACAGCACCGCGAAGGTGCCGAGCAGCACGACGGGGACCGCGATTGTCGGGATGATCGTGGCGCGCCAGTTCTGCAGGAAGATGAACATCACGATGAAGACGAGCACCACCGCCTCGATCAGCGTGTGTACCACCTGATCGATCGAGAGACGCACGAACGGCGTGGAATCATAGGGGTAGAAGATCTTCACGTCCGACGGGATGTTCGGCGAAAGCTGCGTGACGCGCGCCTTGATCCGATCGACCGTGTCGAGCGCGTTGGCGCCGGGCGCGAGCTTGATCGCTATGCCTGCGGCGGGAACACCATTGAACAGCACGGTGAAGCCGTAGGTTTCGGGCCCGATCGCGACACGCGCCACATCACCCAGCCGGACGACCGAGCCGTCGGGGTTGGACTTGAGGCGGATTTGCCGGAACTGATCGGGTGTGGTCAGGCGTGAGGCGACCGAGACCGACGCATTCAGCATCTGCTCGCGGGGGGCAGGCAGGCCGCCGATCTGGCCGGCGGAGACCTGCGCGTTCTGCGCGCGCACCGCCTTTTCGATATCGGCGATGGTGAGCTTGAAATTATTGAGCTTGAGGGGATCGACCCAGATCCGCATCGCATATTGCGAGCCGAAAATCTGCGTGTCGCCCACGCCCTGGACGCGGCTCAGCGGGTCTTGCAGCCGCGAGACGATCATGTCGGCGAGGTCGCTGGTCGAGTAGCGGCCGTTGGGCGAATAGAGGCTGACCACGACAAGGAAGTTGGCGCTCGTCTTGCTGACGCGCACGCCCTGCTGCTGCACTTCCTGCGGCAGCAGGGGCAGGGCCGCCTGCAGCTTGTTCTGGACCTGGACCTGCGCGATGTCGGGATTGGTGCCCTGCTCGAACGTCACCGTGATCGTGACGGTGCCGGCGGAAGAGCTGGTCGACGACAGATAGCGCAGATTGTCGATGCCCTTGAGCTGCTGCTCGATGATCTGCGTCGTCGTGTTTTCGAGCGTCTGTGCATCCGCGCCGGGATAAGTTGCGGTGATCTGCACCGACGGGGCCGCGATCGGCGGGAATTGCGCGATCGGCAGCGAGCGGATCGCCAGCAAGCCTGCCAGCATCAGGACGAGCGCGATCACCCATGCGAAGATGGGCCGATCGATGAAAAAGCGTGCCATGCTGCGGTCCTATTGCCCGACCGCAGCCTGCGCGGCCTTGGACGGCGTGGGCGGGGGCGTCCATGCCACGGGCTTCACCGGCACACCGGGCTGCAGCATCATCGTGCCGTCCATGACCAGCCGGTCTCCCGGCTTGAGACCGCTTGTGACCAGCCATTTGTTGCCGATCGCGCGCGAGGTCGTCAGCGGACGAACCTCCAGCTTGTCGCCTGCGCCGACGACGAAGGCCTGAGGGTTCCCCTTCTCGTCACGCGAAACCGCCTGTTGCGGGACAAGCACGCCCTGCGCCTGCGTGCCCTCGACCAGATGCGCGCGGACATACATGCCCGGCAGCAAAAGACCCTGCGGATTGGGGAAGATCGCGCGGAGCGTGACCGTGCCTGTATCCTGCGCGACGGTCACGTCGGAGAATTGGAATTTCCCCTCGCGGCCATAATCGCTGCCATCCTCCAGCGTGAGGCCGACGCGCGCCGCCCCGCCGTCGCGCGACACCTGACCCGCGAGCAGCTGCTTGCGCAGCCGCAGCACGTCGACGCTCGACTGATTGATGTCGACATAGATGGGGTCGAGCCGCTGGATGGTGGTGAGGGGCTGTGCCTGGGCGGCCGTGACGAGCGCGCCGACGGTGAAGGTCGAGGCCCCGATCCGGCCGGTAATGGGCGCCTTGATCGCGGTGCGGCGCAGATTGATCTCAGCCGATTGCAGGGCCGCCCTTTGCGCGGCCACGTCCGCCCGCGCCTGGTTCGCGGCGGCGACGGCATTCTCGTAATCCTGCTTCGCGATCGCGTTGATCTTGACCAGATCGCCGTAGCGCTGCGCCAGCGCGCTGGTCGAGGCGATATTCGCCTGCGCACGCGACAACGCGGCGCGCGCATTCGCAGCGGCGGCGGCATAGGGCGCGGGGTCGATCTGGTAGAGCGTCTGGCCCGCACGGACCGTCTCGCCCTCCTGGAACAGGCGCCGGGTGATGATTCCGTCCACCTGCGGACGCACTTCTGAGCTTTCGAACGGCGATGTCCGGCCGGGGAGCTCGGTGGTCAGCGTGACAGGCTGCATCTGTATCGTGACGATGCCCACCTGCGGGGGCGGCGGGGGCGGAGGCGTCTGCTTGCCGCACGCCGACAGCAACAGCGCCGCGACAAGAGCGGCGGAGGAGAACGAGCGCATGGGGGTCCTCTCGTTTTGCGAGTCGGGTTCTATACCGACCGTTTCAGAGAAGCCAAGCCGCTATGTTGCGGCGCGGGAATTATCCGCCGCCGCTAACTGACTGTGTGATCCCGCCAATTTTACGCAGGCGATCGGCCGTTATCGGATGGTGACGCCCGGCCAACTGGCTATGTCGAGCCGCCACCGCGCTCGAGCGGCCTTTTGCGGGACCACGACCTGTCGGGCGGCCTCACAGCTTCGGCGCCTCCTGGCCGAGAAGGCTGCGATGGCGGCCATAGACCACGTAGATCATCAGCCCGATCGCATTCCATAGCAGGCACCATTCGATCGTCTTCGCGGGCAGGCTGGCGAACAGATAGAGGCAACCCAGCACGGCGCCCGGCCCGACCAGCCAGGCCAATGGCGCGCGGAACGGCCGTTTGAGCGCGGGATCGCGGCGGCGCATCACCAACATGCAGGTCGCGACCGCGATGAAGGCGATCAAGGTGCCGGCATTGGCGAGCGCGGCGATCTGATCGATCGGCAGGATGCCGGCGAGGACCGAGACCAGGATCGCGGTCAGGATCGTGATCCGTACCGGGGTTCCGCGCGACGAGATTGCGGCGAGCCGGGTCGGCAGGAAGCCGTCGCGCGCCATCACCAGGAAGATGCGGCTCTGGCCGTAGAGGAAGCCCAGGATCACGGTCGGCAGCGCGACGACGGCTGCGACGGCGATGACATGTGCGACCTCGCCCTTGCCCATCTCGCGCAGGATCAGGGCAAGCGGCTCGGGGCTGTTGGCGAACCTGGTATAAGGCAAGGCGCCGACCGCGGCGGCCGCGACCAAGATGTAGATGAGCGTGCAGGCGAGCATCGATCCGACGATGCCGATCGAAAGGTCGCGCTCGGGCCGCTTGGCTTCCTCCGCGGCGGTCGAGATGGCGTCGAAGCCGTAGAAGGCGAAGAAGATGATCGCCGCCGCCGCCATCACGCCGCGCGCGGTGCCGTCGGGCTCGACGATCTTGGCGAAGCCGTGCGGCATGAAGGGATGCAGGTTCTGCGCATTGAAGGCGGGGAGCGCGACCGCGACGAAAAGCGCGAGCGTCACGATCTTGATCGCCACGAGCAAGGTGTTGAGGCGCGCGCTCTCCTGCGTGCCGACGCAGAGCAGGCCCGCGACCACCGCGATGATGAAGATCGCCGGGACATTGGCGATCCCGCCCAAAGCGGGCCCCATCGTCAGCGCCTTGGGGAAGCCCGTCGCGGTCAGCAAAGGCGCGGCATAGCCCGACCAGCCGACCGCCACGGTCGACACGACCAGACTATATTCGAGGATCAGGCTCCAGCCGACGATCCAGGCGATCGTCTCGCCCAGCACGGCGTAGCTGTAGGTGTAGGCGCTGCCCGCGGCCGGCATCATCGTCGCCATTTCGGCATAAGCGAGCGCGGCGCAGGCGCAGATCGCGCCCGCGATCGCGAAGGAGAGCAGGACGGCGGGACCGGCCCGGTCCGCGCCCACGCCGATCAGGGTGAGGATACCCGTGCCGACGATCGAGCCGACGCCCATCGCCATCAGGTGCGGCCAGGAGAGGGTCGGCGTCAGGCGCGGGCCCGTTCGTGCCGCGCCAATCGGCTTGCGCCTGTGCCAACCACCCATGTCTTTCCTCCCACTCTTAGCGTGCCCGCCGGGGCGGGAGGCCATATTCAGCGAGGTTGCGCTGTTGCGCAAGATTATTGCGCATGGCCTGTCATCTCCGGGAGAGACTGGCGCGAGTTATAGCTCCTTCAGCACCGTAGCCGGATCGGCGAGCCGCACAGGATCGGGGCTCTTGCCCTCGACCACCAAGGCGCGGCCCTGAACATAGTCGCGCACCGAATTGACGCAGTCGAGCGCGATTACGCGGCCCTGCTTGAGGTAGATCAGCGAGAAGCTGCGCCCGGCCGGATCGCCGCGCGTGACGGTCGCGTCGTGCCCGGTCGAGAGCCCAACCGTCTGCAGCCGCAGGTCATATTGGTTCGACCAGAACCAGGGTACGGCGTGATATTCGGTTTCGGTACCGGTCAGCGTCCTGGCGACGGCGTTAGCCATGTCGTTGGCATTCTGGACCGATTCCAACCTGATCTCGGCACCGTCGGCAAAGGCATTGGCATGGAGCGCGCAATCGCCGATCGCGAAAATATCGGGGAGCGAGGTGCGGCATAAAGCATCGACCTTCACGCCATTGCCGCCCGCGGCCCCCGCCTCGAGCAGCGGCGCAATCGCGGGGATGATTCCGATCCCGACAATCACCATCTCGCAGGGCAGGATTTCGCCATCGGCAAGGTGGACGCCGACCGCGCGGCCGTCCCTTTCCGCGATATGGTCGACCATCGCGCCGAGCCGGACATCGACGCCATGCGCGCGATGCTCGGCTTCATAGAAGCGCGACAAGGGCTCGCCAGCGACGCGCGCCAGCACGCGGTCGAGCGCCTCCAGCACGATCACCGTCTTGCCGAGCTTGGTCAGCACCGCCGCAGCTTCGAGGCCGATATAGCCGCCGCCGATGACGACGACGCGGGTCGTGGCGGCGAGCTCGCCCATCAGCCGGTCGACATCCGCGCGCGTGCGGATCGCGTGCACGCCCGTCAGATCGTGGCCTGAGCAGACCAGGCTGCGCGGGCTGCCGCCCGTTGCCCAGATCAGGCGGCCATAGCCGATCGTCGCGCCGTCGGCGGTTGTGATCCGACGCGCCGCCGGATCGACCGTGACCACGCGTTTGCCGGTCAGCATCGCGACATCGCGCTCCGGCCAGAAAGCGGCCGGGCGGATCAGGATGCGTTCGAACGGCTTGTCGCCCGCCAGATAATCCTTGGAGAGCGGCGGCCGCTCGTAGGGGATTTCAGGCTCGTCGCCGACGATGGCGATCGTGCCTTCGAACTTGTTCTGGCGGAGCGCGATCGCCGCTTGCGCGCCGGCATGGCCCGCGCCGACGATCAGGATATCGTAGCCGCTCACCGGAGCCGCTCGGCGTGCCAGGCAAGATGATCGGCCATGAAGGTCGAGATGAAATAATAGCTATGGTCGTAGCCCGGCCGAAGATTGAGCGTGAGCGGGATGCCCGCGTCCGCACAGGCCTGACGCAGTAACTCGGGGCGCAATTCCTTTTCAAGGAACACGTCCCGGTCGCCCTGGTCGACCAGCAATTCAGGCAGGCGCGCGCCATCCTCGACCAAGGCGACCGCGTCATGCGCGCGCCATGCGGCGGGATCGGGGCCGAGATATTGACCGAGCGCCTTCTGTCCCCACGAAACCTGCGACGGCGCCACGATCGGCGCGAAGGCGGACACCGACTTGAAGCGGTCGGGATGGCGCAGGCCGATCGTCACCGCGCCATGCCCACCCATCGAATGGCCCATGATCGATTGGCGTTTCGGATCGGCGGGGAATTCGGCGAACACAAGCTCGGGCAGTTCCTGCGTGACGTAAGACCACATCCGGTAATTGGCCGCCCACGGCTCCTGCGTCGCATCGACATAGAAGCCCGCGCCTAGCCCGAAATCATAAGCCCCGTCCGGATCGTCGGGCACGTTCTCACCGCGCGGCGAGGTATCGGGTGCGACGAAGATCAGGCGATGCCTGGCGCAAGCGGCGCGAAATTCGCCTTTTTCGGTGACGTTGGCGTGGGTGCAGGTCAGGCCCGACAGCCACCACACGACCGGCAGCGTCTCGCCTTCCTCGTGCGCGGGTAGGTAGACCGAAAAGGTCATGTCGGTGCCGGTAGCGCGCGAATCATGGCGATAGACGCCCTGGACGCCGTCGAAGGCCTTGTTGGTGGAGAGGATTTCCATTCTCAAACGGCGGCCGTCGCGCGATGCGCCGCGCAGATCTTGTTACCAGACGGATCGCGCAAATAGGCGAGATACACGTCGCCGAACGAGCCTTGGCGGATGCCGGGAGGGTCTTCGCAAAGCGCACCGCCATGCGCCAGCCCCGCCGCGTGCCATGCGTCGACCGCATCCGGCGACGCCGCGCGGAACCCGATCGTGCCGCCATTGGCACAGGAAGCGGGCTTCCCGTCGATCGGCTTGGTCAACATGAACATACCGCCCCCGTGAATGTAGACGACACGGCCTTTGTCGCCGACGCGTCCCGGCGGGGCGCCCAACGCGCCAAACAGCGCGTCGTAGAAGGCCTGGGCCGCCACCAGGTCGCGGCCCCGAGCATGACATGGCTGAACATCGATACCTCGCTCAGTAGACCACGACGCTGCGGATGCTTTCGCCGGCATGCATTAAGTCAAAGCCCTTATTGATCTCGTCGAGCGTCAGCACGTGCGTGATCATCGGGTCGATCTCGATCTTGCCGTTCATGTACCAGTCGACGATCTTGGGGACGTCGGTGCGCCCCTTGGCGCCGCCGAACGCGGTGCCGCGCCAGTTGCGGCCGGTGACGAGCTGGAAGGGGCGCGTCGCGATCTCCTTGCCGGCCTCGGCCACGCCGATGATGATCGACGTGCCCCAGCCGCGATGGCAGGCTTCGAGCGCGGTGCGCATCACCTCGGTATTGCCCGTGCAGTCGAACGTATAGTCCGCGCCGCCGTCGGTCAGTTCGAGCACCTCGGCGATGACGGCGGCCCGATCCTTGCCGCGGCCGTCGATGAAATGGGTCATGCCGAAGCGCTTGCCCCATTCCTCGCGGTCGGGGTTGATGTCGACGCCGACGATCCGCCCCGCGCCGGCAAGACGGGCACCCTGGATCACGTTGAGGCCGATCCCGCCCAACCCGAACACGACGACGTTGTCGCCGACCTGAACCTTGGCGGTGTTGACCACCGCGCCGACGCCGGTGGTGACCCCGCAGCCAATATAGCAGCTCGTCTTGAACGGCGCGTCCTCGCGGATCTTCGCAACCGCGATCTCGGGCAAAACGGTGAAGTTCGAGAAGGTCGAGCAGCCCATATAATGGAAGATGGGCTGGCCCTTGTAGCTGAAGCGGGTGGTGCCGTCGGGCATCAGCCCCTTGCCCTGGGTCGCGCGGATCGCGGTGCAGAGGTTGGTCTTGCCGCTGAGGCACGACTTACATTGGCGGCATTCGGGCGTGTAGAGCGGGATGACGTGGTCGCCCGGCTTCACGCTGGCGACGCCGGCCCCGATCTCACGCACGATGCCCGCGCCTTCATGGCCGAGGATCGAGGGGAAGATGCCTTCGCTGTCGAGCCCGTCGAGCGTGTAAGCGTCGGTGTGGCAGATGCCGGTCGCCATGATCTCGATCAGCACCTCGCCGGCCTTGGGGCCTTCCAGATCGAGTTCGACGATTTCGAGCGGCTTCTTCGCCTCGAACGCAACTGCGGCGCGGGTTTTCATGCATGTCCTCCCGACTGAGTTCCCTGGGCACAGGCGATGGCGCGGGGTCTCCCGAAAGGCAAGCGCGCGGCCGAGCCGGTTTTTTCCTCAGCGCCGGCCCGAAGGCGCCGGGGCGGGTAAAGTTTCGACCGTCTGGTCGCCGCCGAGCGTCTGGTAGAGCGCCACCAAGTTTTGGGCCTTGGTGAGGCGAATGTTCACCATCGTCTGCCGCGCCGCATAGAAAGTGCGCTGCGAGACGAGCGTGTTGAGATAGGGATCGATGCCCTGCTGGTAGCGGGCGGTGTCGAGCGTGAGCGTGTCCTGCGCGGCGGTAAGGTTGAGTTGATCGGCGGCGACTTCGGCGTCGATCGTGCCGCGCCGCGCGAGCGCATCGGAGACTTCGCGGAACGCGGTCTGGATCGATTTCTGATAGGCGGCAAGATAGGCTTCGCGCTGCGCCTTCGAATAAGCGAGATTGCCCGCATTGGCGCCCCAATCGAAGATCGGGAGCGTGGCAGACGGCGCGACCGTCCAGGTGAAGGCGCCGCCGGAGAAGAGGCTCGACAGGCCCGAACTGGCGAGCCCGGCGATCGCAGTCAGCGCGACGCGCGGGAAGAAAGCGGCACGCGCCGCGCCGATGCGGGCATTGGCCGCGCGCAACTGATATTCGGCCTCGACCACGTCGGGACGGCGCAGCAGGATCGCGGAATCGAGGCCGGCGGGATGCTCGGACAGGCTGCCGTCGGCATCCTCGATCGTCGCCGGCAGCTGCGCGGCCGCGACGGGACTCCCAACAAGCAATTGCAGCGCGTTGATATCCTGCGCCACCAACGTCTGCTGGCGCGCGCGATCCGCCTGCGCGGTCGCGAGCACGGTCTGTGCCTGGCGCAAATCGGTGCGCGGCGCGACGCCGCCGTTGAGCCGGGCCTGGGTCAGGTCGACCGAGGTCTGGGCGCTCTTCTCCGTATCCTCGGCGATCAGCAGCAGGCTGCGATCGGCGCCGAGCTTGAGCCAGGCGTCGGCAATATCGGCGACCAGCGTCAGCCGCGTCGCGCGCGCGGCGGCATCGCTCGCCAGATATTGGTCGAAGGCCGAATGGGACTGGCTGCGCAGCCGCCCGAACAGGTCGATCTCCCACCCTGTAGTGCCGGCCTGGAGGTTGTAGCTCGTGGTGTGTCCGCCATTGCCGCCGTTGTTCGATGCGGCACCGCTGCCGCCGGTTCCGCCGGCGCCCTGCCCACTGTCCGCATTGTGACGCATCGTGGCGCCGCCGCTGGCGTCGATTGCGGGGAAGATGTCGGCGCGTTGGACGCGGTAGAGCGCACGCGCGGATTCGATATTGGCGAGCGCCTGGCGCAGGTCCTGATTGTTGGCGAGCGCCTGGACGATGATTGCCTGCAGCCGCGGGTCGCGGAAGATGTCGCGATAGCTGACGCTCGGCAGGGCCGCCTCGCTCTGACGGAGATAGGCATCGCCCTGCGGCCAACGCTGCGGGGCGGCAGGCGTCGGGCGCGCATAATGCGGCTCAAGTGTGCAGCCGGAGAGCGCGGTCAAAGCGAGGAGCGCGCCGATCCGCCTCATGCGGGCTGCTCCTCTTCCCCGGCCCGTTTCGCCTCGATCTCCCTGTGGCGCATTTCGTCGTCAGCGGCGCGCTGCTCGGGCGTCATCGGTTGCTTGCGGAAGATCTTGCGCACCAGCACGAAGAACAACGGGATGTAGAAGATGGCGAGGGCGGTCGCGGTCAGCATGCCGCCGATCACCGCCGTACCGATCTCGACTCGGCTGCGCGCGCCGGCGCCGGTCGAAATGGCCAGCGGCAGCACGCCGAAGATGAAGGCGAGGCTGGTCATGAGGATCGGACGCAAGCGGACCCGCGCCGCTTCGAGCGCGGCCTCTAACGGGCGCATTCCCTGTTTTTCGGCCTGTTCGGCGAACTCGACGATCAGGATCGCATTCTTGGCCGACAGGCCCATCGTGGTGAGCAGCCCGACCTGGAAATAAATGTCGTTCTCCAGCCCGCGCAGGACGACCGCGAGCGTCGCGCCGACCAGGCCGAGCGGCATCACCAGCATCACCGCGAACGGGATCGACCAGCTCTCATAAAGTGCGGCCAGGCACAGGAAGACGACCAGCAATGACAGCCCATACAGGATCGGCGCCTGCCCGCCGGACAGCCTTTCCTGATAGGAAATGCCCGCCCAGGCGACCGAGACGCCGGGCATTCGGGCAGCGATTGCCGCAATGTGCCTCATCGCGTCGCCCGAGCTCTTGCCCGGTGCGGCCTGGCCCTGGATTTCGAATGAGGGCGATCCGTTGAAGCGGGTCAGCACGTTGGGCGTGGTCCGCCAGCCTTCGTGCGCGAAGGCGGAAAAGGCGGTCATCGTGCCTGCGGAATTGCGCACATGCCATTGGCCGATATCCTCCGGCCGCGCGCGGAACGGGGCGTCGCCTTGAAGATAGACGCGTTTCACGCGCCCGCGATCGACGAAATCGTTGACGTAGGTGCCGCCCCAGGCGGTCGAGAGCGTCGTATCGACATCGTTCTGGCTGATGCCGAGCGCGCCGACTTTCTCGGAATCGATGTCGATCGACAAGGCCGGCTGATCGGGCAGGCTGTTCATGCGCACCGCCGTCAAGGCGGGGTCGGATCGCGCTTGTGTGAGCAGATCGTCGAGCCGGCTGCGGAATTCGGTTCGGCTCAGCCCGCCGGTATTGAGCAGCTCCATCGTGAAGCCGCTCGACTGGCCCAGGCCGCGTACCGGCGGCGGGTTGAGCGCGAAGAATTCGGCGTCGCGCAACTGGCCGCTCAATTCCTTGGTCGCACGCCGCGTGATCGCCTGCGCGCTATGTTCGGATCCCTTGCGCTCATCCCACGGCTTGAGCGGCAGGAAGCCGCGGCCGACATTCTGCCCGTTTCCGGCCTGGTTGGCGCCGATAACGGTGAAGATCGCGGCGGTATCGGCTTTCTCCCGTCCCAGGAAATAGGCTTCGATCCGCTTGGCGACGGTGAGCGTCCGTTCCTGAGTGGCGCCCGGCGGCAGGGTGAACTGGAGTTGGGCGAAGCCCTGGTCCTCGATCGGCAGGAAGCTGGTCGGCAGGCGCACGAAGAGGATGACGAGTAGGACGATGAAGAGAGCGAAGACCAGCATCGCCTTCGTCATGCGCGCGATCATCCAGGCGACGGCGGCACGGTAGCGGGCCGAGGTACGCGCGAACCATGAGTTGAAACGATCGCCATATTCATGCGCGCGGCGCACCAGCACGTTGCCGTTGGCGCGCGCTTCCTTGTCGGGCCGCTTGAGCAAGCTCGCCGCGAGCGCGGGGGACAGGATCAATGCGACCAGCACCGACAGGACCATCGACGACACGATCGTGATCGAGAATTGGCGGTAAATGACGCCGGTCGAGCCGCCGAAGAAGGCCATCGGCAGGAACACAGCAGAGAGGACGAGCGCGATCGCGATCAGCGCGACGTTGATCTCGCCCATCGATTTGATCGTCGCCTCGCGCGGGGAGATATCGGGCTCCTCATCCAGGATCCGTTCCACATTCTCGACCACCACGATCGCGTCATCGACCAGCAGGCCGATCGCGAGCACCATGCCGAACAGGGTGAGCGTGTTGATCGAGAAGCCGAAGGCGGCGAGCACCCCGAAAGTGCCGAGCAACACGATCGGCACCGCAATCGCGGGGATCAGGGTCGCACGCCAGCTTTGCAGGAACAGGAACATGACGACGATGACGAGGATGATCGCTTCGATAAGCGTCATCACGACGTCGTGGACGGATATTTTGATGAAATCGGTGCTGTCGAGCGGGAGCGCGTAGGTATAGCCTTCCGGGAACGACTTGGCGCGCTGCGCGATGAAGGCGCGCACCAGTTCAGACGTCTTGAGCGCATCCGCGCCCGGCCCGAGCATTACCGCGATACCCGCGCCGGGATGGCCGTTGAGGCGGCTGAGACTGTTGTAATTCTCCGCGCCAAGCTCGACGCGCGCCACGTCCTGCAGCAGCACCTTGGACCCGTTGGGCTGCGCCTTGACCACGATATGCTTGAACTGGTCGACGGACGTGAGGCGGGAGCGTGACGTCACGATCGCGTTGAGCATCTGCCCCGACGGCATTGGCTGAGCACCGACCTGGCCTGCGGAAATCTGCGTGTTCTGCGCCTGCAACGCGGCGGTGACGTCGCTCGGCACGAGCTGGAAGCTGGCGAGCTTGTACGGATCCAGCCAGATCCGCATCGCATATTGCGTGCCGAACACATTGACGTCGCCGACGCCCGGTATGCGCCCGATATCATCCTGCAGATTGGAGACGAGATAATCGCCGACGTCGATGTTGGTCGACCGGTCGGACTGGTCGTAGACCGAGATGACCAACAGGAAATCGGCGTTGGATTTGGTGACGACCAGGCCCTGTTGCTGGACCTGCTGGGGGAGGCGCGGCAGCGCCTGCTGCACTTTGTTCTGGACCTGGACCTGCGCGATGTCGGGATTGACGCCCTTGTCGAACGTCACGGTGAGCTGGACCTGGCCCGCCGCATTCGAATTGGCCTGGAAATACAGCATCCCGTCGATGCCGGTGAGCTGCTGCTCAATCACCTGGGTGACCGAGGATTCGAGCGTTTCGGCCGACGCGCCGGGATAATTGGCGCGGATATTGACCTGGGGCGGGGCGATGTCGGGATATTGCTCGACCGGGAGCGTGAAAATCCCGCCTATGCCCATCATCATGACGATGATCGCGATCACCCAGGCGAAGATCGGGCGATCGATGAAGATGCGGCTGATCATGCTGCGTCAGCCGGCGTCGTTGCCGTCACGCTTGCCGACCTGGATCGGCAACAGGTGAGTCCCTGCCGGCACCGGACGCACCGGCTTGCCCGGCTTCACCTTCCCCAGCCCCTCGACGATGACCCTATCGCCGGGCTTGAGCCCCGAGGTCACCAGCCAGTTCGGCCCGACCGTCTGGTCGGCGGTGATCGTGCGGCTGACCGCCTTGTCGCCGGGGCCGACCAGCATCACGATGGCATGGCCCTGCGGGTCGCGGCTGACCCCGGCCTGCGGTACTAAAATGCCATTCTGCGTGGTCGCCTGGCTGAATTCGGCGCGGACGTACATGCCGGGTAGCAACAGGCCCTGCGGATTGGGGAAACGTGCACGCAAGGTCACCGCGCCGGTCGCGGGATCGACCATTTCCTCGGCAAACTCGACCTTGCCTGGATAGGCATAGTCGCTGCCATTTTCGAGCTTCAGGCGGACCACCGCCGACGAGGGCACGACGCCGTTGTGCGAAGCAAGCGACTGGCGAAGCTGGAGCAGGTCCGCGCTCGATTGCTGGACATCGACATAGATCGGATCGAGCCGCTGGATCGTGGTCAGCGGATCGGTCTGGCCGGAAGTGACGAGCGCACCGGTGGTGAAAAGCGAGCGGCCGATGCGGCCGGTGATCGGCGCGGGTACGCTGGTGAAGCGCAGGTTGATCCGCGCGGTGTCCAGCGCTGCCATATTTTGCGCCACGCTGGCATTGGCCTGGCGCGCGGCGGCAAGCGCGTCGGTATAATCCTGCTGGGCGACCGCCTGCATCTGGGCAAGCGGCTTGTAGCGATCCGCCTTGACCATGGCGGCCTCGCGCGTGGCCTGCGCCGCCTGCAAATTGGCCTGCGCCTGGTTGACGGAGGCGCGGTACAGGCTGGGATCGATCCGATAGAGCGTCTGGTCTTGATGGACGATCGCGCCTTCGGTAAAGAGCCGCGCCTGGATCACACCCGAAACCTGGGGGCGGACCTCGGACGTTTCGAACGCGGCGGTGCGGCCCGGCAATTCGATCATCAGCGGCACGGCCTTGGCCTGCACTACGATGTAGCCCGCTTCCGGGGTGGGGGGCGGGGGCGTTTTCTGCTCGCCGCAGGCCGACAGGTTCAGCGCTACGACGCCGACGAGAAGCAGACCGAGGGGGGAGGGGCGGACCGCGCGACTCGCTTTCGTTGGCGCACGCCAAGAATTGCAAGAGCCTGGCCGATCGAGGGAAAGATGCAAAAGGGGAACCTTGGACCTGAAAGAGCCGACCCTATCAAAGGTCATATATCGAAAGGCCATACGCGCGCTGCGCTGCAGCGGGAAGTAGGCGAAAGGTCTATTGCGCTAAAATGATCAGGCGAGGACGGAAAAAGATTGGCCGTCACAATACGCCGGGGAACGCGCCGCCATCAATCAACAGGTTCTGGCCGGTAATGAAGCCGGCCCGGGCCGAGCACAGGAACGCGCAGGCGGCTCCGAACTCTTCGGGCGTACCAAGCCGCCGTGCAGGCACCTTCGCGATCCGCTCTTCGCGCGCCTGATCGAGGCCGATGCCGCTGTCGGCGGCGCGCTTGCGGTCGATCGCAGCCCCGCGCGCGGTGTCGAACGATCCCGGCAACAGCCCGTTGATCGTGACATTGGCATGCGCCACCTGGCGCGCGACGCCCGCGAGAAAACCGGTCAGGCCGAGCCGGGCGCCGCTCGACAGGTCCAGACCAGCGATCGGCATCTTCACCGATCCCGAGGTGATGTTGACGATCCGGCCGAAGCGGCGTGCGACCATATCGTCGATCACCGCCTGCACCATCGCGATCGGCGTAAGCATGTTGGCCTCGATCCCGGCGAGCAACTGGTCGTGGCCGAGCGCGCGGAAATCGGCGGGCGGCGGGCCGCCATTATTGTTGACCAATATGTCCACGCTGCCCGCGGCATCGAGCAAAGCGGCGCGGCCCTGTTCGGTGCCGACGTCGGCGGCGACGGGCACGATTTCGGCGCCCGTGGCCTCCGCGATTTCGGTTGCGGCACGTTCCACGGTCTGTGCGTCGCGCCCGTTGACGATCACGCGCGCGCCGGCGGCGGCGAGCGCTTCGGCGCAGCCACGGCCCAGCCCCTGGCTCGATGCGCAAACCAAAGCGGTTCGACCCTTGATGCCGAGATCCATGATGCGATTCCCTGATTTTTACGAAGGCGGTCCGCCATGCTGCCGCGCGGCCGTTCGATGCAAGTGCGCGTCCGCCATATCTTTAGATTCTGGCAACCATAGGCCGCTAGACTAGCGCCTGCCTTGGAGAGCCGGGTTGATAAAGACGGATCAGACGATGAACGCGCGCATTGCCGAACGCCGGCCGACCGACGCGCCGAGCACCATGCGTGCCGACGGCTGTACGCCGGTCGACGTGATCGTGCTCGACATTTCGCGCTCGGGCGTCCGCATCATGTCCGATGCCGTGCTCGAAATCGGGCAGGAGATTACGATCGGCCTGGCAGGGGCGGGCGTGAGCCACGCTTATGTGGCCTGGGCCCGAGACGGCGAATATGGCTGCGCCTTCGAGCGCCCGATTCCGGCCGAAGAAGAGGCGCTCGCTTTCTCGCAGGCGCCGGTCAAGCGGCTAGGCATCGCCTCCGCGCCGACGAATGATGACGGCGAGGATTATCTGCGCGAACTCTATCGCCGGCATCGCATCTGGGCAGTGCCGTGGGACGCGGTGTTGATGACGCTGGCAATGCTGATCCTGACCTGGGCTTTCTTCCAGCTCTAACGCCGGACGGGGCCGATCGGCCCGCGCTGCAATCTCGGATGATTTGTTTTTCCTGAGGACATACGCGTGAGGGTATGCGGTGGCTGATCCCTAACGATCGCACGCACCCTATCGGGCATATGCGCTCTGCTGCCACAATGGTGACAGCGAGGGTCTATGGTCTGCGCCGCGCCCCTGGAGGAAATGCCGATGACGCTTGTCTTCAAACATGTGCCGAGCCCGGTCGGGCGGCTGAAGCTGGTTGCGGGCGACGCAGGGCTGGCCGCGATCCTGTGGGAGAATGACGATCCGGATCGCGTGCGGCTCGGGCCAATGCGCGAGGCGCCGGATCATTCGGTCCTGGCCGAAGCCGAACGTCAGCTCGGCGACTATTTTGCCGGGCAGCGACAAGGGTTCAGCGTGCCGCTAGATTTCAGGGGCAGCGCGTTCCAGAAGCAGGTGTGGGAGGCGTTGCTCACCATAAAGTTCGGCGAAATTCGGACATATGGCGCGATCGCCCGCCAGATCGGACGGCCGAGCGCGTCGCGCGCGGTCGGGGCAGCCAATGGCCGTAATCCGATCTCGATCCTTGCGCCGTGCCATCGCGTGGTGGGGTCGAACGGCGCGCTGACCGGTTTCGCGGGCGGGCTCGCCGCCAAGCAATATCTGTTGGATCACGAACGTCGCCGCCGCGATTTGAAGGAGGAAAAGATGAGCCAGCCCGAACTTTACGAGCGCTTCCGGGCGCTGCACGACAGCCTGTTCATCATGCCCAATGCGTGGGACGGCACCTCGGCCTTATTGCTCAAGCAGGCCGGCTTTCGCGCGATCGGCACCTCCTCGGCCGCGATCGCGGCCGCGCTGGGACGGGCTGACGGCGTGCACGCGGTCAGCCGCAAAGAGCATCTCGATCATGCCCAATTGCTCGGCGGGCTCACCCGCCTGCCGATCAACGGCGATTTCGAGGATGGCTATGGTGACACGCCCGAGGATGTCGGGCGCACGGTCGAAGCCGCGATCCAAGCCGGCCTCGCCGGGATCGGGATCGAGGATACGAGCGGCGACCCTGACCATCCGATCCGCGACTATGACGAGGCGGTTGCGCGCGTCGGGGCAGCGGCGAAGGTCGCACGCGGACGCATCCTGCTGACCGGGCGGTGCGATAATTTCATTCAGGGCCGGCCGGATCTCAACGATACGATTCGCCGCCTGTCCGCCTTTGCCGAGGCGGGCGCCGACGTGCTGTATGCGCCCTATCCAGCCGACATGGCGGGGGTCCGCGCGATCGTGCGTGCGGTCGCGCCGAAGCCGGTTAATCTGCTGATCTCACCCGCCGACGGCATTGTGCCCCTGGCCGAGCTCGCGGCCGCGGGAGTCAAAAGAGTCAGCCTCGGCTCGGCTCTCTACATGAAGGTGATGGGTTCGTTGCGCGATGTGGCGGAGCAATTGGCCGCAGGCGATCTGGACGCGCCATCCAACGGTATTTCGTTCCGCGAAGTGAAGGCGCTGATCACCGCGGCTGCATGAAACCAGACCTTGATCGGTTCAGGCTGAAACGTAGTTCGGCGCAGCCAATCAGCCTGAACCGTGAATCAAGGTCTCGACTATTTGAAAGCGATCAGGCTCTAGCCGCGAGATCCGACTGGCCCTTCCGGAAAAGCTCGAAGCCGTCGGACAACGAAAATGGGGGCTGGTGTTGCCACCAGCCCCCACTGCGCCGAGCGCCTCCGGTCTCCGAACCCTTGCGGGTCATAACCCTTTCGGGTCTAACCCTCGCGGGCGCGGTCCTTGATCGCTCAGGCGTCGCTGCTTTGCTTCGGACCGAAATCCTCTGCTGTTCAGCGGCCCTTCTTGGGATGTTGATCGCCGACGTTACCTTGCGGCCCGTCCACCATCGCCATCTCTTCCGGCGCCTTTCCTCCGCTTTCCGATTTCGTCCGCTCCGGAGAGCTTATCGTCCTCGTTCCGCTTCGGATGTCCTTGGGTTCCTTGCTCTTCGGTTTCCCGCCGAGCCCGTCTCCCGAGCACATTCAGAAGCTCTCATGCCCGACCGAGTCGCACCAGCGGGAAATGGGGTCTTTGCCCTGTGGATAACGAGGATATCGTGGATTATTGCGCCGCTGAACCGATTCCCGCGCGCAATTGTGCGTTGGGGCCTTGTCCGCGATCGATCGAGTCGTTTGGGAGCCTTATGATGCGTAAAGATGAAGCCCCGCCCATTCCGCCACCCCACGGTGCCGAAGCGCCGTACCCCGAGGGCCAGGCGCCGCATCCTCAGCGCGACGAGGCGCTTGAGCAGCTGCGCAGCGCGCAAGGCATGGGCACGCTCGGTGTCACCCTGATCGGCGGCGCGGTCGCAGCCACGGTTGGCCTGTTGGTCGCGATCCCTCTCGTTCGCCGCGCCAAGAAGAAGCCTGCAGCAAAACCCAAGCCTGCCCCTCAGGCCCGCCGCCCACGCCGCAAACGGGCCGACGGCTGATCAGCTGCAGCCCGCCCGCCATCAGCGGCTGGGTTCGTCGCTCGAATTGCCGGGCTGCGGCGCCGATTGCTCGGCAATGTCCGGGCCAGAGGCAGACGCGCCGGCGCCGCCCATGTTGCCGATCGTATGATCGATGCGGTCGCCCTGCTGGCCATATTGCCAGTTCTTGGCGGCTTTTTCCTTTTCCAGCGCGATCCGCTGCTCCTCGGTCAGCGTGGCCTCCTCAAGATCGGCCTGCGTGTCAGTGGTGTCGGCCATGTCACTCTCCTTCGAATTCTTGGCATAAGAACGAAGGGGTGGAGGTAGCCGTTCCGCGGGTTGCGATGGGTTGCAAGAGCGGGCAAGGGGAGGCGCTTATGGCAGAGAAGCTTCGCATCGCCCTGGCAGGGCTGGGCACCGTCGGCGCGGGTGTGGTCAAATTGCTTGCGCAGAATGCGGCGCTGATCGAGCGTCGTGCAGGGCGGGGGCTTGAGATCGTCGCCGTCTCCGCGCGCGACCGTACGCGCGACCGCGGTATCGACCTTACCGGGATCGAGTGGGTCGACGATACGGCCTCGCTTGCCGTGCGGGACGATGTCGATGCCGTGGTCGAGCTGATCGGCGGATCGGACGGCCCCGCGCTCACGCTCGCGCGCGCGACGCTTGCGCGCGGCAAGGCGTTCGTCACCGCCAACAAGGCGATGCTGGCGCATCACGGGCTCGAGCTCGCCACCGCCGCCGAGGCGGCCAATACCGCGCTCAAATATGAAGCCGCGGTCGCGGGCGGCATCCCAGTGATCAAGGGCCTGCGCGAAGGCGCGGCCGCCAACGCGATCGACCATGTCTATGGCGTGCTCAACGGCACCTGCAACTACATCCTGACCACGATGGAATCCGAGGGTCGCGATTTTGCCGAGGTGCTGAGTGAGGCCCAGTCGCTGGGCTATGCCGAGGCGGACCCCAGCTTCGACATCGACGGCGTCGATGCCGCGCATAAGCTCGCCATCCTCTCCAGCCTTGCCTTCGGGACCGAGGTGGATTTCGACGCGGTCCAGATCACCGGCATCCGACACGTGCTCGGCGCCGACATCGCGGAGGCAGCCGCGCTCGGCTATCGCGTGCGCCTGGTCGGTTTCGGCGAGGCCAATGCCAAGGGGCTGTTCCAGCGGGTCCACCCCTGCCTGGTGCCGATGGGCCATCCGCTGGCGCATGTCACCGGGTCGCTCAATGCGGTCGTGGCCGAGGGTAATTTTGTCGGCCGCCTGCTGTTCCAGGGCCGCGGTGCGGGCGAGGGCCCGACCGCTAGCGCAGTGGTCGCCGACCTGATCGATATCGCGCGCGGCGAATATGGCCCGGCGTTCGCGATGCCGGTGAAGAGCCTGGCCAAGGCCAAGGTCGCACCTGCGGGCGAGCGCCGTGGACGCGCCTATCTGCGCTTCACCGTCGCCGACCGGCCGGGCGTGCTGGCCGAACTGACCGCGGCGATGCGCGATGCGGGCGTGTCGATCGAAAGCCTGATCCAACGCGGCGCAGCAGCCGACGGCAGCGTGCTGCTGGTGATGGTCACGCACGAAGGACCCGAACGCTCGGTCATGGCCGCGCTGGACAAGCTGGAAGGTTCGCCGAGCCTGCTCGGCGCGCCGATGCTGATGCATATATTGGCGAACTGAAGCCCGGTTTTAGCGTGGATGGCGGTCGGCATAGTCGGACGCGCTTTCCGGATCGACGAGCGCACGGCCGATCTGCACCAGGCTGGTCGCCGCCTGGATAAGGTTGATCGGTCCGCCTTGGGAACAAGCTGGCCCGCATTTGCTGCTGGCCTCGTCCAAAGCCGACGCCGCTGAAGGAATTTCACCGGTGGACCGGCGCGCCCATTCGGGCGGCGAGCGCTCATCGGGCAGTGGAATCCGGTTCGCGGAGCCGCCCCGGCCGTTGCCGCAAATCACTACCTCATTCGCGCGCGAGGGGGTGGGACAGGGGACATATCCATGACGATATTGGTCGCGATAAAGCGCGATCATCTGTTGGGCAGGCGTCGTTCGGGACGCAACCGGCGCCGGCGGCCCGATCGGAGACGCAACGGCGGGTGCGGTTGCTAGAGCAATCATAGCGGCAAGGATCTGGCGCATCGGCATCTCCCGTCGGCAGGCTGCCTCATGCGCCTTACCGGCCCATCATGCCATAGTTTCCCAGCAGATCGGATCGACCCGTCAGGAATCCGTCAGAAAATGCAACGCGCTACCAGCCGCTTTCTCGACAAGGTAACATCGCGCGCCTATCGCGCCCTATCAGCCCAAACACAGGAGACAGGCTCGCGATGGCGGTGAAGGCTTCGAAGACGCTCGATCGCGTGCTGGTTCTGGAAATGGTGCGGGTGACCGAGGCGGCGGCAATCGCTGCCTCCGGATTGGTCGGACGCGGCGACGAGAAGGCGGCCGATGCCGCTGCCGTCGAGGCGATGCGCCAGGCCTTCAACGAACTGGAATTCGACGGCACGGTGGTGATCGGCGAGGGCGAGCGCGACGAGGCGCCGATGCTCTATATTGGCGAGAAGGTCGGCAAGGGCAGCGGCCCCAAGATTGATATCGCGCTCGATCCGCTCGAAGGCACCTCGATCGTCGCCAAGGCGGGCCCCAACGCGCTCGCAGTCCTCGCCATTGCCGAGGAAGGCTGCCTGTTGAACGCGCCCGACGTCTATATGGAAAAGGTCGCGATCGGCCCCGGCTTTGCCGATGGCCTGGTCAGCCTCAAGCAGACGCCGACCGAGAATGTGCGGGCGCTCGCCAAGGCCAAGGGCGTAGACCCGCACGAAATCATCGCCTGCGTGCTCGACCGCCCGCGTCACGACAAATTGATCGCAGAGCTGCGCGAGATCGGTTGCGGCGTGATGCTGATCCCCGACGGCGACGTCGCGGGCGTGATCGCGGTGAGCGACCCCGACACCACGATCGACATCTATATGGGTTCGGGCGGCGCACCCGAGGGCGTGCTCGCCGCGGCGGCGCTCACCTGCGTCGGCGGCCAGTTCGAGGGCCGTTTACTGTTCCGCAACGACGACGAGCGCGCGCGGGCACGCAAATGGGGCGTCACCGATCTCGACCGCATCTACCGGCTCGACGATCTGGTGAAAGGCGACGCGATCTTCGCCGCCACCGGGGTCACCGACGGCTCGTTGCTCGACGGCGTCAAGCGTCGCGCGGGTATGATGACCACCGACAGCGTGGTGATGCGCGCCAGCTCGGGCACGGTGCGCTGGGTCAAGGGCGAGCATCGCCGCGGCAAGATCGGCTGAGCCGGCGCGTTCCGTTTATCATTCTATTGCGTCACCCCCAGCGAAAGCTGGGGTCCATCTCCCACGCTGATGACCTTGGCGAGGCGGGCAGGAGATGGATGCCAGCTTTCGCTGGCATGACGAGAAAAATATAGCGACCAAAAAAGCGAGACATCATTTCGCTAACAGATCGTAATTCTCGCCACCCCTTGGTGATATGCGCGGCGGATTTTGCAAAACGCTCGATTTTCCCCTCTGAAGCGCAATTGGCACGCCCCCTGCAATGTGTCTGACGTCGCCGGAACGGTCCGGCGGCAAGACCCACCAGGGAGATTAAACGTGACCTATTCTTCGTCTTCGCTCGCCGCGCAGCTGGGTGTCGGCTTCATGTCGTTCATCGTCAGCGTGACCTGCATCCTCGCAGCCGTCGGCCCCGCCCACATTGCGGGTTGAGCCCATGCGCTACCTGGATGAGGAGAGGGACATGATCCGGGATTACAATTCCAACCAGGTGTCGAGCCGCTCGATGCTGCTCGGCACCTGCGCGGCCCTCGCCCAAAGCAGCGGCATGCCGGCCCCGGCCTTCCGCATCGCGATGATCGTGACAGCCTGCCTGTGGTTCAAGCTGACCATCCTGGCTTACTGCCTGGGTGCGCTTTACTACCGTTTCCGCCGCTAGGCGCGGGGATCATTTCCCCGCGTCGAGCGACGGCTCGGTAGCCGTCGCCGGCAATTCGCCTTTCATCGAGGCGGCGACTTTCTCCGCCTGTTCCATCACCCGCAGCACGTTGCCGCCGGCCAGCTTCGCCACGTCGGCATCCGACCAGCCCCGCCGCAACATCTCCGCCAGCAAAGCGGGATAGTCCGCCACGCTTTCGAGGCCCTCGGGCAGGCTGTTGTCGACCCCATCATAATCCGACCCGATCCCGACATGATCGATTCCGGCCACTCTGGCGATATGGTCGATATGATCGGCCACCTGGGACAATGTCACCTTGGGTGCCGGGTTCGCTTTCTGCCATGCGTCCATTGCGGCCGCGGCCTTGTCGGGCTGGCCGATCAGCAACCCACCGAACGGCGGGCTGTTGAGCCGGGCCCTTTCCGCCGATTCCTCCGCCTGCCATTTGCGATAGGCGTCGGAGACGTAGCCGCGCGAGAAATTGACCATCACCACGCCACTATTGGCCGCGACCAGCTTCAGCACATCGTCGGACACGTTGCGCGGATGATCGTCCACGCCGCGCGCGCCCGAATGCGAGAAGATCACCGGCGCCTTAGTCACGCGCAGCGCGTCTTTCATCGTGTGTTCGTCGACATGGGCGAGATCGACAAGCATGCCGAGGCGGTTCAGCTCGTGCACCACCGCCTCGCCAAACGGCGTAAGGCCGCCATGTTTTGGATCGTCCGTCGCTGAATCCGCCCATTCGATCGTGCGGCTGTGGGTGAGCGTGAGATAGCCAGCGCCCAATGCCTTGTAGGCGCGCAGCACAGAGAAGCTGTTGTCGATCTGGTTGCCGCCTTCGACCCCGATCATGCTGGCGATCCGCCCGGCTTTATGGATGCGGCGGACGTCGGCGGCGGTGGCGGCAAGCTCAAACGTCTGCGGATAGCGCGCGACGATGTCGCGGATCAGATCGATCTCCTCGATCGTCTGCTTGACCTGATCGAGCGGCTCCAGCCCCGACGAAACCCAGGCGGACCAGAATTGCCCGCCGACCATGCCTTGCCGCAGCCGTGCGATATCGGTGTTGTAGGGGGTCGGTTTGCGGTCCAGGCCCTGGGTCAGGTCGATCGTCCAGCGCCCCTCTCCCTCGCGCTCGCGCAAGCTCTCCGCCCAGTCATTATGGCCATCGATGAGGGGCGTATCCTTGAGGATGCGCGCGACACGCGCGGCATAGGGATCGGGGGCGGCTGCGAAAGCGGGCGTGGCGAGGAGGCAGAGGCCAAGGATCAGGGTGCGCATCGCGCAACGATGGCGCGGATCGCGCCGGCCCTCAAGCCATCGTCCGCCGGATCACCTCCAATGCGCCCGCTTCGACCCGCAATTCGTTGAACGAGGGCGGTGTTGTGCGCAGCCGCTCGGACAAGGTGCCCGCGCCGATCAGCCGCACCACGCGCCCCGCCTCGTGATGGGCGATGTCGAACGCATCATGGACATGCCCGCTCAAAACCGCGTCCGCACCCGCTTCCGCCAGCAAGGCGAGCGCGTCGGCGCCGTACCGGGTTTCGCCATGCCCGGTGAAATCGGTGCGGATCAGCGGATGGTGGCAGGCGATGATCGCGACCGTCGCGCCGGGTTTCTCCGCGAGCCGCTCGAGCGCGGCCTTGAGCCCCGATTGCGAGACGCGGCCCCATGCGAGGTTACGAAATTGCAGCCGCGCGGTGGTCTTTAACGGCACGACCATGACGCCCGGAAGATCGAGCGGATTTTCGAGCATCGCCGCGACCGCGCGATAGCGGCGATAGGGGTCGAGAAACCGCGCGAGGGGATTGAAATAGGGCAGATCGTGATTGCCCGGCTGGACGGTCACCGGCACGCCGAGCGCCCCAAGCCATTCCGCCGCCGCCGCGAATTCAGCCTTGCGCGCGCGCATGGTGAGGTCGCCCGTGCACAGGACTGCATCGGGCTTCTCGGAATGGACCAGGCCGGCGAACCAACGCATCGCCGCCCGATCCTCCCGCCCGAAATGGAGGTCGGAGACGTGGAACAGCCGCGTCATGGTGCATCAAGCGATTCAGCCGCGCACGGTTCCCAGCACGCGTTCGTATAGCGCCAGATATTTTTCCGCCATCCGCTCGACCGTGAAGCGCTGCTCCACCGCGCGGCGGCAAGCCATGCGGTCGATCTCGCCGATCCGGCCGACCGCTTCCACCGCCTGGTCGAACGTGTCGACCAGGAAACCGGTCACGCCATGGTCGATCAGCTCGGGCATCGAGCCCTTATTATAGGCGATTACCGGCGTTCCGCACCCCATCGCCTCGATAACCGACAGGCCGAACGGCTCCTCGAACCCGATCAGATGGAGCAAGGCCTTGGCATGTCCCAGCGCGCGGATGCGGGCTTTACCTCCAATCGGCCCGTTGAAGACGATCCGCTCGCCATCGATGAACGGGGCGACTTCGGTTCGATAATAAGTCTCGTCCTGGATGATCCCGGCCATGACCAGCCGGTTGCCCGTGGCGATCGCCGCGCGGATCGCGTCAGCGGCGCCCTTGTCGGGGTGCATACGGCCGAAGAAGAGCAGATCGTCGCTTCCGTCGGCATCGAACGGGAATTCCTCGATCCGGATGCCGTGATGGATCGTCGCGGCATATTTGAGATCTGGATTCCGGTCCGCATCCGAGATCGCGACATAGTGGACCCGGTCCTCGTAGCGTTTGAAGACCGGCACGATCCGGGGCGAGGAGAAACCGTGGATCGTGGTCACGATCGGCGTCTCCACCAGTCGCGAGAAGGCCAGCGGCACGAAATCGGCCTGATTGTGGATCAGGTCGAACGAGCCCGCATGCTCGAACAGGTTGGAGACGTGCAGCATCTCCATCACTTTCGCGTCGAGGCGGCCATCCTCCGAATAGCCGGTCGGCACCACCGCTTCCAATTTGCCGGCGGTCAGGCTGTCGGCGGTCGCGAACAGGGTGACATCGATACCCCTGGCCACAAGCGCCTCCGTCAGCAGGCTGGTGACCAATTCCCACGGCCCATAATGGCGCGGCGGCGTGCGCCACGAAATCGGTGCGAGCATCGCGATGCGCATCAGGCGGCGACCCTCAGGATGACACCTTGATCGGGTGCGAGGCGGCCCGGCGCATAATCAGCGCCGGTTGTCAGCAAAACGCTACCGTCAGGCAGGTCGAATGGGTGAGTTTCGTTACTCAGGTTGAGGCCGATCACGATCCTCTCCTCACCCATGGTTCGCTCGTAGGCCAGCACATGGCCGTGCGCCGAAAGCAGGCGCATGACGCCGACACTGAGCGCTGGATGTGCGCGGCGGAGGGCCAGCAATTTGCGATACAGCGAGAGGATCGATCCCGCGTCCGCGGCTTGAGCGGCAACGTTGCGCGTCGGCCAGTCGGGGTTGAGCGGCAGCCAGGGGTCGCCGCTGGTGAAGCCGGCCTGGCGTGATGCGTCCCACGGCATCGGCGTGCGCACCGGGTCGCGCCCGAAGCCGAGCCCCGGTTCGCGCAACTCGCGCGGATCCTGGACCTTGTCGGCGGGGATCGTCACATCGGCGAGCCCAAGCTCGTCCCCATAATAAATGGTCGGCGTGCCGCGCATCGTCAGCAGAAGCATCGCGGCGATCCGGGCCTGGGCTTGGCCGACCCGGCTGGCGATGCGCGGACGGTCGTGGTTGCCGAGCACCCAATTGGGCCAGCCGCCGGACGGCAAGGCGGCTTCATATTCGGCGACCATGCGATGCAGTGCGCCTGCGTCCCACGCGGCGTCGATCAGCTGGAAGTTGAAGGGGAGGTGCACGCCCTCGCCCTGCTTGCCGTAATAGGCCATCAGCCGTTCGACCGGCAAATAAATCTCCCCCACGAGCAGCTTGCCGCCATAGGAATCGGCAAGCGCGCGCATCTCGGCGGCGATCCCGAACACCTCCGGCTGGTCGGTGGAATAGAGCTGCAGCACCTTGTGCATGTCGGCCATGCCCGGCCGCCAATCAGGATTGGGCGGATTGTCGCGGAAGTCCGCCGCCTTGATCATATGCCAGAGGATGTCGACGCGGAAACCGTCGACGCCGCGATCGAACCAGAAGCGCATCGCATCCAGCATCGCGGCCTTGAGGCCGGGATTGCGCCAGTTGAGGTCGGGCTGCTCGCGCAGCATCGCGTGATAATAATATTGGCCGGTGGCCGCGTCATATTGCCAGGCCGAGCCGCCGAAATCGCTGATCCAGTTATTGGGTGGCCCGCCGTCGGGGGCCGGATCGCGCCAGATATACCAATCACGTTTCGGGTTGGTCCGTGACGAGCGGCTTTCGAGGAACCAGGGATGCTGGTCGGAGCTATGGTTGGGGACGAAGTCGAGCAGGATCCGGAACTCGCGATCATGCGCCGCCGCCAATAGGCGGTCGAAATCGGCAAGTGTGCCGAACATCGGATGGACCCCGGCATAGTCCGCAACGTCATAGCCGAAATCGACCATCGGCGAGGGGAAGATGGGCGAGATCCACAGCGCATCGACCCCCAAATCGGCGAGGTAATCCAACCTCCGCTCGATCCCCGCCAGATCGCCGACTCCGTCGCCATTCGTGTCCTGGAAGGAGCGCGGATAGACCTGATAGATCACGCCGCTCTGCCACCATGTGCGATCGTTCATGCGAAGCGGCTTTTCGGGATATGCGTGATGCGGCAGGCGAGATCGGCCTCGCCGCCAGCGACGATATAGTCACTGCCATTGTCGGCAATACCGGTGGTGAAGACGACCTCGGTCGGCAAATATAGCTGGTGCGCGATCGGTGCGGTCAGCGCCGGATTGGCCTCGAGCAGGGGCTCGTCATCCTCGACCCGCAGCAGCTTCCAAGGCTCATCCCGGTCGAGCAGTGCCCAGAAGCTGCGATAGACGCCCACATTCTGGCGCGTCTCGACCCCGTGATAGATCATCAACCAGCCTTTGTCGGTCAGGATCGGCTGCGTCCCCCCGCCCAGCTTCATCGAGATTTTGGATCCCTTGCGCGCCCGCAGGAAGGGATGTTCGATCGGCTTCCAGTGGAGCGCATCGGGCGACTGCGCGAGGTTGATCGCGGGGCCGCCGATAAAGGGGCTGTCGTCCGGATAGGCGAAATAGACTTCGCCGAGAGGACGGGTCAGCGCCATGAACTTGCCGCCCACCAGCCCTTCGAACAGGATCATGTCCTTGTTCTGGTGATCGAGCACCATCCCTTCGAGCCGATAGTTCAGCCCGTCGGTGGAGGTGTGCAAAGTGGTCGAATGGCGCTCGGCCGAGACCGAGCAGGTGGTCATGTACCAGATGTCGCCGATCCGCGTGATGCGCGCATCCTCCACACCATATTGCTGGAAATCGGCGACGGGCTCGATCGCCTTGTCATAATGGGCCGCAACGATCTGCCGCCCCTCGGTATCGAGCTCGACCGGCAAGAGCCAGGAGAGCGATGTCAAAGCGAGCTGGCGATACGCGCTGCCGGGGACGTCGAACTGGCGCGGATCGGTCATCGCCACCGCCGTCAGTGGATGCGGGTCGAGCACATAGCCATCGGCGGTCCAGCGCAGCGCGCTGACATGATCGCCCTGGACCGGCTCCCTCAGCGCCTCGGCGACGCGCACCATCATCAGCAAATTGCCGTTGGGCAGCCGCGTGAGGCCGGGATTGAACGCGCCCAGCACATAGGTTTCGGCGTCGAGCGATCGCCGCAACGGCGAACGCGCGATATCGACATCGCCTGGGCTGAAGATCAGATAATCGCGATCCTGATTCATCCTGGGCCCCATCCGACGCACTCGCACCTCCAATGCATGCCGCCGCAAATTGGGTCCCTCAAGCGCCATGGAAGGCGCGAAGGCGCCAGAATGGCGCAAAAAGCATGCGGCGTACCGCAAATTCACTCCTCAGCGCCGGCACGACCTGACTTCCCCGTGCAGGCCGGCAGGTATCAACCCTTTCCACAAACAACTACCTGATAACAAAGCGAATTTATTATTGATCCGCCGGAACTGGCCGAGGCGCTCTTGGCGCGTGCGAGGCTAAGTCCTTCAAGAAGCTGCGAATGAAGATTCAAGAGAGGCTTGCCAAAGGGCTTGCCCTCCGGAATAGCATAAGCAAGCCTTAGAGAGGGGCCGCAAAAGGAGGACTGAAATTATGGCAACCAAGACCGGTGGCATCCACAAGCCCGTAACCCCGTCGGCGGACCTCGCCGCGGTTGTTGGCCCGGGCGCGATGCCGCGCAGCGAGATCGTCAGCAAGCTTTGGGCGTACATCAAGTCGAATGGCCTGCAGGACAGCAAGGACAAGCGGCAGATCAACGCCGACGCCAAGCTAGAGAAGGTCTTCGGCAAGAAGAGCGTCAGCATGTTCGAGATGAACAAGCACGTCTCTGCCCACGTCAAGTAAGCGAAATTGAAAGGGCCGGCGACGATCGCCGGCCCTTTCATCATCTGCAGGCGGCGAAGGCGCCGCCTTATCGCCCAAGCTGAACCAAATATATTCGCTTGCGACCCGCGAAATGGCTCGCGCGCCCCGAAACGATCTGTTAATTATCCCTGGCTCCAGAACAGGGTGGCGCACGATGAGCGAAGAAACCACAAACGAACTTCTATCTCTGACGGCGGACGTTGTCGCCGCACATGTTGCGCATAATCGCGTAACTGTCGGCGAACTGCCGGAATTGATCCAACGGGTGCACAGCGCGCTCTCGAGTCTTGGTCAGGAAACCTCGTCGCCCGCTGCGCCCGAACAAAAGCCCGCGGTTTCGGTCCGTTCTTCGATCAAGCCGGATCACATTGTCTGCCTGGAAGACGGCAAGAAGCTGACGATGCTGAAGCGCTATCTCCAGACCAATTACGGCATGACCCCGCAGCAATATCGCGCGAAGTGGAAGCTGCCGGCGGATTATCCGATGGTCGCGCCCAATTATGCGGAGAAGCGCCGCACGCTCGCCAAGGCAATCGGTCTCGGCCGCAAGACCGGCACCGCCGCACCGGCCTCGAAACGCGGCCGGATCAAGAAATAACCGGGTTAACTGGAAAGTGGCGCTGCCCGGCGAAAGCCGGGCGTCGTTTGTGCTGCGTTGAACGCACACGCCGCAGTCCGGGGGTGGATGCGAGCTTTCGCCGGCATGGCGGATTAGGCTAGACCTTGATTCACGTTTCAGGCTGAATCAGCCTGAAACGTGAATCAAGGTCTCAACCATTTGAAAGAGCCTGATTCACGCTTTCAGCGGAAGCGCGAAGCGCTTCCACTAAAAACGATCAGGCTCTAGAGCGCTCGGAAAATTCGGAGAGTCTGCTGATGAGCGCGTCGAACCGGAGCGCAGTGCGCTTCGTCGTCCTCACCGTTTTGGTCGACGCGATCGGCTTTGGCATCGTCATGCCTGTGCTGCCCGGCATCGTGATGAAGCTCGGTCATGTCGGACTGGCGGACGCGACGCGGATCGGCGGCTGGCTCGGCGTGATCTATGCGGCGGTCCAGTTCCTGACGGGGCCTTTCGTCGGCAATCTGGGGGATCGCTTCGGCCGTCGGCCGATCATCCTCGGCAGCCTTGCGGGCTTCGCTGTCGATTATGCCTTGATGGGTTTCGCGCCCACGCTCGGCTGGCTATTTTTGGGCCGCGCGCTGGCCGGTCTGTTCGGTGCCTCGTTCGGCCCGGCCGGGGCGGCGATGGCGGACCTGTCCGCACCCGAAGAACGCGCCAAGCATTTCGGCATGATCGGCGGCGCGTTCGGCGTGGGCTTTGTGGTCGGCCCCGCGATCGGCGGCCTGCTCGGCGAGCTCGGGCCACGCGCGCCTTTCCACGCTGCTGCCGCACTCGCCTTGCTCAATTTCCTGTTCGGCCTGCTCGTCTTCCCCGAGACGCACAAACCGGAAAATCGGCGCTCCTTTCAGTGGAAGCGCGCCAACCCGCTTGGCGCGATACTCGCCCTGCGCCGTCATCCGGGCGTGATGCCGGTCGCCTTTGCCAGCTTCTGGTGGGCGCTCGCCAGCATGATCTATCCGACCACCTGGGCCTATTTCGCGATCGCCGCCTTCGGTTGGACGCCGGGGCTGATCGGCGCCTCGCTCGCTTTGGTCGGATTGCTGATGGCGCTGTCGCAGATGTTGCTGGTCGGCCGGCTGGTCAAGCGCGTCGGCGAGCGCCATTCGGCCGAGATCGGGATCGGCTTCGCCATGTGCGGTTTCGTCGCCTATGCGCTGCTGCGCAACGGCTGGTTCGTCTTCCCGGTGCTGGCGTTAACCGCGATGCAGAGCCTGGTGATGCCATCGATGAACGGCATGATGTCGCGCCGCGTGCCGGCCGACGCACAGGGCGAATTGCAGGGCTTCGGCGGCAGCATCGCGGCGCTCGCCGCGATCATCGCGCCTGCAATCTACAATCCCGCTCTGGCTTGGTTCACCGGTCCCACCGCGCCGTTTCGTTTCCCCGGCGTCGCGTTCGCGATGGCGACGGTGGCGGCCGCGGTCGCGCTCTGTACCTTGTTCGTCCTGCGCAGGGCGCCTCAGACGCCGCCCACGATGGCGTCGTAACCGCGCGCCAGAAGCGCCGCCATCAACGCGCTCTCGCAGGCGGCCAGGATTGCGGGCTCGGTCGAGCGGATCACGAAATTGGCGCCGGTCCGCCCGTCGCGAAAGAAAGGGTAGGAGCCGATCTGGCTGCCCGGATGCGCGCGCTCGGTTGCGGCAAGCAGGTCCGCGACCTCGCTTTCCTGGATCCAGCCGCCGATCGTGGCAGACACGAGCGGCCGGCCGCCCTGGAGCTTGCCGGTCAGACTGTCGAGCATGGCCGCGGCGATGTGCGGCACACCCGCCAGGATGAAGATGTTGCCGATACGAATGCCCGGCGCACCCGAGCGCTCGTTGACGATCGGGCTCGCGCCATCAGGCGTGCGGGCCATCCGCAGTCGCGCCTCGGTCACCCCGCCCTTGTCGGCGTAATAATCTTCGAGGATCGCATGTGCCTGGGGGTGTACGCTCACACCGACGCCTAACGCCGCCGCGACCGCATCGACCGTGATATCGTCATGCGTCGGGCCGATGCCGCCAGTGGTGAAAAGATAATCATGTGCAGGACCGAGCGCCCGCACCGCCGCGCCGATCGCGGCCATGTCGTCGGCGACCACTCGCACCTCGGCCAAGCGGATGCCCTGCAGGTTCAGCCAGGTCGCCAGATAGGCGATATTCTTGTCCTGGGTGCGGCCCGACAGAATCTCGTCGCCGATCACGCACAAGGCTGCGGTCCAGATGCGTTCGGCCATGCGCCGGCCAATAGCGGTTGACGGCGGTCTCGCAAAGACCGGCCCGAGAGGCTATATGGCGCTGCATGACGCAATATCAGACGATAAGCGTGGGCGAGACCGTCACGCGCACGGGGGCGATCAAGCTTTACGGGCCGGAAGGGTTCGAAGGCATGCGCCGCGCGGGCAGGCTTGCTGCGGAAATCCTGGACGAACTTGCCGCGCATATCCGCCCGGGCGTGACCACCGAGGATATTGACCGCATCGTCTATGACATGACGATCGCAGGCGGCGCGGTGCCCGCGACCCTCAATTATCGCGGCTACACGCATAGCTGCTGCATCAGCCTCAATCATGTCGTCTGCCACGGCATTCCGGGCGCCAAGACGATCAAGGAAGGCGATATCGTCAATGTCGACGTCACGCCCTTGCTCGATGGCTGGCACGGCGACAGCAACCGCACTTACCTCGCAGGCGATGTGCCATTGAAGGCGCGTAAGCTGGTCGAGGTCACCTACGAATGCCTGATGCTGGGCATCGAGGCGGCCAAGCCCGGCGCACGGCTGGGCGACATCGGCCATGCGATCCAGAGCCATGCCGAGAAGTTCCGCTATGGCGTGGTACGCGATTTCTGCGGACATGGGGTCGGCCGCCTGTTCCACGACGCGCCGGAAGTCGTCCATGTCGGCCGGCCCGGCACGGGCCCGGAATTGAAGCCGGGCATGTTCTTCACGATCGAGCCGATGATCAATATCGGTCGTCCGGACGTGAAGGTGCTCGACGATGGCTGGACTGCGGTCACGCGCGACCGCTCGCTCTCGGCGCAGTTCGAGCATTCGATCGGCATCACCGAGACCGGCGCGGAAATCTTCACTAAGAGCCTCAAGGGGCTCGATCTGCCGCATAAACCGGCCTGACGCATCGGACGGAACCGCCGGCGCTGCCCAACCGCTTTCTCCATCGAGGAGAAGGATCATGGCGAACGACAATGACCGCACCGCCGACGCGCGGGCGCATGACGATCACGACCTGATCGACCAGGCCGAACGCGCACCCTCGGCACAGGGCCGCAGCGGCGGCACGACCGCCACCGACGTCGGCACGCGCGATGAGGAAAAGACCGCCACGGGGAGCGACGGTGGAGTCACCAATGTCCACAAGAGCGACAAGGTTCAGCCCTTCATCGCCACCCGCGCCGACAATGATGGGGCCAACGGATAAGCCGCGACGGCTTGCCCATCAGACCACGAGGCTCAGACCTTGGTCGGTTCAGGCTGAAACGTAGTTCGGCGCAGCCAATCAGCCTGAACCGTGAATCTGGCTCTAGTGTGGGACCGCTCCGGCGGCCTCCGCCGCATCCTTGAGCTTACCGAGCAAGCCGCCTCTCTTCTTCTTGGGCTGTGCGTCCTGCCCGGGCGGCAACCCGCCATCGCTATCCCCCGATCGCCGCACGGCGGGCATCGCGGGCATGCCCAGCATCAGCCCGGCTGTCGATTTGTAGCGGACCTTGGCGGTCCAGCTGATATTCCACGGAATCTTCGGATCCGCCGGGCGCGGCGGATCGGCAAAGTTCGCTTCCTCGCCATAAGCGATCATCGACAGCATCCCGATCGGCGCACCGCTCGTGACCTCGGCGGGAATCGCGCATTTGGTCTGATCGGGCGGCATCACCGCCTTGTCGCCGATCAGCCGGCGCACTTCGGCCGGGGCGAGATAATCGAGCAGTCCGCCGCCCGCGAACGTCTGCTGCGCGCTCGAACTCCACATCACGATCGTGGCATCGCCGTCTTTGCCCGGGGAAGCTCCGAACATCGCCGCGAAATAGCCGGTCGCACCGGCGACGGGCTGCCAAGCCAATATCGTCGCGCCCGCCGCCGTCTTGCCGCTGGCGTCGATCGTCAGCGGCGGCATGTAATCGCGGTTCGGCGGCAGCGTGAACCTGATGTCCGGACTGTAATTGCCATGGACGCTGTGGTTGCCCGTCAACATAGCGGGGGGCTGGCTCTGGGTCCGACCGTTCGGCCATTCGCCATAGGTCTTGTAGCGGCCGGCTGATGGCGGGTTCTGGTGATGGACCGGAATGAAGGGGAAATGCGGCATCGGCTGCCCGGCGCCGATCTTCGAGAAATCGATCACGAGCGGTTGGCCCGGACCGGCATGCTCACCGCAGCCCCAGTAGATCAGCATCCGCCCGCGCGGCCGCTGCGGCATCGTCGGCTGCTGCTCGACCGTTTCCTCGGACATCGGCGCCGCGACGACCTCGCGGGGCGTGACCAGGGGCAGAGGCGGATAGGTTCCGGGTAAGTGATCCGCTTTTGGATCGGCCGTAGTAGCCTGGCCCGACCCCAATTGTAGCGTGAGGTTATGCTGAACCTGCGCGCCGCCACCGCGCATCATGCGCATCATATCGCCCATCGACGGGCGCCCACCGCCGCCTGGACCACCCATTCCCATCGCGCCGAAACCGGTGCCGGTGCTGGTGGCGGCGCTCATCCAGTAATTGGCGATCGGCCCGGTGACTTTCTGTTCGACCCTGGGCTGCGTTTTGGGGGCTGCGGCGACCGCGAAATGTGCGACGCATGCCGCACCGGCAAGCAGTGTGAAGCGACCGTTCCAGCGCATCCATTGTCTCCCCTGTCGGAAGGGAGGATGCGCTTGCCTCAACCGCGCGTCAACGAGTCGCGCAATTGCCTCATAGGGCAGGTCCGGCGTAGCGTCCGTCCCGTTCAACCCCCACGGAGAAGGCCGATGCAGACCCTCACCCGCGCAGATGGCACCCGACCCGAAGACCTGCATATCGGCCGCCGCGCCGCGGTGACGATATTCTTTGCCGGCTATGCAGTCGCCGCGCTCGCCGCCGATGCCAAGCCGATCCACACGCCGGACGACGGGCTGATCGTCGAGGCGGCGATGATTCCCAACGGCGCACCCAAGCCGCTGCCCGCTTATGTCGCGCGGCCCAAGGGGGCGGGGCGCCATGCGACGATCATCGTGGTCAACGAGATTTTCGGCATCCACGATTATATCAAGGATATCTGCCGCCGGCTGGCGAAGCTCGGCTATGTCGCGGTCGCGCCCGATTTCTTCTATCGGTCGGGCGTCAACCTGCCCGCGATCAGCGACTTCAAACAGATCATGCCGATCGTCCAGCAAGCGAGCGATGAGCAGGTCGACGGCGACGTCAAGGCGACCTCCGCCTGGATCAAGAAGCAGAATTTTTCCAAGCCCGACCGGATCGGCATCACCGGCTTCTGCTGGGGCGGTGCGGTGGTGTGGCGCGCGGCGATGGTCGATCCCGACATCCGGGCGGGCGTGGCCTGGTACGGCCATATCGAGAAGCTCGCCGCGCGTGCGGGCGAAATCCATGCGCCCGTGCTCGGGCTATATGGCGGGCAGGATCAGGGGATCGGTGCGGAGCAGCGGGATGCCATGACGGCTGCTTTGGAAAAAGCCGGCAAGATGGGCTCGTCTATCCACGTTTATCCCGACGCAGGGCACGGTTTCCACGCAGATTATCGCAGCTCGTACAACGAGGCCGATGCCAAGGATGGCTGGGCGCGGATGCTCGCCCATTTCAAGGCGAACGGGGTGGTCTGACCCTGCAAATCATCCCGAGTGCAGCGCCTCCGAGCTAGTGAACTGCTTGCAGATCGTCTGCAGCGTCACAAGCCGATGGCGCTTGCACGTCATCAGGCGAGCAGTTTCTCGGCCTGATCGAGCACGTTCGAAAAGCTGCGCACGATCGTCTGATAGGGCGTTGCGGTTGCCATATCGAGCCCGGCCTTTCGGAGAATGTTGTAGCCGTAATCCGATCCGCCCGCGCGCAGAACCGACAGGTAATTTTCGCGGTCTTTGGGCGTGCCGTGCAGAAGCTTGTCGGCGAAGTAGTTCGCGGCGGTGATCGAGGTCGCGTATTGGAACACGTAGAAGCCGTAGAAATAATGCTGGATGTAAGCCCATTCGATTCCATAGGCCGGATCCATCGCGACCTTCGGCCCATGATAACGCTTGAGCAGGTCGAGGTTGACCTCGGTCATTTTCTGGCCTGACAGGCCATCGCCCTTCTCCGCCAGATCGTGGATCTGGAGCTGGAATTCGGCGAACATCGCCTGGCGGTAAAAAGTGCCGCGATAATTTTCCATCAGCTGGCCGAGATAGAAGAGCTTCTCATCCTTGGTCTTGGCCTGGCCGATCATGTAATTGGCGAGCAATATTTCGTGGCAGGTCGATGCGATCTCGGCGGTGAAGGTCGGGTAGCCCGCGGTTTCGAACGGCTGCGCCTTGTTCGCGGTCAGCGTGTGCATCGCATGGCCCCATTCGTGCGCGTAGGTGGTCAGCCCGTCATATTTGTCGCTGAGGTTGAGCAGCAGAAACGGGTGAACGTCATAGGCTGAGCCGTTCATATAAGCGCCGGACTGCTTGCCAGGGCGAGGCCGCGGATCCATCCATTTGCGCGCGCTAGCCTCCGTGAATTGTTTCACATAGTCCGGCCCGAGCGGCTTGATCGCGGCGATGGTCAAGGTGCGCATCTCCTCCAGGGAGAAGGTGCGGTCGAGCTTCACCAGCGGCGGATAGATGTCGTAATAGGCGACCTGGTCGAGGCCGAGCATGCGGCGCCGCAATTCGAAATAGCGGTGGAGTACGGGCAGGCCATTATTCGCCTCGGCCACCAGCGAGCGATAGACGCCCTCGGGAATATTCGGGCCGGACAAAGCGGCCTCCAGCGCGGTGCTGTAATGGCGCGCCTTGGCCTGGAACATCTCGCCCTTGGTCTGGCTGGCGAGTGCAGCGCCGAGCGAGTTTTCGAACGCCTTGTAGCTCGCCCAGAACTGATCGAAGACCAGTTTGCGGTCGGCGCGATCGGGCGCCCCGCGATGGAGCGTATAGCCCTGATCGTCGAGCACCGCCTTGGTCCCGTCGGACAAGGTGACGGTCGGGCGCGGAATGTCCGAGGAGACCATCTGCACGCGGATGTCGCCCGGGCCCGACAGCGGATTCTGGCTTGCCGCCAGGATCGCCTCGCCTTCGGGCGACAAGGTATGCGGCGCCTGACGCACGACATCTTCGAGCTGGAAGCGGAACTTGGCGAGACCTGGATCGCTCGCGAGATAGGATTCGACCTTGGCCTGCCCCAGGGCGAGCAGCTCGGGGTTCATCCACGATCCGGCCTCGCCATAAGCGGTCGCGAGGTCGGTCGCCTTCTGGCGCCGCTCCTGATTGGGCGCGTTGCGCAGATCTTCGTCGCCCCTGAGGCTGGCATAGACGTAGAGTCGCGCGAGCTTCAGCCCCACGTCCGACTGGAGCTGAAGCACCTGGCGCAACGTGCCCGCCCCTTGTCCCAATTTGCCCTTGAACGCCGCGATTTCGGGCAGGCGCGCGGCGATTGCAGCGCGCTCCACCTCCCATGCGGCATCATTCGGGTAGAGATCGGTCAGATCCCAGGCCGCGGCTGCGGCAACCGTATCAGCGGCGAGCGCGGTGCCGCTCGCCATCGCGAGCGTACCGAGCAACGCGGCCGATATCATGGCTTCGCGGCGGGAAAGATCGGTCATGAAGTGCCCCATTATATGGATCGCCCACGCGCGCGGGCCGGGGGCCAAGGTGTAAAGCGCAAAGCGCCGTATGCCGCTAGGCCCATATGTCGTTCACTGCGTCGTGGTGACCGCCCATTGCACCCGCCCCGTCTCTCCCCCTATGTTGCGAAGGACTTGGTTCGTTTCGGGGGCGGACGATGCGCGAAACAGGGCACGTCATCAAGGTTGCGGCGCTGGGCGCGCTTTTGCTCACGGCTTCGTGTCACAAGCCGGCCGCGGAGGGCAAGGCGATCTCCGCGCCGTTCCATTTCCGTCACAAGCAACCGCTGCCCAAACCGTCGCCAACCGCACATCTGATCTCGCTGCCCGACAGCGCGATCTTCGTCGAGCGCGGATCGACCGAGGACCAGCTCGCCGCCTTTCTGGCATCCAAGGATCCGGCGCCGCGCGCCTTCCGTTTCCCCGGCGCAGAGTTCGAGCCCTGGCAAACCAGGCCGAATGAAGCGACGCTCCGCACCGTCTATGCCGTCGCGCAGATCCTGCGGGCTTATCCGCACAGCGAAGTGACCCTGATCGGCCACACCGACAATGTTGGTACCCCGGCGCAGAACCTGAAGCTGTCGCAGGCGCGGGTCGATCGGATGGCGCAATTGCTGGTGCATGGCGGGATCCTGCAACGGCGGATCAAAACCATCGGGCACGGCATGGCCGATCCGATCGCGGACAACCGCACCGATCAGGGCAGGGCGCGCAATCGCCGGGTCGAACTGGTCGTCACCGCCAAATAGCGCGTCCGAGTCGTCAGCCCCTGTTCGAGCAAGCGATAATATTGCTCGGAAAATTGCCGAAAAAAACGGCATGTCGCGACGGCTTTGCTGCGTTTGCGGGCATATTTTCGCGGCCGCAGCACAGAATCCGCCCGACGCCTTGCGTGGCGCCGGATGGCACGCTTATTGAAAGCGAATGCCACCGAACGGGGAGCTGGTTGCGTGAAGAAAATCGAAGCCATCATCAAGCCGTTCAAGCTCGATGAGGTGAAGGAAGCGCTGCACGATGTGGGCGTGTCCGGCATCACGGTCACCGAAGCTCGCGGGTTTGGGCGCCAAAAGGGCCACACCGAATTGTATCGCGGCGCGGAATATGTCGTCGATTTCCTGCCCAAGGTGAAGCTGGAGGTCGTCGTCGACGATTCTCTCGCCGAACGGGTGGTTGAGGCGATTCAGAATGCGGCCCAGACGGGCCGAATCGGCGACGGGAAGATCTTCGTCACCACCATCGATACCGTGGTCCGCATCCGGACCGGGGAAAGAGACGCCGACGCGGTCTGAACCGCACAGGCATTTTCATTCACGGGCGGCGCGCCCCGCGCGCCGCGTCAGTTTCACGGGGAAGGGCTTTCTAATGGCGAATAAGGCGTCCGACGTTCTCAAGATGATCAAGGAGAAGGAGATCGAGTGGGTCGATCTTCGCTTCACCGATCCGAAGGGCAAGTGGCAGCACCTGACCATGGTCTCGGGCGTCGTCGGCGAGGACGAGCTCAATGACGGCTTCATGTTCGACGGATCGTCGATCGAAGGCTGGAAGGCGATCAACGAATCCGACATGATCCTCAAGCCGGATCTCGACGCGGTGTGGGTCGATCCCTTCTCGGCGACCCCGATGCTGATCCTGGTCTGCGACATCGTCGAGCCCTCGACCGGCGACCTCTATGCGCGCGATCCGCGCTCGACCGCCAAGCGCGCCGAGGCCTTCCTCAAGGCAACCGGCATCGGCGACACGATCTATGTCGGGCCGGAAGCCGAATTCTTCATGTTCGACAACGTGCAGTTCGACAGCACGTACAACGAATCCTACTACAAGATCGACGACATCGAGCTGCCGACCAACACCGGCAAGGATTATGAGCAGGGCAACCTCGCGCATCGTCCGCGCGCGAAGGGTGGCTATTTCCCGGTCGCTCCCGTCGACAGCGCGGTCGATATCCGTGCCGAGATGGTTTCGACCATGCTCGAAATGGGCCTGCCCTGCGACAAGCATCACCACGAAGTCGCCGCGGCGCAGCACGAGCTGGGCCTGACCTTCGGCACGCTCGTCACCACCGCCGACCGTATGCAGATCTACAAGTATGTCTGCTGGCAGGTGGCGCAGGCCTACGGGAAGACCGTGACCTTCATGCCGAAGCCGATCGCCAAGGATAACGGCTCGGGCATGCACACCCACATGTCGATCTGGGACAAGGGCACGCCGCTCTTCGCCGGCAACGGCTATGCCGGCCTGAGCGACATGTGCCTCTATTTCATCGGCGGCGTGATCAAGCATGCCAAGGCGCTGAACGCTTTCACCAACCCGACCACCAACAGCTACAAGCGTCTGGTGCCGGGCTACGAAGCGCCGGTGCTGCTGGCCTATTCGTCGCGCAACCGCTCGGCCTCCTGCCGTATCCCGTACGGTGCGGGCGCCAAGGCGAAGCGCGTCGAGTTCCGCTTCCCCGACGCGATGGCCAATCCGTACCTCGCTTATGCGGCCTTGCTGATGGCCGGCCTCGACGGCATCGAGAACAAGATCCATCCCGGCGAGGCGATGGACAAGAACCTCTATGACCTGCCGCCGGAAGAGCTGTCGCTCGTCCCGACCGTGTGCGGTTCGCTGCGCGAGGCGCTGGACAGCCTGGCCGCCGACCACGCCTTCCTCACCAAGGGCGGCGTCTTCTCGGAAGACCAGATCGAGGCCTATCTCGAGCTCAAGTGGCCGGAAGTCGCCCGCTGGGAGATGACCCCGAGCCCGGTCGAGTTCGACATGTATTATTCGTCCTGATCCTCTCGGGATCGGATCAAGGGAAGGGCCCGGCGGGAAACCGCCGGGCCTTTTCTTTGTCCGTCATGCCGGACCTGTTTCGGCATCTACCCATCCACGGACATGTCGCCTGCGGCTTGGTGGACCCCGGAACAAGTCCCGGGGTGACGAAGAGAGGTTTACGCCCAGTCGACCACTTCGACGCGACGGATGATCCACACCCATCCGACGATCCCGATCAGGCTGATTGCCGCCGCCAGCGCGAAGGCGAGGCCGAAGGCGCCGGTCCAGTCGACGACGTAGCCGGTAAGGACGGGCGCGAGGACGCCGGCGAGGTTGCCCAGGCAATTCTGCACGCCCATCCACTTGCCCGCCGCGCGCGGACCGCCAAGCGTCTGGCCGATCGGAAAGATGGTGGCGGTGTTCATCCCGAAGAACAGGCCGGAGGCGACCAGCCCGACCATCGATGCGGTCAGCCCGCCGAGCGCGCACACCCCCATGCAGGCCGCGACCCCGAGATGCCCGGTCGTGATGATCGTCTTGCGCGCCTTGGTGCTGCTCGCGCCGGCCGCCATCCAGCGGTCGGCGAGCAGTCCGCTCGCCTGCGTGCTGACCGCGTATAGGATGTAGAGCATCGCCCCTAATTCCGACATTTCGGCCATCGAGAAACCGCGCGACTTGACCAGATAGAGCGGCAGCCAGGTGATCAGGAAATACAGCGCGTAGTTGGACGCGAAATGGCCGAGACTGGCGCCCCAGCATTCGCGCTTGCCAAGAATCGTCAGGAAAGAGGGCGGTGGCAGGCTCGGCTCGGTCGCCCATCGCGCGGACGCGCGGCGCGTCACGAAGATCCACGGCAGGAGCCACAGGCCGGAAATCAGGCCGAACAGCACGAAGACCGGCCGCCAGCCATAGCTCGCCATGAGCATCCCGCCTGCAAAGGTGCCGATCGCGGGACCCAGCGCCTGACCGACGCCGATCAGCCCATTGGCGCTGCCCAGCCGTTCGGGCGGGAGATCGCGCGCCAGCAATTTGGCATTGCAGGGGAAGATCGCGCTTTCGCCCATGCCGAGCAGCAGGCGCAGCACGAACAGGCTCAGGAAGCCGCCGGCAATCCCGATGAGCGCCGTCGCGGCGGACCAGATCGCAACTCCGATCGCCAATGTACGATAGGGGTTGATCCGTTCCGCCAGCCACCCGGCGACCGGCTGGAACGGCGTATAGGTCCAAAAGAAGGCCGAGAGCAGGAGGCCCGTCTGCGCGTTGGTCAGGTGGAGCTGATCCTTGATCAGCGGCGCCGCGGTCGAGAGATTGCCGCGATCGACATAGTTGATCAGCATCCCCGTCGCGAGCAGCCCGACCACGCCGATGCCGATCGTCTGCCGGCGTGCCGCCATATCCATCTCGCTCTCCGCCGATTGTTGCTAGACTACGCCCGACAACCGCCGGGCAATATGGGACCGGAGCGGGCTAAAAAGCGAGAGGATAGAATCGATGCGCCGGTTGACCGCACTCCTTGCCGGCCTCGCCATACCAGCCCTGCCGATGACCGCCGCCGCGCAATCGTTCACGGCGAACAATTATACGGTCGACGAGCCGATGCCGCTCCCGCCGGATGCGAAGCTGGTCTGGTCGGACGAGTTTGACGGCAATGCGCTCGATCCCGCGAAATGGGGATACGACGCGTCCCGCAACAAGGACGGCTGGTATAATGGAGAGCTCCAATATTATGGCGCGCGGCCGGAAAATGTCCGCGTCGGCAACGGCCAGCTGATCATCGAGGCGCGGCACGAGACGCTGAATGCGCGTCGGTTTCCCGATTATGGCGGTCAATCCTACACGTCGGGCAAGATCTGGACCAAGGGCAAGGCGTCGTGGACCTACGGCTATTATGAGGTCCGCGCGAAACTGCCCTGCGCGCGCGGCACCTGGCCCGCTCTCTGGCTGATGCCCGAGGGGAATTATGCCTGGCCCGATGGCGGCGAGATCGACGTGATGGAACAGGTCGGATCGCAGCCGGAGGTGGTTCATGGCACGCTCCACACCGCCTTGTTCGTCCATTCCAAGGGTACGCAGCGCGGCGCCGAGCGGAAGGTGCCGGGTAATTGCGAGGCCTTCCATACGTACGCCCTGGAATGGACGCCCGATTCGATCCGGATCGGCGTTGACGGGCGGGCCTATATGAAAGTGCGCAACGACCAGCCCGGCGGCGACGGCGCCTGGCCGTTCCACCATCCCTTCTATCTAATCTTCAACCTCGCGATGGGCGGCAACTGGGCGGGCGCCAAGGGCATGGATGACACGGCGCTGCCGCAGCAGATGCTGGTCGATTATGTCCGGGTCTATCAGCGCCCGCGCTGACGGACGGTCGGTGCGATAAACGCATCGATCGCCACGCAGCGTTGCCATCTCCGCACTTAACCGACTCACCCGAAAAGCGCATCGATGCGGCGGCGCAATGAAGCGCATCGGGAGCAGTGTCATGCCCTACGTCACCACAGCCGACGGTACCGAAATCTTCTACAAGGATTGGGGACCCAAGGACGCGACGCCGATCGTTTTCCACCACGGCTGGCCGCTGAGCGCGGATGACTGGGACAGCCAGATGATGTTTTTCCTCGGCAAGGGCTATCGCGTGATCGCGCATGATCGCCGCGGCCATGGCCGATCGAGCCAGACCGACAGCGGCAACGAGATGGACACGTACGCCGCCGACGTCGCGACGCTGACCGACCATCTCGACCTCAAGGGCGCGATCCATGTCGGCCATTCGACCGGCGGCGGCGAGGCGATCCATTATGTCGCGCGCGCCAAGCCCGGCCGCGTCTCCAAGGCGGTGCTGATCGGCGCGGTTCCGCCGGTGATGGTCAAGAAGGAGAGCAATCCCGGCGGTCTGCCGATCGAAGTGTTCGACCAGATTCGCGAGCAGACCGCGTTCAACCGGGCGCAATTCTACATCGATCTTCCGACCGGGCCTTTCTACGGCTTCAACCGGCCGGGTGCGAAGATCGTCCAGGGCGTGATCGACAATTGGTGGCGCCAGGGCATGATGGGCGGCATCAAGGCGCATACCGATTGTGTGAAAGCGTTTTCCGAGACCGACTTCTCCGAGGATCTCAAGTCGGTCGACGTCCCCGTGCTGTTGATGCACGGCACGGACGATCAGATCGTGCCGATCGCAGATGCGGCGCTGATCGGGATCACGTTGCTCAAGCATGGCACGCTCAAGACCTATGAGGGCTTCCCGCACGGCATGGCGACGACCCACGCTGACGTAATCAATCCGGACCTTCTGGCCTGGATCGAGGGTGAGGAGGAAGGCGCGTCTGCCGCTGCGGACGAACGCGAACCTATCCCCGCCTGAACAAGCGTCCGAGCCAGGAGCGGTCCTGCAGGATCGCCTTGGCCGCATTGTGCCCCGGCGCGCCGGTAACGCCGCCGCCGGGGTGCGTGCCCGCCCCGCACATGTAGAGGCCCGCGACCGGCCCGCGATAGGCCGCATTGCCGAGGACCGGCCGCGCCGCCCACAATTGGTCGAGCGACATCGTGCCATGCATGATATCGCCACCCATCAGCCCGAACTTGCGCTCGAGATCGAGCGGCGAATGGGTCTGGCGCGCGATCACGCTCCTGGCGAAGCCCGGCGCCCATTTCTCGATCGTGGCGACGACCAGGTCGGCGGCCTGCTCGCGCTCGTCATCCCATGAGCGGCCGCCCGGGAGCTCCGGGGCGAATTGCTGGCAGAACAAGCTCGCCACGTGCTTGCCCTTCGGCGCGAGGCTGTCGTCCACCGTCGAGGGGATCAGCATCTCGACGATCGGCTCCTTCGACATGCCGGTCGCGCGCGCATCGGTGAAGGCCTGGTCCATATAATCGAGCGTGGGCGCGAGGATGATGCCCGATTTGAGATGGTCGCCGGGCTCGGGCTTGGCGGTGAAACGCGGCAGCTCGCTCAGCGCGACGTTCATGCGGAACGTGCCCGACCCGACCTTGAACGCCTTCGCCCGGCGCGCGAAATCCGGATCGAGATCCTTGGGGTCGATCAGATGGTTGTAGAGCAGTTTCGGCCCGACATTCGCCGCGACGATGGGCGCGCGATGTTCGGTCCCATCCTCCAGCCGCACACCCGCGACCTGACCCTGCTCGACCAGCAATCGTTCGACCGGCGCCTCGGTCACTATCTCGACGCCCAGATCCTCGCACGCCGCGCGCATCGCCTGCGTGATCGCGCCCATGCCGCCGATCGCGTGGCCCCAGGCGCCCTTGTTGCCGTTGACCTCGCCGAAGACGTGATGGAGCAAAACATAGGCCGAGCCCGGCGTGTCGGGGCTGGCATAATTGCCGACTACCGCATCGAAGCCGAACGCCGCCTTGACCGCCTCGCTCTCGAACCAGCCGTTGAGGAAATCGCGCGCCGACTTGGTAAAGAGGTCGAGCACGTCGCGCTGGCGCGCGAGCGGCAACCGGGCCAATCGCCCACCCTGCTTCGCCGCCGCCAGCAAGGCCGCCGGCCCGCCCGCCGCATTGGGCGGAATCTGCAGCGCGAGATCGCGCAACACATCCGCCACCCCGTCGAGCATCGCATGATAAGCCGGTAGCGCCGCTGCGTCGGCCTGGCTGAATTTCGCGAATTCCGCCTGCGTCTTTTCAAGACCGCCGCCGACCAGAAGGTAGCGCCCGTCCGCCTGGGGCAGAAAATTGGAATAAGGGCGATCGAGGATGCGCAGGCCGCGTTCGGCCAGCCCCATGTCGGCGATCACCTTGGGCTGGAGCAGGCTGACAGTGTAGCTCGCGGTCGAATTGCGGAAGCCCGGATGGAATTCCTCGGTCACCGCCGCACCGCCAACGATGTGCCGCCGTTCGAGCATCCGGACCTTGAGGCCCGCCTTGGCGAGATAGAAAGCACAGGTCAGCCCATTGTGGCCGGCGCCCACGATCAATATTTCAGGCTGCACGAACGCTCCCGTCCTTCTAGGATCTGGATATGTATCAATTCGACATTGCGGCCGGAAGCAAGGCCGAGCTTTACAAGGATCTGCTGAGCGCGCTCGACGGGCTGACCGCCGGCGAGTCCGACCCGATCGCCAACATGGCCAATGCCGCGGCCTTGCTGTGGGAATATCTGCCCGACCTCAACTGGGCGGGCTTCTACCGCAACGTGGGCGGCGAACTCGTGCTCGGGCCGTTCCAGGGCAAGGCGGCCTGCATCCGCATCCCGTTCGGTACGGGCGTGTGCGGCACCGCCGCGGCGACGCGCACGACGCAGTTGGTGGAGGACGTCCACGCTTTCCCGGGCCACATTGCGTGCGATGCGGCCTCGGCATCGGAGATCGTGGTGCCGATCATCGTCGACGGCGAATTGCTGGGGGTACTCGACCTCGACAGCCCCAGTCGCGGCCGGTTCGATGCGGAGGATCAGCTGGCCTGCGAGGCGATAGTTGCGGCGTTGGCGCCGAGACTTGGGACCCTCTTGGCAGCATCCGCGAATCCTGGCGCCCTCCGGCCAGTTATCGGAAGGCCTGCGTGATACGTTTTGAATGCGCCTGGGCGATAATCTGAATGACTAGCCCGCGCATTGGGGCATTACCTCGACCGGACCAGGGTTATTTAAGCTTTCATTGCCAACACGGCAGTTGGGGATGACTAGAGGATTTTCGGAATACTGTGACTGGGCTCCGGGTAGGTTAAGTTTTATTGAATTTGCGGAGATTCGCGGAAGAAGGGGAAATATGGTTAACATAATATGACTCGACTCATTAATTGCGCCATATTATACGCCGATCCAGTGGGGGAGGACCGTGGGGGTCCGCCGTCGAAAAGTTGGGGGGAATTGGATGCGTATAGCGTCTCTCTGTGCGGTTGCCGCGCTCGGCATGGCCGCGCCCGCATATGCCGTCACCTGCCTGCCGGGTAATACCGCCGCGGTCGCATTAGCGACCGACATCAGCCCTACCGCGCTGGCGTGCGAAGGCCGTTTCAAAAAGAATATCCTGGATAATAGCGCGCCTGACGTGCTGCTCCAGCAGGGCGCCCTGCATGATCTCGGTTTCGATTGGGATGGCACGCATTTCAGCGATTTCGTGAAGCTTTCGAGCATTCCCAGCAGCACCCACATCATCGACTTCGGTCAGATGATGTATGGCCTGACCTATATCGGCTTCCATGCCGGCGGCGCGGGGGGCGGAACCACGTCCTTCTATAAGTTCGACGCTGGCGCGGGCATGTCCAGCTTCACGTGGGTGAATACCAGCGATTTCCCGAGTTCGGGCGCAATTCTCTACCTTACGGGCAAGCCCCCCGTGGAGAGCGTCCCCGAGCCCGCATCCTGGGCAATGATGCTCGGTGGTTTTGGGACGATCGGCGGCGTTCTGCGTAGCCGCCGGAAACCGGCCGTCCGTTTCGCCTGAGAATTCGGACTATTGAGCCGCCGCCGGATTTCGATCCGGCGGCGGATTCATGTCCGCCGCATTCCCGTTATTCCAGCAGCCCGGCCCCGAGCAGGGTGAGCAATTTCACATCCATGATCATGCCCTGCGCGCGTTTGGCGGCGACGAAGGCGGCGACCTGGGCGAGCGGCACGCGGTGGACGGTGATATTCTCGCCGGGCGCGCCGCCGCCTTCGCCGACCTTGGTCAGGCCATGCGCCCGGACCAGGGTGAACGTTTCGGAGACCATGCCAGGCGAGGAGGCGAAGCGGCCGATGATCTCGATCCGGCTGGCACGATAACCCGTCTCCTCCTCCAGCTCGCGCGCGGCCGCGCTTTCCACCGCCTCGCCGAAGGTTTCGTCGCCGACCAGCCCGGCGGGCAGCTCGAGACAGGGCCCGCCAAGCGGAATGCGATATTGCTCGACCAGAAGCACGTCGCCGTCGACGAGCGCCAGGATTACCGCCGCGTGGATGCTGCGCGCGCGGCCGACATATTCCCATGCGCCCCAGCGACGCACGGTGATATATTCGCCCTGCCACATGATCTCGGGCACGCCGGATTGCGGTTCGCTCATAGCTCGATCAGCCTGTCGGGAAGCTCGTTGGGATCGGTACCGGTGCGCGGGAAATGGGCGGCAAGCACTGCGCCGATCCTTTCGACCGCCGCCGCCATGCCGTCGCCCGGGCGATTGTCGCGCATCGCCGCCACCAAGGCCGCCATCGCCTCACCCCATTCCTCCTGCGGTGCCTTGGCGTGGATCGCGGCATCGGCAACGATCTCGGCGCGCCGCTCGGCCAGGCTCAGATAGAGCAATACCCCGGTCGTGCTGAGCGTGCGCTGCTCGGTGCCGGTGCGGAACAGCATGATAGCGCGGCGGCGCACGCGGCGATGCTTGGTTGCCGCCGGCGTGAGCAGGATGCGGATCGCCGGAATGCCGATCACGTAGCGTGCGATCAGGAAGGTGACGATCACCTTCACGAACAGCAAGGTCAGGATCAGCCGCAGCGACGGCTCCTCCCACGGGCTGAACATCGATGCGCCCCACACCAGCAATTTGGGCCAGGCCGCGCTTACCGCGAGCGGCAGCAAGGCGAACAGCAACGCCCAGTGCAGCACCACGTCGTTATAGGTGTCAGACGAGCCCGCGACGATCGTGCTGATCTCGCCGTCGGTTCCGGCCTCGGCCGCGTTGATCGCCGCGGCGACTTTCGCGCCGTCATCGGGATTGAGATGCATCACCAGCTCCCCGATGCGCCGCCGCCGCCGAAGCTGCCGCCCCCGCCGCCGGTGAAACCGCCGCCGGTCCAGCCGCCGCCTCCGCCGCTGTCGCCACCACCATCGCCGCCCCAAGACGAACCGCCGCCCCAAGAGGAGTGATGGCCATTGTCGCGCATCGCCTCGCTCGCCGCCCACAGCCAGATCGGCCAGTCGCTGCCGCCACCGCCGCCTTGGTAGCGCCGGGCGCGGCCCGCGCCGCGCCCGATATGCGACAAGACCACGACGCCCACGACCACGATCCAGATGATGGCGCCGACCGGAATATGGCCGCCGCTGCGCGCGCGATGGGCTTGGTCGAATTGCTTGACCGCCGCCGTTTCCTTGGCCTTGGCTTGGTCGTCGGGCAGGCTCAATTGCTGGATGATCGCATCGACGCCGGCTTCGATCCCAGCGGGCGTATCGCCGGCCTTGAAGGCGGGCACGATCTTCTGCTGGACGATCACGCTCGAATAAGCGTCGGTCAGCACTGGCTCCAGCCCGTAGCCGACCTCGATCCGGACCTTATGTTCATTGGGGGCGACGATCAGGATCACGCCGTTGTCGACCTCCTTCAACCCGACCGCCCAAGCGCGACCGAGCTGATATCCATAGTCCGCAATATCGCGATCCTGCAGATCGGGGATCGTGGCCACGACAAGTTGGCGGTTGGTTTGCTGCTGAAAAGCCCTGAGCCTCGCCTCGAGCCCAGCCTTGCGGTCCGCCGGAATTACATTGGCCGCATCGGTGACGAGCCCGGAGAAAGGGGGAAATTGCGGCGCGGCAAGAGCGGGCGTCGCGATCAGAGCCAGTAACGCCAGGAAGGCCTGCCAGAGGTGACGGGTCATAAAGCCCTCTGCTTTTCGAGGGGGGCAGCCAGATCGAGCCGCGCGATGATGGCGTCGGCGCCCGCTGTGATTCCCCCGGGGAAATCCTGGAGCCTGAAATACGGCAGGATGCGGTCACGGATGATTTCAGCGCAGCGCGGATCCGTAAGCGTCGCTTCCAGTCCATAACCAACCTCGATGCGCACGCGATGCTCGGTCGGCGCGACCACCATCAAAACCCCATCGTCATAATGCCGCCGGCCGACGCCCCATGTGCGGCCTAGCCGATTTGCATAGTCGGCTATGTCATGGCCCTGCAGGCTTGAAACGGTAACGATCGCCGGTTGGTGCCGGGTGCGCCGTTGAAGACCCGCCAGTTTATGGTCCAGCCGCCGCTCGGCCTGAGCGGGAATGATGTTCGCCTCATCGACCACGAAGTTCGTGAACTTTGGAAAGGTCTGCGCTGGGGCGGCGCCTGGGCAAAGGAGAGCGAGCAACAGGGCAACCAAGCCCTGCCACCACATTCTCCAGCCTAGGCGCACCTGCGCCGACATGAGTATCACCTCAGAAATTCACCGTCGGCGCACTTTGCGCGTTGGGCGCGGTCGCCTCGAACGTCTGCATCGGCTTGGCGCCATAGAAGACCTTGGCACCGATCGAATTGGGGAAGGTGCGGATCAGCGTATTATATTGCTGGACGGCGCCATTATAGTCGCGGCGCGCGATCGTGATCCTGTTCTCCGTCCCTTCGAGCTGCGATTGCAGCGCCAGGAAATTGGTGTTGGATTTGAGATCGGGATAATTTTCGGTGACCGAAAGCAGGCGGCCGAGCGCGGCCGAAAGCTGGCCCTGCGCCGCACCGAACTGCTGGATCTTCGACGGATCCTTGAGATCATCGGCGCCGACCTGGATCGACGTCGCCTTGGCGCGCGCCTCGGTCACGCCGACCAGCACGCTCGATTCCTGCTTGGCATAGCCCTTCACCGTCGCGACCAGGTTGGGGACGAGATCGGCGCGGCGCTGATATTCGTTCTGGACATCCGCCCAGCGCGCCTTGGCATTTTCCTCGGCGGTGGGGACGGAGTTGATGCCGCACCCCCCGAGCGCAAGAGCGGCAACGGGCGCGAGCAGGGCGGGCGAGAGGCTCAGACGGCGGGACATGGAGAAGAACCTTCCTTACGGGTCGTCACGGAGGCGTTTTAGTCTACCAACACACATTGCGCAATGCGGCTTGATCGGCAGCGCGAAGAAGCGCTTCATGGCCGCCGCGCTGGCAGGTACCGGCCACCGCCACAAAGCATGCGAAGCGAAGGGAGACTTCAGCCATGTTCAAGGAATTCAGGGCGTTCATCTCGCGTGGCAACGTGCTCGATCTGGCGGTCGCCGTGATCATCGGCGCCGCCTTCGGCAAGATCATCACCAGCCTGACCGACGACATCATTATGCCGCTGATCGGCAAGGCCACGGGTGGACTGGATTTTTCCAGCCATTTCGTCCGGCTGGGCGCGATTCCCGCCGACTATAAGGGCTCGCTGACCAGTTATGCCGACCTCAAGAAAGCGGGCGTGCCGCTGGTCGGTTATGGCCAATTCGCCACGCAGATTGTCGATTTCCTGATCGTCGCCTGGGTCATCTTCCTGCTGGTGCGCGGCGTGAATCGCGCCGCCAGCGCGCTGGAGCATGAGAAGGAGGCGCCGCCGACGCCCGCCGACTCGCCCGAGGTCATTTTGCTGCGCGAAATACGCGACGAACTGCGTACGACTGCGGCGGGCAAGACGACCGCTGCCGGCAAGGGGGCCGGCACCAGCCGATCCGCCAAGAAGTTGCCGCTCGACGGCGAGTGACGGGAGGGGGCGTGGCGCTCCTTACGGCCACAGCCCTTTTATCCCTGCGCACAAACGCCTATATCGGTCGGGCCGGGTTCGCCCGGCTATGGTGATAAATTGCATAGTGTTTGGCGCAGCGGACCCGGGGGCGGTACCCGGCGGCTCCACCAAAACCCGTCCCGCAGGGGCGGGCTCTGACGGGGCCGAACTAGGATCGACGTGTGTACAGGTGCTATGTTTTTGCCCGGCGTGATTGAGCCGTAAAACCGATCAAAACCACAAGTGCCAACGATAACGAGGCGCTCGCGATTGCTGCGTAATCAAGGTCTAACGACTTAGATTACAAAGCTTGAACGCGGTTCGGGCCGAACCGGGCAACAGAATCGGATTCCGGCGGTACGGGGAGCACCGAGCAACAGAAGCTCCCCACTTTCCCAAATCCTATATGATCGGTTGCGCAGGCGGCGCGGGCGATGCACATTCCGCCGCAAAGAAACATGCGACGGAGGATGAATGATGGGGCTCTGGGTGACGATCTCGACGCTGGCTCTCGCCGCGCCGGCGCTGGCGCAGGCACCGCAGGCTCCGGACTGGGCCTACCCCGAATCGCCGACGCATCATCAGGTCGCGCCGCCGCCCGATTTCCACCGTCCGCCCACCACCGAGATGAAGCGGATCGGCGCATTCGACGGCCAGACCGACGTCGGCAGCGCGCTTGTCCCGGGATCCTCCAGCTATGATCCGGCGACGCGGACGTATCGTATCACCTCGGCCGGCTACAACGTCTGGTACACGCGCGACGAGTTTCGGTATCTCTGGAAAAAAATGTCGGGCGATGTGAGCCTCGCCGCCACGATCGATTATCCCGACAAGAAGGGCTTCTTCGATCGCAAGGCCGTGCTTGTCATCCGTCAGAGCCTAGACGACGATAGCAAGGAAGCGGTGGTCGCGCTCCACGGCGACGGGCTAATCCACATCGCCTACCGGCCCGCCCCCGGGCAACGCGTCAGGGACATGGAATATCGGGTCGGATCGCGCGGCGACCTGCCGGGCGGCAAATCGCCCGACAGCCTAGTCGTCGCCAACGCGCATCGGCTCGGCGTCGAAAAGCACGGCGACAAATATCAGCTTTATGTCAGCCTGCTCGGCGAACCGATGCACGCCTGGGGACCGCCGATCAGCTTGCCGCTGGAAGGGCCCTTTTATGTGGGGATCGGCTTTTGCTCGCACCAGCCGACCACACTCGACACGGCTTTGCTGTCCGACGTGGTGGTCGAGAATCGGGCAGGCGCCGTCCGCTGATAGGACGTACCCCGCTCGGCGGGTGACCGGTCGGAGCCTTGACGATTACAAACGTAGTCAATACGACTACGTGTGTAATCCAATCAAAGGGACTGGCGATGGCGATCCTTCGACGGGAATTCAATTTGGCGTTGTCGCTCTTGCCGCTGGCCGCGCGAGCACAAGGCCAGGATACTCCCTCCCGCGGGCCGTTGTTCTGGCTGGCGGCACGCGGCAAGGCGCGCGTTTTCCTGTTAGGATTCGGAGAGGCGAAAGCGGACGACCAAGCTTGGTTCACGCCGACGATCCGCAACGCGTTCCAGGACAGCTCCGAACTCTGGCTGGAGGTCGCTCCCCAGGAAGCGTCGGCCGGACGCGATGCCGCCACCAAGGCCCGGGACGACGCCGAATTTGACAGACTCAGCCACGAGCCGCCGGGCCGTACCTTCTTTGACGAACTCGGACCTCGCGCCCGCGAGCGCGTGTTGCCCTATATGTCGGAGCTTGGCGTCAGGCGGGAAACGGTCGAACCGTTACGCCCATGGTGGGCTTATTACACGATCAATCGGGCATTCTGGGCCCGGACCAAGGTGCCTTACGAAACGGCCAACGTGGACCAGGTTTTGTGGAAGCTTGCGACCGACCAGGGCAAGCCGATTCACTATGAAAATCCCGATGGCGTGGCCTTCGCGCGACACATGGCCGCGATGCCGGAAAAGGCGCAAAGCCAATATATCGAGTTTCTTTTGAACTTCCTGGACGACCACAAGAAGGGGCTCGACGGGCCGATGTTCGACTGGGAATTCGGTTCGGCAACCGTCGGCTTGCGAAGCCTTGGCCGCATGCGGGTGGAACTGCCCGATCTCTATCAGGCGATACAGGTCCAGAGAAATATCTGGTGGGCGCGCAAGATCGACGAGCTTCTGTCGACCGATCGGACATCCTTCATCGGCATGGGACAACTGCATGTCGTGGGGCCGGACAGTATTCCCAACCAGCTACGGCGACTGGGGGTCGTACCCCCATCACAGCTTCGCGAGAATCCATCCTATCCCGGCTAAGGGCGGGGTTCCCCGTGGCTTTTGTATCCCATCGCAAGCTGCGGTTATCGTGCCCCGAGCGCTGCACAGTCTGGAAATTGAATCCTGGCTTTCGCCCGACGATAGAAAGGCTCGAGTCTGCAAGCCATATATAAAGACATAAAGAAATCTTTATATGTGACTTGACGAAGCTGCCGGATGGCGCGATGCTAAATGCGTCGAGGTTCTCCGGCCGGCTTGCCTGCCGGAGCTAAGATGGGAAGCTGGTGCGGCCTTTTGGGGCCAAAGCCGGCGCTGCCCCCGCAACTGTAAGCGGTGAGCGGCGGCCGATACGCGTCACTGGTGGGGTCAAGCCCGCCGGGAAGGCCAGGCCGTCGTTACGACCCGCGAGCCAGGAGACCTGCCTCGGCGATAACGTCCTTCCGGCGGGGATTCCGGGCAGGCCGCTTGCCAGCGCACGGCCGCCGACTCCCTGGCCGCGCCTGCCTGCGCTTGTCCGGAAACTCCGCCTTTCTCGGGTGGAGAATTATGACCGTCACCATCGCCACATTGGGTTTCCCGCGCATCGGGCCGCGCCGCGAGCTGAAGTTCGCGCTCGAGAAATATTGGTCGGGGCAAGCGAGCGAATCCGATTTGCTCGAAACCGCGTCCGCGCTCCGAACCGCCGCATGGGCGCGGCAGAAATCGCTCGGCGCGGATTGGTTGCCGTCCAACGACTTCTCGCTTTACGATCATGTCCTCGACACCAGCCTGATGCTCGGTGCCGTGCCCGAACGCTATGGCGTCGGTGACGGGGAAGCAGGCCTCCAAACCTATTTTGCGATGGCGCGCGGTACCGGTGGCGAAGCCGCGCACGGCTGCGGTCATGCCCACGGCCAAACCGCGCAGGAAATGACCAAATGGTTCGACACCAATTACCATTATATGGTGCCCGAACTGGTCGCGGGGCAGCGCCTGTCGCTCAACGCGTCGAAGATCGTCGGCGAATATCGCGAGGCGAGGGCGCAGGGCTATGAGACGCGCCCGGTGCTGCTCGGCCCGATCACCTGGCTGATGCTGGCCAAGGGCCGCGAGGTCGAGCCGCTCGACTTCCTCGACCAGGTGCTCGGCCTCTACGCGGTCATCCTCGGTCAGCTCAAACATGCCGGCGCGGAATGGGTCCAGATCGACGAGCCCGCGCTGGTGCTCGATCTCGACGAGCGCCAGCGCGTCGCCTTCACCCGGGCCTATGCCCGGCTCGCGCGCACCGGGCCGAAGCTGATGCTGACCACCTATTTCGGCGCGCTCGACGACAATCTGAACCTGGCTTTGTCGCTGCCGGTCAACGGCCTGCATGTCGATCTGGTGCGCGCGCCGGGACAGATCGATGTGGTACTGGCCAAGGCTCCGAAGGATCTCACGCTTTCGCTGGGCGTGATCGACGGGCGCAATATCTGGCGCGCGAATCTTGAGACGGTGCTGGATCGGCTGGAGCCGATCGCGGCGACGCGCGACCTGATCCTCGCGCCCTCCTGCTCGCTGCTTCATACGCCGGTCGATCTCGACCTCGAGACCAAGCTCGATCCCGAGATCACGCAATGGCTGGCCTTCGCGGTTCAGAAGATCGACGAACTCAACATTCTAAAGCGCGCCTTGAACGAGGGGCGGGCTGCCGTCGCAGACGCGCTGGCGGCATCGAGCAAGGCAGCCGCCGCACGCCGCGTCTCGCCACGCATCCACGACCTCCAGGTGGCCGCACGCGTGGCGGCGATCACGCCCGCGATGCGCGAGCGCAACCTGCCTTATGCCGCGCGCGTCAAGGCGCAGACTGCGGTGTTGGGCCTGCCTCCATATCCTACCACCACGATCGGCTCTTTCCCCCAAACCGCCGAGGTCCGCCATGCGCGCACCGAGCATAACCGGGGCAATCTGGCCGACGCCGATTATGCCCAATTCCTGCGCGAGGAGACCGAGCGCGCGATCCGCTGGCAGGAGGAAATCGGGCTCGACATGCTCGTCCATGGCGAGTTCGAGCGGAACGACATGGTGCAATATTTCGGCGAGCAATTGTCGGGCTTCGCCTTCACCGTGAACGGCTGGGTCCAGTCCTACGGTTCGCGCTGCGTGCGCCCGCCCATCCTGTTCGGTGACGTGTCCCGGCCGAAGCCGATGACGGTCGAATGGTGGCGCTATGCGCAGGGCCTGACCGAGCGGCCGGTCAAGGGAATGCTCACCGGCCCGGTCACGATCCTCAACTGGTCGTTCGTGCGCGACGACTGCCCACGGGAAGCAAGCTGCCGCCAGATCGCGCTCACGATCCGCGACGAAGTGCAGGACTTGGAGACGGCGGGCGCCAAAGCGATCCAGATCGACGAGGCGGCCTTGCGCGAAGGCCTGCCGCTGCGCCGTCGCGACTGGGCTCATTATCTCGATTGGACGGTGGACTGCTTCCGCCTGGCTGCTTCGGGCGTGGCCGACCGCACCCAGATTCACACGCATATGTGCTATTCGGAGTTCAACCATATCCTCCCCGCGATCGGGGCGATGGACGCCGACGTGCTGTCGATCGAGACCGCACGCTCGCAGATGGAATTGCTCGCCGGTTTCGCCGACTATCTTTATCCGAACCAGATCGGGCCCGGCGTGTACGACATTCACGCGCCGCGCATTCCGACCACCGACGAGATGGTGAACCTGATCCGGCTTGCCGCGCGGCACCTGCCGCCCAGGCAATTGTGGGTGAACCCCGATTGCGGGCTCAAGACCCGCAAGTGGGACGAGGTCCGACCGGCCTTGGTCGCGATGGTGGAGGCGGCGCAGCGGCTGCGCGAACCGGCCTGATGGCAACCATGCCGCACCGCCGAAGATAAAGGTTGCATATCCATGCCGCCGATGGCCTCAGCATCGGCGGCATGGACGTCGGCGCACAGGTCCAGCGTTACAGTCGCAAGGGCTTCGCCTGGGGGCGGTGGCTCCGGCAGCGGGTGCGCGCGTCCGAACTCTTCTTCATCCTGGTGGCGATCCTGATCGGCATGGGCGCGGGGCTGATGACGGTGGCGCAGGGGATCGTCGCCTGGGCGATCCAGCATATCCTGTTCGGTATCCCCAATGACGTCCGGCTGAGCGGTGCGCCGCCGCTCACCCTCTGGCAGCTCGCCATCCTGCCTCTTGGCGGGATCATACTCGCTTTCTTCACGTGGGGCGTGCGCGCGCGGAAGCGAGCGTTGATCGACGTGGTCGAGGCCAACGCGCTGCATGGCGGGCGCATGGGGGTGATCGACAGCCTGATCGTCTCGGGCCAGACCTTGCTCTCCAACGGGTTCGGAGCCTCGGTCGGGCTGGAAGCCGCTTATGCACAAATGGGGGGCGTACTCGCGTCACGCGCCGGGCGCTGGCTGAGCCTGCGCCGTGGCGACGTGCGCACGTTGGTAGGCGCGGGCGCCGGCGCCGCAATCGCAGCCGCGTTCGGAGCGCCCTTGGCGGGGGCCTTCTATGCGTTCGAGATCGTGATCGGCGCCTACACGCCCGCGGCTATCGCCCCCGTCGCAGCCGCGAGCCTGGCGGGCGCGCAGGTCGCGCAGAGGCTCGGCGCGGTGCCGTATATCGTCACGGTCAATCCCGGCCCGGCCATCCATACTGCGGGCTACCTGATCTATGCCGGGCTGGGCCTCGCCTGCGCGCTGGTCGGCATCGGCATCATGCGCGCGGTCGCCGCGGTCGAAAGCGTATCACGCGCCTGGCTGCCGCACTGGTCGCGCCCCTTCGTCGGCGGTTGCCTGCTGGTGCCCGTGGCGATGATCTCGCCGCAGGTTTTGTCGGCGGGCCACAGCGCGCTCCACATCGACATGCTGGGGAGCGTTCCGTTCGATTTCCTGATCATGATCCTCGCCGCGAAAAGCCTCGCTTCGATCCTGAGCCTCGGCTTCGGCTTTCGCGGCGGTCTGTTCTTCGCATCGCTCTTTCTCGGAACGCTGGCGGGGCATCTCTACTCGCTGGCCGGCCTCTGGTTGTTCGGCCATCCCGTGCTCGATCCCGGCAATGCGGCGATGGTCGGCATGGCTGCTCTCGCGACCGCGGTGGTCGGCGGGCCGATCACGATGGCGATGCTGGTGCTGGGCGCGACCGGCAATTTCAGCCTGACCGGCGCCGTGCTCGCCGCGAGCCTGGTCTCCTCGACGATCGTGCGCGAGACGTTCGGTTACAGCTTCTCGACCTGGCGCCTCCATCTGCGCGGCGAGACGATCAAGAGCGCGCGCGACGTGGGCTGGGTCAAGACGCTGACCGCGGGACGGATGATGCGCGGTGAGGTCAAAACCGCGCCCAAGGATACGAGCGTCGCAGAATTCCGCCGTCGCTTCCCGCTGGGCGCGTCGAGCCGTGTTGCCTTGGTCGATAGCGAGGGTCGTTATGCCGGCATCGTCACGCCCGCGACGGTGTTTGCCGAGGGCGTGGCCGACAACGTGTCGGTCGAGAAGTTCGCCCATTCAGCGGATGCCGCGCTTAGGGCAGATATGCATATCGGCGAGATCATGACCCGCTTCGACGCCGCCGAGAGCGACGAACTCGTCATCCTCGACGGCGAACGCCGCATCCTCGGTATCCTCACCGAAACCTATGTTCGCCGCCGCTATGCCGACGAACTGGAAAAGGCGCATCGAGAGCTGTTCGGGGAAAGCTAGGCGGCCATCGCCAACATCCGCCGCCCGATCTGCAAACGACCCCTCAGGTAGAGTTCCGCCGCGATCAGGTTCGGGATCCACGAGATGAAGGCGGTCAGGCGGTAGGCGAGAAGGAAACCCACACCGGAAAGCTGCAGCAGCGGCAGATAGAGCCGCAGCGTCACTGCGGCAAAGGTGAGCGCTGCCGAGCGGATCATCCAGGCGCGGTGTTCGGGGAAACGGCGTGCGACCGCCATGCGCCACCCCATGAGGGTGGCGCCGACCCAAATCGGCGCGAGCGTTCCGAAACCGATCGTAACCGGAAGACCAGCGGTCGAACCAAAAGCGGCGACGAGGCCGCCCACGCCTCCGGCAGTGCAACCCGTCACGTAGATGCGCCCGGTCCATCGATGCAGCCGGGGCACCCGCGCCCGTATGCGGGGCAGGAACTGGAAGGGCATGACGAGCAACGCGCTCGCCGCGCCGGCGACGTGCAGATAAAGAAATGGCCGCGCATAGAGATTGGCGAGAATGGCGGGAGACATCGGACCTATTCCCACCAGATAGCGATAGGAGAAGAGCGCGATCGCCCCGTTGAGGAAGCCTGCCAGGCCCCAGCCGAGGCTGCGGACTCTCCCGTTCAAAGCCATATTGATTGCGGTCATGGTCACGTCTCCACCCTAGTCCCGGGCGGGATTGCGGGCTTTGTGGGTCGGCGCTAGCAGCGATGCGCGAAGCGTGCAGATCTTGCGCGAGCCGTGCTCGAAAAGGGGGGCGATTGCGATTTCCCGCTGCGCATTGGCGCAGATTCGGTGCCGAATTGGCCCTGCTGATGGTAATGGGCGGGTTCATGGGGGCTATCGGCCCTTATGGCTCGGACCGGCTGCTCCCTGGTCTGCGCGTATTATATTGGGAAATCTGCATCACGGGCGGCGGCCTGATCGGGATTGCGACCGACCTTCTGTTGAGCCGCTTCATCCGCTCGCCCTGGCGACGGCTGGGGCCGGTGGCGCTGGCGATGACACCCTTCGTCACCTCGCTCGTATTCCTCGTAAACCGTACTTTGCTCAGTCACCACGGCGGGCTGGCGATCTATTCGGAGCTGTTGTGGCGCGTGTTCGTGATCTGTCTGCCGGTCATGGCGGTACGCGCGCTTGCCTGGCGCCCGACGGCACTGAGGGTCGAAACGCGGATCATCGTCTCTCCGCCTTTACCCGAGGCGGATGCCCTGTTCCGTCGCCGGCTTTCGGCACGAAGACGCGCCGCGCGATTGATCGCGGTCGAGGCCGAGGATCATTATCTGCGGGTCCATACCGATGCGGGTGACGAACTCGTCACCGCGCGCTTCGCCGATGCGCTGGCCGAATTGGGACGTGCCGAAGGCTTCCGCGTGCACCGCTCCTGGTGGATTGCCGCCGGCGCGATCGAGAATGTGCGGTGGCGGCGCGGCGGCGGCGAAGCGAGGTTGCGGGGCGGCCTGACTGTGCCGGTCAGCCGCACCCATGCGGCAGCGCTGAAGGAGGCAGGTTGGTTTTAGCCGCGTTGTCCTGAGACACCTCGTCTCGCCTTCCCGAATGGGAGGGAGGCAAACAAAAAGGGCGCCCCTTCGGGACGCCCTTTCCGTTTCAATAGCGACCTGAAGATCAGTCGTCGTCGCGCTTCAGGAAAGCAGGGGCGAACTCGGGCGCGGGGCCGTCGTCATTGCCGCCTTCCGAACGCTCGCGGCGCGGGCCACGGTCGCCGCCTTCGCGACGCGGGCCACGGTCGCCGCCACGCCCGCCTTCGCGACGGCGGTCGCCGCCACGATCGCCACGGTCACCACGATCGCCGCGCGGACCACGGTCGCCGCGGTCGCCACGGCCTTCGCCGCCCTCACGCGGTTCGCGCGGAGGACGGGTGTCCTCCAGCTCGGCACCGGTTTCCTGGTCGACGACCCGCATCGACAGGCGAACCTTGCCGCGCGGATCGATCTCGAGGACCTTGACCTTCACTTCCTGGCCTTCGGTCAGGACGTCGGAGACCTTGGCCACCCGCTCATTCTTGATCTCGGAGATGTGGACCAGGCCGTCCTTGCCGCCCATGAAGTTCACGAACGCGCCGAAATCGACCATGTTCACGACCTTGCCGGTGTAGACCTTGCCGACTTCGGCTTCCTGCGTGATGCCTTCGATCCACTTGCGCGCGGCCTCGATCTGGGCCGGATCGGACGACGAGATCTTGACGGTGCCGTCATCCTCGATGTCGACCTTGGCGCCGGTGGTCGCGACGATCTCGCGGATCACCTTGCCGCCGGTGCCGATCACTTCGCGGATCTTATCCTTAGGCACCTGCATCGTCTCAATGCGCGGGGCGTGCGCGGACAATTCCTCGCGGGTGTGGTCGAGCGCCTTGGCCATCTCGCCGAGAATGTGGGCACGGCCCTCATTCGCCTGGGCGAGCGCGACCCGCATGATCTCTTCGGTGATGCCGGCGATCTTGATGTCCATCTGCAGGCTGGTGATGCCTGCCGAGGTGCCCGCAACCTTGAAGTCCATGTCACCGAGATGATCCTCATCGCCGAGGATGTCGCTGATTACCGCGAAATCCTTGCCTTCGAGTATCAGGCCCATCGCGATGCCCGACACCGGACGCTTGAGCGGAACGCCCGCGTCCATCATCGACAGCGAACCGCCGCAGACCGTCGCCATCGACGAGGAGCCGTTGCTCTCGGTGATGTCGGACAATACGCGGATCGTGTAGGGGAATTCCTCCAGGCTCGGCAGCACGGGGTGCAGAGCACGCCATGCCAGCTTGCCATGGCCCACTTCACGACGGCCCGGCGCGCCGAAGCGGCCGACCTCGCCCACCGAATAAGGCGGGAAATTATAGTGGAGCAGGAAGCGCTCGTACGACAGGCCGGTCAGCCCGTCGATCATCTGCTCGCTATCCTTGGTGCCCAAGGTGGTGGAGCAGATCGCCTGCGTCTCGCCACGCGTGAACAGAGCCGAACCGTGCGTGCGCGGCAGGAAGTGGACCATCGCCTCGATCGGACGGACCGTCTTGGTGTCGCGGCCGTCGATGCGCTGGCCGTCCTTGAGGATGGCAGTGCGGACGATCTCGGCCTCAAGCTTCTTGACGAGCTTGCCGGCGGCCATCTGGTCCTGCGGCGCGGCGTCGGCGAAGGCTTCCTTGGCCTTGGCGCGCGCCTCGTTGAGCATGGAGGAGCGCTTGGACTTGTCGGTCACCTTGTAGGCGGCGGCAATGTCCTTGCCGATCAGGTCCTTGAGCTTCTTCTTGGCAGCCGAGAGATCGGCCTGCTCGGCCATTTCCCACGGATCCTTCGCGGCCTTCTCGGCGAGCGAGATGATCGCGTTGACGACCTTCTTCGACGCTTCGTGCGCGAACACGACCGCGCCGAGCATGACCTCTTCCGAAAGTTCCTTGGCTTCGGATTCGACCATCATCACCGCGTTGCCGGTGGCGGCGACGACGAGATCGAGCTCGCCTTCCTTCACCTGGTCCAGCGTCGGGTTGAGGATATATTCGCCATCGATGTAGCCGACGCGCGCGGCGCCGATCGGGCCCATGAAGGGCACGCCGGAAATGGTGAGCGCGGCGGACGCGGCGACCATCGCGAGGATGTCGGGCTCGTTCTCGCCGTCATAGCTTAGCACCTGGGCGATGACGTTGACTTCGTTGTAGAAGCCTTCCGGGAAAAGCGGGCGGATCGGACGGTCGATGAGACGGCTGGTCAGCGTCTCCTTCTCGGTCGCGCCACGCTCGCGCTTGAAGAAGCCGCCGGGGATACGACCCGCGGCCGAATACTTCTCCTGATAATGGACCGTGAGCGGGAAGAAATCCTGCCCTTCCTTGACCGAGCGGGCGGCGGTCACCGCGCACAGCACGACCGTTTCGCCGAGCGTCGCGACAACCGCGCCGTCGGCCTGACGGGCAACGCGGCCCGTTTCGAGAGTGAGCGTCTTGCCGCCCCACTCGATTTCCGTTTTCTTGATATCGAACATTGGTTTTCCTTCACACCGGCGGCCAGATGCGCGCCGGGGCCTCTGTTTGCGGGCTAGCCGGCCCGCTTCGGTGTGGGACCTGTCTTGGTCCCTGGACGTCGGCCGAATTGCCGATTGGTCCCGTCTTCGTCGCCCCGGCGGAGGCCGGGGCCGCTGGAAGTTGACTACCGCGCTGGAGCTATCTCCAGCGGCCCCTGCCTCCGCGGGGCGACGGCATAAGAAAAGGGCGCCGGAAGGCGCCCCTTTCGTTACTTGCGGAGGCCGAGCTTCGCGATCAACGCGTTGTAACGGGCGGCGTCCTTCTTCTTGAGATAGTCGAGCAGGCTGCGGCGGTTATTCACCATCATCAGCAGACCGCGGCGCGAGTGATTGTCCTTCGCGTGGGTCTTGAAATGCTCGGTCAGGTTGGCGATGCGCTCGGTCAGGATTGCGACCTGGACCTCAGGGGAACCGCTGTCGCCTTCGGCGCGGGCATGTTCCTTGATGACTTCGGCTTTGCGCTCGGCAGTGATCGTCATGTCGTCTTCACTCCGACATCAGGTTGAAACCGCGCACCACCGAAATGTCGTCCCCCACTTCGACCAAGGCTACGGGTATATCCCCAAGCATGGCGAGGTTGAGACCTGGTGGTGCTGCGGACCCGGAAAGGCGGCGGCCCTGACGGAGCGCCTGTGCCTGATCGGGGGAGACAGCGAGGACCGGGATGTCGACCAGTCCGGCTGTCAGCGGCAGGAGCAGCTCCTGCAGCCGCGCGTCCTTAGCGGCTTGGTCCAATATGTCCAGTGATATCGCCGATTCAAGCGCGAAGGGCCCGGCTTTGGTGCGGCGGAGCATGGTGACATGGCCGACCGTACCGAGCGCGTAAGCGATATCGCGCGCGAGGCTGCGGATATAGGTGCCCTTGGAGACAAGGGCGGAGAGGGTGATTTCTTCCAGCCCGTCATGCCGGACTTGTTCCGGCATCCACTCCGCCGCGGGCGCTTCGGCTTGTGGCCCGGTGGACCCCGGAACAAGTCCGGGGTGACGAAGCGTAAGCTCATGGATCGTCACATCCCGGCTCGCGAGCTCGACCTGCTCGCCCGCACGCGCCAGATCGTAGGCCCGTTTCCCATCGACCTTCAGCGCCGAATAAGCTGGCGGTATTTGGCTGATCGGGCCGGTGAAGCGCGCCAGCACCGCTTCCACCTCCGCCAGCGTCGGCCGGACCGCGCTTGTGGCAATCACCGGCCCTTCGGCGTCGAGCGTGTCGGTCTCCTCGCCGAAGCGGATCGTGAAATCATAGGCCTTGTCGGCGTCGAGCATACGCCCGGTGATCTTGGTCGCCTCGCCCAGCGCGATCGGCAGCATCCCGCTCGCCAGCGGATCGAGCGTGCCGCCATGGCCGACCTTGGCCTTGCCATAGCCACCGGTGCGCAGCGCGCGCTTGACCGCGGACACCGCCTGGGTGGAGCCCAAACCGACCGGCTTGTCGAGGATCAGCCAGCCATCCACCTGGCTCAGCGCCCGAACCGCGCCAGCCAGCGCACGACGGCATCCTCGAGCGCGAGACGGTGATCCGAGAAGCTATGGTCGGTCGGCATGATGATCAGCGATACGTCTTTGCCGCCGGCCGCCTGCATCGTCGCGGCGAGCGTGCGCATGCCGGGGCCGTTCGCCCGTTCGGCGCCGAGGATCAGCATCGGCCGGGGCAGGACCGCCTTCGCGGTCGGCACCAGATCCAGCGCGGCCGGGGCGGACTGCATCTCGGCCACGATCACATCCTCGGTCGTGCCCGCGAGCGGCGGCATGTCGCCGTCCAGTTCGCTGCGCCTGGCCTGCTCGACGAGGGAAGGGTTGGCCTTCAGCTTCCGCCCGTCGGCGGCAATGTCCCAGGCGTCGATCAGGATCAGCCCGACCGTGCTGGCGTCGTTCGCCACTGCATGCGCGCTCATCAAGCCGCCCATCGAATGGCCCGCAACCACGATCCGGCTGGGGTCGATCCGGTATCTGGCCGCCGCCGTGGTCGAGCGCAGGAACGCGACCGCGGCCTCCGCGTCCTCGGCGCTATGGACAAAGGAGAAAGCGCCCGGGCTGCCCCAGCTGCCGCGATAATGAAGCGTCAGCACGTTCCACCCGGCGCGGCGTACTGCCTGCGCGAGGTCAAGATTCTGCTCGTTGCCCGGAAAGCCGTGCAAGAGCAGCATCGTCGGATGCGGCCCCTTGCCCGCAGCCAGATAAAAGACCGCGTTGAGTAAGGATCCGTGGCTTGGCAACTGGAACGCCACCATCTCGGCCGGCACCTGCGGGTCGGCCGGGGGATCGGCGACGACGGCGGGCGAAAGGAGCTGCGCCGAGAGCGGCGCGGCCGGCACAAGAGCCAATAAGCAGAGCAGCAGGCGCATCCGAATCCCTCTTTGCAACGACCGTATCCCGCTATTGCGCTTCCGGATGCGCGTCCATCTCGGCCAGCGCGGCGCGGATCTTGACCGCGGTCACCTCCAACTCGGCGTCGGGCATGATCTTGTTCGGGATTTCCCGCAGGCGGATCTTGCCATAACGCGGGATGATATGGACGTGCAGGTGCGGCACCGACTGGCCGAGCCCGTTATTCTCGATGATCGTGAAACCCTTGAGGTTCAGGGCCTTCACCTCGGCCAGCGCGACCTTGCGCACCACCCCCATCACCTCGTCATAATCATGCGCGTTCATTTCGAGCAAAGTACGCGCATGGCTGACCTTGGAGATGACCAGGACGTGCCCGACCGTGGCGGGCGCGTGGTCCAGGAAGGCGAGGACATGATCGGTCTCATAGACCTTCACCGGCTTCAACTCGCCACGGATCATCTTGGCGAAGGGATTGGTCGGATCGTACGTCCCAGTCAGCGGGATCGAATTCAGGGGCTTCATCGCGCAGCCCGACACAGCGAGCAGCACGGCAAGAGCCGGATACGGACGCATCATAAACTCATCCTTGGGCGCCGCCTGGACCGTCCCCCGGCGTCGGCAGCGATTCGTGGCGGGCGCCCTATCAGTTGGATACGCCTAGTAACAGCGTTCCCATGCGCGGCGTGCAGGCGGACCGTCGCCATTTTCATTCGCCCTATGGCGCCCGCGGCGTATGCTGCACCGCACAACAAAACATCGACCCAGCGAGAGGCAAACCCCAAGACGGAGATTGCCATGACCAAGTTCGTCCTCACCGCTTTCGCGGCGGCCGCGATCGCCACGCCGACGCTCGCCACTACACCGATGAACTTCACCTGGGAGGGCCACAGGATCGTGGGTACGGTCGATCAAGTGGGCAGCGTGCAGGTCATCAAGGGCCGCGACCTCACCACCCATTCCGATTTCGAATTTCACGTGAAGAACGGGTTCGTGCGCGGCAGCTTCAATGGCGTCGCCATCGCCTATCCGGTGCCGAAGGCCAAATTGGCAAGGGCCATCGCGGGCTGATCTTCTTCCCGATCGATCCGCAGAGGGCGGGGCCGCATGGTCCCGCCCTTTTTTTGCGTCAGCCGCCGCTTTGCATCATGTCGAGCAACCGCTCGATCCGCGGCCGCGCATCGTTCGAGAGACTGACCATGGTCCGGCGCTGATCGGTCGGATGGTCGGTAATCTGCACCAGCCCCAATTGCGCGAGGCGGTAAATATAACGCAACGCCGTCGTCTGCGGCACGCCCGAAGCGATGCATAGCGCCGAGATCATCGTCCCCGCGCTACCCGAATCCTGGACGTAGAGATCGAGCAGCATGTCCCACGCCGGATCGCGGAAGCTGTCGGCGCCGAGGATAGCGTTGCGCTGCTGGCGCACGCGCAGCACGCGCCGCGCGAAGTCGCGCCGGTCGCGCGGCACGGTCAGCGATTTGGGATCGCCGGATTCGGCGAGCGTGATGAGGTGACGAAGCGCGTCGCTGAAGCTGCAGCCCATGCGGGCGGAAAGCGCCGAAACGGAGGAAAGGAGGTGCGAGACCTCGTCAGGGGACAGATGATTCATGCGCCAAGCCAACCCCGTTCCGTCGTGACGCCAATTGGGAAATTCGGCGCCGACACGGGGGCATCTATCTAGGCTGAAAGGTAAAAAATATATGCCGCAGGCGAAAGATCGACCCGCTTTGAATCCGGATCGGATCGAAGCGGGGGCGGCGGCCTGCCGTCCCGCTTCGAAAGCGTCGATTATTTGCTGAGCTGGCCGCGCATCGCGCCTCTGGGGAAGGCGGCCGAGTGGACGTTGACATAATAATTCGCCGGGTGGGCCAGGATGTCGGCCAGCGCATCGGCGGCGACAGGCGCGCAACCCTGCGACGTGCCATTTGCCGGCGCGGTCAGCTCGGCCACCGGCCCGCCCGCGGCCCCTGCCGCACCTTTGTGAATATGCGCCATGGTCGGCGTATCGGTCCCCATTGCGTGGAGCATGTAGCAGACCTGGTTTTTATCGGTGTCGAAGCTCAGCGAGGCCTCGCCCATGCCCTTATCCGCGCCTGGGCCCGGCACTTCGGCGGCGCCGGTCATCTCGACCTGGAACTTGGTGATCGCGGCGGACGCCGGCTGACATGCGATGGCGGTAGCGGCGGCAAGCAGAATCGGGACAGCACGCATCGTCTTCTCCTTCAATCGGGCCAAACGGAACGAACCGGATGCGGTGAGGTGCGCCCGCTTGCGGACCACGTCAACGGGTTGAATGGCGTAGCTGTATCAACGCACCCTTTTGACCGCGAGCGTGCCCGCGGCAAGCGGCCGACAAAGTTCGGCGGCGGGAGCCTCGCCGCTCAGCCAGCGTGCATAATCGGGCGGGGTCAGCAGCACGATCTGGCGGTCATGATAAGGCGCGATATCGGGGCCGGGTTCGGTGGTCAGCATCGTCCACGCTTCGCCCACGGTCGGGTCGGTGCGCCACAGGCCGGCAATGCCGAACCAGTCGAGCCCCGGGATCGAGAATTCCCATTTCGCCTTGGGCGGTTTCTTCGCGGGCTTTGCCGCCACCGTTGCACCGAACAGATCCATTACCCCGGCTTCTCCCTCGGGAGCATCGGTATATTCGTAGAAAGCGTCTGCAGGGATCAGGCAGCGTCCGCTGGTGGCCTTATTCTCGAATTCGCGCCCGTCGGAGCGGAAATTATAGACGGGCTTGCCGTTGGGCGCCGGCCAGCTCCAGCGCCGGCTTACCAGTTCCGCCGCGCCGGCTTCGCCCGTGGCAGCGCGCAGGATCAGGCTCATGTCCGTTATGCGGATGCTGTCCAGCGCGGGCATGTTGGACATGCCCTCCGGAAACAGCATTTTCGCGTCGGTCACGCCCCATCCCGCGCGAAGCTGTTCAGGTGTCGTGCGGCGAGCATATTCGTTGCACATGGTCTTGTTCTAACGCCCGGCCGACGTAATTCGAGTCACCAGCTATTCCGCGACCGAACTGCCGCCCTTCGCCGCCCGACGCGCCATGATCTGCATCAGCGGGTTGGGCTTTGGCCCTCCGACGCGCTTCAGGCGGTTGCGATCGTGATGCTCGAACGGTTCGCTGCGCCCGCGCACCAGGAGCATCGTCTTGATGTCGTAGCTCCACGCATCCTCGCCGTCGAAGGTGAGGTCGATCGTGTAGCTGTCGGTGCGGAAGCCATGTTCGAGGAAGGCGGTCGAGCAGATGCCATATTGAGTCTGCCCACGCGTCGCGGTGAGCGTCAGGCGGTCGTCATTCGGCCCGGCATGGCCTGACGCGAGCGCGACCTGGCCGCGTGGGATCGAGAGCGACTGGAGGATCAGCCCCGTCGCCGGCTCCCACAGCCAATGCCCAACCTGCTCGTGGAAAGTGATGTCCTCTTCGCGCGTCGTGATGTGGATATGGTAGCGCAGCCCGTAAAAGAGCTGGGGCCCATTGGCCTGCGGGTCGAGCGGATCGAACGTGATATGCTCGATGAAGGCGCGCCGCTCGGGGCCTTCGGCCTTGGGGTTGATGTCGATGCCCTCAACTCCCTCCCACCGCCCGGCGAGCCTGCGCAACGGACCGAGATTGGCAAGCGTATCGGGATCGACATCGCTCGGTTCGGTGAAAATGTCTTCGGGAAAGGGATTCATCGGATACTCCGGTGCGGGCAAGGCGTCGGGGTCTCCTATACAATAGCCGCTAGCCTATGCGACCTGATCCTGGGTGCAGGTAATCCCGCCCTGCCGATCGACATCAGGCATCCCGCTCTCCGACGTGGGGGGGTCGTAGAGGATCTCCAGGTGCATCTCCGCCAGCGCGACATGCGCGCGAACCGCACCGGGGCTGGTGGCATTTTGGGCGAGGGCGAGTTCCTCTTCGGCGCGGGCTTCGTGGTAGGCTAGATGGTTCGTCTTCATGATCCGCAGGTAGATAAGGTTGGATCCGGCGCCAGACGCATGCGGGCCGAAACGGTTCCCGGCCGCGATATGCGGCGGGCGCAGGAAAGCCGGAACCATCGCCGGCCTCGTAAGTCGGGGAAAACGTGCGGATCGCGACCTATAACGTCAACGGCGTCAACGGGCGATTGCCCGTGCTGCTGCGCTGGCTGGATGAGACGCAGCCTGATGTCGCCTGCTTGCAGGAATTGAAGGCGCCGCAGGAAAAATTCCCGATCGGTGCGATCGAACGCGCGGGCTATGGGGCGATCTGGCATGGCCAGGCGCGGTGGAATGGCGTCGCGATCCTGACGCGCGGGCAGCAGCCGATCGAAACGCGGCGCGGTCTGCCCGGCGATTCGGACGACAGCCATAGCCGCTATATCGAGGCGGCGGTGGACGGGGTGCTGATCGGCGGCCTCTATCTGCCCAACGGCAATCCGCGCCCGGGGCCGCGCTTCGATTACAAGATGCGCTGGATCGACCGGCTCAAGGCGCATGCCGATATACTCCTCGCGGCGGGGTTGCCGGTGGTGCTGGCGGGCGACTTCAACATCATCCCGACCGAGCGCGACGTCTATGTGCCCGAGCGCTGGCTGGACGATGCGTTGTTCGCTCCCGAGGCACGCGCGGCCTATGCGGACCTGCTGGCGAGCGGCTGGACCGACGCGCTGCGGCACTATCATCCGCAGGTGATCTACACTTTCTGGAAATATCTGCGGAACGCTTATGGCCGCGATACGGGCCTGCGCATCGATCACCTGTTGCTGAGCCCGGCCGCGGCGGCGCGGATGAAGGATGCGCAGGTCGATCGGCATGTGCGCGGGTGGGACAAGAGCAGCGACCATGCGCCCGTATGGGTAGAACTCGCCAAACTGGACTAAATCGGCCGAGCGGGCCCTCAAGGTTGGTGTAAGCTTACCTTGGCAGAAGGTGGAACTGGTCCGGGCCGGTTATGGTTACGCAGATGATGAAGCGGCATAGCGTCCTCGTAATCGATGATTCCCTCACGATTCGGGGGATCATCGAAAGCGTGCTGGAAAAGGATGGCGCCTGGGAGCTTATCGGTCCCGCGTCCGACATCGAACACGCACGCGAGCTGATCCGCGACCGGCGCCCTGACGTCATCACGCTCGATCTGGCGATGCCGGGAACGGGTGGACTGGCCTTTCTCGACGAGCTGAACGGCAGCGAGCACCCGCCGGTGGTTGTGATCTCTTCCTCTACGCGGGAGGATTCTTCCGAATCCGCCGAAGCCAAAAGCAAAGGGGCTGTCGCCTGCTTCGACAAAGCGAGGCTGGTGACGGAGGCGCCGAAACTGATGCGCGTGCTTCACAAAGCTGCGGAAAAGGCGCGGCACGCCGCCTGAGGCGGTCGATTTCCATCTCCCTCGCCGGCCGACGGCAAAACGCCCTGATCTAGATTAGCTCCGCGCGCGGCAGCGGAACCATATCCGCGCTTGGGACCTTGGCTTGCGTAACGGACCGCGAGACAGGAGACGGAGCAATGGCCGACAAGCAGGATGCGATCGCACTTTTGAAGGCAGACCACCGCGCGGTGGAGGCGCTGTTCGAAAAGTATGAGGGCACCACGGGGGAAGACACCAAACAGAAGATCGCGCTCGAAATTTGCTTGGAACTGACGGTCCACGCACAGATCGAGGAAGAGATATTCTACCCCGCCTGCGAGGGGAAGATCGACGAGGACCTGATCAAGGAAGCCTATGTCGAGCATGACGGCGCCAAAGTGCTGATCGCGGAGATCGAGGCGGGCGCACCGGACGACGAATTTTACGACGCCAAGGTGAAGGTTCTGTCCGAACAGATCGAGCATCATGTCGAGGAGGAAGAGCGCCGGATGGAAGGCATGTTCTCGCAGGCGCGCAAGGCCGGACTCGACATGGACGATCTGGGAGAGCGGCTGCGCGCGCGCAAGGCCGAGTTGCTGACCCAATTCAAGGCAGGCGGGCTGACCAAGCCGGAGACCGCGACCTTCACCGACGCGACTATCTGATCGGGATGGACGGCCGCGATGAACCCGGCAGCACCATCACCGGCGTAAATGCCAAAGTCGGTCGACGTCGCCGAACGGCAAAAGCTGCTCGAGCGCCTGCGTGCGCTCAAGATGGCGCGATCGGCGCACGCTTATGTGCGCGGCAATACCGCCAAATTCTACGCCTGGCTCGCCGGATCGAGGATCGCGCGACACGTGCCGGCGGGTCCCGCGGTCTGGATCTGCGGAGATTGCCACCTCGGCAATCTCGGGCCGCTCGCCGATGCCGAAGGGCATGTCGACATCCAGATCCGCGACCTCGACCAGAGCGTGATCGGCAACCCGGCGCACGATCTGATCCGGCTCGGCCTATCGCTGGCAAGCGCGGCACGCGGATCGGATCTGCCCGGGGTGACCACCGCGCACATGATCGAGCAGATGATCGACGGCTATGAGGCCGCCTTGCTCGACCCTGAGGAGCGATCGGGCGAGGAGCCCAATGTGGTGCGCGCGGTCCGCCGGCGCGCGCTCGGGCGGCGCTGGCGCCATCTTGCGGCGGAACGGATTGGAGATGTCGAACCTCATATCCCGCGCGGCAAGAGGTTCTGGAAATTGTCCACCGAAGAGCGGGATGCGATCGACCAATTGTTCGGCCGGGACGACGTGCGCGCGATGGTGCTGCGGCTGAACGGGCGCGATGACGAGAGCGCGGTACGGGTGATAGACGCGGCCTATTGGCGCAAGGGCTGCAGCTCGCTCGGCGCGCTGCGTTATGCGGTACTGGTCGGGATGAAGGGCACGAACGGCGGCAGGGAAATGGCGCTGGTCGATCTCAAGGAGGCGTTGCCGTCGGTGGCGCCGGCCGCACCGGGATCCATCATGCCTGCCGACGACGGCGCGCGCGTGGTCGCCGGCGCGCGGGCGCTATCCCCCAATCTGGGGGAGCGGATGCTGGCGGCGCGGCTGCTCGACCGCGCGATCTTCCTGCGTGAACTGATGCCGCAGGATCTGAAGCTGGAGGTCGGCCAGTTCAGCAGCGGACAGGCGGTGGTGGCCGCGCGCTACCTCGCGCACGTCGTGGGGCGGGCGCATGCGCGACAGATGGACGACCAGGCCCGCCGGCAATGGCGGCGCGACCTGCGTGCGCAGCACCAGGGCTCGATCGATGCGCCGTCCTGGCTGTGGCGGAGCGTGGTCGACCTGATGGCGGCGCATGAGGCAGCGTATCTCGACCATTGCCGGCGTTACGCGCTGGCGGCGTGACGCGCTAACCGCGCCAGTCGCGCATCGCCTCGTCATAGGCATGCTTGGCCTGGTCGCGAGTTTCCTCCAGCCCGGCAATCTCCTTATCCCGCTTGCGCGCGAGGGCATGGCGTTCCTCGCGCAACGCGGCCTCGCGCTTCGCCAGCGCGTCCAAAGCCTTATCGTGACGCGCTTGTGCTGCGGCGAGCGCCTTGTCGGCGCGATCGAGTGGTGCGCGGCTGGGCCGGGGAAGGGGCTTGGAGGGCGGGGCGGCCGCCTGTTTGCGGGGCGGGGCGCGACGCGGTGCCGACGCTTCCAGCGCGGCATATTGCTCCGCTGCGGTACCGCGCAGGACCTTGATCACCTTGCCCGGATCGGCGAGCGCGGCTTTGGTCAATTTGGGATCGGTGACGCGCTCCGCGCGGCCGCTGGCGAACAGGTTACGCTCCGCACCCCATGCCGCCAGCGCCGCCTTCATGGTCGGCGCGGCGACATAGGCATCGTGAAAGCCGATGGCGGTGCGAAAGACCTTGAGCGGACGGGGCATGGGGCTTCAATCCGCGAATGCGGGCTTGGCTCCGGCCTCGGGCCCCGGACAGAGACCGGCGGTCTATCCGGACTTGCCCAGATGACGCGCGACCGCGTCGGCACCATTGCCCACGGCCTTCACCGCATCGGCCAGTTCGTCGCGGCTTACGCCGAATTTGCCGGTCCAGTAGCGCACCTCATAATCCTCGCCGAGCGCGATGCGGCTCGAATCCTGAGGGCGGCGAAGGTCAGTATCGTCGGACATTGTGCGTCTCCTTGGTTCGTGAACGGCGTCCGGCCTGGCCGGACGCCGCGCTTCGATTGGGGATCGGATCAGTTATTCCCGCCGCCCCGGTCGCCACTGGATCCCGTGCCGCCCTGGCCCATCGTGCCCATGCCGGGCTGCGCGGCGCCGGCATTGGCCTTCTGGTCATCCCGATTGCGCGAGCCAGTCTCGGAATCAGTGATCAGGTCGTCGCCCTGATCCCCTTGCCGGTTGAACATCTGGCCCTCCTGGTCGGCCTGGCCTTCGCCGCCTTGTTCGCCCTGCTCGCTTACCATTTGATCGCCGTCCTGCCGCTGGTCAGCCTGACCTGCCTGACGGTTGGCGTCGGCAGCGTCCTGCTGCTGAAACTGCTGCTGACCGGCCTGCTGGCCTTGCTGCTGCGTCGGCTGGCGGCCCGAGTTCTGATCCACGTTACCGCCGTCTAGTTTCTCGTTAGCCATTGTAACGTCTCCGTTTTTTCGATCCCGCCCGAGTGGCATGTCAACGTGTGGCGGATGAGGGCGGGTCCCCCGACCCTGCGAAAAAATCGGCTCGAAAATATGTGAACGTTGCGGCGCGTCCGGCGTTGAGCGGGACCCGATGGCGGCGCCATCGAACAGGAGGCATTTATGAAACCACTGACATTCGCTGTGGCAGCTATGCTGCTCGCCGGCGCGGCACAGGCCGCGTTGCCGCCCGCCGACTTCGTCAAGAAGGCCGGAGCGTCGGACCTATATGAGATCAGCGCATCGAAACTGGAGACGTCGAGCAAGAACGCCAAGATCCGGGCCTTCGCCAGCATCATGATCAAGGACCACACGACATCGACCGCTGCGGTGAAGGCTGCCGCGGTCAAATCGGGGCTCAAGCCGACCCCGCCGGCGCTCGAAGCGAAACAGGCGGCGGATCTTGCCGCTTTGAAGCAGGCCAGCGGGGCTGCGCGCGACACGCTCTATATCGCGCAGCAAAAGGCCGCGCATGAGGAAGCGCTGGCGCTGCACAAGGACAATGCTGCGGGCAGTAGCGCGCCCGCGCTCAAGGCGGCATCGGCCAAGATCGTGCCGGTGGTGGAGCATCACCTTCACGACCTGGCGGGCCTGTGATGCGGTAATTGACCGCGCGTCGCCGGTCTCCGGATCGGCGGCGCGCACCGCGATTGATATGCGTTAGTGAAGCGCGCCGCTTAGCCTTCTAAAAGACTGTTTCCAAAGGGCGGGGGCGCGCTTTGGAGGCACGAAGATGATCGTCCGCGGAGAGGCGAAAGACACCAGTTATTATGGCGAGCGGGCCCACGAAGAGCGGGCGCGCGCAGCATCATGCCAGGACCAGATCGCGGCCCTGGTCCATCTGAGGCTGGCAGCCGAATATGAGAAGCGCGCGCACCGCGAGCTGGTGGAAGGCTGAGCGCGTGCTGGAAAGGGCGAACCTTTCCGGTTGCCGAAAACCGCTGATCGAGCGTGCGTTTGAGATGGCGCGATCGGGCGCGCACACGCGGGTCGAGACGATCGAACGTGCGCTGTGCAAGGAAGGCTATCCCCGGGCATCGCCGCACTGGAATTCGGGCACGTTGCGCAAGCAATTGCGCCAGGCCTGTCTCACGGCCGTCGAAGCCGCGACGGCAGAATCGCAACCCTAGTTTTGCGCCGAGAACCGCGCGCCGGACGCCGGCCCGGTTCAAGATGGCTGTGCGCGCAGTCGCCCGGTATCGGCATTGACCGGGTCCGCGCCGGTTGCGGCATGCCACGCCTTGCGCACGCCATATTGCACCGCCCAGCCAAGCGCCCAGGTTGCGGCGATCGGCGCCAGCGCGCGGATCGCGCTTTCGGCGACGGTACCGACGATCGCGCCCTTGATGCCACTGTCACCATCCTCGCGATCGATCGCGGCGCCGATCAGCGCGCCCAACAGATTGGCCATCCGAAATTCTCCTTCGCGGCAAGAACCCGGCAGAAGGCCCCGCCGTTCCACCGCGGAGCCCGGAAATGCGAAGGGCCGCCCCTTGCGGAGCGGCCCTTCCATTGTCAGCCGAAAGCGGTGACGATGTCAGGCGAGGCGAGCCCCCGTGGTGGAGGCCATGCCTGCAAACTGCGCCGCGATCGGCGTGAGACAATGAGACATTCGACCACCTCCTTTCCGTTGTTGACGATGTTTCCGAGATAGGAAAATCGCCTGCAAGTTCAAGGGCGTGACGGCCTCAATCAGGTTTGGCGCGCGTGACGCCCCGATCCTTGCCGCCAGCCTTGCCGGTCACCTCGGCGAAGGCGGTGCCGGATTGCTCCGCAAGCGTGACGCCGCGACCGTCGGGCGTGGTTTCTTCATGCGCGAGGTCGCTACGGGCGGGCTCGGGCGCACCCTGCTCGCCGCGCAGACCCTGTTCGGCCGGCGGCTGGCGATTGTCCCGACCGGGTGCGCCATAGATATGGGGTTTATCGCTTTCACGCATTCGCCTTCTCCGCTGGCTATGGTGCAAGAGCGTGCGGGGCGGATGGCCGTTCCCCGGCGATGCACGATTTGCGGGTGCAGGATCGTCGAAAGCGCGAAAAACACGGATCAAAACAGGCGCTTACGCGTCGAGCCGGTCCGCGTGAAAGGGAGAGTATATGCGTATTCTGTGCTGGTTCGGGTTGCATCGCTGGGGCGGCGAGCTTCGCCCGAGGCTCAGCCATTTCACGCGCTGCCGACGTTGTGGCTCGCCGGGAATCATCCGTCGTGTGACAACCGGCTGAGAAGTGTCAGCGCGCCGCGCGGCGGGAGCCGCCGCCACCGGGGCTACGCCAGTTGCCGTCGGGCGTGACGCCCAGATCGATCACGCACATCGAACCATAGATTGGATGCGGACCGCAGGCAGCGCCGGCGAAGCGAAGCTCCGCGCTGTAAACGATCTCGCGATGGCCGCGATCCGCTACGCCATCATCCACGATCAGCTGGCGCATCGCATCGACCGCGTCGACCGAGCCGTAGGAAATGATCTCGGCGACATAGGCGCCGCCCCCGAGCCGGCGGACGCGCTCGCCGGGCGAACTGCCGTCGCTGCCGGCGTGGCCCTGCCCGCCGGTGCGCGCCTGGTCCGCGAGATGCGCGGCGGCGGCCTTTGCCAGCAGGGCGGAGGGTTCGACCTTTACTAGCGGCGACTGGTGGCCGAGCCAGGCAATGGTCTCGTCAACCACCGCGACGCCCTCCTCCGTCTCGATGTCATAATCGAGGTTGGGGTAGCGCAGCAGATCGCCATGAAACCAGGCGCGATATTGCTGCAGACCATGGCCATAAGAATGCGGATCGGCGCGGGCGGCGTTGAGTTGAACGATCAGGCTCGCGGTATCGATTGGACGGATGGCGGGGGCGGCATAAGCCGGGAATGCGACTGCCAAGGCCAGACCCGCCGCGACCATCCCCAACCCGATACGCATTCGTCCCACCTTCCCGCTTCGCCCAAGCGAAGGAACGGCAGGAATATGAGGAGGTTAAGCGGTGGCCCCGGACCGGACGGATTTGCCGGCCCGGATCAGGCGCCATGGAAATTCGTGCGGCATCGGCGCGCGCGAGCGATTTGTTACGGAGCCGTGCTTTGCAGGCAGCGCGATCGGCGCCCGTTCAGGGCTGACATTTCGGCCGCGCCGTGGCAGCAAAGAGTGATGAGAACGAGTAGCACCGCGTTGCAGAAGACATTTGCGGCGGCGTCGGTCAGGCGCTCGGCCGCCGTGGCAATCATCGTCGGTACGACGCTCAATGCGATCAACCAGGGCCCTGAATTGCTCCGCGGCGTGCATCCCGTGCTGTGGAATGTCGCGCTGACCTATTGCGTGCCGTTCGTCGTCGCGAGCTATGGGAGTTATGCGGCGTTCCGTGTCGGGGAGAAGCAGGCCGACTCCCCGCCGCTGCCTCCTTCGGCATCCTGTGAGGAGCTTCCGTTGCATGCGGAAGCCCGGTCCTGATTGTGTGACATTCCGGGGCTTGGCCGCAACCTCCCGGTGGATGCTGAAACGAGTTCAGCATGACGGGTGGGGGGACGCGCGCTCCGCCGTCATGCCGGCGGAGGCCGGCATCTCAGGAGGTTTTGGGGTTTCGGGGTGGAATGAGGTTGACCCTCTGCCTCTTGAGATCCCAGCTTTCGCTGGGATGACGCATAGGGGCGGGATTTGGTGCGGCTGGGCAGGTGCCACATTGCCCTCACTTTCCCACGCGGCTGCGCCGCGCGGGTCCTTTCCTCTCCCCAAGGAAAGAGGAGTCGTTAGTGGGTGTCGCGCCATTCGAAATGGAGCGGGGCTTCGCGGAAGGCGAAGCGGTCGAGATGACGGGCGACGACGCCCTTGAGCACCTCGCGCTGGTCGGGTGAGGTCGCATCGATCCGTACATCGAGCAGGCCGGCCGCGGCGTGGAAGATCACCCGCGCATCGCCCGGATAATCCGCGCCGCGAATGTCCCTAGGGAAGGTGATCGTGCCGTGCTCGGGGTTGAAATCGACCACGAGATTGTGCGCCCAATGCTTGCACAATTGCTGAAGATAGCGGCTGGCGTGCGCGGTCGGTACGGCAGCACTGGTCGGGAAGGTCATCGTTGGGACTTTCGGAAACCTGTCATTGGCAGCGGCCGGCGCGAAGGCCGGCCACGGGCGAATGGCAATGAGCCGCGTCATCGATCGAGCCGCTCGATCTTGCGTGCTGCTTCGTCAATGATCGCGGCGACTTCGTGGACCAGGTCCGGATTGCCGCGGCCTGCGCTCAGCGTATCGCGCAGCGCCATGCCGAGGCTCATCATCGCTCGCTTGATCGGCGCGCCGCCACCGCTGCGGCCTTCCTGCTCACCGATCGCGGCGAGGCGTTCGAGCAAGGCGTCCACCTCCTCGCGCTTCTCGGTGAGGAAAGCCTTGCCCGCGTCGGTGATGGCGAAGCGCTTGCGCGATCCTTCCTCCTTCACCTCGTCGATATGGCCCATTTCGTCGAGCATGGTCAGCGTCGGATAGACCACGCCGGGGCTGGGCGCGTAGCTGCCGCCGGTCCGCTCTTCGATCTCACGGATGAGGTCGTAACCGTGGCGCGGCTGATCTTCGAGAAGGGCAAGCAGGACGAGGCGAAGCTCGCCGCCGTCGAACATGCGTCGGCGTCCGCGCCCCCGCTCATGATGGCCCCATTCGTGATGATGCTCACCACGCCCGCCGGGCCCGAAACCGCCACCAAGCCAGCGGCCATAACCATGTCCAAATCGCATTTTGATAAACTCCTGTATCATCGAATCGCATCTAAGATATATCTTGAGTCATTTCAAGAGGATTTCGAGGCGAGCGGACTTGCAATCCTCCCTGCGCAGCGCGGGGAGGGGGACCGCTGGCGAAGACGGTGGTGGAGGGGCATTGACGGCGGGCGGATTCGCCCCTCCACCACGCCGCTGCGCGGCGCGGTCCCCCTCCCCATGCTGCGCATAGGGAGGATTGAAGAGGCGGCGTGGATATGAGCGCCCGCGCATCCTATATCGGCCCGATGGCCGACCTCTTCGCCGCCGACCTTCCCCCCGACAGCGCGCAGGCCGCGCCAGGCCCGGATGCGCCGCTTGCGGATCGGATCAGGCCGCGGGCGCTGGACGAGGTGATCGGGCAGGAGCATCTGACCGGGCCGGAAGGGGCGATCGGGCGGATGGTCGCGGCGGGGCGGCTGTCGTCGATGATTTTGTGGGGTCCACCGGGCACGGGGAAGACCAGCATCGCGCGATTGCTCGCCGATGCGGTGGGCCTGCGCTTTGTGGCGATCTCGGCGGTGTTTTCGGGCGTGGCCGATCTCAAGAAGGCGTTTGCAGAGGCGCGCGAGCATGCGCGGATCGGCAAGCGCACGCTTCTGTTCGTGGACGAGATCCACCGTTTCAACCGCGCGCAGCAGGACGGCTTCCTGCCGTATGTCGAGGACGGCACGGTGGTGCTGGTGGGGGCGACCACCGAAAATCCCTCGTTCGAGCTGAATGCCGCTTTGCTGTCGCGCGCGCAGGTGCTGATCCTCAACCGGCTCGACACGCCCGCGCTCGAGGCGCTGCTGTCGCGCGCCGAGGCGATCGAGGAGCGGCCTTTGCCGCTGGACGAGGCCGCGCGCGCGGCGATGATCGCGAGCGCGGACGGCGACGGGCGGTTCCTGCTCAACCAGGCGGAGACCTTGTTCTCGGTCGGGCTGACGCAGAAGCTCGATCCGGCCGGACTGGCGGCCCTCCTGCACCGCCGGGTCGCGGTCTACGACAAGGATCGCGAAGGCCATTACAACCTGATTTCGGCTCTGCACAAAGCGGTGCGCGGCTCCGACCCGCAGGCGTCGCTTTACTATCTCGCGCGCATGCTGGTGGCGGGCGAGGAGCCGCTTTACCTGTTGCGGCGGATCGTGCGGATGGCGAGCGAGGATATCGGGCTCGCCGATCCCAATGCGCTGGTGCAGTGCCTGGCGGCCAAGGATGCCTATGATTTCCTGGGATCGCCCGAGGGCGAGCTCGCGATCGCCAATGCGGTGGTCTATCTCGCGACCGCGCCCAAATCGAATGCGGGCTACAAGGCCTATGGCGCGGCAGCGCGATCGGCGCGCGAAACCGGCTCGCTGATACCGCCCAAGAATATTCTCAACGCGCCGACCAAGCTGATGAAATCAGTCGGCTACGGCAAAGGCTATGCCTACGACCACGACGCCGACGAGGCCTTTTCCGGCGACAATTACTGGCCGGAGGAGATGGACGCGCAGACTTTTTACACGCCGACCCCGCGGGGGTTCGAGGCGAAGATCCAGGAGCGGCTGGCCTATTGGCAGAAACTGCGCGAGGAGCGGGGCAAATGAGCCTGAGCTGGGACAAGGTGGAGGCGCATGCATTGTCGCTGCCCGATACCGAGCTGACGACCTATTATGGCGGCCCGGCGGTCAAGGCGAACGACCGCGCGGTTGTGACGCCCAGCCGCGAGGCGGACAGCTTCTGCCTGCATATCGACAAGGCCAAGATCGAGATGCTGAAGCTGATCGATCCCGACACCTTCTGGCAGACGTCGCATTATGAAGGCTATCCGGCTTTGCTGGTCCGCTACGATACCGCCAATATCGAGATGGTGATGGATCAGATCGAAGCGTCGCGCGATTGGGCGATGGCGCGGCCCAAGCCCAAGCCGCGCAAGAAATAGGCTGCGTCATGCTGAACTTGTTTCAGCATCACCCTTCAACCGCACCTGCGGTGCCCGTGGCGCGGTGGACCCTGAAACAAGTTCAGGGTGACGGAAGGGATAAGAGATAGGTTCACGCCGAGTTCAACGCGCGGCCGCCAGGGAGAATGAATGTTCCGTTTTGCCATCGCCGCCGCGTTGATCGCGGCGCCCGCCGCTGCCCAGACGGGTGGCCTTGCCCAGGTTCAGGCGCATCTGCGCGCCGTCACCACCATGACTGCCGGCTTCGCGCAGACCGACCGCAACGGTCGGACGCTGACCGGCACGGTCACGTTGAAACAGCCGGGCAAGATCCGCTTCCAATATCAGAAGGACGTGCCGCTGCTGATCGTCGGCGACGGCAAGGCGCTCACGATGATCGACTATAAGGTCAACCAGGTATCGCGCTGGCCGGTCGGCAATTCGCCGCTGGCGCTGCTGATAGATCCGTCGAAGGACATCTCACGGTACGCGCATGTCGTATCGGGCGTGCCCGCTGGGCAGATCGTGATCGAGGGGCGCGACCCCAAACACCCCGAATTCGGGACGATCACAATCGGATTTTCCGCGAAAGCGGGCGTGCCGGGCGGCCTGACGCTGGCGGGCTGGACCGTGCTCGACGCGCAGGGAAACCGCACCACCACCGTCCTGTCGGATCAGAAATTCGGGGTGCCGGTGAGCGACCAGACGTTCCGTTGGCGCGACCCGCGCCCGCAGACGCGGGGACACTGACGGAGTCATTCATGTTGGTGACAGGTAGGACCCTCTAGAGAGGCTTTGCGGTTGCGATGCCGTCCCCGGGATTCCCCCCTGTTGCCCGGGATCGAGCGTCGCCACCTCACCTGCGTGACGAACGCCAGGTCGGCCCTCGCTCCAGCCCCCGGAGCGGGGGCCCTTCCTTTTTGGGGTTTGGTATCCCGGAGCGGAACGCTCGCCTGCGGCGGACAGTCGCTTAGCGGATCGCGGTCACCGTCTATCGTCATCGCGAGCGGAGCGAAGCGATCCAGGCTCGGCTGGTGTCGTGAGCGCAGGCTTGGATTGCAGCGCCGCTGAAGCGGCTCGCAATGACGACGGGCCAGGGGGCGCCCAATCCCCAACCAGCATTGACCTGTGTTACCCAGGAAGGCCTCAGCAAAGTAATACCTTGCTGGGAATCCTGAAAGCCGGGGTCCATCTCCTGCCCGTCAGCCTAGTGACCAGTGTGGGAGATGGATGCCAGCTAGGCTCGGGTCCCAGCAAAGTATTACTTTGCTGGGTGCCCTCCTGGCATGACGGGAGGAAGGGTAAGGCGCCCGATCAGGGCTTCAATCGCCAGCCGGTGCGGAAGATGAAGGCGAGCAGGATCATGCAGGCGGCCATGAACGCCGCGGTGACGCCGAGGCTGACCCCTACGCTGACATCGCCGATCCCATAGAAGCTCCAGCGGAAGCCGCTCACCAGATAAACGACCGGGTTGAACAGGCTCGCGGTGCGCCAAGGCTGGGGCAGCATGTCGATCGAATAGAAAGCGCCGCCGAGGAAGGTGAGCGGGGTGATGACCAGCGAGGGGATGATCGCCAGCTGCTCGAAGCTTCTCGCCCAGATGCCGATGATGAAGCCGAACAGGCTGAACGTGACCGAGGTGAGCAGCAGGAAGGCGACCATCCAGAACGGATGCAGGATCTCGACCTGGGTGAAGAAGGTCGCGGTGACGAGGATGATCAGCCCGATCCCGACCGATTTGGTCGCGGCCGCGCCGACATAGGCCGCGACCGCCTCGATCGAGGACATGGGCGCGGACAAAAGTTCGAAGATCGTGCCGGTGAATTTGGGGAAATAGATGCCGATCGAGGCATTGCTGATGCTCTGCGTGAGCAACGTCAGCATGATCAGCCCGGGCACGATGAAGGCGCCGTAATGGACGCCGCCGACATGCTGGATGCGCGATCCGATCGCGCCGCCGAACACGATGAAATAGAGGGCGGTGGTGATCACCGGGGTGGCGATGCTCTGCCAGACGGTGCGCACGGTGCGCGCCATCTCGGTCTTGTAGATCGCCTTCATGCCATAGGCGTTGACGCTGCTCATGCCGCATTCTCCACCAGCCCGACGAAGATGTCCTCAAGCGAACTCCGCGCCGTATCGAGGTCGCGATAGTCGATGCCCAGTTCGTCGAGCTTGCGCAGCAGGCCGGGAATGCCGGTCGCCTCATCCTCGGCATCGAACGTGTAGACCAATTTGTGGCCCTCATCCTCCAGCGCGAGCGGCCATTCGGCGAGCGCTGAGGGCAATGCGGTCATCGGATCGTGCAGCACCACGGTCAGCCGGCGTTTGCCGAGCTTGCGCATCAGGGCAGCCTTGTCCTCGACCAGCAAGAGCTTGCCATGATCGATCACGCCGACCCGGTCGGCCATCTCCTCGGCCTCCTCGATATAATGGGTGGTGAGGATGATGGTGACGCCCTGCTCGCGCAGCTTGCGGACCAAAGCCCACATGTCGCGGCGCAGGTTGACGTCGACGCCCGCGGTCGGCTCGTCGAGGAACAGCAGATCGGGTTCGTGGCTCAACGCCTTGGCAATCATCACGCGGCGCTTCATGCCGCCCGACAATTCGATCACCTTGTTGTCGCGCTTTTCCCAGAGCGAGAGGTCGCGCAGCAATTGCTCGATAAAAGCGGGGTTGGCGGATCTGCCGAACAGGCCGCGGCTGAAGCTGACCGTGTTCCAGACGGTCGCGAAGATATCGAGCGCGATCTCCTGCGGGACCAGCCCGATCTTCGAGCGCGCGGCGCGGAAGTCGCGCTGGATGTCGTGGCCGTCGACGGTGATCCTGCCCGAAGTCAGCGATACGGTGCCGCAGACCAGGCTGATCAACGTGGTCTTGCCGGCGCCGTTCGGCCCGAGCAGCGCGAAAATCTCGCCCCGTTCGATCTCCAGATCGACGTGATCGAGCGCGGTGAAATCGGATTTGTAGCGTTTGGTAGCGGAGGAAACGGATAGGATTGACGCCATGGGCCCTCTCTGCCGCTGGTGAGCGGCCGGATATAGCGATGCGGTCCCGAGAAGCCAACCGGCTGGTACAAAAATCCCCGCGTTCGTCATCCCAGCGAAAGCTGGGATCTCGGTAGGCGAGAGGCTGTCATCCTTCCTCTCATGAGACCCCAGCTTTCGCTGGGGTGACGGAAGCAGGCGCGCCAATCTTCCATCTGCGGCATCGCCTCGCTACATGCTGCCCATGGCAGTCCTCAAGATCGCGTCGTGGAACATCAATTCGGTGCGGGCGCGGATCGGCATCGTCGAACGGTTTCTCCAGGAAGAGCAGATCGATATCCTCTGCCTGCAGGAGACCAAGGCGGCGAACGACGTCTTCCCGGCCGACGATTTCAGGCGGATGGGCTATGTCCATCAGCGGCTGAACGGCCAGCGCATGCATCATGGCGTGGCGATCCTGTCGCGCGTGCCGCTCAAGACGCCAAGCGAGGATTGCTGGCGGTTCGACTGGCAGGACAATGGCGAGGCGCGCCATGTCGGCGTGTGGCTGGAGGCGGGTTTCCGGCTGGAGAATGTCTATGTGCCCGCCGGGGGCGACATTCCCGATCCCGCGGTGAATCCCAAGTTCGCGCAGAAGCTCGCCTTCGTCGAGCGCATGACCGAATGGGCCAAATGCCTGAACGAGCCGACCTTGATCGTCGGCGATTTCAACATCGCGCCGCTGCCCGAAGACGTCTGGAGCCACAAGCAATTGCTCGACGTGGTCAGCCATACGCCGGTCGAGGTCGATGCGCTCAGCCGGCTGCAGGCGGCGCATGACTGGGTCGATCTCGGGCGGCATTTCTATCCGGCACCGGCGCGGCTGCACACCTGGTGGAGCTATCGCTCGCCCGACTGGACGGTGAACGATCGCGGCCGGCGGCTCGACCACATGTGGGCGAGCAAGGAGGTCGCCGCCAAGGCGGTGGCGCACAAGGTGCACGAGGATTGCCGCAACTGGCTCAAGCCCAGCGACCATGTACCGCTCGTGACCGAGTTCGAGGTGTGAGCGATCCATTCGCCGCCGCGCGCGCGATCGATGCGCTTCGGCGCGGTTGGCCGGTGCGGGTCGTGGGGCGCGAAGGCGCGCTCACGGCGATCGCAGTCGAGCGCGCGGACGATGCGCGGCTCGCCAACTTCGATCCCGACGGAAAGGCCGAATTGCTATTGTCCGCCGAGCGCGGCGCGATCCTCAAGCTTGCCAACCAGCGCGATGCGGCGACGCCTGGCTTGCCGGTATTGATCGAACGCGTGCCCTGGCTCGATCTGTCGGCTGCGATCGCGCTTGCCGACCCGGCCAACGATCTCGCGACGCCGTTCAAGGGTCCCTATCGCACGCGCGCGGTGGCGGAGGCCGAGGCAGCCTCGGCGGCACTGACGCTCGCGCGGGTGGCGGGGCTGCTGCCGGCCTTTTTCGTGCGTGCCGATGGCGAGGGGATGGCGACGGTCGAGGCGGACGACATCGCGGCCTATGCGCGCGAGGACCAGCTGGCGATCGTCGCGCGCGCGCATCTGCCGGTGGCGGGCGCGGAGAAGAGCGAGATTGTCGCCTTCCGCGCGCCGGCCGATGCAGCCGAGCATGTCGCTTTGGTGATCGGGTCGCCCGATGACACTCCGCCGCTGGTGCGTCTGCACAGCGAATGCCTGACCGGTGACGTGCTGGGCAGCCTCAAATGCGATTGCGGGCCGCAGCTGCACGCCGCGATCGAGGCGATCGCGCAGAGCGGCTGGGGCATCCTGCTCTATTTGCGCCAGGAGGGGCGCGGAATCGGGCTGATCAACAAGCTTCGCGCCTATGCGCTGCAGGATCAGGGCTACGACACGGTCGAATCCAACCTGCGGCTCGGTTTCGCAGTCGACGCGCGAGATTTCGGGATCGCTGCGGCGATGCTGCGGCTGCTGAACCAGGGCAGGATCCGGCTGCTCACCAACAATCCGGCCAAGGTCGCCGGGCTGGAGGCGGCGGGGATCAATGTCGCCGAACGCGTGCCGCACAAGCTGCCGCCCAACCCGCATAATGCGCATTACCTGGAGGTGAAGCGCGACCGCACCGGGCATTTGCTGTGAAGCTGGTCGCGGACGGCAAGGCGGGGTTGCTTCATGCGGGCGAGCGGACGATCCCGTGCAGCATCGGCAAGGGTGGATTGATCGCGGCCGCCGACAAGCGTGAGGGCGACGGCGCGAGCCCGATCGGGGTGTGGTCGATCCGTGGCGTGCTGTTGCGGCCGGATCGCGTAACCTTGCCATCGCGGCTGCAATTGCCGTGGCGCTGGATCCGCCCCGACGATGGCTGGTCGGATGGTGTGGATGATCCCGCCTATAATCGGCCAGTCCGCCACCCGCATGGCTTTTCGGCCGAGCGGCTGTGGCGCCAAGACGAACTCTACGACGTGGTTGTCGTCCTCGGCTACAATGATGCGCCGATAGTGCAGGGCGCGGGGAGCGCGATCTTCTGGCATTGCTGGCGCGACGGCGCGACGACGGAGGGGTGCGTGGCCATCGCCAGGCAAGATATGATCGGCCTGCTGCCTGCATGCGCGCCCGGGGACGCGCTGGAAATCCGCTAGCCCGGCAACGCTCTCCAATATTCGCGCGAAATATCCTGCTTCAGGCCATGAAGCCGCACGACGCGGTCGCCCTCGCACACCGGCACCGCAAGCAGCCGCATCCAGCGGTGGCGGCCGCCGACGGTGCGAATCTTGGTATCGACGGTGAAGCCGCGGCGATGCCGGATCGCATAAGCGCGCAGCCGTTCCATCGCGACGCGGGATTCCTCGCAATATAGCGCGACTATCTCGTCGCGGGATATGCGGGCGTCGTGCGGCAATTCGAACAGATCGAATATCGGGCCGGTCCAGGCGAGGCTGTTGTCGGACAGGTCGCAGGCCCAGCTGCCAATGCTTGCGCCGCGAGGATATCGCGGTCGGCCGATCCGGCCCAGCCTGCGTCGAGCATGTCCGGGCTCAGCAGGACGCCGAGGTCGAAGCGTTGTCGGCAGTCGAACAAAGGCCAGCTGTGATGGAGCGGGAGGGGTATCGTGGGCTTCAAGACACGGTGCCTTTCGCGGGCGACCACGGCTAAGGACGCAGCACTTAACAGGCGGTTACCCGGGGCAGCCACTTGCCCTTGGTCCGGCTGGTGAGATGGAAATGAGCGCCACGGTCGCAGCGGTAAAAGCGGAGGGGAAGGCCGCTGTCCCGAATCGCGGCAAGCGCGTCCACCTCCGATTGGAAGCTGGCCTTCCTGGCGCAGGTGCTTAGCTTGGTGCGCATGGTGTTATCGCCTCAGGCAAGCCGGTTGGGGCGGCTGCCGAAGCCGAGCGGGCGGGCCAATGGCGCCCCCGCGTCGCGTGCGCCGAACAAGGCCGACCCTACGCGGACGCAGGTCGCACCCAGCATCGCCGCGGTTTCGTAATCGCCCGACATGCCCATACTGAGTTCGGCCAGGCCATTATCCTTGGCCAGCTTGGCGAGCAGGGCGAAATAAGGCGCGGCCTCGGCGTCGGCGGGGGGCACGCACATCAGCCCGGATATGGCCAGGCCCAGGGCGCGGCATTGCACCAGCAACGCGGGCAGATTGGCAATCGCGCAGCCGCCTTTCTGCTCTTCCGCCCCGATATTGACCTGAATGAAGAGACTGGGCGCGCGGCCGGCTTTGTCGATCGCTTTGGCGAGAGCCTCCGCCAGACTTGGGCGGTCGAGCGAGTGGATCGCGTCGAACAGCGCGACCGCCTCGGCAGCCTTGTTCGACTGGAGCTGGCCGACCAGGTGCAGCCGGAGATCGGGGTGAGCGGCCTTGAGCGCGGGCCATTTGCCCTGCGCTTCCTGCACGCGATTCTCGCCGAAGCTGCGCTGGCCGGCGCCGATCAGCGGCTCGATCGCCTCGACGGGATGTGTCTTGGAGATGGCGATCAGTTCGATCGCGTCGGCCTTTCGCCCGGCCAATGCCGCGGCGCGCGCCAGTTTTTCACGAACCGCGCCGAGGCGCGCGGCGGGGGCATCTTCGATCGGGAGCATCACCGCGCTATAGGGATGGCGATGCGCTCTCGCCAGCCTCTGCCACGCCTCTGGCTGATGACCGACGAGCGGATCGGCGAGGCGCTCTGGACCGCGCTCGCCCAATTGCCGCGGGGCAGTGGGGTGATCTTTCGGCATTATGTGACGCCCGATCGGCGCGGGCTGTTCGAACGCGTGCGCAAAGTCGCCCGCCGCCGCGGATTGACCCTGCTGCTGGCTGGCAGCCCGCGCGAGGCGGCGGGCTGGCGGGCGGATGGCGCGCATGGTCGCTCGCCGCACCTTCGGGCGGCCCGGCCGCTGCTGCGGACGGCTCCCGCGCACGACGCGCGCGAACTGGCGAGGGCGCGTGTGCATGCGGTGCTGCTGTCGCCCGTGTTCGATACTCGCTCGCACCCCGGCGGGTGGGCGCTTGGGCCGCTCCGCTTTGCATCGCTCGCGCGGCGCTGCTCAGCGCCGGTGATCGCTTTGGGAGGCATGAGCGCACGGCGCTTCGGCCGGCTGGCGCCGCTCGGCGCTTATGGCTGGGCGGCGATCGACGCGCTTACGGCACGGGTCGACGGCGGTCGATACGGTCGCGACCGAAGCAAGTGATCATCCGCGCGGGCCAGGCGTTGGCGCGGGATGAAGGATCAGGATCGACGTACCGGGTGGCGGTACCCGGAGGCACTGCGGTCGGGCCGCTTCGCGGGTGGGGTCGTCATCGCGGTGCTGTTCATGGGGAGCTCGCTGCTCACACCGCTCTACGATCTGTATCGATCCACCTATCGGCTGAACGCGTTGCAGCTGACATTGATCTATGCGGTTTATGTGGTGGGCAATCTGACCGCCTTGCTCTTTTTCGGCCGGCTTTCCGACCAGATCGGCCGCCGCCCGACAGTGCTGATCGGGCTTGCGCTGGCGGCGCTCAGCACCTTGGTATTTCTGATTGCCGGGTCCAGCGGGTGGCTCTTCGCCGGCCGCGTGATCAGCGGTTGTGCGGTGGGCGTAGGATCGGGCGCAGCCACCGCATGGATCACGGAATCGATCCCGGCCAAGCGGCGCGCGCTTGCCGCGAGCACGATGACCGCCTTCAACTTCGCGGGGTTGATGCTGGGCCCGATTCTGGCGGGCGCGCTGGTCCAATATGCGTCCTGGCCGCTGCATCTTCCCTTTGCTGTCTATCTGGGGCTGATCGCGATCGTGGCGCTCCTCGTTTTCGCCGCACGCGAGACGCTGGACCGCAATAATGCCGAGCCGTTGAGCCTGACGCCACGGCTTGCGGTGCCAGCCGGCGCCCGGCTTGCCTTTGCGGCGCCCGCCGCCGCCGGGTTCGCTGCCATGGCCACCGTCGGTTATTATGCCGCGCTCGGACCGACGATGCTCCATCAGACAATTCAGGTGACCAATCGTGCGTTGAGTGCCGCCATCGTCGCGGAGCTGTTCGCGATCGCGGCAATCGTCATCATCGCCACACGCCGCCTGGACCCGCGGCGAGCTTTGCTCGCGGGGCTGGCGGTTACGCCGTTCGGCCTTGCGACGCTTGCCGCTGCGCAGGCCTGGGCCTCCTTGCCGCCGATGTTGCTCGGGACGACGCTATGCGGCATCGCGGCGGCGCTCAGCTATCGGGGCGGGCTCGGCGCGGTCAACGCACTGGCACCCCCCGACCGTCGCGCCGAGTTGGCGTCGGCCTATTTTGTCTGCTGTTTCATGGGTAATGCGCTTCCCATCGTCGGCGTGGGCGCGCTTTCGGAAAGCCTGGGTCCGATGGCGGCCGATCGGATCTTCGCGCTTGGGCTGACGATCGTCGCGCTCTGCGCGCTCGGCGCGGCCTTGCTGGTCCGAAGCGAGAATCGCGTCGGCAGGGTGCGCCCCGTCTAGCCCCAGCGCGTTTACCGGCCGCGCCGGTCAGGCACTTCAGAACTTGAAGGTGGTGCCGAGATAAACCGACTGGCTGTCGCGACGATCGTCGGTCAGCGCTTCGACCTGCTCACGCTGCTGCTTGTAGCGCACGCCGCCAGTGACGTTCAGGCGGCGGGTGACGGCATAAGAGCCGCCTAGGCCGACCGTGAAGCTCTGATCGACGCTGGGGCCGATCGGCATATGCGGGCCCGAAGCACGCTCGCCGGCAACCTCAAGCTCGGTCGCCCAGCGCTTGCCCGAGAAGATCAGGCCAAGATCGACCGATTCGCGGCCGTTGGGCAGCAGCCCTCCGTCCATCTTCTGCACGTCGCCCGAGAGCGCGAACCGCTTCCAGCCGATCGAGGCGCCCAGGCTGTAGGCGGAGGGCGCGAGACCGTCGTTCGGCAAGGCCATCGCGCGTGCCGCCTGCTGGCGCGTAATCGCGCGCGAACGGACGGCGACGGTGATCGCGCGACGGTTGCTGCTGACGTTGGACGGGGTGAAGCGGAATGCGCCCTCACTATAAGCGTCACCTACCCCGAAACTGAAGCGCGGATCGGCGGCAGCCGGGGTGAAGGAGTTGAACGCGAAGGCCGGCGCGGGGGCGACGGCAGGCGCGCGATGATGGCGGCGCACCTTGGCATCGGCCGCGGTCGCGGAGACAGCAAACAGGGCCGCCAGCGCCAAGGCGCCGCCCCAAAAACTGCTATGGCCGCGAATCGCTTTCATTTGAGCCCCATATGGGTCGCGCGCAGTCCTTGGGCTACCCCAGAAGCGCAACCTTGTTCCGCTTTAGATGCCGAATCATTTCATTATGTTGCAGAGGCTCCACATTTATGGTCCCTGTTAACCCTTCTCCTAGCCTATAATCAGCGGATTCGCGGTCCACCGCACGTGGCTTGCGGGGCGCGGGCGAGCTTCTATAACGGCGCGCCTGCCCGATCCTCAGAAGGTTTTAGCCTGCACATGATCCGTCCTTCCCGTCCTCTGATCGGCCTTCTGATCGCAGTCAGCCTCGCCGGCGTCGCCGATGCGCGCAAGAAGAAGGCGAGGGCGCAGGAGATTGCGCCGGTCAACGTCACCCAGATCGGTGTGAACGCCTATCTCTGGCGGGCCGCGCTCGACACTTTGTCCTTCATGTCGCTCGCGCAGACCGACAGCAATGGCGGCGTGATCATCACCAACTGGTACGTCAATCCGCAGGTCCCGTCGGAGCGGATGAAGGTGTCGGTCGCGATCCTCGACGCGACGTTGCGCGCGGACGTCATCCGCGTCTCGACCGCTCGCCAGGTCTACCAAAACGGCCAGTGGGTCGATGCCGCCGTCCAGGCCTCGACCAACGCCAAGCTGGAAGAGATCATCCTTCAGAAGGCACGCGACCTTCGGCGCAACGCCGCCGCGCAAGGATAATTTTCCTGTGAGCGAGCGGTTCGAGCCCCGCGACAGCGACACGCGCTGGCAGCGGGAGTGGGAGACGCGCGGCACCTTCCACGCCGACGACAATAGCCCCAAGCCCAAGAGCTACGTGCTGGAGATGTTCCCCTATCCGTCGGGGCGCATCCACATGGGCCATGTCCGCAATTACACGATGGGCGACGTGCTTGCGCGCTATCGGCGGATGAAGGGTATGGAGGTGCTTCACCCGATGGGGTGGGACGCGTTCGGCATGCCCGCCGAGAATGCGGCGATGGAGAAGAACGTCCATCCCGGATCGTGGACGCGCGCCAATATCGAGGCGATGAAGGCGCAGCTCAAGCGGCTGGGCTTCGCGCTCGACTGGAGCCGCGAAATCGCGACCTGCGAGCCCGATTATTACGGCCAGGAACAGGCCCTGTTCCTCGACCTCTATGAGGCCGGGTTGGTCTATCGCAAGGAAAGCGCGGTCAATTGGGATCCGGTCGATATGACCGTGCTCGCCAACGAACAAGTGATCGACGGCCGCGGCTGGCGCTCGGGCGCGTTGGTCGAGCGGCGCAAGCTCAGCCAATGGTTCCTCAAGATCACCGATTTCGCCGACGAGTTGCTTGAAGGACTGGAAGCCCTTGAGCATTGGCCGGAGAAGGTGAAGATTATGCAGGCCAATTGGATCGGAAGGTCCAAGGGGCTGCGGTTCCGGTTCGCGCTGGACGGCGGGCCACAGGCCGAGGTGGAAGTGTTCACCACGCGCCCGGACACGATCTTCGGCGCGTCCTTCGTGGCGGTGTCGGTCGATCACCCGCTAGCGCAGGCGCTCAAGGACGCGACGCCCGGCCTCGCCGATTTCATCGAGGATTGCCGCCGAACTGGTACCGCCGCCGCCGAGATCGAGACGGCGGAGAAGAAGGGTTTCGACACCGGTCTGAGCGCGGTTCATCCGCTCGATCCGGACTGGAAGCTGCCCGTCTTCGTCGCGAATTTCGTGCTGATGGACTATGGGACGGGCGCGGTGTTCGGCGTGCCCGCGCACGACCAGCGCGATTTTGAATTCGCGCGCAAATATATGCTGCCGATGACGCGCGTGGTCGCCAAGTCGGTCGAGCATGCCAATGATCCGGTCGGCGACGAGGCGGACAGCGATCCGGGCGTCGCGGTCAATTCGCGCTTCCTGGATGGCATGAATTCGGAAGAGGCGAAGAGCGCGGTAGTTGCACGCGCCGAAGAAGGCGGCTGGGGCGTCGGCACCACCGTCTATCGCCTGCGTGACTGGGGCGTCAGCCGGCAGCGTTACTGGGGCACGCCGATCCCGATCATCCATTGCGAAGATTGCGGGCCGGTGTCGGTACCCAAGGATCAGCTGCCGGTTGTGCTGCCCGACGATGTGAGCTTCGACATTCCGGGCAATCCGCTCGATCGCCATCCGACCTGGAAGCATGTCGATTGCCCGAAGTGCGGCGGCAAGGCACGGCGCGAGACCGACACGCTCGACACGTTCGTCGATTCCTCCTGGTATTTCATCCGCTTCGCGAGCCAGCCCGACAACCAGCCGTTCGACCGCAAGGTAGCCGAGCAATGGCTGCCCGTCGGCCAATATATCGGCGGAGTCGAGCATGCGATCCTGCATCTGCTCTATGCGCGCTTCTGGACGCGTGCCTTGAAGCATATCGGCCGGCTCGACGTGGCCGAGCCGTTCACCGGCCTGTTCACGCAGGGGATGGTGACGCACGAGACCTATTTCACCGAAGATAAGGACTCGGGCCGCGTCAGCTGGTTCGCGCCGGAAGAGGTCGATCGGCGCGAAAATGGCGTCTTCCTGAAGGACGGGGGGCCGGAAATCCGGCTCGGCCGCGTCGAGAAGATGTCGAAATCGAAGAAGAATACGGTCGATCCGGCGCCGATCCTCGACCATTATGGCGCGGACGCGGTGCGCTGGTTCATGCTGTCCGACAGCCCGCCCGAGCGCGATCTGCCGTGGAGCGTGTCGGGTATCGAAGGCTGCGCGCGCTTCGTCCAGCGGCTGTGGCGCGCGACGCAGGTGCAGGGAAGCGAGGGCGCCGACGCCGCGCTGACGCGCAAGACGCATCAGACGGTCGCGGGCGTCGCGGCCGATGTGGAATCGCTCTCGTTCAACAAGGCGGTCGCCAAGCTCTACGAACTGGTCGGCGCGGTCGAGAAGGCGCAGCCGTCGGCGGCGCGCGACGAGGCGTCGCGGGCGCTGATCCGGCTGGCGGCGCCGATGGTGCCGCATCTGGCGGAGGAGGCCTGGGCGCGGATCGGTGGCGAAGGTCTGGTCGCGGATGCGGCCTGGCCGGATGTCGATCCGGCGATGCTGGTCGAGGATGAGGTCACGGTCGCGGTGCAGGTCAATGGCAAGTTGCGCGACACGCTGACCGTCGCCAAGGGCATGGACAAGGTCGCGCTCGAGGCATTGGCGGTCGGCGCGCCGAAGGTGCAGGCCTTCCTCGCCGGCGCTGCGCCCAAGAAAGTGATTGTGGTCCCCGATCGGCTGGTCAACATCGTCGCATGAAGCGGCGCCTGCTCCTTGGCTTGCTCCTGCCCGTCAGCCTGACGCTGGGCGGCTGCGGGCTGCAGCCTATGTATGCGGGCGGCAGCCACGGCGCGGTCGCGCAGGCGCTCAGCGATGTCGAGGTCGGGCCGATTGCGGGCCAGCCGGGCTGGCTGGTGCGCAATGCCCTGGTCGACCGGCTCGGTGCCGCCGGGCAGGATAAGGGCCGCTACCGGTTGGACGTCGAGCTCGACGATCAGATTACGGGCTTCGGTATCCGGTCCGACAATACGGTGACGCGCGAACGGCGCACGCTGCGCGCGCATTTCAAGCTGGTCGACGCGTCCAATCAGACGGTCCTGCTCGACGCGACCGCCGGCTCGGATGCCGGCGTCGATGTGGTCACCTCCGAATATGCGGTGATCGCGGCCGAGCAGACCGCGCTCGAACATCTGGCGGGTGAGGTTGCCGATCAGATCGTGACGCGCGTCGCGCTCTATGCGCGGCTGCATCCGCGCAAGGAATGAAACCGGACGAGGCCCGGCTGCGGCGCGCGCTCGACGCGGCCGATCCGCAAATCCGCCTCTACCTGCTTTACGGCCCCGATGAAGCGGGATCGCGGGCGCTCTCGGATCGGCTGGCGGCGGCGATGGGGCCGGAGGCTGAACGGGTCGATCTGACCTCCAGCCAATTGAAGGGGGATCCGGCGCGGCTGGCGGACGAGGCGGCCTCGATCAGCCTGTTCGGCGGCAAGCGCTGGATCCGGTTGGAGCCCGCCACCGACGACGCGCTGGATGCGGTGCGGGCGCTGCTCGAAGCGCCGGCGGCGGGCAACCCCGTCGCCGCGATCGGCGGTGCGTTACGCAAGGATTCGAAGCTGGTGAAGCTCGTCCAGGCGAGCGATGCGGCGCTGACCCATCAGAGCTGGGTGCCGGAAGGGCGCAATGCGGCAGCCCTGGCGGTCGAGGTCGGGCGGGAATTGGGACTGCAGATCCGCAACGACGTCGCCAACCGCGTCGCGAGTGCTTGCAATGCCGACCGCGCGCTGATCAGTCGCGAGCTCGAGAAGATGGCGCTGTATCTCGACGCGGCGCCCGACCGGCCGAAGCCGCTGGAGAATGACGCGCTCGACGCGCTTGGCGCGGCAATGGAGGAGGGCGATCTGTCGCGCCTGTCCAACGCGGTCTTTTCGGGCCAGCCGGGCGAGGCGGATGCCGAGCTGGCGCGGCTCGCCAATGAAGGGATCGAGGATATTCCGGTGCTGCGCTCGCTCGCGCGCCGCGCGCTCCAGCTGGCGCAATTGCGCGCGCAAATGGCCGGGGGCGAAAGCATCGACCGCGTGATGGAAACCGCGGGCAAGGCGATCTTCTGGAAGGAAAAGCCCGTCATCCAGAGCCAGCTGCAGCGCTGGACGCCCGATGGCCTGGCAACGGCGATCGCGCGCTTGGCCGAGGCCGAGCGCCAGGTGAAGGCGCCGGGCTATGTCGGGAGTGCGCTGGTCGAAGAGGAAATATTGACGATCAGCCGGTTTGCGGCGCGGCGGCGGTAGTAAGCTGGCAACCGCTTTCGATCCACTAGCCGACGTTCAAGCCGTTTCTGCCTCGATCCCGATACGGTCGTAAAATGCGTCGAAGTCAGGTGCAATAACTTCGGCGCTGGCACCGCCTGCCACCATGTCTATGGTTGTAATGGGCCAAGGCGTTGCTGCCCGGGTATCGAAGGCGAGATATTCGCCGCCACCAGTGCTGCCGAAGACGAGAAAGCCTTCAAAATCTGGCTGACCGTAGTTCCGGCTGCTTATCCCCTGCGCGACCGTCAACGCTGGATCCAAACAGAGATTGTAGGGGGGTATGGCCAATGGGCCCTCGCCGCCATTGCTGAAGGCGAGCAGATCGAGATAGCGTGCCGGCAGACTAGGCGCGACTGCCTGCAAACGGGCCAAGTCCTCTGCTGTGGCTCCGGCGACCCGATACCAAGCCCGCCCATCAAGCATCGATCACCCCCGTCTAGTCGCTGCATGATCGTCTGCTTACCGATAGTGCGCAGCCGAAAGCGAAATGTCGCAGAATCACCCGCTTTCAAACATTCCGCCCAGGCAAGTCCCTACGATTTCGTGGCTCGCCAGCTCTGCATTTTGAGCAAAGGTGCCAACTTCCCGGTGGATGCTGAAACAAGTTCAGCATGACGAGGGCGTGCCCCGATCGGCGGGTTCCGATCCTTCTCCCCAAGGGGATTTGGCTCAGGCCCTTCGGCGCGGCCAGCGGAAGGTGAACTGGTCGCGCTCGACTTGTTCGCGCGACTGCGGATCGGGCAGGCCAGACGCGAAGATCACCTTGTTCCGGCCGGCGCGTTTGGCATCGTAAAGCGCGCGGTCGGCGGCGCTGTAGAGGCGCTGGAAACGGGTTCGGGTGGTTCCTTCGGCGACGCCGATGCTGACCGTGACCCGGCGACTCCGGGTCACGTCGCCATGATCGAGTGCGCCGAGATCGTTGCGCACGCGCTCGGCGAACTGCGCGAGCGCGAAGCTGGTGAGCCCGCTGATCGCGACCACGAATTCCTCGCCGCCCATGCGCCCCGCTATGCAGACCTCGCGCTCGAACCGGCGCAGCAGATCCGCGATGCGGCACAATACGGTGTCGCCGGTCTCATGGCCGAACTGATCGTTGATCGACTTGAACAGATCGACATCCATCAGCAGCAAGGCGAGCGGCGCCTCATTACCGCCGGCGAAGGTGGTTTCGAGACACTCGACGAAGCCGCGCCGATTGAGCAGCCCGGTCAGCGGATCGCGGCTCGCCAGCTCCGCCAGAGCCGATTCCGCCGCGCGCGCCTGATCGAGTTCGGCGCGCATCGTCGAGAAGCGCAAGGTTGCCGTGATCGACAGCCAGATCGTCTGGAAGGCGGATGCGGACAACACCGCAATCTGTGCCCCGCCGCCGAACATGGCGTCGCTGAAGTCGAACAATTGGGTGAGTGCCAGCACGCCCATCGGTAGCGTCCAGGATTTGGCGAGGTCGCGCGCCTCGCCCTGGCCGTGGCGCCAGCTCCAGCCGATCGCCAGCGCGACCGCGGCGAGATCGGCGAGCACCAGCACACCCAGCAGGTCAGAGAACATGTCGACCGCCCCGTCGGTCACGAGCGAGGCGGGAATGCCAACGATCGCCACCGCCAGGCCGAGCCCGATTGTGGCGCGGGCCAGCCAGCGGGGCAAGGTCGACGAGATTGCGGCAATCACGCTGATCGTGGCGGTGGCGACCGCGAGGCAGGCCAGCAGGGTGCAGGTCTGCGCCGCATAGGTGCCCGCCACCTGCGGCAACAGGATCAAAGTGATTTGCGACCAGAACAGGCCCCACAGCACCATGCATACCGCCCATAAACCGTGCCAGGCGAGCGACTGGCGCCGGACCGCGATCGCGAGCGAGAGATTGTAGACGCCCGCCATCAGCAGCAACGTGATCGAGCCGCCGGCCAGCACCGCCGCGGTCGCGAGATCGCGATTGGCGGCTACCGGGCCCAGCAGGCGCACGCGAAGCAATTTGTGGCTGGCGAGATGCCGGATCCCCAGCGTGACCCCGGCCAGCGCCGCGGTCCGCGCGGGCGCCCCGAACGCGATCTGGCCGCCGATCCGCCAGTGGGCGCCATAGTCGCCGCGCGCCACCTCCTGACGGTCGGTGAACCCGTCGGCATAATGGAACAGCACGATGAGGCGATCGAAGCGGGTCTGGTGGACGAGCAGCACGGGAGCCCGCCGCAGATCGTCTGTGCCCGTTAGGTCGGCGTGGAGCCAGAGTGTGCCGGATTGATAATTTTGCGGCTCGTCCACGCAGCCATAGGCCGTATCGGCGGGGGTGGTCTCGTCGGCGGTAATCGCATGGCAAAGCGGTTGGCCCAGCCGGAGCGTGATCGCGCCCGCTGCCTGGTGCAGGCTCGCCAGAAGCAGGAGGACGCAGAGCCTCCCAAGCCAGTAACGAACGGTCGCGGTCACATGACGATACCCTGCGATGCCGTACGCGGAGCACGGCAATATCGGCGTGTCGGCGGGACACTCCCGCGCGTCAAGCACTGATCCAGGTTAGGGGCAGAGTATGAAGGAAGACCGAAAGGCGCTCAAACGCCATCGTCGTCCTTATATTTGAGTTCGAGATAGCGCCCTTGGGTCGTCAGCTTGTTGAGGTCCCCGCTGGCAAGATCCGCGCTCATCCGCGCCAGCTCGCTGTCGACCACGCTCAGCGCCTCGACCAGTTGCTTGTCGGGGGCGATGCCGTTGCCCGCTTCCTGGCGCAGGTTGAGCGGCACGCGCGTATAGCCGTCGATCAGCTCGGGCAGCTCGATGCTGAGCAATTTGCGCACCTCGGCGGCGGCGGGCTCGCGCGGGTCGAGGCTCGCCACCTGGGGGGCAAGCTGTTCGAGCTTGAGGCCGATCCCGTCCGCCAGACGCTGCGCGGGCGCCGGCAGTGCCGCGCGTTGGCGCTGGAGCCAGGCTTCGGTCTTCTGGGGCAACAGGGTGATATCGCTCGCCGCGAGCGTCTGGACGGTCTCTTCGGGCTCATGGCTCATCGCGAACACGACGACCCAGGAGGCGAGGATTGCGACCAAAGCGGCGAGGAAGCCGATCTGGCCGATCGGGATTACCCAGCCGACGGCAATCGCGGCGAGGATGATCGCCGCGGTCGCGGCGAGCGCACGAAGGAAGGCTTTCAGCAGCGCGCGGTTGCGGCGCTGACGCTGGCGCTGGGCCAGACGGCGGCCTTCGGGAGAGACGCGCTGAAGCAACGCCTCGGCATCGGCCATGACGCGATTGGGGTCCGCCATCAGATCGCCTTGAACGGATTTTCGGCGGCGGTGCCGCCGCTCGCGGTCAGGCGCGCCTGCGACGAACCCTCGGCCCGCGCGATATAGCCGCGCGACTTCTCGACCTCGTTCGACAGGCTGTCGACCGTGGTCTTCATCGAATCGAGCGCCTGCAGCTTGAAATTATCGACCGCGTCCATCGTGTCGTAGATATTCTGGAAGGCGCGCTTCAGCGTTTCGATCGGGATGGTCGCGCTCGCCGCCTGCTCGTGGATCTGCGCGGTCTGGTTGCGCAGCATCTCGCCGGTCGAATCGATGATGTTGGCGGTGGTGGTGTTGAGCTGCGTGATCTGCTCCAGCACCAGTTTCTGCCCGACCAGAGCCTGCGCAACCGTGACCGCGGTGCGGAGCGCCGCCACGGTGGTGGTCGAGGCGCGGTCGACGCCCTTCATCAGCTCGACATTGTTCTTCTTGACCAGATCGAGCGCCAAATAGCCCTGCACCGTCACCGCCATTTGCGTCAGCAGATCCTGGTGACGCTGGCGGACGTAGAAGAGCGCGGTTTCGCGGATCGCCTTGGCCTTGGCCGGATCGCTCGTGTCGAGCTCATTGGCCTTGTCTTCCAGCAATTTGTCGGCGGTCTGCGCGGTATGGATCATCTGTTCCAGCCGGCCCATCGCCGCCCACAGATTCTGCCGCTCGGTATCGATCGCGGCATTGTCCTTAAGCAGTTCGTCCTTGCCGCTCTTCAGGCTGACCAGGATCTGCGAAATATGATTCTGCGAGCTTTTGTAGCTGTCGAAATAATTGCGGAGCTTGTTGCCGAACGGGATGATCCCGAACAGTTTCTTGGGCGCGAGCAGATTGCCCTTCTTGCCGGGATCGAGATCCTCGATCGTGCGGCGGAGTTCGGCGAGGTCGGTGCCGACGCCGCTGTCCTTGTCCATCGCGCGGACCGGGCGATCGAGGAAGCGGTTGGATTGGCCGGCCGCCTCGCGAATCTCCTTCTGGCCGAGGTTGGAGATGGTATCAACGCGCTTGCCGAATTCGGGCGAGTTGGAATCGAGCCCGGCCAACTCGTCGACGAAGGCGCCGACACGCTTCTCGAGCTCGCTCTTGGTGCCTTCGTCGAGCGGCACCAGCCCCGCCGCCTTGGCCGGTGCAATTGCCTGGACCGGCGCCGGCGGCGTCAGCACCAGATCGTCGGTCTTGGTCTCAGTCGCGGTCGTGGCCAATGTTCTTACTCCGCCCCTATGGACACCCAAGATAGGAGGCAATCACTGTATTATTCAAGTGAGACGCTTGCGAATCCCATCATTCCGGCTCTCGCCCTTGTTGCATCGCCGCATTTCAGCTAAGGGCGCGCCCTAATTCGAAAACACGAACCGAAAGACCACCATGCGCCTCCGCAACGTGGCCATCATCGCGCACGTCGATCATGGCAAGACCACCTTGGTCGACCAGCTCTTCCGCCAATCGGGCACTTTCCGCGACAATCAGCGCGTCGAAGAGCGTGCGATGGATTCGAACGATCTCGAAAAAGAACGCGGCATCACCATCCTCGCCAAGTGCACCTCGGTCGAGTGGGAAGGCACGCGGATCAACATCGTCGATACGCCCGGCCACGCCGATTTCGGCGGCGAGGTGGAGCGCATCCTCTCGATGGTCGACGGCGTGATCCTGCTGGTCGATTCGTCCGAAGGCGCGATGCCACAAACCAAGTTCGTGACCGGCAAGGCTCTTGCGCTCGGCCTGCGCCCGATCGTGGTGGTCAACAAGATCGACCGTTCGGACGCACGCACCCAGGAAGTGCTGGACGAGGTGTTCGACCTGTTCGTGAGCCTGGAGGCGACCGACGAGCAGCTCGACTTCCCCGTCCTGTTCGCGTCGGGCCGCAACGGCTATGCGAGCGAGGATCCGGAGGCGCGCGAAGGCACGCTGACTCCGATGTTCCAGAAGATCGTCGATCATGTGCCGCCGCCGAGCGCCGATCCGGACGGTCCGTTCAAGTTCCTGGTGACCCTGCTCGACCGCGACAATTTCCTTGGCCGCATCCTGACCGGCCTGGTCTTCTCGGGTTCGGTCAAGACCAACATGCCGATCCACGCGCTCGACAATGACGGCAACGTCGTCGAGACGGGCCGTGCGTCGAAGATCATGTCGTTCCGCGGGCTCGAGCGCGTGCCGGTCGACGAAGCGCAGGCGGGCGACATCATCTCGATCGCGGGCCTGACCACGACGACCGTGTCGAACACGATCTGCGACCCGAGCGTGACCGAGCCGCTGCACGCGCAGCCGATCGATCCGCCGACGCTGTCGATGCGCTTTGCGGTCAACGATTCGCCGATGGCGGGCCGCGAAGGCACCAAGGTGACGTCGCGCATGATCCGCGACCGTCTGTTCCGCGAAGCCGAGTCCAACGTCGCGATCAAGGTCACCGAGAGCGACGACAAGGACAGCTATGACGTCGCCGGCCGCGGCGAGCTTCAGCTCGGCGTGCTGATCGAGACGATGCGCCGCGAAGGCTTCGAGCTCGGCATCAGCCGCCCGCGCGTGCTGTTCCGCGACGGCCCCAATGGCCGCGAGGAGCCGTACGAGACGGTGGTGATCGACGTTGACGAGGAATATTCGGGCACGGTCGTCGAGAAGATGGCCAACCGCAAGGGCGAGATGACCGACATGCGCCCGTCGGGCGGCGGCAAGACCCGCATCACCTTCTCGGCGCCCTCGCGCGGCCTGATCGGTTACCATGGCGAGTTCCTGTCGGACACGCGCGGCACCGGCATCATGAACCGGCTGTTCGAGAAATACGGTCCCTACAAGGGCAATATCGAAGGCCGGAAGAACGGCGTTCTGATCTCGAACGGTTCGGGCGAGGCCAATGCCTATGCGCTCGGCCCGCTCGAGGAGCGCGGCGTCATGATGGTCGCGCCCGGCGAGCAGCTCTACGAGGGCATGATCATCGGCGAGAATGCCAAGTCGGACGACCTCGAGGTCAATCCGATGAAGGCCAAGCAGCTCACCAACTTCCGCGCGAGCGGCGGCAAGGACGACGCGATCCGGCTCACCCCGCCGCGCCGCCTGACGCTGGAGCAGGCGATCGCCTATATCGACGATGACGAGATGGTCGAGGTCACGCCCAAGAACATCCGCCTGCGCAAGCGCCACCTCGACCCGCACGAGCGCAAGCGCGCGAGCCGCGCCAAGCAGGCCGCCTGAGCGACCCAGACCGCGTGACGCTGGACCCGGACGGCGCGCAGCTCTTTCGCGGCGCGCTAGCTGGGCCCGTGCTGGTCGATATCGAGAGGGCGCTGGCCGACCTGCCCGTCGAGCGCGCGGGAGTGCGTCTTCAAGGCCAGCCGGCGCTGGCGCGATTGCTAACATCCAAGAGCTCGTTAGGCGCGGTGGTGAAGACTGCGCTCGGGCCGCATTGCTTTCCTGTACGCGCTATCCTGTTCGACAAGACCGAAGCGACCAATTGGGCATTGGGCTGGCATCAAGATCGAACGATTGTGGTGCGCGAACGGCGGGAAGCGCCGGGTTTCGGGCCATGGACGGTCAAAAGCGGGCTCCAGCATGTCGCGCCACCGGTCGAGGCGTTGGCGGAGATGGTGACGCTACGCCTTCATCTCGACCCGGCGCCCGAGGACAATGCACCGCTCCTCGTTGCCCGCGGTAGTCAACGGCTGGGCATGGTGCCCGAATCCGAGGTGGATGCAGTAGTCGCAGGCTCGAAAATCCTAACGTGCCTTGCCGAGCGTGGCGATGTCTGGCTCTATCGGACGCTCATCCTCCATGCCTCGGCTGCTGCGACCAAGCCGGCCCGACGCCGGGTACTGCAAGTGGATTATGCGGCAACGGGCCTGCCGCACGGCCTGGAATATCTCGGCCTTTAGGAACGACGCCCCCATCTCGCCGGTTGATAGGCGTTCCAGAGTAAGGAGGCTTATCATGGCGGACGCAACACAACGGAAGAAGGGTCTGACCACCTTTGGCTGGCTGCTGGTCGGGGGCGCTGCCGCGTTCCTGCTCAGCAGCAGGAAGCGGCGTGACAAGGCCGTAGGCTTCGCGCGCGATTTCGCGGCGAGGTTCACGCCGGCGCAGGGCGAGGCCACCGCCGCCTGAGCGACCGCATTGACCCGTCCCCGGATCGGCGCATGATGTGCCGACCCGGGGAGGGGTATGAAGATGTACGTGCATCAAACGTCGGTCGGGGCGCCGGCTCCGATCATATTGGTCGCGGCGCTAGTCCTGTTCGGGCTGCTCGTGTTCATCAAAAGCGGCGGAGCGCGGAACGAGACTGGGGCCAAGCGCTCCCGCCTGTCGGTGCTCGGCATTGCCATTCAGTTCCTGAGCTTCTTCGCGGTCGGCTTCGGCGAGATCACGATCGGCTATGCATCCACGTCGCCCGAAGCGCTTGAGCGGGCGGGGGTGACGCTGCTGCTCGCGGCAACAACCTGCGCGCTGTTCGCGGCATCGAAACGCGCGCTCGGCCGCAACTGGAGCCTGGTCGCGCGGACGCGTTCGGACCATGATCTCGTGACCTGGGGGCCGTTCGCTTACGTCCGCCACCCGATCTACAGCGCGTTGTTCTTATGGCTGATCGCGATGGCCGTTGGCTTCGGCCATTATTGGGGGCTGGTCCTGGGCGTGCCGCTTTATTGGATCGGCACGATCCTTCGCACGCGCGAAGAAGAACGATTGCTGCGCGCGCAATTTGGCGCGGCCTATGAGGCTTATGCGAGGCGCCTTAAGCGCTTTCTGCCGGGGATCGTCTAAAAGCGGACGCCCTTAGTCGCCGCACTCACGGACGCAGCGGTCGATCAGGTCGAGATAGGAGGCGGCCGCGCGTTCCTCGTCGTGCCGCGCGAGCAACATCGGGTCGATCGCTTGCAGCCGCTGACGCCGCAACACTGTCTGAATGGCGCACGCGATCGCGCCGGCTTCGGGCGCAGTTACGCTGTCGAGCCCCTCGCGCGGCAGAATTTCGGACAAAGCGGGCGAGCAGGGGGTGACTACCGCGGGTACGCCGCTCGCAATCGCCTCGACCAGCGAAGCCGGATAGCCTTCGTAGCGCGAGGTCATCAGATAGCAGGAGGCGCGTTCGAGCCAGGGGCCAACGTCGCGCACATGGCCCAACAGCGTGACCCGTTCGTGCAGGCCCAGACGATCGATGACTCGCGCCAGATGCGCGCGTTCGCTGCCGTCGCCCAGGATAACCAGGCGCGCATCGCTCCAGCGGCTGAGATGCGCCATCGCTTCGATCGCGAGTTCGAAATTCTTCTGAGGCTCCAGTCGGCCCGCCGCGACGATGAGGCTGGGATCTCGCTCCAGTCGCGCGTTCGCGCTCACGCGGGCCGTGGGAATGAGTGGTTCCCAACGTGCCGAGAGGCGATCGGCGTCAATCAACAGCGCCGCCTCGACGCGAAGCGCCGGGCTCATCGCGACTAGGCTGTCGATGCGAGCGATAAGCAAGCGCATTACCCAGCGTTGGAGCCAGCCGATCGCGCCGGGCCGGCCGCGCGCCAATAACGGATTGCTGATCTTGCAAAGCGTCGCTGCGCCCGAACGGTCGCGCAAACCAAAAGCCGCCATCACTAGCAGGTGGAAATTGCCCGGCGCGAACACCGCGTCGGGGCGGAAGCGTTCCGCCGCGGCGGCAAGCGCGAAGCCCAGACGGACGCGCGAGAAAAGGCTGCGCGACAGGATGGGATCGGCCTGCTCGACGAACACCTGCGGATCGACCAAGGCGCGCAGAGGGCCGGCTTCCGTGCCGCAGAAGATGCGCACCGCCCGCCCCATGCGCGCCCACTGATTGGCCAGTCGGATAGCGACACGCTCGGTGCCGCCCCCCGAAAAATCGTGGAGCACGATCAGAATGCGATGCGCCGGGCATGGCTCACCCGCGGGGGGCGAATCCGGTGCGATCCCAAACGAAGGATCGCTGACAGAGACTTCCAACATCATCGACAAGACGAAACACCCGTTGCAAACCCGCATCAGGATAGCGGCGGAATATGACGGGACGCCTCGCGGCGCTGCGGATTCCTTTCGCTGGTGCCGTCTCCGTCGCATCATGGCGCCAGCGGTTTCCCTCGACATTGTCCTGCTGCCCGGCGGCGGCTATGACCGCGCCGCGGATAGGCGCATGGGTTTCCGAATGATCGCAAGCGGGCTTAGCGCCGTGCTCATCGCCAATCGCGCGCCGCTGCTGCGCTTTCTGCGCGCGCGCGGCGCGGGCGATGACGCCGAAGACATTCTGCAGGAGCTGTGGCTCAAGGTCGAACGGCTGGAGGCCGAGGGGCCGATCGCCGATCCGCGCGCTTATCTGTTCCGGATGGCCGACAATCTGATGCATGATCGGGTGCGCGCGAGCGTGCGTCGCACCCATCGCGAGCATGCGTGGACCGAGGCAGGATTCGATCCTGCGGGCCAGGATGAGACGCCCTCACCCGAGCGCGCCCTGCTTGCGCGCCAGCGGCTGCGCCGGGTCGAGCAGGCGCTGGCAACTTTGGGGGAGCGCACCCAAGCGATCTTCCGCCGCTTCCGGGTCGAAGGCATCAGCCAGAGCCGGATCGCGCAGGAAGAAGGCATCAGCGTCAGCGCGGTCGAGAAGCATCTCCAGCGTGCCTATCGCGTGGTTGCCGCTTTGGTCGACGAGGCCGACGAAGCGGCGCCGCAATCGCGGAGGGCGCCATGATCGACGCCACGATCCGCGATCAGGCCGCTCTCTGGATGGCGCGTGCGCGCGACCCGCGGTTCAGCGACTGGGACGCGCTGGCCGACTGGCTCGAGGCGGATCCCGCGCACAACCTCGCTTATGAGGATGCCTTCGCCGGTCACGATCTCGCGGGCGTGCTCGGGATCGAGCCGGCCGCGGCACCGATCATTGCCCGGACCGCGTCCCGCTGGCGTCGCGCCGGCGTGATCGGCGGCGGTCTCACGGGGGTTGCGGCAGCGGCGGCCGCGATCTTCGCGCTGATGGTTCCGAATGCGCCGCTTGCCGAGGTTGCGATCACGACCTCGCCGGGAGAGCATCGGCTCATCCGTCTCGGGGACGGCACCCAGATCGCGCTCAACGGCGGCAGCCGGCTGGTGCTCGACCGGTCGAACGGGCGTACCGCGCGGCTCGATCAGGGCGAGGCGATGTTCAGCGTCGTCCACGACGAGACGCGGCCGTTCACGGTGGATGCCGGGGGCGCGCGGATGGTGGATCTGGGTACGCGCTTCGACGTGGTGCGTACCGCGCGCGGCAGCGAGGTGTCGGTGGCGCAAGGCGCGGTGCTCTACGATCCAGACGGCGCCGCCGTGCGGCTGGGCGCGGGCAAGATGCTGCGCCGGAGCGATCATAGCCAGGTGGTCGAGGTTAGCCAGACCGATCCGGCCGCGATCGGGGCATGGCGTACCGGCCATTTCGTCTATCGCGACGCGCCATTATGGCGCGTCGCGGAAGATATTGCGCGCGCAACGGGACTCCGTATCGCGGTGGCCCCTGGCGTGGCCGATCGCGCGTTCACCGGCGCGATCGTGGTTCCCATCGATAAGGCCGCCTTTCCGGACAATTTGGGCGCGATTCTCGACGTAACGGTCGCGCAACAAGGAAACGGACTGTATCTGAAGGCGCGTGCACCCCGCTAAAGGCTTCGCTGTCGGAATATTCGCAATGGCCGCAGTGAGCCCGGCACTCGCCGCGCAGCGTCTGGCCGTCGATCTTCCGGCGACCACGCTCGGCGATGCGGCAATCCGGCTCGCACAGAGCGCGGACGTGACGATTGGCATCACGGACCCCGCGCTCGCGCATCTGCCGACACGGGCCCTTCGCGGTCATATGCGTGTCGATCAGGCACTTGGGCGCCTATTGAAGGATCTGCCAGCCAAGGCGGAGCAGGTCGATGCCGCGGGATGGCGCGTCGTGGCGGCGCCCCTCGGACGGCCGGTCACGCGACCGGTTGCTCGACCGGAGGCCAAGCCCAGGCCGTCGCCGGGCGAGAGCGACGTCATCGTCACGGGCAGCAAGACGGGTACGGGTTTCGATCGCTATGCCGGCACCGCGAGCGTTTTGTCGGGCGGCGATCTTACCCTCGGCGAACAGGGGCGAGGCAGCGACGCGCTAGTCGAACGCCTGCCGACCTTCGCGTCCACGCATCTCGGTTCGGGGCGCAACAAGCTGTTCATACGCGGTATCGCGGATTCGAGCTTCAACGGGCCGTCGCAGGCGGTGGTCGGCGAATATCTGGGCGATGTCCGGCTCAACTATAATGCGCCCGATCCGGATATCAGCCTTTACGATGTGCGTGCGGTGGAAGTGATCGAGGGGCCGCAGGGCACGCTTTACGGGGTCGGCGCGCTTGGCGGCGTGGTGCGGATCGTGCCGGAGCCTGTCAATATGACCGAGCGGGAGATCAGCGTCGGGTTTGACTGGGAAACGACCGCGCACGCCAGCAACGGCTATGACGCGGTCGGGCTGGTCAATCTGCCCATATTGCCCTCCGTTATCGGACTGCGCGCGCTCGCGTTCAGGACGGTCGAGGGTGGCTATATCGACGATGCCGGCCGGGGCCTTACCAACGTGAATCGCACCCACAAGAGCGGGGGACGCGCGACGCTGGACATTCGGCCGGGTGCGTGGCGGGTGCAGCTTGGGCTGGTCTTGCAGAATATCGACAGCGCGGACGGGCAATATGCGATCCGCGGCCTCGCGCCGCTAACGCGCAGCACGCGGGTCGCGCAGCCCTTCGACAACGATTATCTGCTGACGCATCTGACCGTCGCGCGGGACTGGGGCGCGACCTCCTTCATATCGGCCGGCGCTTTCGTGCGGCAGCGCGCGAACTCCGTGTTCGATTTCACACCCGCAGCCGCCTCCAATCCCCGCATTGTCGACCAGGCCAATCATATCGATCTGTTCACCAACGAGACCAGGCTTTCACGACAGGACAGCAGCGGCCGAGGCTGGGTGGTCGGCGCGAGCTTTCTCTATGACAAAGAGAAGCTGACGCGCGCCGTCGGCATGCCCGCGGCACCGATACGGATCCTCGGCCTCGCCAACAGCGTGACCGAAGGCGCGCTGTTCGGCGAGGCTGGGCACCAGATTCTGCCCGATTTGGTCGCAACCGCGGGCGCGCGGCTCGAATATGCCCATCTTGTCGGCGAGCCGCTCGATCGTGCCGCGCGCGTCGGCCAGCCGCGGCGCGACGAGATGGCTGTGCTGCCGTCTTTGTCGGTGTCGTGGCAGGCGGCTCCGCAGTGGATGGTCTTCGCCCGTTACCAGGAAGGACTGCGCCCCGGCGGCCTGTCGGTCACGCCCAGCCAGAGCGGGCCGCCGACCGTGGAACGCTTCCATGGCGACAGCCTGTCGTCGATCGAAGGCGGCGTGAAGATGCTGCCCGACGCCTCGACCCGGCTGCGGGCGGCGGTGACCTTCTCTTACTCCCGTTGGGAGAATATCCAGGCCGACCTCGTCGATGCGCGTGGTCTGCCTTACACCGCCAACATTGGAACGGGCCGGATCTGGGGGGCGGAAATATCGCTACAATGGCGCCCGGTATCCGATCTCAGCCTGGTCGGCGCGTTGTTCGCCAACCAGAGCCGGCTGACCTACGCCAAGTCAGGCCCCACGCTCGACGCAAGCCAGGAAATCCCCAATGTGCCCCATTTCGGGGCAAGCGGGCGCGTTCATTTTCATCGGCAGATCGGAGGGCCGTGGGAGATCGATCTCGAGGCATCCGGCCGCTACACCGGCCATTCGCGGCTCGGGACCAAGCCCAATCTTTACATCCAGCAGGGCAATTATGTGCAGAGCAACGCGACCGTACGGGTTGGCACGCCGCGCTGGGGCCTGTCCTTGCAGATGGACAACCTGCTCGATCAGCACGGCAACACGTTCGCGCTGGGCAATCCATTCGGTGTGTCGGCGGGAAAGCAGATGGTGCCGCAACGCCCACGCACGATCCGTTTCGGCGTCGATGTCCGCTTCTAGTCGTCGATGTCCGGGCTCTAGGCGCGGATTGCCCGCCTGATCCGCTCCAGCGCTCCCGCGCCGGCGCGCGAGAAGGATGCCCCGCCAAACCGATCGAGGACACGTGCGCGGCTCGCGGCGCCCATCGTCGCGAGCTTGCCCGGGTTGTGTAGCAGTTCGGCCAGCTTTGCCGCGAGCGCCGGAGCATCGCCCGGCGGGACCAAGGCGCCCGTCTCTCCGTCAATGACAGTATGGCGCAGTTCGCCGACTGCCGATGCCAGAACCGGAAGGCCGGCAGCCATCGCCTGATGCGCGGCGATGCACAGCCCCTCCGAGCGCGATGGTTGAAGATAGAGATGCAGGCTGGCCAGAAAACGCTTCGGCTCGGTGAAGCCGATGAACCGCACGCGCTCCACGCCCGCCGCCGACGCCTGCGCGGCGAGGTCGGCGCGCAAGGCGCCGTCGCCCGCAATCTCGACCTCGAAAGACACGTTCGCATCGGCGCCGTTGTTACGGAGATCTGCCAGCGCCGCGATCAGCACGTCATAGCCTTTGACCCGGTGAAGCCGACCCATCGAACCGATCCGGATCGGCGTACCTGGCTGCCAGGCCTGCGCCTGGGGCGCGGTCTCGTCCGCGGAGAAGATCGGCCACACCGCGATCCGCTTGGGATCGAGCCCGAGCTTGGCTTGCGCCCATGTGGCGACGTCGTCGGAATCCGCGATCCAGAAGATCGACCGTCGCCGTCGCCAGCGCAGCAGCAGGGCGTTGACCGGCTTGAGATAGGCGGCATGCTGCCAGGACACGACCGGGATGGAGTGCATCTGCCCGACGATCTGGCCGAGCAGGGTGGCGCGGCTGAGCGAGGTCCAGATCAGGTCGGGTTGCCAGGCCATCGCTTCCGCATCGAGCCAGCGCAGCGCCTTGAAATGATCCTTTTCGCCGCCGTTGCGGATCGTAACCTCCAGCCCCGCTTGCTCGATTGCCGGCAGGCCCCGGCGGTCGCGCGGGGTCAGCGCGGCGATGCGGATATCGCAGCCTTGCGATTGCAGGACCCCAACGATGGCGGGCACCGGCGCCGACGCACCTCCCCCCTCGAGCGAATTGATGACGTAGAGAATGCGCATCAGGCAGCCGGACTATGCGGCGCGGGATCGTGCGTCTGGCGGACGACCAGCAGCAACAGCAAGGCCGACGCACCCGCCCCCTGCAGGATCGCGTGCCAGCCTGCGCCGGCGAGTCCGAAGCTCAGCATCATCACCGGCAATAGCGGCAGCAGGCCAAGATTGATCGCCATGTTGGCGGCGACCGACAGGGTCGGCCGGCCGAGCGCGGTCAGGGCCGAGCTGGCGGGCGGGGCCACCAGCCAGGCGGTGCGGGCGATCGCCAGCAGAAGAACCAACCCGCCCGCGGCGGCAAAAGCGTGGCCGCCGAGCGCTATTGCTATCGTCCGCCCGAAGAAGGCGAGAATCAGAAGGACCGGTGTGGCGACGGCAATCGCCACGCCCCCGCAGCGGAGCAAAGCGGCGCGCAATTCCGCGCCGCTGCCGCCGCCCGCTACCAGCCGCGCCAGTTCGGCATAGGCGGCCTGGCCCATGATCTGGGCGGGTTGCTGAATCACGACCGTCGCGCGCTGCGCCACCGCGTAAAGCCCGGCGGCGGCCGGACCCAATATCCAGCCGACGAACAAGGGCGCGATCCGCGCGGCCAGCTCCGTCAACGTCACGTCGGCGTTGGCGGCCAGCATGAAGCGCCACAGGCCGGGATTTTCGGCGAGCGCGCCGCGCACGCTGCCGAGCAGAACAGGATCGCGCAACGTGCGACGCATCGCGATGATGCCAAGCGTCCACATCGCGGCCCATTCGCACAAGGCGGCGATCAGCCAGGCAACCAGGAACGCTTTGAGCCCGAGATGGAAATAAAGCGCGATTCCCGCGCCGATCAGGCGGACCGCAGGCGGCACCATATTGTGCAGACCCAAAAGATCGAAGCGGCCGAGCAATTGGAGATAACCCGCCGGCGTTGCCCGGATCGATGCCAGCACCGCGAAGCTATAGGGTATGGCGAAGGCGATCGCGGTCGGCGACCAGCCGAGCGCGGGACCGATCAGAGGAGCAAGGACCGCCGCTGCGAGGATGGAGGCGACGCCGCCCGCCGCCTCGACCAGCCCCGCGAAGCGGAGGAGGCGCATCATGCGCGGGTGATCGTCCTCCGCCAGAGCCTGCGCGCCGTACCGGACGATGGCGTGCCAGCCGGGAAATTCGACGATTCCGCCGACCGTCATCGCGAAACCGTGCACCAGCACCAGCACGCCATAGTCGACCGGGCCGAGCGCATGGGTGGCGATCACCATATAGCCAAGGCCAAGCACGGCCGAGGCGGCCTTGCCGCCCAGCAACCGCACCAGATTGGCGTAGATGCGCGATACCAGGCCGCGCGAGGCGGCGTCAGGCATTGACGATACGACGCGCCGTGCGAGGTTTGGCGGCCGACAATACGAACCCCCCGACGCGCGCGACCGCTTCCGCCGCGCGGAGCGACGAGGGCGTATCGGTGAGATCGAAGGTTTCCTTGAGCAATTGCTTCTGCGCCGCGGCATAGCGACCGCCCGGATCGCGCACCGCTTCGGACAGCGCGTCGCCCAGGCATGCCGGATCGTTGATCACCGGCCCGGCACGCCAATGCGCATAATTCTTGTCATCCACCCAGTCCGTTTCATGCGCGTCGAGGAACACGCACGGGCGCGGAGTGCGCAGGAATTCGTAGATCTGGCTCGACACGTCGCCCAAATAGATATCCGCGCGGTTGGTATATGTCATGTTGCTCGATGCGCGGCTGCCGAGATCGATATGGATGTTGGGCGCGCGCAGATAGCGTTCCTCGATTCTGCCCGGGCGGTCGATCCGAAGCTTGTCGATCGTGAGCGCGAAGCCGCGCTCGAACAGCATCACGTGGGGCGCGAAGATCAGCTGATATTCGTCATGTTCGACGAACCAATCGAGCACCTTGCGGCCCATCTTGTACCAGGACGACAGATGCGGCGAGACGTGCGGATTGTAGAGCACCACCGGACGGCCATCGTCGAGCAATGCGTGCGGTCGGCTCATGCCGTTCAGGTCGAACTTGGGGTAGCCGACGACACTGATCCTGGCCGGATCGACCCCGGCATCCGCGATAAGGCGACGGCGGACCTTTTCGCCCGGGACGAGCACATGATCGAACTGCGCGCTGACGGGATTGAAGCCGATCGCCCGATCGCCCGCGCCGTGGCGGGTGTGGATGATCTTGAGCCGGTCGAGTCCGTAACGTGTCTTCAGCATCAGCGACGTCTTCTCCGCGACCACGAGTACGTCGAGCGAGCGGAAGAAATCGAGATTGTCGCGATAGACAAGCAATTTGCGCGCGGGTGCGAAGGGCTCGGTCAGAGTCGCCACAAGTTTCGCGCTCCGCCGATGCAGGTCGAGCGGATGAAGGATCAGATTGTCGCGCAGCCGGCTGCCGGCGAGGCGAATGACCTCCTTCTGGATGCGCGGGTTGGTGGGCGCGAGGATGACCTCGACCCCGGCGGCACGGTCGGCGAGCGCCAGCGCGATCGGCAGGCTGTGCGCGACTTGGTGGACCTGATCATGGTTGAAGAGGAAACAGACCCGCATGCCTGCAAGACGCCGTCGCGGAGCTCATCCCGCACCGAAAGCGGGGGCCTTCTCGGCCCGAATATGGGCGCTTTGATGACAGCCGTTGCCGGTCATCGGCCCGGACCCTACAGGCGAGGCTGATGATCCGCATCACCGATCTCAAGTTGCCTCTCGGCCATCCACCCGACGCGTTGCGCGATGCGGTGGCCGCACGGCTGGGGCTGGAACAGGGTGCGGCGTTCGATTTCACGCTCGCCCGACGCGCGAACGACGCGCGGCGCAAATCGGCGATCCTGATGGTCTATTCGGTCGATGTCGCGATCGAGGACGAACAGGCTGTCCTCCGGCGGTTCGCGGACGATCCGCACGTGCGGGAAACCCCCGATACGTGCTATCGCTTCGTTGCGCGCGCACCTGAAGGCTTCAAGGGACCCCGCCCGATCGTGGTCGGCGCCGGGCCGTGCGGCCTGTTCGCAGGCCTGCTGCTCGCGCAAATGGGGTTCCGCCCGATCATACTCGACCGCGGCAAGGTCGTGCGCGAACGCACCAAGGATACGTGGGGCCTATGGCGGCGGCGCGAGCTCAATCCGGAATCCAACGTCCAGTTCGGCGAAGGCGGGGCGGGGACCTTTTCCGACGGCAAATTGTGGAGCCAGGTCAAGGATCCGCGCTTCCTTGGTCGCAAGGTACTGACCGAATTCGTTGCCGCCGGCGCGCCGCCCGAAATCCTGACCGAGGCGCATCCCCATATCGGCACCTTCCGTCTTGTATCGATGGTCGAGCATATGCGCGCCACGATCGAGGCGCTCGGTGGCGAATATCGCTGGCAGCACCGGGTGGACGATCTGGTCGTCGAAACCGGCCGCGATGGCGTTCGCCGGGCGGTGGGGCTTGTGCTGCAGACCGGCGAGGTGCTGGAAGCAGCGCAGATCGTCCTGGCCATCGGCCATAGCGCGCGCGACACGTTCGAGATGCTCCATGGCCGGGGCGTCCATATCGAGCCCAAGCCCTTCTCGATCGGTGTCCGGATCGAACATCCCCAGTCGTGGATCGATCGCGCCCGCTTCGGCGCGTGCGCCAAGCATCCCGATCTCGGCGCCGCGGCCTATACCTTGTCGCATCATTGCGCGAACGGGCGCACCGTCTACAGTTTCTGCATGTGCCCGGGCGGGCGCGTGGTCGCCGCAGCGTCCGAGCCGGGCCGGGTCGTGACCAACGGCATGAGCCAATATTCGCGCGCGGAGTTCAACGCCAATTCGGGGCTTGTGGTGGGGATCGACCCGGAACGCGATTATCCCGGCGATCCGCTCTCAGGCATCGCCTTCCAGCGAAAATGGGAATCACTCGCCTTCCAGGCGGGCGGCGGCGATTATTCGGCGCCTGGCCAGCGGATCGGCGATTTCCTAGCCGGCCGCGCGTCGGAGGCACTGGGCGAGGTCGAGCCTTCCTATAAGCCCGGTGTCAAGTTGACCGACCTCGCATCATGCCTGCCGCCGTTCGCGGTGGAGGCGATCCGCGAGGCATTGCCCGTCTTCGGGCGTCAGATTGCGGGCTATGATCATCCCGACGCAATGCTGACCGGGGTCGAGACACGCACCTCCTCGCCGATCCGGATCACGCGCGACGCGGATTTCCAGAGTCTCAACACGCGCGCTTTGTTTCCTGCGGGCGAAGGCGCAGGCTATGCCGGCGGGATCCTTTCGGCGGCAATCGACGGGATCAAGGTCGCCGAGGCGGTGGCTCGCAGCATTCTGAGCGAGGGTGCGGCATGACCGGCAAGGCGATATTATTCGTCTGCCTCGGCAATATTTGCCGTTCGCCGCTGGCGGAGGCGGCATTCCGTAAGCGGACGGCCGATGCGGGCCTCGACGTCCAGGCGGATTCGGCGGGCACCGGAAATTGGCATGTCGGCGAGCCGCCCGACCGACGCGCGCAGCGGACCGCGCTTCGCCATGGCGCCGACATTTCGCGCTACCGTGGGCGGCAGGTCGAACCTGAGGATTTCCACCGCTTCAGTCACATCTTCGCGCTCGACTTCGACAATCTGGCAGTGCTTCACCGCATGAAGCCGGCCGACGCCACGGCGCAAATCGGGCTGCTGCTCGATCTGGTCGACGGCATGGAGGGGCAGCCGGTCGCAGACCCTTATTATGGGCCCGACGACGGATTCCAAACGACATGGGATCAGGTCGACCGCGCCGCTTCGGCGCTGGTCGCGCGACTGGGCCGTGAACCCCGCTGAGGTCGCCGAACGGCTGATTGGCCGGCCGGTCGCGACGGTGCGGTCGCTTTCGGGCGGCGATCTTTCGGCGGTGTTTCAACTGACGCTTGTGGACGGCGGCACGCTGATCGCGAAGCAGGCCGCGACCGCGATAGGCGAAGCGGACATGCTGCGTGCGATCCGCGCCGCGGGCGTGGTCGCGCCGGACGTGCTCGCGGCGGAAGGCGAATGGCTGCTGATGGACGATGTGCCGGGGAACGCGCCGGTCAGCGCGGCCTGGCCCGATCTGGCACGGAGCCTCGCGCGGCTGCACGCGTCCTGCGGTGCGGAATATGGCTGGCCGGTCGATCATGCCTTCCGGGCGGTCACGATTGAGAACCGCGCGTCGCCGGACTGGCCGAGCTTCTGGGCGGAGCGGCGGCTGCTTTGCCACCTGTCATTCATCCCTCACCGGTTTGGACCCCGCATCGAGCGGCTTGCCGGCCGGCTTCACGACCATTTGCCGCGCTGTCCGGCGCCTTCGCCGCTGCATGGCGATCTTTGGGGAGGGAATGTGCTGGTCGCGGGCAATCAGGTCGCCGCACTGATCGATCCGGCCTGCTATCATGGCGACCGCGAAGTGGACGTCGCCATGCTCAGCCTGTTCGACCGGCCGCCGCAATCCTTCCTCGATGCGCTTGCGCTGGATGCGGGGTGGCAACAGCGCCAGCCGGTTTACCGCCTCTGGCCATTGCTCGTGCATCTGCGGCTGTTCGGCGAGTCCTATGCCCATTCGGTCGATGCCGCGCTCGGCGCGGTCGGGTGCTGATTCGCGACTCTTGCCGCGGACAAGGCGGCCAGCAAGGCCATTCGAAGCCCGCTTTTCTGTCCGCACGATAAACGCCGCAGTTGAAGCATCCAGACTTCGCGACTATCGCGAAGCCGTCGGGCGGTTAGCTCAGTTGGTAGAGCATCTCGTTTACACCGAGAGGGTCGGCGGTTCGAGCCCGTCACCGCCCACCATTTCGGAGCGCATCGCCGATGCGGTCGAGCACGTCGCGCCCTCGGCAGTGCACTGGTTCTACTGGCCGGGCGTCGTCCGACTGAACAAGAGTTCGACTGTCGCTCCGTCCAGCACATATGGCGCGTGATAAAAATCTTGCAGACGCACGATTGCATTTCCGGCCCAGGTGACAACGATCACATTTATGGGCGCCCTTTGCGGATCCGTCGGATTGCTGACGATAGCCGCTAGTTGGCCGTCGATCCGTCCGACGTTGAGACGCCAGGCGCTCATTTCCGTATAACGGCTGAAATAGGTCTCAAAAGAAGACCTGCCGCCTCGCAAGCGAGCCACCAGATCGAAACGCACGTCGTCGGCCAGCATGGCGCGGATCGCGTCGAAGTCGCGGTCGTTGAACCGGTCGACATAGGTTTGAAGCCGCGCGAGAGCCTCGGCGTTCGGCTCCGACAACTCGGGAGCTGCATCGGCATGGAGCCGAAGCTGCGCCCGTCCCCGGTGCAATGCCGCCTTGCTTGCCGCCAAGGTTGTGCCCAGGATGACCGCGACTTCCTCGTTCGAATAGCCGAGCACGTCCTTCAAGATCACCGCGCCGCGCTGAGATGGCGGCAGGCGCATGAAAACGTACATGGCCGCCCGCGTCGCTTGACGGCGGGCGGCGTGGTCGGCGTCGGAAACAATATCGTCATCCGCAACCTCGCGCTCGGCCGAGGCCCGCTCGCGGCTCCTCAGGAAATCGATGGCCGCATTGTGCGTGACGCGGAACAGCCAGGGAGCGGCATCGCCCTCGGGCGGGGCGTGACCCAGCGCGCCGATTGCCCGTGCGACGGCCTCCTGCACGACATCTTCGCCGTCGAGCACCGATCCGACCATGCGCGAGGCGTAGCGGTGCAGTGCGGGGCGCAGCTCCACCACTCGCACGGCAAATTCATCATCGGAGGCTGAAGCGTTCGACGCCATTCTCGTGTCCATACGACTAGGACGAAGCAGAACCGCAAAAAGATTCAGAGATTGGCGAATCCTTTTCGGTGTCAGGCCCGTCCTTACAATGAGGCGCCGCTTTCGCGTCCGTTCGTCAGGAGGAAAGAATGTCCGTCAATCCCAATGCTTCGATCGAGATCACCGCGTTCAGTTGGGTTCCTGATTTTGCCCAAGGCATCGTCCGTGACTTGCGTGTGCGCTGGGCGCTGGAAGAGGCCGGTCTCGATTATGGGGTCCGTTTGCTGGGCACTCCGCGTCCGGCTGATTATATCAAGGAGCAGCCGTTCGATCAGGTGCCGTGCTTCAGCGACGATCAGGTCAGGATCTTCGAATCTGGCGCCATCGTCCAATATATCGGCGAGCAAAGCGAGGTGCTGCTGCCGCGCGAAACGCAGGCCAGGTATCGCGCGATCCAGTGGACCTACGCCGCCCTTAATAGCGTCGAGCCCGCGATCCTGAACGTGTTTGCCGTCACGGTCTTCCATGCCGACAAGGAGTGGGCGAAGTTGCGCCGGCAGGGTGCCGAGGAGTTCGCGCGGTTGAAGCTCAAACGCGTGTCAGACTGGCTGGGCGAAAAGCAGTGGCTCGAGGGCGACCGCTTCACCATCGGCGACCTGATCTTCGTGACCGTGCTGCGGAACCTCAATCACACCGACATGGTCGCTGAGTTCCCCAATCTGGCGGCCTATCAGAAGCGGGGTGAATCCCGCCCGGCATTCCAGCGCGCTCTGAGCGATCAGCTCGCCGTATTTGCGGCCAACCAACCCCAAGCAGAACTTGAGGTTGCAGCAGCGTGAGCTGACCCGAGGAACTCGGCGCCCCTTTAATTTGGTCGCGGAGCTGACCGCGCGGTAGAACATATGGGAACGTCGCCGAACCCCGTACCGGCCTGGGCCCGTTTACATTTTCCGGGCTTTTATAAACGCGGCACCGCCTCGAGCCTTCGAGCTCGAGGCGGCAGTCGGCCGAGCGAGGGCTCCATCAGCCGTCGGTTCCTGAAAGGGCTCGGCTGTTGCGTATCCGGCCGTTTGACGCGCTCCAACCCTCCGCCTTCCGTCGATCAGCTCTTCGTTTCGTGGCGAAGCGCGAACCGGTAGCCTTCGTACACGGCAATCGCGAGAAACAGCAGGTCCATCGCATCCGCCGCGCGAAACGCGAAGGTGACGCTGTTGGTGAGTCCGACACTGGCGAATACGTCGAGGACCGGTCGGCCCACTTCCTTCGCGAGCAAGGCGATGTCGCATAGCCAAGTGCCGAGCGCCCATCCGAACGCCGCTAGGGCGCCCCCGAGGAAGCCGAATTTCCGGTCCACGCCTTTGCCGACGCGGCGGACCGCATAGCCGACCATCGCGCCGACCAGGACCGCTATCAGGCCCAGGCTCATCCCGCTGAAATAGCCGACGGCTGCCCAGATCAATGCGCCGACAATCGCGGCCAGGATCGCCGCGGGCACAGCACGCGCGAAATTCTCATCCACCCGGGCCGGTTCCGGCGCCTGCGTCATCTCGTTGTCCATTTCCCCCCTTTTAGCCGGTCGGCGCCTGAATCATCCCATGGACCGCGTGCGTCATCACCGCGAGGAATGCGGCGAGGCCCAGATAGAAAATGCCATATTCGACCCGCATCGATGTCGGCACCGCATAATAAGCCTGATTGTCCGGGTCGGCTGAGTCGTAATGCCAGGCCTTCTTGAGCGCGGGCAGGGCGGCAATCGTGATCAGGATCAACAACGGGCTTGGGCTGTAGAACATCATCGCCAACATCAGCGGCGCGCCGACGAACCATATGCGCGGCGACAGGATCGCGGTCATTCGCCCTCCGTCCAGCGGCGGCAGCGGGATGAGATTGAAGAAGTTGAGGAAGAAACCCGAATAAGCGATCGCCAGCAGCAGCGCGCTGTCGGTGTAGCTGCCCCAGAAATAGACCAAAGTTGCTGCGATCGTGCCGACGAAAGGTCCGGCCGACGCGACATAGGCTTCGGTTTCGACGTCCATCGGCTGATCCTTGAGCTGGATCCATGCGCCGACGAACGGGATGAAGGTGGGTGCGCTCACCGGAAGCCCGCGTTGCCGGGCGGCGATGAAATGCCCCATTTCGTGCACGAAGAGCAGGCTGATAAAGCCGAGCGCGAAGCGCCAGCCGAAGATCATGCTGTAGACGGCAAGCGAGATCAGCATCGTGATCAGCGTGCCGCCGGCCTTGCCCAGCTTGAGCGCGCCGAACAGCAAAGCGAATAGGCTCCCCATCAGGCGGTCATATCCTCATCCGCGTTTTTACGACGGAAGAATTTGCGCATTGCGGCGGTCGCGCCCGCGATCGCGATCAATCCCAGTTTCCAAACCTTGAGCAGGAACACGCCCGCCATCGCCAGCAACCCAAGCTTCTTGACCGCCACCACGCCGACCAGCGCGGCCAAGCCGTAAGCGGCAACCTTGTCGGTGGATTGATCGAAGTCTTGATAGCGCTTGCCCGGAGCGAAAATGAGCGTGCCCAGCAATTGCGAGGCGACGCCGCGGTCGGCCGCGAGATGCGCAGAATCGGTAATGAGGTCGAGGCTGAAATAGCCGTCGCGGCCCAACGCATAGGTGTTGTAGTTGATCACCTGCGGGACGTTCTCCGGCGCTCCGCGCTCCTTCAGTCGCATCGACCATACGAGCCGGTGCGCCGCGGCATCATAATCCGGGGCTTGCGCCCAGCCCAATATATCCAGCGCGGGAAGGCCGCGTGCGAGACGGCCCGCATTATCCTGCTCCGTATTGTCCTTCAGCGAGGACAACAGCGTGTCAGGCTTCCAATCCTTGGCATCGCCGTCGCGAACATAACCTTCCTTGATCCAGTCGACATCGACCATCCAGATATCCTGTTCCTTGCGGCTGACGATCAGGCCGAAGCGCGAGGAGTGGGCTGGGTTCCCGATCGCCTCCATGATCCGGTTCGCCTCCGCGGCGGGCACGAAGACGTCCCCGGCCGGAATCGTGAGTTCGCCCTGATCGAGGAGTTTGATCTTGGCCGGGCCGACGATTGCGGTTTTTCCTGCCGCCGCCCAAGCCGCTTCCAGTGCGCTTGGGGCGGCGGCCTGTTTGGGAGCGGGCTGTGCCCAAACCGGGTCGGCCAGACCGGCCAAAGCCGCCAGACACAGCAAGACTATCGCTCGACGCATTGCATATCCCCCTGCCGTGCCCCCGCACGGTCTGACTCTTGTCTAAGGGCGTAAGATGTTGGGGGGAAGGAAGGTTTTAGCCGATTTGCGCACAAATGGCTAAGCGGCCGCGATGCGAACGCCATTTCCACGCTGACTAACGCGGCGCAGTAACGGGTCGATCGAGCAGGGGGCGGGGCTTACGCCCCACCTCCTGTTCCAAGCGCGGTCGCTTAGCTGGTGGCGTCCGTATTTCGGCGGGTTCGTGTCGTCACCCGTTCTATGCGCCGACCTTCGGGTCCCCGGCCGAGCTGCACGAATATATCGATCGTCTGCGCGACATAATGCCGGATGTCCGCCCGGCTGAGGCCGGTGCCGGCCTGAAGTACGAGTAAAACGAGTTGCTCGACTGCAGCCTCGGGTGTGTCGGCATGGATCGTCGTCATCGCACCGGGATGGCCCGAATTGACCGCGCGCAGGAATGCGAAGGCCTCGCTGCCGCGCAGCTCACCCAGGATGATCCGGTCCGGGCGCATCCGCAGCGACGCCGTGACGAGATCGTTGGCGGTGACGCGCGCCTCACCCAGCTCGTTTCGTACCGCGACCAGCCCGACATGATTGGCGTGATCGACCGAAAGCTCGGGCGTATCCTCGATCAGGATCAATCTTTCCTCAGCGGGCACTTCACGCAAGAGCGCGTTGAGGAAGGTGGTTTTGCCGCTCGAGGTGCCGCCCGAAATCAGGATATTCCTGCGCGACCGGACAGCCTCCGCGAGGAGTGCGCCGAGATCGCCGGCCGGGTCGCGCGCCCGGTCGTCGCTATCTTCGGCCAGTTCCAGCGCGTCGCGGCGCGTTGCGGCGAAAGCGCCGTTCGCGGCATAGTCCGCAAGCGTGAGCCGGGGCGCCACTTGCTTGCGTATCGCGAGAGCGAGGTGATTCCGGGTGGCGGGTGGGGCGACCACCTGGATACGCGAGCCGTCGGGCAGGATGGCGGACATCAAGGGGTGCTCGCGGCTGATCCCCTGATGCGTCAGCGCCGCGAGCTGGCGTGCGAGGCGGGCCAAGGTCGACTCGGTAAGATTGGGGGCGGGATGCCGTTCGACGCCTCCGCCGAGCAGTTCGAGCCACAGTTCGCCTGGCCGATTGACATAAATGTCGGTCACGTCGGGCCGGGCGAGATGATCGGCCAGTGGTGCCAGGCAGGATCGCAGATAGACGCCGGGCTCGATCGCGGCCGCGGCGTTCATTGCTGGGCCTCGCCATCGAATTCCAGGTCACGTACCACGAAGATGCTGATGCTTGTCGCGGCGGGCACCCGGAGCGTCGGCACGATCGTTGCGGGCTGCGGCCCGAGCGGCCCCTGCGTCGAATTGGGCAGTGCGACGACCACCGATCCCGTGGTTGCCCGCGTCGCCAGCGCCGCGCCGATCTGGAAGGTCGACTGGAGCAACGCATCGAACAGGCGCTGCGGAATGTGGTTATTCACGCTTGCACGCACGCCGCCACGGCCCAGCGGATCGACCGCAGGCGATTCGATTGCAATTACGGCGCCGTCGGGCCGGACGAGGCGTGTCCAGTTTATCACCGCGCGTTTCTGGCCGACGCTCGCGTCGGACTGATATTGTCCGACGAGGCGGCTGCCGCGGGGAATCAACACCTTAGACCCGTCGAACCCACGCACGTCGCGGGAAACGATCGCGCGCGCGAAGCCAGGGCGCGTCGAATCGAACGCGGTTTCGAGCACGGCGGGAATGAGCGTGCCCTGCGGCACCGTGTTGGAGCGGCTTGCGAGCATTCCGGACCGCGCGCGCCCACTGCTCGCGGCCATCATTGCGGGGGCGCCGGGTGCTGCTGCGGCCGCTCCGGACGGGGGGCTGCCACTGCTCCCGCTCGTCGTGTCGATCACCAGCGCAGCAGTCGACGAGTTCCGGTTGGGCGGCAAGGCCGCCGCCACCTGCGGCGGGGCGTAATAAGCCGGCGGCGGAGCCAGCGGAGCGGGCGGCGAGCCGGGCATCCCCGGATAATGGAGCTGCATTGCGCTTGGCGGAGCGGACTGCGCGGTCGGGATGGTGCCGGTCGCGGCCACGGGAGGGGGGGCAGGCTCCGGCGGAAGCTGGAGCGGGGGCGGTTCGCGCAGGGCATAGCCAGAATCGGTGGCCTGCGGCTTTATCGCGGGCTCGACCCGGGCGTTTCGGCGCATTTCCAGCACCGCAAAAAGGAACAGCGCCGCTGCTAGCGCACAGAATGCGATGACGATGCCGGAGGGGCCCCCACGCGGCAGCCTCACGACCGGCCGAAGGTCATCCGCGCCAGGGAGGGCGGTGTCGGCTGGATCGGGCGTGGCCGGGCTCCTGCTCATGGATGCGCGTCCACCGGCAGCCTCAAGGCAAAGGCGCTCTTGCCGTCGATCCGGAAGACCAGCTTGGCGGTGACGCCGTCGATGACGAACTCCGCGCCGCGCATGCCGCCGTTGGCCAGCCTTTCGGTTCCATCATCGCCGATCTGGAAGGTTGCCGGGATGGGCCGGTCTGCAGGCCAATTGACATAGGTGCGTTCGCCATCATCCGACACTGAGCTGGGCCGCAACACCGGATCGCCGCCGATGCGATAGCGACTCGCGCGACGAGCGGCTGCCAGGTTCTTGAGAGGGTCGGCCTCCGAACGGGCGGACGGATAGGTGAACTGAACCGTGTAGGCGATTTCGGGTGTCGGAAAAGCGAGCGACACCAGTTCGAAATTGTAGATTCGGACGTTGGTGATCACCGTCATGTTGGTGGGAGCACCCGCCTGGGTCGGCTTGATGAACAAATGATCGCCGGCCCGGTCGACATTCACCTGCCACATATTGCTGTCCCCAATGGAGACATTCTGGACCTGCTCGCCGGGCGAAAGCAGGATCGTCGTCTGGTATCCCGGCGTGCCCTGGAGTTGCACCACCTGCCCGGCATCGTAGGTGACGGTCTGCAGCCTCGGATCCTGTGCCGACGGACGCGGCCGCACGTCTCCAAGCGCCGCGGCACAGGCGAACATCGCCAGCAGAAGACCGGCTGCTGATTTCACTGCAAGGTGCCGGAGGGCCGCGAAGCAGCGGGTGAAGGCGATACCGGAGGAGGCGCGGCCTGACCGGCGGGCTGCACGGGCGCGATCGTCTCGGGATCGCGCCGATATTCGAAAATCTGGAAGCCGAGCGGGTTCACGAACCGGTCGTCGAGCGTCATCGACGCGCGCGAATAGCGATAACGGACAAGCGCGACCCAGGCTCTGGCCGGCTCTGCGCCTCCATTGGAATCGATTTTGACCGTATCGAAGCGGACCAAAGCCGCGTCCGGGCCGATCGGGGAAACGCTTTTGACCCGTGTCTCGACCGTCGTTCCGCGCGGATAGATGACAAGGGGGTTCTGGGCGCTGGTGGGCTGCATTGCGGCCAGATATCCGCTGCGCGCGATGCCCGCCGAAAAGAGCGCGACCCGCCGGTAATTGGTCCGGACGGTCGCGAAGTCGAAACTTTCGCGCGCGATGACATATTGGACCAGATAGGATTGGGTCAAAGCGGCGTCGGGCGTCGCGGTTCCGGGGTCCAGCGGCTTGAGCGGCTGGACATAACCCGTCGTCTTGTCGACCAGCAAAGTGTAAGGCTCGACCGTCTTGAGCGGGGTCAGCAATATCAGCGCGCCCGCCTCGAGCAGAGCGATCGCGCCGGCGACGGACGCGACGATCCAGGCGACGCGCCGCGCGGCATGCAGCGCCTTCAGCCGATCGGAATTCCAGCTCGCGGCATCCTCGTAATAAGCGTCGAGCTTCTTTCGGCTTTGCTCGTTCATATCGTCCTATCCCGTCGCCTGGCGCTCGCTGACCCGCGGCCTTTTCCTCGCCGGGGGAATGCCCGGCCGGTGGGTAGGCCATGGAGCCCCGCCGCTGCCGGTTGCTCGCTGGTTCCGGCCGGGCGCAGCGTGAAACGTGCATGGTTGCGGCTCGTGATTTCGCGTCCGATCGCCTCACGGCGATGGAGGGATGCGATCGCATTGGCGGTCGCGGTCGCGCGGCTGCGCATCTCGGTCAGTTCACGATCGCGGGCAAGGGCGCCGTTGGATGCGGCAACCGCCGGATCCTTCGTGCCGAACGGCAACGCGCTGCGCAAGGGCGCCAGCCGAAATGCCGCCGCGAGGCGCGCCGAGGCTATCAGCGTGGCGAGGATCACCAGTGCGAACAACGCGGTGATGACGAGCAGCTCGGTTGGCGCGGCCGGCAGCGCTTCACCGCCATTACGGCGGGCGAGTACGGTCGAAAGCCATGGGTCGAGTACGGAAAGCTCGAACGCGAGCGCCACCGCTACGCCGATCGCGCCGATCGTCGCACCGGCTATCACGCGGATCCAGCCCTCCAGCAGGCTGCGCATGTTGTCGAACAACAGGAACGTGATGAAGTAAGGGCCAAGCGCGAGCATGAGCGCCGCGACGATGCGGACGCTGGCGACGCCGACCAGCGCCGACAGCAGAAAGAGGATCCGCGCGCCCCCCAATGCCTGGGCGTTGAAGCTCGCCGTGGCGACTGGCGACGTGAATGCGGCGGGTTGGACGCGCGGCTCGCCCGGGCCAAGCACGATCAACTGCTGCAGGGCGATATCGGTGAGGTCCAGCCGCTGGATGAGTGTGCCGTCGCTTCCCGGAAGCGAAGAGGGCTGGCCAATCTCGGCCACGATCTGGCCCGGCGCCTGCGTGGCGACGTCATAGACGAGCGTGTGATAGACGGGCCAGCTCGTCGCGAGCGCTAGCACCGCGCCGGCCTTGACCGCAACCATCGTGCCGCCGCGAATGTCGAGCCCGCGCCCGAACAGCATATTGTAGCCGATCAGCGCGACGAAGATGGTGAACACCCCCGTCAGCATCAGCGAAAGGCTCGATCCCGGCGCGGCCAGCGCGATGAATGCGCCCGAACCGAACATGTCGGCCTGGCAATCGATCGACGCGGTTATCGAGCCGATGAAACCAAACGGCTCGCTCGGCGCGGAGCAGGCGCCGGTCATGCCATTTCCAGCAGGCGCGGCAGCCAGTCGGCGGGATCGTCGCCGGCTTCGAGCCGGATCTGGTCGAGCAGCCTGACGGTGCGTTCGCGGCCGGAAAGCACGGTCAGCAATTCCTTCTCGCCGCTGAGATCGAGGCGGACCACCACGCTGTCAGATCCATGCCTGATCAGGAAACAATGCGCGGAATCGGGCAGCGTTCGCACAAGATCGAACTCATGGTCGGTCAGGCCGAAACCCTCGACATAATCGGCCGCGCGGGCTTTCGGATTGGGGAGAAAGATCTGCGTCGCAGACTGTTCGATCACCGCGCTCGCGATACGGCTTTCGAGCGCATCCTGCGCGCTTTGCGTCGCAAAGCCGACCAGGCCGTTCCGCTTGCGGATCGTCTTTTCCCAATCCTTGATCTTGCCCACGAAAACGTCGTCGTCCAGCGCCTTCCAGCCTTCGTCGACGATGATGATCGCGGGGGTGCCGTCCAGCCGCTCCTCGACCCGATGGAACAGGTACATCATCGCGGGCGTGCGGCTGACCGGATCGTCGAGCAACAACGTCATGTCGAACCCGACTGCTTCGGCTTCGCCGTCGATCAGGTCCTGACGATTGTCGAACAGCCAGGCGCGTTCCCCCTCTCCCCACCAGGGGCGAAGCCGCGACCACAGGTCGTCGCCTTGGGGGCGGCGCCCGCCCCGGAACAGCTCCACGATGTGTCGAAGGCGGCGATGCTCGGACGGCTGATCGAAATTGGCGTCGATCGCGTCCCTGATCAGCGCCAGCTCTTCGCCGTCGGTGCCGCCCGCCAGCAGGCTTAGCCAGTTGACCAGGAACTGACGGTTCGTGGGCGTGGCGGGAAGCTGCAGCGGATTGAGCCCCGCCGGCGCGCCGGGGCGCAGCACGTCGTAGCGCCCGCCGATTGCCCGGATGAACAATTCAGAGCCGCGATCCTTGTCGAAGAAAACGATGCGCGGTCGAAATTTGCGCGCCTGCGCCAGCAGGAAGTTGAGGATCACGGTCTTGCCGGTGCCGGACGGGCCGATCACGGTGAAATTGCCGAGATCGCCCTGATGGAAATTGAAGAAATAGGGTCCGGCCGCGGTCGTCTCGAGCAGGGTGACCGCCTCACCCCAATGATTGCCGCTCGCCCGCCCGAGCGAGAAATTGTGACAGCTGGCAAGGCTGGCGAAGTTGGCGGTCGAGACCAGCCCGCGCCGCGCCGCATATTTGAAATTGCCGGGGAATTGCGCCCAGAAGGCCGGTTCCAGCGCGACATCCTCGCGCACCGAAAGCAGGCCGAGATCGGCGAGCGCCGCCTGGACCTCGGCTACGCCTTCGTTGACCAGCCCGGGCGAACTGCCGCGCACCGCGATCGTCATATGATGTTCGCCGAAGGCGGCGCGGCCCGCGGCGACTTCGTCCTTGGCGTTGGCCAGTTCCGCGCGAAGGCTGACCGCCTCGTCTTCCGCCGATCGCATCCGGCGCAGCGCCAGGTTCATCCGCGACAGTGCCGCCTGTCGATCGACGAACCCGAAGGATTGCGAGATCGTGATTTCGAACGGGAGACGCAGCAGATCGTCGAGCATGCCCGGCGTGGTCTGGCCGGGGTAATCCTTGATCGAGACCATCCCGACAAAGGATCGGGGGCTCGCACCCGCCGGCCCCAGTTCGACCGTATCCTGGCCGAAGCTGACGCGGCGATAGGGCAGATATTCACCCAAATCCTGCTCGGGCAGCCGGTTTGGCCGCATCTCGCCATTGTAGAGGTAAGACAGGAATTCCAGCGGTTCGGAACAGGGGCCGTGCTGCATGTCGTAAACGCTGAGCAGGCGCGGCTCGTAACTCGCAAGGGAGGCCATGAGCGCATCGCTCGCCTGCTTCAATTGCTGGAGTTCGTAGCGCGAAGTCTCGACCGGTTCAGCGCGCAGGCCCAGGCGCCGGCGAACCCGGTCGACCGCGCCCAGCCGCCCCTGGAGCGGCCGCCGGACGAGCGTCAGGAACAGCTCGTTCACATAGAGTTTGCGTTCCCCCACCCGGCTCTTCCACGCCGCGTCCAGCCGGCGCGAAAACGCGTCGGGAAATTCGGCGACCAGTTCGACCTCGGCCTCGCGGCGCAGCACATGGTGATAGAGAGCGAAGCGCGATGTGCCGATCGCCTGGAGCACGCCTTCGCGCAGCCGCTTGCGATAGTTGAGTTCGTCGGTGTCGGCGGTTTCGAACAGCAACCCGCGCAGCTGGATGAACTGCATCAGCAGGCCGTCGCGCGTCTCTACGGTGCAATCGTCCACGTGGCGTGCGTAAGGCAGCTGTTTCCCGGCAGCCTGCTCGCGCGCGACCATTTTCGGATCAGAGATCAGGCGCGGTAGGAATTGCATCCCCAAACCCGATGGTTACGCACACGCGGACAGTGGGAGATACGCGCCAGCCAGAGATCGAAGAAGCGCGGCTCATTGAGGCACAGCAAGGCGCCGGCGAGATGCATCATGACCGCAGCCGCCAACACCCAGGCCGAACGGAAGATGAGGAACATTTCGGTGGCCAGAACCATGTTGGCCACGAAGAAGCTGTAGGTCACTCCGGCGAACATTTGCGGTCGCGTCAGCGCCACGAACAGGGTGTCACGCTCCAGCGTCACCATCGCCTACTGGCCGAGCGACGCGGTCGAATGGATGCCCGCAACGATGCTCGCAGCGCCGAACAAAATGAAGCAGCCGAGAATGACGGTCGCGCCATGGCGCCAGTTGATGCGCCCCGTGAGCATCATGAAGCCGACGCAGGCCACGGCAATCACGGCGGCGACCGTGGCAACCGTGCCCAGCAATGTTCCTTCGAGCCAGCTCACCGCCGACACGAAAACGCCCGAACCCGCAGGATCCGTGTAGCTTGCCTGCGCGACGGCGGGGGACGCGCTCAGCAAGATCGCCGCAGCCGAAGCTGCGGCCGCAAAATTGTTCTTCACCCGATACTCTCCCCGCTCGTATTTTCTCATATGATAATAAGATTCGCAAATGAAATAGTTGATCGGCATTATGCGCAGAAGAAGCGTGCGGCGTCGAGATCGGTAGGAAGTTGCGGCAGGTTGTCGCTGCGCTGCAACACTGCGCATAATGCGCGCATCGATGCACGGTTCGCAATGGCGCCCGGCCGGGTGTGCGGCTAGAATGCTGCCCATGCAAATTGGTCATCGGGTCGACGAAACCGGCCTGCTGCTGCGGGATGGCAGCAGCTTCTATCTGCGTCGGGATACCGGCGGGCGCTTTGCGCTCGATCTGCGCCGCACGCCGATCGACGAGGTCGAAAAGCGCGTGAGGCTGGTCGGCACCTATGTCGGCGCCGACTTGGTCGATGTCGACGGCGTGTCGCTGATCTGATCGGCCGCCCGGCGGGCGACATGCTCTTGCCGGGCCAGCAGAAAAGCTATGTTGGTTGGTCGAAGCGGTGATACCACCTGCGTCCAATGAGCAGTTCCACCTCCCGGCGTCGTTTCCCGTCCTTCGGTATTCAGGTGCTTGCCGGCATGGCGATCGGGCTTGGCCTGGGTTTTGCGGCACGCGCGATCGGCGGGCAGGATTCGGCGCTTGCGCTGACGCTGCACACGGTCGGTCAGATCTTCGTCCAATTGCTGAAGGCGCTGGTGCCGCCTTTGGTCTTTACCGCGATCGTGAGCTCGATCGCGGCGCTGCGCGATCTTGAGAATGCGGCCAAGCTGGTCTGGCAGACCCTGCTCTGGTTCGCGCTGACCGCGCTGATCGCGGTTTCGATCGGGATCATGCTCGGCCTGCTGATCCAGCCGGGTCTGCATGCCGGGCTTGATCCCGGCAGCGCGACCGTGCCGGCCACGCGCGGCACCTGGCTCGATTTCCTCAAGGGGCTGGTCCCGGTCAATGTCTTCGGCCTGACCGCATCGACCACGATCGAGGACGGTGCGGCGTCGACGTCGCTTTCGTTCAACGTATTGCAGATCATCGTCGCGGGAATCGCGATCGGCGCGGCGGCCGTGCGCGTGGGCGCGGCCGGCGAAACCTTCCTCGCCTTCAACGCGTCCGCGCTCGCGGTTTTCCGACGGCTGCTGCACTGGGTGATCCGCCTGACGCCGATCGGCACCGCCGGGCTGATCGGAGATGCGGTGGTGCGTTACGGCTGGAGCACCTTGTCGGTGCTCGGCGCGTTCGCGGGTGCGGTCTATCTCGGCCTCGCGATCGTTTTGCTGGTGGTCTACCCGACCTTGCTCGCCGCCAACGGCCTCAACCCCTTGCGTTTCTTCGCCTCGGCCTGGCCGGCCATCCAGGTTGGCTTCGTCTCGCGTTCTTCGGTCGGCACCTTGCCGGTAACGGAGGATGTGACCGAGCGCGCGTTGGGCGTGCCGCGCGCTTATACCGCGTTCGCGGTTCCGCTTGCCGCGACGACCAAGATGGATGGCTGCGCGGCGATCTATCCTGCCGTGTCGGCGATCTTCGTCGCACAATTTTACGGCATCCCACTCCATCTCGCCGATTACGGGCTGATCGTGTTCGTGTCGGTGATCGGCTCGGCCGCGACCGCTGGCCTGACCGGCGCGGTGGTGATGCTGACGCTTACACTCTCGACGCTTGGCCTGCCGCTCGAGGGTGCGGGCCTGCTGCTTGCGATCGATCCGATCCTCGACATGGGCCGAACCGCGATCAACGTCGCAGGGCAGGCACTCGTGCCGACCATCGTCGCGAAGCGTGCGGGCATTCTCGACCTCGAACGCTTCGCCGGCACCGCGCCGGCAGCCGAGCCGCAGCCCGCTTAAGCGTTCAGCATCGCGCAAGTCCGCGCGGGCTAAGCGCCCGGCAATGCGGTTATTCCTCGCTCTGACGCTCGCCTTTCTGCCCGCAAGCGCATTCGCGCAAGCGGCCGAGGACGTGGCCCATCACGCCGATCGTAAGCAGACCGAAAGTCTCAACCGCAGCGTCCAGCGTTCGATCGACCGGCGCAATGCCGCCGATGCCGCCAAGCTTGCGCGCTATCGCGATGCCGCGGCCGCCTATGAACGTCAGCGCGCCGAATGGCGGCGGCGCGTTGCTGCCTGCGAGGACGGAGATACGTCCGGCTGCGATCTCTATTAGGCCATCCTGCTCAGGCGGCGCCGGCGCAAGGTGCCGCCGACCAACATCATCCCTATCAGCAGTGACGCCCAGCTTGCGGGTTCCGGCACCGGCGAGGTGACAGGGGGCGTCACCGGGGGTGAGACCGGTGGCCCCGGCGGCCCGATGATGATCGGGCCGGGGCCAACCGGGTAGATCGGACCAGGGCCAATCGGCCCGACGATGATCGGCCCCGGCCCGGTGCCGATTGCCGGCGGCAGGTCGATGAAAGTGGGTAGGGTATCGGCGATGGTTTCGGCTGCGACAGGGGACTGGGTCACGCCCGGCAGGCCCAGCATGTCGTTGATGATCTCGCTACGCTGGCCACAGAGCGGGCTCGCATAGGTGACGCGATGGACGGCCACGCGGTGGAGTGCCGGACGATGCCGGGCAGGATGCGAACGGCGGGCGTGGTGCCGCCCCAAGCGTTTCGTATGGTGCACGATGTGGCGCTTTACCTGCCGGGCATGGTGCCGTTTGTGCCCCCGCCGCGCGTGGTGCCGGTGCGGCCGCGACGGTTTGGCGGCATATGTCGTGCGGCGCAGCACTGGCCGTGGCGACAAAGGCGACGGGGTGAGGGTTTCGGTGCAGTCCGCGATCAGCGCCGATTTGGCGGCGTGCGGCGTCGCGCCTCCCGCATTCTCGACTGTAGCCGCAACGGTCTGCGCCGCGGACCCGCCGGTCGTCGGCAAGTCTAACCCCAAAGCAAACGCTAAGATGACGCCAACCCACCGCATCGAATAACTCGCGAACGCAAAGCCACAGAACCTAAACGAATTCATCGTCGGAACATTTGTTCCGGCGACGCAAGGTTAATTTACAATGTCTACCGGATGAACGTGACGTCGCCGAAACCAAGGCCGCTATAGTTGCTCAATGTAGCAGCGACGCGCGCGCGAACTATTTTTGCGGGAATAGGTTCCGATAGTTTCCTCAAATTTAACGACTCGCTTGTTACGAGCCGCTGACTGAGGCCGGCCCGGAATCATTTCGGGCTAGTATTAATGTGCGACGTCAAGCGGGGAACGGGTGCGACTGGGCGTCTTTGGTGCATTGATGGCGCTGTCCGCATGGGCGACGGCCGCGGCGGCGGAGACGCCGTTCGAGCATCAGGTGCTGGTCGCGCTCAACGCAGCGCGGACCGATCCCGCAGGCTATGCCGTTGGCCTCAAACTCTATCGCACCTATTTTCACGCCAAGTTGCTCCATTATCCCGGTGCCGAAGCCGACCTCGAAACGCAGGAGGGCGTGGAGGTGGTCGATGAGACGATCGGCTTCCTCAGCCGCCAGGCTCCGCTGGCCCCGGTCGCTCGAGGGCCATTGTTCGCCGCAAGCGCCGCCGATCTGGTCGCGGATCAGGCGGGTGGTGGCACCGGGCATGAAAGTAGCGACGGCTCGACGCCCGCCGACCGCGCGCATCGGCATGGCGGTGGCGGATTCATCGCCGAAGTGATCGCTTATGGCGCGGTCGATCCGGCCGACGTCGTGCGTCAGCTGGTCATCGACGACGGCGTTGCCGACCGTGGCCATCGCGGCATCCTCTATTCGCGCGAACTGCGCTTTGCCGGCGTCGCCTGCGGGCCGCATCCCGAATATCGCACGGTCTGCGTGATCGATCTCAGCATCACGCCCGACGGCCGCGCGCCCGCTACCCGCGCCCCCGCGAGGTCTCGCCGATAATCAGAGGTCGCGCACCAGCCGCCGCGCAACCCCCAGCCAGGGAACTTCCACAATCACCGTCTGGCGCGCACCGCTGGCCAGCGGCAATAACAGCAGGCGGTCCGTTTCCAGCCCGATCATTCGCCCGAATGCGAAGCGCCCGCCGGCGCGCGGTACCAATATGTCGCGGTTGAGTGCGTGGCCGAACCGATCGGGCAGGAGCCGCTCACACCAGATCACGTCGCCCGCGCGATAATCGCCCAGACCCTGCTCGACGAGGATCGCCATCGCGCCGTCCGTCGGCTGGGGCGGGGTGGCGGTGAGCGGCTTATGCGGCGCATGCGCGCCGTCGTTCGTCAGCAAAGCCGCAACCGGAAGCTGGACCTTGTCGGGGGTGCGCACCAGATCCGCCGCCTCGACGGCGAGCGCGCGCGCGATCCGGTTGAGCCAGCCGACGCTGACCGTCCGCGTTCCCGTCTCCAGCCGGCCGATCGTCTGCGCGGTGGTGGGCGGATCGCATCGTTGCGCCACATCGAGCAAAGTCAGCCCCCTGGCGTTACGCACCTCGCGGATACAGGTGATCACATGTGGCGCTCCCCTTAACCGATCTGGTGATCCGGAATCGCACGCAATCGCCAGACCGGCAAGCGTAAAGCGGATGGCGCGCTGCGGCGCGCGCGACTATCTGAACAATATGGCCCGCATCCGCGCCGATCAATTGCTTGTCGACCGCGGCCTCGCCGAAAGCCGCACGCGTGCGCAGGCGCTGATCCTGGCGGGGCTGGTCTATGTCGGCGAGCGCAAGCTCGCCAAGGCCGGCGACCAATTGCCGTCCGATGCGATACTCGACGTGCGCGGGCGCGACCATCCCTGGGTGTCGCGCGGCGGGATCAAGCTCGACCATGCGCTAACACATTTCGGCTGGGATGTGACGGGCGCAGTCGCGATCGACGTCGGCTCCTCGACCGGCGGCTTCACCGATGTGCTGCTCACGCGCGGCGCGGCTAAAGTCTATGCAGTCGACAGCGGCACTAACCAACTCGCCTGGAAGCTCCGCCAGGACGATCGCGTGGTCGTGCTGGAGAAGACCAACGCGCGCAATCTGAGCGAAACCGAAATTCCGGAAGGCGTCGACCTGATCGTGTGCGACGCAAGCTTCATCGGCCTCGCCAAGGTGCTCGATCGCCCGCTGACCTTCGCCAACCCGGATGCGCGTATGGTCGCGCTGATCAAGCCCCAGTTCGAGGCCGGCCGCGAGGAAGTCGGAAAAGGCGGCGTGGTGCGCGATCCCGCCGTACATGAGCGCGTCTGCGCGGACGCGCGCGTCTGGGCCGAAAGCAAGGGCTGGCACGTTCTGGGCATTGAGAAGAGCCCGATCACCGGACCCGAAGGCAATGTCGAATTCCTGCTTGCCGCCCGTCGGGAAGCGCTTGCGTAAACCCGGACCCGCACCCATCTAGTCGACTAATACACCTAGGGAGTCACGAAATGCAGAGCGACAACCGGTTCTTCGAGGACCTTGCCAAGATGATGAACGGCTTGGCCGGGACGATGGCGGGCGTCGGCCGAGAAGCCGAATCCAATGCGCGCGAGAAGTTCAAGAGCTGGGTCGGCGGCTTCGATTTCGTCAGCCGCGAGGAGTTCGAGGCGGTGAAGGCGATGGCGGCCGCGGCGCGCGACGACGTGGCCGCGCTGCGTGCGGAGCTGGCTGCGCAGAAGGACCCCGGCCACGCACCGACCAGCTACGATGAGCCGGTCGCCGCGACCAAGCCAGCGGGCAAGCCGCGCGGGAAGAAGGCCTAAGCTGTCTGCCCGTCGTCCCAGCGAAAGCTGGGATCTCGTGAGGCAAGGCAGCGCACCTCTCCTGAGATCCCAGCTTTCACTGGGATGACGCGAGAAAGGGCGTGGCCCTTTGCGGAAGGGCGCGCCCCTGCTAGGCGCTCCCGCCTATGACTCCCCTCGACAAAATCCGTAACTTCTCGATCATCGCGCATATCGATCATGGCAAGTCCACGCTTGCCGATCGGCTGATCCAGCGCACTGGCGGTCTGACCGACCGCGAAATGTCGGCGCAGGTGCTCGACAATATGGATATCGAGAAGGAGCGCGGCATCACGATCAAGGCGCAAACCGTGCGCCTGGATTGGAAGGGATATGTCCTCAACCTGATGGACACGCCCGGCCATGTCGACTTCGCCTATGAAGTCTCACGCAGCCTGGCGGCGTGCGAAGGCGCGTTGCTGGTGGTGGATGCGGCGCAGGGCGTCGAGGCGCAAACGCTGGCCAACGTCTATCAGTCGATCGAATATGATCATGAGATCGTGCCGGTCATCAACAAGATCGATCTGCCCGCCGCCGAGCCGGAAAAGGTCCGCGCCGAAATCGAGGAGGTGATCGGCCTCGACGCGTCCGAAGCGGTGCTGGCATCGGCCAAATCGGGGATTGGCATCGACGAGATTCTCGACGCGATCGTGGCCAAGATCCCGCCGCCCAAGGGCGACGCGACCGCGCCGTTGAAGGCGATGCTGGTCGACAGCTGGTACGACCCCTATCTCGGCGTCGTCATTCTCGTCCGCGTGATGGCGGGCGTGCTCAAGAAGGGCCAGCAAATCGCCTTCATGGCGGGCGGCACCCAGCATCTGGTCGATCGCGTCGGCTGTTTTCGCCCCAAGATCGAGCAATTGACCGAGCTCGGGCCGGGCGAGATCGGCTTCATCACCGCGCAGATCAAGGAAATCACCGAGACCCGCGTCGGCGACACGATCACCGACGCCAAGAAGCCCGCGGCCGAAGCGCTGCCGGGCTTCAAGGAAGTCCAGCCGGTCGTCTTCTGCGGCCTGTTCCCGACCGACGCCAACGACTTCGAGAAACTGCGCGACAGCATCTCCAAGCTGCGCCTCAACGACGCCAGCTTCAGCTTCGAGATGGAGACGTCGGCGGCCTTGGGCTTCGGCTTCCGATGCGGCTTCCTGGGCCTGCTTCACCTGGAGATCATCCAGGAACGGCTGATGCGCGAATATGATCTGGACCTGATCACGACCGCGCCGTCGGTCGTCTATCATATCCATCTGTCGCATTCGAAGACCGAGGATGCGCAGACGATCGAGCTCCACAACCCGGCCGACATGCCCGATCCCAACCGGATCGAGATGATCGAGGAGCCGTGGATCGAGGCCACGATCTATGTGCCCGACGAATATCTCGGCTCGATCCTCAAGCTTTGCCAGGATCGGCGCGGTATCCAGAAGAATCTGACCTATGTCGGCGGCCGCGCGCAGCTGACCTATGAATTGCCGCTCAACGAAGTCGTGTTCGATTTTTACGATCGGCTGAAATCGATCAGCCGCGGTTATGCCAGCTTCGACTATCACCAGATCGGCTATCGCGAGGGCGATCTCGTCAAGATGCAGATCCTGGTCAATGACGAGGCGGTCGACGCGCTCAGCATGATCGTCCACCGCGCCGCCGCCGAGGCGCGCGGACGCGGCATGTGCGAACGGCTCAAGGATCTGATCCCGCGCCACATGTTCAAGATCCCGATCCAGGCCGCAATCGGCGGCAAGGTCATCGCGCGCGAGACGATCGCGGCGCTGCGCAAGGACGTGACCGCCAAATGCTATGGCGGCGACGCGACCCGCAAACGCAAGCTCCTCGACAAGCAGAAAGAGGGCAAGAAGCGGATGCGCGAATATGGCTCGGTCAGCATCCCGCAGGAGGCGTTCATCGCGGCGCTCCGGATGGGCGAGGAATAACCCGCGCGCCGGTCATGAACGGGTAGAAATCGCGGAGCCGAAACGAAGTCGCCCGCTAACGTTTGACAAGGGCGAAAAAACGTCTTGAGTGAGCTGATGAGCTCCGTGCGTCACCCGCCGAAACCGGACTTCAATCTCGCGGTAGGTATTACCGGCCACCGGCCGCCTGTCATCGAGAATGATCGATCGCATGCGGAGAGGGCGCAACTGAAGTTCGTCCTTGGCGAATTGGCGCGGGGAGGGGCGCTAGTCGCCGAGGATCAGCGAGATTATTTCGCAGGAACCGCCTTTATCCCGCGGCTAGTTTCCCCATTGGCGGAGGGTGCAGACCAGCTTGCCGCTGAGGTTGCACTGGATTTGGGATACCGCCTTCACGCTATTCTCCCCTTTTCGCGCGAAGAATATTGCCAGGACTTTTCTGCCGCCGGGGTGAATGGCCTGAACTGCCTGCTCGATCGCGCTGGCGCCACGCTCGAGTTACCGCGCCAGCATCGCCAGCATGAGGAAGCCTATTCGCTGGCCGGCCGTGCTACAGTCTCGCATTGCGACATCCTGATAGCCTTGTGGGACGGAGAGCCGGCGCGAGGGCAGGGGGGCACAGCCGAGACGGTGGCGCTCGCGCTGCGGCACGGAATTCCGGTAATCCATATTCCAGTCGGCGGGCACGCGCACGGGCGCATCTTGTGGACCGGCTATGGCGAGTTCGTGGATCCGGATGACCTCGACGCGCTGCCGACGCGCGCGGTGACGGCGTCGGAGTTGACCAAGCTCGTTGGAGCGATTGTTGGTCCACCCTCCAACTCCGAGGCACGCGCCGACCTCACCACCTATCTGCGCGAGCGCGAACGGCGCGTGCGCACAAGGGCCGAATATCCGCTCTTGCTCGCCGTCCTGGGGGTCAAGCGTATCACCCGGGCGGCGTTCCAAACCGCCGCCTACAGTGCGACTACGCGCGCCGAGTGGCGCCCGTTTCACGACGCGTGCGGTAGCGGGCATCACGGAGTCCGCGTCCAGATGGAAGGAATGGAAGAGGCTTTCGCCTGGGCCGACCATCTCGCTCAGCATTTCGCGCAGACCTACAGGTCGGGCAACATCCTCAATTTCTCGCTCGCCGCGCTCGCGGTTTTGCTGGCGCTCACCGGGCTCTTGGTGCCCGGATCCCACTTCTGGCTCGCACTTGGCGAACCGCTTGCCATAGCCGCGTTCGTGCTGAACACGTTCGTCGGCGGTAAATCCGAATGGCACCGACGCTGGCTTGAGTATCGGCAGTTGGCCGAACGGATACGTCCGATGCGCAGCCTTAAGCTTCTGGGTGCAGCCGCACCCTCCTCAAGAGGCCTGACCGGCGCACAGGGCGAGCCCGGCTGGGTCGAATGGTATGCGCGTACGCAATGGCGTGCCGCAGGTCCGCCAGAGGGGTGCGTGACAGATATCGGCGCGTTGTTTGTGGCCATCGTCGCTGAAGAGATCGAGCCGCAGATCCGCTATCATCATTCGGCCGCGCATCAGATGCACCTGCTGGATCATCGGCTTCATGCTTTGGGCATGTTCTTGTTCATAATTTCGATTTTGAGTTGTGTTGCATCGGTCGTCGCAAGCCTCATCGCGCCGGCATTCTCGCACGATCATGCCATGGCATCCGTCGCCCTTTCCGCGGGTCTTCCGGCGGTGGGCGCTGCCATTTTCGGCATTCGCATGCAGGGGGACTTTAGTGGAACCGCTGAGCGGTCCCTCATCACCGCGGGCGAACTGGGCCGGATCGTCCACACGTTGGACTCGCCGCGCCTGCCTTTTGCGCGGCGGCTCGACCTTATCGAAGCCGCAGCGGCAACCATGCTGTCCGAACTGGGCGAGTGGCGCCGTGATTATCAACGTCGCAAGTTGGAGCTACCCGGCTGACATCCCCGCTGGACCGCCGGAAGGGTGCCTTGCGCTCGACCTAATGAAATCGCCATCGAAAGGCGCGGATCGGCTTCGGCTATTCGTCGCCTTCCGACTCCCATAATAACGGCGGAAGTGCGGTTTGACGCAGATGTGCGTCAGTGCACGACAGGCAGGCATGCACGCGTACTTGCAGTCCACCGAGGAATTCAGCCACCTGCTCCCCATGACTGCTGTGCCTGAAGGTTTCCTCCACGGCCGCATGGATCGCCAAGCAGATCTTGGCTTCGAGCTTCGGATCCATCTGCGCGTCGGCCTGCAGATGGTCCATCGCGTTCAGGATTGCGCCACCATAAAGGCGGATAACCTCTGCCGATTCCATTGTCTGCCTCCCTCGTGTTCGAGGATAGTAAGGCACAATAGCCTCGCGGTCGAGTTGACGGCCGCGGTACCAAGTATTTTAGCTGCCATTCATTTGACGCGGTTCGGACATCTTAATCCGGCCGTTCAGCTTGCAGCTTGCCGATTGAAAAGGGCAAAGACCAGGCCGCGCAGCGAGGCGCGATCGATCAGGCGAGAGGGCGCGTCGTCCCCAGCAGCCGGGTCCGGGCACCCTTCATACCCAGTCCACAATATGCGGCCGGGTACTTCCGACGGTATGGTGAGATGTACTACCGGAAGATCGTTGCAAAGCGCGTGAGCAACGACTTCGGCAGTGCCGCCGACGCCCCGGGCCGGTTCGCCGTCCCAGAGTGCGATCAGCACATCGCTATCGTCCACCGTGGCACGCCCCGCGAGGGCGTAGCTTTCCGCGCGACCGCCATCCTGTTCCGGCAATTGCAGGACGCTATCAGCGCAGCGCAGCAGCGTGTTAAAACCCGTCAGTCCCGCCGTATCGAAATCGGTCCGATAGTCTTCGGGCGGCAGGGGTAATATTGCGTGCAGCCGATATCCCACTTCGAGCGCGACCCTCGCGCCCAATTGGTCTGCGCCTTCGGCCAGCGGCGAGACGAACCGCGGGATCATGGGGTGCGCACTAAACAGGGCGGGGTGCGATAATGCTACTTCGGCCGCCGCCTCGGCGAGGTCCCGAAGAACCTCGGTAAGCCAGGGGCGTGCCATAGCCTCGGCCTCATCATTCAGCAGCGGCGGACGGTGCCCGGTGATCCCGACGGAAAAGGGCCGCCGCGGTCGGGAGGTGCGAAATTTCATAGGGTCCTTGTTAAGGCCGTCCAACGGACGAGCAAGCAGTTGGACGCGGGATGCCGCTAGGCTGCGACCAGCGCCACGCAGCGTTCGCGCCGGACAAAGGCGCCGATGAGACCGAAGCCAAGTGCCAACATCGCCCAGCTGCCCGGCTCAGGCACGCTGCCTGAAACGTCGACCACGTCCATCTTGACGACGGCGATATCAAATCCCCGGTTGAGCACAGACCCGAATGGTTGGCGAAGCGACGAGCTCAGCTGCTTCGTGAGCGAGAAGATGCCACCATTGTTGCGAGGGTCGCCGAACGCCACTTGCACACCATCGCACACATTGAAGTTGGTGCACACGCCATAGGAATTTAGATAGGTGAAGGACGTATAAGTAACCAGGGTGCTTTGGCCGGGCGCTATTGTATCGAGAAAAACGCTCAGATTGGTTTCATCCCAATCAAGTGACTTCTGGGCGGGATCGGAGTATGTCGACACATTATTGAATACCGAGCCATCCGATGTCGTAATCGCTGCCCCCAAGGACGAAATCTGGCCATGCGCATCATAGAGTTTATGATCTACGCCATGGGTATGCTGTGAGACGTCAAACTCGAACAATCCAGACGAACCGGTGGCAGAATTTTGGATCAATCCAAAATGACCTGCGGTTATCGCAGAATCGAGTCGAAGATCGACGGCCGTGGGCCCGGTGTTCGTGATCGTATCGGTAATCGTCGTTTTGACGCCGATCGAACAATATCCCTGGCATTGTATGTTGTGCAGAAAAAAGAAGCTCGCGTCCGATGCCAGAACGGTCGCATAATTGACTTTCAAATCGGTAGACCGACTTGGATCCGGCCCACCGACTTCGAACAAATTATTGTCGCCTACCCCACCGTGTAAGCCAGGAAGGCCGGGAAGAAAGTCGTAGGTGAACGTGCTCGCGCTGCTCAGGTGTTCGACGACCACAGCATTCGCCGCGTCGAATGGCAGAAACGCGACCGCGAGAGCAGCGCATCCAATGGCACCACGACGTGCCGCGGAAATTGAGCAAATGCCTCTTTTTACCAGCGCCACCACGACACCCCCATCGTCGAAGAACAACCCTTAGGCTTTATTTCATTTTGCGATGCAGCGAAAGTGATTTCGGTTGAACCTCTTACACCAGATTGGTTATTCTATTGCTGATATGATCGGGAAACCTGGAGGAATTGTGGCTATCCGGTTGATTCAAAATTCAATCTCCAAACGATTCCCGGCTCATCACCATGGTTTTTGCCCCGCGGCGAAGGATGTGCAGTTCTGCTGATTTGATCGAATAGCTGGGTCTTTCGGGTCCAATCTGGTCTGCAGCAACACTGCGGCCGCGCACGATTCCGCTGAGTCGCGGGCACGTCCCGCGCTGGACAGGACCTTGGCCCGAGCCATCAGCAATTCGACCTGATCTGGGTCATCTGGCCCGTAACTCACATCATAAATGCGTTTGGCTTCATCGAGCATCCGAAGCGCCGCAGGCGTATCCTTACTTCTCGAAGCGGCTTCCGCCGCGTAGAAATCCACATCGCCCACCGCCGCATTGTGAATGCCATAGATGGCGGAAAATATCGAACGAGCCTTGGCGAAGGAATCGAGCGCGCCTTGCGCATCGCCTCGGGCGGTCCGGATTCGGCCCAGCAAGACATAGGCGGCGGCGAGCTTGGGGTGATTATCGTCGAGGACATTGTGAAAGACGCCAACGGCCTGCGCGACGCGTTTCTCGGCATGCCCATAATCGCCGCGTTCGAAATCGTTCAGCGCCTGGTTCTGAATTGCGCCTGCGGTCAGAACATTTTGCAGGCCGAATTTGGCGACGTAGATCGTGACGGCTCTCCCCAATAAGGGAGCAGCCTGGTTGAACCGCTTTAGCTGCACCAGTGCCTGCGCCTGGGACATGAGGGCGCGCCCGATTTCCTGACGATAGTCGCCAGAGAGCCCTTCATAATCTTGGGCGGCTTCGCCGAGAAGCCGGGCCGCATCGGCATAATCCCCTTTAAAATATGCGGTCATGCCACGCGTCTGCACGACGAGCGCATTCAACTCCGGCGCGTAGGAAGCCCGGTGGTTGTACGAGCGCTCGGCCTGCTCGACGAGTCCGTTGCTTTCGCGCGCGTCGCCGCGCGTAAAGGCGAGCGTGGCGAGGCGCAGCAGGGTCCGTGCCCGTTCCTCGCCGTTCGCGGGCTCGAGCTGAAGGGAGGCCCTCAAGTCCCGCTCGGATTCCTTTGGTAAGCCAAGGTTCGAGTAGATTTCTCCGGTGGTTTGCAGAAGCCGTGCGCTCACCGCGGATTCACCGTTCATTTCGCTGATCGCTCGTTTACTAACGCGGTCGAGGATTGTGATCGCGGTAATAGTGCGGGGGTTTTCCGTCGCGGGATTGGCGATCTGGAAAGTATTAATGAGGAACTGGAGGCTTTTGTCCGCCAACCGACGCTGAGCCTCCGCCACACGACGTTGCGATTCAGCATAGACGGCAAGTGCCATCGTCGCAGCCGCGACGGCGAGCGACAGGGACGTTATCACGATAAGGCGGCGTTGCCGCCGAGCGGCGTCGCGGCGGGCCAAAGCGTCGAGCCTGACGCCTGCCAATCCTGCGACGAGTTTTAGCAGGGCGAGGCGGCGGCCATCCCTTCCGGGGCGAATGTCAGCCGCAATCGGCTCCGCCGCGATGTTCGAAATGTTGCCGTCTGGCGCGAGACGAAAGCGTAAGGCAGGCGGGAAACATTCCTCATCTCCGCCCGCATAAGGTTCGCCCGCGACGATGAGGGCAAGCGTGCGCGACTCGCCGTGCAGCCGCTTGAAACTTAGGATCTCCTCATTGACCCAGTGGGATTGGGCGGACTTGGGGCTGCACAACACGATCTGGAATCGCGAGGCGGCCAGCGCCGCGCGCAATTCTGCGCCGAGGTCGCCGCTTGCGGGGAGTTCATCGCGATCGCGGAACACCGGCAACAGGCGTCGTGTTACGGGCCCGAAGGACGTATCTGATCCGACGAGCGCCTTGGGCAACCGATACGTTTCGAGCCCACGGTGGAGCCACCGCGCGCAGGCATGATCAGCGTGGCTATAGCTTATGAAGGCAGAATAGCGCTGTGCTTCATCGTTCACGGCGAATGGCGCAACCGCGCATCAGCCAGCTTCGGCGACGGCACGCACAATCCGCGGCGCGGCGCGGCGCATGGCGAGTCCCGTCATGGCAAAGGCCACGACGATCAAGGCCCAGGAGGCCGGCTCAGGCACCGCGCTCGTGTCAAGGCGCAGGCCCAACCCCGCCGGCGTGCCCCCGCCGTTGCCGTCGCCGGTAATCGAAAAGCTGTAGGTTCCCGGAGCGACCCTCAAGGCCAATTTGCTGTATGTGTCGTCGGCCCAAGCGTCGCCATAAATGCCAGTCGCCTGGATATCGGTGGAAGAACCTGCAAAAAAAAGCGTGACGCCATTCAAATCGCCGCTGATCGAGTAAGCGTCTCCGGGGATGAAATAGTCGGTAATGCTTAGAATCGCCGACGTCGCTACGGTGAAAGTCCAGACAGATTTACTCGTCGGAAGTCCGGCCACCATCAATACATCGCTCTGCCAGCCGGAATCGACCACCAGATTTGTTGCCGAAGCCGAAACAGGCAACGCAAAAGCGACTGCGGCGGCCACTGGCCACAAAGTCAAACGCGACATAGCTATTCCCCCAAATCTGTGTCTGCGGACTAACGGTTCAGCTCGATTCGTGTTCGAAATAATATGCCTAGAAATGGGTGAGCAATCAATTGATGGGGGAACGCGGCTTTACCTGCATAAATTCAAAAGGATAGGATCGCATAATACGGCGTAGGCCAGCGCCGGGAGTTCAAACGCAACGCTTGGTTGGGCCGCAGAATCTTTTGCGCGGCTTTTAAACCTCTGGATCAGGGGACACTATTCACGGTCGGCCGGACGAACGACATTTTCGGGACGGGCAGGTTCAGGGGGAGGGGGATAATTGGGCGCTTGGTTGTCGGGCGACCACCATCCTTTGCTCGGCCGCACTGGCGATCGCTTCCCGGAAGCAGTCAGGCAGGAGACACGCAATAGCCGACATTCGGAAACCCACTTGGGACCGGTACCTTCCCACGCCGATTTCGCCTTCCACGGTACTCCTCCTTTACGATCTGTTGACCATTTCCGTGCGACGGTAAGTCTCGGAGAGTATGCCATTGTTGTACCGCCTAGCTCAGCAGCCGCGGCGTTTTAGCGCCGGATTCATCACTGCTGTGCTGGGCCCGGTGCTGGTGCTGGCGCTGGGGCTCGCCATATCCGCTGGGTTCGCCTTGCGCTCGGCAGCGCAGCAGGCGGATCGGGTTTCGGCCGCGCGGCAGGCACAGGAAGCCGACCTCGCCGTCGGCGGCGCGCTCGACGAGATGGCGCAGAGCCAGGCCGGTGCCGCGATCTGGAATTCGCTCGTCTCCGAACTGGGCAAGGTCCGTCCGGACTGGGGATGGGTCGACAGCAATGTCGGGGATTGGCTGAACTCCGTCTACGCACACGACGCAGACTTCATCCTCAGCCCGAACGACCGTCCGGTTTACGCGATGATCGAGGGTAAGCAGGCTTCGCCGGCTGAGTTCGCGCGGCTTCGGCCTATCGCTCTTCAGCTGATCGATGCGGTACGCGGCAGGTCGACTGTCGCGCCCAATCCGCACGAACGGCTTCCCGGGAAGCGACTCCATCCGCATAGCACGGTCCGAACCTCGCCGCGTGCCGTGCACGCCACGGACCTGGTATTGATTGGCGGCAGGCCGGCCGCGATCAGCGTTATGCGCATCATCAACGAAGAAGGGACCGCCAGAACAACCATCGGCCCCGACCCGCTGCTGGTGAGCATCCGTTATCTCGACGGGGGCTTCGTTCATCATCTCGACAAGGTCCAGATGCTGGTCGGAGCTCATTTCGAATCGACGCGGCATGTGAGCCGCAGCGAGCAGGCATTCCCGCTCGCCTCCAGCCGTGGGCAACGCATCGGCTATCTTGTCTGGCGGTCGGACCGTCCCGGCGGCCTGGTTTGGGCCGCCATGGCGCCAAGCGCTGCGCTCGCCGTATGCGGACTGCTGGTCGCGTTGGCCGTTCTCATTTTCAGTGTCGCGAAGCTGATGCGGCGTGATGCGCATTCGCTGGAACAGCTCGGTGCGGCGCATCTCGAGCTTAAGGCGAAGGAGGCGCAGGCGCATCATTTGGCCTTCCACGACACGCTGACCGGATTGCCCAACCGGGCCTTTTTCAACTCCGTGGTGGACCAAATGGTCGCGGCTTGCGAAGGCGAGGAGGGCTTGGCCATCCTGCTGGTCGACCTCGATCGCTTCAAACAGGTCAACGACACGCTCGGGCATCTCGGCGGCGATTTGCTGGTTGAACAGGTCGCTAACCGGCTGCAGGCGTTGATCGGGCCGTCGGACCTTGTCGCCCGCCTGGGCGGTGACGAGTTCGCTATCCTGCTCAGCGACACGATGTCTGAGGACGAGATCGCCTCCATAGCCGATTCGTTAGTAGCGGCACTTCGCGAGCCGTTCGACGTGCTCGGCACCAAGGTGTTTATCGGGGCCAGCGTCGGTGTCGCCCGTCGGCTGGCAGCCCGGGTCGAACGATCGGAACTGATGCGCATGGCCGATATCGCCATGTATCGAGCCAAGGCGGAGGGCCGCAACGGCTTCCGCTTTTTCACCGAATCCATGGACGAAAGCGTCCGTCTCCGCCGAGGAATCGAGCGCGACCTGCGCGATGCGATCGCGCACAAGCGTGGTCTGGTCGTTCACTACCAGCCGCAGATGGATGCGCATGGATCCACGATCGTCGGAATCGAGGCTCTTCTCCGCTGGCATCACCTCGATCGGGGCTGGCTCGCGCCCGCGGCGTTCGTGCCGATCGCCGAGGAAACGGGGCTTATCCACGATCTCGGACGGTGGGTTTTAGGTCAGGCCTGCGCGGTCGCGCGCGACTGGCCCGGCCTCTCCGTCGCGGTCAATCTTTCGCCGGTTCAGTTTCGGACTCGCGGCTTTGCGGGCGACGTCCTGGCGATCGTTACGAAGGCAGGCGTAAAACCCGAGCAGATCGAGCTCGAGGTCACCGAAAGCATCTTACTGGATAATGACGACCTGGTGCGGGACGCGATCGCGTATCTTCGGACGGCCGGGTTCAGAATTGCGCTGGACGACTTTGGAACCGGCTATTCCAGCCTGAGCTATCTCCGGGATTTCCAGGTCGATAAGCTGAAGATCGACCGCAGTTTCACCAACGGCATCGGCGAAGCCAACGATGCGGCCGCGATCATCGAGGCGGTCATCCGGCTTGGCCACGCAATGGGTCTTTCGGTCACCGCCGAAGGCGTCGAGACGCCGGAACAGCGCGCCTTCCTCGAAGCCGCGGGTTGCAACGAGCTCCAGGGCTTTCTGTTTTCGGCTGCGATACCGGAAGCCGGCATCGCGGATTTTATTACCACCGGCCCATGTTCGCGCGTCGCCTGAGGCCCGCCGAATAGCTGGGGTTTTTGCGGTCCGCTGCGGGAATTGGGCGGCTTGGCACAGCGGATCGCGACTTCCCCGGTTGGATCCTGTCGGCCAGCTTCCGGATCCTAGTTGAAAGAGGGGATCGCGCGCCGCCGGCGGCGCATGCCAGCACCCACCATGCCGAAGCCGCCCAGCATCATCGCCCATGACGCGGGTTCAGGAACCGACGTGGCGGCGAGGCGCGGGCCGGGAGCGCGCATCTGGGAAATGGCGAGCGAATCAAACTCGAACGCGACGCCGGTCGAGCCGAACAAGATCGCGCCGATCCCGGCAGAGTCTCCGAATCCGAACGTCAGGCGCCCGTTGCGCCGTCCATCGTTAAGGCGGACCAATTCCGCGCCGCTCAGCGAGAGAAGGGGATCGTCGAAATTGATGGAACCGTCTGCATTGATGCCGAGCAGCTGAACGAAATTGTAGCAATCCACCGAGCCAAGATAAGCGCTCACGCTCCCAAGCTCATTTTCGCCACTCGTGTAGCTCCGGAGGTCGAAAACCGCTCGGCCCCCAGCCCCGACCGCCAGATATTGACTGTCGTCACCCTTTGGAGCGGCCGCCACGCCGACCGTGCTGCCCTTGAAATACCCAAGCCGGACGAGTGCGTGCCGTCAATCTGGAGGCTGGCATTGCCGTCGAAATCAGCGACCACGTGCTCGCTCGATTGCAGGCCAGGATCGGAAAGTTTTCCCGCCTGGTTGATGCTTGCGGGGTTCATCCGTGCCGCGATGCTTTGTGCGGCAGAAGGAGTGGCGGCAAGACCGGCCATCGCAATGGCGCCGACGAGTAGAATATTACGCACGATTACTTACCCCCAACCGTGTCCGCGCTGGACAGGAGGGCGTATTACCGATTTCTTGGCGAAATGAAATACAAGAAGGTGACTAATGATCTTGGTTTCAATTAATGGTTAATCTTCACAAGTGACTGAACAATCCAAGTAGGGATGGGTATTTGACTCGTATTCTGTATATTACAAAAAGTGGGCAGCCGTAAGGGTGCTTCAACAAATAAAACGCCACGCCCAGAGACGGACGCTCTTGCTTATCGGGAGCTAAAGCCGCGGGGTTCGCGCATTGCCGCGCGTCGATCTCGCCGTTCTCGAGCTGCGCCTCGCCGGCCGGCGCTTTAGTTGTCGTCGGCGACCGTGCTGCCGCGAACCTTGAGCTGATAATCGAGCGAACGGCGGAAGCCGACACTGTTCTCGGCTTGGCGGTAATAAGGGTCGGTCAGCATATCCACCGCCGCTGCCGCCATCGCTGCCTTAGGCTGGTGGATCGTGGTGAGCTGCGGCCAGGCGAGGCGCGAGGTCGGCGCGTCGTCGAACCCGCCGATCGCGAGCTGGTCAGGCACGTTCAAATGATGCTTCATCGCCACCATCAGCACGCCCAGCGCCATATCGTCATTGCTGGCGAACACCGCGGTCGGACGATCGGCGCCGGACAACAATGCTTCGCCCAGTTCCACGCCTGATCGGACGGAGAAATCGCCCTCCAGCACGATCCGGGGGTCGATCGGAAGCTGCGCCGCGATCATCGCCTCGACGAAGCCGGCGAAGCGCTTGCGCGACGCGCTGTGTGCCGGGTCGCCTTTGAGGAAACCGATCCTTTTATGGCCGCGCGCGATCAGATGGCGCGTCATCTCGGCGGCGGCGGCCTGATCGTCCATGCGCACATAGCCGGACCGGTCCTCCTCGCCGCTCGGCGAGATGCGGACATAAGGCAGGTCCGCGGCCTCGATCACTTCCAGCACCTTGGGATCGTCGCACAAAGGCGGGGTCAGCATGACGCCGTCGAGCCGCAGCGTGCCGAGCGTCCCTGCCAGCTCGCGCGCCCAATGCGGATCCTTGCGGTCGATTGGCTCGACCAGCAGGTGATAGGATCGCTCGCGGCAGCGCTTGAGCGCGCCCAATTGCACATCGGCGGCATAGCCGGAGCTCGGATCGTCCGTCAGGAAGCCGAGCAGGTAGGATCGCGAGCTCGACAGGCTGCGCGCAAAGGCGTTGGGGCGGTAATCTAGTTCGCGCACCACGCGCAGCACCTGCTCGCGCTTGTCGGCGCGGACATGCGCTTCGCCATTGATCACGCGCGACACCGTCTTGGGCGAAACCCCGGCGCGCGCCGCCACATCCTTGATGGTTACGACCGTCAAACCCTCGACCCCCGACAAGCACGCGCGAACGCGGCGATGAACAGATAGCACAAAGCAGGCAGCACCAAAGAGGCCGCGAGCCCGACGCGATCGGCGAGCGCACCGGTCAGCATCGGCACCACCGCCCCGCCGACCACCGCCATGCAAAGCAAGGTGCCGCCTGGCGTCGCCAGTCTCGGATCCTCGGGCAACGCCAGCACGTAGATGGTCGGATACATGATCGAATTGCACAGGCCGACCGCCAGCAGCGCCACCCCGCCGATCATACCCTCCGCGGTCGCGGCGACCAGGGTGAGCAATGCCGCGCCGATCGCGGCGAGCATCAACAGCATGGCCGGGCGGACGCGTTTCATCGCATAGGCCCCAGCGAGCCGCCCCAGCATCGCGCCGCCCCAATAGAGGCTGACCATCCGCGCCGCGCTGACCGGTGCCGCCGCGAACGTGCCCGGCATCACCAGATAATTGACCAATAGCGCCCCGATCGCGACCTCGGCGCCGGCATAGACGAAGATCCCGACCGCGCCTGCCACCAGCCGCCGATTGCGCAACAGCAAGGGCCAGTCGAGCCGCGCGCCTGCAATGTTCGCTTGCGTCGATCGGTCGAGCAGCGACCGGTTGAGGAAGAAGATTCCGGCGAGCGTTGCCAGCACCAGGATCGCAAAGACGAAGGGCGGGGCGATCTCCACGATCGCGGACAGGCCCGTCGTCGCGGGATTGCCCAGCACATATTGCGCGGCGACCAGCGGCGCGACCACGGTGCCGACCGAATTGAACGCCTGCAGCAGGTTGAGACGATAGGCAGCACCCTCCGCGTTGCCGACCACCGCCACCACCGTGTTCGCGGCGATCTGGAGGAACGTGATTCCCGCCGACAGCATCAGCAGAGAGAAGAGCACCATCGCATAAGAATGGAGCCCGTGCGCCCACAGGAACAATATGCAGGAGACCGCCATCACCGTCAGCCCGATCGCGGCCGAGCGCATATAGCCGATCGTGATGATCGCGAGCGCGATTGGGATCGCGAACAAGAGATAGCTCATATGGAAGGCGAACTGGATAAGCAGCGCGCGCACATAATCGAGCCCGTAGACCAACGTCATGCGCGGCACGAACAGGCTGATGGTCGACGACAGGAAGCCACCGATGAAGAAGACGCCGATCGACAGGCGGAACAGCCGCGTCGCATTGTCCTGATGAGCCATCCCCGCCACGGACCGAATATTTACCGCCTGGGCAACGACTTGCAACGGTTGTGAGGTCGCGGGTCGGATCCTAGTTGACATCGATGTCTGACTCGTCGAGAAGTCGATCCGACGCAACCCATCAGGTTCTCCTAACCCCCCAAGGCTGCTTCTGTAGCCGGGAATTGACGGCTGCCGCGCCTCCCGCGGCAGCCGTTCTTTTTTTAAGCTTTTGTCGACGCTTCCATAGCTGGGATCCGTTCGAGTAGGGCTCACTTCGGTGGATAAACCTACAGCATCAGCCTGTTAGCGCTAACGCAGCGTTTATTGACATCGATGTCGATCGTGATACGCAAATAGCCAAGCAGGAAAACACTGCTTGTCCAAAGAATCGGCGCCTCGGGAAAGGCGCCGAAAAAGGGAGGAAATATGAACGGCTTACGGCTTTCGTCGGCGCTTGCGCGCTCGGCTTCCGCTTTCGCAATCGCAACCTGTCTGATAGTCCCCGGCGTCGCGTTGGCGCAGACGGCGTCGAATTCGGGTGCCGCAACAGGCGCCCAACCCGCTGCCGCCAATCCGGCCGTGGCGCAGGCCGATGCGCTGGCAGGCGACGAGGTCGTCGTCACCGGTATCCGCGCCTCGCTCGAGCGTTCGATCGCGATCAAGCGCGACTCGACCGGCGTGGTCGACGCGATCTCATCGGAAGATATCGGCAAGTTCCCCGACACCAACCTCGCGGAATCGCTCCAGCGTATCACCGGCGTCTCGATCAACCGCGTCAACGGCGAAGGTGCGACCGTAACGGTGCGCGGCTTCGGCCCGCAATATAACCTCGTGACCCTGAATGGCCGCCAGCTCGCCGCCGCCAACGTCACCGTCGTCGGTGGCGACCAGAATGGCGATGGCGCGGGCGGCTTCGATCGTTCGTTCGACTTCTCCAACCTCGCGTCCGAAGGCGTGAAGACGCTCGAAGTCTACAAGACCGGCCGCGCTTCGGTGCCGACCGGCGGCATCGGCGCTACGATCAACGTCGTTAGCCGCAAGCCGCTCGACGCGCGCGAAAGCGGCTTCAACGGCTCGATCGGCGCCAAGGCGGACTATGACCGCAGCACGCGCGACTGCGTCTCCTGCGGCAGCCATGTCACGCCCGAAGTTTCCGGCGTGTTGAGCTGGTCCAATCCCGAACAGACATTCGGTGTCTCGATCTTCGGGAGCTACCAGCGCCGTAACTTCTCGGTGCCCAGCGTCGCCAATAACGGCTGGAACATCGTCAAGCTGTCGGACTTCCTGAACACGGGCGGGCCGTACATCAACGCGTCGACCAAGCTGAACAACACGCCGACCAATCCGAATACCCTGGTCGGCGTGCCGGACGACTTCCGCTACCATTTCTCAGAAGATCGTCGCACCCGTATCAACGGCCAGGCCTCGGTCCAGTGGAAGCCCACCGACACGCTGACTTTCACCGCGGACACCCTGTATGCGCAGGACAAGCAGATCGAGCGCCGTTCGGATGAATCCAACTGGTTCAACCGCCCGTTCGACGTCGTAACCTTCAACAGCAATCCGGGCGTCGTGACGACCACCTACCTCCATGAAACGGAGAATGGTTCGACCAAGGATAGCGGCTCCGAGCAGGCCTATCGTGCGCAGAAAGGCGAGCTCAAGGATTTCGGCCTGAACGCCAAATGGGATGTCACCGACAATTTCCACATCGTGGCGGACGGCCATATCAGCATCGCATCCAGCTCGCCCGACAACCCCAACGGCGTGAGCTCGACCGCAGTGGCGATCAGTTCGCCGATCCTGTCGCAATATGGCTTGGACCAGTCGAATGGCTTCCCGGTCGAGACGATTTCGACCAACGATGCCGCCAAGGGCAACAATAACGGCCATTGGGATGTGGGCGATCTCGCCACCCAGCAGAATCGTCAATTCGCGTCCTGGCAGCGCCAGAATCTGAAGGAAGGCCGCCTCGATGCCGGGTGGGATTTGGGCGGCGGGAGCCGCTTCGATTTCGGCGGCGACTATCGCAAGTCCAACGTGGACCAGCGCCAGTACAACACGATCCAGACGCTGGGCGACTGGGGCAATGCCAATCCGCGCGACGTGAACGCGATCGCTCCGGGCCAGGTGCAGGAATTCTGCCTGGTCTGCACCTTCCATCACCATGATCCGAAAGCGACCGGCGACGCCCTCATCTCCTGGCGCACGCAGGACGCGACCAAGCTCTACAACACGCTGTTCGACGCCTATAAAGCGTTGGGTCACAACATGCGCATCGACGCGAACACCAACAACCGCGTGAAGGAGAATATCTGGGCGGTTTACGGCCAGTTCACGTGGAAGGGCCAGGTCGGCGATCACGACGCCACCATGGTGGCGGGCGCGCGGTACGAGCAGACCCGGGTGAATTCCACCTCCCTCCAGACCATCCCGACCGCGGTCGTATGGCAGGCGGATAACGACTTCACGATCTTCCAGTCGACGGACCAGCAGCCGGTCTCCGCCAAGGGCCGGTACAACAACCTGCTCCCGTCGTTGGACTTCCAGCTCGCCATCCGCGACAATCTGATCGGTCGTTTCTCCTTCTCGAAGACGATCTCGCGTCCGAATTACGGCAATCTGTTCGCGTCCACGACGGCCACGCCTCCGGGACGGCCGACCGTGCTGGGCGGCACGCCGGGCGGTTTCAAGAACGATGCCGATCTGCAGCCGCTGATTTCGGACAATTTCGACCTGTCGCTGGAATGGTATTTCAAGCCGGGCAGCTATTTGTCGGGTGGCTTCTTCGAGAAGCGCGTGCACAACTTCATCGGCAACAGCCTGGTCAACCAGAACCTGTTCGGCCTGCGCGACCCGACTTCGGGTCAGCCCGGGACCCGTTCGGGCACGGCCAAGACCGCGCTGCAGAGCATGGGCTATGACCTCAGCGACGTGAACCTGTTCACGCTCACCGCGCTGATGCAGCAGCATGGCGGTAATCTCGCCGCGGCCCAGACGGAGTTCAATGCGAACTACGACACCACCAACCGCGCGTTGAAGCAGTCGTTCGTCGATTCGGTGCTCGCGGCCGTGGATATCCTGCCGGATTCGAACGATCCGCTGATGCAGTTCCAGGTCAATACCCCGATCAACAACAAGGACGCGAAGATCTGGGGCTTCGAGCTTGCCGGCGAATATTTCTTCGGCAATTCGGGCATCGGCGTCGCGGGCAGCTACACGCTGGTGCGTGGCGACGTCGGTGCCGACGTGACCGCGGATCCCAGCGCCAACCAGTTCGCGCTGGTGGGGCTCAGCGACACGTTCAACGTGACCGCCATCTATGACAAGCACGGCATCTCGGCGCGCCTGGCGTACAATTACCGCAAGAAGTTCCTGTCGGATCTGAACCGCGGCGGCAGCCACAATCCGGTCTTTACAGCGCCTTATGGTCAGCTTGACCTGAACGTGAGCTACGATATCACGCCAAAGATATCGGTGTCGTTCGAAGGCATAAACCTGACCGAAGAGGGCATCCGCACTTATGGTCGCGATAAGGTCGAGACCTTCTTCATGCAGGAAGGCTCTGCACGCTTCCTGCTGGGTGCCCGATACAAGTTCTGATCTTCGGATCCGAACCCCAAAAGGAAGGGCCGCTGGCGACAGCGGCCCTTTTCTTTGGCCCGCCGCGCAAGCGCCAGGACTATCCTGTGACCAGCGGACTGGACAAAAGCCCGGCTTTAGGCGACGATTTGCCGTCGACGAGGGGGTCGGCATAGGGGGTGCTATGAACATCCGGACATTCTTGGCCGGCGGCACGATTGCCGCTTCGCTCATGCTCGGCGCGTGCCACAAGGCGGATGAGCCTGCGACCAACGAGGTGAATGCCGCGACCGAGCTTTCGAACATGGCGGACACCAACGCCAATGATGAGATGATGAACGAGGATAGCGGCAACCAGGCTGCCATGAACGCGAGCTGAGACAGAGCGGGCATCGTCTCGCCCACCGACCCCACCCACACCCTTTTCACCCGGTAGCGCGGAGCTCGCTGCGCTTCGCCTTGCCACATGGAATCGATATGCTGGAATGCCGCTTGGATAGCGCTATCATAGCGATACGGACGGAGCGGTCCTTTCGGGGGGCAGGGCGATTCTGGAACCGGTTTCCGGCCGGAACGACGTCGATCCAGTCGCCGTTACATCGTGTCGGCTAGCGGCGGCTTGGGATCGAGATAGCGTCGAACCAGATGGTTTCTTCTCCGGATATCCCGACGCTGCGCCTGTGCAGCCTGCTTGAGAGCGCGGCATATGCGGCGATCTTCATCACGTTTTGGGTACGCCGCCGCGACCAGACTTATCTGCTGCACTGGGGGATGAGCTCGGTCCTCTATGCGCTCGCGCTGTTCGGGTTCGAATTCAGGCCGGGCGCGACAACGCCCTTGTCCAGCGCAACGGATTACGGACTCGTGGCGCTCGCCGACTTCCTGCTGATCACGGGCATGCGGATCTTCGACGGCAAACCCGCCTTCCGTCCATGGATGGCGTTGCCGATCCTCACGACCGCGCTCGCGGTCGCGCTGCCGATCGCCATGATCCCCGGCCATACCGGTTTGACGGTTAGTCATGTGCTGGGCTCGATCGGGCTCGGCGCGTGTATGGTGATATGCGCGATCGCCATTCTGCGCGGTGCCGAGGACATCGCCGCCCCACGCCGGATCGTCGGCATCGCGATGCTGGCCTATGGGCCGGGCTATGTCGTGTCGATCTGCATCGAGCTGTGGGGCGCCTTCGGTTCGACCACGCTCGACCTTTTGCCGATGCTGCAGGATCAGGTTCTGCTCGGCGTGCTCAACCTCGGCCTGCTCGCCACGCCGTGGGAGCGTGCGCTGCGCGAACTCAAGGAATCGGTGCTGCGCGACGCGCTGACCGGTGCCTGGAACCGTGCCGCTCTCAAGCAACATGACGCCGAACTCGCGCAGTCTGGCACCAGCCTGTTCCTGATCGACATCGACCATTTCAAGAAGATCAACGACACGCATGGCCACGCTACCGGCGATGCGGTGCTGATCGCCTTGTCAGCCCACGTCCAGGCGCTTGTCGCCGAGCGCGGCGGCATGTTCGTGCGGCTGGGCGGCGACGAATTCGTGATGGCGGCGCCGACCGCCGACGATCGCGACGCGAGCGCACTCGCCGAGCGGATCCGCGCCCTTCCCGACCCGGTTTCGACCGGCCTGCCGCGTTTCTCGCTCAGCATCGGCCAATCGCGCGTCCACGCCGCCGAGACCAGCCTGTCGCAGGCAATGGCGCGCGCCGACCTCTCGCTCTACCGCGCCAAAGCCGGCGGGCGCGACCAGGTTGCCGCCGCCTAGGCCTCGGCGGCCTTTAACAGGAAGTCCGCGATCACTACGGGACCCGCAACATGCGCCACCATCGCCCGCCAAGCGGACCGCAGTTCGGCTTGGCTGTCAGGCTCCGTTCGAAGTCTGGTCAGGCCGCGCGCAATTCAAGCTTCGATTCGAGTAGCCGCGTCGCTTTCCCGGCGGGGACGGGCTTGCTGAAGAGAAAACCCTGTATCGAGGTCGCGCCCTGACGACTGAGAATCGCGAGCTGGGCCTGCTCTTCGACGCCCTCCGCGGTCGTTTCCATCCCGAGCGCGTCGGCGAGGTCGATGATCGCCTTGACGATCGCGGCTGCGCCCGGGCGTGACACGAGCGTGGTCACGAACGATCGGTCGATCTTGATCTTGTCGAACGGAAAGCTCTGCAGATAGCTGAGCGAGGAATAACCCGTTCCGAAATCGTCGAGCGCGATCCGCACGCCAAGCGCGCGCAACGCGTGCAGCAATTGCAGTGTGCTGTCCGAGCGCTCGAGGAAAATGGATTCGGTGATCTCTATCTCCAGCCGGTCGGGCCTGAGACCGCTATTCTGCAGTGCCTGCAGCACGACGTGGCTGAGGCCAGGTCGCCGGAACTGGATCGACGACACGTTGACGGCAACCCGGATATGATCGGGCCATAAGGCCGCCTGACGGCACGCCTCCTGGATCACCCACGCGCCGATCTGGACGATCAGCCCAGTTTCCTCGGCGATCGGGATGAATTCGACCGGTGGGATCGAACCTCTTGTCGGGTGATTCCAGCGCAATAACGCCTCGAATCCTCCGACCCGATCCGCGCTCAGATGGAACAAGGGCTGGTAATGAAGTTCGAGCTCGCCATTGACGAGCGCCTGGCGGAGATCGACCTCGATCGAACGCCGCGCCTGGGCGACCGCGTTCATCGGTTCCTCGAAGAAGCGATAGGTGCCGCGACCCGCTTCCTTGGCCTTGTAAAGTGCAAGCTCGGCGCTCCGCAGCAGCGCATTGTCGTTCGTCCCGTCGGCGGGCGCGATCGCGATGCCGATGCTGGCCTTGCTCTCCAGCACATGTTCGTTGACCTGGATAGGCGCCTCCACGGCAGCCAGCGCGCGCCGGGCCAGTTCGTCGATCGGGCACGTATCGCCGCCGAACGCTTTTACCATTACGAATTCGTCGCCGCCCAACCGCGCTACGAAAACATCGCCCAGTTCCTCGCTCAGCCGGGCTGCGATTCCCCGCAGCAATTCGTCGCCGGTCGGGTGGCCCAGCGTGTCGTTCACGCCCTTGAAATTGTCGAGATCCATGCAAAGCAGCGCGACATTGCCCCGGCGCCGCTCGACCATGCGCAGTTGATGTTCGAGGTGCTGGTTGAAATTGGCGCGGTTGGGTAGACCGGTCAGCAAATCGTTGAAGGCGAGATGCGTAATGCGTTTCTCGCGCTCGACGATGTCGGACGACATTCGGTTGAAGGTCGCCGCGAGGCGGCCCAGTTCGTCCTGGCTGCTGATGGGCACCCTCGCGAGTTGGCCGTCGGCGAGCTTGCCCGCCGCCGCGTCGAGCAAGGAGATGGGAAGCGTGATTGAGCGCGCCATCCGCCACGTCGCCAGAACGATCAGGCCGAGCCCGAAAATGCCGATCACGGCGATCGCGATTTCGAGCGGGCGGTATGGGCCGAGCGCGAGCCGCATCGGATATTGCAGCAGCAGTACCGCGGCGGGCGCGCCAGGCACGGTCGGCAGCGGCTTGGCGAGTGCGATCGACAGCCCGCCGGGCCCTTCTATCTCGGCCGGTTGCCCGTGGCGCCAATTGGCCTCGATGAAGCGGCTGACCGAGGGATCGGCCGCTTTGGCGCTCGCGTCCGCGCCACCCCAGCTGCCGTCGCTGCGGCGCATATAGACCGCGGCTGTCAGCGGTATCGCCGACATGCGTTCGAGCAAGCGCATCTCGCGCTGATCGAGTTCGGCGGCGAAAACCACCCAACCGGTGAGTGCCGGGGCCATGATCGGCGCCGCGACGACCTTGTGCGCCTGCCCCCCGAGATTGGCGACGCCGGCGGTCACGCCTTCATCCAGCCGGGTCGACAGGGCAGACGCGTCTGGAATTTCGCGGGGTTCCGGCAGGCCTGTGACGGTGCCGTTCACATCGACGATGAAGGCGGTACTCAAGCCCACGCGGTGGCGCAGATTGACGAGCGCGGATTCGATCGTGTTCTTGTCATGGGTCGCGACCGCCGCGCGAAAGCCGAAGTCGCGTGCGAGCAGCCCCGCCGCGCCTCGCAATTGGCTGGTCTGCTGGTCCCACAGCCGATCGAACACAGTGCCGTTCGCGATCAGTTCCTGGCGGACCTGGACCTTCGAATTGTGCGCGACCACGCCGAATAGCAGGCCGGCCACGCACAGCATCCCGACCGCGAACAGCCCGGCATACAGCACCGCCAGACGCGTGCGGAGCTGACGGAAACCGAAGTGGCGCCTGAACCTCATCGTCAGTAGCCCGTTCCGGGATCGTGCGGCGGCACGCGCATCGGCGCCACGAAACGCTCTCCGTGCACACCTGCCTCCGCCAAAGTGACGGTGCGCGAGACGCTGTTGCCGGGCCCCCGCAAATAAGGATGCCAGACCGAGATCGCGACCGCGCCTGCGGGAATATCGCGCAGCAGGACATGGCCGTTCGTGTCGGCCACCTTTGCCCATGGCGTGTCGACCACATCCAGATAGGCGATCATGCGGTCATGAATATTGCAGCCCAACGGCACGATACCCGGCTTGTCGAACAGGACCGCCTGGTTTTGCTGCTTGCTGGCGAGCTTGAGTTCGAATTTCTTGGCGGGCGAGAAGGAATAAACATGATGCCGAACCGGATCATGGTTCATGAACATCACAGTCGCTCCAACCGGCACCGACGTGACGAACGGATGGAACTGGATATTCTGCTGGTCGATCATATAGGTGCCGCCCGGCCGCGGCCGGGGGGTCGGATGGCCGACCACATGGACCGAAACTACCGCTCCCGCGACGGGCTTACCGTCTGCTCCATGCACCTGCACGTCGAGATCGGCAGCGCACGCCGCCGCTGGCAGCGCCGCTGCGCCCCAGGCACCGTGAAGGGCCATGATCAAAAAATGCGGGCGGCGCATGGTCTAGCAGGTACCATTAAAGTCTAAGCAAACCCTAACCCGCGCCAGGGGTTCGCGAAATTTAACCTGCGGTGGCGGCCCGCAGGCGCAAGGCTAGGCGCACGATATTCTGGTTTTGGTGCGGATCGAGACCTTCGCGCAGTCGGGCTTCGCGTCGACTCTCGATATGGAGCGCTTCGGCGAGCAATGTCGCATGTCGCATCAACGGCCAGCGGGCGGCGACGGTCGCGGCCCAGCCCGTCTCATCGTCATTCGACAGCACCCGGCTGCCATGGTTGCGTGTACTGAACGCCTCGATCCGCCCTGATGCCGAGCCTTTCGAGAGCTGGCGCGTACCAAGCAGGAAGGCGGAGCGGTAATGCATGTCGATCCAGCGCAAGCCGCCCGCGCCGCGGAACCCCATTATCGTCGTGCCGTCGATCCCCTGCGCGGTGAGCCTGGTCCTGCCGTCCAGATCCAGCGTCGCGCCCAGATGGTCAAAGCGCGTGCGCCAGCCCCATTGCAGATCCTCGTTCAGCACTTGGGGATCGGCGCGATTGTCATAATGGAAATACTGAATCTGGAACGGCCCGGGCGGCGCCCAGCTCAATTTCGCATACCAGCCGATATGATGGTCCAGATCGATCATCGGCCGTGTCTCGCGCGCTTGCGCGCCACGTATGGCGGCGGCCATCGCCGGCAGCGGTTGATTGCCGAACAACGTCGCTTTCTCGTCGTGCAACGCCCAGCCGCGGAAGGTGAGCAGCGTTCCCGCCGTGTCGTTCAGTTCGAAGCCCGCCGCGGTGAACGACAGGCGATGCTCGCCAATCATGGTGCTGAAATTGGCCTCGACCCCGCCGACTTTCACCTCTTCGCCGATCCAGCTGTTGATTGCGGACGGTGTGACGGTTTCGACGACGGGCCATTCGCCGCCCCCATGTTCCAGGCTCACCGGAGGATAGAAGACGCCCGCGCGCACATTCATGCGCACCGCGCCGAGCGGTAACGGTCGCCAGCGCAGATAGGCCTCGCTGACATCGACCGCTTTGTCCTGGCCGTGCTGCGCGATGACCGAGACGAGGCCGCTCAGCGACCAGCCGAAATCCGGCTGCACCACCAGCCCGGCCTCGGTGATGTAGGGACGCACGCGCAATCCGTCGCCGTTGGGATTGCCGAAGCGGGCTTTTCCGGTCCCGCCCAATCCGCTTCTATCGTCAAGCCACGCCCGCGGACCGTCTGCGGCGGCAAGATCGAAATTGGCATAGCCCGTCAGCAGCCCCATCTCGGAAGGATCGGCGGCATGCGCCGGAGTAGCCGACAGCAATGCGGCGGCAACGGTCAGGAGACCGATCCGCTTAGAGGAAATGGCGCAGGAGGTATTCCGACCCATCCTGCCCCCTTACGCACACATGCTTTAAGAGGAGTTTATCACGGATCGGCGCAAGCATCGTCGCTCCTGCCGGAATTTCAGCGGCGGACGTCTAGCCCGCCTTCCAGAAAAGCGGCCAGGTCACGGCGCGTGAACAGGCTCGCATCGCCCGGCAGGCTATGCTTGAGCGCGGTCAGCGCCAAGCCCGACCGTGCAACCTCCTCAAGGCTCATGCCTTCGATCAGACCGTGCATCACGCCCACTGCGAAGCTATCGCCCGCGCCGATCCGGTCGACGATGCCCGACAGCAAAATCTCATCGGTCTGGAAACCCCGTTCGGGCGTGTCGATCCGCGCGGAGAGGCGATGCCGGTCGCTGTCTTCGACATGGCGCGCGGTCGATGCCATCAGGCTGAGTTTCGGGAAGGCCGCGAATGCCGCTTCGGCCGCCTCGCGCCGACGATCCGCACCGTCGCCCGAAAAAGGCGTGTCGAGCAGAAGCGCGACGTCGCGATGATTGCCGAACAGGATATCGGCCTGCGCCACCAGTTTGGAGAGCGTTTCGCGCGGCTTGCCGTCCCATCGCTCCCACAGCTTTCCGCGCCAATTACCATCGAAGGAGATCGGCACGCCGCGGTTGGTCGCCGCCTCGGCCGCCGCAAGCGCCGCCGCGCTTCCGTTGGGGCCGAGAGCCGGGGTGATTCCGGAAAGGTGCAGGCGCCCCGCGCCCTCGAGGATCTGGTCCCAGTCCCAGCAATCGGCAGGTGCGTCGGCAAAGGAGGAATGCGCGCGATCGTACACCACATCGGTTGCGCGAAAACCGGCGCCCGGGGTCACGAAATAGAGACCCATGCGCTCGCCACGTCGCTGGACCAGTCCGGTATCCACGCCCTGCGCGCGCAACGCCTGGAACGCCGCTTCGCCAAGCGGATTGTCGGGGAGCGCGGTCACCATCCGCGTCGGATGGCCGAGCCGGGCGAGCCCGGTCGCGACATTGGCCTCGGCCCCCGCCACCCACACATCCAGCTTCGCCGATTGCAGCAACAATTCGCGGTTGGGCGGCGACAGGCGTAGCATGATCTCGCCGAAAAAGACGGTCGGCTTTGATGCGGGCATTGCGGGCCTTTCGAACATGTCGCGCCCCTCTTAAGCGCGAGCCCCCGAAGACCGCAAATCGGCTGGCAAAGTCGCATGCTCCGATGGCAAACGACACGCCGTTTCTCTAGGTTGGCGCTCTTCCGAGTCTCGTGGAGGCATATGGTGAGCGATCCCAATGACGTGACGCGGCGTACCATATTGGCGGGGAGCGCCGCCGCAGCCGGCATAGCCACCGCTCCGGCGCTCGCCCGGGAACCAGTTACCCCGCGAAGGACTTCCTCCCGCATGACTCCAAAGATGCTGGTCTCCTTGACCGTCAACGGCCAGGCCGAGACGCTCACCCTCGATCCGCGCGTCACCTTGCTCGACGCGCTGCGTGAGCATCTCCATCTGACGGGCAGCAAGAAAGGCTGCGACCATGGTCAGTGCGGGGCATGCACCGTCATCGTCAACGGGCGGCGGTTCAACTCCTGTCTGACCTTGGCGGTGATGCATGAGGGCGATCAGGTCACGACGATCGAAGGGCTGGGCTCGCCCGAGAAATTGCATCCCATGCAGGCCGCCTTCGTCAGGCATGACGGCTTCCAGTGCGGCTATTGCACGCCGGGCCAGATCTGTTCGTCGGTGGCGATGCTCGGCGAGATCAAGGACGGTATCCCGAGCCACGTTACCGCGGATCTCAGCCATGTCGAATATTCCGACAGCGAGGTGCGCGAGCGGATGAGCGGCAATATCTGCCGGTGCGCGGCTTACCCCAATATCATCGCCGCGATCCGGGAGGTGCATGAGGCATGAGGCCCTTCACCTACGAACGCGCGGCAAGCGCCCAAGCGGCGGCTCAGGCGGTTGCGGCCAATCCGAACGCCAAATTCATCGCCGGCGGCACCAATCTGCTCGATCTGATGAAATTGCAGATCGAGACGCCAGCCCATCTGATCGACGTCAACCACCTCGGCCTCGATCGGATCGAGAAGACGGCCGATGGCGGGCTGCGTATCGGCGCGCACGTTCGCAATACCGACCTCGCCGCCGACAGGACAGTGCGAAAGGATTATGCGGTGCTGAGCCGGGCTTTGCTCTCCGGCGCGAGCGGGCAGTTGCGCAACAAGGCGACCACTGCGGGCAATCTGCTCCAGCGCACGCGCTGCCCCTATTTTTATGACACGTCGAAGCCCTGCAACAAGCGCAAGCCCGGCTCGGGCTGCGCGGCGATCGGCGGGTTCAACCGCAATCTTGCCATCATGGGGGTGAGCGACGCCTGCATCGCGACGCATCCGTCGGACATGGCGGTCGCGATGCGCCTGCTCGATGCGCGGGTCGAGACGATCAACGCCCATGGCATTGCGCGCGCCATCCCGATCGCCGAATTCCACCGCCTGCCCGGCGACACGCCGCATATCGAGACGATGTTGCAGCCGGGCGAATTGATCACTGCGGTGACTTTGCCCAGGCCGCTCGGCGGCAGGCATTTCTACCGCAAGGTGCGCGACCGTGCATCCTATGCGTTCGCCAATGTCTCGGTCGCGGCGGTAATCGGCGACGGCTTCCAGCATTTCGCGTTCGGCGGGCTCGCGCACAAGCCATGGCGGGTCGAGGCGGCGGAGCGGGAGCAGGGGGCGGAGGCGGTCGCGGCTGCCGTGCTGGCCGACGCCAGAACCACGCCGCAGAATCAGTTCAAGACGATTTTGACGCGCCGCACTTTGGGCGCGGTGCTGCGGGAGGCACGGGCATGAGCGAGCTGCTGTTCGATCAGCCGGCGGGCCCCAATCCGATCGATCATGGCAAGGTCGTCGGCGTTGCGCACGACCGTATCGACGGCCCCCGCAAAGTTTCAGGCCGCGCTCCTTATGCCTATGAGCATCATGCCGAGGCACCAAACCCCGCTTATGGCTTCATCCTGCCCGCCGGGGTCGGCAAGGGCCGCATCGCCTCGATCGATACGCGCGATGCAGAGGCGGCACCCGGCGTGCTGCTCGTGATGACGCACCTGAACGCACCCAAACAGGGGCCCGACAAGGACGATTTCGCGCCGCAGCTGATCGGGCCCGAGATCAAACATTATCATCAGGCGGTGGCCTTCGTCGTCGCCGAAACCTTCGAACAGGCGCGTGACGCCGCCAACCTGGTGCACGTTTCCTATACCGCCGAACCCGGCCGCTTCGATCTCGCGAAGGAAAAAGCGAAGGCTTATCCTCCGTCGCGCGAGCAGGTTTTCGGCGACAATCCCGACAGCAAAGCCGGCGACTTCGATGCTGGTTTCGCCGCGGCGCCGGTCAAGCTCGACGTGACCTACACCACGCCCGACCAGAGCCACATGATGATGGAGCCGCACGCGACCATCGCCAGATGGAACGGCGACAAACTGACCGTCTGGAACTCCAATCAGATGATAAACTGGGCGGTGCGTGACCTGTCCGGCACTCTCATGATCCCCAAGGAGAATATCCGCGTCATCTCGCCATTCGTCGGCGGCGGCTTCGGTGGAAAGCTCTGGATCCAGGCGGATTGCGTGCTGGCTGCACTCGGCAGTCGCCAGCTCGGCGGGCGTCCGGTTAAGGTCGCGCTGGCCCGGCCCCTGATCATGAACAACACGACCCACCGCCCCGCGACGATCCAGCGCGTCCGGATCGGTGCGGACGCGCAGGGTAATATCCTCGCGATCGGGCATCAAAGCTGGAACGGCAACAAGCCTGGCGGTGCGGTCGAAACCGCGACCGGCCAGACCCGCCAGCTCTACGCCGGCAAGGATCGCATGACCGCGCTGCGCTTCGCCGACATGGATTTGCCCGTCGGCAATTCGATGCGCGCGCCGGGGGAGGCGGTCGGTCTGCTCGCGCTCGAATGCGCGATGGACGAGCTGGCGGAGAAACTGGACATCGACCCGGTCGCGCTGCGCATCCGCAACGACGTCCAATATGATCCGGAAAAGGGCCCGGGCACGCCTTTCTCCAGCCGCAAGTTCGTCGAGTGCCTCAGGGTCGGCGCGGATAAGTTCGGCTGGTCGAAGCGCAACGCTCAGCCCGGCCAGATGCGCGACGGCAAGTGGCTGATCGGCTACGGCATGGCAGGCGCGATCCGCGGGAATCTCGTCATGGATTCCGCCGCGCGCGTCACGTTGCGGCCCGACGGCACGATCCTGGTCGAAACCGACATGACCGACATCGGCACGGGCAGCTACACGATCATCGCCCAGACCGCCGCCGAGATGATGGGCGTGCAACTCGGCCAGGTCGAGGTCCGGCTGGCCGATTCCAATTTTCCGGTCTCGTCGGGTTCGGGCGGCTCCTGGGGCGGTAACAGCTCGACCGCGGGCGTTTATGCGGCTTGCGAAAGCCTGCGTCAGCAGGTCGCGCAGAAAGCGGGCTTCAATATTTCCGACGCCACCTTCGCGAACGGCGCCGTCCGCTCGGGCGGACGCTCGGTGCCGCTGGCCGAAGCCGCCGGTCCAAAGGGCCTGAGCGCGGAGGGCAAGATCAAGTTCGGCGATTTGTCGCAAAAATATGCGCAGGCGAGCTTCGGTGCGCATTTCTGCGAAGTCGGCGTCGATCCGGACACCGCCGAAGTGCGCGTGCGCCGCATGCTGACCGTGGTGGCGGCGGGGCGCATCCTCAATCCCAAGACCGCACGCAGCCAATGCCTGGGCGGCATGACGATGGGGATAGGGGCGGCCCTGATGGAGGAGTGCGTGGTCGATACGCGCTTCGGCTATTTCGTGAACCACGATTTCGCCGAATATCAGGTGCCGGTCCATGCCGACATTCCCGACCTGGAAGTGATCTTCATCGAAGAACTCGACGATAAATCTTCACCTATGAAGGCTAAAGGCGTCGGAGAGCTCGGTATTTGCGGGGTCGGCGCCTCGGTTGCCAATGCGATCTACAATGCGACTGGGGTGCGGATACGCGATTACCCGCTGACGATGGACAAATTGCTTCCGCATATGGCCTGATCGTGGCACAGCGGCAGCCTTTCGTGAGTTGCTGCTAAGTGGCCGAACATAGTGCAGGAATCTTGCTGTACCGACGGGGCCCGAAGGGCCTCGAAGTGCTGCTCGTCCATCCTGGCGGCCCTTTCTGGCAAAAACGCGATGCCGGCGCCTGGCAAATCCCCAAAGGCAAGATCGACGAAGGCGAGGCGCTGCTCGCGGCGGCGCTCCGAGAATTCAGGGAGGAATTGGGGGTGACGTTGGACGGCGGCACCGCGCGGCCGCTGACCCGGATCCGCCAGGCGGCCGGCAAATGGGTCGATACGTTCGCGATCCAGGGCGATCTCGATGTCGATGCGATCGTCAGCGAGACGTTCGAAATGGAATGGCCGCCCAAATCGGGGCGCCGGCAAAGCTATCCCGAAATCGACCGCGCCCGCTGGTTTCCGCTGCAGGATGCGCGCGCGAAGATGCTGGAGAGCCAGATCCCTTTGCTCGATGAGCTGGAAGCCGTGCTGGCCTGACCGCTACGGCAGCATGGCAAAGGCGCGCACCGGAAAGGTGCCGAAGCCGGCGATCTTGGGCGGCACGGCGTAGAAACGTGCGCCCTGCGCGGGCAATCGGCCAAGCCCGGTCATATGCTCGCAGATCGGAATGTCGCGCCCCAGCAGGATCGTATGCGCAGGCCGGGACATGCCGCGCGTGTCGTCGATATTATGGGAATCGATCCCGACGAGAGCGGCGCCCTGATCCGCGAGCCAGGTCGCCCCGGCCGCAGTCAGGAACGGATGATTCTCGAAATAGGCATCGGTCCGCCAGTGCCGGTCCCAGCCGCTGTGGAGGAGGACCGCCTTGCCCGTCACGTCGAGTCCCGCGAAATCCTCGGGCAGGATCGATAGCCCATCCGCAAACCGCGGTGTCACCACCACCGCATCCAGGTGGGCGAGTTGCTCCAGCTTCAGGCCGGCGAGATCGGTGCCGTCGGCATAACGGTGGAAGGGGCTATCGAGATAGGTGCTGGTGTTGCCGACCATCTCGATCCGCTGGATCGAGAATTCCTCGCCGTCGGCATAACGCGCTCGCGACTCCTCGCGCGACAGGAAGTCGCACATGATCGGCGCGGGCAGCCCCTTATAGGTAATCATGCCCGCCTCCAGGCGATGCGAAAGATCGATCAGCTTCGACATGAGGGCCCGCTTAGAGCTACGCCGTCCCCTAGCCAAATCCGGGTCAGTTGAGCTCCACCACCAGCAGGCCCAGCGGCGCGAGATGGGCGCCCGTCGTCGACAGGTTCGCCCTGTTCTGCGCGATCACGCGGCCGGCCTTTCCCTCGCCAAGTTGCGCGAAGGTCAGGTCGCTGGCCGTGCCGCCGAAATTGAGCATTGTCAGCACCTTGCGCCCGCCGGCGCTGCGTACGTAGGACAGCACGTTGGGATTATTGCGATCGACCATCGCCATCTCGCCTGCCAGCGCCGGATTGCTGCGACGCTCGGCGATCAGGCTGCGGTAGAAATTGAGCACCGAATTGGGGTCGGCGCGCTCCGCCGCAACGTTGCGGGTCGTATAATCGGGCCCGACAGGAAGCCACGGCCTGGCGCCGCTATTGAAGCCGGCATTGGCGCTCGCGTCCCATTGCATCGGCGTGCGCTCGCCGTCGCGGCCTTTCTCCTTGGGCCAGCCCTTCTTGCCGATAATATCCTGTACGTCCTCGACCCGCTTCGGGTCGTTATTCTGCATCCCCAATTCTTCGCCATAATAGAGGATCGGCGTGCCGCGCAGCGTCAGCAGCAAGGCCGCGGTGATGCGCGCCATGTCGTCGCCGGTTGCGCCGGCGGGCAAATCGTAGCGGCTCGGCACGCGACGCTGGTCATGATTGTTGAGCGCGAAGCAGGGCCAGCCCCCCACCGGATTATTCTCGACCGCGTCGATCCGCGGGCGCAGTTCCGCCGCCGTGAGCGGCTTCACCCCGATCAGGCTCAGGAACATCGGCATCTGCAGCTCGTCATTATGCGCGCCGTAGAATTTGGTGAGCTCGGGTGCGGTCGAGACATAGGTTTCGCCGATCAGGATGCGCCCCGGATACCGGTCGATCACATTCTGCCGCAGTCGTTGCAGCTCGGTATGCATCTCGGGCTGCTCGGTATTGTAGATCCGATTCTGCTCGGGCAGGCCGAAGGCGTCGGTGCCTGGCGCGGGCGGATTGTCCTTGAGGTCCGCACGCTCGAACATCGTTCCGACCGCGTCGAGCCGATAGCCATAGACGCCGCGCTTCAGCCACCATTCGGCCGCGTCGAACATCGCTTTCTCGACCTTGGGATTGCGCCAGTTGAGGTCGGGCTGCTGCGGATAGAAGAAGTGATAATAATATTGACCGGTGGTGGGGTCCTTCTCCCACGCCGAGCCGCCGAACAGTGACGTCCAATTGTTGGGCGGTCCGCCACTCTTTCCGTCCCGCCAGATGTAGAAATCGCGATATGGGTTGGTCTTGCTCGACTTCGACTGCTGGAACCAGGCGTGCTTGTCGGACGAGTGGTTGATCACGAAATCGAGGATGATCTTGACGCCCTGACCCTTGCCCTTGGCGATCAGCGCGTCGGCGTCGGCGATCGTCCCGAACTGGGGGTCGACATTGTCGTAATCCGCCACGTCATAGCCGAAATCGGCCTGCGGGCTCGGGAACATCGGCGTCATCCAGATCGCGTCGACGCCCAGGTCCGACAGATAATCGAGATGATTGGCGATGCCCTTGAGATCGCCGATCCCGTCATTGTTGCTGTCGGCGAAACTGCGTGGATAGAGCTCGTAGATCACGGCCTGCTTCCACCAATCGTCTTTCGCGGACGCGGCATTTGCGGGCATCGAGGAGGGCGGGGCGGCGATCGTCGCCGAAGCAGCCGAGACGGCAAAAGTGGTTGCCATCAGCCCCTGCATAAACGCCCTGCGCATCATCATCCTCCTTGTTCGGCCGCTCATGCCGGCGGCCTGCGCCTCAACTGTCAGGCCCAGCCTTCCCGAACCAGCATGGCACATACGTATTCTTGGGCTAAGCGGCCGTCGACCGGCGCACCACCAGCCGGGGCGTCAGCATCTTGTGCTCGGTTTTCGCGCCGGCGATCTGACCGATCAGGGCATCGACCAACAACTCGCCCGCGCGCGCATAATCCTGCGCGATCGTGGTCAGCGGCGGGTGGCTGAGCGCGGCGGCGGGAATGTCGTCGAAACCGATCACCGACACATCCTCGGGCACACGCAGGCCCTTTTCCTCGAGCGCGCGCATCGCGCCGACCGCGATCAGGTCCGACGCGGCGAAAATGGCATCGAACGGCATGCCGCGCGCGAGCAACTCGAGCGCGGCCTCGTGGCCCGCTTCCTCGGTCGTGATCGCGTCGACCTGAAGCCCCGGGTCCCTCCCGACGCCGGCGGAGCGCATCGCTTCTTCCAGGCCGCGATAGCGATCCTGAAATTCGGGATAGCGGGGCGAGGCATAGCCCAGGAACGCGATGCGTTTGCGCCCGAGCCCGATCAGGTGCTCGCCTGCCGCGCGCCCTCCGGCCGCGTTATCGCATCCCATCGTCGCCCAGTCCTGGCCCGGGCGGGGCGAACCCCACATCACGAAATGCGTGCCTTGCTCGACCAGTTGCTCGAGCCGTTCCTGATAAAGGCCGAAATCGCCGTAGCCCAACAGGATGATGCCGTCCGCCTTGCGGCTGTCTTCATATTCGACATGCCAGTTCGATTGGAGCTGCTGAAACGAGGTCAGCAGATCATAACCCCTGAGCGTGCAGGTGCGCAGGATCGACCCCAGCATCGAGAGGAAGAAGGGGTTGATCATCGATTCGTCGGGCGTTGGATCCTGGAAGAACAAGAGCGCGAGGGTGCGGCTCTGTCCCCGCCGCAGGCTCGATGCATTCTTGTCGATCCGGTAGTTCAACTGGACCGCGATCGCCTCGATCCGCTTGCGCGTCGCTTCGCTGACCGTTGGGTCGCCGCGCAGCGCGCGGCTGACGGTCGGTTGGGACACGCCCGCGCGTTCCGCGATATCGAAACTGGTGGTCTTGTCCCGCATCGGGCCTGGCAATGCCTCTCCGGCCGAAGGGCCTTTCGCCCCTTGTAGCCGGGCGCCCGCGCAAGGGAAAGAATCGCGAATAGCGCTACCATTTCCAAGTCAAAATCGCACCATTCGGCAGGTGATCGATACGCAACGACAACGGTGCCCGCATATTTTGCGAATACGTATGTGACAAACTGGCAGTGCCGATTTCTCGGGCCTATCGGACGAACATCGCAGTTTGTCTGCCGTCACAACAAGGGCGCGAAGAAGCGTCTGTCAGGGGAGGATATTTATGGCTCTTCAGAGCTCGACTTCGCGCGTCTCCAACCGATCGGCTTTGTTGGTGCGCTCCAGCATGGCGGCGCTTTGCTTGTCCGCGCTCGTGGCCGCTCCCACCTTCGCGCAAACCGCGGCGCCCGCAGCCGATACGGCTGCCGACAGCGACGTGGTCACCATCACGGGCATCCGCGCCTCGCTCGACAGTTCGGCGCGCACCAAGCGGGACGCGGTCAACATCGTCGATTCCGTCTCGTCGGAAGATATCGGCAAGCTGCCCGACGTCTCGATCGCGGACTCGCTGGCACGCCTGCCCGGCGTGACCGCGCAGCGCCTCGAAGGCCGCGACCAGCGCCTCTCGATCCGCGGGCTCGGCCCCGATTTCGGCACCACGCTGCTGAACGGCCGCGAACAGGTCACCGTCGGCGACAATCGCGGTGTCGAATATGATCAATATCCCGCCGAGTTCTTCAAAAACGTCAACGTCTACAAGAGCCCTGACGCTTCGCTGATCGCGGCCGGTGTGTCGGGCACGGTCGATCTGCGCATGCTGCGCCCGCTCGCCCAGTCCAAGCGCGTGCTGCAGATCCAGGCGCGTGGCGAGATGAACGACTATAAGGCGCTCAATCCCGACGCGAAGCGCACCGGCTATCGTGCGTCGGCAACCTATGTCGACCGGTTCGCCGACGATACGTTCGGTATCGCGATTGGCCTCTCGGCGACCTCCGGGCCGTCGCAGGACAAGCGTTACAATGCCTGGGGCTACCCGAACGACGCCAATGGCAACCTCATCCTCGGCGGCGCCAAGCCCTATGTGCAGTCGAACCTGCTCAACCGCTACGGCGCGGTCGCCACGCTGGAATGGCAGCCGAGTGACAATTTCCATTCGACTTTCGACGCGCTCTATTCGCACTTCAAGGAAACGCAGCATCTGCGCGGGATCGAATTCCCGCTCGTCTGGGGTGCGGGCGTCGGCGTGACGCCGCTCAAGTCCTCGAACGGCTTCGACACCAGCGTAAAATTCACCAACGTCTATGGTGTGCAGCGCAACGACCTCAATCGCCGCAAGGCCGACAATTATTCGTTCGGCTCGAACAACGTCCTCGATCTCAGCGAGAAGACGCATTTCACGGTCGACGCCAGCTGGTCGCATGCCTCGCGCACCGACTTCCTGCTCGAAACTTATACCGGCGCGGGCTATAATCGCTCCGGCCAGGGCGGCACGGTCACGGTCACGCAAAAGCCGGACGGGACGTTCGGTTTCCAGACCGACATTCCGTTCACTGACACCAACGTCTTCTCGATCACCGATCCGCAGGGTTGGGGCTATAACGGCACCACCACGGTCGTGCAGGCTGGCTTCCTCAACAAGCCGATCTTCAAGGACGATCTGAAGTCGCTGCGTGCCAGCTTCGATGGCGAGTTCGGCGATGGGCTGATCCATGGGTGGGAAGTCGGGGCCAATTACAGCCGCCGCGAGAAGACCAGCGCCTACCGATCCTATTTCCTTTGCCCCAAGGGCGGCGATGGCAGCTGCGTGGTCGCGAACAACCGCACCCCGACCAGCGAGCCGGTGCCGGCCGGTGCCAAGATCGGCTCCGTCGCGCTCGGCTATCTCGGCATCCCAGCGATGCTCGCACTCAATCCGGACTATCTCTACCAGCACAGCTTCGACGCCTTCTACGACAACCGTCCGGGCTCGCTGGTGCGCGACAACAAGGTCTTCGAGAATGTCTGGACCGGTTATGCGATGCTCAAGATCAACGGCACCGTCGGCGGTATGGCGCTGCGCGGCTCGGTCGGCTCGCAGATCGTCCATACCAACCAGAGCTCGACCGGCACCGTCTCAAGTTTCGCCAACAATGTGGTGACCGTCACGCCGGCGCACGACAAAACCAGCTATACCGACATCCTGCCCAGCCTGGCGCTGTCGCTGGAAGTCGCCGACGCCACCTACGTCAAGCTTGGCGTGTCCGAGACGATGGTGCGCCCGCGCCTCGATCAGGAGCGCGTGAACCGCGAGCTGGTGATCAATCAGAGCCTCGCCGGTGCGGGCGGCGGGCCGCAGAACAGCCCGTTCAGCTTCAATGCCGGCAACACCCAGCTGACGCCCTACAAGTCGACCAATTTCGACCTCAGCGTCGAGAAATATTTCACCCATTCGGGCTATGTCGCGGTCGCGGGCTACTACAAGCGCCTCACCGACTTCGTCGATCCGAACAACAGCGTGGCGTTCGACTTCACTCAATATCTGAGCCAGCTTTCGCCCGCGCAGCAGGCGCTGGTGACGGCGACCAATGGCCAGATCGGACTGTCGCACCTGCCGCTCAACGACGGTCACGGCCATATCGAGGGCTTCGAAGCGACGCTCTCGCTGCCCTTCAAGGACGTCGCCGGCTTCCTCGACGGTTTCGGCTTCTTCGGTACGACCTCGTACAGCAAGAGCCGGGTCGTCTATGGCAGTGCGCCGGACAGCCCGATCACGCTGCCGGGCCTGTCCAAGTGGGTCTACAATGCCGAGCTTTATTACGAGAAATCCGGCTTCCAGGCTCGGGTGAACTACCGCTACCGCGGCAAGTTCCTGGGTGAGGTAGCGGGTCTGTCGGCGGCGCCGACCTATCGCGAAGCCAAGCCGGAAGGCATCCTTGATGCCCAGCTCGGCTACGAATTCCAGTCCGGCGCGCTGAAGGGCCTCGCGATCCTGGTCGAAGCCAAGAACCTGACCAACCGTCCGTTCGTAACCTACCAGAATAACGATCCTCGTCAGGTGATCGACTATCAGCGCTATGGCCGGGATTATTATGTCGGCCTGACCTACAAGTTCTGAGGCAAGCCCCCTGCGGCGCGGCTCCGGCCGCGCCGGCTTTCCTGGTACGAAACCGCGTCTGACAGCCCAAGGATCCAACCCGTGCAGGACGAACGCCCCACGATCGTGATCGCCGGTGGCGGCACGGCCGGCTGGATGGTCGCGGCAGCCTTCGCCCGCTTCCTGGGCGGCACATATCGCCTGCGCCTGGTCGAATCCGACGAGATCGGCACGGTCGGCGTGGGTGAGGCGACCATCCCCCAGATCCGTCTGTTCAAGGACGCGCTCGGGATGGACGAGGACGCGCTGCTCGAGGCAACCGACGGAACCTTCAAGCTCGGCATTGAATTCGTCGGCTGGCGCGATCCCAATCACCGCTACATGCATGCCTTCGGCACGGTCGGCCGCGATGTCGGGCTGATCGGTTTCCAGCACTATTGGCTACGTGCGCGGGCGATGGGCGTGGCAAAATCGCTCGATCATTATGCGTTGAACGAGCTTGCCGCCCGCCGCGCGAAGATGCGCCGCGGCGGGCCAATCACCGCGCGGACCATCCCCGATCTGCCTTACGCGTATCATTTCGACGCGAGCCTGTTCGCGAAGACCTTGCGGAGCTTCGCTGAGGGACTCGGCGTCGAGCGCGAAGAGGGCCGTATTCTCGGCGTCGAGCTCAAGGGAGCGGGCGATGTCGCCGCGCTCCAGCTCGATGGCGAGCGCCGGATCGAAGGCGATATTTTCATCGACTGCACCGGCTTTCGGGCGATGCTGATCGAACAGACACTCCAGTCTGGCTTCGAGGACTGGTCGCACTGGCTTCCCTGCGACCGCGCGCTGGCGGTGCCGTCGGCGCGCACCGATCCGCTGCTGCCTTACACCCAGACGTTCGCGCGCACCGCCGGCTGGCAATGGCGCATCCCTCTCCAGCATCGCACCGGCAATGGCATGGTCTATTGCAGCCGCTATTGGAGCGACGAACAGGCCTCGGACGCGTTGCTCGCCAATCTCGATGCGGCGCCGCTTGCCGATCCGCGCCAGCTTCGCTTCACGGCGGGCAAGCGCAAGGCCGCCTGGAGCCGCAACGTGATCGCGATCGGGCTAGCGAGCGGCTTCCTGGAGCCGCTGGAATCGACCAGCATCCACCTCATTCAGTCAGCCATTTCGCGCCTGCTGCAGATGCTGCCGGGCCGCAATGTCAGCGACGCCGATCGCCGCGAATATAATCGCCAGACCGATTTCGAGATGGAGCGGATCCGCGATTTTCTGATCCTGCATTACAAGCTCAACAACCGCCCCGAACCCTTCTGGGCCGCGTGCCGCGACATGGCCTTGCCCGACACGCTTACCCACAAGCTCGAACTGTTCGCCGCCAACGGCCGCATCACGCGCGAGCATGAGGAATTGTTCACGGAGGTCGGTTGGCTTCAGGTGCTGATCGGGCAGGGCGCCAAGCCCAAGGGCTACCATCCGATCGCCGACACGATCGAGCCGGGGGAACTCGCCGAATATATGCGGATGATCGAGTTGCTCTACGCCCGCGAAGCCGATGCTATGCCGGCCCATGCCGATTTCGTCTCGCGCCATTGCAAGGCGGCGGCATGATGTTTCGGCCCGCTTCCGATCCCGTCGTGGCTCGTAACCCTTCAGTTCGTCTCCGGAAATTCCTGCGATTTCCTCTCCTGGCGGGGCTGTTGCTGGCGCCCCCCGCGCAGGCGGCCAGCTATCGCGACCGGCTGGCGCAGGACGAGATAATCTACTTCCTGCTGCCCGACCGGTTCGAGAATGGCGACCGCGCGAACGACCACGGCGGCCTCACTGGCGGCCGCCTCGTCACCGGCTACGATCCGACCGACGCCGGCTTCTACCATGGCGGCGATCTCAAGGGGCTGCGCGCGCGGCTCGATTACATCCGGCACCTCGGGGCAACCGCGATCTGGGTCGGCCCGATCTTCCGGAACAAGCCCGTCCAGGGTCCGCCCGGCAACGAAAGCGCGGGCTATCACGGCTATTGGATCACCGACTTCACCCACGTCGATCCGCACCTCGGCACCGATGGAGATTTCAAGGCTTTGGTCGACGCCGCCCATGCGCGCGGGCTCAAGGTCTACATGGATATCGTGGTGAACCACACCGCGGACGTGATCCACTATCGCGATTGCCCGACGTCTGGCTGTTCCTACCGGTCGCGCGCCGATTACCCTTACACTCGTGAGGGCGGCTCTGACGGCAAGCCGATCAACCCCGGCTTCCTCGGCGACCAGATCCAGAGCGCAGCCAACTTCGCGAAGCTGACCAGCCCCAATTACGCCTATCAGGTCTATGTGCCCGAGGCGGAGCGCCACCTGAAGGCGCCCGACTGGCTCAACAACCCGATCTATTATCATAATCGCGGCAATTCGACTTTCACCGGCGAAAGCTCGACGATGGGCGATTTCATGGGGCTGGACGACCTCATGACCGAGCATCCGCGCGTGGTGCGGGGCTTCATCGAGATATTCGGCGGCTGGATCGACCGGTTCGGGATCGACGGTTTCCGTATCGACACCGAACGCCATGTGAATCCCGAATTCTGGCGCGCCTTCGTACCCGCGATGATGCAGCGGGCCAAAGCACGCGGCATCCCCAATTTCACCATTTTCGGCGAGGTCTCCTCGCCCGTCATCGATGTCGCCCAGCAAGCAGAGCATACGCGCACCGACGGCATGCCGCTCGTGCTCGATTTCTCCTTCCGCGCGGCGGTGCTGCAGGCGCTGGCGGGACAAAACGGCAGCGACGGGCTTGAGCTGCTGTTCCAGGGCGATCCACTCTATCAGGGCGGCGCGCCGGCCACGCTCGCCATGCCGACCTTCGTCAGCAATCACGATCTCGGCCGCTTCGCGCATTTCGTGCGCCTCGGCCTGCCGCAAACACCCGATGACGAGGTGCTGAAGCGCGTCACGCTCGCTTATGCGATGCTGTTCGGACTGCGTGGGGTGCCCACCATCTATTCGGGCGACGAGCAGGGCTTTGCCGGCAATGGCGACGACCGCGCGGCGCGCGAGGACATGTTTGCAAGCCAGGTCGCCTCCTACAATGCGACCAGGCTGGTCGGTACCGACCGCACGACCGCGCAATCTTCCTTCAATCCGCAGCATCCGCTCTATCGCGCGATCGCCACGCTGGCTGCCTTGCGCCGCGACCATGCGGCACTCCGGCGCGGGCGGCAGATCGTCCGCGCGGCGAGCGACAAGCCTGGCCTGTTCGCGGTCTCGCGCTTCGATCCTGCAAATGGCCGCGAAACCCTGCTCGCGTTCAACACGTCGGCCGCACCGCTCTCTGCCAATGTCGAGGTCGATGCCCGTTCGGCGCATTTCCGGTCGCTCGCCGGCACCTGCCCGTCCGCCGCTGCGGCGCCAGGCAGCCTGGCTCTGTCCATACCGCCCTTGGGCTACATTTTCTGTGAGGCTGTCGCGTCCCGATGAACGTCATCCAGCCCAGCGCACGCCGCTTCGCCCGCAATGACCGGAATTGGTGGCGCGGCGCCTCCATCTATCAAATCTATCCGCGCAGCTTCGCGGATTCGAACGGCGACGGCATCGGCGACCTACCGGGTATCACCGCGCATCTCGATTATGTCGCGGCGCTCGGCGTCGACGGGATCTGGCTCTCGCCCTTCTTCACCTCGCCGATGGCCGATTTTGGTTACGACGTGTCCGACTATCGCGATGTCGATCCGATCTTCGGCACGCTCGCCGATTTCGACGCATTGATCGCGCGTGCGCACAGCCTCGGCCTGCGCGTGATCATCGATCAGGTCTATTCGCATACGTCCGATGAGCATCCCTGGTTCACCGAGAGCCGCTCGAGCTGGAATAACGCCAAGTCCGACTGGTACGTCTGGGCCGATCCCAAGCCCGACGGCAGCCCGCCGAGCAATTGGCAGTCGGTATTCGGCGGCCCGGCCTGGACATGGGACGCACGCCGCCGCCAATATTACCTGCACAATTTCCTGTCGGCCCAGCCACAGCTCAATTGCCACCTGCCCGCGGTGCAGGAAGCATTGCTGGATGTCGCGCGTTTCTGGCTCGATCGCGGCGTCGACGGCTTCCGGCTCGATGCGATCAATTTTTCGATGCACGATCCGTCGCTCAAGGATAACCCACCCAAAACCGACAATGCGTTGCGCACGCGCTCGTTCGACTACCAACAGCATCTCTACAATCAGAGCCATCCCGACATTGTCGGCTTCCTGGAACGCATTCGCGCGCTGCTCGACAGCTATGGCGGGCGCTTCACTGTGGCCGAAGTCGGCGGCGACGATAGCGATCGCGAGATGAAGCTTTTCACCGGCGACGACCGGCGCCTGAGCAGCGCCTATAGCTTCGACTTCCTCTACGCGCGGGAATTGACGCCCAGGTTGGTCAGCAACTCGCTTGCGTGCTGGCCCGATCGGGAAGGGCTGGGCTGGCCAAGCTGGGCCTTCGAAAATCACGATGCGCCCCGCGCGGTGTCGCGCTGGAGTGCGCCCGGCCACGAAGCGGCGTTCGCTGCGATCAAGATGCTGCTGCTCGTCTCCCTGCGCGGCAACATCTTCCTCTACCAGGGCGAGGAACTGGGTCTGCCCCAGGTCGAACTTGCTTTCGCCGAACTGCAGGATCCGGAGGCGATCATCAACTGGCCGATGACCCTGTCGCGCGACGGTGCGCGCACGCCGATGCCGTGGCGCGCCGATGCGCCCGCGCTCGGCTTTTCGGATGCCCGGCCCTGGCTTCCGGCCGGCCTGACGCACGCGCCGCTGGCGGTTGACCGGCAGGATGCCGATCCCGCCTCACCGCTGGCATTGACGCGTCGCCTGCTCGCGCTCAGGAACCAAAGCCATGTCCTGCGGCTCGGCGATCTCCGGGTGCTTCATGCCGACGAACGCGTGCTCGCGTTCGAGCGTCGGCACGGTGGCCGAACCCTGCTCTGCTGCTTCAATCTTGCGCCTGAGCCGGCCGACTGGACTGCACCTGGGGAACTCGAAATGATCGAGCAGGTCGGCACGGTCGAGGGTGGTCGCCTCGGCGGCTATGCCGGCTATATCGCCGAGAGAAAGGCATGAGCGACGCCGCCCCGGCACGCCGTGCTCGGCTCGGCTTCTGGGGCTTGTGGAATCTCTCCTTTGGCTTTTTCGGTATTCAGGTCGGCTTCGCGCTGCAGAATGCCAATGTCAGCCGCATCTTCCAGACCCTGGGCGCCTCGATCGACGATCTGCCGATATTGTGGATCGCCGGCCCCGCGACCGGGCTGATCGTCCAGCCGATCATCGGCCATTTGAGCGACCGCACCTGGGGCTGGCTCGGACGCAGGCGCCCTTATTTCCTGCTTGGCGCCTGCCTCTGCACGCTGGCTTTGATCTGCTTTCCTAACGCGCCCGCTTTGTGGGTGGCAGCCGCATTGATGTGGATGCTCGACGCGTCGATCAACATATCGATGGAGCCGTTCCGCGCCTTCGTCGGCGACATGGTCGACGCCTCGCAGCGCACCGCGGGCTACGCCTTCCAGACGGTGTTCATCGGTGCCGGCGCGGTTGCGGCCTCGGCCGCGCCCGCCTTGCTCGCCCGTTTCGGCGTCGCCAACACCGCGCCGCCCGGGCAGGTCCCGCCTTCGGTCGCCTGGGCTTTCTATATCGGCGCGGCAATTTTGCTGCTGACTGTCCTGTGGACGGTGGTGACGACAAAGGAATATCCGCCCGAGCATCTCGCGCGCTTCGACGCCGCTCCCCCCATGGTTGATGCCGTGCCTCCAGGCCCGCTCGCGATCGACCTGCTTTGGCTGGCGGCGGGCGCGATCGTGCTGGTCGCGATCCCCGCGCTCGGCCTCGACAAGCCCCTCTACGTGCTCGGCGTGGGGCTTGCCGGTTTCGGCCTCGCCCGTCTCGCAAACCGCGTTTCGGTGCGGGCCGGGCGGCGGGATACGATGCTCAACCATTTGTTGGGTGATCTGCGCACCATGCCGCCGCTGATGAAGCGGCTCGCGCAAATTCAGTTCCTCTGCTGGTCCGCGCTCTTCATTCTGTGGATCTACGCGACGCCGGTGGTGGCGGACCTCCAGTTCGGCACGCTCGATCCGGCCAGCAAAGCCTACCAGGACGGCGCCGACTGGGTCGGCCTATTGTTCGCCACCTATAACGGCATCGCCGCGCTTTATGCCTTCCTGATGCCGCGGATCGTCAAGCGGATCGGCGAGGCGGCGATGCACGGCATCAACCTGCTGGCGGGCGCCGCCGCCTATCTCGCCATCCCGCTCGTCCACGACGCGCATCTGCTGCTGGTGGCGATGCTGGGCGTCGGGCTCGCCTGGGCGTCGATCCTGACGATTCCCTATTCGCTGCTCGCGGGCGCGCTCCCCGTGCGCAAGCTCGGCGTCTATATGGGGATCTTCAACATCTTCATCGTCGTGCCGCAGCTGGTCGTATCGAGCTGCATGGGCTCGATCGCGCGGGCATTCTTTCCGCATTCGAGCCAGTTCGTGTTCCTGATCGGGGCGGCTTTGCTGGCGGGCGGCGCGGCGCTCTCGCTCACATTGCGGCGGCTTCAGCGCTAAAAGCCGATTGCACGTCGTCCCCTAACCATCCAGGCTGCATTCCGTGCGGGGGCTATGATAGGCCCCGGGGGTCAGTATTGCTCCATGCTCATGTTGCGTAGCCTCCTGGTCATGACGACCGATCGGTATTTCCCGCCTCAAGGAGATTGGACATGGTGAGCCCAGAATGGAGTCCCCGAATTTTATCCGTCCTTCGGATAATCGCGGGGCTCCTGTTCCTCGAACATGGCTTGATGAAATTGGTTGGGTTTCCCGCGGCGATGCCGGGCATGGACCATTTGCCGCCGCTGTTGCTCGCGGCAGGCACGATCGAGCTGGTGTGCGGGGTCTTGATCGCGCTGGGGCTCTTCACGCGGATTGCGGCCTTCATCGCTTCCGGGGAAATGGCCGTCGCCTATTTCATGGGGCACATGTCGCATGGCTTCTGGCCGGCGTTGAATCAGGGTGAAGCCGCGATCCTGTTCTGCTTCATCTTCCTTTATCTGGTCTTCGCCGGGCCCGGCGAATGGAGCGTGGACGCGCTGCGGGGCGGAGCGGCCAAGCGAGCCTGAAACGCCTGCCCGCCCGGAGCGTCTTTCGCTCCGGGCGGATTTCAGCGCTATGATCTGTCACCCTCGCTGCGGACTGTTTCCGCTACGACGGCCATATCCGCGTCCGGGAATTCCGCCGCGGCCGTCGTAAAGCGCGCACGTGCCGTATCGGCCGACGTCAGCTCAATTCCGCGCTGGGCGAAAGCGGACGCTGCATATTGCAGGTCCTTCGCCATCAAAGACGACAGGAAATTCGGCTCATAATTGCGTGAAAGCATACGGCCCGCCAGCAGCTTCACGATCGGGCTGCCGGGCGCTCCCGATGTGAGAACGTCCAGTGCCTGGTTCACGTCGAGCCCGCTGCGCTCCACCATCGTTATTGCCTCGGCAAGGCTTGCGACTTGCACGCCGCACAGGAAATTGTTGATCAGCTTGAGCAACGCCCCGCTACCGGCCGGCCCAAGCCGAATGACCTCTGTTCCCATCGCGAGCAGCACCGGCTCGGCTTTCGACAATATCGGCGCTTCGCCGCCCACGAAAAAGCGCAAGCTTCCCCCTGCGGCTTGCGGCTTGGTGCCCGTGACCGGCGCGTCGACGAAACCGATGTTGCGTTCGGCAGCGGCGGCGGAAAGCGTCTTCGCCCAGTCCAGGCTCAACGTGCTGCATTCGATCGCAATCGCGCCGGCTTCCATCGCCGCAAGCGCGCCGTTCTCGCCCAGCCAGACGGCCCGCGAGGCGTCGTCATGCGAGAGCATGGCGATGACGAACGTTGCGCCTTCGGCTGCTCCCGCCGGTGAGGCAGCAACCCGTGCCCCAGCATCGCCAAGCGGTTTGGCCTTGGCCGGATCCCGGTTCCAGACCGTTAGGTCGAACCCCTTGGCGATCAATTGGCCAGCCATCCCGCCGCCCATGATGCCAAGTCCCAGCATCGCTACCTTGACGCGCGTGTCGCTCATTCTGTCACCTTGAAATTGGCCAATGCGGCTTCGTCGATTTCGAGGCCCGGGCCGGGAATGGATCGTCGAGCTCGATATATAGCCCTTGGCCATCGGCTCGCCCTTTAAGATATGTCAAAACAGCGCCTTGCCAACCTGGACGTCGACCGGCGGGAGGAATTCCGCGATCGGTGAATTCAGGCTCGCCATCAGGTGATTGTGCATCCGGCCGCGTAACCGCACGCGATGCATGGCGATGGCCTGGCGGGGGAAGACGGTCTCCTTCCCTGCGTTCGACGCGACATTCTCCATCAGCCTTATCCGCGGGCTGGTAACGCGCATGGCTTCGTGCAACGTCGCCCCGCGACCTTGTATGAAGATGGACGCAAATCGTGTTTCTGCTACCCGGCAGGGCTCTGTTTTTGAGCCCCGCAACATCGGAGCCTATCGTGACCGATAAAGCCTGCTGCACTGGCCGTTCGCGGCGAAACTTCCTTGCCTCCGCCGGGACCGCCGCGCTGGCTGCGGGCGTCGCGCCGATGGCCTGGACTCCGGCGGTCGCGGCCGCGCCCGAGCCGCCAACAGGCGCGGCGCCGGCGGTGCTGCGGCCTTTCGATCTTGCCGACGTCGATCTTGGCGAGAGCCCGTTCCTGCACGCTCAGCGAATGACCGAAGCCTATCTGCTGCGGCTGCAACCCGATCGGATGCTCCACAATTTCCGGGTGAATGCCGGCTTGCAGCCCAAGGCGCCGGTTTATGGGGGCTGGGAATCCGAGCCCACCTGGGAAGACATAAACTGCCATGGGCATACGCTCGGCCATTATCTTTCCGCCTGTTCGCTTGCTTGGCGCTCGACCCATGATCGCCGCTTCAAGCAGCGGGTCGATTATATCGCCGCCGAGCTGGCGGAATGTCAGAAGGTATCGGGCACCGGGCTGGTCTGTGCCTTCCCCAAGGGGCCTGCACTGGTCGCGGCGCATCTGCGCGGCGAGAAGATCAGCGGCGTTCCCTGGTACACGCTGCACAAGGTCTTCGCGGGCTTGCGTGACGGCGCACTACTTGCCGACAGCACTGCCGCGCGCGAGGTGCTGGTCCGGCTCGCCGATTGGGCGGTGGTCGCGACCCGGCCGCTGTCAGACGCACAGTTCGAGGCGATGCTCGAAACCGAGCATGGCGGCATGAACGAGGTCCTCGTCGATCTCTATTTCATGACCGGAAATCCGGACTATCGCGCGCTGGCGCGGCGCTTTTCACACAAGGCGATCTTGGAGCCGCTCGCGAGCGAGCGCGATCATCTCGACGGGCTGCACGCCAACACGCAGATCCCCAAGATCATCGGCTTCGAGCGTGTCTATGAGGCGACCGGCGACGCCGCCTACCGGAAAGCCGCGATCTTCTTCTGGAAAACCGTGTCCCAGACCCGGTCGTTCGCGACCGGCGGCCACGGTGACTGGGAGCATTTCTTCCCGATGGCCGAGTTCGACAAGCATGTCTTCTCGGCCAAGGGATCGGAGACCTGCTGCCAGCACAATATGCTCAAGCTGACCCGCGCGCTGTTCCTGCAGGATCCGCGCGCCGAATATGCCGATTATTACGAGCGCACGCTCTATAACGGCATCCTCGCCTCGCAGGATCCGGACAGCGGCATGGCCACCTATTTCCAGGGCGCGCGGCCGGGTTACATGAAGCTGTACCACACGCCGGAGGATTCCTTCTGGTGCTGCACCGGCACCGGCATGGAAAACCACGTAAAATATCGTGATTCCATATACTTCCACGATGATAACACCCTGTATGTGAACCTGTTCATCCCGTCGTCGGTGCGCTGGGCGGATCAGGGTGCGGTGCTGACCCAGACCACCGCTTTCCCCGAAACGCCATCGACGACGCTGCGCTGGACGCTGAAGAGACCGGCGGACCTGACGCTCAAACTGCGCCACCCGCATTGGAGCCGGACCGCAACACTGCTGGTCAACGGGACCGAGGTCGCGCACTCGGCCAGCCCGGGCAGCTATGTCGCGCTTGCCCGCACCTGGCGGAACGGCGACCAGGTCGAACTCCGCCTTGCGATGCGTCCGGCGATCGAGCGTGCGCCGGCCGCGCCCGACATCGTCGCCTTCACATATGGCCCGCTGGTGTTGGCCGGCGCGCTCGGCCGCGACGGACTTGCGCCCGGTGCGGACATCATCGTCAACGAGCGCAATTATGGCAGCTACAACGATACGCCCTTCACCCCGCCGACGCTGGCGGGCGATCCGGAGGCGATGCCGGCATCGATCCGCGCGGCCGACAGGCCGCTCGAATTCACGATCCTGTCGGCCGACAGGCAGCCGATACGGCTGATCCCGTATCACCGCATCGCGCACGAGAGGTATGCGACCTACTGGCCTGTGGGCCGAGCCGGCGCAGCCTAGCGAGGCGAGAAGGTCTTAGACCTCGATCGGTTCAGGCTGAATCAGCCTCAACCGTGAATCAAGGTCTCAACCATTTGAAAGAGCCTGATTCACGCTTTCAGTGGAAGCGCGAAGCGCTTCCACTGAAAGCGATCAGGCTCTAGTCACCGCGAGGGAGTTTATATGGGCATCGAGCAGCGGGCCTTCGGTCGCACGGGTGTCGACGTGTCGGCGATCGGCTTTGGCGCCTGGGCGATCGGCGGAAGCTGGGGCGAGGTCAGCGACGAGGCCGCGCGCGCAGCGCTCAATGCGGCGCTCGACGCGGGCGTGACGTTCATCGACACCGCCGATGTCTATGGCGATGGTCGCTCGGAGCGCCTGATCCGGGCGGTGCTCGCGGAGCGTCAGGGAGCGCGTCCGATGGTCGCCACCAAAGCCGGCCGCCGCCTGTCGCCCCATGTCGCTGACGGTTATACGGCGGACAACCTTCAGGCTTTCGTCGATCGCAGCCGTGCCAATCTCGGCGTCGAGACGCTCGATCTGCTTCAGCTCCATTGCCCGCCGACGGACGTCTATTACCGCCCGGAGGTCTTTGCGGCGCTCGACCGCCTCGTCGAGGCCGGCAGCATCGCGCGCTACGGCGTGTCCGTGGAGAAGGTCGAGGAAGGGCTGAAGGCGATCGAATATGCCGGCGTCGCCTCGGTCCAGATCATCTACAATATCTTTCGGCAGCGACCGGCGAGCCTTTTCCTCGCGGAGGCAAAGCGCCGTGGGGTGGCGGTGATCGCGCGGGTGCCGCTTGCGAGCGGGCTGTTGACGGGCAAGATGCGGGCCGACACCCGATTTGCGCCCGACGACCATCGCGCCTTCAATCGCCACGGCGAAGCCTTCGATGTCGGCGAGACCTTTGCCGGCGTCCCCTACGAGATCGCACTCGACGCAGTCGACGCCTTGCGGCCGCTGGTCCCCGGCGGCGTTGAGATGGCGGCGTTCGCCTTACGCTGGATCTTGATGAACGAGGCAGTCTCGATCGTGATCCCGGGCGCGAAGACGCCCGATCAAGCGCGAGGCAATGCCGGGGCGGCGGAGCTGCCACCGATTCCACCCACGGTGATGGCGGCGATGCAAGTGATCTACGAGGAAAGAATTGCGCCCTATGTTCACCAGCGCTGGTAAGATTGGCGGCCATTGAAGGCGGCAGATTCAAACCGCGTGGAGCGCAGCCGGAATATCCGCATAGACGCGCTCGACATAGCGGGCGGTGGGATGGGCGCGCAATGCCTCCACCATGTCCCTGACCGGCGTCGGCAACGCATCGACGGGCGGCATCGTCGCGCCATAGCCTGCGGGCTGGAGAAGCGGCGCGGTCGCGCCGGCGAAGCCGATGTCGCCGAGCGTCAGCCGGTCGCCGCACAGAAAGCGGCGCCCGTCCCCCAGCCTGCGGTCGATGGCCGCGAATAGGGTCCGGATCCGCGCCGCCGCCGCATCGGCACGCGCCGGCTTGAGCTGGAGCAGAGTGGTCAACAGCCAACGCAAAGCCGGATAGACGGTCGGCGTCAGCCGCGCTTCGGTGGGCGGGACCGGCGCCTGGAAGATCGGTGTCATCAAATCGCGTTCGGCAAGCAGATGGAAATAAGCGAATACCGCGACATCGACCGCGAGTTGGCCGTTATAGGCACCCCAGTCCGCCTCGACGCCCGCCGTCTGCGCGCCGGGCAGCAGCAGGCGCCGATCGGGCGGCGCGAGCGGGTCGAACCGGTCGACCACCGGCCGCGGGCCGCTGAAACCATCGCCTTGGCCGTAGAGCAGGGGCACGCGCCCATAGCCGCCATGCAGGAGCGTCAACAGGCTGACCCAGCCGAACAGATGATCCTCCTCGACATGAGCGATGCGATACCAGCGGCACACCAGCCGCGTCGTCTCGCTGTCGATCATCGGCGCGAAGGTCAGCAGCCGGCGGGGAGGGGGTTCGGCCATCGGCTTAGACCTGCGACAGATAGGCGACCAGCCGCCGCCCCGGCATCAGGAAATAGCCGCCGCCGCGCATCGTCACCAGGCCGGGCAAAGACGCCAGTTTCACCGGCCCGTCGCGCGTGGGGATGGTGAAGCCGCTGTTCGGCTCGCCATTGCTCAGCAGCGGATCACGTTCGCCCGACAGGTTGGTGGGGCAGGAGAGTGAGATCACGTTGCCGTTGAGCCAGGTTTGCTGGACGAACTCGAACTGGCGCTCCAGGTCACCGTTCAGGCACATAAACAGAATGCCGGGCTTCTGCCCCGGCTGCGGCTCATATTTGCGGCCGACGCGCATCATGCGGTGGCGATTGCTTATCGCTACCTGATCGACCGATCCGGGATTGAGGCTGTCGCGCGGATTGGCGCGGCGGATATGCGCGCCGAACGGGCAGCGCAGCCCCTCCGGATCCTCGAAGCCGGGCATGAAGGCATTTTCCTCGATGATCTCGACCGCCTTGGATTGGCTGTAGGGCGATCGCACGAGCGGCGCGCCATTCTGCCAGCGGCCCACCAATTTGGCGCCGATAAACTCCGGTGTGACCACGTAGGGCGGCAGCAGCCGATGGCGCCGCTGCAGTGCGTCGGCCTGCTCCCGGCAATATTCATGGAAGCCGTCGACATCCTGCTCGAGCTGGCGGACGACCAGGAAGGTGCCGTTGCGCCCCAGGTCGCGCGGCAGATTGACGTCGTTGGTCGATCCGGCCGGGCAGGGCAGGATCGGCAGCATGTTGGCGGGATCGTGGATCGCCGACATGACCGGCCCTGGCGGCAGATTGCCGCGATTGTCGGGATAGCCGAGCACGAACTCGCCCGGCGACACGATATGGAGCGAGTTGGTCTCCGCCCGCTCGGCCTTGTAGGTGCCCTGGATCAGCGGCTGCGAGATACCGTCAGCGAAGCCGAATGGCTCGGCATCGAAGCGTGGCGGATTGTGTTGCGCGTTGCCGCTGCCGATCGCGTGTGCTTCGGTCGTGGCCTTGCCGCGCTGGGGCACATCGCGCAGCACCACTTCGTGCACTAGGCTGGCGCCATGCTGGTTCGCCAGTGCATCGAGCTTGGCGCGCAGCGCATCGCGCGCGGCGGTGTCCGATCCATAGACGATCAGCGCTGCGCCCGCGGGCTGCGACCACCACCAATAGTCCCGCGCATTGGCACCCGTGTCGCCCAGGATGCGCGCGCGTTCCTCCATTCCCTGGAGGAAAGCGGGCGGGAAGGTGGCCAGCCCCTCGTCGGGCAGGCCGAGCGCCTTCAGGCCCGGCGCGCTCAGGCCAAGCTGGACGATTGCGGTTCCGCCATCGCCCTCGGCCAGGCGGCGTCCGTCATTCCAGGCGATGTGCGGCGACAGGTCGGACAGCCAGGCGCGTGCGGCGGCGACCTCGTCCGGCAAAGTCCAGAAGGTCGCGGTTGCCGAGGGCAGGAAACCGAGCCCGCCGAACACCAGGCTCTGTATCTCGCTCGTCACCAGCTTGATGTCGGGGCGCAAGGTCGACCCGAAGCGGCTGAGCCAGGACGCGGCGGCGTCCTCGGTCATCGCGCCCGACAAACCGCGCCGGACATCGGCATTGGCGCGGATCATGTCGGTATCGATCTCGGGGTAGGCCGAATACCAGAACAATGTCGGGACCATCGACTGGCGGGCGTAGCGCTTGAAGCGTTCGCCGTCGGTCGCGCCGTCGCCGATCAGGTTGGTGGTCCGGGGAAAGCCGACTGTGTTCGACCAGACGCCGGTCAGGCCGGCATGGGCGAGCGTGATGAAATCCTCCAGATAGGATTCCCAGCTGCCGCCATAATTGGAAAAGAAGATCAGGTCGCGCGTACCTGGCACCGTGATCCAGCGCGCGAAATGGATCGTGCCGATGTCGCCGAGATAACCGGGCTTGTAGAGGCGCGGGCCGATATTGGCGATGGCGAAGAAGATCAGGCGCGAGGTGAAGTAACGCAACCAGCCCGGCTTGCGCTCGGTCAGCGACACCATGTGGTTGTGCGCGAAGCCAGGGTGGTTCTCGCGCGCGATGATCTGGTGCAATGTGGCGGGATCCGGCGCGCGGCTGCTGATCCAGTCGCTCGTCTCTTGCTTCCTCAGCTGAAGATAGAGTGTCGCCGCCACCGCCAGCCCGACGATAAGGAAGGCGAGCAGCAATTTGAGCGCCAGGCAAATGCCGACGAGCAGCAGGTGGAAGGCCATGCCGACCGAGCCCGCCTTGCTTGACGCGAGCCACCAGCGGTCGCCGGGCGGGATCGCGTCCACGCCGACGGTCCTGGCCCAGCGTGCCATCTCCAGCGCGGCGTGGCAGTGCAGTCCCATGCCGACGATCCAGGCGAGCCCGAGCAGGATCAGCCAGGGCCAGAGATAGGTCTGCACGAACGCCGCCGCGACCGCCGCGACCGTGCCGCCTACGTCGGTCAACGTCGAGGGCGGCGGCGCCTGGGCGGGCGAGAGCAGGGGCTCGCCGTCCTGGCGCAGCGCCTCGCGCACCGCATCCAGCCGGGCGAGCGCGCTCACGCCCCCGGTTTGCTGTGCCAGGATCGCGCTGATCCGCTTGAACAGATCGGCCTCGCTGCGGATGCGGCCGACATTCATCTGCGGTGCGCCGTCATGGCCGATGCCCGGGTTTGCGCCCAGGCCAAAGCCGGTCTTGATCGCATGGGACGCGAGATAGTCCCCGATCGATGCGCCGCCGCGGTCGCGCGCGAGGCTGAAGACATGATCGAGCTCGGGCCCGATCGCCTGTGCCAGCCAGCCAATCGCCCAGGCTTGGTCACGGTCGGCGGAGAATTCGAGGATGATGTGCGCCTTGCCCGCGGTGAAGCTCGGCAGCGCGTGCAGGCTGGCAAAATGCACGCCGTCGTCGCCGTCGAGCGCGCCGAGCTTGGCCGCGATCGCGTCGGTCGCGGGATTGCCGAGTGCGTCGATCCGCGACCGCGCCTCGTCCAGCTTCGCGGGATCGAGCGGCGCGACGATCGTGACCATGGCGTGGCTCATGCGCGTGTCTCCGCGAAGTGGATGAGAAGATGGGCGGGGAACAGCCCGGCCCAGCTGATCCGTCCCAGGCGATCGGGATTTCGTTCGAGCAGGCCCGCGACCAGCATCGGTATCTGCCAGGCATTGACGCCTCGCCCCGCGCAAGGGTGCAGCCCGCCGCCGAAATGGAGGTAGGGCGCGTCGGTGCGGTCGGGCCGCAGGTCGCGCGGGTAAGGGAAAGCGCTGGGATCGAGCATCGCCGCCTGCGTCCAGAGGATCACTTTGTCCCCGGCCTTGATCTCGGTATCGCCCAGCATCGTGTCGCACGCCGCCTGCCGCAGCAGGATCGGCCCGTGCGGCCAGCGGCGCAGCGCCTCGTTGCACCAGCCCCACATGCGCGTGGGATCCGCCCGGTCATGGTGGGCACGGCGAAGCAAGGCTTTGTCCGCCATCAGCACGGTCATGATCTTGGCGACGCAATTGGCGGTCGTGTCGATCGCGCCGACCAGCATCCCACCGAGCGTGCGGCGGATCAGGTCGTCGCGGTGACCCGCGGCCAGCAGTGCGCCCATCATGTCCTCGCCGAACGCGCTCGTCGCACGCCGGCGCGCAATCTCTCCCTCGAACCAGTCGCTCAGCAGGTTGGCGGCGGAGAGCGCACGATCGGCCATTGCCTGATCGCCCGAGACGTTGAGGAAGCTGTTGCCGAAGATGGCGCGCGCCGCATCCCTGAAGGCGGCCTCGTCATCCGGCGCGATGCCGAACAGCCGATGCGCGGTTGCCGCCGCTACCGGCCGCGCATAATCCTCGACCAGGTCGATCCCGTCGCCCGCGGCATGGAGGAGTCGCGTGATGTCCGCACGCGCAGCCGCCTGGAGCGCTTTCTCGTCGACGCTGGCGAGCGCGGTGTAGAGCGCGCGGCGTTCGGCGATCAGCTCGGACGAGCGATCCATGCCGAGGATGAAATGGTAGCCGATCTGGTCGAACTTGGACGCATTGACCGGCTGGATCAGGAAATCCAGATCGCGCGCCAGCGCCTCGGCGACGAGTGGATAAGGCGCGACGATCACCGTGCTGCCAAGCCGCAGCGGCTTCTCCAGCAGCTTGATCCCGATCCGCGCCGCCAGATCGGGAAGACGCCTGCGTGTCAGCAGTCTGCCGAGACCGGAAGGCTTCCCGAGCGGGGTCGCGATGCCATCGATGCCGCTTGCCACGTCGCACCACCCCCCAATCAATCATTGGACGAGACGCTTTTATTTGGGGCCATCCTATGTTGGCGGCCGGACGTTGTCCAATAGGGGCGATGTTGTAGATACTCCTTGAATAACAACGAATTGACCGGCGGCGACGCGCAAAGTGGGTTGAAACCTTCATTCTGGATGGTTTCTTGCAATTCTATTGTTCGTGGCGTTCGTAGCGAATGGATAGCCACCCGGGTCGCTCTCAACCATCGGGCCATATCAAGCATTCATGATGGCGGCCGCTGTGCCGATACCCAAGCCCCGAAAATCAAAAGAATTCCGGGAAATTGGAACGATGCATTGTGATCCGCTTCCTGCCACGCATTTTGGGTCGTCTCCAGTTTCCGGTTCGGACCTATTTGGCTAAATCTTCCGACGACTTCCGACAGTAACGGAATTACATTATGCTGTTCCACGAAGCCGGGGTGCCGGCCGGGCTGGGGGGTGTATGCGCAAGACACCGGTCATATGATCGCTACCCGCGATCTCGCCTTTGATACGCTTCAGCTTGAGCAGGACGGCCGTGTGCTGACGGCGCGCTTCTCGCACCCACCGCTCAATTTCATGCCCTTTTCCTTTATCCGCGATCTCGACCGGCTCACCAGCGCCGTCGATCGCGATCCGAGCGTCGGCGCCGTCGTGATCACCGGGGGTATCAGGGATCGCTTTCTTACCCATCTGGAGGTCGCCGAACTCAGCAGCATCCAGACTGCACTGCCGTTTGGGGCTCCCATCTGGGTCATGCGTCTCGTTGCCCCCATCCTCAACTGGGCACCGGGTTTTCCGGGTCTCGCCACGGCGCTCGAACGCTACGGTGGGGCGCTCGGCAAGGGAATCGTGCTCGGCTATCGATGGAAACGCTCGACGTTGAGAATGAACCGATCCGCGGCCGTCTATATCGCCGCGATCAACGGTCCGGCGTTGGATGGGGGGCTGGAGATCGCGCTCGCGTGCGACCTGCGCTACGCTTCCGATGGCGCTGCCCTTCGGATCAGTCAGTCGGAGCTTCTGGTGGGGATCTCGCCGGGCGGGGGTGGAAGCCAGCGGATCGTGCGGATGCTCGGCACCGCGCGGGCGATCGAGCACATGTTGGAAGCGGTGCCGCTAACCGCGGCCGAAGCATTGGCGCGCGGGCTGGTTCATCGGGTCGTTCCGGAAGCGCAGCTTCTTTCCGAGGCCCAGGCAACCGCCGCTCGGCTGGCGCGCCGCCAACCGGTCTCCGTCAGGGCACTCAAGCAAGCCGTCTATTTCGGGATGGACCGCTCCCTTCCGCATGCTCTCAATTTCGAGCTGGGCGGATGCACGGCAGCGGGCCTCACGCCCGGCGCGCGCCGGGCCGGCAAACCCTATAGCGAAGACTTGGCGCGGCTCGGGGACACGCCCTTTCTCGCCGACCCGAAGCCATGGGTCGACGGGACGCGCGTGGACCTGGTCAGTTGAAAAGACGTCGGACGAACATTGCGAGGTAAGGGCATGACTAAGCCGATCGGCCGCTCCCGCTTCTCAGCTATGTCCACCTACCTGATCTATCAGGACGGTGGGCTTGGCGATTCCCAGCCACAGAACATGCCCGGTACCGAGTGGGAGTCCCGGACGCTGTACAGTTTGGCTTGGGGCCTGTGGCGTCAGGATCTCCCGGTGACGAACTGCCGGCTCAGCAACGGCCAGCGGCTCGGCATCGAAGAAATTCGGCTCGGGCGAAGCCTGCCGCAGATACTGGTGACGTTCATCACGCTCGGCCTCGTCGCGCCGGCGCGGGTGAGCTGGCGATGCTGCCGTCCACCCTCGCAATCGGGTGTGCTGGGCTGATGTTCGCTCCCGAAAACGAAGGGCCGCAGGACTGGGCTGGCGTCCATGTCACCTATCCAACCACGGTCACCGAAATCTTCAACGTGGACAATGTCGGTCCGAAAGGCACGTTGCTGTCGGGTTGGGCGATGTTCCGACACGCAGGCGAGTCGCTCGATCAGCTGATCCGTAAAGCCGCGGAAGCGAAGACGCGCATCCTGCCGATTGGGTCGGGATGGGCGCTGTCGAACATTAACGTAACCGACGGCTGGCTGGTGAACACAAAGCTGCTGAACGGCTGCTACGACATAGGCGACGCGTATCTTCATGACGATTATCCGCCCGAAAAGCGCCGCAACGTGGTGCTCGCGCAGTGCGGGATGCAGATTGCGGAACTCAGTGCGTATCTGGAGCTGATTCCCAGCAAGGACGCGGAACGGCGATCGATAAAGGCGGCGGGGATCGGCAACGGCCAGACGATCGCGGGAGCCGTATCCGGTAACACCCACGGCTCGCAGATCACCTTCGGCGCGATGCCCGATTTCGTCTCGGGGATCCATCTCGCGACCGGCGGCGGCAAGACGCTATGGATCGAGCGGCATACAAGGCCGGTGGTTAATGAGGCATTCCTGGACAAGATCGGGGCGCGGCTCGTCCGGGACGACGACATTTTCAACGCAGCGCTGGTGAGCTTCGGCTCCTTTGGGATCATCGCTGCGCTCGCGGTGGAAACGGCGCCCATCTACCACCTCGAATTCGGGCCGATCGTCGACATCGACTATTCGGATCTCAAGAAGAAGCTTGCCGGGTTCGCCACGACGCCTCCGACCGACCTCTACCATTATGAATTCATCTTCGATCCGCACAGCAAGAAGCAGACCGCGATGGAGGCAAGTGCCCCCAAGGTGCCTTATGTGCCGGACGTGCCAACGCCGAAGCCCCGATGGATCCTTCGCGACAAATACGGATTAGCGCCCGGCATCAGCATCCTGAAGGTCCTCGGGCCGTTCCGCGCGATTCTCCCGCCGGCACTCCTCACGAACTTCGAATATGCGCAATATCGCAGGCTCGCCCTGCTCAACAATGTTCGGGGGACGCCAGGCCAAATCTATACCTCGTCCATCTATTACCTGGAGGGCTACACCGAGAGCTCGTTCGCGGTTGCAATCCAGGATGCGCCGGCGACGATCGATCTCTCTTCGCAAGTCGCGCGCGATTTGCGGCTGCCGTCGATCTGCCAGGTGCGTGTCTGTGGTGGATCGACAGGAACGCTCATATTCACCCAGCACCAGCCGATCACGGCGGTGTTCGAATATGCGATGATCAATGACGAGCGTTTTCCGGAGTTTCAGCGGCGCCTGGACCAAGCGTTTCGCACGGCGGGAATCCGCTACACGATGCACTGGTCGAAAAATGCCGGACTGTCCCCGGATCAGCTCGAATACATGTATGGACAGGCGAAGGTCGAGAGCTGGAAGGCCGCGCGGCGGGCGGTTTTCGACGGCGATCTTGCCCTGATGAAGCTGTTCGAGACGGACGCTATGGTTGCTGCCGGATTGGCTGAACACTCTGTCCAGACCACAGGGCGTGTCGTCGATGAAGCCTGATCAGGGGATTCAAAAAGCCCCAAGCTGCGGAATGGCTCCCCTTCCTGGAAAAGATTCGAAACTCGTTTCGAGAGAACGCAAAAGAGATTGGACTACTGCTATCCAGCTATCGGTTCTTGGAAAGAGACGGCGGGTGGGGATTACACGGGAAATGAGTTCGCTACCGCTACGCTGCCGATTGAAACGAAAGCGGTCAGTTCGGATCCCAGCAAGACTAGGCGGCAGCGCGCATCGCGACGCGGATCGACTTGTAGGATGGCGTGCCGCTTGATGGGTCATGATCTTCCAGCGGGATCAGACAGCTCGCCCAGCTAATTTTGCCGTCGTTATCGCGCGCAACCCATCGGATGCACGAAGTGTCTTCGATCAGAGTTTTTACAATCGCGCCTGTATAATATTCAGTCGTTTGTGCATGATTGGCCATGACCTCGGCGCATCGGCAAAGCCTCCTCCGCTATGCGGCTATATGGGCAGCTTGGGTTGTGGTCGCGCTGGTCACAGCCTTCCAGACCTATGCCGCCGGTTTCGCGGGCGGCCCCCGGTTCGCGTTGGGGCAGGCCCTGCTCAATGGGCTGCTCTGGTATTCGGTCTGGTCTGTATTGACACCGGGAGTGGTGGCGGTTGCACGGGTGTTCGCCGGTGAGCGGCGACTGGGCCGCCTGTTCGCGATCCACCTCGCCTTCGGGCTCGTCTTCGCGGTGCTGCACGCATTGCTCTACAGCGCGATCAACGCGATCATCTATTTCCGCTCGCCCTGGGCACCATGGAGCAGCGCGCTGCTGCTGGTGAAGCTGACGACGAGCGTGCACGTTCATCTGATGATCTACGCGATCATTGTCGCGATCGTGCTTGGCGCGCATGCCTATCGCACGATGCGTGACCGGGCGATCGTGGCGGCGCGGCTGGAGGCGCGGCTCGCCGAGGCCGAGACGGCAGCGTTGCGCGCGCAGCTCCAGCCACATTTCCTGTTCAACACGCTGAACGCGATCTCGGCATTAGTGCCCGATCAACCGGTGCTGGCGCAGCGGCTGATCGCGCGGCTGGGTGATCTGCTGCGCTTGTCGATCGATCAAAACCGGTCCCAACGCTGCCCGCTCGCCGATGAACTGGATTTCACCGGCGCCTATTTGGCGATCGAGGAGGCGCGGCTGGGAGAAAGGCTGCGGGTTATCCGCGACGTCGCGCCGGAAATGCTCACCGTGCAGGTGCCGGCGCTACTGCTCCAGCCGCTGGTGGAAAATGCTGTACGTCATGGCATCGCGGCGTCGATCGGAGGTGGGGTGCTGACGATCGAGGCGAAGCCGGTGGGCGACATGCTGCAGATGCGGATCGCGGATGACGGAAGGGGTGCGAATGCGATCCACGAAGGCGTTGGGCTTGGCAATGCGCGGCTGCGATTACGCCAGCTTTATGGCGAGCATCAGTCGTTCGAGATCGACACAGCGCCGGGCCAGGGCTTTCGCGTGACGATCCGGGTGCCGCTTTGATCCGGACTTTGATCGTTGACGACGAGCCTCTGGCGCGCCGCGCGGTGCGTACCCCGCTGGCGGCGCATGGCGGTTTCGAGGTGGTGGGCGAAGCGGGGCACGGCGCGGAAGCGGTGGCGGCGATACGGACCCTGCGGCCGGATCTGGTCTTCCTCGACGTGCAGATGCCGGAGATGGACGGCTTCGCCGTGATGGATGCGGTCGGCGCGGAGGCGATGCCGCTGACCGTCTTCGTGACCGCATTCGATGCCTATGCGGTGCGCGCGTTCGAAGCCGAAGCGATCGATTATCTGCTCAAGCCGTTCGACGACCTGCGCTTCGCGCGCGTGATCGAGCGGATAGTGCGGCAGATCGCTGCGGGCGGGCGGTATGACGGCGCGAGATCGATGCTCGGCGTGCAGGCGCGGCTGGTGATACGCGGGCATGGCGGCGCGCGACTGGTCCGGATCGACGAAATTGACTGGATCGCGGCGGCAGGCGACTATGCCGAAATCCATGCCGGCGGGCGCATCCTGCTCCTCCACGAATCCATCGCCTCGCTCGAAGCGCGGCTGCCGGAGACGGAATTCGCCCGAATCCATCGCTCCGCGATCGTGCGGCTCGATCGGCTCGTCGAGGTGCGGGCCGGCACCCATGGCGATGGAATGGTGCGGTTGACCTGCGGGATGGAGTTGCGGTTCAGCCGGCGATACCGCGCGCCGATCGACCTTTACCTCGCCGGCTGATCCCGCCCGGCGATCCGCCAGTCCCGCCCGGCGAAAGCCTGTTGCGCCGCGATACCCGGCAGGTCTCCCTCGCGGCTCGATGAGGGAGACGGTCGATGCGCTGGGAACGTAGGCTGATGGCAGTGCTGGCGGCGGTCCTGCTCGGGATGGCGGTGCAGGCGCAAGGCAGGCTGGAGACGGGGCAGATCCGCTCCGAAAGCTTTGCGGGCAGCCGGATCGGGATTTCGCCGGTGCGCAACTATACCGTCTATCTCCCGCCCCACTATGACGAACGGGGCAGGCGTTTCCCGGTCCTCTATTTCCTCAATTATTTCTTCGAGGATGAGCGCGAACCCTTCGCCAGCCACGGCGCCAGGGCGCTGCTCGACAAGGCGATGGCCGAAGGCGTGATTGGCGACATGATCGTCGTTACCGCCGACTTCTCCACGCCCGCCGGCACTTCCTGGTACGTCAACTCGTCCGCGACCGGGAATTGGGAAGATTTCATGGTACGCGAGCTGGTGCCGCATATCGATGCGACCTACCGCACGCTGGCCAGCCGGGATTCGCGCGGGATCGCGGGCGACGGTCCGGGCGCCTATGGCGCGATCCGCTTCGGCATGAAGCACCCCGATCTGTTCGGCGCGGTCTATGGCATGGAGCCGATAGCGAGCGGTCCCAGTATCCAGCCGACGCACAGCCGGCCAGATTACGCGCTGTTGGCGCGCGCGAAATCGATCGACGAGCTGGACGGCTTCTCGCGGATCTTCACGTCGATCTACCAGGCCAATTCCCCGAACCCGAACCGGCCGCCTTTTTTCTTCGATCCGCCCGCGCGCGTGATCGATGGGCACGTCGTCGTGGACAGCGCGGCGATGGCGCGCTTCCATCAAGGATTCTCGCTTACCGAGCTGCTGCCGACCTATGCCGACAATCTGAAGACGCTGCGGGGATTGAAGTTCGACTGGGGCCGCCAGGATCCGGTCACTGACCATATTTATGGCGCGCAGGCCTTTTCCAACCGTCTGGTCGAATTCGGCGTGCCGCACGAGGCCGAGGAGCATGGCGGCGGGTTTCGCGACCGGCATTGGGGCGAGCGAGGCCGCTTCTATACCGACGTGCTGCCGTTCTTCGCACAGGCGCTATTGTTCCCGCCTCAATCGATTTCCACGGAACGCGGTGAGGCGCGACGTCGACTCCGGCATGAATGAGCGGGCGCTGCCTGAGCCGGTTCTGCCACGTCCGCTTCGCGCCCATAAGCGGTCGCTTAGGGTGGGCGATTTCAAATCCTGAAAAGCGCCACTTGCTCTTCCCTCGGTACGACAAAGTTGGAGCGAGACCAGCCGAATTCACGATCTAACTATTTGAAATAACCTAGGAGTCTCCCCCTCGAAAAACTCTTGCGGACTGTAACAGCGCTGTTACATCACTCGGGTGACCACCCCTTCGCGCACGCTCGGAACATTGCTTCTCGTTGCTGGTGACTTGCGACCTTCATCGCTCTGAAAGCCATGTCTGACGGCGCCGGCGCAATTGCTACCGGGGCGCCTTTGATGGCGCACCGAAAATCGATATTTCTACGATCTAAGCTGTTTGGCCGAAATTTAAGATCCGATCCGGCAATGGCGGCACAAGCCAACGCCAAGCTTTGTCGTCCTCAGCTGGCGGCGCCGATTGTGACCCTGATCGACTTGTAGGACGGCGTCCCGCTAGATGGATCATGATCCTCCAGCGGCACGAGACAGTTCGCCTCCGGGAAATAGGCTGCGAGCGATCCGCGCGCGATGGCATGTTCAATCACCGTGAACCCGTTGAGCGTACGGCCATTCTCCGCGCGGATGTCGATCCGGTCGCCATGGCGCAGACCCAGCGCAGCCAGGTCCTCGCGATTGGCGAAGACCACGTCACGACGGCCGGTCACGCCGCGGTAGCGATCGTTCAGACCATAGATCGTGGTGTTGTACTGATCGTGGCTGCGCACCGTGGTCAGCAGCAGTTCGTTAACCGCCCCGGTCGCTCCCTCCAGCGGGTGTACGAGGAAGTGCGCCTTTCCCTCGGGCGTGTTCCACACGCAGTTCGACGCGGCCACCGTCAGGCGGAAGCCGCCCTTACGGCGAACGCGCGCATTGAAATCCCTGAAGTCTGGGAAGACCGCTTCGATCGCGTCCCGGATGCGATCATAATCGGCGACCAGCCAGTCCCAATCGATCGCGACGTCGGGAAGCGCGGCCTTCGCGATCCCCGCCACAATTGCCGGTTCCGACCGGAGATCGGGTGCTGCCGGCCTCAATCGGCCGCGCGACGCATGGACCATCGACATCGAATCCTCGACGGTCACATATTGGGTTCCGGTTTCCTGTTCGTCGACCTCGGTCCGCCCCAGGCAAGGGAGGATGATCGTCTCCTTCGCGAGCAGCAGGCACGTGCGGTTGAATTTGGTCAGGATGTTGACCGAGAGGTCGAGCTTGCGGAATGCGGCGAAGCTGGCCTGCGGATCGGGCATCGCGACCGCAAGATTGCCGCCCAGCGCGATCAGCGCCTTGGCACGGCCGTCCTGCATTGCGCGAAGGGTTTCGACCGCGCCCCGCCCATGCGCGCGGGGGCTTTTGATGCCGAACCGCGCGTCGAGCCGCGCCAGCATGTCCTCGCCGGGAATCTCTGTGATCCCGACGGTGCGGTCGCCCTGAACATTCGAATGGCCGCGCAACGGGCAGATACCTGCCCCGGGCTTACCGATATTGCCGCGCAGGAGCAGCAAATTGGCGATCTGCTGGACATTGGCGGTGCCATGGCTGTGCTGGGTGATGCCCATGCCGTAGCAGAGGATGACCCGCTCGGCCGACCAATAGGTCTCCGCCATGCTCTCGATCGCGGCGCGGGTCAGGCCCGATCGAGTCACGATCTCTTCCCAATCCGTCGCCTCGACATCGTCACGCAACGCCTCGAGGCCGACCGTGTGTTCGGCGATGAAGTCTCGATCGAGCAGCCCCTTGCCGCCCGCGGCTATGTCCCGCCGATCAGCGTCGAGCAGCGCCTTCATGATACCCTTCAGCATCGCGCCGTCGCCACCGACGCGCACCTGGTGGTAGGCGGAGGCAAGCTCGGTTGCGTGTGGTGTGAGCATCTCGGAGGGATGCTGGGGCGACTTGAACCGTTCCAGGCCGCGCTCGCGCATCGGATTGGCAACAATGATCGGTACACCGCGCTTCGCGGCATCGCTCAACGTCGTCAGCATCCGCGGATGGTTGGTCCCGGGATTATGGCCGACGCAGAAGATCGCATCGGCCTGCTCGAAGTCTTCGAGCGTCACGGTTCCCTTGCCGACCCCGATCGATTTGGGCAGGCCGACGCTTGTCGCCTCGTGGCACATGTTCGAGCAATCGGGGAAGTTGTTGGTCCCGAATGCGCGCGCGAGCAGTTGATAGAGGAAGGCCGCCTCGTTGGAGGCGCGGCCGGACGTATAGAATTCGGCCTGGTTCGGATCGGTCAGCGCCTGAAGACCGGCCCCGATCCGGGAAAAGGCGTCGGGCCATTCGATCGGCACGAAGTGATCGGTCGTGGCGTCATAGCGAAGCGGATGGGTCAGGCGGCCAGCGGCCTCAAGCTGGTGGTCGGGCCAGCTCGCCAACTCGGTCGCGGAATGGCGCGCGAAGAAATCGGGGTCGACGCGCTTGGCGGTCGCCTCCCAGGTCACTGCCTTGGCGCCATTCTCGCAAAATTCGAAAGACGAGGTCTTCTTGGGGTCAGGCCAGGCGCAGCCCGGACAATCGAATCCGTCCGGCTGGTTTGTCTGCAGCAGCGCCAGGGCGTTTGCGGACGCTCCCATCTCCTCCTTGATCGCCAGGGCCACGGCCCTTAGCGCTCCCCAGCCGCCTGCCGGCCCTTGGTAGGGCTCTACGCCTGGCACAGTGCTTGTATCGTCCCGGTCCATAGTACCCATCGTTAGTCAGTGGCGGTTCAGTGCTTGCGGGACCATCACGGCGCGGTTCGCGGGTCTGGTCCTTCTCACACGGACGGCAGAAGCGGACGTCAAAAGCGCGGGGTGCGTTCAACTTTCACTCCCTTTTAGAGTTTGGCCTTTCGCCTCACCTCCAGCTGAGCGCGGGCGCGATATGCTGCAGAATGCTCTCCAGCACGTGCGCGTTGTAGTCGACGCCCAGTTGGTTCGGCACGGTCAGCAGCAGAGTGTCAGCCTCGGCGATTGCTTCGTCTCCGCGAAGCTGCTCGATCAAACCATCTGGCTCGTCCGCATAGGACCGGCCGAACACGGCGCGCATATTGTCGATGATGCCGATCTGGTCGCTGCTGTCGCCACGTCCGAAGTAGGCGCGATCCATGTCGTTCACGAGCGCGAAAATGGACCTCGAAACCGAGACGCGCGGTTCGCGAGCGTGGCCCGCCTCCTTCCAGGCTGCCCTATAGGCGCGGATCTGCTTGGCCTGCTGCACATGGAACGGCTCGCCCGTCTCATCGGCTTTGAGGGTCGAGCTCTGCAGGTTCATGCCGAGCTTCGCCGCCCATTCGGCGGTCGCATTCTGGCCCGACCCCCACCAGATGCGGTCCCGCAGACCCGGCGAATGCGGCTCCAGCCGAAGCGGCCCAGGCGGGTTGGGAAACATCGGTCGTGGATTGGGCTTAGCGAAGCCTTCGCCCTTGAGCAGCTCGAGAAAGATCTCGGCATGCCGGCGGCCCATGTCGGACTCCGTCTGCCCTTCGGCTGGAGCATATCCGAAGTGGCGCCAGCCCTCAATCACCTGCTCGGGCGAGCCGCGGCTGATGCCGAGCTGCAGGCGCCCGCCGCTGATCAGATCAGCCGAGCCCGCATCCTCCACCATATAGAACGGATTCTCATAGCGCATGTCGATCACGCCGGTGCCGATCTCGATGCGCTTGGTCCGCGCGCCCACGGCCGCCAGCAGCGGGAAGGGAGAGGCAAGCTGCTGCGCGAAGTGATGGACGCGGAAATAGGCCCCGTCGAGGCCGATCTCCTCGGCGGCCACGGCCAGGTCGATCGACTGCAGCAGGACGTCGCGCGCCGAACGCGCCTCCGACTGCGGCGACGCGGACCAGTGTCCGAACGAAAGAAAGCCAATCTTCTTCATGTCTGGTCCATGCATCGTTCCTGTGGAGCTGAAGCGGCGTCATGCGCCAGCAAGATTTCCCCAACGAACCGGCCGGCGAGCCCCCCCCGCGGTTAAATAGCAATCGATCGCACGCACATTGCCGGGCGCATTCGTCGGCAACCGCTGAGGGAATGCATGTCACTTCTCTCCAGCGATTAGCCCAGCCGCTCCGCATGCCAACGAATATGGTCCGCCATGAAGGTAGAGATGAAGTAATAACTGTGGTCGTAGCCGGGCTGCATTCGGCACGTCAGGGGAATGCCGGCGGCACTGCAAGCGAGCTCCAGCAGATCTGGCCGCAATTGTTCCGACAGAAAGGCGTCGGCTTCGCCCTGATCGACCAGCAAGTCAGGCAGACGTGCACCGCTTTGGATCAGTGCCACGGCATCATATTCCGCCCATGCCTCGCCATCGAGGCCGAGATAGGCGCCGAGCGCCTTTTCGCCCCACGGTACCCGGGTGGGCGCGACGATCGGCGCAAAGGCGGAAACGCTGCGGAAGCGATTGGGATTGCGCAGGGCAATGGTGAGCGCGCCATGGCCGCCCATCGAGTGACCGGTAATCCCCTGACGTGCCATGTCGGCCGGGAATTCGGCTTCGATCAGCGCCGGCAATTCCTGCTCGATATAGGTGCGCATCCGGAAATGCGGCGCCCAGGGCGACCGCGTCGCATCCACATAGAAGCCAGCGCCCTGACCGAGGTCATAGCCGGCATCGTCGGCTACGCCATCGCCACGCGGGCTCGTGTCCGGCGCGACAAAGATGATGCCCTGTTCCGCGCAGGCCCGGCGATATTCGCCCTTTTCGGTGACGTTGGCGTGGGTGCAGGTGAGGCCGGACAGAAACCACAGCACCGGCAGCTTCGCGCCGGGGGCATGGTCAGGTACGAAGACCGAGAAGACCATGTCCGTTTCCGTGGCCGCAGAGACGTGGCGATAAACGCCCTGCGTGCCGCCGTGCGCGCGCCAAGCCGAGACCTGCTCCAGCGACACGGCTCAATCCTCAGGCGCAATGGTGACGGAAATCCCGTCCAGATCGTCGCCGAATGTGATCTGGCAGGACAAGCGTGAACTGGCGACACGGTGCTTCGAACTGTCCAGCAGATCATTCTCATCGTCGCTCATCGGCGGCAGCTTGGCCGTCCATTCGGGCGCGACATGGACGTGACAGGTCGCGCAGCTGCAGCAGCCGCCGCACAGGGCAATCAACTCGTCGAAGCCGTTGTCGCGGATGATTTCCATCACGGAAAGGCCGGGCCGGCCTTCGACGTCGCGCGTCTCGCCCCCGCGCGTGGTGACGGTCAGCCGGGCCATCAGTAGACCGCCACGGAACGAATGCTCTTGCCGGCGGGCATGACGTCGAACGCGGTGTTGATCTCGTCCATCCCCATGACATGGGTGAGCATGGGGTCGATCTCGATCCTGCGTTCGACCGCAACGATCTCCAGTGGCCTCTTCGCCTCGAAGGCCAGCTCCGCAAGCGTCTTCATGAATGTCCCTCCACCAGACCGGCTTGTGAATGATCGCCCGCCGGAGATAAATAGGTCATTCGGAAAAGGATTATATCCTATTTGGGACAATGATGGGCCGCTGGAACGGCTTGGAGGAAGTGGCTGGCGACCGCGGACGCGGGAGTTCGTTCGCGCCGCACGCAGTTCAATGTTTCTCCATTCACATAGCGAAAGGTCGTCGCCCGCCTCGAGGCGCGTCTGCAAACAATAATGTTCAATCGAACGACGCGACGCGTCCGCCTAACCGATACCGGCCAGTCCTTTGTCAAACATTGCCGCCGGATAATCGAGGAACACCATGACCTTAGGACGATGGCCACGGTTCGGGCGCGGGGGGCGGGCGATATCAGCCGGAATTTGCGATGGCGTCAAAGGTTTGGCCATAATGATGCTTTAGCACCTCCTCGGCGCGGTCGGCGTCGCGGTTGATGCAGGCATCGACTATGGCGCGATGCTCCTCCAGCTCGTTGCGTTCCAGAACATGTTCCAAGGCCAGCAAGCGATAGCGTTCCGCGGCGTCGAATAGCTGTTCGCTGATGCGTTCAATCCATCGGCTGCCGCAACCGGCGATCAAGGCCTTGTGGAACTCCTTGTGCCGAATTTCCCATTCGCCGTTCTCAACTTGCTCGGCGTGCTCTCGCGGCGTTCGCGACAGGCGATGCAGAGCGAGCACGAGATTTTCCTCCCAGCTGACTTCGAAGCGCTCGATCGATTTCCGGATCGCCAACCCGTCGATCCAGCACCGCGTCTTGACCAACTCCTTCAGCTCTTCGCGGCTTACCGGCGCAACGCGGAAGCCTTTCTGCTCCTCGAGTGCAACGAATCCCTCGGAGAGCAGCCGATTGAGCGCCTCGCGAACCGGGCTACTGGCGGTATTGAAGCGTTTGCGCAGAGCCTCCGCCCGGATTTTTTCGCCGGGGCGCATCCGCCCGGTCAAGATATCCGCGCGCAATTGCTCGTAAACGGATTTCGTCAGTGTCGCGGCTTGGCGATCGCCAGTCCGATCAGGGGCGGGAGCCTCTTCAATCGCGAAAACTTCTGACTCGAGGGTCGCAGGCATTATGGATCCATGCTCCTTTGGCGTAACCTTCCGGTGCGGGAGGCAAGCGACTAGCGTTATGATATAGCCATTCCAGCGGCAAAATCGTCGAAATTTTCGATGCCTATGCCGAGTTGGTCGGCGGCTCGGCCGAGGTGTCGCTCACCCGATTATATCCACCTCGCTGTGTGATGCGAATGCACCCCCAGCCCGTTTGGTATAGACATGGCGAGATGCATGGGCGGTCGACGGCAAGGCCGATCACGCCGGGTGCGGCGGTCGTGCATCCGGCGATTTCCACCGGGAGACTCTCAAATCGGCTGGTCCCAATCCAATCCTCCGGCCCTCAATCGCGCGGCAGCGGTGCGCTGCGCGACGCGATCGAGCAGCGTTACCATCTCTTCGAGTTCGCCGGCTGGCACGCCTTGGGTGATGAACACGATGCGAGTCCGTTCGTCCTCATCCGGCCATTCCGGCAACCATGTCAGATTGTGGAGCAAATGCTGGGCACCCTGGATCACCGCGGGGCGGCCGGGTTCCTCGATAACATTCACGAGCCCTTTGACCCGCAGCAGGTTGGATCCGAGATGCTTTTCCAGCGAGGCCAGCAGCAATTGCAGCGCCTCGCGCGGCAGAGCGCTCTCGCGGATCAGGCTGAATGAGGCGATCGACTCGTCGTGATGATGATGCGGGTGGCCGTCGTGATCCCCCTCATCATGCGTCTGGCCGCAGTCGGTTCCGCTCGACCCGACAGCCAGCGCCGCGTCGATCCACGCCTTGGCCGCGCCCGAACTTTCCGCCGGATCGGCCATGGAGTGCAGCATGAGCTGAACCGGATCGACCAAGGGATCGTCCGCTTTCACGATTAGGGCGGCCCGATTGAATTTGCGCAAGCGGGTGATGAGCGCGGTCTCGCGTGCCTCGCGCTCCTCGGGCCGAACCAGATCCAGCTTGGTGACGAGAATGCAATCCGCGAGCGCGACCTGCCGCACGGATACAGGATGGTCCATGAGCGTGGTTTCGGCATTGACCGCGTCGACCGTCGCGATGATGGCGCCGACCCGGTAGAGACCCTCAAGCGTGGGCTCGGACAGAAAAGCCTGGAGGATTGGGCTCGCCTCTGCGAGGCCGGAGGTCTCGATCACCACCTGGTCGAAGGCGATCTCCTGTGCTTCGCGTGCATAGTATAAACGATTAAGCGTTTGGACGAGATCGCCGAACACGGTGCAGCACAAGCAGCCATTTTCGAGCACCATGATCGTGTCGTCGCTGGCCGTGGTGAGGGCGTGATCGATGCTGATCTCACCGAATTCGTTGATCACCACGGCGGTGCGCGCCATTGACGGATCGCGCAGGGTACGATTCAGCAGCGTCGTCTTGCCGCTGCCGAGGAAGCCGGTCAGCAATGTGACCGGCGTCCTGATATCCGCGCGTTCCGTGGGGCGCCCTTCGGCCGCCAGCTCCAAGCGGGTTGCCATACTATTGTCTCAGCTTGGGTTACGATGGTTGGGGAACAGTTCGGGCCTCAACGCCGGCTTCGCCATTTGGTATTTCGGCGCATATTCAGTGGTGGCCCCCAGCTCCTCGGCCGCGTGCCAAGCCCAGCGCGGATCGTAAAGGGCCCCGCGTCCAATGACGACGAAATCCGCTTCGCCGGAAGCGATGATGTCCTCGGCCTGACGCGGCGAGCCGATCAGGCCCACCGACATGGTCCTGATCTCGACTTCCTTGCGGATCTTGGCACCAAAGGGCACCTGATAGCCGGCGGACAGAGGAACCTGCTGTCGATGGTCAAGACCGGCAGTGGTGACGTCGATAAAGTCGCAGCCGATTTCCTTCAGCGCCTTCGCAAACACCACCGCCTCTTCCGGCGTAAACCCGCCCTCGACCCAGTCGGTCGCGGAGACGCGGATGCCGAGCGGTTTGTGCGCCGGCCATTCGGCGCGCATCGCCTTGAATGTCTCGAGCGGAAAACGCATGCGGTTCTCCAGCGAGCCGCCATATTCGTCGGTACGCTGGTTGGCGAGCGGCGACAAAAACTGGTGGACGAGATAGCCGTGGCCGCCATGCATCTCGATAAGGTCGAAGCCAATGCGCTCGGCGCGCGCGACGGCCTGCCGGTGCGCTTCGATGATGTCTCCAATTTCGGCTTTGGTCAGCGCACGCGGAGCCGGTAAGTCGCCGAACGGAATCGCGGACGGCCCAACGGTTTCCCAAGCGCCTTCCTCCGCCGTCAGTGCTTTGCCGCCGAGTGCGGGCGGCTGCTGTGAGCCTCTGCGGCCGGCGTGGCCGATCTGGATGCCGAGCTTGGCCACGCCATAGGTGCGGCAGAAATCGACGACCCGCTTCAGCGCGGCTTCGTTCTCGTCCGTGCACAAAGTCGCGCAGCGTGGGGAGATCCGGCCTTCCATCGAGACGTTGGTCATCTCGACCATCACCAGACCGGCGGCGCCCATCGCCATGCTGCCGAGATGCACCAGATGCCAGTCATTGGCCGACCCGTTGGTCGAGTTATATTGGCACATCGGAGAGACGACGATGCGGTTGTTGAGCGTCAGCTCGCGCAAGGTGATTGGGGAGAAGAGGACGCTGGTCATCGATGGGCCTTTCCTTGTGTAATTCGCGGGAATTCGAACATGCCGATCACGGACGCCGCTATGCGAGGCCGCTCGCGCGGGCTTGGTCGAGGGCCATGACGCTCCAGTCGCGATCGGCATCGCCGTGGGCGATCGCGCTCAGCAACCGGTCGCGACAAACCTCGGCGCTGGGCAGTGGGACCCCGGCCGCCTTGCCGGCAGCGAGCGCCAGATTGACGTCCTTGAGCGCGAGGGTCGCGGTGAAGCCGACCTCGTCATAGGCCCGATCGACGATGATCCGCGAATAGCTGCTATAGGCTGGGCAGGGAAACAAGCCTTCCGTTAGCACGTCCCGCATGGTTTCAGGATCGACACCAGATTTCTCGACCAGGCTGAACGCTTCGCCCATCGCCTCGATCGCGCAGGCCAGCACAAAATTGTTCGTCAGCTTGAGCAGCGAGGCAGCAGCCGGTTCGGTGCCGCCCTTGAAGGTCCGCGCGCCGATTGCGTCGAACAGCGGCTGTGCAAGCGCGGTAGCATCGGCAGGCCCGGCGGCGATGATACCGAGGCGGCCGGCGGTGACCATCGCTGGACGTCCGAGGACGGGTGCCGCCACCAGCTTCTGGCCCGCCGCCTGATGGGCGGCCGCCAAGGCGCGGATCGCCTCGATTTGGTGGGTGCCCATGGCAATATGGATGCCGCCTTCGGGCAGGCTGTCGATCAGCCCGCCGGGACCTTCGGCGACCTGCGCTAGGGCCGCGTCGTCGGCCAGCATGGTTATGACCATGCCATGCGCGGCTGCTTCGGCGACCGAACCGGCGACCTTCGCGCCCAAGCTGGCGAGCTCGGCCAGCTTTTCGGGGGTGCGGTTATAGATGAGCAGTTCGTGGCCAGCATCCAGGAGGCGCCGAGCCATGGCCTGACCCATGCGGCCGAGGCCGATGAAAGCAACCTTCACGAGCAACCTCCGTAATCATTAGGCCGTGTCAGGCGGCCATGCCAAAGTATTCCAGAACAAGGCGGCCAATCGCCCTGAGCATTGGGCATCAGCTGCGATCCAAAGCCAAGGTCACCCAGCGCTGCCCTGATTTTACGGCGGCGGCCAGCAAATAGAGGCACCCAGGACCGATAGAAGAGCGGTTCATGACGCCCAGCCCCGACGCCAGCAGAATTCGGATCGCCGTGCAAGATTGAATCACATTCATGGCGGCGAGATTGTGAATTGTCTGTCAGAATCAGGTCGCCTCCTCTCCTGTCGCGATCAAGCCGACAACTGTGGTCGGACGCAATCCGTATGAATGTGATGCGGATTATTCACCAGACAACTTGGCCGATGCGACCTTATTTCCTCACGTTCACTTATGCTTGGCTCAGGTGAATGCTTCCCGCTTCTTCCTATCTCCGTCGATAAAACAGCCGCCTTGACATCGCAAGAAAAATCGACAGAATTGCCAAAAAAGGGAAGATTGACGAAATATCGCGGCATAATCATATTCTGGCGAAAGTGGCCTCTCCTCAGGAGCAGGGGCTGCGAACGCTTCGATCTCAGGGGTTTGCATGACGAGAAAAGCCAGCGCGGAGAAAGTGGCGCCTGTTCCGCCCAATGATGACATCGGTGAAGCTCAGCGGCTCGAGCTCTACCGGTCCCAGTTCCTGTTGCGGGAAGCGGAACAGCGCGCGAACGACCTATTCCTGCAGAACCTCGTCAAGGGTACGAGCCACCTCTCGCTCGGTCAGGAGGCGATCGCGGCCGGATGCGCGGCGGCCATGCAGCCTGGCGACCTCAGCTTCTGCACTTACCGCGGCCATGCGCACACGCTCGCGCGCGGCGTTCCGGTGGAGAAGGTGCTCGGCGAGTTGATGGGGCGCGACAATGGGCTGATGCGCGGCAAGGGCGGCTCGATGCACCTTACCTCCGTCGAGCATGGCGTGATGGGATCCTATGCGATCATCGGCGCGCATCTGCCGATTGCCTGCGGGGCGGCGTGGCGGGCGCAGTATAAGGGCCAGTCGGACGTTTCGGTCTGCTTCTTCGGTGACGGGACCACCAATATCGGTGCCTTCCACGAGGCGCTCAACTTCGCCGTAATCTGGAAGTTGCCGGTCGTATTCGTCTGCGAAAACAACCTGTACATGGAATATACGCCGATTTCGGAGGTGACCGCGGTCGAGTCACCGGCCGGCGACCGGGCCAGCGCCTACGGGCTGCCGAGAATTGTCATCGACGGCAACGACGCCGACATCGTCTACCGCACCATGAAGGAGGCGTTCGACAAGGCGCGGAGCGGGGAGGGGCCGTCGCTCATTGAATGCCTGACTTATCGGCATTCCGGCCATTCGCGCGCGGATCCGGCGAAATATCGCCCTGAAGGAGAGCTGGAACGCTGGAAGCTGCGCGATCCGCTCAAGATCTACAAGGATCGCCTAAGGCAGTTCAACATCGACGATGCCCGGATCGAGTCGATCGAGCAGGAGGTGCGGCGCGAGGTCGATGAGGCGACTGAAGCCTGCAAGGCAGCGCCAACGACTTCGACCGACATCCTGTTCACCGATGTCTACGCCGATGGAGGCTGGGCATGGCGGAACTGACCTATCGCGACGCGGTCGCCCGCGGGATCGCGCAGGAGATGGAACGGGACGAGGATGTCGTGTTCCTCGGCGAAGATATCGCCAAGGCCGGGGGCGTGTTCAAGGCCACCGTCGGTCTCCTGGAGAAGTTCGGCGAATTGCGCGTGCGCGACACGCCGATCTCGGAGCAGGCGATTCTGGGCGCCGCCATGGGCGCGGCGATGACAGGGCTCAAGCCGATCGCGGAGATCATGTTCGCGGACTTCATCGCAGTCTGCTACGATTACATCGCCAACGAATTCCCCAAGAGCCGCTATATGACAAACGGGCAGGTCAAATGCCCGCTGGTCGTTCGCGTCGGGAATGGCGGCGGTGCGCGTTTTGGCGCCCAGCACAGCCAGAGCATCGAAAACTGGTGCATGCAGTTCCCCGGCCTCAAGGTCGTGTCTCCCTCGTCGCCGGTCGACGTGGTCGGACTGCTGGCGGCGGCGGTGCGCGATCCAGATCCGGTGATCTTCCTCGAGCATAAGTCCCTTTATGCCACGAAGGGCGAAGTGCCCGACGGCGAGATCGTCGACACGCTGGGCACGGCGAAGATCCTGCGCTCGGGCACCGACTGCACGCTGATTGCACTTGGAATGATGGTGCCGCGTGCGCTGGCAGCCGCCGAGCAGCTCGCGGCCGAATCGGGCATCAGTTGCGAGGTCGTGGACGTACGTTCGCTTGTGCCGCTGGATACGCAGACGATCCTCGGCTCGGTGGCGCGGACCCACCGCGCGTTCACGATCGAAGAAAATCCGCGCGTGCTGGGTTGGGGCGCTGAGATCGTCTCGATCATCGCCGACGAAGCCTTTTACGACCTGGACGGGCCCCCGGTGCGGATCACGACTCCGCACATTCCATTGCCTGCCGCCGACATCCTCGAGGATCTCGCAATCCCCAGCGTTTCGCGGATCGTCGAGACCGTCCGTCGCTCGATGTCGAGTTAGGAGCGGTCATGTCGGGAACCAGTTTCGAGGGGCTCAACACGGGGCTTTGGATCGGCGGGAGCTGGCGGGAGGCAGCAGACGGGGGCCGCTTCGACGTCGAGAATCCCGCGACCGAGCAGGTCATCGCCTCGGTAGCCAGCGCGACCGTCGACGACTGCATCGGCGCAGTCGCGGCGGCGCAGGACGCGCTTGCACAGTGGGCCGCAACGCCGCCCCGCGTGCGCGGCGAAATTCTCCGCAAGGCCTATGAACTGATGGTCCGCGATGGCGAACGCCTGGCCCGCATCATCACGATTGAAAATGGCAAGAGCCTTGCGGACGCACGGGGCGAAGTCGCCTACGCGGCCGAATTCTTCCGCTGGAACGCCGAGGAAGCGGTTCGCATCGTCGGCCAGATGTCGATGGCGCCAAGCTCCGGAGCTCGGATACTCGTCCATCACAAGCCTGCCGGCGTGGCGCTGCTCGTCACCCCATGGAACTTTCCGGCGGCGATGGCGACCCGCAAGGTCGGACCCGCGCTGGCGGCCGGCTGCACCGTGGTGATCAAGCCGGCTTCGGCGACCCCCCTCACGCTCCTCGCACTGATGCCGATTCTCGAAGAGGCGGGCGTCCCGCCCGGAGTCGTTAATCTCGTTCCATCACGCGCGTCGGGCGCTGTCGTCTCGGCGATGCTCGCAGATGAGCGGGTGCGCGTGATTTCCTTCACCGGATCGACCGAGGTCGGCCGTACCCTGCTGAAGGCGGCCGCTGAAAATGTCGTGCGGCCGGCGATGGAACTGGGCGGCAATGCACCCTTCATCGTCTTCGAGGACGCCGACATCGATGCCGCCGTTGCCGGGGCGATGATCGCCAAGATGCGCAACATGGGCGAGGCATGCACGGCGGCGAACCGCTTCTACGTGCACCGCTCGGTCAGCGAGGAATTCAGCACCAAGTTTGCCACCGCGATGGCGAGCTTGAAAATGGGCAACGGGCTGGACGATGGCGTCGCGGTGGGTCCGCTGGTCAGTGCCGAGGCGCGTGACAAGGTCCATGCTCTGGTGCTCGACGCGCGCGGCCAGGGCGCAAGGCTGCTGACCGGCGGCGAGCGGGCCAACGGCGTGGGCTATTTCTACCCTGCCACGGTCCTGACCGAAGTTCCCGCCGATGCCGACCTCGTGAGCAGCGAAATCTTCGGGCCGGTCGCGGCGATCCAGAACTTCATCTCCGAGGATGAGGTGATCGAGCAGGCCAATCTCAGTCCCTATGGCCTCGCATCCTATGTTTACACGCAGGATCTAAGCCGCGGGCTTCGGGTGGCCGAGCGTCTCGAGGCCGGCATGGTCGGTCTGAACAGAGGGCTGGTGTCGGATCCAGCTGCCCCCTTCGGCGGCGTCAAGCAGAGCGGGCTTGGCCGCGAGGGCGCGCACGAGGGCGTGCTGGAATTCCTGGAAACCCAATACGTCTCGGTCAGCTGGTAGCGGAGCCCCAGGCATGGACATTTTGATGCCCCAACTGGGCGAAACCGTAACCGAAGGGACCATCATCAGCTGGCAGTGCGCGGTGGGCGACAAGGTCGCGTCCGGCGATGTCCTGTTCGAAATCGAAACCGATAAGACGACGATGGAGGTGCCGGCCACCAGTGCCGGCTCGATCACTGAAATTCGAGTGCCCGCCGGCCGGGTCGTGCCTGTGGGCGCCGTCGTCGCGATCATCATGGGCGATGGCGAAGTCGCCGTCGAGACGACGCCGGCAAACGGGGCCGTATCGACCGTGCCAGCCCCGCCGGCGTCGCTCCCGAGTGCCCCGCCGGTGCCGCTCCCGAGTGCCCCGCCGATCGTGAAGCGAGAGCTTGATCCATTCAACGCGGTGCGCACGCCTGAGCGCAATTTCGGGCCGGCCGCGTTGCCCAACGGCATTCGCGTGACGCCGCTCGCACGGCGGCTCGCGGAAGAGAAGGGGATCAGCCTCGCCACGCTGACGGGGTCCGGCCCGCGCGGGCGCATCGTTGCGAGTGACGTCCGCGAAGCCAGGCCGCCAGCCGTCGAAGCCGCTTCCTCGGCGCCAGTGGTTTCCTCGGCACCATCGGCTCTCGCCGCTGGCTTGAAGGGTGACCAGGTCAAGACGCTTTATGCCGACGCGCCCTTCGTGGAAGTCGAGGTGGACGGGATGCGTCGCACAATCGCGCGACGTCTCGTCGAATCGAAGCAGACTGTACCGCATTTCTACTTGACGGCCGACGTCGATATCGAGCGCATGCTTGAGCTGCGGCGGCAGATTAATGAGGGCCGCTCGACCAAGATTTCCGTCAATGATTTCGTGGTCAAGGCTTATGCCCGGACGTTGATGGCATTCCCCGCGGCGAACGCCGTATGGGCGGAGGACAGGATCCTGCGGTTCGCGCGGGTGGATGTCGGCGTGGCCGTCGCCGTGGAAGGCGGGCTGTTCACGCCCGTCGTACGCAGCGCGGACAGCAAGAGCCTATCGGCGATTGCCGAAGAGATTCGCGACCTCGCCGAGCGCGCGCGTGCTCGCAAGCTCGAACCGCATGAATATCAGGGCGGATCGGGGTCGGTCTCCAATCTGGGAATGTATGGCGTGCGCGAATTTGCCGCCATTATCAGCCCGCCGCAGGCCAGCATCCTCGCCGTCGGAGCCGCTATGCGCCGACCCGTCGAGACAGCGGACGGTGGCGTTGCCTTCACTTCGCAGATGACGGTGACGCTCTCTTGCGATCATCGCGTGATCGATGGGGCCCTGGGCGCGGAGATGCTGCGCGAGTTCAAGGCGATCCTCGAAGAGCCGCTGCGTGCCCTGCTTTGATGACAACAACCGGCGTCCTGCTCTGTGCGAGGCGGCGAACCGACGGGAGAATTGGGAATGAAGTATAATCGACCGCACGCCGGTGCAACGTGGGGCACCCAGGCCAAGGACTGGGAACGGGGCATTGACTATGACCGCCTGTTCAAGGCCCGCCTGAAGCGCGCGCAGGATGCCGTTCGTTCCGCCGGGCTCGGCGCGGTCTTGTGCTTCAATTTCGATAATATCCGCTACGTCACCGGCACGCATATCGGCGAATGGGCGCGCGACAAGTTCATGCGTTATGCGCTCTGCCCTGTTGATGGGCCGCCGTTCCTCTGGGACCCCGCGCCGCCCGCCAAGCGCCTGTCGTCGCCTTGGATCTCCGACAATGTCGCCGCGCCGATTTCGACCATGCAGGGTGGACTGCCGCCGTGGATGAACATCCAGGGCAATTTCGCGAAGCAGATCAAGAAGGCGCTCGTCCATTACGGCATCGAAAAGCAGCCGCTCGGCATCGATGTGATGGAGCTGCCCATGCTCCGGGCGCTCGAGGCGGAGGGCATCGAGGTCGTCGACGGCCAGCAGGCACTGCTGGACGCGCGGGAGATCAAGACGCCCGACGAGATCGAGTTGCTCAAGATGGCGGCGGCCATGGTCGATGCCACTTATGTGGACATTGCCAAAGCAATTCGGCCGGGCACGCGCGAGAACGAACTGGTCGCCATCGCCAATGATCGCCTGTTCCGCATGGGATCGGAGCGGGTGGAGTGCGTGAACTCGGTTTCGGGTCCGCGTGGCCGGCCGCACTCGCACACCTTCTCGGATCGTATGATCCAGCCTGGCGACATGGTGTTCCTGGACATCATGCATTCGTTCAACGGCTACCGGACCTGTTATTACCGGACCTTCATTTGCGGCGAACCCAACAAATTCCAGATCGACGCCTACGAGAAGGCCTCGAAATGGATCAGCGCCTCGATCGACATGATCCGGCCCGGAGTTACGCCCGATGAGGTCGCGGCAGTTTGGCCGGATGCCACCGAGTTCGGCTACCGTGACGAGGCGGAGGCATTCCTTCTGCAATATGGCCATGGCGTGGGACTGTCGCTCTGGGAGCGGCCGATCATCTCCAAGCGCTATCGTGGCCAAAACCAACCGCTGCGCGAGGGCATGGTGTTCGCCCTCGAGACCTGGTGCGGGGCCGAGGACGGCTCGGGCGCTGCGCGGATCGAGGAAGAGGTCGTAGTCACCAAGGATGGCTGCGAAATAATCACGAACTTCCCGTCGGACAGATTGATTTCGTGCGGTCTGCCTGGATGCGAAATTTTCTAGTTATTCTCATAGATCGTTAGATGATCCGCAATGAAATGTCACGTTATTACTACTTGAACAAGGATCAATAACAAAAAATCGATCCGTCTCAGAGGAATAAAGCTGCGCAATGTCATGCTTTAGGGGAATGAAAATGAGGAAAGATCGTGGAATCCGAGCCATCTTGCTCTGCGCCGCTGCCGTCGGCGCGTTAGCCAGTCCCGCATTGGCGCAGGATGCGCCTGCCGCCGCTGCCAAGCCGGATCAAGCGGCCCAAAATCCGGCTGACCAAGGCGGCTCGGTATTGTCGGGCGAGATCATTGTAACCGCTCAACGGCGCGAGCAAAACGTTCAGAAGGTCGGGATCGCGATCACGGCCTTTTCTGGGACGCAATTGCGTGCGCTTAACGTGATCGATTCTCGTGAACTGGCGGCGATTACGCCTGGTGTCCATCTCGGCGGCGCGCTGGCCGGCCAGAACAGCCAATATACCATTCGCGGCGTTACGCAGAACGACTTCAACGACATCGTCGAAGCGCCGAACGCCGTCTACCTCGACGACGGCTACATCGCGATTGGCCAAGGCCAGACATTCGCCCTGTTTGATATCGACAGGGTCGAGGTGCTCAAGGGGCCGCAAGGTACTCTGTTTGGTCGCAACGCGACAGGTGGGCTTGTCCGCTACATTACGCGCAAGCCGAGGCTCGACAGGGTCGAGGGTTTTGTCGACCTGAACTACGGACTTTACAATTCCCTGGGCTCGCCGGGCGGGTTCCACGGTGAAGCCGCCGTCAATGTGCCCCTGACAAGCACCATAGCGACGCGCGCGGCGGTCATGTGGAACAAGTCCGGGCCCTACGTGCGCAATTTTTACCCCGCCGGTGCCGTCGGCGGGTCTCCGGGCCCCGGTGCCGGCGCCAATCTGGGCGACGACGATACCCTCGCCGGACGTATCACCACCTTGTTTGAGCCCAGTGATGGGGCTCGGATTCTTTTGTCCGTCAACGCGGCAAGAACCCGTATGTCGACGGCTCCCTATCAGGAAAAGGCCACGATAGGGCAATTCAATGCGGCTGGAGAACTGATCAACGTCGTCGACGCCTCGCCGACCGAGACCCGCGCCTCGATCGGCGCGAATGGTCAAGACCACGGGTCAGACCTCAACAATGACGGTAGCTTTGGCGACAGCTTCGGCCGGCCGGTCCCGGGCGCGGATTTCTTCGGCTACAAGGATCCGGACGGCGCAGGGCCGCGCACCTCGAGCGACTTTGCGTTTCGCAATCAGGGTCGCGTCCGAACCTGGGGCGCTAACCTCAACGGTGAGTTCGAGATTGCCGACGGCATCAAGCTGGCGGCGGTGACGGATTACAAGAACTTCTACAAGCTGGGTTTCGTGGATGTCGACTCGGGGCCAGGCAATCAGGCCGGCGTGTATCAGGGCGTACGGGCTTCCACGGTCAGCCAGGAAGTCCGGTTGTCGGGTAAGGGCAGTCTGGTCGATTGGACAGCCGGGCTCTATTATCTTCACATCAAGGCACATTCAATCTCGGGGCTGAAATTCCCCGTGGGCAGCGTTGTACCGGGGGCGCCATTCGATATTGGCGCCGATGCAACACTCAAGACAAATTCCTATTCGGCTTTCGGCCAGTTGGATTGGCACATTGCCCCACGGTTGACCCTGATCACGGGCGCGCGCGTCATTCGCGAACAGAAAAATTATGACTTCTTCCAAGGGATATGGGGAACCGCGGACTCGCGTCAGGTCGAGATCGGCACACCGACCGTCATTGGCCCGCTATTCGGTGCCGGCGGGCCGACCGGTTATGCCGACAAGTCCGGCCACACGTTGTGGGCCGGCAAGGCCCAGCTGGACTTCCAGGTCAACCCGGACCTGCTGGTCTATGCAGGCGTCAATCGCGGCGTGAAGGCGGGCAGCTACAACGCCCCGGTTCCGGGCGGTCTTCCGGTACCCACGAGTTCCATTCCTTACAAAGCGGAAGTCCTCACCAACTACGAAGGTGGCATCAAATATACGTTCCCCGATCGGGCAACGCGTTTCAATGCATCGGCCTTCTATTATGATTACAAGAACTACCAGGCGTTCCTCTTCTCCGGTGTTGGCGGCATCGTCATCAATGCCGATGACAGGACGTACGGTGGCGAAGCCAGTCTCTTCACCTCGCCGGTCAAGGGTCTCGATCTCGGGCTGTCCGTGTCCTACTTCGATGCGAAGGTGAAGAATGTGCCGCTTCGGGCCGGAGGCCCGATCCAGCGCGATGTTCGGCCCGTCTACGCGCCGCCGCTTCAGGGCAGCGCCATCGTCAGATACGAATGGGAGGCCTTGGGCGGCAAACTCTCCGTTCAGGGCGATGCGAGTTACACCGACCCGTTCTTCTACAACCTTCGCAACTTTGATGCCGACAAGTACGGCAGGACTGTGATGGTCAATGCCGGGTTCGGCTGGTCCAATGACGTCTGGTCCCTGAACTTCCGCATCAAGAACCTGACCAATATTCACCAAGGTATCCAGGGCTTCGACCTGGCGACCTTCTGCGGTTGCAACGAGGTCTCCTACAAGCCGCCGCGGTTCTTCCAACTCGGCGTGCGGTACAGCTTCTGATTGGATCGATCATCATGACGGCTCGCCATAGTATTGTGCAGTTGACTTCAGCGAGCGTCCCGACCGGTCACGAGACCGGTCGGGACATGATGATGCGGCGCGGACCAGCAAGGACATGCGATGGTGTACTCCCCGACTGACGAGTCTGATCCCGCCTACGAGTGGAAGGCGGTATTGCTGCTGAGTTTCGGGTTCGGGCTCGTGGGGCTGGACCGCTGGATCATTGCGCCGTTGGCGCCCAGCATCATGCACGACCTTCGGATCAGTCCCTCGCTGATCAACATCTTGATTGCCATCCTGGGGATCACGTGGGGCGTTGCCGCGGCCGCAATGGGTGGCCTCTCCGATCGGATCGGCCGCCGCAAGGTCATGCTGCCGGCGCTTCTGATCTTCTCCCTAGCCTCGGGATTGTCGGGTTTGGCAGGCGGCTTCACCAGTTTGCTTTTGATCCGCGGCATGATGGGCGTGTCGGAAGGTGCCTTCTGTCCAGTAAGCTTCGCGGCGACGGCGGAGGCCTCGAGGCCCTCGCGCATCGGGTTCAATCAGGGCCTGCAGCAGAGCATGTTCGCCCTGTTCGGACTGGGTTTCGGCCCCATTCTCGCAACCGGGTTGCTTGGCTTCGCGTCGTGGCGTGGGGTCTTTGCGATCGTGGGGTTGCCAGGCATTGCCCTCACGATTCTGTTGTGGATGGTCATCCGCGAGCCCACCCAGGGTGTGCAAACCGTCGGAACGGCCGCACCGCCGACTTCCGTCCGCGAAGTCCTCAAAGTGCGCAACATTCGCCTTGCGATGGTCGGCTTGCTCTGCGCGATGAGCGGCATTTTCGTCCTCAGCGCGAATACACCGATCTACCTGGCCGAATATCTCATGCTGCCGCCGATGCAGGTGGGGCTTGTGACCTCCGCCATCGGATTCGGCGGATTTGCTGGACTTTGGATGCTTCCGGCCTTGTCGGATATCTTCGGCCGCCGCGCGATGGCCATCTTGGGTTTCGGGGGTGGGGCTGCCTTCGTCTATATCTTCATCGCGTTGGGCGCGCAGCCCACCTACTTGTTCGTCGCGTTGTTCGGAGCGACCGCTTTCAGCTTCGGGGTGCTCTCTCTGCTCACCGGACCCGTGGCCGCAGAGTCAGCCCCTGCTGGCATGCTCTCGACCGCATCCGGCTTGATCATCGGCGTGGGTGAGATTTTCGGAGGTGGGCTGGCCCTGCTCCTGGCCGGCTACATCATCGCGACGTTCGGCATCCAATACATGCTGTACCTGGCGCTCGGCGGGCTGATGCTTGGCGCTGTCCTGATGTCTGGGCTGAACGAAACTGCGCCCCGCAAGCGGCTGCAGGTTCATAGTGTGCCGGCGGGATGACGGACATGGTTCCAATTGCTCGTCCCGCGAACGTGTTCGCGTCGCGAATAATGGTGTAGTTAATTCGATGATTATACTGTTACGTCGGTTCGGATTGCATCGAAGTTGAAGTTGCGCCTGTGCTGTTCTGCTTAGTTCATCGATAATTGTAGGAGTTTTACGTCATGGCTATCCCCATCGTTGGCCTTGGCCCGCAGCTTGACACGGATTATTCGATTTGGCCGTTGGCCTACTGCCAATCCGAAATGCCACAGGACTTCTTTGGCGGATCGGTGAAATTCAGCAATCTTGGCACAATCCGGGTGCCCATGATCTATACGCTGCTGGTCGGTGGGGAAGTCGGCGGCAAGCAGCACGTCGCTTTGGTCGATTGTGGTTTTCGGAATGACCACTGGCTGGCGAAATACGGATTTTCCAGCTGGGAGGAGCCGCGTGACGTGCTGGCCCGGGTCGGATTCGCGCCTGAAGATGTAGAGGTGATCCTGGTCACCCACATGCACTTCGATCACATCGGCAATTTTGAAGCTTTTCCAAATGCGAAACTGTACATCCAGCTCGACGAGTATCTTGGCTGGACGGATGTCGTCTGCTCCGCCCACCAATATGAAACCGAGGAGGAAAAGGCCTGGATCTTCTCCTCGTTCGATCCTCAGGATCTGATCCGCGCGGCGCAGGGACTGGCCGACGGGCGTGTTCGCTTCATACGTGGCGATGAGGAGATTCTGCCGGGCATAACGGCGCGCCTGGCCAAGGATAGCCACACCTTCGGGAGCCAGTGGTTCGAGGTGCAGACCCGTAACGGCCCGTTCGCGGTCGTCGGTGACGTGGTCTACTGGTACTCGAACATCGAGAGCATGTGGCCTCCGGGCTACCATCAGGGCAGCGCGATGAACCAACTGAGCGTTTACCGCCAGATCCGCGAAACGCTGAAGCAGAAGATCGATCGGGTCATCCCCGGGCACGATCCCAAGGTGTGGGATCGCCACAATTCGTGGCTGGCGCCGAGCGGGAATCATATCGCCGAGGTCAACCTGAGGCAGGGTGACACCACGAGGAAACCCGACGTCTCATCTCAGAAGATCATCCACACATGAGACTTCGAGCCACCTGGCGTGTCGCGCAATCCGGTGGGGCAACAGTGACCAGAGTGGGATGCGCTACGCAATGAATGCCGATCTGTTTCGAGGAAAGGGACTCTGATGGCTTCGATCCCGATTTCGGATGTCAATCCGTTCGAGCTGCACGTGCGGCTCGATCCTTATCCTTTTTATCGCGAACTTCAGGAAATGGGTCCGGTGGTCCACCTGCGGTCGCTCGATCTCTACGCGGTCAGCCGCTTCGCTGACGTGCGTCGGGTCCTTGCCGATCAGCGTGTATTCTCCTCGGCAAGCGGGGTTGCGCAAAATGCGGCGATGAACGCAGCGATGGCGGGCTCGATCGTCGGCACAGATCCGCCGGAGCACACCCGCCTGCGCGAGATTCTCGGCCGCCCGCTGACGCCGGCGAAACTTGCCCCCATGCGCGAAAGGCTCTCGCAGCTCAGCGCAGGGCAGGTGGAGCGCATCCTGAACGATGGCGCTGAAGTTGAGGCGGTTTCCCAGATCGCCTGGTACCTGCCGTTGACCGTGGTTACCGAGCTCGTCGGGATGCCTGACGATGCGACGGCCCGGATGTTGCCATGGGCCGCGGCGAGCTTCAACGGGATGGCCCCGGACATCATGCCCGGCACTGCACCCGCGCTGGCGACGATTGGTGAGATGATCGGCTATGTCGCCGACCCCGGCCTGCCCGACAGGCTGCGACCGGGCAGTTGGTCCGCTCAACTGCACGAAGCCTCCGTGCGCGGCGAGATCGACTACGATCAGTTTCTCAGCATGCTGCAGGGCTATCTGATGCCGTCGCTCGACACGACCATATTCGCGATGTCGAACCTGTTATGGTTGCTGGCAAACAATCCGGACCAATGGGAATTGCTGCGGTCGCGCCCCTCTCTCGTTCCGCGGGCAATTCATGAGGCCATCCGGATCGAGAGCCCCGTGCAGTTCTTCTCCCGCGTCGCCACCGAGGACACCGAGATCGATGGAACTCCCATCAAGGCCGGCTCGCGCGTGTTCGTCATTTATGCAGCGGGCAACCGCGATCCCCGCCGCTTCGAGGATCCCGACCGCTTCCAGATCGACCGGGACAGCACGGATCACGTCGGCTTTGGGCACTCGGCTCACCGCTGCGTGGGCATGAACCTGGCGTTGATGGAGATCACCGCAATGCTCACCGCCCTGGTCGGCAAGGTGCGGGCGATTGAACTGGTCGACGCCAAGCGGGCCGACAATGCCATTCTGCGTGGTTTCGAGAAACTTACGCTTCGTCTCGTCCCGTTGGCTGGCGCCTAGCCGTGCTGAGCGAAAATCCAAAGACCCACATTGCAAAGGATAGATAGCATGTTTGTAGTAAGGAATCCTCAGTCGATCGCTAACCCCGTCGGGGCCTACAGCCATTCGGTCGAGATCCCGGCCGGGGCCAGGATCCTGTCGATCGCAGGTCAGGCCGGCATCCGGCCCGACGGAACGCTGGCCGAGGGCTTCGAGGCCCAGCACGAGGAAATCTGGAAGAACGTTCTGGCTATCCTCGCCGAAGCGAACATGGGGCCGGAAAACCTCGTTCACCTCAACGTCTACTCGACCGATGCAAGTGCGATCCGCTTTCTGGCGCCGCACCGAAAGAAATATCTGCCTGAAGGTTACTTGCCAACCTCGACCTGGGTCGTGGTCTCGGCGCTCGCCAACCCCAACTGGGTCGTCGAGATGGAAGCCATCGCTGCAAAGGTCGATTGATCGAACTGCATTGCCTCCGGCCGCAAAAATGCCGGCCGGGGGCAATGCCGGGATTGGTCAATGGTAAGAGCTCAAGGCTGCGTAAATTGAGAATTCGCGCCGAAGAGATTTCCGCTGTTAAAAGTATTGGTAGCTTATTCGTTACGATGTTTCCGCTTTAGGGGCATGCTTGGGAGGGTTATGTGGACGCCATCGTTTTTCCGGATCTCACCGACGCCATCGTTCAGCTTCGCATTATCTGCGGGCTCCTCTTCATTCCGCATATTCTTGCACAGTTTACCGCCAAGGATGCCGTATTCGGATTTTTCGAGGCAGCCGGGCTCAAGCCTGCATTTCTCTTCGTGCGGACTGCGCTGATCGTTCAAACGCTCGTGCTGCTCGGTTTGGTGCTGGGAATCTACGTTTTCTACGCGGCGTGGCTCGGCGGCATCTTCATGATCTGTGCCGGGTTGGCGGCGTTCAAAGTCTCCAAAGGGCGCTGGGTATGGAACCTTGGCGGCTGCGAGTTCCACATGTTCTGGGGCTTATGCTGCATCATCGTCGCGCTTCACAGCCCGGCATAGGGCGTAGAACCACACCGAGCGCCGCCCCATCCGGATGATGACGCGACTGATCACCCGGCAGAAGTGGCGCGGTCCTGCCTGTCAGGATGCCCGTCACAAGCCGGACAAGTCGTCGTCAATCTGAAGTAATTCCAGGAGTACGGAAATGGCATTTAATATTCCTGACGTAGACATCGATATCTACTCGGTGGAGGCACTTGCCGATCCGTACGAGAATTATCGCATCTTTCGCGACACGGCGCCGATCGTCCGACTGCCCAAATACGACCTCTATCTCATGGCGCGGTTTGCGGACGTGCAGGGGGCGCTGAAGAACAACGCATTGTTCTGCTCGTCGAGCGGCGTTGCGATGAATGACCTCATGAACAAGGCGATCGCCGGCAGCACGCTCTTCACCGATGCACCTTACCACACCACGCTGCGCTCGATTGTCAGCCGGCCGCTCGCGCCCGCCCGGTTGGGCGAACTCCGTCAGGGACTTAACCAAATCGCCGAGGAACTGGTCGAGCACCTGGTTGCCAAGGGTGATTTCGATGCCGCGACCGAACTCGCGCCGCATCTCCCGGTCACGGTGGTTTCCGAATTGGTCGGCCTGCCCGAGGAAGGGCGTGAGCGGATGCTCACTTGGGCCGGCGCGGTGTTCAACTCCTTTGGGCCACGGGGTCTTGAGCTGACGGAAACCGCGCTTCCGATCCTCGACGAAATGGTCACCTACGCACGGGGCTGTACCGCCGAGCGCGTGAAGCCGGGCAGCTGGGTCGCCAAACTCTACGAAGCGGCCGAGGCTGGCGAACTGCGCCCTGAGCAGGTCGGGCCGGTGATGGGCGACTATTTGGGTCCGAGTCTCGACACGACCATCCTGGCGACGGGAAGCACGATCGCCTTGTTCGCCAAGCACCCCGACCAATGGGACAAGCTGCGCGCGAACCCCTCGCTCATCCCTAACGCAGTCAATGAAGCGATCCGGCTCGAGAGTCCGGTACAGGGCTTCTCGCGCGTACTGACGGATGATTTTTCGGTGGAAGGCCAGCGCCTCCACAAGGGTGCCCGGGTTCTTGTGATGTATGCGTCCGGCAATCGCGACGAACGGCATTGGGAGGACCCCGAACGGTTCGATATCACGCGTCGGGCCAACGAGCAGCTGGGCTTCGGCCACGGCATCCATATGTGCATGGGCGCCAACCTCGCCCGGATGGAAATCTCGGCATTGCTCTCTGCACTCGTACGCCGGGTGGAGCGGTTCGAGCTACACGATGCACAGCGCATTTCGAACAATGTCCTGCGCGGTTTCAAGTCGCTCAAACTCACCGCGCATGCGGCGAGGTGAAGGGCCGCCGGTTGGCCCCATCGGAGTGACACGGCCGACCGATCGCGGATCCGATCGCGGTGATTTCGGGCCAGGCGCGCGCGAAGAGAGCAAGCAACCCTGCCCAGAGGAATGTGGCCATGAATGACAAACGTCTCTCGGAGACCATTGAGGATCACGCGCTGGAACGGGTGCCCGATGATCAGCGCCAGGGGTGGCTGGCATTGACGTGGAATACGGCCGGCGTGGTGGTTTCGCTGGTCCAGCTGTTCTTTGGTGCGCTGGTAACGTTTGTCGCTGGGTTCCAGGCCGCGGTTCTCGCCGGCCTGATTGTGGTCCTGGTTTGCTGGCCTCTGAGCTGGGCGAGTGCTCATGTCGCCTACCGCACCGGATTGTCCAGCACGGTCATGTCCCGGTACTTCGGTTTCGGTAAAAAGGGGTCGATAATATCGTCGATCATATTTTCATTCATGATCATCGGCTTCCTCGCGCTCGAGAACGCCCTCTTGTATCGAGGATTTTTATTCTACTTTAAGCTTCCCGATACGCTGACTACCAAGATCTCGATCTACGGATTGATGACGATCCTCTGGATTGTCCTGACGTCATACGGGTTCAAGCTGATCGCCCGGACATCGTCGATAACCCTCACTCTGTCATTGGCGGTGCTGGCCTATATCACCTACCTCGTGGTCTCGAACGGCGAGCGCTCGGCGGATAGCCTTGTTTCGTTCGGCCCCCAATTCTCGCTCGACGTCCTCAAGGGCATGGGCGCCGATAGTCCGATGGGCAAATTTATCTTCGCGATAAACGTCCTGGTTGGTTCGGCGGGAGGGATGGCGCTCTTCGGCGCGGATATTGGCAGATATGCCCGCCGCTCGAAAGACGTGGGAATTTCCACGCTGATCGGCCTCCTCTCGATGGACGTGCTGATGCTCTGGCTTGGCGGCATCATCATGTATGCCGGCGGGCCCGCGCTGGTTGATTTCTATACGCGGACAGCCGGTATGACCCATGAGGCGGCACAAAGGGCATCACTCGAAAGTCCGGACAGTATCGTGGCCGCCTTCGTGGTCCTGGGAGGCGCAATGGGGGCTTGGCTCCTGGTCCTCGCACAGGGCAAGACCCAGGTTCTGAACAACTACAGCGCTTCGCTTTCCCTATCGAACCTGTTCGATGCACTTAATTTGCGAATGGGGCGGTTGACCTTCGTCGTCCTTGCAAACGTCATCGCCCTTCTGATGCTCTACGGAAGCATCCTTGAAATGATCGATTCCTGGGTCACAGTACTCGGGGTGCTGGTGACGGCATTCGCCGGGATTATCGTCTCCGATTATTACATTGTGAAGACGCTGCTCCGAAAAGAGACGAAGACTGTGCCGGACGAGGCGGAGAATGTGAATTGGGCAGGGGTCGTTACACTGCTCATCTCGACGCTCACGGCCCACTATGTTCTCGCGCGCGTGGTGCCGATTCAGGCGATCACGACCCTCATCATCTCCGTTGCGCTCTATCCCTTACTGCGCACGACGGTTCTGACGCCGACGAAGATTGGACGCATTCCCGAGACCATCGGTGATCAGGTCCTCCCCTTGGAGGGCGTACCCGCAGTGTCTCCAGGCCAGGTCTCCTGAACTCTCGGGCTGATCGATCGAAAATCGCAAAGACGGATGAACATCAAAGGAGCAAATCGATGTCACTACTAAACCAGCTGGCCACGGCTCTCTCGAATGGGTCGGTGGAGGTCATCGACCTCACGCATACGCTCGAGGAACGCACGCCGATCATTCCGCTGCCCGAACCCAACCATCAGCAGTGGCCCTTCCGCATGGAAGAGATTTCCCGCTTCGACGAGCGCGGGCCGGACTGGTACTGGAACAACTTCAGCTGCGGCGAACATACTGGAACGCACTTCGACGCCCCCATTCACTGGATTTCGGGCCGGCATTACGAAGATGGCTCGGTTGACAAGATTCCCGTGAAGCGGTTCATCGCCCCCGCCTGCGTCATCGATGTCACCAATCGCGTCCACGAAGATTATCTCACCACCGTCGAAGACATCGAGAATTGGGAAGCCGAACATGGCCGTATTCCAGCCGGTTCATGGGCGCTGATCCGTACCGGCTGGGCGTCCCGTAACTATACGGACAAGTTCCTTAATGTCCGCGAGGATGGCGGACATTGGCCGGGCAACCACCCCGAGGTTGCCAAGTTCCTTGCAAAGGAGCGCGACGTTATCGGGGTGGGAACGGAACCCGTAGGCACAGATTCCGGACAGTCCTCCACCTTCGCGGAACCGCTGCCGTGTCACTACCACATGCATGGGAACAACAAGTTCGGCCTTTCAAGCCTTAACAACCTGCATCTCCTGCCTCCGACCGGCGCGATGCTGATCACGCCGCCGCTGAAGATCAAGGAAGGTTCCGGCAGCCCTTGTCGCGTGCTGGCGCTGGTCGAGCGCTGAGCCGCGCTCCGGTGGCCGATGCGAGACTCTTGACCCGCGCCTGGCATCGGCAACCGCGGCGTGGAAGCGGCTTCGCTTCGCGGCTGACGGCAGATTGCGGAGTGCCAGGCGCCACTTCGCGCGCTCTGGGGCCGAGGAGAAGCCGGCATGTCCTCCGGATTGGACTCCAAGGCGCTGTAGCACTAGCATTGGCCTCGTCGATTTCTGGTTTAACGGGGACGGTAATTCGACGTCGACGGTACAGATATGGCTGCCATTACAATTAATTGCAGCAACTGGAGCACATTGAACCTTTGAATGGGCGGGAACCGAATGGATGGCTGGGACGGGATAGAGGAATTCGTGGCCGTGGCCCGGACCGGCTCCTTTGTTGCCGGAGCCGCTTCGCTTGGCGTGTCGCGCACACAAATGAGCCGCGCCATCGCCCGGCTCGAGGATCGGCTCGGAGCGCGGCTGCTGCACCGCACGACCCGGATGGTCATGGTGTCTCCTACCGGGCGCACTTTTCTTGACCATTGCGTTCGCCTGGTCAGCGAGAGGGACGAGGCCGTCGCGCTCGTGCGCGATCAGGGCGAGCCGCGGGGAGATCTTCGCATCACCTGTTGCGTTGCGCTGGGCGAGCGCTTCATCGCTCCGATTGCTCGACGATTTGCGATGCAGCACCGCCTACTGACTGTTTGCCTGGACGTGACGGACCGCGTGGTTGATTTGGTTGCCGAGAGCTGCGACCTCGGGATCCGCACAGGCCAACTCCCATCTTCCAATCTGATTGCGGCAAGGATCGCTTCACGACGGTCCCGGACTTGTGCCGCCCCGGCCTATCTGGAGCGAAGAGGGCGACCTGGAACGATCGCAGACCTGGACGGGCACGATTGCCTGATCGGCACCGCGCAGTGGCACTTTTCCGATAAGGGCAATGAAATACTATACCGCCCGCGCCCCGTCTGGAGCTGTAACAATGGCTACGCAGTCCTGGAAGCAGCGCTGGACGGCATGGGTATCTGCCAGTTGCCCACCTTTTACCTCAATGACGCCGTTCAATCGGGTCGACTGGTGCCCATTCTCGAAGAGTTCGCACCTCCGGAAGAACCGATCTGGGCAGTCTATCCCGACAAACGTCACCTTTCTCCAAAGGTGCAGCGTTTCGTCTCCCTGTTAAAAGCCGAACTGCCGAAAGTCATGGCACGTCCCGATTGACCATTGCGCGCCCGTCTGCAGGCTTCACACTCGCCTGTTCGCCGTACAGCGGGCGGTCTTTTCGTGGTTGATCATGACACCCTCGCGCCTGAGCCACAATATTCACGACAATAGCCGAACCGGCGCGTCTGTAGCTAGACGATGAAAAGGTTTGCGGTAGGTGCGCGAGCGGGCGGCGCTCGAGCGCCGAATGCGGGAAATGTCACCGGTGCTTGGTGATCAGCGGCGGAAAGAGCCCGCTTGGCAATCACGCCGAGGTTGGATCTCGATTTGCCGGTATCCGTGACTAGCGACCTGCGGCGGTAGCCATTGTGGCTGCCCTCCGCCTGGGTTGCCCCGCTCATGTGATAAACCGTCGCGGCCTTGAGGGCCCGTTCGGGCGGCGCTTTCTTCAGCGAATCCAAGAGCTCATCTTGCTGTAGCCACTGGCCGCGTCCCCGTGAGCCGACAGATGGCGAGGCAAAGCAGCCGGAATCACCAACCCACAACCTAGCTATCAAACCGTGCGGGCAGACAGCCAAGTCGGTCGCATTGCACCATTAGCGCAACAAAGATGTCCAACTTGCTCACTTGACGGCATTTTTGCCTACCCATAGCCTCGCAGCCAGATTCAGGAAAATAACGACATTGCTTATTGAAAGTTCAACGCGATTTCGTCCTTTCCTGTCAGTGTTATTGTCGGTCGTCGTGAGCCAGCGTTACGACGATCAATTCAACGTGGGCGCGCGATATATTAAAAGATTCCGCGTGGCCCTAAGAAGGGGGGTATTCTATGTCTCAAAAGTTCAAGAGTATACTGAGGACGGCTGCGTCAGTTGTTTCCGTTACATCCGTATTTGTGCTGCTTCCTGCGTCCGCGCAAGCAGAGGATCCGGCCAAGGCGGAAAACGCGCAGCCCAAAAACGATGAAGGCGCGCAGCCCAAAAAAGATGAAGGCCTCGGGGAAATAGTCGTCACCGCGCAGCATCGGTCCGAGCGCCTCCAGGATGTCGGCATCTCGATCAGCGCCCTGGGCGGTCAGCAGCTGACCCGGCTCGGCGTTACGAGCAGCATCGACATCGGCCGCATTACGCCGGGCGTCCACGTTTCTGGCAACTTTGGTGGCCAGACCGCGCAATACACCATCCGCGGCGTCACCCAGAACGACTTCAGCGACGTACTGGAGGGGCCGGTCGCGGTCTATTACGACGATGGTTACATCGGCAGCCTCAGTGGCCAGATTTTCGGCACTTTTGACCTTGAGCGGGTTGAGATCCTGAAGGGTCCGCAAGGCACCCTGTTCGGACGCAACGCGACGGGCGGCCTGGTCCACTTCATTCCGCGCAAGCCGACCGACCAGCTTTCGATCAACGCGAACGCTACCTACGGCAGCTTCAACCAAACGCGTCTGGAGGCCGGGGTTGGTGGTCCCTTAGGGGATGGGCTGTCGGGTCGCGCCACGATCTTGTTCAATCGCCAGGACCCGATATTCAAGAATATCTATCCCGCGGGCACCACCTCGTCGACCCTGCCTTCGACGGCGCCCAGCCGCTGTTGCGAGGACACTTGGAACGACAACACCCTCGGTGGACGGTTGCAGCTCCAGTACAAAACGGGCGACTGGAAGTTCCGAGTGCAGGGATCCGCCCTGCGCAGCATCATGTCGACCAGTCCATACAAATCTTTCCCTTCGGCGCCGGTGTTCAACAGCGCGGGCCAGTTGATCGATACGATACGCCTTCCGGAGACATCGCCAGTTTTAGGCGCCATTCAGCAGCCGCGCGACAATGACGAGATATCTCAAGCTCTGGCCCTGGATGACCGCAACCGGCTTCATACGTACGACGTGGGTTTCCATATCGATGGATCCATCGGTGCTGTCGATGTGGCTGCGATCACCGACTGGAAGCAGTTGAAGAAGTCATTCTTCACCGACACCGCGCTGGTGCCAGTAAACTTCCTGGGCGTTGCCAGTGATGCAAACACAAAGCAGTTTTCACAGGAACTCCGGCTGTCCGGCAAAACCGGCAATCTCCATTGGAGTGCGGGCGCCTATTATCTGGATATCAACGCCTATGACGCCAGCGGGTTTATCATACCCCCGGGTTCGGCCTTCCCCGGGACACCCCCTGCGGGCATGGACCTGATCAATTTCCAGCGTCTCAAAACGCAGTCGGCCTCGATATTCTCGCAGATCGATTGGCGTTTCGCCCCGGAGCTGACGCTCGTTGCGGGCGGCAGGATCATCTTTGAACATCAGGATTATTTCTACCGCTCGGCCCTGATCCAGCCGCCCAGCAACCCCTATTTCATTGGCACGACCGAACTGGCGGCGCTGCCCGTATCTCAGACCGCCAATGGCGCACTTGTGACCGCGCCCTATACCAACACCCGCCACAACACGCTGTGGGCCGGCAAGATCCAGCTCGAATATCGCCCGAATGCCACAACCCTGTTGTATGCTGGTGTCAATCGCGGCGTGAAGGGCGGGGCCTACAATGCCAAGTACCAGGACGGCACCCTCCCACTTCTCCAATCCCAGATTCCCTACAAGCCCGAAACTCTGACGTCCTACGAAGCCGGCGTGAAGACGACCTTGCTGGATGGCGCGATCGTCGGCAGTGTCGCTGCGTTTTATTACGACTATAAGAACTACCAGGCCTTCCTGTTCGTGAATACGTCGGGCCTTGTTCAAAACAATCCGGCGACGAACTATGGCATTGAAGCGAACCTCCAGATCAAGCCGACGTCGCGGCTTTCGGTCAACCTCGGCGGGTCGATCTTCCGGCCCAAGGTGAAGGGCGTTGTCACCGCACCTGCCACTGCTACTGCGCCGGCATTGGTCCGCGACACCGAGCCGGCCTTCGCGCCGCGTGAGCAGGTCTCGGCGATGGTGAACTGGACACTGCCCGTAGCGAACGATGCGATTTCGCTGTCGGCAAACGCCAACTACACCGGCCGATTCTTCAACAACCTGCGCAATTTCACGTCGGAAGTAACGAAGGGCTATATTCTTACTAGTGGAAATGTCGAATGGAAGATCGGCTCCGGCTTCACGGCGACTGCGTCACTCGACAATATTTTCAATAAGAGAGTGGACATGATCGGATTCGATCTCACGACTTTCTGTGGCTGTAGCCATGAATCGTACAATCGGCCGAGGACGTGGAGGATATCTCTTGGTTACCAGCTGTGACAGCCAGATAACCCAAATGCGGTAAAATGCGTGTGCGGGAACTCGATGGGTCTGATCCATCGAGGTCTGGTCATGCCTGTGGGGAGACTGAGTAAAGCCGTCGCCTGACGTGGCGGCATCTCAGAATCCCGGAATGAGAACTGCTTCTTAACCTCAGCGCGGTGACGTCATCTTAAATATGACGGTGCCGCGCTTCGACGAGAATGGCCTAGGAGTCTGAACGTGCGAACAGTGACGTCCTTTTGCAGAACATGTACAGCGGGCTGCGGTACAAAACTGACTATTGATGATCAGGATCGGATCGTCAGCATTCGCGGCGACGAGAATAACGTCATGAGCCGCGGCTATGCCTGTTTCAAGGGCCTGCACAGTCACGAAGCGCAATATAGCCCCGAACGTCTGCTTCATCCTTTGAAGCGCCAGCCCGACGGGACATTCACACGCATCTCCATTGAGCAAGCGCTGGATGAGATTGCCGAGAAGATGCGGCAAATCATCGACCGGGACGGTCCCGAGGCGCTTGGCCTGTTCATCGGCAACGGGGCGAACTTCAACTCCGCCGCCTTCTCGATCCACTTGCCGTTCATGCAGGCGCTGGGATCGCGGCACTTCTTCACCACCAATACGCTCGATCAGTCGGCCAAGATGATAACCTATGAGCGAATGGGCTTCTGGGCAGCCGGCCCGCAGCGCTTCGATACCGCCGACGTGATGATGGTCTTCGGAAGCAACCCGCTGATCTCGCACGCATCGCTTAACTTCCTGATGTCCGATCCGGTGCGCACGATGAAGGCGGCGCGGGCGCGGGGCATGAAGCTGATCGTCGTCGACCCCCGGCTGACGGAAACCGCGCGCTATGCTGACATCCATCTTCAGCCGATCCCGGGGCACGATGCGACGATCGCCGCGGGCATGATCCGCATGATCCTGGCGGAAGGCTGGGAGGACAAGGAGTTCTGCGAGCGCTATGTCGGCCCCGAGGGCATGGCCGCGCTGCGCGAGGCAGTCGAGCCATTTCACGAGGACATGGTGACGCACCGCGCTGGATTGCCCGTGGGCCAGCTGCGCGCGGCCACCCAGATGTTCGCGCGGGACTCGCGGCGCGGGCCGGTCTCGACCGGGACGGGCAACAATTTCGGGCCGCATTCGAACGTGGCGCAGCACATGGCAGACGCCATGAACGTCGTGTGCGGTCGATTCCTGCGCGAGGGGGACACGACGCTTGTCGAAATGCTGAGCCCCGAGGCGCCGATCTATCCCGAGGTGATCCCGCCCTCGCGCACGTGGGAGCATGTCCCGCCGGGCCGCATCCGCGGGGTGGGCACGCTGCTCAACCGCGAGGAGATGTCCGGCGCGCTTCCCGATGAAATCCTGACCCCGGGCAAGGGGCAGATCCGCGGCCTGCTGATCCAGGGCGGCAACCCGGTCCTTGCCATTCCCGGCCAGAAGAAGGTCGTCGAGGCGATGAAATCGCTGGAACTGTCGGTGATGATCGATCCGTTCATGCACCAGACCGCGCAATACTGCGATTACATATTGCCGCCGATGATGCCCTACGAGCGCGCGGACCTGCCGCTGACCATTCCCACGATCGTGTTCACCAACATCAACTGGATCCAATATACGCCGCCGGTCGTGCCGCCGCCGCCCGGGTCCGAACTGGTCGAGGACTGGCAGGTCTACACCGGCCTGGCCAAGCGGCTCGGGCTGGAGATCGTATATAATCACACGACCGTCATCGACCTTGACACGGTCACGACCGACGACCTGCTCGCCATTCGCGCCGCCAATGGCCGCGTGAAGCTTGAAGAAATGAAGAAATACCCGAGCGGCAATTCCTTCCCGTTCGCGTCCGAACGGGTCGCCGCCCCCCGCCCCGAGGGCACCGCCCGGTTCGACGTGATGCCCGCGGACGTGAGGGGCGAGCTCGACGAGGCCCTGCGCTATGCAATCACGCCTGACAACATCGTCAGCAATGGCAGGAAGTTCACCCACCTCGTCAGCAGCCGCCGGATGCGCCACATGTTCAACAGCGTCGGCACGATCGGTATGCCGAGCATCCGTGCCAAGGCGAAGTTCAATCCGGCCTACATCCATCCCGGCGACATGGCTGATCTGGGCCTGGAGAATGGCGATCACATCGAACTCGAATCCGACGTCGGCAAGATCACCGCTATCGCCGAGGCGGACGAGACGATGCGGCCGGGCGTGATCTCGATCCCGCACGGCTTTGGTCCGGCCTCCGGAGAGATGGACGAGGAAGGCGCGGTCTCCATCGGCGCTCTTATCGTCGCCGATCAGCACTATCAGCACATCAACGCCATCCCACGGATGACCGCCATTCCGGTGAACATCCGCCGTCTGAACAGCAAGATGGTCGGGCACGAAATGGCGGAAACAGAATGAGCGGCGCGCGTGACGCGCCCTCACCATAGAAAACGGAATCGGAAACGGCGATGATCGGAAGTTGGATGCGGGTACGGGGTCGCCAAGTGGCCGGAAAATTGCGGCTATGACGATGGCGCCTCCCAACACCTCGACGCAGTCCGCATCCGGCCGTCTGACGGATCCGAGCGGTCGGCGGTTTGAATATCTGCGCCTGTCGCTGACCGACGTGTGCAATTTCCGTTGCACCTATTGCCTGCCCAACGGCTATCGCAAGGCGGCGGGGCGCGCGCCTGACCTGTCGCCTGACGAGATTGTGCGGGCGGTCGCAGCCTTCGCCCGGCTCGGCTTGTGGAAGATTCGCCTGACCGGTGGAGAACCCACCGTCCGCGCCGAGTTTTCCGAAATTGCGCGGCGCGTGGCGGCAGTGCCCGGTGTACGCCGCGTGGCAATGACCACCAACGGCTATCGCTTGGCAGATCACGCCGTGGAATGGCGCGCAGCTGGCGTCAGCGCGATCAACGTCAGCGTGGATTCGCTGGATCCCGCGCGCTTTGCGGCGATCACCGGGCATGACCGGCTCGGCGAGGTGCTGCGTGGCGTGGAAGCGGCCCGGCACGCCGGATTTGATCCGATCAAGCTCAACGCGGTGTTGATGCGCGGCGTCAATGACGACGAGTTGGAGACGATCATCGCCTTCATTCGCGAACACGACCTGTCGCTGCGTTTCATCGAAGTGATGCGCACAAACGACAATGCGGCTTTCTTCAAGGACCGCCACGTCCCCGGTCAGGCCGTGATCGACGCGCTGTTGCGGGCGGGCTGGACACGCTTGCCGCGCGCGCCGGGGGCCGGTCCAGCCGCGGAATTCGGCCACGCCGATGCGAAGGGGCGGATCGGCATCATCGCCCCTTATGCGCAAGACTTCTGCGCCACCTGCAACCGGCTCCGCCTATCGGCCGAGGGCAAGTTGCACCTATGCCTGTTCGGGGATGGCGGGCTGGACCTGCGTCCGCTCCTCCAGTCCGATGCGCAAATCGACGAACTGGTCGCGCGGATCGTCGCGCTCACCGCGCTCAAGGCGCCATCGCATCGCCTGCACGATGGTAACAGCGGTGCCACCCCGCATCTCGCCTCGATCGGTGGCTGAGTTGCCTGACGTGGCAGAATTGTGCCCCCTCTCCGTAAACCTGTACGGCAAGCTGGCAGATCCCTGCGGAAGGGGGATTACGGTCAGCATTCCGTCCGCCGGCTGTACGGCCGGCGAACTGCGCTCGCTGCTCGCGGGTCATGACGACGATCTAGCCAGGCTGCTGACCTCGACCCGCGTGCTGTACTGCATCAACGATCAGATCGTAGCCGAGTCCGACCGCGTGGTGCCGGGCGACGAGGTGGCGCTGTTCCCACCGGTGTCAGGCGGATGAGCTGCGAGGCGACCCTCAGCCCCCGGCCCATCGATCCGGTCGAGGCCCTGCGGCAATTCTCGGCAGCGGCCGCGGGCGCTGGTGCCGTGGTCAGTTTCACCGGGCTGGCGCGCGGCATGACCCGCGACGGGCACCGGGTTACGGCGCTGGTGCTGGAAAGCCACCGCTCGCTCACCCTGCGCTCGATGGAGGCTATCGCGGCCGACGCGCATGCCCGTTTCGCCATCGCCGCCAGCCGGGTGATCCACCGCGAGGGCCGGATTGCGCCCGGCGAGGCGATCGTGTTCGTGGCCACGGCCGCGCCCCACCGCCGTGCGGCTTTCGAAGCTGCCGACTATTTGATGGATCGGCTGAAGAGCGAGGCGGTTTTCTGGAAGCGCGAGGAGGGCACCGACGGCTCGCGCTGGATCGAGCCGACCAGCGGCGACGCCGCCGACCTCGCGCGCTGGCAAAACGCCGCCAGGACCGACCATGCCCGGAATTGACGAAAGCCTGACCTTTCATCCGCTGCACATCGCCGTGCTCACGGTATCCGACACGCGTACTCTGGACACGGATAGGTCGGGCGCGCTGCTCGCCGAACGGCTGACCGGGGCAGGCCATGTGCTGGCGGCGCGGGCCATCGTGACCGATGATGTGGAGGCGATCCGCGCACAGGTTTCGCGCTGGGTGGCCGATCCCGGCGTGGACATCGTGATCTCCACCGGCGGTACCGGCTTCACCTCACGCGACGTGACGCCCGAGGCGGTGAGGCCGCTGCTGCGGCGCATGATGGACGGGTTCAGCGTGGTGTTCCACCAGGCCAGCATGGGCACGATCGGCGTATCCACGCTGCAATCGCGTGTCCTTGCCGGGCAGGCCGAAGATAGCTTCCTGTTCTGCCTGCCGGGCTCGACCGGGGCCTGCCGCGATGGCTGGGACCTCGTGCTGCGATACGAATTGGACAGTCGCTATCGCCCGTGCTCGATCGCCGGCCAGATCCCGCGCCTGCGGGGGCTCAGCGCATGACCGGGCTGTCGCACATTGATGAGGCCGGCCGCGCACGAATGGTCGACGTGGGGGACAAGCCCGTCACCAGCCGCACGGCCGAGTCCCGCGGCCAGTTGCGCTGCGCGCCGGCAACACTCGCACTGGTCCGTTCGGGCGAGACCCCCAAGGGCAACGTGATCGGGACGGCCGAACTGGCCGGAGTGATGGCCGCCAAGCAGACCGCGACGCTGATCCCACTGTGCCATCCATTGCCGCTGAGCAAGGTGGTGGTGGAGATCGCGCTGGACGACAGCCTGCCCGGCTTCACCGTGACCGCCCGGGTCCGCACCAACGGGCAGACCGGAGTGGAGATGGAAGCGTTGACCGGCGTCTCGGTCGCCTGCCTCACCCTGTTCGACATGCTCAAGGCGGTCGACCGGACGATGGAAATCGGCGCGATCCGCGTCGTGGCGAAGGCAGGCGGACGGTCCGGGGCGTGGCCCGGCTGATGGCGGCCGGTCCGATTGGCTTTGACGAGGCGGTGGCGCGCCTGCCGGGCGCCGAAGCCCTGCTCGGCACAGAAACTCTGCCGCTAGACCGTGCTGCAGGCCGCGTACTGGCGGAGCCTCTCTACGCGTGGCAGGATTCACCCCGCCAACCGACCGCTGCGATGGACGGCTATGCGGTGTGGGACGCTGCCACCGCACCCTTGCAACTGCTGCGGGTGATCGGAGAATCCCGCGCCGGGCTGGGTTACCGGGGCATCGTCGGCACCGGCGAGGCGGTGCGCATCTTCACCGGTGCGCCGATGCCTGCCGGGACCGACCGCTGCATCGTGCAGGAGCACGCGATCCGCGAGGACGACACTGTGCGGTTCACGGTGGGCTACGGCCCCGGGTGGCATGTTCGTGCGACCGCCAGCGACTTTGCCGCCGGTGCGCTGCTGCTCGATCGCGGTACCCGTCTCTCGCCTCAGGCTATGATTGCGGCTGCCGCGGCGGATGTCGCCAGCGTGACCGTGGCCGTTCCGCCGCGCGTGGCGATCCTCGGCACCGGCGATGAGCTCGCTCTGCCCGGGACCGCGGCTGATCGGCCCGGCGCGATTCCCGAGAGCGTCAGTTTCGGGGTGGCGGCAATGGTGGTGGATGCCGGCGGCCTCGTGGTCCGGCGCGCGACGGGGCGCGATGACCTGCCCGCGCTGCAGCATCTCGCGGGCGGCCTCCTCGAAGCGGCCGATCTGGTGGTCGTGACCGGCGGCGCCTCGGTGGGCGACCATGACCTCGCGAGGCCGGCGTTCGCGCCGTACGGGCTCGAACTGCTCATCGACAAGGTGGCAATCAAGCCGGGAAAGCCAGTTTGGCTGGGCCGTGCGGGCGGGCGCTGGGTTCTGGGGCTGCCGGGCAATCCGACCTCCGCACTGGTCACCGCCGCTCTGTTCCTGAGGCCGCTGCTGGCCGCGCTGCAGGGGCAGGATCCGCAGGAGCGGTTGCGTTGGCGGCGCCTGCCGCTGGTCGCGCCTCTGTCCGCCGTCGGCGCGCGCGAAACCTTCATGCGGGCGCAGTGGGAGGAAGAAGGGCTAGTACCGCTGGGCAGCCAGCAGAGCGGCGCACAGGCGGCGCTGGTAGCGGTCGACTGGCTGATCCGCCGTCCCGCGGGTGGTGCCGCAGCCGTCCCGGGCGAGACCGTCAGGGCGCTCGCGTTCTGAGCGGTTGGCGGACCCGCCCCAATCCGCGGGCTGGATCATGGTGAGAGGCGATGCCGCCCGCTTGACAGAGGCGGGCGTGGAATGCGGTCGGGCCTGATGGCCGATGGTGACGACAGGATTGTGTTGGGAGCGGTGCTCGCGGGCGGCGGATCGCGCCGCTTCGGCAGCGACAAGGCGATGGCGTTGCTTCATGGCAGGCCCATGCTTGCACATGCGGCGGCGGCACTGTCGCGGCATACGCAGGCGGTCATGCTGTGCGGCCGGACAATGGCGGGATTCACCTGTCTCGCTGACAGGCCGGCACCCGGCCTGGGCCCGCTCGGCGGGCTCAATGCGGCGCTTCATCATGCAGCGGCGCAGGGTTTTGCGGGCGTGCTCTGCACCGGGTGCGACATGCCGGTCTTCCCCGATGCGCTGGCGCAGGCGCTGATCGGGGACGGGGCGGCGATCGTCGAGGATCAATATCTGATGGGCTATTGGCCCGCCGCATTGGCGCCGACCCTCGACGCGCATCTCGGCGGAGGTCAGGACCGGTCCGTGCGTGCCTGGCTCGCGGTCGCCCAGCCGCGCGTCGTGCCGGCTCCACGGCTTCCCAATATCAACACGCAGGAGGATCTGCGCCGGTTGGAAGAGAGAGGGGCGATCGGGAATTGACGCTGCCTCTTCGATAGGTTGCATCGCGAGTTCGGCAAACGGTGCCTCGATGCGGGTATCCGCTTGGCAACAGGACGGTCGGGGCGGCCTGACCGGCACGTCCGGCCGCGACGCTTATCCGGAAACTCTCAAGGGGTCACGGGCCAAAGCGACGCCATCATAGCTTCTGGCCATTTCCGAAGGGAGCTCGCTCCGTAGAAAGTCAATTGCGCCTCGTACTTTGGGAGCCAGATGGCGGTGGTGCGGATAGACCGCCCAGATCGGCTCGTCGCTCGGCCGGACGTCATGGAGGAGGAGGCGAAGCGCCCCGGTTCGTAGCTGTCCGAGCACGTAGAATTCGGGGAGCTGACAAATGCCCATGCCGGAAACGCATGCATCGACGACGGCATGGCCGCTGTTGCAGCGGAACCGGCCTGAGGGCTTGTAAAGCAGCTGCTGGCCATCTTGGTTGAATTTCCAGGTCGTGCTTGTGCCGACGATATGTTCGTGATGATCGAGATCCTGAATGGTCTCAACCGGTGCGCTGCGGTCGAGATAATTCGGCGCCGCACATGTCAGGAACTGGCGCGACGCGATCCGCGTGCGGATCAGGCGGGCGTCAGCGAGCGTGCCGGTGCGGATCGCCAGATCATAGCCCTCCGACACCAGATCGACCAATCGGTTGGTGAGATCGATCACGATGCTGAGGCGAGGGTGTTTGAGCGCAAAACGCCGCATCAGAGGTGCCAGGAAGCGCTCGCCCATGGCGGTCGAGCAGGTGAGGCGGAGCTCGCCCTCCGGCTCGCCTTCCTGGGTGATCAGCGCGATCGCCTCATCCCGATCATAGAGAAGGCGCTGGCAATGGTCGAAGAACACGCGACCTGTGTCGGTCAAGCGCACCACGCGCGTGGTGCGCTGGAACAGCTGCGTCTTGAGCCGCTGCTCCAGCTGCATGATCGCGCGGCTGACATGCGTCGTCGACAGCCTGAGCGCGGCGGCGCCTTTCGTGAAGGAGCCCGTGGTTGCAACAGCCACGAACTCGTCGATTCCGTCCCAAGGTGACACGATATTGTCCCGTATGTGGGATGATGATTTGCAGACGAGCCCCTTTATCACTGTGTGGAGCCTAGATAAAGAAGTTCCATGACGCAGCCGGCACGATTTGTGTCGGCGCAATCCTGAAACAGTCAAACTGAAGTCTCGAATTCGGTGGGCACCGAAGATCTCAATTGCGCCACAAGGAATATACCAGATGAAGACGCGTGCGGCGGTGGCCTTTGAAGCGAAGAAGCCGCTGGAGATCGTGGAGGTCGACCTGGACGGCCCGAAGGCGGGCGAGGTGCTGATCGAGATCATGGCGACCGGCATCTGCCACACCGACGCTTACACGCTCGACGGGCTCGACAGCGAAGGCATCTTCCCGTCGATCCTTGGCCATGAGGGCGCCGGCATCGTGCGCGAGGTGGGGCCTGGCGTCACCAGCGTGAAGCCGGGCGATCACGTCATCCCGCTCTACACGCCCGAATGCCGCCAATGTAAGTCATGCCTCTCGGGCAAGACCAACCTCTGCACTGCGATCCGCGCGACGCAGGGCAAGGGGCTGATGCCCGACGGCACCACGCGCTTCAGCTACAAGGGCCAGCCTATCTTCCATTATATGGGCTGCTCGACCTTCTCGAACTTCACCGTGCTGCCCGAAATCGCGGTGGCGAAGATCCGCGAGGACGCGCCATTCAAGACGAGCTGCTATATCGGCTGCGGCGTCACCACCGGCGTCGGCGCGGTAGTCAACACCGCCAAGGTCCAGGTTGGCGACAATGTCGTCATATTCGGTCTGGGCGGCATCGGCCTCAACGTCATCCAGGGCGCGCGCCTTGCCGGCGCCAGCAAGATCGTCGGCGTCGACATCAATCCCGATCGCGAGGAATGGGGCCGGCGCTTCGGCATGACCGACTTCCTGAATTCCAAGGGCATGAGCCGCGAGGAAGTCGTGGCGAAGATCGTCGCGATGACGGATGGCGGCGCGGATTACACGTTCGACGCCACCGGCAATACCGAAGTGATGCGCACCGCGCTTGAGGCCTGCCATCGCGGCTGGGGCACAAGCATCATCATCGGCGTGGCGGAAGCCGGCAAGGAGATTGCGACGCGCCCGTTCCAGCTCGTCACCGGCCGCAACTGGCGCGGTACCGCGTTCGGCGGCGCCAAGGGCCGCACCGACGTCCCCAAAATCGTCGACATGTACATGAACGGGAAGATCGAGATCGATCCCATGATCACCCATGTCATGGGCCTCGAGGAGATCAACACCGCCTTCGACCTCATGCACGCCGGAAAATCTATCCGCAGCGTCGTGGTGTTTTGATTTTATCCAAAGGGAGAAGTGACAATGGCAGATCCGGTTATCTCCGGTAACGATGTATTCTCGCACGTGTTCATCGGAGCCAACGATGTGGACATGTCTGCCAAGTTTTACGACGCCGCGCTCGGCGCGCTCGGCATCAAGAATCTTGGGCCGTTTGGCAACGGCTGGATCCTTTATGGCAAGAACAAGCCGGCCTTCATTATTGCCAAGCCGGGTAATGGCGCGGCAGCCTCCAGCAACGGCGCGACGATCGGTTTTGCGGCCTCCTCTCCGGCCGAGGTGGATGCGTTCCATGCCGCCGGTCTCGCCGCTGGCGGCACGGACGAGGGCGCTGCAGGCCCGCGCGGCCATCTGCCCGGCGCCTATGCCGGATATCTGCGCGATCCGGCGGGCAACAAGATCTGCGCCTACACCTTCACGGCCGCGTAAGCCGGCTGCGCCTGCTTCTCTCCTGGTGGTTCCTTCCTACCTGAATCGAATTGCCAGGAGCGAAGCTTGATTAAATAAGGGGCATCCCGCCCGCTCGATCTAGAAGCGTCTTAATATGCCAAAGCTGATCATTGTAGACCGTTCTGGTGCCGAGAAGGAGATCGAGGCGACGTCGGGTCTGTCGGTGATGGAGGCTATCCGCGACGCCGGTTTCGACGAGCTTCTGGCGCTGTGTGGCGGCTGTTGCTCTTGCGCAACCTGCCACATCTACGTCGAGCGCGGCCCCGCCGAGGCGCGGGTGCCGGGCAGCAGCGACGAGGATGACCTGCTCGAGGGTGCGGCGCACCGCCGTACGGACTCCCGGTTGTCGTGCCAGTTGATCCTGACCGAGGCACCGGGCGAGTTGATCGTCCGCATCGCTCCGGAAGACTGACCGTATGGCGAATTTCGACAAGCGCGATGTTGTCATTGTGGGCGCCGGCCATGGCGGTGCGCAGGCGGCGATTGCGCTGCGGCAACTGGGCTTTGCCGGCTCGATCGCAGTCGTCGGTAACGAGCCCGAATTTCCCTATGAGCGCCCGCCGCTTTCGAAGGAATATTTCGCCGGCGACAAGGCGTTCGACCGCATCCTTATCCGCCCGGCCGCTTTCTGGGCCGAACGCAATGTCGTGATGCTGCTCAGCACCGAGGTCACCGCGGTCGACGCCAAGGCCAAACGCCTGAGCTTCGCGAACGGCGGCACCCTCGACTATGGCACGCTCATCTGGGCGACGGGCGGCGCACCGCGCAAACTCACCTGCTCGGGCCACGACCTGAGGGGTGTGCATGCCGTGCGCACCCGCGCGGACGTGCTCAAGATGACGGACGAGCTTCCGGCCGTCGGCCAGGTCGTCGTCATCGGCGGGGGGTATATCGGTCTTGAAGCCGCGGCCGTACTTACGAAGTTCGGCAAGAAGGTCGTGCTCCTGGAGGCGCTCGATCGCGTGCTCGCCCGCGTCGCCGGGCCCGAACTCTCGCGCTTCTACGAGGCCGAGCACCGCGCGCATGGCGTCGACCTGCGCACCGGCGTCCAGGTCGAGTGCATCGAGGAAAAGGACGGGCGCGTCTCCGGCGTGCGGCTTGCCGGCGGCGAGGTCGTGCCCGCAGACATGGCGATCGTCGGCATCGGCATCATCCCCGCAGTCGCGCCGCTGATCGCGGCGGGTGCGCAAGGCGGCAACGGCGTTGTCGTCGACGAATATTGCCGCACCAGCCTGCCTGACATCTACGCGATCGGCGACTGCGCCGCACATGCGAACGGCTTCGCCGATGGTGCGACGATCCGGCTCGAGTCGGTCCAGAATGCCAATGACCAGGCAAGCACCGCCGCCAAGGCGATCACCGGTAACTTGGAGCCTTACAAGGCCACACCATGGTTCTGGTCGAACCAATATGACCTCAAGCTCCAGACGGTGGGGCTGTCGATCGGGTTCGACCAGACCGTGGTCAGGGGTGACACCGCGACGCGCAGCTTCTCGGTCGCCTACCTCAAGAACGGCCGGGTGATCGCGCTCGACTGCGTCAACGCGGTGCGGGACTATGTCCAGGGCAGGAAGCTCGTGGAGACCCGCGCCAAGATCGACCCTGACCTCCTCGCCGACGCCACCAGGCCGCTCAAGGAACTGATCGCGGTCTGAGAAGCGGACGGGAAGTGGAGGGCAAGCTACCCGGGGGGCCATTTGAGTGCTTTTTGCCGACCAGGAGAGCGCATGTGCTAGACAAGACTTGTGCGTCGCTTGAGGCGGCCGTTGCAGGTATCGAGGATGGCGCTTCGATCATGATCGGCGGCTTCGGCACCGCAGGTATGCCCGATGAACTGATCGACGCGCTGATTGCGCGTCGTGTCGGCAGCTTGACGCTGATCAGCAACAACGCCGGCAATGGCGAGAGCGGAGTCGCGGCACTGATCCGTGAAGGACGCGTGCGTAAGGTCATCTGTTCATTTCCACGCCAGCCGGACTCGCATCATTTCGATGCGCGCTATCGCGCCGGAGAGATCGAGCTGGAGTTGGTGCCTCAGGGCAATCTTGCGGTCCGCATCGAGGCCGCCGGCGCCGGGCTGGGAGCGATCTTCACGCCGACGGGCTATGGTACGATTTTAACCGAGGGGAAGGAAACGCGCGAAATCGACGGACGCCGCTTTGTTCTCGAATATCCGATCAAAGCGGATTTCGCGCTGATCAAGGCGCATCGCGGCGACCGCTGGGGAAATCTTACCTATCGTAAATCGGCACGCAACTTCGGCCCCATCATGGCGATGGCGGCCAAAACCACGATTGCTCAGGTCGCCGAGGTCGTTCCGCTCGGCGGTATCGATCCTGAGGCGGTCGTCACGCCGGGCATCTTCGTCCAGCGGCTGGTCAAGGTCCCGATCCTATCGAATGCCAGGCTGGCGGAGCGAATGGCATGAACCGCATGAGCAGGGACCAGATCGCGGCACGGGTGGCGAAGGACATTCCCGAAGGGGCCTATGTCAATCTGGGTATCGGACTGCCGACCAAAATCGCCGACTTTCTTCCGCCCGACCGCGAGGTGCTGTTGCACAGCGAGAATGGCGTGCTCGGCATGGGGCCGGCTCCGGCGAAGGGCGCCGAAGACCCTGAACTGATCAATGCTGGCAAGCAGCCGGTGACGCTGCTCGCCGGAGGTGCCTTCTTTCATCATGGTGACAGTTTCGCGATGATGCGTGGCGGCCATATCGACATTTGCGTGCTCGGCGCTTTTCAGGTTTCCATCCACGGGGACCTTGCCAACTGGCACACCGGCGAGTCCGGGGCGATCCCGGCGGTTGGGGGCGCGATGGACCTGGCGATCGGAGCCAAGCGCACCTTTGTGATGATGGAACTGCTTACGCGGTCAGGCGAGAGCAAACTTGTCGAACGGTGCAGCTATCCGGTCACTGGCCTGGGGTGCGTGTCGCGCGTGTACACCGATCTCGCCGTGCTCGAGGTGGGCACGCAGGGCGCGCGCGCGGTCGAACTCGTCGATGGTTTGAGCATCGAGGAACTGCGTCGCCTGACAGGGGTGACGATCGCCTGGGACGCGGTTGCGAACGATCGAGGCAGTCCATGAGTGAAGCGTTCATTTGCGATGGCGTGCGAACGCCGATCGGTCGCTATGGCGGCGGACTGGCGAAGGTGCGCGCGGACGATCTCGGTGCCGTGCCGATCCGGGCGCTTGTGGCGCGTAACCCGGGCCTCGATCCCGGCGTGATCGAGGAGGTGTTCTTCGGCTGCGCCAATCAAGCCGGCGAGGATAATCGCAATGTCGCGCGGATGAGCGCGCTGCTCGCAGGCTTGCCTGCGCAGACCCCCGGGGTGACGCTCAATCGCCTCTGTGCATCCGGGCTCGAGGCGGTGGGTGCGGCGGCGCGCGCGATCCGGCTGGGTGAGATGGATCTCGCCATTGCCGGCGGTGTGGAGAGCATGACGCGGGCACCCTTTGTCATCGCGAAAGCGGATGCGGCGTTCGGCCGCAGCCAGACGCTCGAGGACACGACGATGGGGTGGCGCTTCGTCAACCCCGCGCTCGATATGCTTTATGGCACCGAGACGATGCCGCGCACCGGCGAGAATGTCGCACAAGAGCAGGGGGTCAGCCGCGAGGATCAGGACGCGTTCGCGCTGCGCAGCCAATTGCGCGCGGCGGCGGCAAAGGCATCGGGCTTCCATGCAGGCGAGATCGCGTCGGTCGAGGTGCCGGACAAAGGCGGCGCCGTGTCGGTTTTCGCCGAGGATGAGCACCCGCGTCCGAACACGACGATCGAGGCGCTCGCCAAGCTCAAGCCCATCTTCGGCCCGTCAGGTACGGTGACCGCAGGCAATGCCTCCGGCATAAACGACGGTGCGACCGCGCTGATGATCGCTGGTGAGGATGCCGCCCGGGCGCAGGGACTGACGCCGCGCGCGCGCATTCTGGGCATGGCCTCCGCCGGCGTCGAACCACGGGTGATGGGGATCGGACCAGTCCCGGCAACCCGCAAGCTGATGGAACGCCTTGGCCTGACCATCGACGATTTTGCTGCGATCGAACTCAACGAGGCTTTTGCCAGCCAGGCCATTGCCGTGTTGCGGGGGCTGGGGCTGCCGGACGACGCGCCGCACGTCAATGCCAACGGCGGCGCCATCGCGCTTGGACACCCGCTCGGCATGTCGGGCGCGCGTCTCGCGCTTACCTTGGTACGCCAGTTGGAGAAGAGCGGCGGGCGGCTCGGCCTCGCCACATTGTGCGTCGGCGTCGGTATGGGGTTGGCCCTGGCGGTGGAGCGCGTGTGATGCAAGAATTCACCTATACAGCCAATCCTGGGCGCGTCCTTTTCGGCGACGGCAAGATCGCCGCTTTGGCGGAGGAAGTGGCACGCCTAGGTCTCTCGCGCGTGCTGGTGCTGTCCACGCCGCAGCAGGAACGCCAGGCCCGGGGCGTCGCTGATGCGCTTGGCGGACTTTGCGCGGGGCTGTTCGCCGGCGCGGTCATGCACACGCCGGTCGCGGTGACCGAGCAGGCGCTTCGCGTCGTGCGGGAGACGGGCGCCGATGGTGTCGTTGCCTTCGGTGGAGGGTCCACGATCGGGCTCGGCAAGGCGATCGCGTTGCGCACCGACCTCCCGCAGATCGCGGTGCCGACCACCTATGCCGGGTCCGAGATGACTCCGATCCTCGGCGAGACGGAAGGGGGGCGTAAGGTCACCCAAAGCACGTCCAAGGTGCTGCCGGAGGTGGTGATCTATGACGTTGCCCTGACCCTCAGTCTTCCGCCGATGCTGTCCGGCACCAGCGGGATCAATGCGATCGCGCATGCGGTAGAGGCACTCTACGCGCAGAGCCGCAACCCGATCATCAGCCTGATCGCCGCGGAAGGAATCGGCGCTCTTGCAAGAGCCCTGCCGCGCATTGCCGAAACGCCCGGCGATGTTGCCGCGCGCTCGGACGCCCAATATGGCGCCTGGCTGTGCGGCACCTGCCTCGGCGCAGTGGGCATGGCGCTCCACCACAAGCTCTGCCACACGCTTGGCGGCACGTTCGAGCTGCCGCATGCCGAGACGCACACGATCATCTTGCCGCATGCATTGGCTTATAATGCGCCCGCAGTGCCGGACGCGATCAAACGCCTGCGTCACGCCTTGGGCGCGGACGATCCTGCGACAGCGCTGTACGACCTGGCCGGTGCGGTCGGCGCGGCGCGTGCCCTGCGCGACCTCGGCATGCCCGAGGGAGGGATCGATCGCGCCGTCGACCTCGCTTTTGCCAACCCTTACTGGAATCCCCGACCGCTGGAGCGTGACGGCATTCGCAACCTGCTCAATCGGGCCTGGGCCGGCGAACCGCCACAGCAAGGTTGACCGAAGCGGAGCAGCGCGTGAACATCAAGCACGATATCGGCTATTTCGACGAGGCGCGTTCGGCCGAAGTCGTCAATGCGCGCGCGGGACTCGACGCGGATCCTCGGCTCCGAGACGTGGTGCAAATCCTGGTCCGGCACCTCCATGCCTTCGTCAAGGAAGCAGGTCTTACCCCCGACGAATGGATGGCGGGGATCAAGTTCCTGACTGAGACGGGGCATATGTGTACCGAGTGGCGGCAGGAGTTCATCCTGTTGTCGGACGTGCTGGGCGTATCGATGCTCGTTGATGCGATCAATCATCAGCGTCCGCAGGGCGCGACGGAAAATACCGTGCTCGGTCCCTTTCACATCGAGAATGCACCGCGTTATCCGAATGGCGCCAACATCTGCCTCGACGGCAAAGGCGAGCCATTGGTCGTGCGCGGCAGGGTCGTGGACATCGACGGAAAGCCGGTCGCGGGCGCTTCGCTGGACGTGTGGGCGACCAACGATGACGGATTTTATGATGTCCAGCAGCAAGGCATTCAGCCGGATTTCAATTTACGTGGCATTTTCACCACCGAGGCGGATGGCAGCTACTGGTTTCGCAGCGTAAAGCCGCGTTTCTACCCCATTCCGGCAGATGGACCGGTCGGTAGGTTGCTGGCGGCCCTCGATCGGCACCCGAACCGGGCGGCGCACCTGCACTTCATCGTCGAAAAGCCCGGCTTCGAGCGAGTCGTCACGCATATCTTCACGCCCGATTGCGCCTATCTGGCGGAAGACGCGGTGTTCGGCGTCAAGAGATCGCTGATCGCCGACTTTCGACATGTCGATGATCCAGAAGCGGCCAAGCAGATCGGCCTTCCCAGTCCGTTTTGGGAAGTCGAATGGAACTTCACGCTGGTACCCGCTTCGGCATAGCGCCGCTGGCCAGACAGAATCACAGCTCGGCCCGGGCAAGCGCGTTTCATCTCGAAGAGACGAAATCGACACCTCAATGGCACGGCATTCCCCGCCGATCAGACCTGTTCTGTCGCGCCCTGCTCCCAGGGAGGGCGGGGTTGAAAGTTGGCACGCAAGGACGCGGCGAACAGCGAAACCGAAGCCGGAGCCAGCCTGACGGCGGGCTGCAACGCATAGATCCCAACGTCGGCCGATCCTTCATAGTCGGGCAGGATCCGCACCAGGCGCCCCTGGGCCAGATCCGGCCCGACATCCCATAGCGACCGCAGCGCAATGCCCGTACCGGCGAGGGCGAGCTCCCGCACGACCTCGCTGGAGTTCGTCCCGACCACGCTATCCCCAGCAAAGCGCACCGATCGACCCGATCGGCTCAAGCGCCACGGCAACTGGCCATGCGTGGCAAGCAAGCTGTGGCCGCGGAGTTCATTGAGCGAAGCCGGTGCCGGATGCCGCGCCAGATAGGCGGGTGCTGCGCAGAGGACGCGACGGCTGGTTGCAAGCCGGTCCGCATTGACCCCCTGTCCGGGATCGGCGGTGATCCGGATCGCCAAGTCGATGCGCTCGCTCAACAGGTCGCGAAAATCGTCGGACAGGTCGAGCTCGACTTCGACTTTGGGGTAACTTCCGAGGAAGGTCGCGAGGAGCGGCGCGATATAGAGCCGCCCGAACGACGTCGGCGCCGTAATGCGCAACGGCCCCGCGGGCTCGCGGACACGGCCGGCCAACCGCGCCTCCGCATCCTCCGCTGCCGCGAGGATCGCGACGATATCGCGATGGAACCCGACGCCATTCTCGGTGAGCTCGAGCCGGCGCGTGGTGCGTCGGAGCAATTGCGTGCCCAGCCGCGCCTCCAGACGCGCCAACCTCTTCGACACCATCGCAGGAGACAGGCGTAGCGATCGGCCCGCCGCCGACAGGCTTCCCTTGTCCACGATCCGTGCGAACAGGGCGTAGTCCGCATCCACGATCTTTTCCTCACGAGAATAAGTGATTTGCCTTTTGTGCGTCTACAAGCGGTGAAGCGGTACGTCTATAAGGGGAGAGTAAGCGGAATGTGAGTTCGGTGCGCGCAGCCGATGGCCTCCCAGTCCGCGACGCAATTCTCGATCGGGCCGGCCGTTCCAGCCGAGTCCGTTCGGCACCTCGACAAAGGACCGATCATGACCAGGATCACGCTCAACCACGCCAACGCCATCATCGCAGCGGCATTCGCCAAAGGTGCCGAGCTCAAGCTCAAGCCGCTGAGTGTCGTGGTGCTCGACGCCGGCGGCCATCCGATCGCCTTCCAGCGTCAGGATGGCGCCTCCACGATGCGCTTCGAGATCGCGGTGGGCAAAGCTGCCGGCGCGCTCAGCCTCGGGCTGAATTCGCGTCAGATCGGCGACATGGCAGCCGAGCGCCCGAGCTTCGTTGCGTCACTTCATGCCATCGCCTCGCGCGGCATCGTCCCCGCCGCGGGCGGCGTGATTATCGTCGATGCAGGCGGCGAGCCGATCGGTGCCGTGGGAATTACCGGCGACCTGTCCGACAATGACGAGGCGTGTGCGCTCGCCGGCATCGCCGCCGCTGGCCTCACGGCGCGTAACTGAGACCGGCTATGAGCAGGATGCTTCACAAGGCCGGCCTCCAGATTGCCGATGAGCTGGTGACATTCATCGAGACCGAGGCGCTGGTGGGCCTCGACATCAGGGCTGAAGCTTTCTGGGCGGGGCTCGCGGATCTGTACGCGCGCTTCGCGCCCGAAAATGCCCGACTGCTCGAACGACGGGATGCGCTGCAGGAGCAGATCGATGCCTGGCATGTCGCGCGCGCCGGCGCTCCCTTCGATCCGGCCGCCTATCGGGATTTCCTCAAGCGGATCGGCTATCTCGTCGACGAGCCTGCGGCATTCCAAATCGATCCGGCTAATGTCGATGCCGAGATCGCGACACGCGCCGGCCCGCAATTGGTCGTGCCGGTGCTCAATGCCCGCTTCCTGCTCAATGCCGCCAATGCGCGCTGGGGCAGTCTCTATGATGCCCTGTATGGGACGGACGCGCTGGACGGCCCGGTTCCCACCCGCGGCTATGACGCCGCGCGCGGTGCGCGGGCGATTGCCTGGGGTCGCGATTTCCTCGATTCTGCCGTTCCGCTCGCGCAGGGCAGCTGGACCGAGATCGGCCCCGAGATCCCGCCGCTCGCAAACCCTGCCCAGTTGATTGGACGCCGCGGCGACAATGTGCTGTTCCGCAACAACGGGCTGCACATCGAACTGGTGATCGACCGCGATCACCCGATTGGCCGCACCGACCAGGCCGGCATTGCCGACATCGTGCTGGAAGCCGCGCTCACGACGATTGTCGACCTGGAGGATTCCGTCGCGGTCGTCGATGCATCGGACAAGGTCGCGGCCTATCGCAACTGGCTCGGCCTGATGCGGGGCGACCTGGAAGCGCGCTTCACCAAGGGCGGCCGCACTCTTACCCGCACGCTGGAGGCAGACCGGATCTATCGCGATGCCGAGGGCCGCGAGCTGACCCTTCCGGGCCGCTCACTGCTGATGGTGCGCAATGTCGGGCACCTCATGACCACGCCCGCGGTTCGGCTAGCAGATGGGAGCGACGCGCCGGAAGGCGTTCTCGACGCAGTCGTCACCAGCCTGATCGCGCGCCACGATCTTCGTCGCAACGGCCGGTTCGTGAACAGTCGCGCCGGATCGATCTACATCGTCAAGCCGAAGATGCATGGCCCGCACGAGGCGGCATTCACCAACCGGCTGTTCGACGCGGTTGAGGATTTGCTGGGCCTTGCCCGCTACACGATCAAGATCGGCGTCATGGATGAAGAGCGGAGGACCTCCGCCAATCTCGCCGCCACGATCTTCGAGGTGCGGCACCGGCTGATGTTCATCAACACCGGCTTCCTGGATCGGACCGGCGACGAGATCCATACGTCGATGCGGGCCGGCGCGATGCTGCGCAAGGGAGACATGAAGTCGAGCGACTGGATCGCCGCCTATGAGGATCGCAACGTTCAAATCGGACTTGCCTGCGGCCTGTCCGGGCGCGCGCAGATCGGCAAGGGAATGTGGGCCGCACCCGACCGCATGGCCGACATGCTCGACCAGAAAATCGGCCATCCCAAAAGCGGCGCCACGACCGCATGGGTGCCGTCACCGACCGCGGCCACGCTTCACGCCACGCACTACCATGGGATCGACGTGTTCGAGCGGCATCAGCAGCGTCGCGACGAACAGGTCGCATCGCTCGATCGGCTGCTCACCGTTCCGCTTGCCCTGGGCCGGAACTGGTCGCCTGACGAGGTGCGCGAGGAATTGGAGAACAATGCCCAGGGCATATTGGGCTATGTCGTGCGCTGGATCGATCAGGGCGTCGGTTGCTCCAAGGTACCCGACATCCACGATGTGGGACTGATGGAGGACCGCGCCACGCTGCGCATATCCTCGCAGCATATGGCCAATTGGATCCTGCACGGCGTCGCGTCTCCGGAGGATGTCGAGGGCGCGCTCGCGCGCATGGCGGCAAAGGTCGATGCACAGAATGCCGGCGATCCGCTGTATCGGCCGATGGCAGGCCGTCCCGAGGACAGCCTGGCCTATCAGGCGGCGCGCGCGTTGGTGCTCGAGGGTATCGGCCAGCCTAATGGCTACACGGAACCGCTGCTTCATCGCTTCCGCAGCGAGCGCAAGAGCCGTGATGCCGGCAAGACCGACGCCGTTGGGGGGGATGCGTCCGCGTGAAATACGGTCGCGGCAGCATGGTGGGCTCGTCGCCCTACGTCAAAGCGCTTTGCTCCGCTCGCTGTCAGCTCGGCGCTGACGTGGTGGCCTCGCTCGGTCGGCAGGCTCAGGACTTAATCCGCGCCGCGCCTCGAAGTCTGCGAGGTGCGGCTTGCCGAACTCGAGAAGCCCGCGAGCCGCGGTCGATGGCGGGCGAACGGCAAAAAGCTGGGGACAATTCACCAAACGCATCGACGCTGGCCGCGTCACGTGGCTATCGAAGCGCCCATGAGCATCCGGGCTACCATCATGAATGCAGCGACCGGCGAGCAGATCCAGAAACACACGTTCGGTCGCATGCCGTTCATCGGCACCGCTTTCCATTTGGAGAATGGAGAGCGCGTCACCGCCCAGCGCGTGGATGTCGGCAAGCCGGCACCCGGCAAGTTCATCACCCCGGTCGATGAGTGGGTGACGCCGCCGTCGTGAGCGGCGAAACCTCGACGACCAGCGCCTTTCGGGCATGCTGAACCCCACAAGTCTTGAGCCCATGTCACAACAGCGCCCTAAGCTTAGGCTACGCCTCGGTAGCAAGTCTCCCGAACAAAAACAGGCGGACGCAATCGCGCTGCTCGCCCAGGCGATCCAGCAGCGTCTATACGTGCGCTGGACCTACAATCGTACGCACATGCGCGCCGCGCCCCAGATCCTCTATCGCAAGAACGACGGCCTCTTCTGCGACGCTGTCGTGGTCGAGCGCAACGGCGCAACATCCCCCGAACCGAGGCTCGCCAGCTTCAACCTGGCTGGGCTTGACGGCTTGCTGTTGACCCAGCAAATCCATCCGGCCGGGTCTGCGCTCAACGCCGGCGATCCGCGTTACGCGGGGGGCGTTGTCGCTCAGGTTGGCGAGTGAGCCTTCTCACCGGTGCTCGTCCGTCGCCTCCGCCGCGTCCGTTTCGCAGACCGCAGGGCGTTCTTAGAATGTCATCCCGGTCAACAATCTGACCTGGTAACAGGCGTGTGCCTCCTTTTGCGCGCGCCGGTCGATCGCCAGATCACGAGGGTAACCATCCTGAATGGATCAGAATTATGAATGATGCTGTTGCTGCCGCGACGTCACGAAACATTCTCGTGCTGGGGGCTGGCGAACTCGGAATGCCGGTCCTGCGCAACCTGGCGCGCCGCGCGATGAGAGTGGACGGAGCCAAGATCAGCGTGCTGTTGCGGCCCAGCGCGGTCGCATCCGACGAACCGACCAAGAAGCGCGACATCGCCGAAATACGCGAGCTTGGGATCAAGGTCGTCGTGGGGGATCTGGTGAAGAGTTCGATCGACGAGCTCGCGTCGGTTTTCCAGCAATTTGACACAGTGATCGGATGCGCGGGCTACGCCGCCGGAATCGACACCCCCATGAAGCTCGCCAGGGCGGCGTTGCAGTCCGGTGTTCCACGTTACTTCCCGTGGCAGTTCGGCGTCGATTTCGAGGCGATCGGTCGTGGCGGTCCGCAGGACATTTTCGACGCGCAGCTCGACGTGCGCGAATTGCTGCGCTCGCAGAGCAGGACAGAGTGGGTCATCATTTCGACCGGCATGTTCATGAGCTATCTGTTCGAACCCGAATTCGGCGTTGTCGATCTGAAGAATAGCGCGGTGCATGCCCTTGGCAGCCTCGATACCGCCGTCACGCTGACGACGCCCGATGACATCGGGGTGCTGACCGCGGAGATTGTGTTTTTCGAGCCGACCATCCGCAACGAGATCGTGTTTCTGGCGGGCGACACCGTTACCTATGGTGAAGTCGCAGACAAGCTGGAAGCCGCACTTGATCGTCCGTTCAGCCGAACGGAGTGGACCGTTCCATTTCTCATGGAAGAGCTGGCAAGTGACCCACAGAATATGATGCGCAAATATCGCGCGGCGTTCGCCCAGGGGCGCGGAGTCGCTTGGGACAAGTCGGGTACGTTCAACCAGCGCAATGCCATTCCGGTTACCGACGTGGCAACGTGGATCGGCGCAAACCTCGCTTCGCCCCGTAAAGGGTAGCCGCCTGGCAACCGCACGATCGCTGCGGTCGACGGCGTTAGCGGATCGCCTCGGTAGAGCGGGCGGGTCGAACCGCAGGCGACCGGCAGCGAGGCGGTGCGCGAGAGCGTCGAGACGTGTCTCGGCAAAACCGGGTTCGACCGCTATCGCCGCGCCGCGCCCGCGATGGCGGTGGTTCGGGGCCGCCGTCCTGCTCACCTAAAGAGCAAGCGGCGGCTGGCCCGATTACCGCCGTGCGTTGACGCTCGCCGTGAGACGCTTCCTACAGGGCTAGCCACCTCGCGAGATGGCTGCCCGCATCGTCGAGTATTTCGCGGGTCGCCCCGGCTTCGAGGTTCTTGCCGCCCTGCAGGAAACAGACCTGATCGGCGGACCGGGCCGCGTCTTCCACATCGTGCGATACGAAGACGATCGGCATCGGCGTGGATGCGCGGATCTCGGCGAGCAACAAGTGCAGTGCTCGCCGGGTCGGATGATCAACCGCCGAGAAGGGCTCGTCGAGGAGCAATACTTCCGGATCGCGCGCCAGCGCGCGGGCAAGCGCGACGCGCTGCTGCTGGCCACCCGACAGTGACGCCGGCAGGCGATCGCCAAGTCCGTCGAGATGAACCCGCGCGAGCAGCTCGCCGGCGCGGCGTTCGCGTTCGGAGCGGGGTCGATCAAACATGGCCTCCATAACGTTGGCGAGGGTGCTCAGATGCGGAAACAGTGCATAGGACTGGAACACGAACCCCGCGCGCCGGGCTCGTGCCGGCAGATCGATGGCATCCTTGGAATCCAGCCATGCTCGGCCATTGCAGATGATCCGTCCATGCCGGGGCCTATAAAGCCCCGCGATCGATCGGAGTATCGTCGTCTTGCCCGCGCCCGAGGCGCCGACCAGCGCGAGTGTCTGATCTGGCTCGACCACAAGATCGACGTCGAGCGCGATCGGCCCCTCTTGTCGCAGGGTAACGGCGAGGCCGTCAGCCATGACGCCGGCTCCCCCCGCCGAGCAGGAAGCTGACCGTCACCGCCACGAGCGAGATCGCCATCAGCACCGCCGCCATGCGCCCCGCGCCGGCATTGTCGAATGCCTGGACACGGTCGTAGATCGACAGCGCTAGCGTCCGCGTCGCGCCGGGAATCGAGCCCCCGACCATCAGCACCACGCCGAACTCCCCCAAAGTATGTGCGAACGCCAGCACGGCTCCGGTAACGACACCGGGCCAGGCCAGCGGCAGCTCGATCCGCCAGAAGCTGCGCCATGACGAATGTCCGCAGGTCGCGGCGGCATCACGAAGCTCCTGGCCGACCGCCTCGAAGGCGCGCTGGGCGGGCTGGATCGCGAACGGCAGGTTGACCAGCACCGAGGCGATCAGCACGCCCTTGAAGCTGAACACCAAGGCATCGCCGAAAAGAGCGGTCCATACCTCCCCGACCGGCGAAGCCGGTCCCATGCCGACGAGCAGATAGAAACCGATCACCGTCGGCGGGAGCACGAGCGGCAAGGTCAGCACGGCTTCAATGAACACTCGGCCGCGCAAGCGGGTGATGGCGAGCCAGCGTCCCGCGATGAGAGCGAGTGGCAACAGGATCGCGACCGTTAAGGCGCCCAGAAGCAGCGAGAGCTTGAGTGCCTCCCAATCCATGATGCGGGTCAGCGCGCTTCGCCGGGCAGGGCGAAGCCATAGCGGACGAATATGCGACGGGCCGCGGGCTGTTGGATATAGGTGTAGAAGCGCAGCGCGGTGGCGCGCGCACCCTTCATCAGCACCATCCGTTGGCGTAGCGGCTGATGCCACGATGCTGGCAGCAAAGCATAGTCGGCGTGCGCCGCGAACGCCGGGTCGAGCACCAGCGAATAGGATACGATCCCGCCCTCTGCGCCGCCAGCGGTCGCGAACTGGAGCGCTTGGCTGACGTTCTCGCCGAGCACCAGCTTGCCGGTGAGCTCCTGCCAAAGCCGGACATGCTGGAGCGCCTCCTGCGCGCGCGCGCCATAGGGCGCATGTTCGGGGTTGGCGATTGCGAACCGGGTTATCTGACCCTTGGCCAGAGCGGTCCGCAGGCCTGCAAGCCCACTATCCGCCCGCATCGGCGATCCTTTCGGTGCAACCACGGCGAGGCGGCCGATTGCATAAAGGACGCCCATATCCTGCGCCTTGCCAGCCTTGGCGAGGTCGAGGGCATATTCCTCATCGGCAGACAGGAAGAGCTGGAACGGCGCACCCTGCTCGATCTGGCGGAAGAAATTGCCCGACGAGCCGAAGATGAGCGTCACATCCTGGCCGGTCTCGCGCTTGAATGCCGCGGCGACCTCGGTCAGCGCCAACCTGAGATCGGCTGCCGCCGCGATGTTCGGCGCCTCTTGCGCCTGGGCCGGCGCCGTTATGCCGAACGCGAGCGCGACCAGCATGGGCCATCGGATCAGCTTCTGAATCATGTTCACCGTCGTCTCGCCCTTCGATGTATGTAGTGACATACATCGCAACTAGGCTGTGCGCCTGTCAACGGATGCGCGACCCGGCGAAAGCGATTATCCGGGTTGAGATATGACGAACGGGACCGACACGGCCGTGTTGAAGGTGAAGGCACAGATTCTGCTGGGCGGTTCGATCGCGATCGGCCCGGGGAAGGCGGACCTGCTCGAAGCTGTCGCAAAAACCGGATCGATCGCAGCTGCCGGACGTGCGCTTGGCTTCAGCTACCGCCGCACGCGCGACATGATCGATACGCTGAACGCCTGCTGGCGGGTGCCGCTGATCGAGACTGTGAAGGGTGGCCGCAGAGGCGGCGGAACCTCGCTGACTCCCGCCGGAGAGGCAGTCTTGAAGCATTATCGCGAGCTGGATGCCGCGCTCCAGCGCACCGCGCAGGCTCACGGTGCCGAACTGCTGGCTCTGATCGGACCTGTCCGCAAAGCCGGCTAAGACGCACGCGATGCGCCAGCCCGTTACCGCTTTTGCTACCGACGGCATCGTCGCGCGCTCGGCGGCCTGATCGGCCTGGGTGGCGCGCATATTCGTGGAACAGCATCACCTACGGCGGCATGCCGGGTGCGAGATTTTCGTCTCGGGTGAAGCACGGTGCGACCGCCACCTGCCCCAACGGTCCCACCGTGCAGAAGCCGGCCACGTTCGGCTGATCGATCAGCCCTCGGACGGCGCCAACGTTCGCCACGATGAATATCGCGATATCGGCGCCTCGCCCGCCGTGACTAACCGATGAAATCACATTTGTCGTCTGAGCTGTGTTCGCCGGATTATTTGGCCTGTTGCTGATGGAGATCATGGGCGGCGGGGCACAAGCCACAAAGCGCTGGCGATACGATGGACGGGGCGTTCGCTAACTACCCTTTGTGGTCATTAGCCGCTGCTATATCATCTGCTTGATCTGCCACTATTTGGGAAGCGCGATCTGTGAGAGCCGTGGCATGTTCCCTGGTTCTGCTCACCTTGGCGAGTTGCGCCCATTCAGCCGACGCGCCAGTAATTCCCCAGACCTTCGTGCCATCCCAGACTCTCGCGGACCCCACGCGCTTCGACCAGTATTCGGCCTTCTCACCCGATGGGTCGGAATATTATCTGTCGGTCGCAGATGCCGACTGGAATTACCGTGGCATCCTGCGCTCAATCCGCCGAAACGGCGAGTGGTCGCCATTCGAGCCGTTGCCTTTCGTGTGGGGCCAAGGAAAGGATGGTGGCGAGCCCTTCATTGGAGCGAACGGCGCTGAGCTGTTCTTTGTCTCGGCCCGCGAGGGGAGCCGACCGGCCGAAACGGGAATGGCGGGGTCCGCTGGAATCGTGCAATCTGGTGAGACAGATATCTACCTCGCCAGGCGTTCCGGCAAGGATTGGTCGGAACCAGTTCGGCTTCCCCCGCCCGTCAATTCTCGTTCGAACGAATGGCACCCGAGTGTCGCTGATGACGGAACACTCTATTTCGCGTCCGAGCGCGGCCGGCAAGATGGTAAAGCTGACATCTATTTCTCTCACCGGGACCCCGCTGGAAATTATCGTGATGTCGAGCGCCTTGGCGCCCCGATCAATCTCGACAACAGCAATGATTCAGACCCGTTCATTGCTCCTGACGGCTCTTACCTGATCTTCCATTCCGACCGGAAAGGAGGATTCGGCGAGCACGATCTCTATATCGCCTTCCGGGAGCCGGGCGGCAATTGGTCCGAACCCCAGAATCTGGGTGGCGAGATCAACACCGCCGGTTGGGAAATGGGTCCGAGCGTCACACGCGACGGTCGCCTCTTGCTGTTTACCCGCCGCGCCGCGATCAGGACGGACCAACCGTCGCGCATCTTCGCTGTAAGCGCCGCGGTCATCGACCGTGTCCGCTTCCGCCTGTGTCAGGATCGAAAGGTCCCACGTTCCATCTGTGGACGCCCCTGAAGGTGCAAGCGGTATTTGGGGGGGTGACGTGTAGTCGGGCGCTACCATCTGTCCGGCCTCTGGGGCAGCGGTAGAGTGGACTGCACCTCTTGGGTGAGGCACGATTATTAGAGAGAGCTTTGTGCTGTCATGGCCGAGGGCTGCTGCGCAGTGTCTGTTTGAAGAAGCTTACCGCGCTTTGGCAACGATCCTAGTGACCGCATCGCAAACACCTCCACTTCGATAGCGCGGCTTGCGCGAGGAATGCATCCAGGTTTGCAACGGGTGGAGAGCGGACCTAGGCTGCCACGCAATGATTTCGTGGCGGGCATTCGGGCTGCGCTCGTCGCTTTTGCCGTCAGGACCAGAACATGCGTAAGAGCAAATTATGAGCTGTTCTTTTAGCCGCCGCCTTTTCCTCGGTACCGGTACTGCCGCCATAGCCGCGCCTCCCCTGTGGTTTCCGGCCCGCGCCAACAAGCCCGGCGATCTCACCACGACACGCGCGCCCTTTGTCGAAGTGGAAATCGACAGCGGTCGGATTCGGGGCGGCCACAGCCGCGGCGCCGTAGCCTTCAAAGGCATTCCGTATGCTGGTTCGGTGGCGGGCAAGAACCGTTTCAAGGCGCCCCCGCCGGTCGAGCCGTGGAAGGGTGTGCGCGATGCCACCAAACTTGGCCCTCCCGCGCTGCAGACGCCGAACTCCACCTATGGCGAGAACGAGCCACCCTATAGCGAAGATTGTCTGGTGCTGAATGTCTGGACGCCTGCGGTCAAAGATGGCGGCAAGCGGCCGGTCATGTATTACCTCCATGGTGGCGGCTTCGAGACCGGCTCCGGCGGCCAGAACATTCAGGACGGATCGAATCTGGCTGCCACTCACGATGTGGTCGTGGTGGCTTCGAATCACCGGCTCGGCCTGTTCGGTTATCTTTATCTCGACGAGTTGGGCGGCGCTGACCATGGCTATGTCGCCAATCCAGGCATGCTCGATATCTCGGCCAGCCTGCGATGGATAAAGCGGAACATCTCGACGTTCGGTGGCGACCCCCACAACGTCTTCGTCTTCGGCGAATCCGGCGGTGGGATGAAGACTTCGGTGCTGACGGCAATGCCTTCCGCCCATGGACTTTTCCATAAGGCGGGCGTGCAAAGCGGTCCCATGCTGCGGGGAGGCTCGAAGGAAGTTGCCACCGAAACAGCCCGCCGCGTGCTGGCCGGTCTCGGGTTGAGCTTAGGTGATCTCGGCCGGCTGTCCGATGTTCCGGCGGAAAAGCTTCTAGCGATTCAACTGGCAGGACGCGCGGGGCCGATCGGAAAGCCCAGCAAGGAATGGCTCGCCTCGCATCCCAATCCGCCGTCGGGTATGCTGGGGCTCAATCAACAACCGGGCGGTTGGGGGCCGGTGACGGACGGATCCGTGCTGCCGAGCGATCCCTTTAGTCCCGATGCCGCGCCGCTCTCGGCCGGTGTGCCGATGTTGATCGGCAACATGGAGCAGGAAGCGACGTTTTTCGAACGCGACAACCCGGCCTTCTTCCATATGGATGAGGCGGCACTCGCAACGCTGGCGCACCGGCGGCTCGGCGATATCGCCGATCGTGTGCTTGCGCTTTACCGCAAGACGCGGCCGCAGTCGACGCCGGCAGAAATCGGTATTGCCCTCGAAACGGCCCTGATCTTCGGCACCGACACGGCGACACAGGCCGACCGCAAATCAAAACAGCCCGCGCCGGTTTACCGCTATCGCAACGACTTTAAGTCCAACCTGCCGATCGCGGGCACGGATTGGAAATTTGGGGCCGGGCACGCCTCCGACATTTCCTTGGTCTTCCTAGACTACGACATGCCCGACTTGGAAGGGAACGGACTGGGTCTCGCCGAGGCAGCCAAAGCGATCAGCAGTTATTTCGCCGCCTTCGCCCGCAATGGCGTGCCCTCCGCAGCAGACCAGCCGGCTTGGCCGCGCTACGACACGACGACGCGCTCGGTGATGTTGCTGAACACGCGATGCAATGTTGTGAACGATCCCGACGGTGAGGAACGCCAGTTCTGGCAGACTTTGACGAGCCGTGCCTGAACGGCAACGGCCCGCCTCGCCGTATGCGACCTCATGTCCGCAATTGAGTCGATTGTGTTGATAAAGTCGGTCTCTGACGAGGGCGGGTGTCGGCGCCGAACCGCCGCGAGTAGGAGTGTGCCGCCCAGGCGGCACCGCTTGGGTCGATAGCGGGGAAATATAGTTCCCGATCCAGCTCAGACAGATCGACCTGCTAAGGCGAAGCAGCGGGAGTCCTTTTGCCATTGTAGAATCTCGACGCAGTCCACAAGTAGCGCCGAGCCAGCTAGGCCGATACCCGCTCCGTTCAGCGGCCCATGATCTGGAGGACGGGCCGATTGGAGGAGAGCCGGTCCCCCGAGTAGGTCAGCTTTCGCGAGCGGTCGTCCCACTTCACTGTCGTCACTGAACCCGCACCACGCTCATATTTGTAGGATGTGCCGTCGTCGGAAAAGAGCGTGAACTGCGCGTCGGCGCCCGGATAGACGCGAACGCTCTCGATAACCTGATCCTTGCTCGCGCCTGTTACAGCCGATCCCATCGGAACGATCGACCCTGCCCGCACGAACAAGGGGATCGTTTCGATCGGCGCCGAGACCTCGATCCACTTGCCGCCCGAGACACGCTCGTTAGTCCAATAATTATACCAGTCCGCGCCGGCGGGAAGGTAGACCTTGCGGCTTGCCGCACCCTGCTCGGTCACCGGGGCGACGAGGAAGGCGGGGCCGAACATATATTCGTCCTTGAGGTCGAGCGCGTTCGGATCGTTCGGGAAGTCCATGAACAAGGCCCGCATGAACGGCGCGCCGGTCTGATAGGTGCGGTATCCCAGCGAATAGATGTAAGGCATGAGCTGGTAACGCAGGCGCAGGAAGGTGGAGAGGATCGGTTCCGCCTGCTTGCCGTAAGACCAGACCTCGTTGTGCATCCGCTCACCATGCGCCCGCATGATGGGCTGAAACGTTCCCCACTGGAACCAGCGCACGAACAGCTCGGGGTAATCGGTGAAGCGGTCGACATTGTCCCGCACATCCGACGGATCGATCAGTGGCGGACGCTCCGGACGGTAGGTCGCGGGTAAAGAGGGCGAGAAGAAGCCGGCAATGTCGGTATCCCAGTAAGCCATCCCGCTCGCCGCGAAGTTGAGCCCCGCCGGGATCGAGCGCTTCAACATGTCCCAGCTGGAGACGATGTCGCTCGACCAGAATACGGTACCGTTCCGCTGCGCGCCCAGATAGGCCGCCCGCGCCAGCAGCAGGATGCGGCGCGTGTCGCCATAGTCGCGCCGGATACCGTCGTAGATCGATGCCGTATGGAACAGCGGGTAAACGTTATAGTAGCGCTTGCCCGAGCCGATCGAGAAGATGTCATTGGCGGGATCGACGTCAGGCTCCGTCTCATCGAGCCAGATGTCGTCGAACCCATAGGGTTTGATGTAGCGATCGCGGATCGCCTCCCACCACCAGCGCGCGGCGTCGGGGTTGGTCGTATCGATGTTGGGCCCGAACACATCCTTCTTGTAGCCGCCCTGATCGGGGACGCCGTTGGTGTCGCGGATCAGCCAGCCCTTTTGCAGCAGCATGTCATAATAGCGGGTGCCCGGCGCGAAATGCGGCCAGACACTCAGCATCGTGCGAATGCCCATGGCATGCAGGTCGCGGTTCATCCCGGCGGGATCGGGCCAGCGCGCGGGATCGAGGTCGAGCTCGCCCTGCCGGGTCATGTTCAGGAAGTCGACGACCAGCGTATCGAGCGGCAACTTGCGGTCGCGATATCCTTTGGCGACGGCCAGCGCCTGTTGCTGGGTGGGGTAGATGGCCTTGCTCTGGATATAGCCATAGCTGCCGCGCGGCAGCAGGGGCGTGGCGCCGGTCAATTGGCGATAGCCCTGGTAGATCTCGTCGCTGCTCTCACCGGCGATGACGAAGAAAGATACGCGCTCCCCAACCTCCGACGACCATTGGCTTTGCTGATTGATCGCCAGATCGACCGTGGTCTTGGACGGATTGTCCCAGATCAGCCCATATCCGCGCGTGGAGACCGCAAAGGGCACGCACACATTCTCGCCCCCGAGCGCTCCGTAATCGTGCCAGCAACGGATTTGATGGCCGCGCAGGTCGAGCGACCCCATTTGCTGCTGACCCAGGCCGAAGAAATGTTCGTCGGCAGGCGCGGCAAAGGTGGCGGCGACACGATAGCCGGGATCGGTCGCTGGCGTCGCATCAGCAGACAAGGCTGTAGCGGGGCCATTGCCCGTCATCGACCAGCGTTCCATTGTCAGCAGTCGCTTCCCCGACGCCGTCTCGATCGTGAGCATGTCGTTGAATCGGCCAGAGGGCTTGCCCCCGCCGAAATAGACATCGCGCAATGATTGGTTCAGCGGATCGAGCGGCATCGGGCGGGGCGTCGACAGCGCTTCGGGGGCGAGGCGCAGCACCATGCGGGGCGAGCGCAGCAGCAGATATCCGTCGGCATCCGTCTCCTGGGTCCAGCCACTCGCGGATGCTGTGCCGACGATCCCATAGCCCGGCGAGCCGAGCGCGTCCGCGTTCCTGGTGCTCAGCGTCACGCGCAGAATATTGGGGCCATACGGCTCGACAACGATCTTCCGACCATCCCGCGCGAACACGAACTGGCTCGTGGGATTGGCTCCTGCGGCGAACGCAGGTCGAGCAAAAACAAAGAGCGGCAATGTGAGAAGCAACATCAGGAGTACGGCCTGTTTTATGGTGCTCACCTGGCGCCGCATCATTATCATTATCATCATCTCCCGCGGCCCGCTCGCGGACCTTATTGTCAGCGGCTTGGCACAGCTTGGAGGCGTTCGGCAATCTGCAGATGGCGTTGCCCAGCGCCTGACATGAGCGGGCCTCCCCCTGCCCGAAGCCCCGGACCAGCTCCAGGTCGCCGACGATCGTTGGAGCCGCACGGAATTGAAAAAAATCGCTAATCCAACTGGCTAGCCTGATCTATGGTGAGACTGGGCGGCGTCATTGCATGACGCCCGCCTCGGCCCGGGTGGCCGCGCATATGTCCAGGCTGCAAGGCTAAAGGCGTCGGCGCATGGCCAGACCATGTTCTCACACCCGGCGCCGCTCGCGCGCGCGGCGCCTTTCCAAACAATCCGATTATAATCTTCTTATAATCTGCCCTGCCTTTATCCTCAGCCCGTCATGGCCATGGCATCATCCCAAGGAGTGAAGTCATGAAACAGGATTGCGAAACGGACGGCGTCGTCGAACTCGGCTGCGTCAGCACCGACACCAAGGGCGGCACCTGGATCCGCCTCGACACGGAAAATTCGCTGTCGATGGTGGCCGGCCTCGCCGACGACTGAACAATGCGGACGCGCGTCCACCTGGGCGCGCGTCTCCGCCTCGCGCATCACGCGCTGCGACCGCAACCTTCCTCCCCTCCGGCACCAAGCCCCATCAATCAATCGCCGAAGATCGGCCCGGGTGGCCGCCGCGCATGTCCAAGCCGCAAGGCCAAAGGCGGCGGCGCATGTCCAGACATGTTTCTCACGCCCGGCGCCACGCGCGATAACTAAGTCGATATAATCGCATTATAATCTTCTTATAGTTTCGGCCTTCGCTACGTTGGACATCGTCACGGCCATGGCATTCATCCAACGGAGAACAGTCATGAACAAGCAGATCGAAACCAACGAGACGGTTGAGCTGGGCAGCGTGAGCGCCGACACCAAGGGCGGCGTGTTCACCAAGCTCGACAACGAGGGCAGCCTGGCCATTCCCGCCGGCCTCGCCGACGACTGACCCTCGGGGCGCGCGCCTCATGCGGGGCGCGCGCTACCGGGCCGGTGACGCTCATGCATTATCGTATGCGCGATGGCCTCAGCTGGTGCGTCAGCGAAGGCCGTGCGGTCTTTCTCGACCTCGAGTCAGATCGCTATTTTCGCCTCGGTCTGGAGGACGATCGAGCCTTCCAGAACTGGGCGCAGTCGGGGGAAGCGAACATGCTCGACCCTGCCGGCCTGGTCCGCGCCGGCGTGCTGGTGCCCTGCAGCGATCCGCACCCCCTGCTCGCGATGACCCAGGTGACTATGCCTTTGGCTGACGTCGCAGAGGAGGCCGGCACGCGCGCGCGCATCGTCGATATCATGCACGGCCTGGTCGCCCAGCGCCAAGCCGCGCGCGCCATCCGCCGGGGCGCGCTTGCAAAGCTGGTGGGTGGGATCAGGACCGGCCGAACCCCGCCGCCAACGTGCGACCCCGAAGCCACGGTCAGGAGGATCGCGGCCGCCTTTGCCTCGACGCCGCTTTCGTTTCGCAAATCCGGCCAATGCCTTCCGCGTGCGCTCGCGGCCCACGCCATGTGCCGTCGGTCGGGCGTAGTCCCGACCTTGGTGTTCGGAGTTCGTGTCGCACCCTTTGCCGCGCATTGCTGGCTGCAATTCGGATCGCACATCGTCGTCGGCGACCTCGAGCAGGCGCGCATGTTCACCCCGATCCTGGCGGTCCCGTGAGACCGCGATATCTGATCCTGGTTCGCGATCGCGCCGCTCGGCCGATCGACGGCGCGCGTCTCGCCGCCGACCTCGACCTGACCTTGGCCGAGGACCGACCCGGCTTGCTCGGGTTCATCGCCGGCGATTGCCGCTCCTACACGCTCGGCGACGCCCGCATCTTCGGTACGCTGGTGGCCCGTTTCGGCCCCGCCAAGCCGATCGAGAGCGGGACGCTCGAGACCGGCGGGGAGGTCGCCGCACAGAGCACGGAAGACCGTCTTATCAGCCGCTATTATGGCGGCTACGTCGCGTTCCGGCGATCCGAACGCGGCGTCCGGATCCTGCGCGATCCGTCGGGCGCGCTTCCCTGTTACTATGCGGAAACACCTGAAGGATTTGTCCTCGCGTCGGATGTCGACCTGTTGCTGGCTGCCGGCGTTGCGCCGCCGGCAATCTCCTGGCCCGCTCTGACGCGCTTCTATTATCTGCGCGGCCTGCCGATGCCCGAGACCTGCCTGGTCGGCATCGAGGAGCTGCTTCCCGGCTATGCCCTCGATATCTCCTCCGGCATGGTCGACCAGCGGATGCGATGGTCACCCTGGGATCATGTCACCGAGGAGGATGCGCATTTCGACGGGTCGCCGGCCGATCAGGTGCGGCGCATTGCCCGGAGCAGCGTCGACGCGCTCACCGCGCCATATGACCGGCTGCTGGTCAGCGTGTCGGGGGGCGTCGATTCCTCGATCGTCGCGGCCTGCCTCGCCAAATCCGGTCGCGACATCCGCTGCATCACCATGTTCACCGACGATCCCTCGGGCGATGAGCGCTTCTATGCACGCGCGCTCTGCCAGCATCTCGGCCTGCCGCTGATCGAGCGGCCCTACCGCGTCGAGCAGGTCGACATCGACGCCCCGATCAGTCCGCATCTGCCCCGGCCGATCGGCCGGTCGCTGACCCAGCCCTATGACCGGGCGCATGTCGAGGTCGCGCAGGAGATGAACGCGAATGCGTTCGTAACCGGCAATGGCGGCGACAATGTCTTCGGCTTCTCCCAGTCGGGTGCGGCGATCGCCGATCTTTATATGGAAGAGGGTCTCTCGCTCGCGCTCGTGCGTACCGTTCGCGACATTTGCCGACAGACCGAAAGCGGTCCCGTCGCGGTGCTGCGCGCTGCGCTGCGGGCAGGCCGGCGCGGCTATCGCTGGACGCCGGGACCGATGTTCCTGGATGATGGGATGGTGGCCGCACTGGCACCCGGCTACCCGCATCAACCCTGGCTGGACGCTCCCCCCGGGACGGGACCGGCCAAGGCTGCGCATGTCGCGGCGCTCCTGCGCGTGCAGCAGCTGCTCGAGCCTGCGCGTAGTACGTTTGCGCCGGTCATCACGCCCCTGATCTCGCAGCCCATGCTCGAAACCTGTCTCGCCATTCCCAGCTGGCAGTGGCGCGAAGGCGGCCGCGATCGCGCCGTCGCGCGCGACGCCTTCGCGGACGCTCTCCCGCCCGCCGTGTCGCGCCGGCGCACGAAAGGCGGGCCCGACGGGTTCGCGGCGTTGGTGATGAATCGCTTCCGCGACGCGATCCGCGACCGTTTGCTGGACGGCCAGCTTGCTCGCAATCGCGTCGCCGATCGCGTCGCACTGGAGGCGCGGTTTCGGAGCGAAGCGCCCTTCGGCGCAGAGGAGACGGTCCGTTTGCTTGATCTGCTCGACACCGAAGCCTGGATCGGTTCCTGGCAGCGCCGGGCTAGCGCGGTGCCGGGCCAGGCGTCGCGCCGCGCTCCTTCGCCAGCGCCTCCCACCGTCTGACATCGGCCCGCCGCGTCGGGTCGTTCGGCACTTCGCCTTTCAGCCAGAAGTCGAACCAGTCGAGCGACCGCTCGTACATCGCGAGGCGATGCGCAGGCTGCCATTTATAATGATGCTCGCCTGGCAGTACGAACATGTCGATCGGCGCGTTGACCTCGCGCAGCGCGGTGAAGGTCGGGAGCGCGCTCAACATTTCTTCGTCGGCGACTTGGACCAGGATCGGCCTGGTGATCTTGGTCGCGTTACGCACCAGCGAGATCTCATCCCAGAAGGCATCGGCGTCCTTGGAGCGATCCGATAATCTGGGATAGCCGATGTCGACGAACAGCCGAGCCGCGGCCGGTCCGATCCGCGACAGGAAGGTCTCGTCGAAGCAACAATTGGTCGTGGCGAAGGCGGCGAACATAGTGCTGTGCAAGATCGCCCAATCGGACACAGTCGCGCCATCGCTCATGCCGGTCAGCCCGATCCGCTTCGGGTCCGCAACCCCACGGTCGATCGCCAGCTGGGCTGCGACCTCCAACGCGGACAACTCGCTCTTGCGGTTGGCGAAGGCGGCGAGATTGGCGCGCTCGGCCTCCTTGACGTCGGTCCTCTTGTCCTTGCCTGGCGTGAGATCGGGGCGGCTCACGCTCAGGACGGCATAGCCAGCATTGGCATAGACCTGGATCGGGAAGGCATCGCCGGTGCCGCCGCGCAGGAAGCCGCGCGTGTCATATTGGACGACGATCAGCGGATAGCGGACCTCTTTCCGATAGCCGACGGGCAGGATCAGGTCCGCGATCACGGGCAGGCCGAAGCTATTGGTGAGATGCAGCCGCTCCGCCGGACCCAGAGTCAGACTTTGGAATTCGGGGTTGGGGTCGAACAAGACGGAACGACGGCCCGTGTCGGGATCGAGCCGTTCGAGCCGCCGCGGCGTCAGCGATCCTTCGCGCAGGCAGAGCAACGCGGTGTCATCCGGCATGCAGTCGGCAAGCACCTCGTCGGTCAGGTAAATCCGGCGCGGCGCCGATGGGCTCGGCACCCAATCGTAGATCGCGGTCGAGCCATTGGCCCAGCCTTCGCGGTGCTGGAAACGGACATGGCCGGTTGGGGTCCACCAGGGCCGGAAGGCGTTCGCACAAATTGCCGCAGCGCAAACGACATCGTGGCCTTGCGCGTCCTCCGCTGCCAGGCGGCCGCGGGTCACATAGGAGGCGCCGTCCGGCACGGTGACGTGGGCGCGCCGGCCGCCCGGGCCGCGCATTTCGGTCCAGGCGGCTTCCCATATCGGCGCGCTCGGAAATGAAGCCGCTTCAGCGTCGGTCGCACGCCGCGTTTCCCCGGTGGCGAGATCTTGCGCGGTGACGATCCTCGGCACGGGCGCGTGCGGAAAGGGCGTGCTCCGCGTCGCGGGGACGAAGCGGTCGTCGAAATGATGGCCGCGCAAGCCTTCCTCGGCGATTGCCTGATAGTCCGCCACCAGCGCCGGCCGGCTGGTGTAGAGCAAGGCCCGGCCATCCCCGCTCAAACGGAAATCCTCGACATCGACCGCGCTCGTACTGAGCGGCCGACTGCCCGTGCCGTCCGCCTCGGCGCGCCAGACCTGCGTCTTGCCGTCGACGCGCTTGAGGAATGCGATCCACCGCCCATCGGCCGACCAGCGCGGCGTGATCGTGCGCGCGACGCCCATCGGCGTGTCGGCGGCCTCGCGCAGATCGAAATGGATCCGGATGAATTCGCCACCGCGATCGACCGGCACCGGCTTCGCCCCCGGCTGCAGCGACAGCACGAACATCCCCAGGCAATAATCGTTGCGGGCGGGATCGGCCCGCCGCAACTGGAATGCCACGCGGCTGCCGTCGGGCGAGCGTGTGAAATAGTGCGCCTCCATGCCCGGGGATTCGACTGGTCCGATGTCGCGGATGCGAGCCAGGTCGGCGGGCGTGAGCGCGCGCTTCGGCGATGACGGGGCCGCGGCGGGGGGCTGCAGATCGTTGCACCCCCCCGACGCCTCCGCGCGGCACGCCTGGGGTAAAGCGAGCAGGCAGAGACCAACCAAAAGGGACCGCATCGCGCTCACCATGCCTTGCTGACAGAGAGGCTGACAAAGCGTCCGATGGCGGATTGGTTGGTGGAATCGAACGGGATGAAATAGGGGCTCGAGGTGAAGATGTGCTGCGGATTGCGGTCGAACAGGTTGAGCGCCGACAGCCGGAATTCGAGATTGCTGGTCGCCTTTTTGCCGGGCGCGGTGCGCCAGCTGGCGCTGACGTCGACCGTCGCGAACCCGGACAGCTTGCCCGGCGACGCGAGCCGGTTGTCACGCACCCTGCCGGTATAATTGACGTAGCTGGCGAATTGCAGGCGATCATGGTCCCAGCTGGCGCCGGCTCGCCCGCGCCAGTGCGGCGCGGTGAAGATCACCCCGCTATTGTCGATCATCGCCTGGCCGGGGATGAGCTGTCTTTTGTCGTCGAGATAGGAAGCGCTGCCGGTCAGCTGCAGCTTGTCCTGCGGCGACAGGTCCGCCCGGTAATCGGCCGAAAGGTCGACGCCCTGGACCCGATCGCGCGCGCCGTTGCGCAGACTGTCGTCGATGATCGCACCGACCTGCGACGGGTCGAATGGCCGGCCCGTCGCATTGACGATCGACTGGGGCAGGGCGGCGATGACCGCCTGCACTTGCGCGGCTGTCGGCGCGAGTTGGACGAAGGCCGCCACTTTCGGATTGGCGAGCGCGCCGAGGACGTCGCTGACCGGGCTCGCGACGCGATCATGATAATTGGTGTGGAAGAAGGTGCCGGTCAGCGTCAGGCCCTGCACGAAGCGCGGCCGCAGCTCGATCGTGCTCGTCCAGGTGGTCGCGCGCTCGGAACGAAGATGCGGATTGCCGCCGCTCAGCACGAGCACCGTTCCGTTCGGGCCGATCGGGGGCGTCGGTTGGGGCGCGAAATAGAATGCCGGGAGGACGCCGCCGGACTCGACTTCGTTGGCCTGGTTCAAGGTCGGGATCTTGAACGAGCGACCCCAACTCGCCTTCAGCGTGATGTCGCGTACCGGTACGTAGATCAGACCGAGCTTCGGCGTCGCGACATGCTGGAAGTGGTGATAATCTTCGTAGCGGACCGCCCCGCTCAGTTCGAGCTGCTCGACCAGCGGCAGGCGGTTGGCGGCGCCGACCAACGGGACGTCGAGCTCCCCATAGCCAAACAGGCTATCTCTTTTTTCGTGCCCATGGCGCTGAACGATGCGGGTTCCCTGCGAGACCTGGTCGAGCAGCAGGTCGAGCTGGAATATGCGATAGCCGCCGCCGACTGCGAGCCGCACCGCGCCGCCCGGCAGCTCCAATAACGTGCCGTCGGCGGCGACTTCGACATTGTCGAGCCGATTGTCGTAGCGCACCCTGCCGGGAGTGACGTTCCCCGCGCTGGCGATCGAGGTCTTGAGTTGGGTCAGGCTGTCCGAATGGGTCCCTGACAAGACCGCCTCCCAGCCCGCTGGCAAGGTCAGCCGAAAGGACGGGGTGATTGCGTAGGATCGGACGCTGGGCCGCGTGATCGAACCCGTGACGCTGGCCGGCGCCTTGGCCGAAAACGGGCTCGCCTTGTACATCGTGCGGTGCGTGAATTCGGCGTCGAGGTCGAATGACAGCCGCCCCGCGATCTGCTGATGCCCGGTCAGGATCGCGCTCTCCTGCGACTGTTTCGCGATCAGCGTCTGCGAGCCGTCGAGCACGCTGGTGATCGCGCGTTGCGCGGCGTTGATCGGCGAATTGTGGCTAAAGTCGGCGGCGATCATGAAGCCGCCGTCCGCCCAGCGCGCGCCGGTCACCGCATCATATTGCTGCTGGAAGTCGCCACCCTGTGTCGCGGCACCGAGCCGGGCGGTCGTTTCCAGACCTTGATAGTCGCGGCGCAGCCGGAAATTGACCACGCCCGCGACCGCATCCGAGCCGTACAGCGCGGACGCCCCATCGGCGATCACTTCGACCCGGTCGATCGCGGCGAGCGGGATCGCCGAAATATCGACGCCCTGGACGACGCCGTCATAAGCCAGCCGATGGCCGTTGATCAGCGTGAGCGTCGCGTCGGCGCCGAGACCGCGCAGGTTGAGCGTCGTCGAATTGTTGATGTTGCTGTAACCGCCCTGGTCGCTGCTGCCGGCGATGCCCGGATTCTGCCCGCCCGCGAAATTCTGCGTGAGCACCCGTGAAAATTCGGCCATGTCGGTAATGCCCGCATCGACCAGCGCCTGACGCGTCGTCACCGTCAGCGGCGAAGCAATCCCGACGCCGCGAATGTGCGTGCCGGTGATCGTCACCTCGTCGACCTGGGCCGCCGATGTCGTTTTGCCGTCCGGCCGAACCCGCACCAATATTGCGCCGTCCCGCGTTTCCGCGGTCAGCCCGCTGCCCGCCAGCGCGGCCGTCACGGCCTGATCGGGCGTCAGGTTTCCGCGGAGTGCAGGCGCGCGCCGGCCCCGCACGGTCTCGTCCGCGAACATGATTTCGACGCGCGACTGCTGCGCGATCGTGCGCAAAGTCGCGCCCAGATCCTGGCCGGGCAGGTCATAGGTCGTAGCGGCCTGGGCCTGCGCCACGGCCGGTGTCTCCGCGCCGGGAACCGCGATCGCCGCCAGTGCGAGCCATGCCGCGGTCAGCGTCGTGCCATGTTTTGTCATCATCCTGTCCCCCTCTTCGGGCCGGCCTGCGGGCCGGCGATGGGAGACATGACGCAGCGTTCGGGCCGACTACGGGGTCGCCCGGGGAAAATTATTTCAGGGCCTGAGCACGATCACCTTCGGGTCGCGCAAATCGACCGACCAGCCGAACAAGCCGGACAGTCGGCGGGCGAGCTTTTCGGTATCGTCCACCCGTAGCCGGCCCGAGACGCGTTCGTCACCGAGGTCGCTGTCCGCCAGCCGGATCGGCCGCGTCGCCGATCGGTTGGCTTCGGCCACGAGCGTGGCGACCGGCACGGAGGCAAAGCTGCGCGCGTCGGCATCGCCACCGATGGGAGCCGGTGACTCTTGCGCCAGCTGAGGCGAGAGCGAAGCAGGCGCCGGGCGCGGCGGAACGATGAACGCGATACTCTCGCCGGCCACGAGCCGACGGATCGGCGCGGCCTGGTGCGGGCCGGGGTGGGGAAGCTGCACGTCGATCACGCCTCGGATCAGCCGGACCTGAACCTGCCCCGGCTTGGTGAGGGAGACATCGAACATCGTGCCGCGCGCGGTGACGCTGCCGCCGCCCGCCATTACGATGAAGGGCCGCGTCTCGTGATGGACGTCGAACCGGGCCGCGCCCTTCTCCAGCACGAGCACGCGTTGGCCCTTACCGAACGCGATCGCCAACCGACTGTCGCTCGCAAGCCGCGCGGTCGATCCATCCTCGAGCCGCGCCAGCCTTTCCTCGCCCGGCTCTGTGATCAGCACAGGGCGGACCGGCGCGCCGATTTCGGCGGCGACCTGCGGCGGGGCAACCTTATACTGCGTCCCGAACCAGACGCCCCCCGCCAGCAGGCACGTCATCGCCGCCGCGAGCGGAACCCGCCACACGTGCCGCGGCTTCGAAACCGCGGCCGGCCCCTCGACCAGCAGCTTGCCCAAGGCGAAGACTTCGCTCGCGCGATTATAGGCTGCGAGATGCTCGGGTCCCCGCGCGAGCCAGGCGTCGAACTCGTCGCGCCGCGTCTCGCCATCGGGGCCGCGCATCCGTGCGAACCAGGTGGCCGCCTCGCGCGCCAGCTCTTGCCGTTCGAGGTCGGGCGCGCTCATCCGCGGAGATCCCGGTCGATCCGGACGATCGCTTCGGCGACATGCCATTCGACCGTGCGGATGCTGATGCCCAGCTGCGCGGCGATCTCCTTGTAGGCCAGCCCGTCCAACCGATGGAGGAGGAAGATTTCGCGCGTCCGTTTGGGCAAGGCCTCGACCGACGCCCGGTACAGCGCGCGCGTCTGTTCCAGTTCGATCGCCTCGCTTTGCGTCGCTCGCGTCCAGGGTTCGTCATTCCTGGAGAGCGGCACCTCCGGCCCGCGGGCAGCGTGCCGGCGGGCGCGGTCGATCACGAGATTGCGTACGATCCGGTTGAGAAACGCGACGGGCTCGCGGGGCAAGGAGCGGGCGCCCAGTAGGCGGGCAAAGGCATCCTGCACCACGTCGCGAGCATCTTCCGCCGAGCGGAGCTTCGCGCGCAGCCGCCGTTGCAGGCGCGGTGCCTGCTCGCGGTACAAGGTTTCGAACCGCACTTCGGCGGTTGCGGTCGGTGGCGTGGCTGGCGCACCGTCCTGGTCCTGGTCCGATCGCGCCACGGCGTCACGCGCACGCCGAGCGCCAACCGCGGGAAGCGGGCGCAGCAATGATCGATCGCACGAGACGAAATCCCGTGCCGGGCTGTGCCTTGGGAATGTCGCCCGACCGTCAGGGACGGGCGCGTATGATGCCTGGCGGTTCTACTCCGCAGCGTGTCGCCGGCAATTGCCTCGCTGCCCGCACAATGTGCGCGCAATCGAGCGTGGTTGTAAATATGGTCTCATACCTCACAGGGTATATTACGATATTATACCCTAAAGGGTATATTACCTATTTATACCCTTCAGGGGATATTGCTTGATTATACCCTCTGGGGTATGGAGTGCAGGAAAGGCTTCGGCATGACCCAATTCATCCGCTCTCCCAAGCAGCTCGGCGTGCTGATCCATAACGCACGCATGCGCCGCAATCTCACGCAGCAGGGTCTCGCCGATCTGGTCGGCACCGGCCAGAAGACCGTTTCCCGGCTCGAGGCTGGCCATCCGGGCACCAAGCTCGACACGCTGTTCGGCATCCTCGCCGCGCTCGATCTCGACCTCACCCTCGCGCCGCGCAGCAAGGGTGGCGGCGATCTGGGCGAGATTTTCTGACATGTCGCGCCGCAAGACCCACGCGCCGCTCAACGTGCTGATCAACAATCGGCTGGTCGGCCGGCTCGAGAAAGAGCCGAACGGTGCGATCGCCTTCCAGTACGATCCGAGCTGGCTCGACTGGTCCCATGCGTTCGCCGTGTCCTTGTCGCTGCCGCTCCGGTCGGCCGCCTATCGCGGCGCGCTCGTTACCGCCGTCTTCGACAATCTCCTGCCCGACCGCGCCGATATCCGCCGCCGCGTCGCCGAGCGTACCGGCGCAGAAGGCATCGACCCCTACAGCCTGCTCGCCGCGATCGGCCGGGATTGCGTCGGGGCGATGCAATTCCTGCCCGACGGCATCGCCGTCGGCGTGGATGCCGGCATCGAGGGCGAGCCGATCAGCGATGCGCAGATCGAAGCGCTGCTGGCGGACCTCAAAGGCGCGCCGCTCGGCCTCGACCATGACCAGGATTTCCGGATCTCGATCGCGGGCGCGCAGGAGAAAACCGCGCTGCTGCGCCACGATGGCCAATGGCTCCGCCCGATCGGCACCACGCCGACCACCCACATCCTGAAACCCCAGCTCGGCCAGATTCCGACATCGAGCGGTACGGTCGACCTCAGCGCGAGCGTCGACAACGAACATTATTGCCTCGCTTTGCTCGCCGCCTTCGGCCTGCCCGTCGCGCGCACCGAGATCGCAACCTTCGGCGCGCGGCGCGCGCTCGTCGTCGAACGCTTCGATCGGACCTGGGTCCCGGACGGCCGCTTGCTGCGCGCCCCCCAGGAGGATTGCTGCCAGGCGCTGGGTGTACCGTCTTCCCGCAAATATCAGAACGAGGGCGGCCCCGGCGCCGCCGATATCATCCGGCTGCTCGCCGCCAGCGACGCCCCGACGACCGACCAGAAGGCGTTCCTCGCCAGCCAGATCATTTTCTGGCTGATCGGCGCGACCGACGGCCATGCCAAGAATTTCAGCCTGTTCCTTCATCCGGGCGGCGGGCTCAAGCTCACGCCCTTCTACGACGTCCTGTCCGTCCAGGGCGCGGTCGACCAGGGACAGCTCAACCCCAGGAGCTTCCGGCTGGCCATGGCGGCAGGCACCAGCCGCCACTATCGGGTGGATGAAGTGGTCGGCCGCCATTTCGTGCAGACCGCCAGGGCGGCCGGGCTCGGCCCGACCATCATCGAGGAGGTGCTCGCCAACGTCCGGCTCAAGGCGCACACCGCTCCGGACGTGGCGCGTGCGGCCATGCCCGACGATTTCGCCGGAGCGATCCACGATAGTATAAGCGCCGCGATCGCTGCGCGCCTTCCCATGCTCGACACGGCCTTCGCCGAACTCGGTTAGCGGCGCCCGGCGCAATCCGGCGGCGCCCACATGCGCGGTCCCCCCCCGGGGGGAATGGCGGCGGGATCGCCCATGGTACCCGCCCGCCACTTCCCCTCCCATACCGCTTCGCTTCGCGCGCCTGACTGACCGCACCGTCCCTTCGGGTGGCGGGACGCTCCTCCCTGGTCCCGCTGCGCCCGGTCGCAAGCCGCGCCATCGGCGCGGCTCCTTCACTGCGTTGCGGTCCTGCGGATGCGACCGGTCGCGCCTTGCGGGCCCGCGGTTGCGCGCCTGCCGACCACCCGGACGGTCCGGGCATTTCGGCGGCGTGGCAAGGAGATGGGCAATGGTCGAGAAGCGCAAGCCGGCGCAGGCGAGAACCGTCGCGATGGCGGCGGCGATGGAGGCGGTCGTCGCCGCGATGGACCCTGTCACGCGCGACATATTCGTAAGGCACCGCGTGGACGGCTGGTCCAACCCGCGGATCGCCGAGGTGCGGGGGATCAGCGTCGCCGAGGTCGAGCGCCACATCGCCAGCGCGATCAGCGCCTTCGATCTCGGGCTCAGCCGCCTCGGCTTATGAGCCGGACAGCATCGGGTGCGGACCGGATTGCGCTTGCCATTCGGTCCGCGCCTGCTCCATCTCGAAAGCACGATCATGCGCACCGATCTTGATCATCTTCCGGCCGCCAAGCAGCGCGAGCTCGAACGCGTCGTCCAGATCCTGTTCGAGGAATTTGGCGAGGCGACCGCGATCGCGACCGCCGACTGGAAGAAGCGCGCGCGCATTCTCAAGGTCATCTTATACGGGAGCTATGCGCGGGGCGGCTGGGTCGACGAGCCGCACACCGCCAAGGGCTACAAGTCCGATTTCGACCTGTTGATTATCGTCAACCATCCCAAGCTCACCGACCGGGTGGAATTCTGGTCATCCGCCGAGGAGCGGCTCAACCGAGAGCTGTCAGTCACTGGCAGTCTCAAGACGCCGGTCAACTTCATCGTTCACACGCTGCAGGAGGTGAACGATGGGCTGGCGCATGGGCGTTATTTCTTCATCGATGTCGCGCGGGACGGGATCGCGCTTTATCAGAGCGACGACACCGAGCTGCCGGAGCCGAAGCCGAAGACGCCCAGGCAGGCGCTGGCGATGGCGCGGGAATATTTTGAGGAATGGTTTCCGAGTGCTGCCGAGTTCTACGGGTCAGCCCAACATTCCATTTCCCAGGGATGGTCGAAAAAAGCAGCCTTCGACCTCCATCAAGCCGCCGAGCGCTATTACCACTGCGTCTTACTGGTCTGCACTTTCTACACGCCGCACGTGCATAACCTCGGCTTTCTGCGGACCCAGGCCGAACGAATTGACGCTCGACTGATCGACGCGTGGCCGCGCGAAAACAAGGCAGATCGCGCCCGTTTTGAAAAGCTGAAGGAAGCCTACGTTAAAGCGCGCTACTCTCGACATTACCGCATATCCGCCGAGGAGCTGGCTTGGCTGAGCGAGCGCATCGATTGCTTGAGCAAGGCGGTCGAAGTCATTTGTGCGGAACGGATCGAAGCTCTTGAGCGCCGGGCGCGGGCCGCCTGAATCGCACTTCTCCGGAATGTCTCGATGTGGGCCGTATGCGGCCTGGCCGGTTCGGGTAGGGCGCGGAAAGCAGACCCTCCAATAGCCTTACGGACACCGCACGAAGCTCTCTGCGGCATCCATCAAAAACATTGCCGCGACATGGTGTCCGGACGCTTCCGACAGGCTTCGCGCAATGGCTGGCAATTCGGCAAGTGCCCGCGGGACATCATCGAGTTCTATAGGGTTTGAAGACTCCGGCGGATCAATCCGCAGGACATTGTTCTTCCCGAGCACGAGGTAGGCCTGACCGAGCGCATTCTTGCATTGCGCTCGCGCGGCCGCCTCGAAGGCGCGCAGGAACGCCCAATGACGGACCCCGCCGGATCGGACGCTCTCCCCAAGGGTGAACTCCGATTCCCCCGTGCCTAGGCTCAATATCCGAATATTCTCTCGGGGCACGTCGTAGCACGCCAGCACGTCGACCAATGCGTTCATGACCGGGTTGTTGGCCCAGATGCCGCCATCGATCATGAACAACCCGTCATTGTCGACGGCGGGATAGTAGGATGGCGCCGCACTCGTATGGAGCGCTACATGCGCAAATCGCTGGTGCCGATCCTTCTGATAATCGGGATGATGCGGGGTCTTGTACAGGAATGGCTCGCCGTGCCGGCCCTCGAAGCTCGGAACAACCAGGCGCGTGCTCGCGTCATCGAGCACCTTGTCGCCGAAGACCGACAGCAACTCCTCGCGCAAGACGGACTGATCATACTTGGGACGAGAAATCCAGCGCAACAGGCGCCGCCATTTTCGCCAGCCCGACAAGCCCGGAAAAATTCGAGTCCCTCGATCCACATAGATCTGCAGCGCCTCGCGAGCACTCATGCCATGGGCAAGCGCGAGAGCGATAATACCCCCCGTTGATGTGCCCGCCACCATGTCGAAACAGGTGGCGATCGAACGACCGTCGAGAAACCGCCGCTCCATCTCGGCGAGATAGGCGGCGGGGAAAACACCCCGTATACCGCCACCGTCGATCGAGAGGATCCGGAATAGCCGATCCTTCGGCCAGGGTTGTTTGATCCGGGCATGCTGGATCGTTCCGTCAGACCGGCGCGCGGGGACGTATGTCATGCCGATGCGCCCGACACGGGAGCAGCGCTGCCATGCCTGCCGCCACCCGTCCAGCGACCGGTCATCAGCCAAAGTTCGTAGCAGGCGATCCAGTCATAGGACCAAGGGACAGTGGTCTCGGCGAGTGCCATCGACGCGTTCCACTGGTCGGTCGCAGGATCGAACAGGCACAGCGTGGGGTCGTTCGACGGCGGATAAACGTGCGGAAGCTGTCCTTCGACATTGCCGGGCAGGCGGATCAGCGCCGGTGACAGGATCCTGACATGGGGTACATCACCCAGCGCATATCGGATTTCGATACGAAACCGGCCGAACTGGGGCCGGACATCGCCTCGCCAGGTAGCGCATTGGATTTGGCGATTGAGCCCATGGACCGAGAAAGCGGGCCAGGCGCGCCGCATTACCGCGACCTGTTCCTCGATGGTCAGGACGCAACCGGGCATCAGATGCGACAGCCGTAGAAACTGTGTGGTTGCGCTTTCACAATGCTTGGGCTGGCATTCGCCGCGACGATCCCCGCCGTCGGCAGCAACAGCCCCCCTTTACGCGTATAGCGCTGGTCGGCCGACTGGACGCCAGCGCCGATCTCGTCCGCCATCCGGTCCGCCGCCTTGGTCACGACCCGATCTCCGAACCGGTTACGCAACCAGTCCATCACCTGATCGGCCGACAAATTGCCGCGCTTCGCGGCTTCGAGGCCGGTGACCAATTCCTTGAGATATCCGGCGAACTCGCCCTGCCGGCGGATCGTCTCTGGCCAGCGGTCGGTGAACACGTCATCCTCGCAGATCGGATTTGCAACGTGCAGCCTTTGGCCGTGGCGCGACGCCTGTTCGATATCGCCGATAATCCAGTTGGCGAGGCGAATGACCATTTCGGATAGCGTGCTATCCGGCTTGGCGGCAATGCCGGCATAGTAGGACAACATCACCGAAGGCGGGATACGACCGTCATAGTCAGCATAGCGAATGTTGCGGAAGCGCTTCACCAGTTGAAGCGCCAGCGTCGCCGTGTTCTTCACCACGAACTCACATTGGTCGGGTACTTCGTCCACCTCCGCGTCGGCGCGTAGGCTGGACGCTTCAAGGTTAAGCCAATGGTCGTGGAACGCCTTGGCCATCCGATACTCGAGTGGCGTGCGGCCACGATACCATTCGGCAAAGCCAAAGGCGTTCATGTCGACGAAGCGATCGTCCGCCGAAACGGTGGGGCCCTTGGCGTGGGTGATGTAGCTCTCGCGATCGATTTTCCCGTAAGCGCGCAACCCGGGCGTAATGTCGAGGTGCATGCGATCGGCATAATATAGCGTGACGCAACGCGACTGGCGGACGACTTTCCTGACCGGATATTCCTTCAGCGCGCGCTCCAGCTCCAAGAGGATGGCAAGCGGGTCCATCTGGCGAAACTGGCCGCCGAGTTGCGAGACGATGTCGAGATCATATTCGTCATCAGTGCCCCGATTGGAAATCGTGGCATCGATCGCCATCGAGCCTTGCGGATAAAAATGCTCGATCTGGCCCTCGAACGCCGCGTCGGCCTCCAGATGCGCGCGCACCGCTGCGTAGCGGCCGCCTGCCTTCCGGTGAAGCGACGGAGGCAGCTGCGCGCTGAGTGCGATTTCCGCCAGGATCCGGTCGAGCGGATCGTCGAATGGATTGCGGCCTTGAGGCGAGAATGGCGCGTTCACTTCTGTCTCCCCGGGCACCCATCAGTTCAGCGTGTGGATAACCAAAATATCGCTACTCCGAACTTTACCATCTGCCTGTTGCATGCCGGTGTCAAGGGTATTAGAGTTCGCCTACTCCGAACTTCTGCAAGGGTTTGAATATGTATGGAGATTAAATTCGGGGATCGGATCAAGGAGCGGCGGACGGCCCAGAAAATGACGTTGGAGCAGCTCGCGCAGGCGACGGATTCATCCAAGAGCTATATTTGGGAGTTGGAGAACAAAAATCCACCAAGGCCCTCGGCCGAGAAGCTGTCTGCGATCGCCAAGGCGCTGGACGTGACCGTCGACTACTTGTTCGGCCGTGACGAGCAGACACTGGAGCAGGCCGAAGACAAGGCCTTCTATCGCTCATATAGCGGCCTGCCGCCGGAGACCCGACGCCAGCTTCGCGAGATGGCCAAGATCCTCGGGGCGAAGAAACCGGAATGACTGACGCCGCCCGGCCTCGCCCCCTCAAGGAGGCCGGGCGCATCACATTAATGCTCGATACGGTACTGGGTGCCGACAGATTTGATCGCGCGCCCGTCGATATCGAAGCCGTTGCCCTTGAATATTCCGCCAACGTCGCGCCAGATGGCCGCATTCACGAGGTAGTGGAGCGGGACATTCCCGGCTGCGTGGGCGCCCTCGTCTGCAGCGAGACCAAACCCCGACAATGGGCGATCATGTACAACCTGGGCCAGTCGGATGGCCGGCGCGCATTCACCATCGGCCATGAATTCGGACACTATGTGCTTCACCGTCAAATGATCGAGACGGACTCTTCCTACGATCTGGCGATCTACTGCGACGAGGAGGCTGTCACCCAGCGCAACGGTCAGGGGATCGAACAGGAAGCCGACGCGCTTGCCGCGGCGCTTCTCATGCCGTTTCACGATTTTCGTGCGCAATTGCCCGCGAAGGCGCAGCCGGATTTCGAAAAGCTGGGCGCATTGGCGAAGCGCTACGGGGTGTCGCTCACAGCAGCGATTCTGCGCTGGCTTGAATATACAGAGACCCGTGCGATGCTCGTCGTTTCAAACGAGGGTTTCGCGCACTGGGCAAAGCCGAGCAAGGCGGCGCTCAGGTCGGGTCGCTATATTCGTACAAAGAACGAGGTGTTCGAACTACCGGCACTTGCCACCGCGGTAACCCGGGACTTTAGTCATGAGGCCAAGGCGGGAATACCACAGCGCGCCGGCGTCTGGTTTCCTGAGCCAGTGGTTGAGATGTGCTTGCGATCTGAGCGCTACGACCAGGAACTCACCTTGCTTCATTTTGAGGCCCGCGGTCCTTGGGAACATGAAGAAGAAGCGTTCGAGGACAGCTTCGACCGATTTTGCGAGCGCTAATCTGTCGACCAATGAACGGCTGCTTCTAGGATGGGATGCCGCCCTAGCGAATGACCGATATCAGGGCGCATAGCCGCCGCTAAAGATGAGCCGTTGCTTTGGACCACCTTTGTGGTGATGACCTTTGGAGGGTCTATCAGCCCCAGCCGGCGAACGGGTCGGGCTCCGGTGCGTCGAGGTCGATGGCCGGGAAGTTGAACATGCCATGTTCGGGGCGTTCGTGGACTGTTTGTGCGCCCGCCAGCGCGAGCACGACCTCGTGGCCGTGATCTCGCATCACTTGCGCACACGCTTTCATATGCCCGTGCAGCGTCGCAACGTCGTCGACTAGGATGACCGGGCGGTCCTTGGGCATTGCGTCCCAGATGATCAGTTTCGGCACGAGCTCCGACTTGCGGCGCGGGCCACCTTTGTGCGCCGGCTCCATCGCTTCCGACCAGTGAAAGGCCTCGTCGGCGGTTACGCCCGGATGGTGGCGCGCGATTGCCTCGCACAGGCGGCGCCCTTTCACGTCGGTATCGAACGCGACGCACTGTGACCCGGGCACCGGGATCACATAGGCTGCATCGATCCCAGCCGCCTTAATTATGCTTCCAGCCCACGCACCGAAAATTGCAAAGGCCGGCTTGGTATTCTCGGCGGAGATCTTGGTCCAGCCGCCGCCCACGGTCTTGATGTTGGCATAGCCGGTAATGGGTTCACCTTTAAGTGCTTTTGCGAACTTGAAGGCGTTCCAATCCGCCGTGTCCCAGGCCGTGCCCATTTCCTTGTAGCTCGGGTAGCCGCCGTGAACGTGAAGAGGCAGGCTCATCGAGCGTAGACCGTCTCCAGGAATTGTTCGGTCGTCGCCAGAACCACGCAACCGGGTTTGTCGACGAAGCTAGTGGGCCACGTCAGCGTGGGGTCGTCCGCGACGCCGCGTGCGATGCCCAGCCAGCGGCCCAGGCGCATGCATTCGGCAGCTTGGTGAAGCGTGCCGGATGTGTCCGAGGCCTCCATCACGACGCTGGCGTCCGACAGGGCTGCCATGGTGCGGTTGCGCGCCGGGAAGTTCGACGGGAAGACGCGCGTGCCGCGCGGGAATTGCGAGACGAGGAGGTGATCGCGGTAAATGATCTCCTGCAGCGCCTTGTTCTTCGCGGGGTAGGCCTGATCGAGCGGCGTGCCAATTACCGCGACGACGCGACCGCCCGCGTCGAGCGCGCTGGTGAGCGCTTCCGTGTCAATGCCATCGGCGAGCCCGGAAACGACAACTACGCCGGCCTCGGCCAGTTCGCGCGCAAACTTTCGGGCTCGCTTGCGGCCGAGCTCGCTCGCCTTGCGTGCCCCGATCACGGCGATGCAACGTTCCTTCAGGAGCGAGGTATCGCCGGCCATGAACAAGTGCGCGCGGGCCGCCGCATTGTCCTGGCCGCCATCGAGAAGGTTGAGCTGCGCTTCGCCGAGCGCCGGGCGTGGCAGTTTGGATACCAAATCGCGAAGACTGGTTTCCTGGATCTCGACAGGCGCGTGATAGCGCTCGCGTCTCGCGGCGTTCATCTCGGTCACGCGTCCAGGTGATATATGGTTCACCTCGCCTCTGCCCCTACAGGTATGCGATTCGATCCACATGGGCTACTCTGTGTTCACGCAAGCACAAGGCTCCATATCCCTGTGATTTGCGGTTATTGTTCCCTGTATGTTCTAAGCATTCCTGTGGATAAGTCAAACCGCCGGCCTTTCGCGACGACGCGACCGCCGACTCTAATGCACGGTGAGCGCGGCGAGGATGCGTGGCACCGCCACGATCCGTCGTTTGTGATAGGCCCACAGCGCCCGGCCGAGCTCGGCCCGCGCGCGATGTTCCAGCAGCTGTACGAGGTTGGCCAGTTCGTCCCGCATGTCGGTCAACAGACACGATTCGGCTTGGCGGTACGGCGCAAGGCGGTCGTTGAGGTTGGTAATCGCCCGCACATGCTCGCGATTGCTCGAGGCACCTGCAATAGCGAGGAAGAGCGATGGAGTCGTCTCTGAGGTGTCGGGCGCCGCCTGCGCCGGGATTGGGTCTCGTGCCGTCTCTCGGGATTTGGCCAGACCGGTCACCATCATCGCGAGTGCTTCGCCATTCCAGGTGTAGAGATCGCGCAGCGCCTGTTCGGTCGGACGCGGCACCGAGAAACCATTATGTTGCGGATTCTCTACCAAACCCTCCCCAACGAGGCGGTGCAGCGCGTCGCGCACAGGGGTGAAGCTGGTGCCGAGCTCTTCGCCGATTGCCGCGGGCTCGAGCGGCGTGCCTGGTGGGCGCGTCCCCTCGCGCAGCTGCCGCTTCAGCTCGAGATAGACGCGTTCGAAGGTTGGGCCGGGGCTCATCGTTTATGCCTGGATTTTCTGGGCCGCGACATAATCAGCGACCAGGATTTGCTGGTCGGGGCGCAGCGCGTCGATCGCGCCAATTGGCGTTCTGCCGTCGAGCAGGATCGAGGGGCATTGGCCCTCATAATTGCCGAGATTGGGGCGGTGCTGCTGGTAGCCGGCCAATGCGGCGAGTTCGGGCGGAAATATTCTCGCGATCTCGGGCGGGTAGGCGAGCCATTGGTTCTCGTAGGGCTTGAGCCATCCCAGGCAGTAGCTGACGATCATGCCACGCCGGATTTCGTCGGTGCGGTTGCCGCCCGCGCCGTGCAGCGTCGAGCCGAGGAACAGCAGCGCCTCGCCCGGTTGAAGCTCGATCGCGACTGGTTCCGTCTGCGGTTCGGGATCGAGCGCTTTTTGGCCGTGGCTGTTGGGCCAGACCAGGGTCGCGCCGTTGGCCTTGGTATAAGGCGTGAACGGCCACATCACGTTGACCAGATATTCGGTCTCGCCGATCGCGCCGCGCCACATATCCTGGTCGCGATGCGGCAGCTGCGGCAGCGCGCCGGGATGGAGCGCGATCGCCTGCGTCAGGTTTAACTGGATCCGGTCGCACCAGGGCGTGAGGATCGTCTCGACGATTTGGAGGACCAGCGGGTGCATGACGTGGTGCTGCGCGCGCGGCGAACGGCTGAGCAGCCGGCCGAACCTCTTGGTCCGCTCGCCATAGAAGCCGCCCTGACAGAACGGCGTTTCGGCAAAGGCAGGCGCCAGATCCCGATCGAGTGCTTCGACTTGGTCGGGGTCGACTAGGCGGGGGATCACGCAATAGCCCTGCTCGAGCAGCTTGGCGCTCCACTGCTCGACGTTGTTGATTTGGGTGTCGGTTGGGAATGTCGTAGTGTCCATTACGCGGCCTCCGCGCGCGGGCAGGCGTGGCGGCCGATGATGCCGGCGCAGTCGAGCCGAGCATGGGTGTCGGCTGCGATCTCGATCCTGAGCGCCGCGAGCAGCATGCCGTTGATGGATTTGGTTGTGCCGAGCGGACGCGCGCTCCAGCCGAAGGTCAGGATCTGGCGCAGCCAGGCTGGTTCCGCCACCCCGGTATAGGTCGTGATCCGGTTGTCGAGCGCGTAGTCGACCAGACCACGGATGAGCCGATCGCGCGCTTCGCGTCGCTGGAGGGTGGTCAGGTTGCGGTCGAGGCAGAAGCGTGTGATTTCGTAGACCGCCGGACCCTGTGGGATTGGCTCGTCCGCGAGGTCCGCGAAATAGCCGTCGAGCAGATGGGGCCTGGTCGTCGGCAGCAGCCGGGCAGAGGCGAGATGCGTTCCGTCCGTCTCGGACAGCATAAGATAATGCGCGTCGGGATTGTCGAACTGGTCGAGTTCGTAACGGCCGGCGAGCACCGGCAGGTCCCATTGCAGCAGGTCGACGAACACCTTCTTGCGGGCCTCGAACATCGCCCGCATCGCCGCATCCGCGGCCTGTGTCTTGAACTGGACATCGCACAACATGATCAGGCTTTCCTTGTGGAGGCCTGATCATCCGCTGCGGTCGCTTGGAGCCGCTATTCCCAGAAATGGGTATGGTCAGCGACCCAGCAGATCGACGAAGCTCAGGGTTCCGTCGAACAGCGCATGGACCGCGAGCTGCGTCCGTTTGTAGACGCCGTAGCGAGCCCGTGCCTGCTTCAGGTGCAGGATCACAGTCTCATGACTGATGCCGAGTATGTCCGCGATTTCGGGGTCGGTCTTGCCCCGCGCCGCCCAATAGACGCATTCGCGCTGCCGGTCGGTCAGCTGCGGCCGATCGGGGAGGGGGCTGCGGATCGCCACCAGCCGCCGCGCTGCTTCGAAGGCGAGGCCTCCGACCAACTGCGCCACATAAAGACGGTCTTCTCTCGCTTCGCGTCCGGCAGACGTCGCGAACGAGCAGGAGCCGGCGGATTCGCCTGGGATATGCGCTGGGACGGTGAAGCCGTCGCCGATGCCGCTTTGTTTGGCCTGATCGAGGATTTCGCGGTCGCGTGCCGTCAGCTGGATCAGGCGGTGGAGCCGCGACCATGGGAAGCCGACGCCGGTCATGTGGCTGGCGCGGTGGACCGGGTCCGATGGGCCGAGGCGTTGCGCGTCGAAATATTCCGCCCAGGCGTCCGGGTAATTGTGGAGCCTGATCGCCGGCACCGGCGCGCGTGGTATGTCGAGATGATGGGTCAGGGCGAAGTAGCGGAAGCCCAGCTCCACTGCGATGGCGGCCAGGACAGCCGCGAGTTCATCGAGGCTTGTTGCACCGGCAATTGCGTCTGCAAATTCTTCAGCGAGCCTGGCGAAACTCATAGGACGCGACACCTGTCCGCGCGCCCGGCCCCAGACTGCCGGAGTCGCGCCACCAACGATGCGCGCCTGGCGACGCCGGTTCCCAGCCGGTGCCGCAGTCACGAACTTGACATATCAGCTGCGGCCGGTGCGGGCTCCGGGAATTGCTGCCATTTTCGACACATCGTGGCTCGAATTGCAGCGTGCGATGGCGTCCGCGGCTGAGCGCATTTGCGACTGGCGGGACGGAGCGGCGTACCGCGCATTGTTGAGCATCGATCAAGCCGGCTTGGCCTGGGAATGGTTGCGCCGCGATCCGGCTTATGTCGCCTTCGCCGCAGGCAGGAACCCGCCATCATCGGACGTGAGAGAGGATCCGGCCGCCCTGCCTTGGGGCCTCCACTTTCGCGGAAGACCCGCGCCGCACCGCGCCCGAAGCCCGCTTGCTCTGGAGTGCCGAGCTTGATCCGACGGTGGTGGCGGTTCGCGCGGCCCCGACCGACGCCGACGATCCCGACGCGCTCGATCTGGAACGGCTGCGGCCGCTCGCGACGCTCGCCCGTGGCGCGGGCGGCCACGAATATGTCGCCCTGTCCGACGGCTGGCGGCGCCTACGGATGGACGTGATGGAAGGCAGCCTGGCGACGATTGGGTGGGTAAGATTGGACTATCAGCTGTCAGGGTTTTGCGATCTTGAACCCCGGCTCGGTACGCTCCACCGCTTGGCGGCGTTGCGCCGCGCCGGCCGTTTCGAACGCCGCCACTTCCCGCTTGCCGGCGGGCTGCCACGGCGGATTGAGGCGCTCCGCGTCGCGGATGGTCTGCGGGCAGGTGCTTCCTACCGTGACATCGCCATGGTGTTGTTCGGTGAGACGCGGGTGCGCGCGGATTGGCGTACGAATTCCGATTATCTCCTCTCTCGGATCCGGCGGCGAGCGGCTGAGGCCCGCAGGATGTTGAGCGGCGGCTACCGAAGGCTGTTCGACCGATCTGCTGACTACTGACACGCTTCGATGAGCCGCCGCGCGGGAGGAGATGTGCGAGGCGGTGCTCCAATCCCGCCCGCGCTCTGACTAACCGATGCCCGGTTGCCAGGGTGTCGTCTCGCCCACGGCGAGACGATGGAAGGCTCAGGCGCTTGGCCGGAACGGAAGGCAGCCCCCGATCGCGGCTAGCCGGTCGAGCAACCTGTCGGTTTCGCCGGTCAGGCGGGTGCGTTCGGGGTCCAGCTCGCCACGGGCGCCGAAGCCGCCATGGGGCGCCGCCGCGGCCTCCGTGTCGGCGATGGTGCCAAGTCGACGATGGATTGCCGTGAGACGCTGCTGAATGCGCTCTTCGAGAAGGGGATTGGTGCTGGGCATAATAGTCTCCTGCGTCCGGAATGGACCGACTATTTAGCTTGGCGACACGGCCCTCTGCGGCGGACGGAGCAGATCTTGCGCCTCGAATGGATCGCGCGCGATGCCGCGCGATCCTCTTGCGATCGGGCTCTACTGCGCAGGCATCTGCCTGCTTTGCCGGGCCGCGCGGCGCGTCCCGGCCAGAGGTGACGATCCCCTGGCGCATGCGCGGACGCCGCGTCCGTGCGGCGCGGCGGCGTAGCTGATCGGCCCTCCGGGGCGCGGGTGGTGGGCGCCGCTCCCGATTTGGCCCGCCGCGCCCGCCGGCAACCCCGGCGCTGCGCTTGGGGTGCTCCATTCCATTGCGCCCTGCCGGTGCCGCCGGGCGCCTTGCCGGTCCTCTCTGGTCGCTGCTGCCGCCCACCCCCGCGTCCGGGGGCCGTGTGGTTTTTGGGGCGGCGTGGAGGCGAGCATGGAATTGCTGACCAAGGCGTTGCGCCAAGCCCTGCTGGCGAATGGCGCGCATCGCGACGGGCTGGACCGCGATCCCGTGCCGGTCGTCAAATTCTTCAATCCCTGCGGGGCGGCGACGTGGCTCGCGACCGAACTCGACGCGGATGGCGACACTCTTTTTGGACTGGCCGATCTGGGTTTCGGCTGCCCCGAGCTTGGCAGGTTCTCGCTCGCCGAACTTGCCAGCGTCCGCGGGCGCTTCGGGCTCGGGATCGAGCGCGACCTGCATTTCTCGACCGGGCACCGCCTGTCCGAGTGGGCCGAGGCGGCGCGCCGGGCGGGGTCGATCATGGAGGGGGAGAGGCTTCTCCGCCGGACCCCGACGACAGGGCTTTCCGATCCTTCGGGCGACTGAGGGCGGACAGGCGCGGCGGCCGCTTGCCGCCTTTGCCGGTCCGCTTTGCCTTGAGAGGGAGAAAGCGGACCGGCGCTCCAGACGGAGTGACGACCATGAAACTCGACTTCATCGCTATCGACAAGCTTTTCGTGGATTCCGCCAACATGCGCGCACGGCAGAAGCGCGCCGATCTGTCCGACATCTTGCCGAGCATCCGCCAGCGCGGGGTGCTGCAGACCTTGCTGGTGCGTCCCGCCAATGACGGGCTCTTCGGCATCATCGCGGGGGCGCGAAGATTTTCCGCCGCGCGCCGGGTTGCCGAGGAGCAAAAGGCGGCTGATCCCGACGCCGAGCGGATGCTGCTGCCCTGCGCGATCCTCGACGAAGCCGACGATGCCGCCGCCGTCGAGGCGTCGATGCTCGAAAATCTGGCGCGGCTCGATCCCGACGAGCTGAGCCAGTGGGAGAGCTTCGTGCGGCTGGTCAAGGAGGGCCGTACGCCCGAGGAAATCGGGCTGACCTTCGGCCTGCCCGACCTCGCCGTGCGGCGTGTCCTCGCGCTCGGCAACCTCCTGCCGCGCATCCGCGACCTCTATCGGCGCGCCGAGATCGATGTCGCCAGCATCCGCCACCTGACCATGGCGAGCAAGCGCCAGCAACAGGCATGGCTCGCTCTGCGCGACGATCCCGACGCGCATTGCCCGACCGGTCACCGATTGAAGACGTGGCTGTTCGGCGGCACCGAGATCAAGGCCGAATTCGCTTTGTTCGACATCGCCGCGAGCGGCCTCGAAACCGTCACCGACCTGTTCGGCGAGGAGGTGGTGTTCGCCGACACCGGCGCTTTCTGGACAGCGCAGGAGGCGGCCATCGCCGAACGCCGCGAGCTCTATCTCGCCGAAGGCTGGAGCGACGTGATCCTGCTCCCGCGCGGCGAATATTATGCGAGCTGGGACTATGCGAAGACCGCTAAGCGCAAGGGCGGCTTGGTCTACGTCCAGACGCGCGAGACGGGCGAGGTGATCTTCCATGAAGGCTTCCTCGACCGCACCGCGCAATGGGCCGCCGCGCGCGGCGAGAGCACCGTGACCAAGCCGGTCCGGCCCGAGGTCACCAGCGGCCTGCAGACCTATATCGATCTGCATCGCCATGCCGCCGTGCGCGCGGTCCTGGCGGACGCGCCCGGCGTCGCGCTGCGGCTGATGGTGGCGCATGCGATCGTCGGCTCGGCCCTGTGGTCGGTGCGGGTCGAGCCGCAGGCGAGCCGCAACGAGGCGGTGCGCGAGAGCGTCGAGACGAGTCTCGGCGAAACCGCCTTCGACGGCTATCGCCGCGCCGCGCTCGACCTGCTCGGCATGGACGCCGAGCGCCCTACCGTGACCCGCAACCGCAACGACGACGCCGAGCTGGCCGAAATCTTCCTGCGCCTGCTCGGCCTGCCGGACCCCGATGTCATGGCGATCCTTGCCGTTGTGATGGGCGAAACCTTGGTCAGCGGTGGCGCTGCGGTCGAGGCTGTCGGCGCGGTTCTTGGTGTCCAGATGGCGGACCATTGGCAGGCCGATAGCGTCTTCTTCGACCTGATCCGCGACAAGGAGGTGATGCGCAGCATCGTCGGCGAGGTCGCGGGCGAGGCGGTCGCGACCGCCAACAAGGACGAGAAAGCGAAGACGCTCAAGCAGATCGTGCGGGACTGCCTCGACGGCGCCAATGGCCGCACCAAGGTCGAGCATTGGGTGCCGCGCTGGATCGCCTTCCCGCCCGCCGCCTACACGACGCGCGGCGGGGTCGGTTCGGTCGCGGCGGCTGCGCGGGTCGCGGCGGTGGCGCCTGCCAACCCGCCCGAAGCGGCGATACCCGCTTTGCCAGCACCCGAAGCGGAGCCGCAAATGCCGCTCGCGGCGTGACGGTTCGAGGGGCGGCGGCAAGAGGGAAAGACCCCGCCGCCCCTCAGGAACCTGCCCTTATAACGGTCGCGCGCCTCCGTCTTTCAGGCGTCGGCGCGCGGTTCTTCTATCGGAATCGGCGCGAATTTCGTGCCAAGAGGAGCCGATGCTGCTTGCCGCTCTCGCCTTGGTGACCGCCGGTCAGACCTTTGTCTGTGAGGCGGTCGCTCTGCACGACGTGGATGGCCCGATCCATTGCCGCTCGGGCGTCAAAATCCGGCTTCAGGGGATCGGCGCAACCGAAACCGACGGCTCCTGCCGGCCCGGCCAGCCCTGTGTCACGGGAGACCCGATGGCTCAGCGCCGGGCGATGGCCACCGAAGTCATTGGCGCACGGATCGCGCGCGAGGATGCGGGGCAATTTGGCCAGCTCTGGTTCGCAGCACCGGTCACGCTGATCTGCCTTTCGACCGGACAGAGCCATGCGCGCGTCACCGCTTGGTGCCGCCGGGCCAATGGGCATGACCTCTCTTGCGGCGCGATCCGCGCCGGCGTGGCGGTGCGCTGGGCGCGCTTCGACCCGGAGCACCGGCTCGACCGATGCGCGCCGGGATTGCCGCCACCGATGGTTCTCCCATGATCTCCGACCGCGAACTCTGGGCCTGCGCGCAGCAGGTGATCAACCACCATGGTCCCGACGTCGATCGCTTCATCGAAGCGCGGAAGACCGCGCTTGCCGAAGCGGGGGACGATGCCGGCGTGGAAGCATGGCTCGCAATTGCAAACCGGGTCGATCAGCTGCGTCGCAGCCCCGCTGAGGACGAAATCAGGCACTAGGTCAGCGCGTGCGCTGCCGTATCACCAATTTCTCGGAACCGCAGATCGCACAAGCATCTTTGGTGCGCTCGAACCCGTCCCGCCCGGCGAGCTCGCGCGTCTTGTGATTGGCATGTTGCCGTACGCTGAGACCAAGCCTCTCCGCGATGCAATCGTCGCAGATCGGATCGGGCGCGAGCCGCTCGATCAGTTTCCGGACCTGCTCCAATACCGTCATCTGCCCGCCCATTCGGCACGACCTATGCGCCGCGCGTCTGGGTATCGCAACCGGCCAACAGGTACCGGATCGGATGGAAGGACGCCCCCGAAGCAACAAAGTCCCGGTCACGCGGCAAGGCTCGGGATCGTCGCATCCGAGCGCCGGGGCCATTCACATGACGCCTCCCGACGATAGAAAAAGCGCCCGATCTGGGCCTCGGTGATGGCGTCTGGCGCAGCGCCGCCTGGTCCCCGCAACGGCTTCGCCGACTTTCTTCCCCGGCGGCTGCGCCGCCTCCTCGCGCACCAAGAAAGCCGGCTTCGGGCCGTCCTCCGCTGTCGCTGCGGCCTGAGGTGCGGGGCGGCGGGCCTGCGCCCAATCGACTGCCATCGAGGCCGCAATCGGGCGGCATTCGATCCGACAGGAGAGTTACCATGGCACAGATTGGCGCATTCACCCGTGACGAGACCGGCACCTTCAATGGCGCGATCCGGACCCTCACGCTCAACGTCAAGGCCACCGTCCGACCCTGCGACAAGTCGACCGACAATGCCCCGGATCACCGTGTCTATGCCGGCGCGGTCGAAATCGGCGCGGGCTGGAGCAAGGAAGCACGTGAGAACGGCGCCGACTACATCTCGCTCAAGCTCGATGATCCCTCGCTCCCGTCCCCGATTTTCGCGAACCTCGTGCAGGGCGAGAAGCCCGGCGAACATCGTCTGATCTGGTCTCGCTGACGCGGATCGCCCCGCGCGTGACGGCGCGCGGGGCAGGAGCGGCGCGCCGGATTTGCCATAGCTCGCGAGGGACCTTGCAGGCGGGGGCGTCTGCCTGTGTCCGCTTTCCGTCGCACGGGGCCTGCCCGGTGCGTCCCGGCCTCACCCACGCCGCTTCTCCCCCCGTGTCGATTTCGACCCCAGCCGTTTTCGACACTCCGATTGCAGGGCCGGCCCCGCCATCCCCGGGGCACCAGCCGGCCAGCGCATCCCGCTTCGGACCGGCGCCGTGCCGGAGAGCGTCCGATGGACAGCGATGATGCGATCGAACGGGCCAACCGCGCCAAGCGCGGTTCGCCCTTCCTCAATACCGACCAGGCCGCCGCTTATCTCAAACTGTCGGGGCGCCTGCTCAAACGCCTGCGCGTACGCGGCGACGGGCCTGAATTCAGGCGCCACAGCCGCTTCGTCGAATATCATATCGACGACCTCGACGCCTGGTCCGCCGCGCGCAAAAGCCGGGGCGGTTCCCATGGCTAAGCGGCTGCGCCTCGTCGGTCGCGGGACCTCGGCAGTGGCGCTGATCGGTGCCAGCTTTCTGCTTCATCCACGGCCCCGCTTCGTCTGGAACGCGTCAGCGAGCGCACCCGAAGGGCTCTATCGCGTCACGCCCGATGCGCCGATTGCGGTCGGTGACATGGCCATCGCGAAGGTGCCCGCGCGCTTCCGTGCGCTTGCCGCCGCACGGCGTTATATCCCCGCGAACGTTCCACTGGTGAAGCAGGTCGCAGCGAGTGCCGGCGACCAGATCTGCGCGCTCGGGCGAGACCTTTACCGGAACGGGATCTGGCTCGCGGATCGCCGCACCGTCGATGGCGAGCGCCGGCCGATGCCGGCCTGGCAAGGGTGCGTACGGCTTCGGCAGGATCAGTATTTTCTGCTGATGACCGCCAGTCCGCTCTCATTCGACGGCCGCTATTTCGGGATTTCGGATCGCCGCGACATCATCGGCAAGGCGTTTCTGCTGTGGGCGCGCTGATCCGGGCCGCGCTCGTGGCGGGCGCTTTTGCGTCGGCGCCGGCGCAGGCGAGCCCGGTCGATCGTTGGCGCAATTTCATCGAGCAGGGCTCGGTGCGCTTCGGGATCCCGGCGCGCTGGATCGAGCAGGTTATGGCGGCGGAAAGCGGTGGTCTGCCGGTCGTGAACGGCCGCCCGATCCGGAGCCGGGCGGGGGCGATGGGCTTGATGCAGCTCATGCCCGCGACCTGGGCGACCATGCGGGCGCGGCTCAAGCTCGGCGACAATCCCGACGATCCGGCCGACAATATCCTCGCCGGCGCCGGCTTCCTCCGTCTGATGTACGACCGGTTCGGCTATCCGGGATTGTTCGCCGCCTACAATGCCGGTCCCGGCAGCTACGCCCGCGCGAAAGCGAATGGATCGCCACTTCCGGCCGAGACGCAGGCCTACCTGGTTTCGGTCACACGCGGGATTGTGACGCAAGATCGGCCGGCGCGGCCCACGCTGTTCGCCCTTCGGCATGAAGGTGCCGGCGCGGAGGGGGCGTCCGCCGCACCTCCGCGCTCATCGCTTTTCGCGGTGCAAAGGAGTCTCCCATGACCGAAAGGGTGGGAGGGGCTCGTCTCGAAAGACCCAGCATGACGGGGGCCAGAGCGGCTCTCAAGGCCCGCGGGTGCCCCCCAATTTGCTGCGCAAATCGGTTCCCCCCGCGTCCGCTGCGCGGCGCCTGCGCTAACGCTCCGGCGGCCCTGACAGCCGCTCCGCCCCCCGTCGCTTCGACGCCGTTCTCGATGGTGAGAACGACAAAGTTGGAGGTCATCATGGGCATGTATCAGAGCATCGGAATGGCGTCGGACCGGGTCTTTCAGGCGCTGCGGGCGGGGCTCGAACTGGAGTTCGGGCACGATGCGGGCGAGGCGCTGGCGCGTCGGTTCCTGGAGGCAGAAGACAGCGATTTCCTGTGGGACGCGCGCCGCGAGGAGCGCTGGCTCGGGCGCTATTTCAGCCTGGACGAGGACGACATCGAGCTCGATCGGGTCGCGATTTGCGGGCGGATCGATGGCCGCTGGTTCATGGGCGTGATGCTCGTGGATGGGGATGGGCTGCCGCATGGCACACTCGGACGTCGCTTCTGCCGCAGCCTCAGGCAGGCGCGGGACGCGGTGGCCGATGCGCACTGACAGACGCGGATCGGTGCGGAAGAGGCGGCATCGCATCGGTGCCGTCTCTCTCCTTTTTTTGAGCCGGGCAGGGAGCGAGGGGAGGGAAGAGGGAAAACAAGATAAAGGCAGTGTCTCGCGACCCTGCTCAAGTCTTTGTCTGCACATCGTTTTTTCGAGAGACAGGCACGCCGACCAGCGAGACAGGCGCGGTGTTTTCCGCAGATTTGCGGGCTTTTCTCAGTCTCCGCACGACGCCACCCTTTGCCCGGCGGTCCGCCATGGATGACGAGGAGGACGTCGCGCCGAAGCTCGGCAAGAGCCGCGCCAGGGATAGCAAGAAGATCGTCCGCTATGGCGCCCGCATCGTTGCCGCCGCGCGGTTGGCTGGCCGCACGACGAGTGTGCGTTCGCGCCGCTTCGACGGCAGCCGCATGGGCCGCGGCGCGAGCATCGGGCGCGTGCTTTCGAGCCGCGACCGTTTTGCCGGGATCCGGGCGCGCCGGGCGATCGTCAAAACGCGACTGGTCAGGCTCGGCGCGAAAGGGCTCGCCGGCGCGCGGGCGCATCTGCGCTACATCCAGCGCGACGGCGTCACGCGCGAGGGCGCTCCGGGACAGCTCTACGGCCCCGCGACCGACCAGGCAGACGGCAAGGCCTTTCTCGAGCGGTCCGCCGAGGATCGTCACCAGTTCCGGTTCATCGTGTCGGCCGAGGACGGCGCCGAATATCCCGACCTCAAACCCTATATCCGCCGGCTGATGGCGCAGGCGGAGCACGATCTCGGCACGAGGCTGGACTGGGTTGCGGTCGATCACTTCAACACCGACAACCCCCACACACACATCATGCTGCGCGGGGTCGATGACCAGCGGGCCAACCTGATCATTGCCCGCGAATATATCGCTCACGGTTTGCGCGAGCGCGCCGCCGAGCTCGCCTCGATCGATCTGGGGCCGCGCACCGATCGCGAGATCGAGGATCGCCTGCGCCACGATGTTACACAGGAACGGCTGACTGCGATCGACCGGCAGCTGGTGCGTCGGATGGACGCGGACCGTGTCGTCACGGCGGCAAGCAACGATCCGTTTCAGCACTCCATGCAAGCAGGTCGCTTGCGCAGGCTCGGGGCGATGGGGTTGGCCGAGGACCTCGGGCAGGGACGGTGGCGGCTCGCCGATGATGTCGAAGAGACGTTGCGCCGGATGGGCGAGTGCGGCGACATCATCCGCACGATGCAGCGCGAGTTGACCGCGCGGAATTTGGACTGCGCGGGCGTCGATCGCCAGATCCATGATGTGCTGCAGGAGCCGGTGATCGGACGGGTGATCCGTCGCGGGCTCGCCGACGAGCATCGCGACCGGCACTATCTGATCGCCGACGGGATCGACGGACGCGTTCATTATATCAATGTCGGGCGAGGCGATTTGACCGGGCCCGCGCCGGAAGGATCGATCGTGCGCGTTTCGCGCGCCGTCGCCGAAATCAAGTCCGCCGACCGGGTGATCGATGCGGTCGCACGCAGCAATGGTGGGATCTATTCGATCGAGGCGCATCTCCGGCACGATCCAACTGCCACCCAGACGTTTGCGGAGGCGCATGTCCGGCGGCTCGAGGCGCTGCGGCGCTCTCAATCCGGCGTCGAGCGAACGGCGGACGGGAGATGGACCGTGGCGTCCGATTACTTGGAGCGCGCAGCGGCCTACGAGGCGGCGCGGGTGCGCGCTCAGCCAGTGGTTGTCGACACCCTGTCCTTGCTCGAGCCGGCGAAGCTGGAGCGCGCGGAGGCAGCCACCTGGCTCGATCGCGAACTCGGGTCAGCAACCCCGCTTGCCGTCCGTGATGTCGGGTTTGGGCGAGAGCTGCGCGCTTCACTCAGCGTCCGGCGGCAATGGTTGATCGAGCAGGACCTGGCGGAGGCAACAGGGAACTCGGTCCGGCTATGCCCGGGCGCTCTTGAGACGCTTCGTGACCGGGAACTGGCGGCGACCGGCGCCAGCATCGCGGCTGAACTGCGCAAGCCTTTCAGCGTCGCATTGATGGGGGACCGGTTCGAAGGTCGGCTGAGCCGGCGCGTGGATCTGCTGAGCGGCCGTTACGCGGTGGTCGATCGAGGGCATGATTTCACGCTGGTGCCGTGGCGGCCGATGCTGGAGCGGAAGCTCGGGCAAAGAGTTGGCGGCTTGATGCGGACGAATGACGTGGAGTGGACGTTTGGGCGCGGCAGGAGCGGACCGCAGATTTCCTAAGTCGACTTTGGGGCTTTTTTTATCGGCGTCTGCGACCGCTGGCGCCCATTCGCGAAGTGGCTGTTCGTCCGGTTCCAAACGGCCGGCAAGCGGCCCAATGGCCGCCGCTGCGGCAACGATCTCTCAACCAACCTGCGACTGCTGCAACCAGCGCCGGTCATGTCTTCGCCCCTTCACGGCGACCCGCTTGGCAATGCAGCGGCAGCCGGGCCTGCCTCCCCGGTTGTCGCCTGACCTGCTCCCTTGCGTACGTACCCTCGGGCAGTGCCCGCAGATCCTCACCCTTGGACAACACCCCCTGAAGCCAAGCCATATGCTCACCCCGGCGGATCACGTGACCCTGCCGGTCCTGCAATGGCATCACATCGGCATTCGCCTCAATTGTGATGATGGCGAACGCCTCCGGCCACATGGGGCTGGCAGGCCGCCAGATGCCGGCGAAATAGAACCAGTCGCCACTCGCCAGCGCCACGCGATAGCTGCGCCCACCCTTGCGCACGTGAAACTCCGACGCTGGGATCAGGCAGCGGTGCGACGGGAACTCGCGCCCCTCGGATCGAATGTAGCGGAAGGGCTTTTGCTCGCATGCGAAGGGTTCGAGACCCCAGGCAAGCTCGACCAGCTCGGGCGCGCCGTCGGCGGGATCGATCCGGACCACTGGTCTGCGCAGGCCAGCCGGGGCATCAATGCTGAACGGAGCCGCTTGCATGCTCGGAACATATCAGGAACATCACGCCGTTTCAAGGGACGTGGAAGGGATGTCAGAATGTGCAACGATTATCGCCTGACGGTGAACGCGGCCAAGATCATCGAGGATTTTTCCGACCTGAAGATCAAAATATCCTTCTCCGAAGGCATCCCCAACATCCAGCCGCGAGCGGACATCCGGATCACGGACACCGCGCCGATCGTCCGCTCGCTGGAGCGCGGCGCCGGCGACTTGGTGCAGCGCCGCTGGAGCTGGCCCGGCCCCACCGGCAAGCCGGTCTTCAACTTCCGCGCCGACGGTCGCGCGTTCGGATCGAACCGCTGCCTGATCCTTGCCGACGGCTTCTACGAATTCACCACGCCCGCCGATCCCAAGAAGAAGGCCAAGGACAAGTGGCTGTTCACGCCCCGGGAAGGTCCGCTTTTCTGCATCGCCGGCATCTGGCGCGCCGACGCCAAGGTCGGTGAGGCCTTCACGATGCTGACCCTGCCTCCCGGGCCAGATATCGCCCCTTTCCACGATCGCCAGATCGCGATCCTCGACCGGTCGAGATGGGCCGATTGGCTCGATCCCGGCGTCTCGGCCAAGGACGTTCTGCACGAACTTCCCGCCGGCAGCTTGCAGGTCGAGCAGGTCGGCTGAGCCGGCCGCCTAGTGGAAACATTTCCCCTTGCAGGATGTTCTGCGTTTGTTCTACCTGATCGCCCGCTCGCGAGGGCGGCTTTAGACTCACGGAGCAGATCATGCAGCACGACGTGCGGCTTCGCGCCGCGGCGCGGGCGATCTTCGACGCCTGCTATCCTTCGGACGATTGGTCGCCGGTCCGCTTTGCGGAAGCCGAGCGCTTTGGCACCGTCCATTACCGTCAGGCGGTCGAGGCCGCTCAATGCGCCCGCGCCGAACTGCAGGCGCCGATCCAGCCGGCCTTGCTGTGAGACGCCGCGGCAAGTCGCCCTGGCTAGAGGAGGCGCGCAAGCGCCCGCTCGAGACGATGCTGCCCTGCGTCGCCGAGCGCATCGCCAAGGGCGAGCACCCGCTGGAGGTGTGGGCGCAGCAGCAATGCGTGCCGCTGAAGACCATCGGCCGAAAGACGAAGATCGACATGTACCGCCTGATCGATGTTGTGCACGGGCAGGCGGCATTGAGCGAAGAGGAGCTGGCGGCGGTGGCCAGGGAATTGCGCATCGCCCCGCACCTCCTCACGCTCGCCACCGCCAAAGGGCCAGCCTGCGGTGCGCTATAGCCCCGCCCGCGACCATATCGGCCGCGCGATCACCACGATCGAAGGCTGCGCGCTCAACCGGCTCACGCTGCGCCTGCAGTGCCGCTGCGGCCACGTCGCGCTGCTCGATGGCGTCGCGGTCTGGGCGCTGGCCGAACGGCGCCGCTGGCCCGGCGACCTCCGCAAACTCGCCACCCATTTCTATTGCGGTCAATGCTTCGCGCGCGAACAGCGCCGGGTGCGCCTGCGCACTATCGAGCTGACCAACGAAACGCCCGTGGGAAAACAGCCGGCTTATCCCGACGAGCGGACCTGGAAGCGGCTCATCGCGCGGTACAAGTCCTAGGCCCGGGGAGGGGCCTCGCCTTTGGGGTTTAGCCTTCGAACAAGCGCGTCGATCTCATCGCCGTAAAATGCCGACCTTGGTGGCTGCCCGTCGAGCGCGATCTCGCAGTCGACCAACAAAGTTGCCGTGCTCTGAAGGTCCCACTCAGCTCTCCGGAACCTGCGCACCGCCTCTCCCAGGCTCGACGAGGATTGAGCCGACGCTGCCGACTCTCGCTCTAGGATCAGGCGCGCACCGGCCAGCCAGGGAATGCCGTCGGTCATTGCGTGAGAGGAAACTGCCATGCCGGTGAAACGGTCGACTCGATAAATGTCTGCATTGCGCCCCAACTCCCGCCGTTCAGAGTCGTCGAAGGCGATCCTAGAAGCTGCCGTTCGTTTGCGTGCCTTAAGAGCCTTTGTTCGTGGGTCGTAGGATGTTGCTCATGGAGCCATTGGGCGGGGGCCAGGACCGCGTGTTGAGTGGCCCGGCGAAGGCCGGACGAAAAATGCGCAAACAAACGTAATTTGACAATGTCGCGATGTTGCGACAATTGTCGTATATGTACGACGCAGAGTCCCAGTCTTCTCGTCCGTCCGAATCCGAATTGCGGCTTTTACGCCCGCTATGGTCCGCGCCGCGGCTGAGCGCTCGTGAGCTTCACGAGGCGACCTGCGGGATTACGGGCTGGGGATATTCGGCGACGCGGAAGACGCTCGACCGCATGGTCGGTAAAGGCCTGATCCGCATCGAAGTCGTGCATGGGCTCAACACCTACGCAGCGACACAATCGAAGCTGGTGACGCTGGCCCGGGTTATTCGGAATTTCGCGTCGAACGTGCTGGACAGCGACGTGCTTCCGATGGCCGCATTCGCGCACAGCAAGTTGATCGACCGCAGTGAAGTCGAAGAACTGGAGCGACTGCTGCACAACCTGGGCTCAGAAGATGAAAGTGAACGCGAGGGCTCGCAGTGATGGCGCCCTTCATGGACTCCGCACTCATCGTCGGCGCCGTCATCCCGCTGGTTTGGAGTGGCGTATTGGCGGCGGCGCGCGGAGCAGGCCTACCTGGACAACAGCGCAAAATCGCGACCGAGCGCATCGAGCAGATCATGCTGCTTCTGATGACCGCGCCGGCGCTGATTGGCCTCTGCCTGATCGGGACCGTGAAGCTTTTCCCCGATACAGTTGCGGAGCTGCCTCCGTCCGTTCGGATCACGATCAGCCAGTCGTCGGGCATCACCGCGCAGGGTCCGGAGCGCGGCCTTAATTGGACCGCCTTCTTCTGGCTCCTACCAACGCTGTTCTATCTTTTCGGTGTCCTCCGGCTGTCCTCACGCTTCGTGACCGCCCGACTGCGTCTCCGCCAAATTCTCGACCGTTCTATTGACGCCAGCGCTACCTGGGGCGAGGGGGTAGGCGTAACACTCGACGACGTTCCGCCCTTCGCCAGCGGACGGTCGCGCATCATCCTGCCGCACGCGCTGGTACAGAAGCTCTCACCGGCGCAGACCATGCTGGTCGTGCGTCACGAACGGGCTCACTTGCGCCGCCACGACCCAGGGCGGTTCCTGACGCTTGCGCTGGTTGAAATCGCCTTCTGGTTCAATCCGATGGTGCGGCGCCAGATCGAACGTTGCCGCCTGGCAGCCGAGCTCGCCTGCGATAACGAGGTGGCGCAGGCCGATCCGGCCCTGCGCAAGGCGTATGCGGAATCGCTCGTCCTTGCTTTGAAGCATGCGGCCGGTGACGCGATGTTTTGCGCGGCAGCCGCCTCTCCCACAGGCGCTACAGGAGATTATCACATGCGGATTGCTGAAATCATGCGGCCTTCCGGGCCCAACGGCCGGCGGCCATCGCGCACGCCCATTGTCTTCGGTTTGTTATTGGCCGGCCCGGTGGCGCTGCTCCAGGCGAGTTTCGCCGGCGCCCTTGTACCGGACACAAACGCCAAGCCAGGACTGCTATTCTCGTCCGCCAGCTTTTTGGCCGACCGGATGGAGGTAATCGGCAACCAAACGCTGATTCTCAACGGAAACGCGTCCGTTCACCAGACAGGCGTCGATGTCCGTGCGCAGCGCATTACGCTGACCGCACGTTCGGCGGCCGACTACGCGTCCGGACGGTTCGATAGCATGCTTGCCGAAGGTGCAGCGGAGGTTCGCATTTCGAAAGTGGGCCAGACTATGCTCGGAGGTGTGGTCAATCTCTCGGGAGACCACATCGACAGCAACGGTAGCGACTCTGTTATTCGCGGCGGCCTGGTAAAAATGGAGTCCGGTTCGAGCGGAGAGCGTTGAGCGGGCCTGTTCGCGATAAGCGAACTTATCAAAGCGACAGCTTCGCGCCCCAATCCCGGCCGTTCGCCGGCTCTTCCATTAATCCTGAAAGAGGATATTCGTTTAGCGGGTCCGCGAACTTCCGCTCCCGGCCCAATCTTCGCCATTTACCTCGCGCTGGCGCGTTCCCACGAGCAGCCGCTTCCTCACGTGTCCGGATAAAGGCTCACATTGGGCACAGTTAGGCTGCTTGGCAGCGCACAGAGCCGTGAGGCAGGCAATCATGTGTTCGGGGGCGACCCACGCTTTTTCTTTCCATAGGTCTGCCCTAGCCGGCTGCAACACTGGGGCGCAAATCTGCCCGAAGGGCGCACAGCTCCCGTTCGATAAGCTCGAACCGCGCGCTGACTGCATTCTCCCGCGCAGTGCGCTCCGACGCGACCCGTAAGGCCTGTGCGATGGGAATCGCCAGTTCAGACAGTAGTTCCCGCTCCTGTCTGTCGTACAGGCTGTCGTCAGGGCGTGGGCCGATCAGCAGTGTGCTGGAGCCATCTGCGCTCAGCGCGACGCGGACCGGCAGGACCGGGTCGGTTTTGTCCAGCCAAAGCTTGCCGGCGCGCCTCATCTGGTCAGCGGCAGGAGCCGCAATTGCGTTATGGTCCACATCGTACGCCGCGAGCACATGCCCATCGCGGATTATGGCGCCGCGCGTCGCGTGCAATCCGTGCGCCAGATGGTTCAGCACCGCATCCGCCACTTTTGCCGGGTCGGACGTCTCGCTCAACTCTGTCAGCAGTGGCGGCAAATCGTGCCGCAGGTGGATCAGGTTCTTGCGGAAACGATGCTCCACCCAATGGCCGATACGGTGGTGCAGCGGCGCGATCGCTACCGCGGCGAAGGCGGCGCCCAGTCCGCCGGCCAGCGCGCCGATGCTCTCACCGAAATATTCTTCGCCGAAGATCTCGATGATCTTTTCCGTTCCGGCGAAGATCGCGAGCAGCGCCAAAGTAAGCCCCCCATAGAGGACCGACCGGCTCACCGCCGCCTGCGTATCGTACAGCCGGTAGCGCATCACCGAGAGCACGATACCGGCGACGATGGTGGTAAAGGGCACGGTGATGCTGAGCGGCGTCAGGATCCAGGTCCACAACACCAGATCGAAGCTGGCGGTGGCCGCGTGCGCATCCAGGAAATTGAAATAGGCCTGACAGGGGCCCAGGAAGATCGCCATCCCCGCGATCAGGCCGATCAGCGCCCACCGCCATTGGCGCCGCCCGTCCACGGTCTCGCGGCGATAACGGACGATCATTGCCGTCAGCGCCAGACACACGGCGCCCGCAAAAATCCAGATCAGGGTCGACGATATCAGCAGGCCGACCACGAACAGGGCCGGAAGCGCAAGTATCACCCACGCCGTCCAGCGGGGTATGATCCGGCCGTTGGGAAACAGTAAAATGGTCAAGGCCAGGCCAAAGCCGCCCACGTCGACCATCAGGTTCGTCACCCATTCCGCATGGAAGTGGGTCATATAAAAATGTGCGTAAGGCGGGAGCCCGGTCAAGGCGAGCAGGGAGAGCGACAGCAAGGCCGCTACCGCGTCACGCCGCCGCGCGAACAGCACGCACGACCCAATCATGAGGAAAACCGGCGCACCCAGGTTGGCAAGCGTCCCCAACCACGATAGCGAAACCGGCGTCAGCCCGCTTCCCGCATAAAGCGCATCGCCATGCGCGGCGCTGCGCGTCAGCGTCACCATGCGGGGTGGGGCCGTTCCGGTCCCGATCGTCAAGCGCACCGGGCCCGACGCCCCCAGCAGATGCGCTTGGATCGGCCAGTCCTGCATTGCGGTGGTCGAGCCCTGCGGCATCGCCTGGCCGTCGACGGCAAGGATCCGATCGCCACTGCGAACACCGGCCAAGCGCGCCTCCTCACCCGCCGTGCGGTTGATCACGGCACGTTCGGTATTGCCCACATCGATACCCAGGGAATGCCAGGAATAAGCGTCGCCGGCGCCGTCGACGATTCCGAACCAGGCGCTCCCCAACGTCGTCCACAACGCCAGCGCCAGAAGGAGCATCCACGCCGCGACATACAGCGCCGCGGGCCACCCCTTCAGCGTCGGCAATGCATCTGGAAAACGGAGCCGTCCTGTCATGCCATCGTCCCCCGCATGCGCAGCCGAACACCGGCTGCGCACCCCCCAGACTGGCTATCGGATCCGCAACACTCTGGAAAGCGCCAGCGCATGCGGTGGCTAGGGGGCCGAAGCGGACGCTCCCGCGCGCTTCTGATCCAACGTCTGCTTTTGCCTGGCGGTGGCTCAAAGCAGACGGTCCGCTCTCGGCCCAGTTCCGGACGTCCCCAGATCGGCAGGATGGGACACCAGACGGGCTCTGCTTCGAATCTGTGGTAACTAGGATGTTTGCGGGCACCCGCACCGATGTTGCGGGCAGGAGCCCGCATGACACCCACCAAAATCTTGATCGGCCAGATCGCCCTTGTGTTCGCGATCGTGTTGGCGGGAATCTGGTTCGCGACTGAATGGACCGCGAACAAGCTCGCCTTCCAGCCCGAACTTGGTGAGCCATGGGCTCGGATCGGCACCTGGCCGATCTACCGGCCGTGGGCGATTTTCCCTTGGTGGTATCATTATGATGCGTACGCGCCGCAGGTGTTCGGCCGGGCCGGCGCGATCGCTGGTGCTAGCGGCTTCGTAGCCTGTGGCGCGGCCATCGCGGGATCGCTGTGGCGGGCTCGTCAGAGCCGCCACGTCACCACCTACGGCTCTGCCCATTGGGCCACGATTCGGGAAATGGATGCCGCCGGGCTGTTCGGCCGCCGGGGTGTTTTCCTGGGGAAGTTCGGCCGGCGCTATCTCCGCCACGATGGGCCGGAACATATCATGGCATTCGCCCCGACCCGCTCGGGCAAGGGGGTCGGGCTGGTCGTACCGACTTTGCTCGGCTGGTCCGGGTCGGCCATCGTTCACGACATCAAGGGTGAGAATTGGCAGCTGACCGCCGGCTGGCGGTCGCGCTTCTCGCATTGCCTGCTGTTCAATCCGACCGATGCGCGGTCGGCGCGCTATAATCCTCTGCTGGAAGTTCGCCGTGGCGCCGACGAGGTCCGCGACGTCCAGAATATCGCCGACATCCTTGTCGATCCGGAAGGCGCGCTCGACCGGCGCAATCACTGGGAGAAAACCAGCCACTCGCTCCTGGTCGGTGCCATCCTCCACGTGCTCTACGCCGAGGCGGACAAGACGCTGGCGCGGGTCGCAACCTTCCTGTCCGATCCGCAAAGGCCATTCGTATCCACGTTACGCGTCATGATGACGACCAACCATATCGGCGCTGCGGACGCGCCGATGGTCCATCCGGTCGTTGCCTCGTCCGCGCGCGAACTTCTCAACAAGAGCGAGAATGAGCGGTCCGGTGTGCTGTCGACCGCGATGTCGTTCCTCGGCCTCTACCGCGATCCCACCGTCGCCGCCGTCACCGCCGCGTCCGACTGGCGGATCGCCGACTTGGTCGAAGGTGCCCATCCGACTTCGCTCTATCTCGTTGTGCCGCCGTCCGACATCAGCCGCACCAAGCCGCTGATCAGGCTGGTGCTCAACCAGATCGGCCGGCGGCTCACGGAGCAGCTTCACGCCGAAGGTCACCCCGGTCGCCACCGCCTGCTCATGATGCTGGATGAGTTTCCGGCGCTCGGCCGGCTCGACTTCTTCGAGACGAGCCTTGCCTTCCTTGCCGGCTATGGCGTGCGCGCCTTCCTGATCGCGCAGAGTCTCAACCAGATCGAGAAGGCCTATGGCGAGCACAACGCCATACTCGACAATTGCCATGTACGCGTCGCGTTCGCGACCAATGACGAACGCACTGCTAAGCGCATTTCCGATGCGCTTGGGACAGCGACCGAACAGAGGGCGATGCGCAACTACGCCGGCCATCGGCTCGCACCCTGGCTCGCGCACGTCATGGTCAGCCGGCAGGAGACCGCGCGCGCACTCCTGACGCCGGGCGAGGTCATGCAATTGCCGCCTGCCGAAGAGTTGGTGCTGGTGTCCGGACATCCGCCCGTCCGCGCCGCCAAGCTGCGCTATTTCGAGGACGCCAATTTCCGGACACGCGTGCTTCCGGCACCTGTCCTTGGCAGTTCGGGTTATTCCGACCTGCCGCCCGCGCGGAGCGACGCTTGGCAGAATGAAATCCGTTCGGTCGATTCCCGCCTCGGGACGGAAGAGCAGCAACACGACGAGGATTCATCAGGCGGTCTCGAGCAGGTCCGCCATCCCGGACACGAACTGGATGTCGCCTCCGTCAACGACAGTGCGCCGACCGATGCACTTGGACTCGGCGCGGACGACGAAGATGTGGCCGTGCATCAGCGCGCGATGGATCAGTCGCGTGCCGTTGCCACCTCTCGTGGCGTCTTCGCGATCGATGCGCCTTCGGCAGAGGCCGACGACCTGCGGCTGGACTTCTGACCATGATCGCCAAGGTCCGCCATCAATTGTTCCTGCCGAGGCCGCTCAGCGACCGGCTTGAAGCACTCGCCGCCAAGCCCGGCGCATCCAAGTCCGCCATCCTCGCCGACGCGGTGGCGGCCTGGCTTGATCGATGTGGCGGCTCCGAACTCGATGATCGGTTTGGGCTGCGACTGGACCGGCTGTCGGCGGGGCTCGCGCGGCTGGAGCGCGACAGCCACATCACGCTCGAAACCCTCGCCCTCTTCATCCGCTACGAACTCACGATCCACCTCCCGCTGGCCGAGAACGACCAGGCTGGCCGCGCCCTCGGGCGGGAACGGTTCGAGGCTTTCGTCACCCAGGTCGGGCGTCACGTCGCGTCTGGCCGGCGCACGCTGGTTGCGGCGGAGACGGAGCGGTGAGCGGGGTGCTTGCCCGCGAACGCCGGCGCGCGATGCTGCGCACGGCGATGGGATCGGACATCGCGTCGGCTTTGGCCGACCCGCTCGTGGTCGAGGTGATGGTCAATCCCGATGGCGCGCTGCGGCTCGATCGGCTGGGCGCGGGCCGCACGGACACTGGGGTTCGGCTCGACGCCGACCAAGTGGAGCGGATCATCCGCCTGGTGGCGGCGCATGCCGCGGCGGAAATCCACCGCGATGCACCGATCATCTCGGCCGAACTCCCGCCGCACGCCGAAGGCCGCGCCGGCGAGCGCTTTGAGGGCGTCCTGCCACCGGTCGCGCCCGGGCCGTGCTTCTCGATCCGCAAGCCCGCAGAGCGGCTCTACACGCTCGACGATTATGTCGCGAACCGGATCATGCCGGCGCCGACCGCGGACGCCCTGCGCGCGGCTGTCACGCGGCGGCTCAATATCCTGATCGCCGGGGGCACCAGCTGCGGCAAGACCACGCTCGCCAATGCCTTGCTCGCCGAAATGGCGTGGGTCGATGCGCGCGTGATCCTGATCGAGGACACTCGCGAGCTTCAAAGCCCGTTGCCCGATACGGTCGCATTGCGGACCCGGCCCGGCGTAATCTCGATGACCGACCTCGTCCGCTCGACGATGCGGCTGCGGCCCGACCGGATAATCGTCGGCGAAGTCCGCGGTCCCGAAGCGCTCGACATGCTGAAGGCCTGGAACACGGGCCATCCCGGCGGAATCGCGACGGTCCACGCCAACAGCGCGGTGGCGGCCCTCTATCGGCTCGAGCAGCTCGTCCAAGAGGCAGTCGTCACCGTCCCGCGCCAGCTGATCGCCGACGCGATCGACCTGATCGTCTTCATCGCCGGCCGCGGCAGCAATCGCCGCGTCGAAACGGTCAGCCACGTGATCGGGCTCGATCCGGCCGGTACCTACCGTCTCACTGACCCAACCCCTGAAGGAGAATGATCATGAAATTGCTCGCCTCAACCGATCGCCGCGCGCTCTTCGTTGGCGGCATATTGCTTGGATTCGGAGCGACACTGGCAAGTCGCGCCCAGGCCGCCGGGACCGGCATGCCTTGGGAGCAACCGCTCCAGCAGATCCTCGACTCGGTCCAGGGGCCGGTCGCCAAGATCGTGGCGGTGATGGTGATCATCGTCACCGGTCTGACGCTCGCTTTCGGCGAGACCGCCGGCGGGTTCCGCCGCCTGATCCAGATCGTGTTCGGCCTGTCGATCGCGTTCGCGGCGTCGAGCTTCTTCCTCACCTTCTTCAGTTTCGGCGGCGGAGCGCTGATCGCATGAGCGGCCGCCCCGAAGGGTTCGAGGTTCCCATTCATGGGAGCCTCGGATCCCCCATCCTGCTGGCGGGCGTGCCGCGCGGCGTCGCGATCGTCAACGGCACCTTGGCCGCGGCGATTGGGCTCGGCTTGCAGCAGTGGATTGCCGGGCTCGTCCTCTGCGTCGTCGGGCACAGCATCGCCGTCTTCGCCACTCGGCGTGATCCGGCCTTCGCCACCGTGCTCGTCCGGCACCTTCGCCAGAAGAGCCATTTCACATGCTGAACCTGCGCGAATATCGGCGCACGGCCGACCGCCTCGCCGATCATCTTCCATGGGCTGCGCTCGTCGGCGAGGGGGCCGTCCTCAACAAGGACGGCAGCTTCCAGCGGACCCTGGCGTTCCGCGGCCCGGACCTCGAGAGCGCGACCGACGCGGAACTGATCGCGGCCTGTGCGCGCGCCAACAATGTCCTCAAGCGGTTCGGGACGGGCTGGGCCGTGTTCTTCGAAGCGGCGCGGCGCCAAGCGGTGGGCTATCCCGACAGCGCCTTTCCGGATGCGGTTTCATGGCTTGTAGACGCCGAGCGTCGCGCCGCGTTCGAAGCAGAGCGCGTGCATCACGAGAGCCGCTTCTATCTCACCCTTATGTTCCTGCCCGCAGTGGACCGCGCCGATGCCGCCGGGCGATCCTTGGTCGAGCGGCCCGGTGCCGACGAGGGCCGGGATTGGCGCGGAGCGCTCGCTGCGTTCGCGGCCGAGACCGACCGCGCGCTCGATCTTCTCGCCGACTTCATGCCGGAGGTACGCGCTTTGTCGTCGACGGAAACGCTGACCTACCTGCACGACACCATTTCCGATCGGCCGCACGCGATCGCGGTGCCGGACACGCCGATGTACCTCGACGCGCTGTTGGCCGACACGCCGCTCGTCGGCGGTCTGGCTCCGAAATTGGGGTCGCTGCACCTGCGCACGCTGACCCTGCTTGGCTTCCCCAACACAAGCCGCCCGGCCCTGCTCGATGCGCTCAACGAGGCGGCCTTTCCCTATCGCTGGATGACGCGCTTCATCGCGATCGACAGGGCCGATGCGACCAGGCTGCTGACCAGGATCCGCCGCCAGTGGTTCAACAAGCGCAAGTCGATCACCGCCTTGCTGCGCGAGGTGCTCTACAACCAGCCGACACAACTGCTCGACAGTGATGCTGACAACAAGGTCGCCGATGCGGATGCCGCATTGCAGATGCTCGGCGGCGACCATGTCGCGTTTGGCTATTTGACCACCACGATCACCGTTGCCGATCCTGACCCGGCTCTGGTCGATGAGAGGATCCGCCAGGTCGAACGGATCATCGGTGGACGTGGCTTTGCGACCATCCGCGAGGATGTGAACGCGGTTGAGGCCTGGCTGTCGTCCTTGCCGGGGCAGGCCTACGCCAATGTCCGCCAGCCGATCGTCCACACGTTGAACCTGGCACATTTGATGCCGCTCTCGAGCGTCTGGGCCGGTCCCGTCCGCAACCACCATCTCGATGGGCCGCCCTTGCTCAACGCACAGACCGCGGGCGCGACCCCGTTCAGGTTTTCGACCCATGTCGGGGATGTCGGCCACATGATGGTGGTCGGTCCGACCGGTGCCGGCAAGTCGGTCCTGCTCGCGCTGATCGCCCTGCAGTTCCGGCGCTATCCGGATGCGCAAATCTATATTTTCGACAAGGGCCTGTCGGCGCGAGCCGCGGTGCTCGCGATGGGCGGTGTGCACCACGCGCTCGGCGTCGGCATGGCGGACGGGGAGGGGCTGGCATTCCAGCCGCTGCGCGACATTGACGGAGCGGACGAGCGCGCTTGGGCCGCCGACTGGATCACGGCTTTGCTCGCCGCCGAAAATGTCGTGATCAGCCCGGCTGTAAAGGAGGCGGTCTGGTCCGCGCTGTCGAGCCTGGCGTCGGCTCCCGCGGATGAGCGGACGATGACCGGACTGGCCCTGCTGCTCCAGTCTAATGCGCTGCGTTCCGCGCTGCAGCCCTTCACGCTCGATGGGCCGCATGGCCGGCTGCTAGACGCGAGTGAGAGTGGCCTGGCCTTTGCCGACGTTCAATGCTTCGAAACCGACGCGTTGCTGGGCCAGCCGGGCGTCGTTGCGCCGGTCCTGACCTACCTGTTTCACCGGCTGGAGGCGCGGTTCGACGGCCGGCCGACCTTGCTGATCCTCGACGAGGCCTGGATCTTCCTCGACCATCCGCTGTTCGCCGCGCGGATCCGCGAATGGCTCAAGACACTTCGCAAGAAGAATGTCGCGGTCGTCTTCGCCACGCAGAGTCTCGCCGACATCTCCGCCAGCAGCGTCGCACCTGCGATCATCGAATCCTGTCCGCAGCGGATCCTGTTGCCGAACGATCGCGCGGGCGAACCGCAGGGGCTTGAGGCCTATCGGCGCTTCGGCCTCAACGATCGACAGATCGAGCTGATCAGCCGGGCCACCCCGAAGCGCCAATATTATCTCCAGTCCGCGCGTGGGAACCGCCTGTTCGATCTCGAGCTCGGGCCGATCGCGCGCGCCTTCTGCGCCGCATCCGATCCCGCCAGCCAGCAGCGGATCGACGCAATTCTCGCTGCCCAAGGCCCCGCCGCCGTCGCTGCCGCCCTCCTGCGCGACGCCGAGCTCGACTGGGCCGCCGAGCTCCTCACCACTTTCCCCACCGCCCCCACCACTCAGCCCGGAGACATGAAATGACCCGATCGCGTCGATTTGGAATGCGAATGCTCACCGTCTTCACGCTCACCGCAAGCGGGGCGATCTTCGGCCTGCCAGGCGCGATCGCGCCGGCGAGCGCGCAATTCACCGTGTTCGATCCGACCAACTACAGCCAGAACGTGCTGACCGCGGCGCGCACGCTGCAGCAGATCAACAACCAGATCCGGATGCTGCAAAATCAGGCGCAGAGCCTGCTCAATCAGGCAAAGAACCTGAGCACGATCAGCTTCCCAGAATTGCAGGCGATTACCGGCACGCTGCAGCAGATCGACCAGCTGATGGGACAGGCGCGGGGCCTGCAGTTCCGGGTGTCGACGCTCGATCAACAATTTCGGGCGCTCTTCCCCACCGCCTTCAATCCTCTGCTCACCAACAGCCAGCATGCTACCGATGCGCGTGCGCGGTTCGATACGTCGGTCGCTGCCTACAAGCAGACAATGACGGTCCAGGCACAGGTGGTCGAGAATATCGCCGCCGACGAGGCCACGCTGGGCGGGATCGTGGCGCGGAGCCAGGGCGCCGAAGGTGGCCTCCAGGCGCAGCAGGCGACCAACCAGCTGCTTGCTCTCGTCGCGAAGCAACAATTCCAGCTGCAGAACCTGATGGCAGCCCAGTTCCGGGCCGATGCGATCGATCGGGCCAATCGGACCCAGGCCCAGACCGACGCGCAGTCCGCCACTGCCAAGTTCCTCGGCTCCGGCACCGCCTACACGCCCCACTAGGCGAGGGCCGGACCAGCGGCGGCGTCCCTCCTCTCCGCCGTCGCCGCCGCGGGGCGCGTCGCATGCTCCCCCGATGCGCTCCGCGGCAACCTTTCCATCGATCAGGACGTGCCAAGGCGATGAACGATCTCAGCATCATCGATCAGTTCCTGCAGGCGTTCATCACCTACATCGATAGTGGGTTCGGCCTGCTCGGCGGCGATGTCGCTTTCCTGAGCCGGACGCTGATCGCGCTCGACATCACGTTGGCCGGCTTGTTCTGGGCGTTGGGCGGTGAGGACAATGTGCCCGCCCGCCTGATCCGCAAGGTCCTCTACATCGGGGCCTTCGCCTACATCCTCAACAGTTTCTCGACGTTGGCGGACATCATCTTCCGCTCCTTCGCGCAGGCGGGTCTCACGGCGGGCGGCGGTACGCTGGCTGGAGGCGACCTGTTCAGGCCGGGCCGGCTCGCCGGCACCGGCTTCTCGGCGGCGTGGCCGCTGCTTCAGCAGGCCAGCCAGATGATGGGCTTCACCAGCTTCTTCGACAATTTCCTGACGATCGTCATTCTGCTGGTCGCCTGGCTGCTGGTCGTGATCGCCTTCTTCATTCTCAGCGTGCAGATGTTCGTCACGATCCTCGAGTTCAAGCTGACCTCTCTCGCGGGGTTCATTCTCGTGCCGTTCGCCTTCTGGAACCGCACCAGTTTTCTGGCCGAGCGTGTGCTCGGCAGCGTCGTGAGCGCCGGCATCAAGGTGATGGTGCTCGCCGTCATCGTCGGCATCGGCTCCAACTATTTCTCGCAATTCACCGCGGCTCTGCAAGGGCACGAGCCCGACATCGGCCAAGCCATGAGCCTCGTATTGGCGAGCCTTGCTCTGTTCGGCCTCGGCATCTTCGGTCCCGGCATCGCCGCTGGCTTGGTCTCGGGCGCGCCGCAACTTGGAGCCGGGGCGGCACTCGGCACGGTTGTGGGCGCGGGCGGTCTGGTGGCGCTTGGCGGCGCCGGCGCAATGAGCGCAGCGCGTAGTGTCGTCGCCGGCGGCTTAGGCGCAGTTCGCGCCGGCACGGCCGTGGGTTCGGCCGCCCGCACGGCGTACGGGCTTGGTCAGGACGCCGCGGGATCGAATAGCGTCGGCGCCGGCATGGCCGGTGTCGGCCGCGCCGTCGACGGTGCGGCGCGCGCGCATTTGGCCACCTCCTTGGGCCTCAAAGAGGCGGTCCAGTCGGGTCAGGCCGCCGCGTGGCGCGCGATCACCGGAGGCACTGAAGCCAAAGCCGACGCCGCGCCCGACCCTCGCGACGTGCCCGGTTGGGCCCGCGCGATGAAGTCCGAAGCCGCCGCCCGCCACCATCGCCAGGTTGCGACCAGCGCACTCCAGCAGGGCGATCATGGCGGGCACGGCGCCACTCCAGACATCAAGGAAAGGGACGACTGATGGTCTTCCGACGAGCGATGCAGAGATATGGGCGCACGCCTGCCCCCGAGACACCCTTTCAACGCGCCGGCCAGCTGTGGGACGAGCGCATCGGATCGGCACGTGTGCAGGCGCGCAATTGGCGGTTGATGGCGTTCGGCTGTCTTGGCCTGACACTTCTCATGTCGGGCGGCCTGCTCTGGCAGGCCGAGCAGAGCAGGGTCGTGCCCTACGTCGTCGAAGTCGACCGACTTGGCGAAGCTCGCGCGATCGCCCCGGTGGGGACTCGTTACCAGCCGACCGATCCCCAAATCGCCTGGTTCCTAAGCCGGTTCGTACGAGACGTCCGTTCTGTCTCGCTCGACGCCGTGCTGATGCGGCAGAACTGGCTGTCGGCCTACGACTTCACGACCAAGCGCGGGGCGATCTTCCTCGGCGCCTATGCTCGCGCAACCGATCCATTCGGCCAGGTCGGCGAACGGACCGTGTCGGTCGAGGTCACCAGCGTGGTCAGGGCGTCTGATCGCTCCTTCCAGGTCAAATGGATCGAGACGAGCTATGAACGCGGTGCTGTCACCAGCGTGGCGCACTGGACCGGGATCCTGACGGTCCTGATCAAACCGCCAGTGAGCGCCGATATCCTGCGCCGAAATCCGCTCGGCCTCTACGTCGATGCAATCGACTGGAGCCGGGAGATTGAACCCGGTTCGGCGACCGCTCCCTCGGCAGCACTGCCATCCCCGGACGCTGCTTCGTCCCGCCAGATCTCTGCGTCCGGGCAGCCTTCAGCAGCCACCGCATTGCCAACCCAACCCATTCAGTCGGAGCCTCGGCCATGAAAGACTTCGCTTTGATCAGCCTCTTCGCTGGCGCTGCTGCCGGGATCGCGTCGGTTCCGCCCGCTCCAAATGGTCACGCGGTGGCGTCGCCTGCGAAGCCAAAGCCAGTCGCGATTCGGACGGCCTGCCACTGGCGTCCGTCGATGTCTCCGGCCGAATGGCGCGTCGGCGCCGCCAATCGCGCCGCGACGCTGGAATCGACTGCGGCGAGTTCGATCAATGCCGTGCAGGTTTATCCTTTTGCCGACGGTGCGGTCTACCATCTGCTCGCGGCGCCGGGGCAGGTGACCGACATCGCGCTGCAGCCGGGCGAAGCGCTCGGCGCGGTCGCGGCCGGCGACACTGCACGCTGGGTGATTGGCGATACGTCGAGCGGCAGCGGCGACAGCAAGCGCACTCACGTCCTGGTGAAGCCCGTGGGGTCCGGCCTTTCGACCAATATCGTCATAACTACCGACCGTCGGACCTATCATCTCGCACTGACAAGCGCGGACCATGTGGCGATGGTCGCCTTGTCTTGGACCTATCCGCAGGATGCGCTGATCGCCTTCAAGGCGGCGCAGGAGCCTGCGGTGGCGACGCAGCCGGTTGCTTCGGGGCTCCAACTCGATCAGCTCCATTTCAACTATGTGATCTCCGGCGACCAGCCAACCTGGCGGCCGCTCCGTGCTTTCGATGACGGCCGCCAGATCTTCGTCGAATTCCCGCCAAGCCTCGCGGTTGGCGAAGCGCCTCCGCTGTTCCTGGTGGATGCGAAGGGCAACACGGAACTGGTCAACTACCGCGTCCACGGTCGCTTCTATGTTGTCGACCGGCTGTTCGATGCCGCCGAGTTGAGGCTTGGCCTCAAACATCAGGACGTGGTTCGCATTACGCGCGTCGCGGACGACGATCAGCGGAGGGCCTCGTGACCGAAGCAACTCTCTCCGCGTCTCCGAAGCTTGACCCCGAGTCTCTTGCAATCCGCGCCCGTCCGCCCCGCGCGATCCGCTTCAAGCGGAAGGCGATCATCGCGATTGCCGCGGCCGGGTCGGTCAGCCTGACGGCGGTGACCTGGATTGCTCTGAAACCCAGACTGACGCATTCGCTTGAAGCGCCACAAGACGTGTCACAGCCGGAGAGCCAGCCGGCGGGCGATACGCTGGCCAAGGCGCCGACGAGCTACGGTGACGTGCCACGCTTGGGGCCGCCACTGCCGGGAGATCTGGGCAAGCCTATCCTCGAGCGCCAGCAACAATTGGCCGTCGAGACCGAGGGGGTGCCCGCGGCAGCACAAGAGAGGCGCGCGGCCGATGAGGAACGCCGACTGGCAGACCTCAAAGCCGCGCGAGCATCCGGCCTGCTCGTCCAGCGGAATCAGGACAAGGGGTCGGCCAGCCAGGCACCCGCAGTACCCGTCGTGCCCGTCGCGGTGGCGACAAGTGACAAGCTCGCGCTCGACCCGGAGCGCGACCCAAATGCGCAGGGCCGCAAAATGGCGTTCGTTGGGACGCCCGATCGGGACGGCGATATCAACCCGCACGCGATCGTTCCCTTGGCTTCGCCTTCCACCTTGTCGGCAGGCAGCGTCATCGCGGCGAGCCTGATCACAGGGCTGCGGTCCGACTTGCCCGGCCTCGTGATCGCGCAGGTCACTGAAAACACCTATGACAGCGCGACCGGACAGATCCTGCTGGTGCCGCAGGGCGCGCGGCTTATCGGAAGCTACGACAGCGTGGTGGCGTTCGGTCAGAAGCGTGCCCTGATCGTGTGGCAGCGCATCATCCTGCCGAACGGCGCTTCGCTGCGGATCGACAATGTCCCGGCAACCGATGTCAGCGGCTATTCGGGCCTTGCCGACAAGCTGGATTTGCACACGTGGCAGCTGCTGAAAGGAGCGGCGCTCTCTACACTGCTTGGCGTCGGCACGGATTTGGCTCTCTCAGGCCGTAGCGATCTCGTTCAGGCGATCCGCATGTCGACCCAGGACAATGTCTCTCGCGCAGGGGAAAAGCTCACCGAGCGCAACCTAGGCGCACAACCGACGATCACAATCCGGCCTGGCGCACCGGTGAGACTCGTCGTCCACAAAGACCTGGTTTTCTATCCAGCGCAGGTTGGGGACGCTCAATGGGTACGTTGAAGTTGGGCAAGCTCCCGGACCGCACCCCGGTCAAGCTGACCATCAGCATCTCGCCCGAACTGAAGCGCAGCCTTGAAGATTATGCTGCTGCCTATGAGGCTGCCTATGGCAACGCCGAGGGTGTTCCGGATCTCATCCCCTACATGCTTCAGGCTTTTCTGGAGGCCGATCGGGAGTTCGCCCGGCGCCGAACGTCACCTCACTCCTGAAGCCATGGTCTATCGTTCTCGCGCCCGACGGCGGTCGCTCCCCCTTGAAAATGCCGGTCAAGTGGATGGGAAAGCCGCGCGCTCGCGTTACTCGCGCGGTCTGATCGAGCAGACCAAGGCGGTCTGGCAGCCTTATTATGATCATGTCCTGACCGACGAGGATGCCCGGGAGATCATCGAGCATATGGTCAGTTTCGTTCGCGACCTCGCCGCATGTCGGGTTGCCGCCGGGAAAGGAGCGGCGAACAATGTGCGTGACGGGGTCGGAGACGACTAGGGGTCCTCGTTTTTGCTTTGTTCCTCGTGGTTTATCGGCTAAATTGGTCGCCAAGGCCGGCCCGACGTTTCCGGTCGATCCGCTTGCGAGAATATTATGCCGAGAACCTCTTCCTCCCGAGGCCGCCGGCCCGAAACCGTAGTTGCGCGGCGCGCCGTATTGTACGCCCGCGTGTCCTCGAAAGATCAGGAGCGCGAGGGCTTCTCGATCGACTCTCAGGTGAAGCTGCTGCGCAACTATGCAGCGGACAACGACATTCGGATCGTCGAGGAATATGTGGATGTCGAGACGGCCAAGGAGGCGGGCCGCAAAAATTTCACCGCGATGGTCGCCTACCTCCGGCGCCATCCAGCGGTCGACACCATCCTCGTTGAGAAGACGGATCGGCTCTATCGCAATCTCCGCGACTGGGTGACGATCGACGATTTCGACATCGACGTCCACTACGTGAAAGAGGGTGTCGTGCTGTCGCGCGATTCCCGGTCATCCGAGAAGTTCATGCACGGCATCAAGGTGCTGATGGCCAAGAACTACATCGACAATCTATCCGAAGAAGCCCGGAAGGGCATGCTGGAGAAGGCAGAGCAGGGTATCTGGCCGACCGTCGCGCCGATGGGGTACCGGAACGTCGTAGGCCCGAATGGCAAGAAGATTATCGAGGTCGACGACGAGGCGGCTCCGGCCGTCATCCAGCTTTTCGAATCTTACGCCACCGGTCGCTACTCGCTCAAAGAGGTCGGTCAGAAGGCGCGAAAGACGGGAATGGTCTATCGCAGGAGCGGCAAACCAGTCTCGGTCACGACCGTTCACGCGATTCTGCGGTCACGAATCTACACCGGTGAGTTCGAGTGGCTCGGCAAGCGCTACCAAGGTACGCACGAGCCACTGATTTCCCTCGATCTGTACGAGAAGGTCCAGGTAGTGCTCGACGGTCGCAACAAGCCAAGGCGGCGCGCCAACGACAAGAATTTCCTGTTCACTGGCCTGATCCGTTGCGGCCACTGCGGATGCGCGCTGGTCGGCGACATCAAGAAGCAGAAGTACATTTACTATCGGTGCAGCCACTTCAAAGGTCCGTGCCCCGAGCCCTATGTTCGGGAGGAGCGGCTGCTGGAGCAGTTCACCGACCTGATTGCCCGAGTGTCGCTGACGCCCAAGATGTTTGAATGGCTGGGGCAGGCGTTGAAGGAAAATCTTCCGACCATTGAGGGCGAGCGTGCCCGTCGAATTGAGATCCTGCGCAGGGATCAGGACGACATTCGTGAGCGGATGAAGCAGGCCTACATCGACAATGTCGATGGCAAGATCGACGATGATCTGTTTACCCGCCTGACCGCTGACTATCGCAACGACGAGCGCCAGATCCTGCGGCAGGTCGAGCGCCTGATGGATGCCGATCACGCATACATCGACGAGGGAATCGCACTAATCTCGATGGCGCGGGACGCGAGGCGGACGTTTGCCGAGGCAGGGTTGGAGCGCAAGCAAAGCCTGCTCGCGACGCTACTTTCGAACTCCACCTATAAGGATGGCGTGGTCACCGCCAACTTCCGCAAACCTTTTGATATCATTGTGGAAAGCCTACCCCGTGAGGCGCTGCTCAAGGCAGGCGGAGGGCCCAAAATCGCCAAAACTGCAGAGTGGCTCCCCGGGCCGGATTCGAACCAGCGACCATTCGATTAACAGTCGAACGCTCTACCACTGAGCTACCGGGGAACAGGCCGATGGGGCCGTTGAAGGCGCGGCCTATGGCAAAAGCGTCGCGCGGGCGCAAGCGCTTAGGGCAACAAATTCAGATTGCGAACTGCTCCATCGCGATCCGGTCGTCCAGCGCATGCTCGGGATCGAACATGAGCGTAAGGACATTGCTGCGGTCGACGGTCACCTCGACGCTGGCGACGTCGCGCACCTCGCGCTGATCGGCGACCGCGCTGACCGGGCGTTTGACCGGATCGAGCACCCGGAACTTGATCCGCGTCTGGTCGCGCAGAATCGCACCGCGCCAGCGCCGTGGACGGAACGGGCTGATCGGCGTCAGTGCGACGAGCGCACTTTCCAGCGGCAGAATCGGCCCGTGCGCGGAAAAATTATACGCGGTCGAGCCTGCGGGTGTGGACACCAGCACGCCATCGGCAACCAGCTCCGCCAACACCACTCGGTCGTCGACACTCACCTCGATCCACGCCGTCTGGCGGGTTTCGCGCAACAGCGACACTTCGTTGATCGCCGCGAGCGACATCTTCTCGCCCTCGATCGTGACCGCATCCATCTTCAGCGGAGCGACCTTGATCGTCTTGGCTTCCATCAGCCGATTCTCGAGCAGGTCGGGCGACCATTCGTTCATCAGGAACCCGACCGTGCCGAGGTTCATCCCGAACACCGGCAGCGCCCGATGCCGGTCCAGCATCGTATGCAGGGTCTGCAGCAAGAAGCCATCGCCACCGAGCGCGACCATGATATCGGCTTCCTTGGGCGAGACCCATTCATAGCGTTGTCTGAGTTCGTGTGCGGCTTCCTGTGCCTGTTCCGATGGTGAGGCGGCCAGCGCCAGCTTGCGCTCGACGCTCATCCGCCCGTCACATTCATATGGCGCGCGACCGCCGGTTCCGCCGCCTCGATCGCGAAGGCGTGTCGTTCGGGCTTGGCGGCCATCGCCCGGTCGAGCGCCCGGTCGAGCGCCTCGCGGCCACCCTCGCGGAGCGCGGCGCGCAGATCGATCCGGTCCTCGCGGCCCAGGCAGAGGTAAAGCTGGCCCTCCGCAGTCAGCCGAACGCGGTTGCACCCCGCGCAGAAATTGTCGGTGAGGGGCGTAATGAAGCCGATCTTTGCGTCGAGCTCGGCGACACGGACATAGCGCGCCGGGCCTCCGGTGCGATCGGACAGCGGGACGAGCGTATACCGCGCCTCCAGGCGTCGCCGCACGCCATCCAGAGGAAGATAGCGATCGGTCCGGTCTTCCTCGACCGCGCCGAGCGGCATCGTCTCGATCAGCGTGAGATCATGCCCTTCCGCCGCGCACCAGCGCAGCATTGGCTCGATCTCGTCCTCGTTGAGACCCTTCAGCGCGACCATATTGATCTTGACGTACAGCCCGGCAGCCTTGGCCGCTCCGATTCCGTCCAGCACTTTGCTGACATCGCCGGTCCGCGTGATGTGGCGGAAGCGCGCGGGGTCGCGGCTGTCGAGGCTGACATTGATCCGTTTGACGCCGGCCGCGACCAATGCCTCCGCCTCCGCCGCCAGCCGCGTACCGTTGGTCGTCAGCGTGAGTTCGTCGAGCCCGTAGCCCAGCCGCCGCCCGATGCGGTGCGCGAGATCGGAGACCCCGCGCCGCACCAGCGGTTCGCCACCGGTCAGGCGGATCCGCCGCACGCCGCGCGCGATGAAGGCATCCGCGATCTCGGCAATCTCGTCGATCGCCATCAGCTGCTTCGGTGGCAGAAACTGCATCGTCTCCGCCATGCAATAACGGCAACGCAAGTCGCAGCGGTCGGTTACCGATATGCGCAAATAGGTGATCGCGCGGCCGAAACCGTCGATTAGGGAAGCGGAAGAAGGCTGGGCCTCGGCCATCTGGCCTAGTTAGGGCTTGGAGCCATGACCGGCAATGGGCGGTACGAAACGGGCCCGGCGCCTGCGGCAGCCGGGCCCGTCCAATGCTTGACATGGGTGCTGCCCTGCGCAGCAGCGGCGACCCTGTGGGGGTGGGCCGCCATGTCGGCACAGAGGTTCCTTGCGGAACAGGCCGACATCCATGTCATCCCTCGGCAAAAACGATGCCCTTGGGGGGTAGCATCGCAACGCCGCCGAGGGGACTCTAGCCTGCAAGCCTTTCCGTCAGAGAACGAAAGGCTTGCTTCCAGGCATTCAGAACCGCGCTCGTCGCCATCTTGCCTAAGGCTTCGGTCAAAGCCAACATCAACGCGGGCTCCATTGTCGAATAAATTGAATTTGCACGCTCATTTTCCGACGGCGTGAGCAAACGGGGCAGTGTTTCCGGCCATTTTCGGCGCGCGGAGACCGCGATCGCCTCCAAAAGGCCGACAACGCGTCCTTCGAGCGCGAATTCCGCGAACAGCAGGCGACGCGCGGCCTCCGAGGGCATGTGATGCCACATCCGGAAGGTTATCGCGGCTGCCTTTGCCTGGACGTCGGGCGCGGTGGCCTCGACGATCGCGATCGTCTCAATAGGTAGCGTCTGCAAGAAAGCTCACACGACGGTTACGGGGAAATTTCGGGGGGCGAAAAACGGTCTGTATCGTTTCGCTTCCGTCCGGTCTTTGCGCTGGGACAAGTAAGGCGACACAAAATCGAAATAGGTTTATATTCCTGTCGGGATGGCCCTGGCGCACTAGCGCCACAGGCCGACGGGGTGGGCAATGAACGCGAGCCCTCTATTCGTGGGATTGAGTGAAGCGGATCGCAACGCGCTCGAGCGGCGCGCGCATCGGTGTAAGTTCGCGGCCGGCGAAAGCCTTTTTGCGCAGGGCGATACGGCGGACGAGCTGTTCGTCATCACCAAGGGGCGGGTGAAGGTCTGGCGCGCGTCCGAGGATGGCGGAGCGCTGACTTTGACGTTGGTCGGGCGCGGCCAGCCGATCGGAACGCTGGGCGCGGCCGAGGATCGGCTCAATCACGCGACCGCCACCGCCGTCACGCCGGTCGAGGCGCTTGCCTGGTCGATCGAAGGGCTGCGCCAGCTGATGGACGCCAGTCCGGCGCTCGCCGCCAATGTGCTGCGCACCGTCACCAATTATGCGGAGCAGCTGATCGAGCGGCTGGAGGAGGTGTCGAGCGTTCCGGTCGAGCAGAGAATCGCACGGACGCTGCTGCGCATGGCGCGCCGCGCTTATGGCGAGGAGACGATCGACGGTTGCGAATTGCCCCTGTCGCGCCAAGATCTCGCCGATCTCACCTCCGCGACGTTGCCCACTGTCAGCCGCATCATGAGCCGCTGGCGGGGTGAGCGGTTGATTGCGGGCACACGCGGACGGGTGAAATTGCTCAACATGGCGGCGCTGGCGCGGCTGGCGGAGCGGCCGCCGGGCTGAAGCAGGCGAGGACGAATCGACTCAACTGACGCCCCTAGCGGCCGACTTCGCGTATAGAATTGAACCATGTCATTGCGAGCCGCGTAGCGGCGCGGCAGTCCGGCCTCTGTGCTTGCGGACACCGGCGGCTGCTCGCCGCCGAGTGACAATCGGCCGCATGTCCCCCGGACATGCGTCTCTGAGCGTCACTCCTCGCCGAATTTGTCTTCGACCAGCGCGCACAATGCCGCGACCGCATCCTCGGCGCCGTCGCCCCGTGCGCTGATGATGACATTGTCCCCCATCGCGGCGCCCAGCATCATCAATCCCATGATCGACGTCCCGGCGACCTTGGAACCATCTTTCTCGACCTCGACGGCGGCGGGTTGGGTTGAGGCGAGCGTGACGAACTTGGCGCTGGCGCGGGCATGCAGGCCGCGCCTGTTGGCGATGGTGACGGTCCGCTCGACCGTCATGCGGCGGCGGCGCCCAGCACTTCGGACGCGACCGAGATATATTTGCGGCCCGCTTCGCGCGCGGCGGCGACCGCGGTCTGAACCTTCATCATCTTGCGTGCGCCCTCCAGCCGGATCAGCATCGGCAAATTGACCCCGGCGATCACCTCGATCCGCCCCGGCTCCATCAACGAGATGGCCAGATTGGAAGGTGTGCCGCCGAACAGGTCGGTCAGCAATATGACACCACGCCCCTGATCGACGGCCGCGATCGCGCGCGCGATATCGGCGCGGCGCGCCTCCATATCGTCTTCAGGGCCAATGCAGATGGATTCGACCGCCTCCTGGGGGCCGACCACATGCTCCATTGCACGCACGAATTCCGCTGCAAGCTGGCCATGCGTCACCAGCACCAATCCGATCATTTTCTCACCGTCACGATTGCGCCAGTGCCATCGTCCGGCTTCCCCTCCTGCGCGCCTGATTGTTCTTGAGCCAGGTCACGGTGGGCGATGGTGGGCGAAAAACCCGCCGCGCGCAACCTCTTGGCGATGGTCTCGGCGGCATGAACCGACCGATGACGCCCGCCGGTACAACCGAAGGCGATCGTGATATAGCTTTTGCCCTCGCGCTCGTAGCGCGGCAGCAACAGTTTCAGGAGCGCTTCGATCTGGTCGAGCGCGGGGTGGTAGGCCGGATCCGCCGCGATATAAGCCGAAACATCGGCATCCAGCCCCGTTCCGGGCCGCAGCGCCTCGTCCCAATGCGGATTGCGCAGGAACCGCATGTCGAGCACCAGATCCGCATCGCGCGGTAGCCCGCGCGCATAGCTGAACGACGAGACGATCAGCGTGGGCTCGACCGCCTCCGGGCCGCCAAAGCGCTGTCGGATGTCCTGCTGGAGCGCGTTCGATGTGAGTTCGCTCGTGTCGATCAGATGTTCGGCAGAGTCGCGCAGCGGCTCCAGCATCTCGCGCTCGCTCGCGATACCGTCCTCGGCCGGCCGATCGAGCGCTAGCGGATGGCGCCGCCGCGTGGCGGAGAATCGCTGCGCCAGCACCGTATCGGCCGCATCGAGGAACAATATGTCGACCTGTTGCTGCTGCTCCTCCCGCAGCCGCGCGATGCGGCGGAGAATGCCTCTCGTGTCGAAACCACGCGTGCGGCTGTCGATGCCGATCGCAAGCGGACGGCCTTCGTCGGATATGCCTTGCGGCGATGGGCTCGACAGCAACCGGTCGAGCAGGCTCAGCGGCAGATTGTCGACCGCCTCCCAGCCCAGATCCTCAAGCGTCTTGAGGACGGTGGTGCGGCCCGCGCCGGACAGGCCGGTGACCAAAAGGATGCGGGTCGGGCGACTCATCGATTCAACCCATACAGCGATAATGCTTTCTCGACTTTGACTGGCGCGGAGGTTTCGAACGGATCGAGCGCGATCATCGGCAGGGTCAGGCCTTCGATCAGCCGGACCGGCAGCAATTCATCGGGCATGCGCGGCATCGGCTGGTCGAGCGCGATCGCCAAGGCGAGCGGCGCTTCCTCCCAGGGGAGAGCAAGAATGCCGAGCCCCCTCACCTCCATCTGGCCTTCGATATTGGGCCCTGGCCGTGCATGGAGCCGGCCATCGCGCGCCTCGATCACCACTCCGTCGTCACCCACCAGAACCGCGCCGCGATCGATCAGCCGCAGCGCCAGGTCGGATTTGCCCGCACCCGACGGCCCCGTCAGCAGCACCCCCCGTCCGCGGATCGCGACACAGCTGGCGTGCAGTGTCACGGTCATTTTTCGGCGGCCGGCAGCCGGATGGTGAAGCGCGCGCCTTGATTGTCGTCGTCGCGATCGGTGACGGAGATCGTGCCGGTGTGCCCCTCGACGATCGCCTTGGCGATGGCGAGGCCCAGGCCCGAATGGCGCCCGAACGCCTCGCCCTCGGGACGGATCGAATGGAAGCGATTGAAGATCGCCTGGCGCTCGCCCGGCGGTACGCCCGGCCCGTCATCCTCGACCCGCACCACGACCTGCTGTCCGTCGCGCATCGCCGTGATCTGCACCAGCCCGCCCGGCGGCGAGAAGGAGACCGCATTGTCGATCAGATTCTCGATCGCGCGCGCCAGCCTTTGTCCATCGCCGAACAAAACCGCGCTTCCGCGATGCGGCCGGCCGAAGGCGAGGCGGATGCCATTGGGCAGCCCGCGTGCCTCGCGCGCCTCCACCAACTGCTCGATCATATGCCCCATATCGACCGATTCGAATCGTGCGCGCGACAATTCGGCGTCCATGCGCGACGCTTCGGAGACGTCGGTGATCAGCCGGTCGAGCCGCCTTACGTCATCGCGGATCACCACCAGCAACTTCTCGCGCAGATCGGGGTCCTTGACCAGTTCCAGGCTGTCGATCGCCGAGCGCAGCGAAGCGAGCGGGTTCTTCATCTCGTGCGCGACGTCGGCGGCGAACATCTCGGTCGCATCGATTCGCTGGCGCAGCGCTTGGCTCATGTCGCTCAGCGCGCGCGCCAGCGTCCCGATTTCGTCGCGGCGCGAGGGCAGGCGCGGCACCTGCACTTCGCGCGAGCGACCGAGGCGTACGCGGTGCGCGGCAAGCGCAAGCCGGCGCAGCGGCCGGGCGATGGTACGCGCGAGGAAAAGCGAGAGCGCGATCGACAGCGCGGTCGTCCCGAGCAACACCAGGCCGAGCCAGAAACGCTCGGCACGCACGGTGTGGATCACATCGCGCTGATCGCTGGTCAGCAGCAGCACACCCGGATTGAGCCCGCCCACGCGCATCGCGGCCGAAAGCACCGGGGTTCGCGCCGGCGCGCGGCGGAGCGCGGTCTGCACGTCGCCGGTCCTGGCCGCACGGACCGCCTCAGGCCAGGCCGAGAGCCGGTCGACCGGGGGCTCGACGAACGGGTCAGGCACTTCGGCGCCGACGACGTGATCGATCACGCGATCCATGAAGCGTGCGACATGGCGTCGCCACGGCTCGTCATTGGGATCGCGCAGCACGTAGCTCGGCTTGCCGTTGCTCCACGAATCGGCGTGCGGCCGGCCTTCCTGATAAAGGCGGAAGCGATAGCCGCTCGCCTCGCCCAGTTTTTCGAGCAGCGGCGTGAGCTGGTCGGAGGGAGCGGCGGCGGCGGCGGTGGCGGCAAGCTTCGTCTCGGTCGAGATTTCGTCGGTCCGCTCTTCCAGCAATTGGACGCGATACGAATCGAGATAGAAGAAGCCGCCCGCAAGGACGATCAGGGCGAAGATGTTGACGGCGAGGATGCGTCCGGTGAGCGACAATCGCCACCCGCTCTCGCCGTCGTCACTCCTCCGAAAAACGGTAGCCAACGCCATAGAGCGTCTCGATCGCCTTGAAATCGTTGTCCACCTGCCGGAATTTGCGCCGCAGACGCTTGATATGGCTGTCGATCGTGCGGTCGTCGACATAGACATCGTCCTGATAGGCCGTGTCCATCAACTGATCGCGCGATTTGACGAAGCCCGGGCGTTGCGCCAGCGCCTCCAGGATCAGGAATTCGGTGACGGTCAGCGTCACATCCTTGCCGTCCCAGGTGACGCGGTGGCGCGCGGGGTCCATCTCCAGCCGGCCGCGCACGATCTTTTCGGCCACGGGCGTTTCTTCATCGCCACGCCCGCGCATCTCGACCCGGCGCAGGATCGCGCGGATGCGCGCGATCAACAGCCGCTGGCTGAATGGCTTGGTGATATAATCGTCCGCACCGAGCGCGAGACCCAGAGCTTCGTCCAGCTCATCGTCCTTGGATGTCAGGAAAATCGCCGGGACCGGGCTCTTCTCGCGCAGGCGGCGGAGCAGCTCCATCCCGTCCATGCGCGGCATCTTGATGTCCAGCACCGCCAGATCGGGCGGATTGTCCGTGAGCGCCTTCAGCGCGGTTTCGCCATCCGTGTAGATGCGCACCGCGAATCCCTCCGCCTGGAGCGCGATCGACACCGAGGTCAGGATATTGCGATCGTCGTCGACGAGCGCGATCGATGCCGTCATTCTTGCCTTTCGCGCGCCAGTCCGGCGCAGCATGCCGATAGCCGCTTCGTTCCGTGCGCTCAACTACCGGGATGGAACGGCGATCCCACGGCCGCTTTTTGCCGATATGCCCATTTCGATAAGGGTCGGCACCGCCGGCTGGTCCATACCCGGCAACGTCCGGGACCATTTCCCAGGCGAGGGCACGCACCTCACACGGTATGCAGCGCTATTGTCGTCCACGGAGATCAACAGCAGCTTTCACCGCCCGCACCGGCGGCAAACCTACGAACGCTGGGCGGGAGCCGTCGGTCCCGACTTCAGATTTGCCGTAAAGACGCCGAAAACAATCACGCATATCCGCCGCCTTGTCGACGTGGACGAACCACTACGGCAGTTCGCGGAGGAGATATCCGGTCTGGGGAACAAGCTCGGGCCGATCCTGATCCAATTGCCGCCGAGTCTGGCATTCGAAGCCGGGGTCGCGGACGCTTTTGCCAGGCAGGTGCATGCGGCGATCCCGGCGCAGCTGGTGATCGAGCCGCGCCATCCAAGCTGGTTTGCCGATGACGCAGATGATCTGCTCCTCAGCCATCGGATCGCGCGGGTCGCGGCGGACCCGGCTCCAATTCCCGCGGCCGCAGTCCCCGGCGGCTGGCGTGGACTGGCTTATTACCGGCTTCATGGAGCGCCTGTGATCTACCGGTCCGATTATTCGGCCGGCCGGATCGCCAGCCATGTCGCGGGGGCGCTCGCCGGTTCCAGCGCGGAACATCCGGCCTGGGTCATTTACGACAATACGGCGTCGAGTGCCGCGCTGGGAAACGCACTTACGTTCGCGGGCCTGCTCGACGGCTGAGGCGCCGCTTAACACTAAAGAAAGACCTTCTGTGGCGTAACAGAGGCATGTTCCACGACCGCATTCCGCCCGATCCGAATGACCAATCCGCGAATAAGCGGAAGGGTTGGCTCCGCAGCTTGTTCGGCGTCGATGAGGATGCGATCGCCGATCCGCCGCAGCTACTCGATCCGCCGATCCCGGCCGCCGATGCGGATCTCATCGGCGCCGACGAACTGGTCGATCTCGCGGTGCTCGCGACCCAGCTTGCCGAGCTGATCCAGTCGGCGCGTGACCGGCTCGACGGCGCGGTCGAAATGGTCGATCGGTCGGCCGAGGACGCGGCCGATTATGGCCGTATGCTTAGCGCCAGTGCCAAGGCGATCGACGCGCACAATCTGCCCCAGAATGCAGTCCAGGCTCTGCTCGACGTCACGCGTCAGATGATCGATCGCACCGAGGTTGCGGAAAAGCGCCTGCGCGCGACCAATGGCGAGCTGCGCGCGTTGCAGGAGGATCTTTGCGTTGCGCAGGAGACCGCGGAGCGCGATCCGTTGACCGGTCTGCCCAATCGCCGCGCGCTCGAACAGGCGCTTACCCGCGCGGTCGACACCGCGCGCCGCGCCGACGCCGCGCTCTCCGTAGCCTTCTGTGACATCGACAATTTCAAGCGCCTGAACGACGTTCACGGCCATGCCGTGGGCGATCGCGTGCTGCGCCTCGTCGGCGATTGTCTGTCTGAGGATGCCGACGATCGCACGTTCGTCGGCCGCCAGGGCGGGGAGGAATTCGTCGTGCTGTTCGAAGGCCTGCCCGTGATCGAGGCGGCGGCACGCATCGATGCGATCCGAGAGGCGCTGTCGCAGCGCACGCTCCGATCGCGATCGGACGGCACGCCAATCGGCCGGGTCAGCTTCTCGGCGGGGGTGGCCGCACTGAACGGCCCGGAAACGGGCGAGGATCTGCTCCACCGCGCCGACGTTGCGCTGTATCGCGCCAAGGAAGGTGGGCGTAACCAGGTCGTGATCGACCCTGGGGCTTGAGTATCTAATTAGGCTGTCCGGTCGGCGGCGTTTTCCCGCGCCAACGGACCAGATCAATGCCCCGTTGCAATGCTGTGGGCCTCATCCAGGCCGCGCTGGATCGCGTTGGTAATTCCATCCCCGATGGCCGGCGCCGAAATCGCGAGCAGGATCAATCCTGACAGCAAGGTCACGGGCATCCCGACCGCGAACAGGTTCATAGCCGGCGCGGATCGCGCCAAAATCCCCATCACCACCTGCACGATCATCAGCGCGAAGCCGATCGGGAGCGCGATCGCGAAGCCCGCTGCGATCATGTCGCCGCCGAACAGCACGAGCCCGTGAATGGCCTGGTTGCCAAGCGCGGGGCCGCCCACGGGCAGCGAACGGTAGGAATCGACGATGATCGTCGCGAGCGTCAGGTGCCCACCGATCGACAGGAACATGAAACTGCCCATCATCGACAGAAAGGTCGCGAGCGCCGGCGAGGAAGCGCCAGTCGAGGGATCCATCATCGCCGCGAAGCCCAGCCCCATCGCGTTGCCGATCGTCTCACCCGCCAGCAAAGCGGCGGAAAAGCCGATCTGAACGGCGAATCCCAACGCCAGGCCCGCCATCACCTCGCCAAACACCATGCCGATGCCGGTGAAGGAAGTGATGCCTTCAGCAGGCAGATGGAAAGGTACTGCGGCATAGCCGGCCATGCCGATCGCGACCGCGATCACGAAGCGCACCTGCACCGGAACCGCGGTCTGGCCGAACAAGGGCGCGGCAAAGAAGGCCGCGCCGGGCCGGATCGCGGCGACCAGCAGCAGCCATAGATTGGATTCGACGCCGGCAAAGGCTGGCGGCAGCATTATTCCGTCTTCGCCGGGATGCCGCGCGTGCGCATCATCGCACCACGTCGGGAATACGCGCGAACATGTCGCGCGTGAAATCGCCGAGCAGCCCCAGCATCGCGCTGCCGAACAGGATCAGGCAGAAACCGATCAAGATCAGCTTGGGCACGAACGACAATGTGGCTTCGTTGATCGACGTCGCCGCCTGGACCATGCCCAGGATGACGCCCGCGAGCAAAGTCGGGATCAGGATCGGCGACGCACAGAGCGCCAGCACCCACAACGCCTGTTGGGCGACGCCGATGAAATAATCGGGGCTGGCGGCGCTGTCCACGACGGCCTCGCTACTGGAAGCTGCCGGCCAGGCTGCCCATCGTCAGCGCCCAGCCGTCGACCAGCACGAACAACAAGAGCTTGAACGGCATCGATATGATCGCCGGCGACAGCATCATCATGCCCAGCGCCATTAGGGTACAGGCGATCACCAGATCTATCACCAGGAAGGGCAGGAAGATCAGAAAGCCGATCTGGAATGCGGTCTTGAGCTCGGATGTGACGTAGGCGGGCAGCAGGATTGAAAAGGGCACCTGCGCAGGGTCGGTGAACTTGGGCGCCTTGGCCATGTCGGCGAACAATTTGAGGTCGGTCTGGCGCGTCTGCCGGATCATGAAACCGTGCAGCACGTTGCCCGACCGCGACACGGCCTCCTCGATCGATATCTGGCCGGCGCCATAGGGTTTGTAGGCGGTTGCGTTGATCTGATCGATCGCGGGCCGCATCACGAACATCGACAGGAACAGCGCAAGGCCGACCAGTACCTGGTTGGGTGGCGTCTGCTGCAGCCCGATCGCCTGGCGCAGGATCGACAGCACGATGATGATCCGCGTGAAGCTGGTCATCATCAGCACCAGCGACGGCAGCACCGTCAGCAGGCTCATCAGCACCAGGATCTGCAGCGACAGCGACATTGGCTGGCCGGTGCCGCCGATCGTCCGCATCGCCCGGTCGAGCCCGCTTGCTGGGTTCACCGCGGGCGCGGCCGACGGCAAGGGCGCGGCGGATGCGGCTTGGGCGAACGCCGGATGGGCGAGGAATAGCGCGATCAGCGCGATGGCGATCAGGATCGCGATTCGACGCAGCACTGTGGGCGAGGGAAGGGCGCTCTGCATCGGCTTATTCGTCCGGAAGCGCGAAATTGGGGGCGGGTGTTTCGGCGATCGTATCGACCCGCCCGCGCGACACCGCGATCAGGATGCGCTTGCCGCCGAACTCGACCACCGCGAGCCGACTCATCGGGCCCATCGGCACCGCGTCGATCACGCGGACCGCGCGTTCGCGGGCCGCTCCGAACGATAATCCGGGTTGGAGTTTTTTATATAACCAGAGGGAGAGGACTGCCATTCCTCCCACCAGCAAGACCATCAGGAACAGCTGGAGGAGATAATAGCCACCGATCATGTGCGTCGTTCAATCCCCGACAGCCGCGCCTCCGTGGCGACGACGTCAACCACCCTTATGCCGAACTTGCCGCCCACCGTCACTACCTCTCCGCGCGCGACCAAAGTCCCGTTGACGAGGATGTCGAGCAACTCGTTGGCCTGGCGGTCGAGTTCGACCACGCTGCCTTCGTTCAGGTCCATCAGCTCCGCGAGCTTGAGGCTGGTCGAGCCGACCTCGACCGACAGGCGCAACGGAATGTCGGCCAGCAACCGATAGTTGCGGCCACCCGCCAGGCTATCGATCACCGGGGCTTCGGTCATGTCACTCATGCTCACGCATTCCCTACTTTTTCGATCATGAGCGCGGCGCGCCCATCCTGTTCACCAATAACGCCATCGGCGATCCTTCGTGCCCCGGCAAGCAACGGCGTGCGCGGCGGCAAGTTGATCGGAATCACATCGCCGGGCTTCAGCGCAAGCAATTCGGCCACCGAAATCTCGGGCCGCGCAAGTACGCTGCGAACCGGCAGGCTGACCTGCGACAGTGCGGCGCCCAGGCGCCAGCGCCAATCCTCGCTCGCGGCGAGATCCTCGTCCTGAACGCGCGCTTCGAGCTTTTCCTCGATCGGGCGCAGCATCGACAATGGGTAAAGCACCGAAATCACGGTCGGCTGCGCGCCGACCACGACGGTGAAATTCTGCACGACCGCCATCTCGTCGCCGCGCAGGAAGGGCATGTGCACGACGTTGGTTTCGCGCGCGCCGAAGGCGAGTTCGACCGGCGTCACATCGTTCCAATGGCTGGCGAGGATCGCCGAAATCTTCTCGAGCAGGCGGTTAAGCAGCAGCTCTTCGCTCGCGGTGAAATCGCCCGGCTTGCGCTTGACGTTGGCGCCGGGCGCTCCGCCGTAGAAAATCTCGACCAAAGTCGCGATGAAATTGGCATCGATCTGGACCAGCATCCCGCCCTTCAGCGGACGCAGCCGATACAGCGTCAGCGCGGAGAATTCGGGCTGCTCATCCTGCCAGTCCTGATAGGTGCGCAATGCAAGCGGTTCGTTGGTGACCGTCACCCGGGCGCGCGCGATCGGCTCGATCGCTGGACGGATCGCGCGGGCGATTTTCTCGCCCATGCGCTCCAGTCCGGTCAGGCGCTCCGCGGGACGCGGGCCTTCCTTGCCGAACACGAAGGGCTGGACGTCTGGGCCGTCGAAGGTGATCCCGGGCGCTGCTTCGGCGAGTTCGTCGAAGATGACGCCGGACGCCGCCTGGCTGAGGGCTTCTTCGCTCATTGGATGATGAAGCTCGTGAAATAGACGTCATCGATGCCGCCAAAGCCTTCGCGCGCCTGAAGGACATTGTTGATCGCGATCTTGAGCTGCTGGCGCAGCGCCGCCTTGCCCTGCGGTGTGTTGAGCGCTTCGGCCGATTGTTGCGCGAGCACTTCGAGCACCGCGGACCGAACCGCCATGTCATTGTCCTTCAGGTGATCGGTCACCTTCTGGTCGTAGAATGTCGAGACGCCGACGCCGAGCTGCAGATAGCCGTCCGTGTCGCGCAGGTTCGAGGTGAAAGCCTGCTCCATCGGCACATAGGTCGACTTGTAGATCGCCGGATTGGGCATTTGGCCGGGAGCCAGGTCCGTCGGACCCTTCTCGCCTTCCTTGAGCACAAGCTTGGGGCGATTCGGGTCGAGTTGTGGGCCGCTCGCGTGGCTGCCGAACCTACCGGAGGCATAGACGCCGGCACCAACACCGCCGCCGATCAGAATCAGCGGAAGAATGGCGAAGAAGACGATCTTCTTCATCTTTCCGCCCTTCTTCTTGGCGGCCGCTGCGGCGTCGTCACTCATCTTCACTCACCATCTATGCGTAGCGTGCGTCCGAATCACGATCGGGTGATTCGGAATCGGCCTCCGCCTTACGCCCCAGGTTGCTCACAAATGGTTGATGACCTGGTGACGATTGACGATTCTGCCCGTTCTGGGAGCTACCATTATGGCCCGCCTGGTTCTGGGCCCAGCGATGCATGTCCTGGCTAGAGCCTTGATTTTGGCTATGACTTTGGTCCTGGCGGACATTGACCTGCGTGTCCGAGACCTTCAGCCCCTGCGCGCGCGCCTCCGCGATCAATTTCGGCTGGGCGTCGACCAATATGTCGCGCGTCGTCTGATTGTCAGCGGTCAGGCGGATCGACGCGCCATCGTCGCTCTGGCGGATGGCCACGCTGAGCGCGCCCAGATTCTGCGGCTCAAGCTTGAAATGCAGGTCGTTGCCGCTGCCGGCACCGGCAATGTCGTGCGCAAGCTTGTCCAGCCAGGCACCGTCGCGCGCGATGGTAAGCGTCTGCTCGACGATCGTGTCGCCTTTCGCCTGAACGTCGGTCACGGGCCGGCTGATCGTTGGTTGCGCAGTTTCGGATCCACGCTGTACGAGACCGGTTGAAGCCACATCGGCCGGCGCGGCGTCGACGCGCTTGCGCGTGTCGCCGGTGCGGCGCGGAACCGCAACCTCATCGCTGCGGCGTCGGGCCGGGGCAGGTTGAACCGGCCCCGCTTCACGCTGCACGTGCAGGGCCGCCGCCGGCTTGGGTTGTTGCGCTTCCTGTTGCAACGGAAGCTGGCTCTTGGGGGCTTCGGCTGCCACTGGCGCACCCGTCGGATCGGACTGCGCGACGGTCGCCGGATTGGCGCCGCCCTGCTTGAGCGCCGCAACCACTGCCCTGACCGTGTCGGGCGAAAGCTCGACGGTCGGCGGCGTCGCATCGGTCGCCTGTTGCTGGGTTTGCTGCTGCGGAGTCTGCGCGTCGGCGTGGGTCGCTTCGCTATTGATCTGGGTCGGCGTGGCGGCGGCCCGAGCGGCCTGCATCTGTACTTGCGTATCCGACGTGGCCTGGCGCGCAGGCACCAGACCGGCGGGCGGCGTCACCTTCGGCAACCGGGGCGCGATCGGCGCGTCGATCGCGATCCGCGTCTGCACTGGGGACGGCGGGGGCGTCTGCGGCTGCACCGGCGCCACGATTGCGGGCGCTAGCGCGAGCACCGCGGTTGCCCCCGATGCGATCGCGTCGGCGAGCGGATCGCCACCATCGTCCTTGCTGTCCGAATCCACGTCCGCGTCATCGTCCTCAGCCTTAGACTCGGTCTTGGACTTGGAATGCGCCGCGTCGGTCGCTACCGGCAACGCCTCCGCGGCGACCGGAAGGGTCGGGGTTGCGGCGACGACCGCGATCGGGGTCGGCGCGACCGGCGCAATGGCAACCGGAACAGCGCTGGCAAGCAATGCGGCAAGTGGATCGGCGGTTTTGGCCCCGCCCGGCGCATCCGATTTTGTGAGGACGGCCGCGCTGGCCAGCAATGCGGCGAACGGATCGGATCCTTGCGAAGGGGGGGCGGTGGTCGCCGTGGGATCGGCGACGCCGCCCGACAGCAAGGCTGCGAGCGGCGAAGGGCTGGCGGAAAGCGCGACGTCAGGCATCGGGGGCCTCCTTGCGCGAGCGGTGGCGAATATTCGCCATCATCCGCTCTTCGATCATCTGTTGGAGTTCGGCGACCGCGCGGGTCTCGAGCCGTTCCGCGCTCTCGCGGCGGATATCGGCGTCGCGACGGTCTTTGGCGCGGGCGGTGGCAACCGCCTTGGCCGCTCCGATCGCGTCGGTCAGTCCGTGGCGGACGGTATCGAGGCGAAGCCCCATTTCGCCGGCATTACCCAGGCCTGCGCCATTGGTGATTCCCGGCGCCAGCGTCAGGCTCATCCTTAACGCGGCGAGCCTGGCGGCGTTGCCCTCGAGCTGGACGACCTTGCCCTCGGCCACCGCAGCTTCGCCTATGGCGTGAAGATGCTGGACCTCGCGGACGCGAGTGATTCGGGCACGACGTTCAGCAAGAGCTTTCATGCACCGAAGTTATCAACCAGTTGGGTAACTGAGACGTTAAGACTAACCAATTCTTTCTGACCCTGGCGCAAAAACTCAAGGATCAAAGGATGATGGGCGATCGCTGCGTCGATCGCGGGATCGCTGCCATCCTTGTACGCGCCCATCAGGATGAGATCCCGATTCTCTTCATAGACCGACCAGAGTCGGCGCAGCGTGCGCGCGGCAACGGCATGTTCGGGCTCAATGATGTCGGTCATCACGCGCGAAAGCGATTTGCCCACGTCGATCGCGGGGAACACGCCCTGTTCCGCCAGGCCGCGCGAAAGGATGATATGTCCGTCGACGATCGCGCGCGCGGTATCGACGATCGGGTCGCTATTGTCATCGCCGTCGGCAAGCACCGTATAGAGTGCGGTGATCGATCCGCCGGTGCGAACGTCGACGCCGGCGCGCTCGACCAATCTTGGGATCAGGCCGAGCGCGGAGGGCGGATAGCCCTTCATCGTCGGCGGTTCGCCCAGCGACAGGCCGATCTCGCGCTGCGCGTGCGCGACGCGGGTCAGCGAGTCGATCAGCAGCAGAACGCGCAAGCCCTGGTCGCGGAAATATTCGGCGATCGCGGTCGCGCGCATCGCCGCGCGCAGACGCAGGATCGGCGGATGGTCGGCCGGGACCGCGACGACCGCCGTCTTCTGGCGCACGCCATCCAGCTTGGTGGCAAGGAAATCGGAGACTTCGCGGCTGCGCTCGCCGACCAGGCCGACGACGATCACGTCCGCCTGCGCGCCCTGCAGCATCTGGCCCATCAGCACCGATTTGCCGACGCCGGAGCCGGCCGCGATCGCGATGCGCTGGCCGACGCCTGCTGTGAGCAGCGCGTTGATCGCGCGCACGCCGAAATCGAACGGCTCGGTCACGCGGTCGCGGTCGAGCGGGTTGGATCTTTTGCCCGCGAGCGGCCAGCGGGCCTTGGTGGCGATAGGGCCAAGCCCGTCGATCGGATTGCCGAGCGCGTCGATCACGCGGCCGAGCAGCGCATCGCCGACATCGACGCTGGTACCGCGACGATCGGGCTCGACCCGTGCGCCGCAGCTGTGCGGGGCATCGGCGTCGAGCGCCATCAACAAGGTGCGGTCGCCGCGGAATCCGACGACTTCGGCCAAAGCCGCATGGCCATCGGCGTCGATCACGCGCGCATTGGCACCGACCGGTTCGCGAAAGCCGGTCGCCTCCAGCATCAATCCGTCATAGGCGGCCAACCGGCCGATGCGGCGGGGCCCGGCACTCTCGATATCGATCGTGTCGAGCATCGCGCCCGCGCGCGACGCGAGGTCGCTCACTTTGGAGCGCCCAGGCGATCGAGTTGCGTACGCAGCTTCTCGAGCCGCACGTGCGGGCCGTCCTCGACCCAGCCGGTGCCGGTGTCGAGTACGATCGTACCCGGTGCAAGCAGGGGATCTCCGACCAGCTCGACCGCGATGTTCGCGCCCTTGAGCCGAACCACGTCGGTCGGGTGGAGACGCAGCCGCGACGGCGCGGTTTCTTCCGCGATCATCGCGGCGACGGCCTGGGTCCGTTCGAGCAGGGTGTCGGCGTTGATCTCGACCTCGCCTACGATCTGCGTAACGAGCCGCTTGACCGAGTTGGCAAGCATTGCTGCCAGACCGTCCGACCCCTCGGGATTGAGGCATTCGAGGCTGCTGGCGAGGCGCTGGAGCGCGGCGCGCTCTTCCTCCAGCTCGATCATCGCGAGCCGGTGCCCTTCGTTGAGGCCGTCCGCATAGCCTTGCGCGATCAGCGCCTCGGCATTCGCGACGTCGTTCGAGGCGTTGCTGTGGAAGCCGTGATCGGCGCCGTCGCTCTCCGCCCAGGCCGAGAAACGCGAGGCTTCGGCCGAGCGGGGGGTGAAGCTGCCGCTCGAAGGCCGCGTCCAGACCGGAACGCGCGCGGCATCGTCGAAGGCGGAGGATGGGGCCGAGGACATATCAGACATAATCGTCGCCCTTGCCGCCGAGCATGACCGTGCCTTCCGCGGCGAGGCGGCGGGCGATGGCGAGCACTTCCTTCTGCGCTTCCTGCACTTCGGCGAGGCGCATCGGGCCCTTGTCGGCGATCGCATCCTGGATCGACTGGGCGGCGCGGCTGGACATGCAGCCGAACATCTTGGTCTTCATCCGCTCGTCGGCACCCTTCAGCGCCACCACCAGAATTTCGCCGTCGACCGAACGCAGCAACGTGCCCAGATTCTTGTCGTCGAGCGCCATCAGATTGTCGAATACGAACATCTCGTCCTCGACCGACCGGGCGATGCCCTTGTCGAGCTTCTGCAGCGCCTTGATGATCCGCTGTTCGGCGGACTTGCGCGCATTGTTGACGATCTGTGCGGCATCGGTCGTGCCACCGCGCTTGGTGGTGCCGCCCGATTTGGCCGGCGCGACCGGGCGCAGCAACAGCCGTTCGAGGTCCTCGATCGCGTCCGAAGTCACGGGGCCCATCGTCGCGACCCGATAGACCAGGTCCGCCTGGATATCCTCGTCGAGCAGCTGCAATACGTCGGCTGCGACCGGCGCGTCGAGATGCGCGAGCACCAGGGCGATGATCTGCGGATGCTCGTTCTCGACCAGGTTGGCGATCGTGCGCGCATCCATCCACTTCAGCGCGTCCAGCCCCTTGCTCTGTTCCTGCGGGGTGATGCGCGCCAGCATATTCTCGGCGCGTTCGTTGCCGAGCGCCTTCTGCATGATGTGCTTGATCTGCGTGCCGGCGCCGAAGCCGAGCGAGGTGCGCTGCTTTGCCCGCAGCACGAACTGGTCGAGCACCTTGTTGACCTGGCCTTCGCTGACGTCGGCCACGCTGAACATTGCGCCGCCCAGCGTCTGCACTTCCTGGGGGTCGAGGCGGCCGAGCAATTGCGCGGCTTCCTCTTCACCCAGCAGCATCAGCAGGATCGCGGCGGCTTCGCTGCCGGCCGGCTCCAGATTGGGCAGGATCGCGGCGTCGATCTGGGGGTCAGCCTCGGCCATCAGTGATCAGCTCCCACCGGCATATCGGCCCGGATCAGGTCGCGCACCACCAAAGCGGCGCGGTCAGGGTCCTGGCGAACGAAGTTGCGGATCAGCGCGGCGCGGTCGGAATAACCCGGCGCGGCCTCGATCATGTCGAGCGTCACCTTCTTGGCCGGATCGTGCATCGCCTCGTTGGCGAGGACTGCGGCAATCTCGTTACCAAGCCCCGGGGTGCGCGCCCGTGCTGCGGCCGGCGTTTGCGCGATCGCTGCGGCGATAGCGGCGCGGCGCTTCATCAGCGGTTTGATCACACCGAAGAAAGCGAGCAGCGCGATGATCAGGCCGGTCACGTTGCGGCCGGCGATGCCTACCCACTGCGAGTCATACCATTTGGCGGTAGGCGCGGCCTGGGGATCGACGAACGCGCGCGAGGAAAGCGCGACCTGGTCGCCGCGGTTCTGGTCGAAACCGACCGCGCCCTTCACCAATTGTTCGATCTGCGCCATCTCGGCGACGCCACGGGGCTTGGCACCCTGCTTGAGCGCGACCGCGACCGACAGGCGCTTTACGGTACCAACTGGGTTACGCGTGACCGATACTTCGTGACCAAGTTGGAACGTTCGGTCATATTGCTCGCTGGTCTTGCCCTGCGTCGCGTTGGCGGCCGCACCGGCCTGGGGCGCGCCCGGGGTAGCCGGGATTGCGGGGTTCAGCGTCTGGTTCGGCTGGGTCGAGACCTGCGCCGCGCTCGGCGCCTGGTTGGCGATCGCGCCGGGAACGCCGCCCGCGGCGGGGGTGCCGCCATTGGCGGTGTCGTTCGACCATTGACCCTTTTCCGCGGCGATCGCGGCCTGGTCCTTGGGGAAGCTTTCGCGCGTCGCCTGCGTCTCGGCGAAGTCGAGATCGGCATGGACCTCGGTGGTGAAGCCGTCAGCACCGACGATCGGCGTCAGGATTTTGGAGATGGCGTCGATATAACGCTGCTCGACCTGGTTCTGCATGTCGAGCTGCTTGTCGGCACTCCCGTCGCCGCCCTTCCTGCTGAGCAGGTGGCCCGCTTGATCGACCACCGACACATTGTCGGGCGACAGACCGGGGACCGAGGAGGCGACCAGGTTGAGGATCGCCTGGGTCTGGCCGTCGGAAAGCGCACGGCCCTGACGGAGCGTCAGCATGACCGAAGCCGATGCCGGCGCGGCGTCGCGCACGAACACGCTCTGCTGCTCGGCGGCGATATGCACCTTGGCGGTCTGGACCGCGTCGATCGCCTCGATCGTGCGCGCAAGATCGGTTTCGCGCGCATCGCGCAGCCGCTCGCCTTCCACCGCACGGCTCGCGCCCATCGGCAGCGATGCCATCACGCTGTCGCCGTCGGGGGCGCTCTTCGGCAGGCCCGCCTGGGCCAGCAGCATCTTGGCCTTGTAATAATCGCCGTCCGACACGGTCAGTGCGCCGGTCGAGCGGTCGAGCGTATAATTGATGTTGGACGCCTTGAGCGTGTCGGCAACCGCCGCCTTGTCGGAATCGCTGAGGCCCGAAAAGAGGTCGCGCTGCGGCCCCTTGGCAAAGCTGGTCCAGGCCAGGAAGGCGATCAGGATCGCCGCCGCGATACCCAGCAGAGGCAGGCTCTTCTGGACGGCAGGCTGACCAGCAAAGCCTTTCACCCGCTCGAGCATTGCGCCCGAAGGATTATGGGTTGCGGGGACGGGCACGGGGAGGGATGCGTCGCTCATCGATTATACCGGCATGCTCATGATGTCCTTATACGCGGACAGGAGTTTGTTTCTGACCTGCAGGGTCGCCTGAAAGCCGACTGAGGCCTTTTCGCGCGCCAGCATCACACCGGCGATATCGGTGGTCTCACCGCGCTCGTAAGCGCCGGTGACCTGTTCGGCATTGGCCTGCAGACCGTTCACCTGGTTGAGCGCGCTCTTCATCGCGCTCGCGAAATTGACGCCACCCTGCGCGCCGCCGACCTGGCCCGCGCCGCCGATGCCGGCGATGCCATCGATCGGTTTCGCGGCATTGGTCGCCGCCTGCTGCAGCGCGCTATTCTGCTGGAGAATGGCGCTCCGCATCTGGAGCAGGGTCGTGGCACTGATTCCGCTCATCGCCTAAGCCTCCTCACGCCGCCGCCCGCATGCCGGCGAGCCGGTAGCGGAGCGTGCGTTCACTGATGCCCAACCGCTCGGCGGCGCGCAGGCGGTGGCCGCCGGTCGCCGCGAGGGCTTCTTCGATCGCTTCATATTCGGACGTCCGCGCCGCATCGGCGAGACGCGTGACGCTGTTGGCCGCGGTGCGCGCCATCGGCTTGGGCAGGTGGCGGACGCTCTGCGCCGCAGCGAGCGTGCCCGCCTCGATCGTCAGGTCGTGCGCCTCGATCCGGTCGGTCGCGCGCAGCAGCATCGCGCGCTGGAGGACATTCTCCAGCTCGCGGACATTGCCCGGCCAGCCGTGGCTCATCAGGCGCTCGATCGCGGCCTGGGTCGGCCACGGGAAGATTTCGCCGGGGGTCAGATGACGCAGCATCAAGGTCGCGGTGATCGCGCGGACGTCGAGCCGGCGATCGGCCAGCGGCTTCAGCATCAGCGGCATCACGTTCAGCCGCCAGTACAAGTCGGCCCGGAAGCGGCCTTCGGCGACTTCAGTCGCCAGATCGCGGTTGGCGGCGGCGATCACGCGGACGTTGATCGCAATCGGCTTGGTCGCGCCGATCGGCAGCACTTCGCGCTCTTGCAGCGCACGCAGCAGTTTGGCCTGCAGCGGCAGCGGCAGTTCGGCGACCTCGTCGAGCAGCAGGGTGCCGCCCTCGGCCGCGCGGAACAGGCCTTCGCCGGCCCCTGCGGCGCCGGTGAACGCGCCCTTCTGGTGGCCGAACAGCATCGCTTCGAGCATGGTTTCGGGCAAAGCCGCGCAATTGATCGCGACGAACGGCCCGTCCGCACGCGGCGATCGGGCGTGAATGAAGCGGGCCAGGCCTTCCTTGCCGGTCCCGGTCTCACCCAGCACCAATACGGTCGCGTCATGCGCGGCGATGCGGGCGGAGAGATTGAGGAAGCCGGCGCTTTCGGGCTCGCCGCAGGCCGGACGGCCATTGGGGCGCACCAGCTCGGCGATCAGGGCATGGCCGAACGCCATATCCTCGAAGCCGAAAGCGATCTCGGCCGGGAAACCCTTGGCGGCGGCGGTATAGCAGGGGGCGCCCTCGCGGACGTCCAGAATGATGTCGCTGTGGCGGGCGGAGGCGCGCTCCGAAGCCGCGATGATTCGAATCATGTCCTTGGCGGCGGCGTCAACGGCGTCGATTCGCACCGTCGCGAGGCCGACCCCGGCGAGCCACGACGCCAGAGCGGGAGCGACCGCTGCTGCGCCTTCACTCAAACCGATCTGGCTCATGGAAACTCCTCCAACACCCCCGGCAATTTTTTGCCGATGACGCTGGTTACTCCGGAATTAACTTAAAAAGTCTTAATAGAACGGGCGCGTAGCGGGCCCGCGTCGCGCATTCGCGGCGCACGCATGGGCCCGGACGCGGCATGTACACGCCGCCCACACACGTATGCGGGCATCGCGCCTGTGCCTCGGGTCCCCTTTTCCATCGTCCGAAAATTTTCTGGTTAAAGTCCCGCTATCCGCTGCCGTTACCCAATTCGAGGCGGGAGCAGGACCACTGTCCAGGACTGCCTGATTTGAGCGGGAAAGGAACCCACAGTGACTGTTATCAATACGAACGTCAGCGCTCTTCGCGCCCAGAACGGTACCCGCGTGGCCAATGAGGCCCTGCAGACCGCGATGGAACGCCTCTCGAGCGGCAAGCGCATCAACTCCGCGAAAGACGACGCCGCCGGCCTCGCCATTTCGTCCTCGATGACCTCGCAGATCCGCGGCATGACGCAGGCGGTCCGTAACGCCAACGACGGCATCTCGATGGCCCAGACCGCCGACGGCGCGCTGGACGAAGTCACCAACATGCTGCAGCGCATCCGCGAACTCTCGGTTCAGGCTGCCAGCGGCACCTACCAGGCCAGCGACCGCACCAATCTGCAGACCGAAGTCACGGCTCTGGCCTCGCAGATCACGTCGATCACGGCGAACACCAAGTTCAACGGCGTCGGCCTGTTCACTGGTTCGGCTGGCTCCGCGGGCACCGTTACCATCCAGACTGGCTCCAGCTCGAGCGACACGGTCAACATGAACTTCACCGCTCTCAACCTGTCGGCGGTCAGTTCGGTCAACCTCAGCACCGCCGCCGGCGCCACCAGCGCCATGGCCTCGCTCGACACGCTGATCACGACTGTCAGCACGAAGCGCGCTACTTTGGGTGCTGCGGAAAGCCAGTTGAGCTCGGTGGTCAACAACCTGACCAGCAACATCACCAACCTGACCGACGCGCGCTCGCGGATCCAGGATGCCGATTTCGGCACCGAAACCACGAACCTCGCCAGGTCGCAAATCCTGGCGCAGGCATCCACCGCGATGCTCGCTCAGGCCAATCAGAGCCAGCAGAGCGTCCTCAAGCTCCTGCAGTAATCCTCGGCGAGGATTATCAAATAACGGGCTTTGAAGCCCCGGGCGCTGTTCCCCCTTGGCGCCCGGGGCTTCTTCCTTTTGTCGACGAAGCGTTTCAGGGTGCCGTTGCCCGTCATGCGCGCGGCCCCTAAGGCGCGGACATGAGCGTCGCGCATAGCCACCACGACCACGACCATCATGGCCATGACCATGACCATGACCATGACCATTCTCACCACGGCCATCACGATCATACCGCCGGCGCCAGCGCCCGGTCGCTTGGGCTGGCGCTGATCCTGAGCGGATCGGTGCTCGCGATCGAGCTGGCCGGTGCCTTCCTCTATAATAGCCTCGCGCTTCTGTCCGACGCGGCCCACATGCTGACCGACGTCGCGGCCCTGCTGATCGCGCTGATGGCGGTGCGGATCGGTGGCAAGGCGCCCGACGACAAGCGCACCTTCGGCTATAAGAGGCTCGAAATCCTCGCGGCGGCGTTCAACGCGCTACTGCTGTTCGCGGCCGCGGCTTATGTATTGGTTCAGGCGATCGGCCGTTTCCACACGCCCGAGCCGGTCGCCGCGAATGGCATGATGATCGTGGCCGTGATCGGCCTGGTGATCAACGTGATCGCGATGGGCGTATTGATGGGCGGGCGCGGCGAGAGCATCGCGGTCAAGGGCGCCTATCTGGAGGTCTGGTCCGACGCAATCGGATCGCTCGGCGTCATCGTGGGCGCGGTGCTGATCCGCCTGACCGGCAAGGCCTGGATCGACCCCGTGGTCGCGATTGGCATCGCCTTATGGGTGCTGCCGCGCACCTGGGCCTTGCTCAGCGACACGGTCAATGTCCTGCTCGAAGGCGTGCCCAGGGGAATCGACCTGGCCGAGATCCGCCAAGCGATCGCCGACCACCCGGGCGTGTGCGACGTGCACGACCTTCACGTGTGGTCGATGGCGATAAGTGACGTGAACGGGTCGGTCCATATCGCTATCACCGAGGATGCGAATGGCGAGGACGTGCGACGCACGATCGCCGAGCTGCTCGATCAGCGCTTCGGCATCGGCCACGCCACGATTCAGATCGAACGCGATCCTTGCCACGCCGCCGCAAGGCCGCACCGCTAGCTGAAGATCCTCCCCGGAACGGGGAGGGGGACCAGCCGAAGGCTGGTGGAGGGGCATCGCCGCCCGGCGTGACAGTAACAGGGGGCGGAAACCGCCCGCCCGCTTCCGCTTCTTACTCAGCCCATTCGCTGAGCGACTTGCGCAGACGGTCGAGCGCCGCTTTCTTGATCTGGCAGACGCGCGCGGCGCCGACGCCCAGCGTCTCGCCGATTTCGTCGAGATTCATCTCTTCGACGAAATAGAGCTGCAGCACCATCGCCTCGCGCTCGGGCAATTCGGAGATATGCTCCGCCATTGCCCGCGCCAGCTCTTCGCGTTCCAGCGTCTGGTCGACCCGTTCCTCCACATCGGCAAACCATATCGACTGGTCCGAATAGACCTCGTCGAGCGATTCCTGGCGCACCGCGATCGCCGAATCCGCCATTTCGCGGAATGCGGCGGGTTCGAAGCCCATCGCCTTGGCCAGCTCGGCCTCGCTCGGGAACCGGCCCCATTGCGCCTCGAACCTGGCGCTCGCTTCGTTCATCGCCTTGCGCTTGGCCATCGCCGATCGGCAGATCGTCGCATGGCGACGCAGATGATCGATCATCGCGCCGCGGATCCGCATCGACGCATAGGTCGAAAAAGCGTGGCCGCGATCCTCATAGCCGTTGGCGGATTCGACCAGCGCGACCATGCCGATCTGCACCAGGTCCTCGACGTCGAGCGCGCTCGAGACGCGGCCATGGACGTGCCACGCAATCTTGCGCACCAGCGGCATATGCTGGCGCGCGAGCGCGGCCGGGTCCGGCCGCGCGGGCCGGCGCTGATAGGTCATTGCCCCTTCCGGAGGCGCCGCCTGTTGCGCGAGGCTCATGCCGCCATCTCCCGGCCAGTCGGCAGCGTGGGCGCCATGTTGGCGCCGTGGCTACCGACGATCGCCATCACTTCGACCGCCTTGCCATCGGGAATCTCGAGGAAGGACATGATCGGAGTTTCAGGCAGATGTGGTTTAAGAAGTCTTGCCACCGCGCGGCGCGCAAGCGGCGAGGTCACCAAAGCGAAGCGCGTCGCGGTGCTGAGCAAGGGCTCGGCCGCCTGATTCACCGCCGCGATGATCCGCTGCGCGAGCGCGGGCTCGAACGGATGCGCCGCATTCGGGCCGACCCGCACGGCCTGCGCGAGCAAGCCTTCGAGTTCGGCGTCGAACGTGACGACGGGAAGGGGCATACGCACCGGCACGATCGTTTGAACGATCAACGCGCCGATACGCTGCCTTACCGCCTCGTTGAGCTGCACCGGGTCGGTGGTTTCGCGCGATGCGTCGATCATCGCTTCCGCCACGCGGCGGAAATCCTTGAGCGGCACGCCTTCCGCCAGCAACGAACGGCACGCCGCGGCAAGCTGGGCCAGGCTGAGCGGCGCGGGGGTGAGCCCCGCAACCAGTTGCGGCGAACTTTCCTTGAGCGCGTCCAGCAGCTTCTGCGTTTCATCCATCCCGAACAGGTCGGCCGCGGAATTGGCGATCAACTGGTTGAGATGTGTCGCGATCACGGTTGCGCCGTCGACCACGGTATAGCCAGCCACCACCGCATCGTTGCGCTGTTCGGGACGGATCCAGACCGCATCGAGGCCGAAGCTGGGATCCTTGATCACGCGGCCTTCGACCTTGCCGATCAATTCGCCCGAATCGAGCGCGAGCAGATCGTCAGGCCAGCATTCGTCCTCGCCCACGACCACGCCGGCGACGGTGATGCGGTAGGAATTCGGCCCCAGCGATAGATTGTCGCGCACGCGCACCAGCGGCACGACGAAACCCAGTTCGCGGCTCAGTTGGCGGCGGATGCCGGTGATGCGCGCCATCAGCGGTGCGCCCTTGCGCTCGTCGACCAGCGCGACCAGGCCATAGCCCAGCTCCAGGCTGAGCGCGGCGCCGTCCGAGACCTCGTCCCACTGGATCTGGCTCGGATTGGCCACCGGTGCGGGGAGGGGGATCGCCGCCGCGACCGCGGCCGCGTCGTTCGATTTCTTGAGTTTCCACGCGATCGTGCCGGCCAGGCCCGCCGCGGGCAGGATGATGAAGTGGGGCATGCCCGGCAGCAGGCCGAGGAAGCCGAGGATGCCGGCCACCGGCGGCCAGGCCTTGGCCATGCCGAACTGGCTGGTGATCTGGTTCGACAGATCCTGGTCGGATTTGACGCGCGTGACGATCGCCGCGGCGGCGATCGAGAGCAGGAGCGCGGGCACCTGCGCGACCAGCGCGTCGCCGATTGCCAGCTGGATATAATCAGATGCGGCCTCGCCGACCGCCATCTTGTGGCTGAACACGCCCAGGATCAGGCCGCCGATGATGTTGATCACCAGGATCATCACACCGGCCGCGGCATCGCCCTTCACGAACTTCGACGCACCGTCCATCGATCCGTAGAAGTCGGCTTCGGTCGCGAGCTCGATCCGGCGCGCTTTGGCGTCTTCGGGCGTGATCAGGCCGGCGCTCAGGTCGGAATCGATCGACATCTGTTTGCCGGGCAAGGCGTCCAGGGTGAAGCGGGCCGACACTTCCGATACGCGGCCCGCGCCCTTGGTGATCACCACCATGTTGATGATCATCAGGATGCCGAACACGAACAGGCCGACGGCATAGTCGCCGCCGATCAGGAAATGGCCGAACGCCTCGATCACATGGCCGGCCGCCGAAGCGCCGGTATGGCCATTGACCAGCACCACGCGGGTCGAAGCGACATTGAGCGCAAGGCGCAGCAAGGTGGCGAAGAGGAGGACGGTCGGGAAGGCGGAGAAGTCGAGCGGCTTCTCGGCATTCAGCGCGACCATCAGCACGGCCAGACTGATCAGGATGTTGGTGATGAACCCGATGTCGAGCACGATGCTCGGCACGGGGACGATCATCAAGCCGACGAGCATCAGCGTCGCCAGGGGAAGGATTGCCGCCTTCAACGAACTGACCCACAATTTGCGGCTAATCGCTTTGGTCGCCATTTCCACCTCTTACTAACAAGAGAAAAGAAGCAAGAGGCGTGCCAGATTGTGACGGAATATGCGTGTTGCGGGAGGCGGGGAAATCCTCTTCACCCTGGACTTGTTCCGGGGTCCACTCCGCGGCGGGGCGTCGACCGCGCGGTGGATGCCGGAACCAGTCCGGCATGAAGGCCACGGCGTTCCCGTAAGGAATGGAGCCGAGCGCCAACGAAAAACGCCGGCCTCCCGGCCGGCGCTCTTGTTTGGCTACGTGGGGAAAAGCTCAGCTCAGCTTGCCGCTGCGTCCGTAAGCGGCCGTGCGCGGTGCGCCCGCCAGGCTGATCAGCTTGTCCAGGTTGCGGCGGTTCTGGTCGGCCAGCGCGTTGATCTGGCCGCGCGCCGCTTCCGCGTTCTTGAGAATCTGGATCAGCTCGTCGCGTAGGGCGGGGTGCTCACGCCAGCCGCCGGCCTTGCGCACGTCCTCCACCGCGACCGCGACTGCCATATTAGCCGCGTCGATCGCCTCGATGTCGCGCGCGTGCAGAGCCGCGATCAACGCGGCCTGGGCATCGCCCAGCTGCTGAAGCGCGACGTCGCTCACTTGGTCGGCAGGTCGAGTTCGATCATGCGATCGGCGATCGCCTTCGCATCGATCTTGTAGGTGCCGTTGGCAATCGCCTCGCGGATCGATGCCACCTTGGCGCTGTCGATCGGCGCACCCTGCGCGGCCAGTTCGGCGGCGGGCGTCGTGATCGCGCCTGACGCCTGCGCGTCGGTGGATTCGACCTTGGCGACCGGCGCGTTCTTGGCCACGCCTTCGCTGCGCACACCCATAGTGCGAGCGATGCCTGTCGGTCCGACTGCATTGATCATCGTCGCATCCTTCCGCATCATACTCACCCGAACAGAACCATCACCTGTTCGGAATAACGACACAATCGCCAATTATTTAAATCCTGGTAATCTCACGCGCCCGGCTTCGATAACTTCCGCAAAAATAGGGCCTTTTTGTCCGTCCGCTTTGACGCGAATCCGGCTTCCGGGCGCTCCATCCTCTTGCGCGGTGGCCGAAACGCTTACGCTGAAACCATTGGTTTCGGCAGTCAGATCCACCGGATCGCCGCGACGGACGACCGGATCGGCCTTGGTGCCCATCCCATTGCCCATCGCCGCGTTCTGGGTATTGCCCAGACGGGCGATCGGCACCCGGATCCGCCAGTTGAGCGGTGCGCAGCGCAGCGCGATCGCGCCCATCGCGGGCGGATCGATCTGCACCGTCGCCGGGCACGCGGCGAGCTTCAGCCTGCGGTCGATCGGCGTAGCCGGCCCCCCCGGCTCGCCGATACCCGCGCCAAGCGCGTTGATCAGCCGCGCTTCGAGCGCGTCGATATTCTGGAACTGAGGCGTCGCAGCTGCCGCGGGGGCGGCAAGCAGGGCCAGCAGGGGGAGGGCACGCATCGTCATGCCCGTAATTGTGCAAAAGCCGTGCCAGAAATTACGGCGTGTAGCGCCGCATTGAGCTGGATTGCTTCGCTTCGCTCGCAATGACGATCGATATAGGCGACGTCATTGCGAGCCGCGTAGCGGCGCGGCAATCCAGGCCCGCCGCTCTAAGTAAATTCCCTAATTCCGCGTGATCTGGATCACCTGGCCACCGCCCGTGGCGGGGTCGATCGCGACCGCGATCCTGTCCTGCGCGATCCCGGTATTGCCGAGTTCGCGCGCCACCGCCGCGGTACGCGCGGCGGCCAGCTCCCAACCGTCGAACCGGGCCGCCTTGGGTTCGGTCCCGCGGCTGCTGACGATCAGCTTCACGCCTCTCGCGCTGTGGCCGAAATCATCAATGATCTTATGGGCTTGCGGGGTCAAAACGGCCTCGCCGGGTTCGAACCAGGCGTTGGCGTCCTGCTGAAGTGCCGCCTCGGCGCGGGCGCCAAAGGCTGCGCGCAGCCCGGCGGAGAGATGATTGGCGTCGGGCTTCGCCTGCAGCAACACGAAGAAGCCGAGCAACAGTAAACATAGATCGGCGAAACTCAGCGCCCAGCGTTGGCGCCCGGCGCGAAGCTTCACGTCCCGTAGCTCCGCTCGAGCACGCGGCGCAGGCCTTGCGCATGATCCAGTTCGGCGCGGGCGAGCGCGCAGAAATGGTCGAGCGTGCGGCGCTGCCAGGCCAGCTCGGCCTCCGACAGGCGCTCGAGCCGATCGGCGACCGGTCCTGCGATCAGATTGGCAAGCAATATGCCCCAGAGCGTCGCCACCAACGCGGTCGCCATCGGCGCGCCGATCAACGCAGGGTCGGTCATATGCGCGAACATGCGCACCAGCCCCAGCACGGTCGCGCACATGCCCATCGCGGGCGCGGCGTCGGCCAGGTCGCGCCAGAAGGTGACATTGGCGGCATGACGCCGCGCGCGTGCATCGAGCGCCTCGTTGGTCCAGCGCGTAAAAGCTTCGCTATTCTGGGCTTCGGAAAGCTTGCGCATCGCTTCGCGCAGAAAGCGCCCCGCGGTGGATACGCGGTCGGCGCAGACGATGCCCTTGGTTTCGGCGATCTTCTCGACTTTGCCTACCGCCACGATCGCGGCCAGCGCATCGGCTTCGGGATTGGCGGTGAAGAAAGGGCGCAGCGCGGCAAACGCGGGCCCGAAGGCCGCGCGTCCGCCACGGAGCAACGCCGCGACCGATGCCCCACCGAACACGATCGCGAGCGCCGCTGGGTCCAGAAGCCGTCCGACTTGCGCGAAAAATTCCACGCCAACTGCTCCCAGCCCAAACACCGGCAAAAATCTGCCGCCCCCGGCAAAATCTTGCCGTTCTCGCCCTGACAGCGCTTGCCGGCACAGTTTTCCGGAGTGCCGCCAACGAATTGGCACACCCTTTGCAACGATGCTGGCGACGCCGCCGTCCAACACTGTTCACGACAGCGGCACCGGAAACTTTAGGACGAAAAGGAAGAGCGCCATGGCAAATAATGATCCGCTCTTCGGGCTGAGCGGCGACGCACTGAAGCTTCGCTCGCAGCGCATGTCGCTGCTGGCGTCGAACATCGCGAACGCCGCGACCCCTAACTACAAGGCACGCGACTTCGATTTCCAGAAGGCGCTCGCCGCCGCCCAGTCGGGCACGTCGGTCGATGCCGCCGCCAATCAGGCGGCCGGCTATCGCGTCCCGCTCGAAACCTCGCTCGACGGCAATACCGTCGAACTGTCGACCGAGCAGACTTTGTTTGCGGAGAATGCCGTCCAATACAAGACGACGCTCTCCTTCCTCCAGGGTCGCATCTCGACCGTGATGACCGCGCTGAGGGGAGAATAAGCCATGAGCAACATGTCGATCTTTGACATTTCCGGCCGCGCCATGGCGGCGCAGCTGGTGCGGCTCAATACGACCGCTTCGAACCTCGCCAACGCCAATTCAGTCTCGACCACCAAGGAAGGCGCGTTCCGCGCGCTCAAGCCGGTGTTCAAGACGGTCGATGGCGGCGCGGGCATTTCCACCGTCCAGGTCAGCCAGGTGGTCGCGTCGCAGACCGATCCCACCAAGCGCCACGATCCCGGCAACCCGCTCGCCGACAAGAATGGCGACGTCTGGGATGCCGGCGTCGATCAGGCCGCGGAGATGGTCGAGATGATGGAGACCGCGCGTCAGTACCAGAACAACGTGCAGGTCCTCCAGACCGCCAAATCCCTCACCCTCGATACGCTGAGGCTCGAAAAATGACCGTCTCCACCGGCAACTCCTATCTCGACTCGCTCTCCAACTCGGCGACCAATGCGGCCGCCAAGGCCGGCAAGTCGAACCAGACGATCGACCAGTCGGGCTTCCTGAAGCTGCTCACCGCGCAGCTCAAGACGCAGGATCCGACCGCGCCGACCGATCCCAACACGATGACCCAGCAGATGGCGACGTTCAGCCAGGTGGCAGGCATCACCGAGATGAACCAGTCGCTCAAGACGATGCTGGCTGGCGTCAACGCCTCCCGCTTCGGCGACGCGTCGGGCTGGATCGGCCGTGCCGCGCTCATCACCGGCAGTGTCGCCACCCAGGCTACCAACGGCGCTTATGCCGGTCAGATCAGCCTGCCGTCCGATGCCAAGGATGTGACGCTCAGCCTGGTCAATTCCGCCGGCCAGACCGTCTATTCCAAGGATCTTGGCGCCAAGGGCCAGGGGGACGCCTCCTGGTCGTGGGACGGCAAGGATAGCGCGGGCAACGTCACCAAGGATGGGGCGCTGCAGGTGATCGTCACTGCTACCGGCACCAACGGCAAGAGCCTCAGCCCCACGCTTTCGACCTGGAACGAAATTCAATCGGTCAAGTCGCCCGCGACCGGGACCACCCAACTCATCACCGGCCTCGGATCGATCGATCCGGCCGACGTGCTTCAGCTTTCCTAATCAACGCCCACTCGCAGGAGTAATCCGATGTCCTTCTACACTTCCCTCTCCGGCCTCAAGGGCGCGCAGTCCGATCTGGCGGTCATCTCGAACAACATCGCCAATGTCGGCTCGATCGGCTTCAAGAAGAGCCGCGCCGAATTCGGCGATCTGATCTCGGCCTCGCCGCTCCAGTCGGGCACGGTTGCCGGCCAGGGCACGCGCCTGAAGGAGATCAGCCAGCAATTCACGCAGGGCGGTTTCCAAACCTCGGACCGCGCGCTCGACCTCGCCATTTCAGGCCAGGGTTTCTTCGTCACCAAGACGGGATCGCAGCTGAGCTACACGCGCAACGGCGCGTTCAGTCTCGACGGCGACCGCTATATGGTCGACAGCAACGGCGCCCGGGTCCAGGTGCTGCCGGTCGACAGCTCGGGCATCCTCAGCGCCAGCGGCATCTCCTCGGCCACCAATCTGCAGATCCCGCAGACTTCGGGTTCGCCGATCGCTACCAGCGCGATCCAGCTTGGCGCGACCTTGCCCAGCAACGCGGATCTGCCGCCGAACCGCGTCAATTATTCGACGACCAATCCTTACAGGTTCGATCGCTTCGATTCGAACAGCTACAATTATTCGACCGCGACCACGGTTTATGACAGCTCGGGCAATCCGCAGCAGGCGACGCTCTATTATGTGCGCACCGGTGTTCCGGACGCGACGGCGACGCCCCCAGTCACGACCAGCACCTGGGCCGCGCACTTGTTCATCGGCGATCAGGAGGCGAGCTCGGACGGCAGTACGACGACCACGCCACCGGCACCGCTGGCACTGACCTTCGACAATACCGGCGCGCTTGTCTCACCGACTACGACTACCCAGTTCAGCAGCGTGCTTCCCGCTGGCGCGGGCGCACCGATCTCGATCAAGCTGACCTACGATGCTGCCAACACGCGTCAGGCCTCTTCGACCTTCACGCCCGGCACGATCACCCAGAACGGCAAGGCCGCCGGCCAGCTCACCAACATCTCGGTGGACGGCAACGGCCTGGTCGCCGCGACGTTTTCGGACGGCAGCACCAAGAAGCTGGGCGCGATCATGATCGCCAACTTCCCGAACACCAACGGCCTGCGCCAGCTCGGCGACAGCCGCTGGGGCCAGAGCGGCCTGTCGGGCGAGCCGATCATCAGCCAGGCCGGCAGCGGCTCGGCCGGCACCATCCAGTCGGGCGCGCTCGAAGAAGCCAATGTCGACATCACCGAGGAGCTGGTTTCGCTGATCTCCGCGCAGCGCAACTTCTCCGCGAACGCCAAGTCGATCGAGACGGCCAACAACATGACCAACACGATCATCCAGCTGCGTTCGTAAGAAACTCACAGGTAAGGAACTGAGCCGTGGATCGTCTGATCTACTCTTCGCTGGCGGCAATGCGTGGCGCGATGGCGCGCCAGGCGACGATCGCCAACAATCTCGCCAACGTGAACACGGCGGGCTTTCGCGGAGAGTTCACCAGCGCCGAAGCCGAATGGCTGAAGGGCAGTGGGCTGAATGGCCGCGCCACCGTGTCGGAAGACGTGACGGGCGCGAACATGACGCCCGGTGCGGTTCAGTCGACCGGGCGCGACCTCGACGTCGCGCTCAACGGTGACGCGCTGCTGACGGTCCAGGCTCCGGACGGTTCGGAGGCTTATACCCGTCGCGGCGATCTCCAGCTGTCCGACAGCGGGCTGCTCACCACCGGCGACGGCATGCCCGTGCAGGGGCTGAGCGGCCCGATCACGCTTCCGCCCGCGGACAGCGTATCGATCGGCAAGGACGGTCAGATCTGGATCGTGCCGCAAGGCGGCGATCCCAAGAGCCCGCAGGCGGTCGACACGATCAAGCTGGTCTCGGCCCAGGGCTCGACCATCAAGAAGGGGCTGGACGGGGTGTTCCGTGTCGACGGCGGCGGCACCTTGCCGTCCGATCCCGACGCCAAGCTCACCTCGAAGAGCCTCGAAGGTTCCAACGTCAACGCATCGGCAACGCTGGTCGACATGATCGACGCGTCGCGGTCCTGGGAAGCCCAGGTGAAGATGCTCACCACCGCGCAGGATATGGACAAGTCCGCTTCCGCGCTCATGCAGATCTCCGAGTAAGGACACGCCATGACCAACGCCGCTCTCCACGTCGCGCGTACGGGCCTTGATGCCCAGAACGAGAAGATGCGCGTGATCGCGAACAATCTCGCCAACGTGAACACGACCGGCTTCAAGCGCGATCGTGCGAACTTCGAGACGCTCGCTTATCAGCAGATCACCGCGCCCGGTGCGCAGGCGACCGACCAGAACAAGTACGCGACCGGCCTCAATCTCGGCTCGGGCGTGCAGATTCAGGGCACGGCGCGGATCGACACGCAGGGTTCGGCCCAGGTCACCGGTAACAGCCTCGACATGATGATCCAGGGCGCGGGCTTCTTCCAGGTGCTCAAGCCGGACGGCTCGATGGGCTATACCCGCGACGGCAGCTTCAGCCAGACGCAGGACGGCACGGTCGTTACCTCCGAAGGCATGCCGCTCCAGCCCGCGATCCAGATCCCGGATGGCGCGACCTCCATCACGATCGGTGCGGACGGTACCGTCTCCGCCACGCTCCAGGGGCAGACCGCTCCCAGCGTCGTCGGCAAGATCCAGACCGTTCGCTTCATGAACCCGTCGGGCCTCCAGGCGGACGGCAACAACCTTCTGTCGGAAAGCGCGGCTTCGGGCGCGCCCCAGGTCGGTGACGCCGGCACGGATGGCCGTGGCACGATCTCGCAGGGCAGCCTCGAATCCTCGAACGTGGATATCACCGAGGAGCTCGTCGACATGATCGAAACGCAGCGTGCCTACGAAGTGAATTCGAAGGTGATCAAGGCCACCGACGAAATGCTCCAGACCGCGAACCAGCAGCTCTGATGATGCGCAAGCCCACCATCCTGCTTGGCCTCTCCGTCGCGCTGGTCGCCGGCCAGCCCGCGCATGCGCTCTTCGGCCAGAAGAAGCGCATGGCCGATCTGCGGTCCGAATATCAGCCGACACCCTATCAGGCTCCGACCGCCGGTCCCGCGGACGGTGCCATCTTTCATGCCGCCGCCGGCTACGCGCCGCTCACCTCGGGTGCGCGCGCGGCGCAGGTCGGCGACATCCTGACGATTATCCTCGTCGAGAGAACGCAGGCCACCAAGAGCAACAGCGCCACGACCGATCGCAGCGGCAGTCTCGGACTGGTGCCACCGGTTACCGGTCCGCTCAGTTTCCTCAAGTCGACCAGCCTGAGCGCCAGCGGCGGCGGCAAGTTCGACGGCAAGGGCGGCGCCGAGCAGTCGAACCAGCTGAACGGCGCGATCAGCGTTACCGTGGCTGCGGTTTATCCCAACGGCACGATGCTGATCCGGGGCGAGAAGAACCTCACCCTCAATCGTGGCGACGAGCAGATCCGCATTTCGGGCCTGGTCCGCATGCAGGATATCGACCTCGACAATACCGTGCCGTCGACCCGCGTCGCCGACGCTAAGATCACCTATGCCGGCACTGGCGAGATCGCCCGCGCCAGCCGCCAGGGGTGGCTCAGCCACTTCTTCTCGATCCTGAGCCCCTTCTAGGATTTTAGCTCCATGAGCCTCGCTTTCTCCTCCCGCGCCCATCGCGCTGCCGAAGCTTCGGAGTCGCTGCCGGCGCGTTTGCGCGCGTTCGGCCTGCAGCTGGCCCCGACGCTGGTGGGCATGGCGCTGGTGATCGTCGCGATGTTGCTGACGAGCCCAGTTTCGGCCGAGCGGATCAAGGATCTGGGCCATTTCCAGGGGCTGCGCGCCAACCAGCTGACCGGCTACGGCATCGTCGTCGGCCTCGCGGGCACGGGCGACGACAATCTCGAATATACGACGCAGAGCATGCACAGCGTGGCGTCGCGTTTCGGCATGCAGCTGCCGGCGGGCGTCAACCCGGCGCTCAAGAATGCCGCGGCGGTGATCATCACCGCCGAACTGCCGGCCTTCGCCAAGCCCGGCGAACGGCTCGACATCACGGTCGCTGCAATGGGCAAGGCCAAGAGCCTGCGGGGCGGCACTTTGCTGATGACCCCGCTCCAGGGCGCGGACGGCCAGATCTATGCGATGGCGCAGGGCAACCTCGCTGTCGGCGGCCTCGGCGTCTCCGCCGCGGACGGCTCCAACGTCACGGTCAACGTGCCGACGGCGGGCCGCATCCCGGGCGGCGCCACGGTGGAGCGAGCGGTCGATGCCGGCTTCGCCACCACGCCCGAACTGCGCTTCAACCTGGCCGAGGCGGATCTCACCACCGTCGGCCGCGTCGCCACCGCGATAAACGCCAAGCTCGGCGCGGGCCATGCCCGCGCGATCGACGCGGTCACCGTTTCGATCAGCGCACCCGAAGGCGCCGAATTGCGCACCGCGATGATGGGCCAGATCGAGGACCTGCTCGTCGATCCGGCCGACGCGCCCGCCAAGGTGATCGTCAATGCCCGCACCGGCACGGTCGTGATCAACGGCGCGGTCCGGATCGCGCCCGCCGCGGTCAGCCACGGCAAACTCACCGTCAAGGTCAACGAGACCCTCAAGGTTTCGCAGCCCGAACCGTTCAGCCGCGGCGGCCAGACCGTGGTCGTGCCCAAGAGCAAGATCGACGTCGATGAGGAGCATAACCCGATGTTCCGCTTCGCCCCCGGCGCCAGCCTGGCCGACATCGTCAAGGCGGTGAACCAGATCGGCGCCTCACCGGCCGACCTGGTCGCGATCCTCGAAGCGCTCAAGGAAGCGGGCGCGATGAAGGCGGAGCTGGTGGTCCTGTGACGAACCCGATCATCTCGAACGCAGCCGCGGCCACCGCCGCCGCGCCGTCCACGGCCGCGCCCGACCAGGCGAAGCTCAAGAAGGCGGCGCAGGCGTTCGAGGCGGTATTCGTGCGCCAGCTGATCGGCTCGATGCGCTCGTCAAGCGAAGGCGACGGCCTGTTCGATTCCGAAGCCAGCAAGCAATTCCAGGACATGGCCGACGCGAAAACCGCCGACGCCATGGCCCAGAAGGGCGCGCTCCACATCGCCGACATGCTCGTCAAGCAATATGGCGCGCGTCTTTCCGGCAGCGCTGCCGCCACGAGCACCCAGCCCGCACCCGCGCCGCCTGTCACCGCATCTGGCGGAAAGGTTGGCGCATGAGCAATCTGCTTTCCATCGGCAGATCCGGCGTGCTCGCTTACCAGAGCGCGCTCGCCGGCATTTCCGAAAACGTCGTCAACGCCAACAATGACGGCTTCGCCAGGCGTCAGGTGACGATGAAGGAACAATATACGGCTGCCGGGCCGGCGTTCCTCTATCGCGGCGCTGGATCGTTCAACGGCGTGCAGGCGGCCGACGTCACGCGCGTGTGGGATCAATATTCCGCATCGAAGGCATGGAGCGCCAATTCGGACAATTCGCAGGCCAGCACGCGCTCGCAATTTTTCGGCACGATCCAGAGCTCGCTCGACGATGGCGATTCCGGCGTGGGGGTGAAGCTCACGGCGATCTTCACCACCGGCAATGCGCTTGCGACCAACCCCACCGACACCACCCTGCGCCAGAGCTTCCTCTATGCGCTCCAGGATGCCTCGGGCGCGATCGGCAGGACCGCGGCCAATCTGTCGAAGGTCAGCGCCACCGTCTCCAGCCAGGCCACCGAGGCGGTCGGACAGGTCAACGACGCCCTGACCGCGCTGGCGCGGATCAACCTCTCGCTCAAGACCGCGCCGCAGGGCACGTCCGGCCGCGCTTCGCTCGAAGATCAACGCGACATGATCATCGGCTCGATCAGCGACAAGCTCGGCGTGGACGTGACGTTCGATACCTTCGGCTCTGCCACGCTCAAGATGAACGACATTGGCGGGCCGACCCTCATTGACGGCGGCAGCGTCCTTCCCGCTCAGGTCAGCCTGTCCTTCGCCGCCAACGGCACGTTCGGCATGGCCGTTACCAATGACGGCTCCGCAACTGCGGTCAGCCCGATCTCCGGTTCGCTCGCCGGCTATGCCGAGGCCGCCAACCAGATTGCCGGGCGCCACGCGCAGCTCGACACGCTCGCCACCGATCTCGTGCAGCAGATCAACACCTGGAACGCGCAGGGGACCGATCTCAACGGCAATCCCGGTGGGGACCTGATGTCCGGTACCGACGCGGCCAGCCTCGCGCTTGCGGTCACCGATCCCAACCTCGTCGCGGCGGCCGATGCCACTACGCCGAACGGCAACCTGCTGACCTTGTCCGCGCTGCGCGGCGGCACCGGGATCGAGACGAGCTGGCGTGCGATGGTGAACGACCAGGCGCTCCGCGTGCAGTCCGCCAAGACGCTGGCGACCAGCGCCGCGGCTGCCAAGGACGGCGCGTATTCGGCGCTGGACAATATCTCGGGCGTCGACCTCGATACCGAGGCCGCCAATTTGATACATTTCCAGCAGGCTTATTCGGCTTCCGCCAAAATCATCCAGACCGCCCGCGAGACAATGCAGGCGATACTCGACTTGTTCTAAGGGCCAAAAACATGATCAGCTCCACTCGCTACAATGCCGCGGCCGAGATCAATCGCCAGACCGAATTGTCGAAGCAGATCGCGCGGCTTCAGGAAAGCGTATCGACCGGCAAGCGCCTGTCCGCGCCGTCGGACGATCCGGGCGCAGCGCAGCGCATCTCCGAGATCCGCCAGACCCAGGCGGATCAGGCGGTGTGGAATGTCAATGTAAGCATGGGCACGTCGATCGCCTCGTCGGTCGACACCAGCCTGACCAATATTTCCGGCATGTTCGACCGCGCCAAGGAGCTCGTCCTGTCCGGTCGCAACGACACGACATCCGCGACCGACCGGGCCGCGATCACGCAGGAATTGCAGTCCATCATCGCCAAGCTCGACACCGCCTCCACCGCCAGCGATCCGACCGGCGCGCCGCTCTATCCGACCAGCGTGCCGCTTGCGATTCCGGTTTCGGACACGCTGAGTTTGCCCGCGACCGCGCAGCGCAACCTGGTCTTCGGCAACGTCGTCACCGCAGGCGGACCCAAGACGATGCAGCAGATACTCGCCGACGCCATCACGGCGATCAACGGCACCAGCGCTTCGCGTGCCACCGACATCCAGACCAGCCTCGATGCGATCGACGTCGGCGCCGCGCATATCACCCAGGTCCGCGCCGATCAGGGTGTCCGCGCGCAACGCTTCGATTCGGCGGCGCAGGATCTTGAAAATACCGGCACCGATCTCGCGGCCGAACGCAACGAGCTGGAAAGCACCGACCTCACTTATGCGGTCAGCGAATTCCAGGCGAAGCAGACCGCGCTTCAGGCGGCACAGACGTTGTTCGCCAGGACCAACAAGAGCACCTTGTTCGATCTGGTCGGCTGATCGCGTTCTTTAGGGAACGCGCGGAAGAGCGCGTTCCGTACGGTGCCGGCCCGCTCCCCCGCCCAACCCTCCGATCCAGTATCATGCTGTCGGGAAATTGGGCAGGAGAGTGGGCCGGTTCGGTTTTTGCGGCCAAAATGCGCATAAAAAGACGGTAAACCCGATCTTCACCATAAAGCGCGTAAATCCCGGCCGTTAATCATGTTGGAGAGACCGGAGTCACAGTCCGGACGCTCCGTTCAGTTCCGCCATCCGGGGGTGTTTTTCGAATGTTTGCAGCGATCGGCCTGGTCGTCCTCCTCGGCATGGTATTCGGCGGTTTCGCCTTCACGGGCGGCGCGCTCGGCCCTGTCATGGAATCGATCCCGCATGAGATGATCATCATCGGCGGCGCCGCGGTAGGCGCGCTCGTCGCCGGCAATTCGATGAAGGAATTGAAGCAGCTCGGCGGCGGTTTCAGCAAGGTCTTCAAGGGTCCGAAATATACCAAGAAGGACTTTCTGGAGGTGATCTTCCTTGTCTCCAGCCTGATGAAGATGCTGCGTACCGACGGTCCGGTCGCGCTTGAGCCGCATATCGAGGACCCGAAATCGTCGAGCGTCTTCGGCCAATATCCGAAGCTGCTCAAGGATTCGACTTTGATCCACCTCATCACCGACACGCTGCGGCTGGTCGTGATCTCGTCGGGCACGCTCGATCCGCACGCGGTCGAGGATGTGATGGATAATGCGCTCAAGACGCATCACCATGACGACATCCGCCCCGCCGACATGCTCCAGAACCTGGCCGACGCGCTTCCCGCGCTCGGCATCGTCGCCGCCGTGCTCGGCGTGGTCAAGACGATGGGCTCGATCGACAAGCCGCCGGCGATCCTCGGCGCGATGATCGGCTCGGCGCTGGTCGGCACCTTCCTCGGCGTGTTGCTCGCGTACGGCATTGTCGGCCCGTTTTCGAGCCGGTGCCGGCAGGTGGTCGAGGCCGACGCCGCCATTTACGGTGTGGTCAAGCAGATCATCATCGCGTCGCTCCACGGCCATCCGCTGCCGCTTGTGATCGAGGCTGCGCGCTCGGGCATCAGCCACAGCAATCAGCCCGCCTTCGCCGATGTCTTCGACGGCATGCGCGGTCGCTGATGTCTAGGCAGACGGCACCGGCCCGCGTGAGCGGAGACAATTAATGGCCGGACCCGCAAAGCGTGGCCGGAACGAGCCCGAGCCACGGCCGATCATCGTCAAAAAGATCATCGCTGCAGGCCATGGCGGCCATCATGGCGGCGCGTGGAAGGTGGCTTATGCCGACTTCGTGACCGCGATGATGGCGTTCTTCCTGTTGCTCTGGATTCTCGGCGCTACGACCGAGAAGCAGCGCAAGGGCATCGCCGATTATTTCGCGCCGACCCTGATCGAGATGAAGCTGAAGAGCGCGGGCTCGAACGGCGTGTTCGGCGGCGACAGCATCGTCTCGAAAGACAATTATCCGCACAAGGCAACGCAGACCGGCTCGAGGTCGATGACCATCCCCAAGGATGCAAGCGGCGGTGCCTCGGAAGCAGCGGCGGCGGAGCGGATGCGCGACCGCGTGCGCTTCGGCTTCCTCAAGAAGCAGATCATGCAGCGCATCACCTCGGACAAGAGCCTGTCCAAGCTGGCCAGCAGCATCCGCTTCACCGACACGCGCGAAGGCTTGCGCATCGATCTGGTCGACAAGGCCGATTTCTCGATGTTCGCGCTCGGCACCGATGCGCTGCTGCCGCAGGCGCGCGCGCTGATGACCCAGGTGGCGCAGGTGATCGAGGGCGTTCCCAACGGCGTGATCGTGCGCGGCCATACCGACGCGCTGCCTTATGCCGCGGGCCGCTCGGTCAATAACTGGACGCTGTCGAGCGCGCGCGCCGAAGCGACGCGCAAGGCGCTGGCGGATGCCGGCGTCGGGGCCGACCGCTTCACGCGAATCGAAGGCGTGGCCGACAAGGAACCGTTCATTCCGGCCGACCGCTACGATCCCCGGAACCGCCGCATGTCGATCACGCTCGCTTTCACGGGCCAGGATCAGGGCGATCAGCCAGATCCGGCTCAGCCCCCGGTCCAGATCCCGACGCATTAAAACGCCATCGTCATTGCACGCTCGCGACCTGGGTGCGCTGTCGACCGAAACGACAACGGCCCGCACCCTTCTCAGGTGCAGGCCGAAGCCGCCCTCGGTTCAGCCTCGCTGAACCGTCAAAAAAACTCAATTCACCGACGGCAGCGACAGCATCAGATAAGCCAGCTTCGCCTGCGCGGGCGTCGGCTTCAGCATGTTGAGCCGGTTCTGCTCGATCGAGGCGAGCATCTGCCCGATATCGTTGCCGGCCGGGTCGTCCGACGCATCCGGTGTACCGGTCGCGTCGATGGCGGACATGTCGGCAAAACCGAGCTGGATCAACGAAATATCGGGCGCGCCGGGCATCGACTGGACGAGGCTGCCGGGGGTAAAGCCGTTGCTTGCGGTCTGGACGGACGCGCTGTCGCTGCCGTCGACCGCATTGTCGAGCTTGTGGCCCATGACCGCATAGACCTGGTCCAGCGTGCGCGGGCTGCCGTCCTTGCCGTAGAAGATCGATCGGTTGGCGCGCGCTTCCTGCGGAAACATCGTCGCCGCGCACGCGCTGCCATTATTGCACTGCGCGCGCAGGAATTTGCTGGCGCCGCCCAGGCCCAGGAAATGGGCCATATAAAGGTCGGTGCCGTTGACGCTGCGGCCGAGCGACTGGCTCAGGCTGGACGCATTGTCGGCGGCATAGGATGCCGCCATCAACGCTGACGGGCCTGCCTGCTGGCGCAGCGCGAACACTGCCTGGCGTAGCGATGGATCGACCGTGAAGCCGCCGCCCTTCTTCGCGGTGATCGCGTCCGCCGCCCAGCCGAAACCGTGCTCGGCGCCATGCGCCTTGACTACGCCCAGCCAGCTTTGATCGAGAAACTGATAAAGCCCGCTCGCGCTCGAACTCGCCGCTTTGGCGTTGGGATTGAGTCCGCTCTCGCTCTTGGCCTGCGCCATCAGATAGGAGAAATTGACGCCCGTCGACTGCGCCGCCTGCCCGATCGCGGCGCGCACGTCGTCGGCGGTCCGGTTTACGGTGGAGGGAGTACGGATAAGCGTCACTGCATCTGCCCGAAACTGTGGAGATGCCGCCAATATGAAGCACAAAGGTTAATGCGCCGTTATTCTCGATTGACGGCATATTATCCTGTGGCGACGCGCCTCGGCCCGTGCCGCCGTCGGGTGCCGGATTGGCGCGCCGACTCCAACTAAGCGAAAAACGCCGGCGCGGTTCTCAAATGATGGGTCGTCGTGGTTAATGGTGGAGCAAGGTTCGGGGATTGGTCGTGCGAAACGGCCTGTTAACGAGGGGTGCGACATGAAACGCTACATCTTACTCGCGGCTATCGGGTGCTTGTCCGCGCCTGCATTTGCCGACCCTGGCTTTGTTGCGCTTGAAGGATCGGACGCGACCGCGCTCCACCACGATACGCAATATACGCCCCAGCTCTTCAAATATCTTCAGGGCGCTTCGTCGAAGAACGTGCTGGTTTACAATCCGACCGGCGTCATCGATCTTTCGGGGATCAGCGGCGGTGTGGGAACCACCAACGTCACCAGCCTCGTCGGTGTGACCTTGTCGGATTATAGCGCGATCTACATTGAATCGCCGGGCGGCTGCTGCACCGCGGACAATACCGTTCTCAACGGTTTCGGTGCTTCCGTCGCCAGCTTCATCGCCGGCGGCGGCAATCTGTCAATCGAAAATTATGTCGGCGGCGACTATGACGGCGTCGTGGTCGGCGGTGCCGCGCCGTTCGGCACCATCGAAGGTTTCGGGGTGAATAACGGCGGCGTCGGTAGCGGCCCCGGCTGTACCGACGGCGAGGTCGTCACGGCGCTCGGCCTTGCGCGTGGTTTCACCCAGCCTCCGATCGACGGCTGCTGGTCGCACCAGGCCTATGAGAGCAGCTATTGGGAGGGGCTTGGCTATATCAGCCTCATGGCCTCATCGCCTGAATTCCTGTTCGGCGACGGAACGCACAAGGGCTCATCCTTCCTCGCATTGGGTGGCACTCTCGGCAGTCCGTCGGTTCCGGAACCGGCGACCTGGGCCCTGTTCATTGGTGGCTTCGGCGTGATCGGCGCCAGCATGCGCCGCCGTCAGCGTTCGGTCGTAAGCTTCGGCTGATCTCCTCCCTACGGATGCCCCCAAGGCGCCGCCGGCCCTCTGGTCGGCGGCGCTTTTTGTTGCGCGCAGGCAGGACAGGGTTGAACTTGACAAAGTGGAACAAACCGCGTACGCATGGCGCGTTCGCTGACTAAGGTCAGGGGACATGACCGGCGCGAAGCTCCTCGGCATGCATGAGAGTGTAACTTCGCCCAAAGAGTACAGATCTCGGCGTGCGGCTTTACGGCCGTGCGGTGATGCCGGCGTCGTGTAGGGGAGCTATGCGGACGACGTTAAGGGGTAACCCCCGGCCAATCCCGCCGCTTCCGGGTGGCTGTCGCGTACCGTGGCTATGCGGGCGATGGCTGGAGGGACACCTCCAGGGGCTTCACTGTTACCCGCCCAAAGCCGCAGCCGCCGACTGGATGCCTGCGCATAGGACGGTTGCAGGCAGGCATCCCGGAGCCACAAGCTCCAAGGTCGCCATGCAACGTCCCCGCTGCCGAAGAGGGGGCGGAACCGCGCCGGTCACACTCGCTTATGTCCGAGCCACGATCCCGCACGTCCAATGGACATCTGGCTATCGGCGCGTGCCTAACCCTCCACCGTCATGCCGGACTTTTTCCGGCATCCACCGGGAGGTTGCGGCCACGCCGCTGGGTGGATCCCGGCCTGCGCCGGGATGACGACGGAAGACGATGACCGCTATCCCCAACCCGTCATGCTGAACTCGTTTCAGCATCCACCAGGAGGCCAGCGCCAAGCCCCGTAATGAATCCGGCGCGACGAACGAACTATCCCTCTGGTGAGGCCACCCGCCCGGACCGCTCCAATTTCCCCCAGCCGACCCACGGGCCGCGTATTGCGGCGGCGACCGCGCGCACCACCACCGAATACATGATCTGGCGATAGACGAAGCGCTGGGCGAGCAGCAGGAAGACCGGGAAACGCTTTTCGCGCGGCTCCAATTTGTACGCGATCCACCCGCAGATCGCGTCGATGCCGGTGAAGGCGATCCAGTAGAACAGCATCCGGATCACGTCCGACTGGGTCTGCGCCCAGCCGTGCTGCTGCACGCGGATGAAGGTCGACACGATGCTGACCGCCAGCGCCAGGTCGATCAATGGCGAGATCAAGGCGAAACCGATCTGGAACAGCCACGCCTGCGGAATGCCGACCAAAGCCAGGCCCGCGGGATGGCGATCGCGCAGGATGCGGCGATGCTTCCACAGGCATTGCAAGGTGCCGAACGCCCAGCGGAAGCGCTGCTTGGCAAGCGCGCCGAAGCTTTCGGGCGCCTCGGTCCAGGCGACCGCATCGACGTCATATTCGACCAGCCAGCCCCTGCGCTGGATCGCGATCGTCAGGTCCTGGTCCTCGGCCAGCGTGTCCTGCGGATAGCCGCCCACCATGTCGAGCGCCGCGCGGCGCCAAGCCCCGACGGCGCCCGGGACCACCGTGATCGCGTCGAACCGGTCGAGCGCGCGCCGCTCGAGATTCTGCGCGGTGACATATTCCACCGCCTGCCAGCGGGTGACGATGTTGATGCGATTGCCGACCTTGGCATTGCCCGCAACCGCGCCAATCTCGGGGTCGGCGAACCAGCGCGCGAGGCGCGCGATCGTCATCGGCTCGAACTGCGTGTCGGCATCGAGCGCGACGACCACGTCGCCCTTGGCCAGTTCGAGCCCCTTGTTGAGCGCGCGCGCCTTGCCGCCATTTTCCAGCGTCAGCAGCTGCACCCGCGCATCGCCATAGAACGCCTTGGCGACGATCGTCGAGGTCTCGTCCTGCGATCCGTCGTCGATCACGATCACTTCCAGCCGGACGCATTCGCTTGCCAGCACGCGCTTGATCGATTCCTCGATCACGCGGGCTTCATTGTAGGCGGGGATCAGCACCGACACGAAGCGGCCGGGGTCGATTTCGGGAGGCACCGGCCGGTTGCGCGGCAGGTTGGATCGGACCGCCAGGATCGCGAGCAAAACGGCACGTGCGGTGCCGATGAAGATGGCGGTGAAGAACAGGAATTTGAGCGTCGCGTTGAGGCCCGCCAGGATCAGGAAGATCGACACGTCGAACCGCACCGCCACCAGGTCCGATCCGCTGATCTCCGGGTTGACCTGCGCCGGACTGAGCCCCGCCAACGCCGACACGGGCACGAACGTATAGCCCATCGCGCGCAGACGATCGATCAGGATCGGCAGCGCCTTCACCGTCTGGGAGCGGTCGCCGCCGCTGTCGTGGAGCAGGATGATGTTGCCCGTCTTGCGTTTGCCCGGCTCGTCGTCCGCGGTGCCATTCTCCTGCGGATCGAAATCATCGACCAGGCGGATCGTGTTATCGATGATCGCCTGTACGCCTGGCCGCTGCCAATCCTCGCTGTCGATGTGCAGACCAACGATCGCATAACCCGAATTCTGCGCGAGCAAGGCAGGTTCGAGTTCGTCGCTCGTGGTGGGCTCGGCATCGCCGAAATAGGGTGCGCGGAACAGCCGCATCGACCGGCCAGTATAGGCTTCGACCAGCCGCTGCGTGGCGTTGATCTCGATATGCGCGCCGCGATCGGACACGAGCGCCAGATTGGGGTGGGTGTAGCTGTGATTGCCGATTTCGCTACCCTGCGAAAGGATGCGCTTGAGCAGGAATGGATGCGCCAGCGCATTCTCGCCGATCACGAAGAAGGTGGCGGGGACGTTCTTCGCCTTGAGGATGTCGAGGATCTTGGGCGTCCACTGCCCGTCCGGGCCATCGTCGAAGGTGAGCGCGATTTGCTTGGGCTTGTAGCCCGTGCGCGTGACCACGAACGGCGTCGGATAGCTTTCGAAATGCTCGTCGCGGATCAGCCCCCTTTTGTCGGTAGTGACCGTGCGCATGCCCGTGGTCGGCGTGTCGGTGATGCGCAGAATCTCGCCATCGCCCTGAACGTCGTTCTTGCCGATCGAGTTGAGCACCCCGAATGCGGGCGGCGTGATGCCCCGCTTGATCGCCTTGAAATCCTGCCAGACGCCCGGATCCTCGCTGCCCAGCCGCCATAGGGCGATACCCGACGCATTCGAGATCCGCACCGCGCGCAACTGATTCCACACGCTCGCCGCGTCGAGCTGCCAGACGTGGCGCAGCTTGCCGTCGTCGTCCCTGTAATCGAAGGTCGCATTGCCGCTGACCGGGTCGAAGCGCGTCGCGACATTGTTGTCGTGCGCGAACAGCCAGGCTTCCTGCATCGTCAGGATGTCGGCGTTGGTGCTGCCCTCGGGCCAGTCATAGGCGTAGCTGGCCACCGCCACGATCGCCTTGTCGCGCGGGACCTGCGCCATCGCCGTGCGCAGGTGCTGGACGAACCACGGCTGCGATGCGATCGGACCGGGATCGCCGCCGGCATAATGCTCGTCATAATCCATGAGGAAGAGCTTGTCGGCGACGCGCGCGAAGGCGCGGAGATCCCAGTCCTCATTGTCGACCGGCACCGCGACCGTGACCAACCGCGGCGAGAAGCGGCGATTGGCTTCGTCGATGAAGCTTTGATAGGCGCGCAGCGAATTGGCGGGCAGGTCCTCGAAATCGAACACCACGCCATAGGCGTTTTCGGCGTCGAGGTTCGCCTGAACCTGGGCGAGCAGCTTTTCGCGCGCCGCCTTGTCGCGCAGCAGCCGGCCCATGTTCTCGCCGTCCCATTGGCCGTTACGGATATTCTGCACCACCGGGAGAATCGAGGGGCGGTGCGCCGACGCGGCCAATATGGCGCGCAGCGGGCGGTCGCGGAACCATTGGAAATCGTGATTGGGCCCGACCACGCTGCCCAGCGCGGGCGCGAGCCAGTCGAGATCGTTGATATGGCGGATCAGGCTGACCCGGCTGCCATCGTCCCAGGGTACGTAGAAGCCGACGACGACCTGATCGACCGGGACCACCTTGCGGTTGGCACCGGGCAGCCACGAGGTCAGCGCGCGCGCCTGGCGGCGGACGGTGCGGCCGAGATGGCCGACCTGGCTCGGTAGGGCCCGCGGCTGCTCGCGCTCGATGCCGAGCTTGAGCGGATCGGGCGCGGGCACGTTGAGGATGGTCGCGCCGAAGCCGAAGGCAACGCCCACCAGCATGATGATGAGGCCGAGCAGGATGCGCTTCGACCAGCGGCGGCGACGGCCGCTCGGATCGTAAAAGACCGGCGCTTCCATCCCTGACCCGACACCCTTTCCTTGCGTTCGCCTTAAGACGAAAGCGCGCGCCGATTGCCGCACTTGCCCCGCCAGCGCAAGCGCGCCGGCATGTTGGACGCGAGCCCGGCCGGCTTATTGCTCGGAAAGCGAGTAGATGCGCGCCGCCTCGGTCCATTTTGCGTCAGGGCTGGCCCAGGGCAAAGGCCGCTGGACCGTGTTCATCTGCGTTTCCCAGGCGACGACAGCGGGGTTGGCACGGTCGGCAGCGGACTTGCGCGCGGCATCGAAGCTCTCGTCCGTTTCCATCACCATCACCAGCCGGGGTCCGCTACGATAGATATCCATTGCGGTAATGCCCGCATCGCGGATGCTGGCGGTTACACCGGCCGGCACCGCACCCGCCGCATGCCAGGCTTCGTAACGCGCGATCGCGTCGGCTTCGTCGACCAGGTCGAGCAAAAGAATATGGCGTGCCATGAAGCCTCCTAGTTGATCCAGCCGCCGTCGATCACGTGGATCGCGCCGGTGGTGAAAGCGGATTCGTCACTGGCGAGATAGAGCGCGAGCTGCGCGATCTCTTCCGCGGTGCCGAGCCGGCCCATCGGCTGGCGCGCGACGAACGCGCGGCGCGCCTGATCATAATCGCCCGTATCGTGCAGCCGCTGCTGAAGCGATGGCGTATCGACCGTGCCCGGGCAGATCGCGTTGCAGCGTATGCCTTGCGCAACGAAATCCGCGGCGACCGACTTGGTCAGGCCGATCACGCCCGCCTTGGTTGCGCCATAAGCAAACCGGTTGGGGATGCCTTTCACCGAACTCGCGATCGACGACATGTTGACGATCGCCCCGCCGCCCTTGGCCAGCATTGCCGGCAGCACGGCGCGGATCGTGCGGTACATCGCGGTCAGGTTGATGCTGAGCGAACCCGCCCAAGCCGCCTCGTCGCAATCGAGGATCGTGCCCGAATGGACGTGGCCAACCACGTTGAACAATATGTCGACCGGGCCGATTTCGGCGGCGAGGGCATTAATCGCGTCGGGATCGCTGACGTCCAGCCCATGCCGCTCGCAGCCGGTCAGGCCTTCGAGCAGGCGCGGCACACGGTCGGTCGCGATCACGCGCGCGCCCTCGGCGGCGAACAGCACGGCTGACGCACGCCCGATGCCCTGACCCGCACCCGTTATCAGCGCCGTCTTGCCCGCCAGCCGTCCACTCATATTGTCACGCCCTCCTCGGCCATTTCGGCCCACACGATTTCAGGGATATTCGCCGCGGCGCGCGCGATCAGGTCGCGCACTTCGCAGGCATTGGCGACGCCCGCGATCACCGTCGCGACGCGCGGATCCTGCAATGGGAATTGCAAGGCGGCAGCCGGCAACGGCACGCCGAAGCGCGCGCACAAGGCTGCCAGCCGTTGCGCCCGCGCGATGGTTTCGGCGGGAGCCGGGGCATAATCGTAGCGGAGCCGCCCGATGTCGCTCAAATCGTCATGCGCGAGGATGCCGCTATTATAGGGGCCGCCGATGATCATGCGGATGCCACGCCGGTCGCACAGGGGGATCAACACGTCGGCCGCGCTACGATCGAGCAATGTGTAGCGGCCGGCGAGCAGGATGACGTCCAGCTCGACCCGCTCGATCAGCTCCAGGCAGATCGCGATCTCGTTGACTCCGATTCCGATCGCGTCGACCGCGCCGTCATCCTTAAGGTCACGCATCGCCCGGTAGCCGCCGTCGAGAAAGGCTGCGAGATGATGGTCGTGCGCCGCGCCATGCGTCAGCCGCCCGAGATCGTGCGCGAGAAGGATATCGACGTGATCGCGCTTCAGTCGGCCAAGACTGGAATCGTAGGATCGCCTGACGCCGTCCGCACTATAATCGAAGCGCGGTTCGTACGGGTCGGCATCGACAAAGGCATGGCGCGCGCCCTGGGCGGTGGTCGGCTCGAGCAGCCGGCCGACCTTGGTCGATACCAGCGCGGGTGCATCGCCGAGCGCCTCGCCCAGCCGCCGCTCGGCCAGGCCGAAGCCGTAATGGGGCGCGGTATCAAAATAGGCGATGCCCGCGTCGAGTGCGGCGCGAACTGTCGCTTGCGCGTCGCTATCCGACACCGACGCGTACAGGTTGCCGATTCCGGCCGTGCCGATTCCAAGCGGCGGGAGCGCGAGTTTAGTCATGCCGTAAGCCCCTGCGGAAGGCGTGCGCGACCGTTGCGGCCCAGCCGCCGGAACGAGGCAGGCGCATTCCTCACTTGGCGAAGCGGTCGCGCAGATGTGATGCCGCGAACAGGGCCACCACCGCGAAGCAGCCGGCCGGGACCAGCATGGCGTTTGCGATCGAATGCGTCTTGTCGGAGATCAGTCCCATCAGCGCGGTGAAGGCCGCGCCCCCTATGATCGCCATCACGATCATCGCCGCGCCGCTCTTGGTGAGCGGACCCAGCCCGCGCAACGCCAGCACGAAGATGGTGGGGAACATGATCGACATGAAGAAGCTGGTGGCCACCAGTGCTCCGACGCCGACGGTTCCGCCGACCAGCGCGCCAACCAGACAGAGCAAGGTGCCGATCGCGCCATAGACCATCATCAGCGGCGCCCCGCGCATCCGCGTGAGCAGCCAGGTGCCGGTGAAGCGGCCGAGGATGAACAGGACGAGCGAAACGATGACCAGCTTCGCGGCATCGCGCTGGGCCAGCTCGGGTAGGGTCGATCCGACATAGCGGATCGTGAAGCTCCACACGCCCACCTGCGCGCCGACATAGGCGAACTGGGCCAGCACGCCGAACAGGTAATGGGGGCGGCGCAGCAGCGCGCCGAAATCGGACAGTGGGTGCGTCTCACGTTCCTCGGTGGCGACCGCGGGAAAGCGCGTCCGTGCCAGGAGGAACGCCCAAAACACCACCACCAACGCGATGATGCTGTAGGGGATCAGCACGTTGCGCACTGCTTCTGGCCCGCTGCCCGTGGCGGCGGGAAGGATCAGATAGGTGCCCATCGTGAGGCCGGTGATCGAACCCAGCGGATTGAACGACTGCGCGAAATTCAACCGGCGCTCGGCATCTTCGGGTGCGCCGAGGCTTGCGATCATCGGGTTGGCCGAGGTTTCAAGGAAAGCGAGGCCGCTTGCGATCACGAACAAGGCAAGCAGGAACAGCGGATAGCTGATCGCCATCGCCGCCGGCCAGAACAAGGCCGCGCCGGATGCGAATAGGCCGAGGCCGGTAATAACCGCCGCTTTATAGCCGAAGCGGATCATGGTCAGCGATGCCGGGATCGCGAAACAGAAATAGCCGAGATAGAAAGCGGACTGAACGAGCCCCGACTGCAGGTCGCTGAGCTGGAAGACGTTGCGGAAATGGGGAATGAGGATATCGTTCAAATTGTTGGCCACTCCCCACAGGAAGAAAAGCCCGGTAACGAGTATCAACGCCCGTCGGCTCGTCGCGCTCTCAGTCATGAATTCCCTCCGCTATGCCCGACCTTCTCCGCGGCCCGCGCAACAACGATAGCGTCCTCCGCGCGCTTGTGAAATATAAAAACCGTTTTCATTGGTGCGCTGGCGGAATATGACTGTGGGAGAAACAAGAAAGGGACGAGGATGATCGGGTTGACGCGGCGAACCCTGCTAGGCGTGGGTTCGGCCCTGGCGCTGGCGCCCGCTGTGGCGCGCGCCGCCGAACTGATGGAGGCGCAGGAGCATGTGCCGCTCTGGCCCGGCAAGGTACCGGGCGATATCGGATCAGCCGTTGCGCATCGGATCGATCCCCGCGCAGGTAACGATGCGCATCCCGACCGCTGGATTTATGGAATAGCCCGCCCCGAACTGGTCGTCTTCCGGCCGCAACAGCCGAACGGCGCGGCGGTGCTGTGCATCCCGGGCGGCAGCTACGAATTCAACGCCTTCGACAATGAAGGGACCGAGCAGGCCCGCTGGCTCAATGCGCGGGGCGTGACCGTGTTCGTGTTGCTGTATCGTCTGCCGGCCGAGGGTTGGGCGCACCGCGAGGACGTTCCTTTGCAGGACGCCCAGCGCGCGATGCGCGTCATTCGGCGCGACGCCGCGAAATATGGCATCGATCCCCGGCGCGTGGCGGCTCTGGGTTTCTCCGCCGGAGGCCATTTGTGCGGGTCGCTGGCCACCCGCTATGCCGAGCAGACCTACATGCCCGTCGACGCGGCCGACCAATTGTCCGCTCGTCCCGATATTGCCGGCCTGGTCTATCCGGTGGTGACGCTGATCGGGCCGGCCACGCACGGCGGATCGCGCGACAATCTGCTCGGCAAGGACGCGCCCGAGGCGCTCCGGCGCAGCCATTCGGTGGACCGGCGCGTCGATGCCGCGACGCCGCCGCTCTTCCTGGTCCATGCCGAGGATGACGGGGCGGTCCCGGTCATGAACAGCGTCGATCTCTATCGCGCGATGCTAGACAACAAGCGGCCTGCGGAGATGCACCTGTTCGAGGAAGGTGGCCACGGATTCGGCGCGCGCCTGCCCCCCCCAATGCCGGCCGCCGAATGGCCGCGCCTGTTTGCGCGCTTCGCCGCGCGCAAAGGCATCTTTCCGGCGTCGGCCGGGTGATTGCGCTGCTGTTCGGGCTCGCCGCTGCGGCGGGGCAGCCGGCTCATTATCAGAGCTCGCCCGAACGGCGGACCTTCACCGACGAACGCAGCACCAACCATTGGGAGGCCGATTATCTCGCCAAGCTCTGGTCGGGGATGAAACAGGATTTCGGGGAGAAATATCTCTACGCACCGGCTGACAAGGCATTGCCGCCGCCCAGGCCCGGCGAGAAGCGCGTCGTCTTCATCGGCGATTCCATCACCGATTTGTGGAATCTCGCTCGCTTCTTTCCTGGTAAATCTTACGTCAATCGCGGCATTGGCGGACAGGTCACGGCGCAGATGCTGCTGCGCTTTCAGCAGGATGTGGTCGGTCTCAAGCCGGCCGCGGTGGTGATATTGGGGGGGATCAACGATCTCCACGCGGCACTCCAGCGCGAGAGCGATGAGGGGATCGAGGAGAATTGGCAGGCGATGGCCGACATGGCCGATGCCCGCCGCATAAAAGTGGTCTTCGGCGCGATCCTCCCGGTCAACAATTATACCGACAACGCCAAAGGGATGCTGGAGGACCGGGATCCCGCGCGTATTCGCAGGCTCAACAGCTGGCTCGCCGCCTTTTGCCGACGGCGCGGCTATGGGTTTGCGGATTACTATAAGGTGCTGGCGGACAAGAACGGACTGCTCGAGGCAGGCCTGACGCGTGACGGCCTGCATCCCCTCGCCGCGGGCTATGCGCGCATGGGAATCGTTGCTCAGCAGGCCTTACGCAAGGCACTGCGATAGCAGCGCGCGGATAGCGGTAATCACACGGGGGCTAGCCGCCGCGCGAAACTGCAATATCAAGGCGATCGATACGGATCAAAAGGGCCGACACATGAACGATGAAGAGGATGATCGCCGTTACAAGGCACCGGCGCTCGAAAAAGGGCTGGATATCCTCGAGCTGCTGGCGACGACCTCGTCGCCCATGACGCTGACCGCGATCGTGAACGAACTCGATCGATCGCACGGCGAACTGTTTCGCATGGTCCAGGTGCTCGAATTCCGCGGCTATATCGAACAGGATCCTTCGGCCGATGGTTACCTGCTGACCGACCGTCTTTTTTCCCTCGGCATCCAGCGCCCGAAGACGCACAGCCTGATCGAGGTTGCGCTGCCGGAGATGCGCCAGCTTGCTCAAAGCATCGACCAATCCTGTCACCTGGTGTTGCATTCAATGGGCGATATGGTCGTGGTGGCGCGGATGGAATCGAGCGAGCAGCTCGGTTTCTCGGTTCGCGTGGGCTACCGGCGGCCGCTCGTGAGGTCGGCTTCGGGAGCGGTCCTCTATGCGTTTCAGCCTGACGACGTTCGCCGTCGCTGGGAGAAGATGTTCAACCCGCTGCTGGACGATGCGGCGCTCGCAGCCTGGCGCGCCCACGCTGATGAAATCCGCCAGCGCGAGGTGGAGATGACCCCCAGCCAATTCGTCGCCGGGGTGACGGACATTTCTGCGCCGGTGATGCGCGGCGGAGTCGCGGCAGCTGCATTGACCGTTCCGTTCCTTGAGAAACTGGGCCCGCAGGTCAGCCAGAAGGAAGCGGGGCGGCGCGTGTGCGAAGCCGCGCTCAAGATCGCGGACCAATTAATCGAGAGCGACAGCCGCATTTAATCGCTTCGCGCTTGCTAACGCTAACATTTACAAATATGAAAACCCCCATCACCAGCGAACGAAATGTGCGCTGAAATGAAGTGGCGCGGCTGCGTCCGGGGAGAGGCCAGTGGGGAAAGCGCAAGGCGTGCGGCAGGACCGCGGGTGACCAGGATTACCGGCATAAGGGTGTTCGACCTTCGCTTTCCGACCGCGCTCGCGCTCGACGGGTCGGACGCGATGAATCCCGATCCCGATTATTCGGCTGCTTATTGCATCCTTGAGACGGATGGCGGGCTGGAAGGCCATGGCCTTACCTTCACTATCGGTCGCGGCAACGATATCTGTTGCGCGGCGATCGAGGCCCTGGCGCCATTAGTGACGGGACTCGACCTGGATTGGGTGCGCGCCGATGGTGCCCGCTTCTGGCGGCATATGACGGGCGATAGTCAGTTGCGCTGGATCGGCCCAGAGAAGGGTGTCATCCACCTCGCCACCGGTGCGGTCGTCAATGCGGTGTGGGATCTGCTCGCCAAGGACGCCGGCAAACCGCTGTGGCAATATGTGGCGGACATGAGCCCGGCCGAGATCGTGGCGCAAATCGACTTCCGCTACATGACCGACTTCATCACGCGCGACGAAGCCGTCGCGCTGCTTGAAGCGCGCGCGCCGAGCAAGGCGGAGCGGATCGTGACGCTGAAGGAGCGCGGTTACCCCTGCTACACGACGTCGGCGGGCTGGCTCGGCTACTCGGACGAGAAACTGCGCAGATTGTGCGCGGAGGCGGTGACCGAGGGCTTTGGCCATGTGAAGATCAAGGTCGGCGCCAATGCCGAAGACGATCGCCGTCGGCTCACGATCGTGCGCGAAGTGGTCGGTCCCGACATCAAGGTGATGATCGACGCCAACCAGGTGTGGGAGACACAGGAAGCGATCTCCCGCGTGCGCGACCTTGCCTTCGCCAACCCCTGGTTCATCGAGGAGCCGACCAGCCCCGACGATATCGAAGCGCATCGCGCGATCCGCGCAGGCGTGGCGCCGATCCAGGTCGCGACCGGCGAGATGTGCCAGAACCGTATCCTGTTCAAACAGTTCATCAGCCGCGAGGCGATCGACATCGTCCAGCTGGACGCCTGCCGTCTGGGCGGGGTCAACGAGGTGCTGGCGGTGCTCCTGATGGCAGCTAAGGCCGGGCTCGCGGTCTGTCCGCATGCCGGCGGCGTCGGCTTGTGCGAATATGTCCAGCATCTGTCGATGATCGACTATCTTTGCTTCGCGACCACCACCGAGGGCCGCGTGGCCGAATATGTCGACCATATGCACGAGCATTTCGTGCATCCCTGTATCATCAAGGATGCGGCCTACCAGGCTCCAACCGAACCGGGATTTTCGATCGAGATGAAACCCGCCACGCTGACCCGCTTCCTGTACTCCTCCGCGCAGGCGAGCGCGGCATGAAGGTCGGGCGCCGTTCCTTCCTGGCGGGCAGCGGTGCCGCTGCGATGGCCGCGCGCGCCAGCGCCGCGATCTCTCCGGACTGGGCATCGCTCGGTCAGGTGTATAACGCGCCCGACTGGTTCCGCGACGCCAAGTTCGGCATCTGGGCCCACTGGAGCGCGCAATGCGTGCCCGAAGCGGGGGACTGGTACGGACGCCTGATGTATGTGCAGGGTCAGCCGGCCTACGAGCATCATCTCAAACATTATGGCCATCCTGCCGATCACGGTTTCCTCGAGATCGAAGGGGCGTGGAAGGCGGAAGCCTGGGAACCCGAAGCGCTGATCGCGCTCTACAAGAAAGCGGGCGCCAAATATTTCATGGCTCTCGCCAGCCATCACGACAATCTCGATACCTGGGCGAGCAGCCACCATGCGTGGAACACGACCCGGGTCGGCCCGAAGCGCGACATCATCGGCACCTGGGAGAAAGCGGTGCGCGAAGCCGGGCTGCGCTTCGGCGTCAGCAACCATAGCTCGCACGCCTGGCATTGGTGGCAGACGGCTTACGGCTATGACGCGGAAGGACCGCGCCAGGGTCAGCGCTACGACGCGTTTAAGCTACGCAAGGCTGACGGCAAGGGCCAATGGTGGGAAGGGCTCGACCCGCAGGATCTTTATACAGGCTCCTGGTATCCCGCGCCCGACGGCATCACGTCGATCAAGGCGATGGATGCCTGGCACGAGGCGCACGATGGCCAGTGGCTGGAGGATTCGCCTCCGGCGCCCGCGGGCTTCGCCGCCAGCTGGCTCGCGCGGCAGAAAGAGCTCGTCGAGAAATACCGCCCCGACATCGTCTATTTCGACGATACGGGTATTCCGTTCGGCAGGACGGGGCTGGAAGCAGTCGCCCATTATTACGAGAAGTCGGTGCAATGGCACGGCAAGGTCGATGTTGTCGTCACGGGCAAAAAGCTGACTGACCTGCAACGTCGCGCGGTGATGGAGGATATCGAACGCGGCTATAGCGACAGCCTGCGGCCCGATCCCTGGCAGACCTGCACCTGCATCGGTGACTGGCATTATAATCGCCAGCGCTTCCTCGACAAAAGCTATGTGCCAGCGGAGCAGGTGGTCCAGCGGCTGTGCGACATCGTCTCCAAGAACGGCAACCTGCTTCTGTCCATCCCGGTGCGCGGAAACGGGACGATCGACAGCGAAGAGGAAAAGATTGTAGCCGGCATCACCGCGTGGATGGCAGTGAATGGCGACGCAATCTACGGATCGCGTCCTTGGCGGATCTATGGCGAAGGCCCGACCAAGGTCGATGGCGGCATGTTTAGCGAAGGCAAGGTCACGGGTTTCCGGCCCGAAGACGTGCGCTTCACGACCAAAGGCGGTGCGCTCAATATGGCGATGCTGCGCTGGCCGGAAGCGCCGGTCCGCGTCCCGTCGCTCGGGCTCGGCCCGCTCAGGGGTGCGAAGATCGCGCGGGCGACATTGTTGGGTGGCGGGCCGGTCGACGTGCGGCAGGATGCCGACGCGGCGGTCTTCACCCTGCCGCCGGCAAAGCCCGGCCAGATCGTCCCGATGCTTCGGCTGGAGGGGACGGGTCTCGTCTAGGACGATCGGTTCGTGTGCAGGGTCGGGGCGGCTGGGTCACCCTTCCACGTTCGCCCGCGCAAGCCGCGGCGAGCAAAGGTGGACCGCCAGCAGCGCGATGAAATAGGCGGCGCCCGCCAGCACGAACAACGGCTTGTAGGTGCCGAGCCGCTCCAGCACATCGCCGGCGTGTAGCGAGAACAGCATACCGCCGACGGCGCCCAGCGTGCCGCCGATCCCGATTACCGAGCCGACCGCGTGGCGCGGAAAAAGATCGGAGGGAAGGGTGTAGAGATTGGCCGAGAAAGCCTGATGCGCGGCTGCCGCGAGACCGATTATCAGGACGCAGATCCACAAATTGCCGACCGACGTCACGAACATCACCGGCAGGACGCACAGCGCGCAGATGAACATCGTCAGCTTGCGCGCGCGGTTGGGGCTCGCGCCCGCCGTGAGCATCCGCGACGAGAGCCAGCCGCCTGCGACGCTGCCGAGATCGGAAATGAGGTAGATCGCACCCAGCGCGAATACAGCCGTGGCCGTCTTCCAGCTGGTGAGGTCGAGGCCAAATTGCTTGCCGAGAAAGGATGGCAACCAGAAAAGATAGAACCACCAGATCGGATCGATGAAGAATTTGCCGAGCGCGAATGCCCAGGTTTCGCGTCGGCGCAGCACGGTAAGCCAGCCGACCTTTGCCGGCGGATCGGCGGGATCCTGTTCGATATAGGCGACCTCCGCGGACGACACGCTGGAATGTTCGTGCGGATGGTCGCGGAAGAGGAGCAGCCACGCCACCAGCCAGGCAACGCCGAGAATGCCCGACAGCACAAAGGTCATGCGCCAGCCGAAGGACGGCAGCATCAGATAGATGAGCAAAGGCGCGGTGATCGCACCGACATTGCTGCCCGCGTTGAAGATGCCGATCGCCAATGCGCGCTCGCGCTGCGGGAACCAGTTGGCGACGGCCTTGACGCCGCCCGGGAAATTGCCGGATTCGCCGATGCCGAGCCCGAAACGCGCAAGCGCGAACTGGCCCACGGTCGATACCGCGCCATGGGCGACATGGGCGATCGTCCAGATCACGACCGCGACTGCGAAGCCAAGCCGCGCTCCCAGCCAGTCGACCACCTTGCCGAAGGCGAGATAAGCCACCGCATAAGCGCACTGGAACCAGAAGACGATCGCGGCATAGTCGGTTTCCGACCAATGCAGATCTTGCGAAAGGAGCGGCTTCAACAGGCCGATCATCTGACGGTCGACATAGTTGACCGCGGTCGCGGCGAACAGCAGCCCGCAGATCACCCAGCGATAGCGTCCGACCCTTTCGGCCGCAGCCTCGATCTCCCGCCGCCCGGTTCCGCTCGTTGCCATTCAGTCTCTCCGCTGGGTCGGACGGTCTGCGCCGCCCCGACAGGGCAGGCTACTGCCAGAAGATGCCCGAACCGCGCTACACATATTCTGAATCATATGATTTTTGGCGATTGTGGCGGTCCTCGTCGGTATAAGCATTGGACGGCATTCGACTCCGGCGGGCGAAAGCTGGGTGCGGTTCGCACCGCATATATGCCGGTCGAGGGAGGAAAGATGATCCTGCGTTCAATCCTGCTTGCCGGCGCCGCGCTGGCAAGCCCGGCGCATGCGGCCCCCGGCTGGCACCCGATTGCGCATGGGGTCGAGTTGACGCCTGCCGCAGGCGGCTCGGCCATCCGCGTCCTTGCTTATGGCGACGGAACGTTCCGTGTCACCAGGACGCCCACGTCCGATTTCTCGCCTGTCGACCAGAGCCTGATGGTAACCGCCGCGCCCGCAGGCGACGTTCGCGTTCGCCAAATCGGCGGCCATCTGGAGCTGCTGACGCCTAAGGCGACCGCGTTGATTTCGCTCGACCGTGGCATGGTCAGTATCCGCGATGCGGCCGGCCGTACCTTCCTGTCCGAGGCGGGCGCAGGGTCGTTCAAGCCGGTGACGATCGAGGGCAAATCGTTCGTCAGCATCGGACAGCAATTCAATCGCGATACGGACGAGGGCTTTTACGGGCTCGGCCAGCACCAGAAAGGCCAGATGGATTATAATGGCGAGGATATCGAGCTAGCCCAACATAACACGGATATCGCCATCCCGTTCGTCGTCTCGACGCGCAATTATGGGCTGCTGTGGGACAATAATAGCATCACGCGTTTCGGTAATCCGAAACCCTATGCGCTGGCCGGAAACGACGGTCTCAAAGTGACCGGCGAGGGCGGGAAGACCGGTTTCACCGCGCGTTATTATCTTGGCGGTCAGGTCGTCGTCGATCGGCAGGAATCCGCGATCAACTATCAATTCATCAAGGATCAGGCGAACTGGCCCGCGGCCGCGCGCGCCCGCACCGTCGCCGCGACCACGGGCCAGAACACCGCGGGCAATGCGGTCCAGCGGCAACACGTCGTGTGGACCGGGAATCTCGCTTCGGACAAAGCCGGTCTGCATCGGTTCCAGCTTTACTCGTCCAGCTATGTGAAGGTTTTCGTCGACGGCCATAAGGTCATCGATCGCTGGCGGCAGAACTGGAATCCCTGGTTCCGCGACTTCGACGTGCCGATGCGCGCCGGAAAGCCCGTTTCGATCCGGATCGAGTGGGAGCCCAACCAGGGCTATATGGCGCTGCTCCACAACGATCCGATCCCCGAGGCCGACCGCCACTCGCTCCGCTTTTTCTCAGAGGTAGGAAAGGCGATCGATTATTACGTGGTGGCTGCCGACAATTTGGACGGCGTTGTGGCGGGCTATCGCCGCCTTACCGGTAAGTCCCCGATCATGCCCGAATGGGCTTACGGTTTCTGGCAAAGCCGGCAGCGTTACGAGACCCAGGCGCAAATATTGGACGTTGTGAAGACCTATCGCGACCTCCACATCCCGATCGACAATGTCGTGGAGGATTGGTTCTACTGGAAGCCCGATCAGTGGGGCAGCCACGAGTTCGACGCCTCGCGCTTCCCCGACCCGAAGGGCATGATCGGCGCGCTGCACGCGCAGAATGCGCATTTCATGATCTCAGTCTGGGCGAAATTCTATCCGACCACCGCCAACTTCAAGGAACTGGCGGCGGTGAACGGCGTCTATCGGGGCAATCTCGACGCCGGCCGCAAGGATTGGGTCGGCTATCCGAACACCGTTTACGATCCCTACAACCCGCAGGCGCGCGGCATCTACTGGCGCCAGATGAAGGAGCGGCTGGCGGTGATCGGCATCGACGGTTGGTGGATGGACGCGACCGAGCCCGACGTTCAGTCGAACCTGTCCATCCCCGAACGCCTCGCCGCGATGGGCCCGACCCATGCGGGGCCCGCTCCGGCCTTATTCAATTCCTTCCCGCTGGTCCATGCGGAGGGAGTCGCGAGGGGGCTGGCGGAGTTCGCGCCCGACACGCGCTCCTTCATCCTCACGCGCTCGGCATTCGGCGGCCTCCAGCGCACCGGCTCGGCAATCTGGTCGGGCGATACCGCCGCGCGCTGGGACGATTTCCGCGACCAGATCGCGGCGGGGGTCAATGCCTCGCTATCTGGCATTCCCAACTGGACGTTCGACATTGGCGGCTTCTCGGTCGAGGATCGCTATTCGAAGCAGGATCCGGCCGCGCTCGACGAGTGGCGCGAGCTCAACCTGCGCTGGTTCCAGTTCGGTTCACTGGCGCCGATCTTCCGCAGCCACGGCGAATTTCCGCACCGCGAAATCTATGAACTGGCGCCGGACGGCTCGCCGATACGCGCCTCGCTCGTCTGGTACGATCGGCTCCGCTACCGCCTGATGCCTTATATCTACTCGCTCGGGGCGGCGACCTGGTTCGAGGACGGCTCGATCATGCGCGGGCTGGTGATGGACTTCCCGGGCGACCTCGCTGCCCGAACCGCGAACGACGAATATCTGTTCGGACGCGCATTCCTGGTCGCGCCGGTAACGTCATTCCTGGCGCGCAGCCGCAACGTCTATCTTCCTGCGGGCGGATGGTACGACTTCTACTCGGGCCGTCGCATCGAGGGCGGGCGCAACATCGTGGCGGAGGCACCGCTCGAACATATGCCGCTGTTTGTTCGTGCCGGCTCGATCGTGCCGATCGGTCAACCGATCGAGTGGACCAGGGCGGCGGAAGGCGCGCCGGTCACCCTGCTGGTCTACAAAGGCGCGGACGGCCGGTTCACGCTCTACAATGACGACGGCGTGTCGCAAGCTTACACGCGAGGCGCCTATGCGCGCATCCCGATCGAGTGGAACGACCGCACCGGCACGCTCACGATCGGCGCGCGCGACGGCACCTATGCGGGCATGCCGCAGACCCAACATTTCGTCGTGCGCCTCGTCTCGCCGGAGCAGGGTGGGGATCCCCTGGCTGAGGCCGCACTGAAGGATGTGAGGGTCGATTATTCCGGCACCGCCCTGCATGTCAGACCAGGCGTCTGAGCAAGCAGGGCGGTGCCGGGAGCATCGCGCTACAGCGGGATCTTGCCTTCCCCTGTGATGCCGAAGGTCGCGGACACCACCGACCCGTCGAAGCCGGGCTGTCCGCCACCCACCGTCAGGCGATAGCTGCCTGGGGCGACCAGACGCTTGCCGTCGGCGGTGACGCTCGAAAGGTCGCGCGCGTTCAGATCGAAATGGACGCGCTTGCTCTCGCCCGGAGCGAGCGTCACGCGGTGAAAGCCGCGCAGCGCGCGGATCGGCATACCGGGTGCCGAGGGGAAGCTCAGATAGAGCTGCGCCACCTCGTCTCCGGCTACACTGCCCGCATTGCGGACCGTGACGTCGACCCCGAGCGGCGACCCGGCCTTGAGCGTCTTGGTCGACAAGGACAGGCTGGTATAGCTGAAGCGGGTGTAGCTCAGCCCGTATCCGAAGGGATAAAGTGGCTTGCCGCTGAAGTAGCGGTAGGTGCGGTTCGCCATCGAATAATCGCCGAACGCCGGCAATTGATCGACCCCGGTATAGAAGGTAACCGGCAGGCGGCCTGACGGGTTGTTGGCGCCCGACAACGTCTGCGCGATGGCGGTGCCGCCTTCCTGGCCCGGATACCAGGCCTCCAGGATCGCGTTCGCATTGGCTGCAGCCCAGTTCACCGCCAGTGCCGAGCCGTTCATCAGCACCAGCACCATCGGCTTGCCTGTCGCCTTCACCGCCTCAAGCACCTTCTCCTCATCGGCAGGCATGTCGAGGCTGGTGCGGTCGCCGCCCTTGAAGCCTGGGATGTTGACCGGCATTTCCTCGCCTTCCAGGGCGGAGGTGATACCGGCGACCGCCACCACGATGTCGGCATCGCGCGCCGCCGCGACGGCGCGCTGCAGCGCGTCGCCCCGCACTTCGGTCCACACCAGGCGCGGCGGGAAGCGGCTCGGTCCCTGCTCGACGCGCACGCTATGACGCTCGCCCTTGCGCAGCGGCAGCTCGACCGTGGTTGCGGCAAAGCCCTGCTGATTGCTGTTGTCGACGATCAGCTTGTCGTCGACCCACAGTTTCGCGCCGCGACCCTGCAGGCCGATCTTGTAGGTCGCATCCTGCGGAGAGGTCAGCGATCCGGTCCAGCGCGACGAGGTCGTATCGGCGCCTGGGATTGCCGCCGGAGCATTGCGCTCGAACGCAAGCTTCGGATCGACGCGCGTCACCGCCGGATCGCCCGAGAAGTCGGCGTTACGCCAATATTGCCCACGCAGCCCAGGCTGTCCGTCCGGCGTGCTGAGCGCTTCCGTTGGAACAGGTTCGGCCTGACGCAGGAAGTCGGTGCCGGGCTCGAAGACGATCTGCGCGTCGGGGAATTCCGCGCGCAGGCCATCGAGCGCGGTGACCGGATGAAGCGGCGTGCCATGATAATTGCCCGACAACACGTCGGCCTGATCGGCGAGCGGGCCGACCACCGCGATCCGCTTAACTGCGGTCTTGCGCAACGGCAGCGTGCCGTCATTCTTGAGCAGCACCATCGTCTCACGCGCCAGCTTGAGCGCGAGCGCGCGATGCGCATCCGAGTTCAGTACCGAATCCGGAATGCTGTTGTATTTCACCATGTTGGGTGGATCGAACAGACCCAGCCGCATGCGTGCCGTGAACAGCCGCCGAAGCGATTCATTGACCGTGCTCTGCGGCAGCAGGCCCTGCTGCATCGCCTCGCGATAGCGGTCATAATCGGAGGTCGGACCCGCCATGCGGCCGAACTCGGTGCAGTCATTGTCGACCCCGAGCTTCATCGAGACGGCGGCCGCTTCCGCATTGGTCTTGGTGAAATGATGGCCACGCTCGATATCGGCGACGGCGTCGCAATCCGACACGACGTGCCCCTTGAAGCCCCAGGCGTCGCGCAGCCGATCCTTCAGCAGGAAGTCGCTGGCGCAGGCCGGCTGACCGTTCACGCGATTATAGGCGCACATCACGGATTCGACTTTCCCTTCCGTCACCAGCGCGCGGAAGGCGGGGAGATATGTGTCCTCCATGTCATGCAGGCTGGCTTTGACGTCGTCGCTATGGCGGCCCGGCTCCGGCCCGCTGTGCACCGCATAATGTTTGGCGGTGGATGACACGCGATAATAATGCGGATCGTCGCCTTGCATGCCCTGGACGAAGGCGACGCCCATCTTGGCGGTCAGGAAGGGGTCTTCGCCATAGGTCTCCTGGCCGCGGCCCCAGCGGGGGTCACGGAAGATGTTGATATTAGGCGACCAGAAGGTCAGGCCCTGCATGATCTTGTGCTCGCCCCCGGCGCGCTCAATCTGGTTCCATTTGACGCGCCCCTCGTCGCCGATCGCGGCGCCCATTTCGCGGATCGTGACAGGGTCGAAGCTGGCGGCAAGGCCGACCGGCTCGGGAAAGACGGTGGCATAGCCGTTGTTGGCGACACCGTGCAGCGCCTCGCTCCACCAATCGTAGGCGGGAATTCCGAGGCGAGGGATTGCACGCGCCTGGTTGACCAGTTGCGACGCTTTCTCGTCCGGCGTCAGGCGGCTGATCAGATCGTCCACCCGCTGTGCGGTCGGCAGCGCCGGATTGCGGAACTTCATATCCGCGGGTGGCGTCTGGGCCATCGCCGTTGTGGCCAGAAGCACCGCTCCGATAGCTGCCTTGCGCATCATATCCTCTTTCCTCCCTCGAAATCGTTTTAGCGGCTACGCGCGGTCGCGATCGCGCCCGGCCTCGCCTCGAACGTGATCGGCGCACCCGGTACGAGCGTGCGGCCGTCGAACCGATAGGTTTCAATCTGTTTGGCGAACGAGCATTGTAGCAGCAATCGCCGCTCGTCGGCGCTCCAGACGGCACCTTGGCACCAACGCCCGGTCCGCGTCTCGGCGGCAGGCACCAGGCGCGCGGCCTCGACGCGGTAGATCGTCATCATCCCATGATCGTGAAATGCAGGCGATGAGGCCGGGGCGGTTGAACCATTGTTGACCGTTACCTCGAGAAAGCGCCCGCTCGGTGACAGCCCGACATGCTCGGGCGTCACGCCGGTGTCGATCTGATCGACCATGCGTCCGGCGGCGAGATCGACAATGCCGACGGATCCGGGTTTGGGGCCCGGGGGGCCACCTGCCGCCCGGCCGCCGAGATGGCTGACATAAGCGATGCGCGTATCTCTACGAAGCGCCAGGCTATAGGGTTGAGCGCCTACGACGATGTCGCCGGCCGTCACCACTGTCGTGCCGTCGAGTGAAAGCCGGATCAGCTTGTTCGTACCCTGCGCCACGGCATAAGCGGTGTGCGCATCGGCAAACGCGACATCCACCGGACGGCTCTTCGGGTCGAGCGCGACGGTGCCGGCTGGGGTCAGCCGGCCTTTGGCGATCGTGAAGACGGACAGGCTGTCCGCCCCCGTATTCGCGACCAACGCGAGCGTGCCTGCCGGATTGATGGCGACGCCTGCCGCACCCGTACCGGCGTGAAGCGTCTGCACAAGGTGCGGCGCTTTCGGCCGGCTGATGTCGATTACGCTCACCACGTCCCCGGGGACCGGCGTGCCGCCGATGCCCATTACCTGCCCTGCGGTGACGATCGCGATCCGACTATCGGGTGAGAGCGCAACGCTGCCCGGCGGCCCGACTACGGTCGCCGGAACCGGCAACGTCGCAAGCGTTGTGACCGTTCGCCCCATATCGAGCACGGCCACCGAATCCGACGTGCGCGGCGTATCGGGCGCGTCAGCCGGGATTGCCTTCCCGTCATTGGCCGAAACCGCGACTTGTGCTTCGGCCGCAGCCCCCGCGCCAAGCAATGCCAACGTGATCCATGACGTGCGAAAGGACATTTTTCTCTCCTCCCGTTTCAATTGATCGACGCCGCGCGGTCGTCGGGCCAGAGCGGCAACAATGCATCGGGGCCTAGCTGGTCGATGCGGGAATGGCCGGTGAGCGCCATCGCCACCGCCAATTCCTGCCGCAGCAATTCGAGCATGCGCCGCACACCGGCCTCGCCCGCGGCCGCGAGCGCGAAGGCCCAGGCGCGGCCGAGCAGCACCCCGTCGGCGCCGCGGGCAATTGCGCGCAGCACGTCGATTCCTGATCGGATGCCCCCGTCCATCAGCACCTCGGCCCTGCCGTCGACGGCCTCGACCACGGCGGGCAGCGTATCGATCGTGGACGGCGCTCCGTCGAGCTGACGGCCCCCGTGATTGGAGACGACGATCGTGCCGGCGCCTGCCGCGCAAGCGCGTCGCGCGTCGGCCGGGTCGAGAATTCCCTTGAGCACGAGCCGCCCGTTCCAGCGTTCGCGCACCCAGGCGAGATCGTGCCAGCTGATCGAGGGGTCGAAGTTGCGCGAGACCCATTCGGTGAACTGGGCGAGGCCGGCGCCGTCGGGCATGGCAGGCGCGAAATTTCCGAGTATGTGCGGGCCGCCGCGCACCCCCACATCCCAGGCCCAGCGCGGGTGACGGACAATTTCCGCCATGCGCGTGACGCGCGCGCCGATCCCCTGCTTGCCGGTCAGCGTCGACCGTATGTCGCGATAGCGCGGGCTGTGGACGATCAGATCGACGGTCAGCACCAGGGTTTCGACCCCGGCGGCGCGCACGCGATCGAGCAGCGCCTCCATGAAGCCGCGGTCCTTGATCATGTAGAGTTGGAACAGCAGCGGCACGCGCACCTTGGGCGCGACCTCCTCGATCCCGCAACAGGCCGATGCGGAGAGGATGAAAGGTACGCCGGCCGCCTCCGCGGCCCGCGCCGCCTGCACCTCGCCGCGGCGCGCATAAAGCCCGGCAAGACCGATCGGCGCGAGCGCAACCGGCAGGCTCGCCGGCCGGCCGAGCAGGGTGGTGTCGAGCCGGATGTCCGATACATCGCGTAGCACGCGCTGGCGCAACGGCAGCTGCTGCAGGTCGGCAGCATTGCGACGCATCGTGACCTCGCCGTAGGAGCCGCCGTCGATATAATCGAACAGGAAGCGCGGCAGCCGCCGCCGCGCCAGCTCCCGGAAGTCGTCGATACAGGCGGGCGTCATTCGACCAATTCTCCGCGGCTCAGTCGGTCGCGAAATTGTGCAAAATGACCGGGCGCGGATTGAATGGAATGCGCGTCGACATCGGCGAATCCGGCGCGTTGGACGGCCGGTGCCAGCGGCCCTTTTGCGCGGTCACGATATCGCCCTGCTCCGCCTCGAAATAAGGGTAACCCTCGATTTGGTAGCCAACCTTGCCCTCCATGATGAACCAGAATTCGGTCCAGTCGACATGGAAATGGCCGCGATTGGCGACCGGTGCGATCGGCTGCGCCTTGCCGCGCAGGATGTTGGACGTGAAGTGATCGTCCCACACGAACTTGCCGTTATAGGGTTTGTCGCCGCTCCCGATCTGCTTCCAGAAATCGACATAGATCGGGTTGGTGTCGCGATCCTTCGACGGGCCGGGCGAGCCGGTGACCTTGACGTAGGTGCGGCCGGGATAGGGATCGGGCGTCACATCCGCGGGATAAAGGGGAGGGGACCCGGCCTGGCGAACCTCGAACCGCAGCGACGGTTTGTCGCCGGTGGTCTCGATCGAATAGAAATGACGGAAGGGCACATTGACCATGAAGCCCTTGGTCGCGACGAACGGCTCGTAGCCATCGATCGAGACGCGCATCGCGCCATCCTGGACGATCCACACGACGCGGTCGTCGGCATACATCTTGCGCTTGGTCTTCTTGCCCGCGCCGAGCGAGATATAGTCGGCATCCTGCTCGGGATTGCGTACGATCGGCTGGACCCAGTCGCCCTGCCCGCGATGCGCGGCGAGGATGGCGGAAAGCTTCCAGTGAACCTTGTTGGGGGCCGTATAAGGGGTCGGCTTGGCCGGCTTTGCGGACCAATAGGCCTCGGCGAGCTTGGGCGAGGTGACGGGCATCGGCTCCTCGCGCCCGTTGAACTGCGCCGCTGCCGGCGATCCGACCGTTGCGAGCGCTGCTGCGGCGCCCAAGAGCCATATCGTCATCTTCATGCCCGCATCCTTTTTCTTTCCGGTTTTCGTGACCCGGCCCGGCCTCATCCATCGCTTAAAAAGGCTGCCGCCCGCGGGAGAACCCACGAGCGGCACAGGGGGCTTAAGCGTTAGAATTTGGCGCGTACGCCGATCGAGATAAGGCGGCCGACCGGGTTCGAGACGAACCCGTTATAGCCCCAGGCTCCTCCCAGAATGCCCGCCGTATTGCCGTTGTAGAATGGCGGATCCTTGTCGAAGAGGTTCTGCACATCGACATAGACTTGCGAGCCGCGCAGGAAGTTTTCCCCGCGGAGCTCGTATTGAACGTGCAGGTCGAACGTGTTCCCGGCCTTGATCCGGTCGCCGCCACCGACCGGATTGCCGATCGCGTCCGTCTTGATCGGTGTGACCGTGGTGCTGATCCAATTGCGGTAGGAGCCGACATGGTTCCAGAAGAGGTCGGCCGAGAAGCCGCCCAATTCCCAGCCAAGCTGTGCGCGGTTCTTGAACTGCACCGACGGGAAAGTCGTGTTGTAACCCGACGTGTTCAGGATGCTGAAGTCCGTCCCGCCGCCGAAATTCTGTTTGAACTTGGTGAAATAGGTGAAGGCGGTCCCGATCGTGAAGCGGCCCAGATCCCCAATCGCATGCTGATAGGTGAATTGCGCGTCGATGCCTTCGACCGTCAGGTTGAGGGCGTTTCGCGTGCTCTGGTCGATCAGGAAGTAGACTTGGGCCGGCACCGCGCCCGAGATTGTCGCGCCGTTCGCAATATTGGCGAACTGATCGATCTGGGCCTGGGTGCAGGTTGACGGGCAGAGCGTCAGCAGCGGCCGCAAGCCCGCGGAATTGACGATCGCGCTGGGGCTCGGCGAGCTTACGCCACCGATGAACTTGTTATGGAAGAAGGTTGCCGCCGCGACGAAGCCAGGCATGAAGCGCGGTGCCAGATCGACGCCGGCGGACCAGCTGCGGCCTTTCTGCGGTACCTCGTGGGTGAAGCCGCCGCCAAGCTGACGGCGCAGACCCGCCGATTGGGCGTTGATGCCGATCGAGCAGACCTGACCCGCGGTCGCGGACGAACAGGGAGTACTCGTATTGGCGATGACGGCTCCGGGGATGCCCTTCACGTCCGGATAATTGTTCACCGGCACGTTGACCTGGCCCTGCGTGCCGACGCTGCCTGACGCATAGAGATAGCCCTGCGTCGGGTCGCCGATCACGGCGAGTGGCGGCGCCACGAAGGCACGTGAGTAGTTGCCGCGGAACTTCAGGCCTTCGAACGGTTCCCAATTGGCAGCGAACTTCGGATTCTTGGTGCTGCCTACGTCGCTATACTTGTCGTACCGACCCGAAATGCTGAGGTCGATCCGGTGCGCGAGCGGGATCTCCATCTCCGGCGATACCAGCGGAATATAGAGCTCCGCATAGACCGACTTGATGTTGCGCTCGTAATTATACTGGCGGAAGCCGGAACCGGTCGTGGTCGGACCGGTGCCGTTCGAACCGGAGATTTTCTGGGTCTGCGTCGCCCAGAAATATTCGCCGCCGACGGCGAGTTTCACCGGGCCGGCAGGCAAAGTGAACAATGATCCCTGGAAATCCAGCTTCACCTGATTGAATGTGTTGTAGTTCGTATTCTCGCTATTGGCCCGATAGATCGACCGCAGCACGCCGGGAGCGGTACGGCTGGAACCGACCGGGCTCCACACGTCGAGCGCGTTCGATGCATTTAGCGGCAGATTGAGCGCGACCACATTCTGGCCCGCAATGTCCGTTGTGCTGGTATTGGCCGAACTCTGCGCCGTGCCGTTGAGCGCCAGCAACGCGCACGCGCCGCAGAAGCCGTTGATCGTATTGAGCGCCGAACGGTTCCAGCCGAACGCGTCGCTGAGCGTGACAGTCCAGTCTTTCCACAATTTATAATCGGCGACCATCGTCGCGTAGATCGAGTCCTCTTGCGACTGGCCACGGCCGTAATTGCCGTCCGGCGTCAGGATGAGCGCGGTAATGCTTTCCTGGGTCGCGCCCGGCGTACCGGCCGGTGCCACGAAGAACGGATTGGCGCGGCTCACGACGGTCGGCACGCCGCCGACGATGATCGTGGCGTTGGAGGCGGTCGATCCGGGCGCGAACACGGTGACGTTGCTGACACCGCCAGGCGCATTCGGCGAATGCGTCTCTTGGCGATTATAGTTCAGCATCGCGGTGATGGTGAGCTTGTCGGAGAAGTCGTTGGTGATCTTGATCATCGTGTTGGCGCGATACTGGCTTGGCAGCAGGGTCGCGTAGACCGAGTTGTTGCACGGCGCGTTGGCCGACGAGTTCGCGACCGTGCTGGTCGCGCTCGGCGACAGATAGACGCCCGACACGCCCGGCGTCGTGATCGTCGCCGGCAGGCACTGGAAGCTGTTGGTGTTGCTGCCCCCGATCGAGCGGTAATCGCCCATGCTCGAGAAGTCGCGATACTTGTTCATCAGCTTCGACTGCTGGGTGAAGGAGCCGGCGAGATAGACGCCGCCCGTGTCCCACTTCTTGCCCCAGATGAAGCTGAAATCCTTGTTATGATAATGATCGGCGAAGCCATATTGGGCGTTAGCCTGGAAGCCGTCGAAGGTCCGCCGCGTGATGAAATTGACCACGCCGGCGACCGCGTCCGAACCATAGACCGAGGACGCACCATCGGCGAGCACTTCGACCCGCTGGATCGCGCTGACCGGAATGATGTTCGGATCGGTCTGCGCGAATTGCGTGCCGCCGCCCGGCAGGCGCAGGCCGTCGACGATCACCAGGGTGGTGTTGGACGAAGAGCCAGCAAGGCTATGAATTTGCGGAGAATAATAGGAATAGGCGTTCTCGCCTTGCGCAATCGAGCCCGCCGTCGAGATCGATGGAACCGTATTCACGAGTTGTGAAACGTTTACCGGCGCAGTTTTCTCGATAGTCTCCTGGCCGACCGAAATCAGGTTGGAACCGATCGGCGCGACGCCGCGAATCTTGGAGCCGGTCACCACGACTTCGTCACCACCTTCGGCGGGTGTTGCCGCGCCGATCACGGGCGTCGGGTTGGCGGGCTTCTTCGCTTCGCTGGCGTCAGCGCCGGTCTGGGCAGCGGCGCCGCCAGCGGCGAGCGTCGCTATGACCAAAGCGATCACGGACACGTGAAATTTCGAACCTGTTGTCGAGCGCATCTCTCCATACCCCTTTTTGCTGGAGCTTTTCGATCGTTTTACTTCATATCATATACGATCACGCGCGTGGTAACATGCAGCCGCAATGCGTCAAGTCACCGTATTGCACCCAATTCTGAAACAGGCTGCAAATAGGATAGACGTCCTACAAATTCTGTGCAGTGCAGCATGAATAGACGGCGGATATGCAGCGATAGATAGAAGCGTGGGCAAGCTATTACACGAGTGACAGGTACCAATACGTGGTGCGTTGCGGAAGGCATAGTCGTATATCCAAATGCTGCTCAGAGCGTGACTGACGATTCATTCCGGGAAAGCGCTGTCATTACTTGGCGGAAAATCGCGTTTCGGACTTGTCGTTCTAGCGGCTGCACCATGCGCGGGGGCTGGCCGTTCGCTACGAACCAGCCCCGCCGGGGCTACTGTCGGCCCCCGGATTCCACCGAATAATTATGCAAGCCGTAAGGGTAAGGATTGATAGCAACCCGTGTGGCCATCTGGCCAACGGGGCCGCCGAAACTGGCACGGTGCCAACGACCCTGAGCGGCGGTCACGATGTCGCCGGCCGCCGCCGTGAAGAAGGGCACGCCTTCGATCTGATAGTCGACATTGCCTTCCATGATGAACCAGAATTCGTCATGGCCGAAATGGAAGTGGCCGAGATTGCTTGGCGGAGGCGTCGGTGTCCCACGGCCGCGGATATTGTTGACGAACATGTGATCGCCCGAGACGAAGGCGCCAGCGCGCGCGCCGCCCTGAACCACGTCCTTGAAGAAATCGAGGTAGGGCTTGTTTACATCGTCATATTTGCCGTCGCCACCCATCAGAACCGTTTTCTGATAGGTGAAACCTGGGACGTCTTTCGGCTTATCCGGAGAAGTTCCGACGGGATAGATCGGAAGGTCGCCCGCCGCATGAACCTCGAACCAGAGCGCGGGCTCGCTGCCCATCGACTCCATGGTGAAGGGAAGTCGGAAGGGGACATCGATCTGGAAACCCTTGCCGGCGACGAACGGCTCCTGGCCCTTGATGCTCACCTTGAGCTGGCCCGCCCACACGATGATCGCGGTGCGGTTGTCGGGATATTCGACCTCGGGCGTGTGCCCACCGGGCGCCATCTGATGCCAATCAGCCATCAGGTCCTTGTTTCGGACGATCGGTTGAGACCAGTCCTTCTGCCCCTTGTGCATGGCGAGCACATCGGCGAGCTTCCACCAGGCACGATTGGGTGCCTGATAAGCGCTATAAGGGGTTTTCTTGGGAGACCAGGCGATCTGGAGAGGCGGCCGGCCAGCGGGCGGGGTCTGCGCGGAAACCGCAGACGCTACCAAGGCCGCACTGACGGCACATAGCGATATGAGAAGCTTGCCCCTGTTCATGGAAAATCCTCACCTTCGAGGGCTCTATCGCCCCTTATGTGATCATATATGATATGATACTTCGGAACGTGTCAAACCCCTATTTTTGTGGGCGATCGCCTCCAAGTCGCGGGAAAATCAAAGGGAGAGTTTCGAGCGTGCTGACAAGATCGACAAGCCTTGCGGGGCTGGTGTTCCTCCTCGCTTCGTCCGCATCGGCGGCAGCTCCCGTGGACAATAGCTGCCGATCTATCCCGGACCCGACCCAACGACTCGCCTGCTATGATCGGGCCGCGAGCCAGGATTCCGCACCCGCTGAAAACCCCGCCCGTGCCGCAGCCCCCACTGTCCCCGCAGCGGCTGCTTCATCTGCGCCGTCCGCCCCGATCGTTCGCGAGACACGCGCCGCCGCGCCGACCGATCGGGAAGCCAAGGCCGTGACCGGCGGTCGCATCGCCGCAGTTAGCCCGCTGCGCCACGGCTATTTCCGGCTCGAGCTCGAAGGCGGCCCGGCTTACGAAACGACCGTGATCGGCACGCCGCCGCCGGTTGGCGCGGAGGTCCGCATCCGCAACACGCTGTTCGGCACGACCTTCTTCGACATAAAGGGGTGGAGCCCGATCACGGTCAGGCTGTCGCGACGGCAGTGAGAGGCATCGGCTCGGGATCGCTGTAACGCAGGGGTCGGGTCGGATCCACCACCGCCCAGGCGATCACGCCCAGCAGTACGATCGCCGCGCCGGCCGCGAACGCGGCTTCCCAGCCAAATTGGGCGGCGATCCAGGGCGTAAGCGACGAAGTCACTGCGCCGCCGATTTGGCAACCCATGTTCATGAAGCCCGAGACCACTCCGGTGTGCGGGCCGGCGATGTCGGCCGTCACCGACCAGAACGAGCTTTGGGAGAGATAGATCGCGCCTGCCCCACCGGCGAGGATCACGATCGCGAGCACGGCATTGTCCACCATCGACCCGAGGAGAAGGAACGTTCCCGTCAGCACGAAAGAGAAGACGGCGAGCCCCGACCGGCCCCAATATAGCCCAAAGCGTCCCGATATGACGTCATTGAGGACGCCACCGGCGAGGCAGCCCAGCGTCATGCAAAGAAAAGGCAACATAGAATAGGCTGCGCTCGACTTGAGATCGAGGTGCCGCGCTTCGGCAAGGTAGATGTAGAACCAACTGAAAAAGATCCAGATCACGTAGCCGAATGCGAAATAGCTGAGAAACAGACCCCACACATTGCGGCTGGTCAGCATGGCACGCCATGGCACCGGGCCGCGCGGCCGAGTCGCCACCGTCGACAGGCCCTGCTCGATATGCGCGAGTTCGGCCTCGTTGACCCGCGGATGTTCCTGGGGCGTATCGCGCGCAACCAGGTACCAGGCGATACCGGCGACCAGCCCGATCACGGCGCAGACGTAGAAGGAGGCGCGCCAGCCCGCGGCCAAAATGATCGCCGTGATCAACGGGGGCGAGATACCCGAGCCGGCGCCCACACCCGCGAAGATCCAGCCATTGGCCTTGCCGCGCTCCTGGGCCGGTATCCAGCGCGAGATCAGCTGATTGCCGGAGGGGTAGACCACCGATTCGCCGATCCCGAGCGTGAAGCGCACGAGAAACAGGAGGAGCAATGCGTGTCGCGCGCCGGGCGGCACCAGGGCGGTGAGCGCGGAGAAGACACCCCACCAGACGAGCGCGGCGGTAAGCACCTTGCGAGGGCCGAAACGCGCCGCCAGCCAGCCGGCCGGCACCTGGAAAAGCGCATAACCGATCAGGAAGGCGCTGAAGACCCAGCCGAGGTGGACCTGGTCGATGCCATAATCCTTCCGCATCTCCACACCCGCGACCGAAATATTCGTGCGGTCGAGGAAGGCGATCGCACTCACCAGGAACAGCAGGAATATCAGCCCGAGTCTGACCCTGGAACGCGCGCCTGCAGCCATCTTTTCCTCCGCCTTTCGCGCGGCTCTGATGGCCGCATAATATCCTATAGGATTCATGGTACGACCAATGTATGAGCGGGTAAAGACCGGGAATACCGGCACGTGAAGAGAGGGAGCGCCCGTGAGAGGAAGAAGCCGCCTGGCGACCTGTGTCGCCGCTATGTCATTCATCCTCGGGACCGGCGCGGCCTCAGCCGCGCAGCCGCTCGCGCAGCGGATCGGGCACAGCGACCCGGCGCGGTTTCGGCAGCTGAGCGCAGTGCATGAAGGCGCGGGCACGATGCGGTTCGGGCCAATCCTGGGCGCCAATGCGCTCAGCACGAACCTGCTCTTCATCCATCGCGGCGTGATCGCCCCGCACAGCGGGATCGGCGAGCATTTCCACAATGACTGCGAGGAGATGTTCGTCATCCTAGACGGGGAAGCGCAGTTCACGATCGACGGCCGTACTTCGGTGCTGAAGGGTCCGGTCGGCGTACCGGACCGGATGGGCCACGCCCATGCAATCTATAATCCGGGCGATACCCCGCTGCAGTGGCTCAACATCAATGTTGGCAACACGAAGATTTACGACAATTTCGATCTTGGCGATGCGCGCACCGACGTGGCGCTCGATAAGGTGCCTCAGTTCATCACGATGCATCTCGATCGGGCGATGCTGCGGCCGGTCGCGGCAATGGATGGCGGGACGGGCACCGTCATGTACCGCCGCGCGCTCGATCCGACCGTTTTCGCGACGCCCTGGGCCTATGTGGATCACCTGATGCTGCCGCCCGGCACCTCGGTAGGTCCGTCGGCCAAAGCCGATCTGACCGAGGCTTATTATGTGCTGGGTGGCGACGGCGAGGTGACGATCGATGGCGAGACCGTCGCGATCCACAATGGCGATGCCATCCCGGTCGACCTTGGCCAGTCGCGCGCGATCAGGTCTACGGGCACGCAGCCGCTCGAGCTGATGGTGATCGGCGTGGCGCGCGATCTGTCTGCCAAGGCCGCCTACCGCGCTCGGCTCGCGGCCGCCATGCGGCCCCCGCGCTAAAATCCAGGGAGAAACGGGAATGAACAGGACGACGCTGCGGATGATGGCATCTGCCAGTCTGGCACTGGCGGCGCGATCCTTGGCCGCACCTCTTGCAGCGGCACCGGCGGCCGCGCCGGTTATGTCGATCGAGCGGCTCGATCGCGGCCTGGACGCAGTGATCGCGCCCGGCACCAAAGTGGAGCGCGTTACGACCGGCTTCATATTCACCGAAGGCCCGATGTGGCGCCAGGGGAAACTGTGGTTCTCCGACGTGCAGAAGGATCAGCTCAGCACCGTAACGCCTGACGGCAAGGTCACGGTGCTGCTGACCAATTCGGGCGGCTATCACAACGCACCCGCGGGGGCGAATATCGGTTCCAACGCGATGGTCACCGACAAGGATGGGTCGGTGCTGCTGACGCAGATGGGCGCGCGCCGGATCGTGCGTCTGGATGCACATGAAGGCATCCATCCCTTCCTGTCCGATTATCATGGCAAGCGGCTCAACAGCCCCAACGATCTGGTGTTCGCGCGCGACGGCTCGCTCTGGTTCACCGATCCGCCGTTTGGCCTGTTCAACGGGATGGACAAGGATCCGGCCAAGGAGCTGCCGTTCAACGGCGTGTTCCGCTACGCCCACGGCCAGCTTCAGGCGGTCGTGACCGACATGACCCAGCCGAACGGCATCGGTTTCTCTCCCGACGGCAAGACGCTCTATGTCAGCAATTACGGACCGGACATGTATGTGCGGGCTTATTCGGTCGGGCCGAACGGCAAGCTCACCCACCCCCGAACTTTGATCCATTATCCCGCGAACAGCGGCGATGGCGGGCCCGACGGGCTCAAGGTCGACATGTCGGGCAACCTCTGGAGCAGCGGCCCGGGTGGGATCCGGATCATTACGCCCCAGGGCAAGGTGCTTGGACAGATCAAGCTGCCGGAAGTGGCCGCCAACATCGCCTTCGCGGGTGACGGGCATACCGTCTACATCACCGGGTCGACGAGCATCTATCGCCTGCATTCGAAGGTTGCGGGCGAGTTGCCGATCTATCGGCGCTGAGCGCCTGCAGGGAATCCCAGGATAATCCTGTCATTGCGAGCGTAGCGAAGCAATCCAGTCCCGCACTCCGGGGCCTGGATTGCCGCGCCGCTGCGCGGCTCGCAATGACCAGCTATGTGTTGAATGGCCCGCCGCCTCAGTGTGCTGGATCGACCAGGATCGCCTGATAGGCGATCTTACCGCCACGGACGACGAAGATGTCCTCGCCCGATACTTGCTGCGACGTGCCCTTGAACTGGACCCAGCGCAGCCGCGCAATGTCTGGTCCGCCGGGGCTGATGCTGGTCTCCATCGTGCGCACGCCGGGATGGTGATCCTTGTCCGTCAGCGTTGCGAATACCCTGCGCGCATCGTTTGAGCCGACAAATACGCCAACGCCCTTAGCCGGCTGGCCATGTACCAGGCCAGGCGGCGCGATCACGATCGTGTTCGCGGCATAGTCGCTCATGATCGCAGCCAGGTCGCCCTTTTTCATGACCACGACATGATGCTGCACGACCTGGGCAGGCGTCGCCGCGGAGGCGGCAACGCCGGCACCGAGGGCCAGGGGCAGGGCCAAAATCTTCAAGCTGGTGCGCATCAATTCTCTCCCATGCTGTTTTTTAGTGGAGCCGCCGCAAGTTCAGTCCACGCGCCGCAAATTGTGCGCGAAACGCTGCTGGCGCTCGGCATAACCGGCGGCGGACTTGCGGATGCCGTCGATCACCTCGGGCGCGAGCTCCTTCACGGCCCTGGCGGGTGCGCCGAAGATCAGGCTTCCTGGAGGGAAGATTTTGCCTTCCGTTATCAATGCGCCCGCACCGATCAGGCAATCCTCGCCGATCACGGCATTGTTGAGCACAATCGCGCCCATCCCGACCAGCACCCGGTCGCCAAGCGTGCAGCCATGCAGGATCGCATGATGCCCGATCGTGCAGTCCGCGCCGATCGTCAGCGGAACGCCCGGGTCGGAGTGGAGCATCGCGCCCTCCTGGATATTGGTGCGGTCGCCAAGCACGATCGGCGTATTGTCGGCGCGGATAACGGCGCCGAACCAGATGCCGACCTCTTCGCCCAAGCGGACATCGCCGATCAGATCGGCAGAAGGCGCGACCCAGCTATTATCGTTTATTGTCGGCCTGAGCCCGTCAATCTCATAGAGCGGCATCAGTTGTGCTGTGGCGCCGTTGGGGAGGAAGCCGCGGGCGCGGCCGGAGCGCCATAATTCTTCGCGAGATAATCGACGATGGTCTTCATCTCCTCGGGCGACACTTCGGCGCCGCGGTTGGCCATCTGCTCCACCGTCGCCGACCAGGCTTCGGGCGATTTGTGCTGGGAGAATATCTGTGCGGTGTTGTGACAGAATATGCAGCGCTGATTGATCAGGTCGAGCCCCGGCCCGGACGGTGGGGCAGCCGCAGTCGGCGGATCCGCAGCGAGCGCGCGGGCCCCCAAGGCAGCCAGGGGGATCAACGCGGCGGCGGTCAATATCATGGTACGCATCATCAGATCCTAGCTCAGCGCAGCGAGAATGCCACGACGGCGTCGCTGTTCGGTGGAGACCCCGAGAAGCCGCCCGTCGCCACCACCGCAACGATCTGGCGCCCGGATCGGTCGCGATACGTCATCGGCGTGCCGTAGTTCGATGCGGGCAGGACGGCCTCCCACAGCAGCTTCCCACTCTTCGAGTCGAAGGCGCGGATCTTATCATCGGTGGTCGCGCCGATGAACGTCAGCCCCGACGCCGTGGTGATCGGCCCGCCCGCGCTGATCCGGCCCGCATCCTTGAAAGCGGGATCCTGATTATCGCCGAGAGGACGACGCCAGGCGATCGTGCCCTTGTTCACGTCCACCGCGACCAGTTCGCCCCATGGCGGCTTCTGGCAGGGGTTCCCGGTCTCCCGATCCTGGAAATATTGATAGCCCTCTTTCATGCCCCAAGTGCCGTCTGCCTGCTGGGCAAGCTGCTGCGGGCTGGCGAGCGAGTTGACGTTGATCACGTAAAGCCCGGTTTGCGGATCGAACGAGCCGCTGCCCCAGTCGACGCCGCCGAGGCTGCTGGGGAAGAAGTTGACCGAGCTGTCCGCGCGCGGCGGCTGGAACATTTTGGGGGTGGGAACCACGTGCAATTCGTCGGTCACCTTTTGGCAGACCGCCTTCATCGCCGGGGTAAGGTCGTTGAAGTCTTCCGCGTTATAGGTCAGCCGCGCGAGCGGCGGCGGCGATACCGGCATCGGCTGGGTCGGCCAGGGCTGCTCGCCGGGAACGTCGGTATCGGTCGGCACCGGCACCTCGCGCACGTCATAAACGGGCTTGCCGGTCACGCGATCGAGGATGAACATGATCGCGGTCTTGTTCATCACCGCGATCGCTGGAATATTGCGCCCGTCGCGGCGCACATCGATCAGCGTGGCCACGGGCAGGTCCACATCCCAGATGTCGTGATGGACGGTCTGGAAATGCCACAGATATTTGCCGGTGCGCGCGTCGACCGCGACGATCGAATTGGCGAACAGGTTCATGCCGTGGCGATCGCCGCCCCAGCGGTCGAACGTCGGTGCGCCGAACGGCAGATAGGCAATGCCGCGCTTGGCGTCGACGATCACATTGTTCCACACATTGTTGCCCGACCGGCCCTTCCAGCTGTCGCCTTCCCAGCTGTCGTGGCCATATTCGCCGGGCTGCGGAACCGAATGAAAGGTCCAGACCAGCTTGCCGGTGCGCGCATTCCACGCACGGACATCGCCGGAAGCGCCCTTCACCGGCATTTCCTGCACGCGCGAACCGGTAATGATCAGGTCTTGATAGACGGTCGGCGGGCTGCTCATGCCGAGCGGAGCGCCGCGATTGCCGTTCATCACTTCCGGCGTCTTCATGTCGACAATGCCGTCGGTGCCAAAGTCCGCGGCCGGCTTGCCCGTGGTGGCATCGAGCGCGATCAGCTTGCCGGCGCGCGTGCCGAAGACGATGCGCGGGCCGACGCCATGGCCGCCCGGCCAATAAGCGACGCCGCGCGTCGCGGCCTGATCGCGCGGCGGCATCGTGTAGGCCCACAATTCGCTACCGGTCGAGGCATCGAGCGCAACGACCCGGCCATAGGGCGTGGGAATATACATGACGCCCTTCACCACGAGCGGCGTGGCCTCGGACGGGGAGAAGCCGGTCGCGAAGCGCTTGCGCATCGTTTCCGGCATGCCGGGGAAGGTCTCAACCTTATAACCCGCCGGCCGCATGTGATAGACCCACGCCTGGTGCAACTTGCCGACGTTGGCGGGGGTGACCTCCTTGAGCGGCGAAAAGCGTCCATTGCCGCCGTCGCGACCATAATCCTGCCAGTCACCTGCCGCGACCGCATACAGCGGCGAGGCGAGGGCGAGGCAGGCCGCAAGCGCGCAGAAACGGGAAATTCGGGCGGATGGAACGGCGCCCGTTGAGTGGCTGTTCAAGCTTGATCCTCTCATTATCGGCCGCTTTTCGCCCACCTTTGGGACCAGCGCCATTGTTCTTTGGTTGACCCGATGCTAGCAGCCGCCAAAATCATATACAATATGATCTGCGGTGAGATGCGGCGCCATTTGCATGCGGCGCGATCCGGGTAGATTGATGCCGAACGAGGAGTAGATGATGGCGACATTGCCGCTGGCAGGCTTGAGGGTGCTGGATATCTCGCAGGTCATGGCGGGCCCATTTTGCTGCATGCTGTTGGGCGACATGGGCGCAGACGTCATCAAGATCGAACCGCCCAAGACAGGCGATTCGACCCGGCATTCGATGGGCTTTCGCTTGAAGGGGGCGGACAGCCCCGGTTTCCTCGCGCTCAACCGCAACAAGCGTAGCATCACGCTGAACCTCAAGGACCAGGCGGATCGCGAGGTCCTCTACGCGCTGGTCAAGACCGCCGATATCCTGGTGGAAAATGCCCGGCCCGGCGTCGCAGCCCGCCTCGGCATCGATTATGATACGCTCGCTGCGATTAATCCGCGCCTGGTCTATGCCAGCATCTCCGGCTTCGGGCAGACCGGGCCCTGGGCGCAGCGCCCCGGCTTCGATCTGATCGCGCAGGCCATGTCGGGCATTCTGAGCTCGAACGGATTTCCCGGCATGGAGCCGGCCAAGAACTCGATCGCGGTTGCCGATCTGGGTGCCGGGCTTTTCTCCGCTTATGCGATTCTGAGCGCAATCATCGGCCGCGAGAAAAGCGGGCAGGGGCAATATATCGATGCATCCTTGCTCGAAGCGGCGCTCGGCCTTTCGGTCTGGGAGACCACCGAATTGTGGGGCACGGGCAAATCGCCCACGCCGATCGGCTCCGCCAACCGCATGTCCGCGCCCTATCAGGCGGTGATGGCGTCGGACGGATGGTTCGTAATCGGAGCCGCCAATCAGGGTTTGTGGCTGACCTTCCTCGACGTGATCGGGCGGCCCGAGCTGCAGGAGGATCCGCGCTATTCGACCAACGCCGCGCGTGTGACCAACCGGATCGTCCTGATCGAGGATCTCGCCCCGACCTTCCTCACCCGTACCAAGCAGGAATGGATCGACGCGATGCTGTCGGCCGGCGTGCCGGCGGCACCGATCCTGGATTATGGCGAGGCGGTCGAAAGCGAGCAGGCCATCGCACGCGACATGGTGATGCAGGTGCCCCATCCGGTCGAAGGCGAATTCCGCGCACTGGGATTTCCGGTGAAGATGCGGGGCACACCCCAGGAGGTGCGCCTGCCGCCGCCCTTGCTCAATGAACATGCGGATGAGATTCGCCGCGAGCTGGTCGACAAGGGCCTGCTGTCGCCCACCGCGGAGGCAGCGGAATGAGCCACGCTCAGCTGGTCTATGAGAAGACGGGCGATCGGGCCCTTGTGCGCTTCGACAATCCGACAGCGCACAATGCGCTGACCAGCCGGATGTGGCACGATCTGCGCGACGCCGCGCGCGATATCGCGGCCGATCCGACGATCCGCGTCGCCACCTTTCGGGGCGTCGGCGGCAAGGCCTTCATTTCCGGCACCGATATCTCGAAGTTCGCCGATTACGAGACCGGCGAGCAGGGCGTGGATTATGAGCGCGACATCGACATCTGCATGGGGGCGATCGACGAAATCCCGTGCACCACGATCGCGATCGTCGATGGATGGGCGGTCGGGGGCGGGCTGAACATCTCGTCCGCATGCGACTTCCGGATCGCCACGCCGAACGCCCGCTTCGGTTCGCCGATCGGCCGCACGATCGGCAATTGCCTGTCTGCGATGAGTGTAGCCCGGATCGGCGGCGCGATCGGCCTGCAGATGGCGAAGCGGATGGTTCTGCTCGGCGAACTGGTACCGGCGTCGGAATTGCTGGCGAGCGGCTTTCTCCACCAGATTGCCGAAGCGCACGAACTGGATGCAGCGGCCGATGCGCTCTGCCGCCGCGCGGCCGAGAATGCGCCGCTGACGACGCGCGCCACCAAGGAAATGCTGCGGCGGATGCGCTACGCCAATCTACCCGACGTCGAGGACCTGATCGCGACGGTTTATGGCAGCGCCGACTTCAAGCGCGGCGTCGCCAACTTCCTGTCCGGCAACAAGACGCTGCCGGATTGGACGGGAGAATAAGGCCGATTATCGGCCGGCCGGCTTGGTCGCGACGATTTTGATCCCGGCCATCATCGGCTGACTTGGCGGCAATGCCGTCTGGCCCGCTGGAAAGCCGTTAGCCTGGAACAGAAACGCCTCGATATCCGATGTCGTCTTCGCGCTCAGGCTGCCGGGATTGTTCAGCGGCATGGTCGAATGGATGCGATCGAACAGATCGCCGGCCGAGGTGCTGTTCCAGTTATTGAGGAAGGCGCTGCCGGTGAGCGGCGGGGCCATGTCGACGCCCGCAAGGCTGGCGCCGTGGCAGGCCGCGCACTGATCGGCATAGGCGACTTTGCCACGTTCCGCCTGATCGGTGGTGTAGACTCCGCTCCAGACCGTTCGGTCGGCATCCTGGGCATGGGCGATCGCGCCCCCCAGCAGCAACAGCGCGCCGCCCAGTGCAGCTGAGCCCCAGACGTGAATTTTGCGATCTTCAGCCATCATGCTTTCCCGGGTAATCTGTAAGCAACGAGTTCCGCGCTATAATTACCCCCGCCGATGGCGACTACAAGATATTGTTTTCCTTGAAGCATATAGGTCATCGGCGACCCGCTCTGCGGCGCCGGCATATAGACCGCGCCCTTTTCCACGCCCGTAGTCTTGTCATAGGCACGCAGCATCGCGCCGCGCACGCCAAATTCGTTGGTGTAGAATCCCGCTTCGCCGCAGATCACCAGCGTCTTTGTGGTGAGGGGGCCGAGGTTGCCGGGGCGGCCGGTGCGGGGAATCTTGAGGCCTTTGAGTGCGGGATGGTTGCGGATGTTGTCGGGCGTTTCGCCATGCGCGACCTGCCACGCAATATCGCCTTTGGTGAGGTCGATCGCCGTGATCCGGCCGTAAGGCGGCTTGAGCAGGGGCAATCCCTGGATCGCGAGGAAGCCGGCTGGCAACCCGCCGGGCTTCTGGCCCGGCCGCGGCGGCGGCGGGGCGGGCGGGCGGAAATCGCCGCCACCGGATTCGGCGCCCATCCGCGGCATTTTTCGCGGCTTCAGGCCATCTATGCCGTGCACATAAGGGGAATCGGAGACGCTCATGTCGGTGTTGGGCACGATGCCCATCACCGAGGGCTGCGTCTTGGAATAGACGTAAACGACGTGCGTTTCAGGGTCGTACGAGCCGCCCGGCCAATTGGTACCACCCTGCACGCCCGGCGCGGAGATGGTGCCCCAGCGGCCTGGTTTGCTGATTACCGGCGGCGTGAACAGCGGACCGGTCTTGTAATTCTTGACGAACTCGACCGCCTGGGCGCGCAGCTCGGGCGTGAAGTCGATCAGATCGTCGGTGGTGACGCCCTGCACGTCGTAAGCGGGCGGCTTGCTCGGCACTGGCTGGGTTGGTGAATACCATTCGCCCGGCACATCGCCTGCTTCGACCTTGCGCTCGACGATCGGCCAGAGCGGTTTGCCGGTCATACGGTCGAGCACGTAGAGATAGGCCTGCTTGGTCGGCTGCGCGAGCGCCTTCACGATCCGGCCGTTATGCGGAATGTCGCACAGGATCGGCGCGCACGGAATGTCGCGGTCCCATAGCCCGTGATGGACCATCTGATAGTGCCATTTCCGCTTGCCCGTCTCGATATCGACCGCGACGAGCGATTCCCCGAACAAGGCATCGCCGCGCCGGTAGACCCCGGTTTCATCGCCTGTCGGCAGTTCGACCGGAATATAGACCAGACCGAGCTCTTCGTCGGCGGACATCTGCGCCCAGGCGCCTGTGTTGCCGACCTTGTCCGCATCGCCGCCGATCCAGGTGTCGTAGCCGAACTCGCCCTTGAGCGGGATCGTGTGGAATATCCATTTCCGACGGCCGGTCTTGATGTCGAAACCGCGGACATAGCCTTTCACGTTCTGACGGATTTCGGGAACGTCGCCCGCAGTATGCGCCGCGCCGATCACCACCACGTCCTTCACGACCAACGGTGTCGAATGCAGGCCCACGTCCGAATGGACCGGGTCGATCTCCTGGTCGAAATCGCGCTTGAGGTCGACCACGCCGTTGACGCCGAATCCGGGGTCGACCAGCCCGGTCGCCGGATCGAGGGACACGAGCTGGTAGCCGATCGTGACGTAGAGGATCCGCTCCTGTGTCCCGTCGGTCCAGTAGGAAACCCCGTGGCCGGATAGCTGACGCGGCGAATTGAGTGCGCGCTCACCTTCGTCGAGCCGGTGCATCCAAAGCAATTCGCCGGTTGCCGCGTCGAGCGCGATGCAGTCGCGGCGCGCGCCCGCTGTCGTGAACAGGCGACCTTTGATCAACAGGGGCGTCGCCTCGAATTGATATTCCTTGCGGGCGCCCAGCGCGTCGGTCTTGAAGCTCCAGGCGATTTCCAGATCGTTGAAATTGGCCGCGTTGATCTGGTCCAGCGGCGAATAGCGCGTATTCGCCTGGTCCGCGGCATAATAGCGCCATTCGGTGTCAGGCTGCCGCGCGGTGTTTCCGGACGGGGCGGAGGCAGCAAATGCCGGGCCGCCGCCCGACAGCCCCGAAAGCACGAATGTGGATGCCGAGCTGGCGAGCAGCCCGCGCCGGGAAATTCCTGTCATATCATCCTCGCGTCGGGCTTATTGCCGCCCGGTTTCTGTCGTCTTGTCCGAGCGCCGCAGCCTTTCACCAGCTGACGGCGATATATTTCGCTTCACAATATTCGAGCAGGCCATGGTGCGAACCCTCACGCCCAAGGCCACTTTGCTTCACCCCTCCGAACGGCGCCGCCGCATCGGAAACCAGACCGCGATTGACCGCGACCATGCCGCATTCGATCCGTTCGGCAATTTGCAGCGCCTTCTTGAGGTCCTCGCTGTAAACGTAGGCGGCGAGGCCAAATTCGGTCGCGTTGGCAAGCGCGATCGCCTGTTCGGGGTCGTCGAAGGGGATCACGGCAGCCACCGGGCCGAAGATTTCGTCGGTCAGGATTTGCGACCCGGGTTGCACGTTGGCGATGACCGAGGGCGGATAGAAGAAGCCGGCGCCGTCTGGCGCCTTGCCGCCGAGCCGCACCTCGGCCCCCTTCGCGACCGCGTCGGCAACCAGGCGCTCGATCTTGTCGATCGCCTCGCGATTGATCATCGCGCCGCACTGCGTCGTGTTTTCGATGCCAGCACCCATCTTCATGGCGCGCATGCGATTGACCAGGCCGGACACGAATAGGTCGTGGATCCCGCGCTGGACGTAGAAGCGATTGGCGGCGGTGCAGGCCTCGCCCCCGTTGCGCATCTTGGCGATCATCGCCCCTTCTAGCGCCTGTTCCAGGTCGGCATCGTCGAGCACCAGGAACGGTGCGTTGCCGCCCAGTTCCATCGACGAGCTGATCACCGAATCCGCCGCCTCCCGCAGCAGGATACGGCCGACCTCCGTCGATCCGGTGAAGGACAGCTTGCGGACGCGCGGGTCGTGGAGGATCGCGCTGCAGACCGGCCCCGGATCGCTGGTGTTGATGACGTTGACCACGCCTGCGGGTACGCCCGCGCGCCGCATGATCTCGGCCACCGCCAGCGCGGTAAGTGGCGTTTCTTCGGCCGGCTTGAGGATACAGGTGCAGCCGGCCGCGAGTGCGGGCGCGATCTTTCGCGTTGCCATCGCGGCGGGGAAATTCCACGGCGTGATCAGCAGCGCGATGCCGATCGGCTGATATTGGACCATGATACGGTTCGCGCCCGACGGCGAAAGCGCGAGTTCGCCGTTGATGCGAACGGCTTCCTCGGCGTACCAGCGGAAGAATTCGGCAGCATAGGCCACTTCGCCGCGGGCATCCGACAACGCCTTGCCATTCTCCAGCGAGATGATCTGCGCCAGCCATTCCTGCTCGGCCATGATCGCGTGGAAGCAGGCCTGGAGGATATCGGCGCGCTTGCGCGGTGGGGTCGCAGCCCAGGCGGCAGCGGCAGCGGCAGCGGCATCGACAGCGGCGATTCCTTCGGCGACGCTGGCGTCCGCGACCGAGCCCAGAACCGCCTCGGTGGAGGGGTTGAAGATGTCGATGCGCTTGCCGCTGGCCGCAGGGCACCAGCGGTCACCGATCAGGAGATCGGTCGGGACGGCAAACGGGCCCTCCCGTCCTTTGGCTGACGGGGCGGTGAAGCTATTGGACGTCATACTGGTACCTTGTTGCGTTAGAGCGCGCGCAGTGCCGACCGGTCGCCCGAAAAGGCGGCGCGGGTGATGCTCTGCATTGCGGACAGATCGAGAAAGCGGGGATTGTTCTTCACCAGCCGCGCTGCGTTCAGCGCATGCTCGGCAACGAAATCCTGCTGGTCGGCTTTGAGGCCGAGGGCGGCGAGCGAAAGTGGGATTTTCACCTTGGCGAGCAGTTCGGCAACCGCGTCGATGAACGTCTGCGACATCTCGTCGGGCGTGCCATCGGGCAGACCTACGGCACGGGCGAGCTGCGCGAAGGCGTCCATGCAAGACGGCCGGTTATATTGCATCACGAACGGCAGCAGGGTCGCGACGCCGTCGCCATGTGCGGTGTGCGTGAGGTTCCCCACGGGATATTGCAGCGCATGCGCGGCGGCCGTGCCGGCAGTGCCGAAGGCGCAGCCTGCTGCGAGCGCAGCGAGCATGATGCCTTCGCGCGCCTCCATGTCACCCCCGTCGCGATAGGCACGCTCGAGGAAGCGGAAGATGTTCGTCACCGCCAGCATGGCGAAATGATCCGACAGCACATTCTTGCCGACGAATACATGCTGCTCGGTAAGCAAGGGGTCGCCCGGCCGGGCAAGCGTGGTGAAGGCTTCGACCGCATGTGTCAGCGCATCGGCGCCGGAGCAGGCGGTGAGCCCCGGCGGGCAGGTGATCGTCAGCTCAGGATCGCACACCGCGATCAGCGGGATCAGATGCGGGCTCGCTATGCCGACCTTGGCGCCGCGTTCCTCGTCGGCCACCACCGCGACCGGGGTCACCTCGGATCCCGTGCCGGAGGTGGTCGGCACCGCGATCAACGGAATGACCGGGCCGGGCACGGCGAACTCGCCATAATAAGAACGCACGTCGCCACCATGCGTCAGCAGCACGGCGACGACCTTGGCCATGTCCATCGAACTGCCGCCGCCCACGCCGATCACGACGTCGGGCGCGAAATCGCTGACCTGCGCAACGCAGGCCTCGATTGAGCTGATCGGCAGGTCGGGAATGGTTTGATCGAAAACACGCGTGTCGACGCCATGCGCTTCCAGGTCGGCGACGATCTCCTTGAATACGGGCTGGGCACCCTGCCATGCGTCGGTGCAGAGCAAAGCTCGCTTGCCGATTTTCGAGGTCGCCGAGCCGAGCGCACGCCGCTGCCCGCGTCCGAAGAGGATCGAGCGTGGAAGGCGCAGCGCGCCGAACATATTATGCTGCTCTGTCACTTCTTGCTGCCGTCCCCGCGATACTTCTTGAGATAGGCCACGACATCCGCCTGATCCTGCGGACTGGCGAAGCCGGGAAAGAACATCTTCGTGCCCGGCACGAGCTTCGAAGGCGCCTCCAGGAAGTGCGCGAGCGTGGCTGCATCCCAGGTCAGGCCCGAATTCTTCAGCGCCGGCGAATAGGCATAGCCCGCGACCGCGCCCGCCTTGCGGCCGACGACACCATTGAGCGCCGGGCCCATCTTGCCGCCGCTCTGGCCGATCGTGTGGCAGGCGCTGCAGCGTGCGTACAATTGTTGGCCGTGGACGGCGTCGCCTTTCGAACGGGCGTCCGCCGCAGCGGCTAGGCTGGAAATCGAGAGCGCGCCAAGTCCAGCGGCGAGCATGATCCGGTTCACGTACAGATACTCCTTACAATATCCCTTGGAGCGAGGAGGTTCGCGCTGCTCATCCGGCCGGCTCCTCCCGATAGAAGCGGCGCGATGCGTCGATGGTGAGCGTAAGCAGGCCTGCGATCGCGGCGAGCGCGGCGATAACCAGAAACGCGGATGCCCAGCCGAAATTGGATGCGAGTCGGGCCGTAACCGCGACCGCCATCGCTGCGCCGATATTGCCCATGGTGTTCATTACGGCCGAGACCGATCCGGCAAATTCCCCGCCGACATCCAGCGTAATCGCCCATGACACACCGACGGTAAGCTCCAGCGCGAACAAAGCGACCGCGAACCAGGCGATGCTGATCATCGGATCGGCGGCCCAGGCGGCGCAGAGCACGGTGGTGGCCGAAACCCAGAAGCCGATGATCGAGACGATCCGGCGCGCGAAGCGGAGATTGCTCGTCCGTTTGACCAGCGCGTCGGACACCACACCCCCGGTGATGTCGCCAAGCAGCCCGGCCAGGAACGGCATGCTAGCATAAAAGCCCAGATGCTTGAGGTCGACGCCGCGCGCCGCGTTCAGATATTTGGGGAACCAGCTCAGGAATGCGCCGATGTCGTAGGCGTAGCAGAAATACATCGCCCCCAGCAGCCACATCTGCGGATTGGACAGGATCTGCTTCCAGGGAACCCGGCGCTTCACGTGGTCGCGGAAGCCCAGCGCATGTGCGATTTGCTCTTCCTCGCCAATGTTGACCAGCGGATGCTCGGCGGGCGTGTTGCGGTAGAAGCGATACCAGAACAGCGCCCAGACGATACCGACGACAGCGAACAACAGGAAAGGCAGCCGCCACCCGAGCAGCGTTGCACCGACCAGCGGCACCACCATCATCGGCGTGAGCGTGCTGCCGAGCCGCGAGCCCGCATGGGTCGAGCCTTGGGCGATCGCGCGCTCGGACGGCAACATCCAGCGCGAAAGCGCGCGGTTCGCGATGGGAAAGGCGCCCGCTTCGCCCATTCCGATCAGGAACAGGCAAACCCCCATCGACGCTGCCGACCAGGTCAGGGACGTCAGCGCGGTGAAGATCGACCACCAGATTACGACGCAGGTCAGGGCGATGCGAGGGCCGACCTTGTCGCCGAACCAGCCGCCCGGAATCTGGAAGGCGGCGTAGGCGATGCTGTAGCAGAAGAGCACCCAGCCCATCGTGATTGTCGAGAAACCGAAGCTCTTCTCGATGAACGGCTCGGCGACCGAGAGCAGGACGCGGTCGATATAAGTGATGAAGTATGCGGCGATGACGAACGCCAGCACCAGATAGCGCGCACGCGTCGGTGCTCCCGCCCTGCCTGCAGCGGCGGAACGCGACCTGGCCTTGGACTGCGGACTCGCCACTGTTTCGGTCATTTCGCCGCGCACGCATCAGCCGCGCGGCCGGTGCAGACTTGCCAGATCGTCGGCACCTTGCGCCCGGCGATGAACACCTCGTGGATCGCGCGCGTGTTGCGGATATCGGCGACCGGATTCTTGTCCAGCACCAACAAGTCGGCCCATTTGCCCGCCTGGACCGTGCCGATGTCCTTGGCGCCGAGGAATTCGGCATTGTGGCCGGTCGCCGCGGTGAGCGCCTGGAGCGGGGTGATCCCCGCCTTGACCATCAGCTCAAGCTCCCAATGGGCGAAATAGCCCGGAAAACGTGCGGTGGGGCCGCTATCCGTACCCATTCCGTAGCGGATACCGGCCTTGGCCTCGGCGGTGAAGTTGCGCATCGCGTTGCGCAAGGTGGGCGCATATTTCGGGAAATTGGGCGCCGATCCGAGCCTCTTGATCCGCTCGGGGTTGCGCAGTTCCGCAATCACTTCGGGTGTTACGCCGCGCGAGAAGAAGGGATCGTCGAGGAAGGGCAGCATCGTATAGGTGAAAGAGGCCTCGCGGCTCAGCGTTGCCGCCATCTGCCACACACCCTTGGCTCGCATCCGCCCCAGCAAAGCGGCATCGACCGGCCGGTCGCGCACCTCATGCGCGAAGGCGTTCACGCCCTCGCGCGTCAGCTCCGCGGCATTGTCGTAATAGAAGACATGCGCGATCGCCTTCTTGCCGTCCTTGTGGGCCTGATCGATCACGGCGCCGCTGATTGCCGGCGGCATCCGGCTCGATAAAGTCCCGAACTCGTCGTCGACCCATAATTTGATCGCGTCGGCGCCCTTCGCCACTTCGGCGTCGACCATATGGCGCGCCTCGTCCGGCGTGGCGACGGACTGGTCGAGGCCGGGAACTCCGCCATAGCTGCCCTTGAACACGACGCCCTGGCCTACGGTGAAGATGCGCGCCATGTCAGGCCGCCCGGCCCGCTCGGCGTTGCGCAACGGGAAGATCAGGTCTTTCTCCGTACCCAGCGTCTGCACACTGGTGATGCCGTAGGCGGCATAGAGATGGAGCTGCTTCTCGATATTCTCCGGCGTCTGGTATTTGAGATCCTGCGTGATCCCGTTGACCAGGCCAAGATGGACATGCGCGTCGATCAGCCCGGGCAACACATATCGGCCCTTGAGGTTCTCAATATTGGCGCCGGCCGGTGCCTTGAGCTTCGACGCAGGGCCAACCCAGGCCAGCCGCCCATCGGTGATGACCAGCGCCTGATCCGCGACAGGCCGTCGCCCGGTCCCGTCTATCAAGGTGAAATGGGTGAGTATGTTCGTTTCGGCCTGAGCGTTCGCGGCAAGCGCAGTGGCGAGTCCCGTCGCGAACAGCATGCGGCAAAAAGACATAGCGGCGCCGCCCTTCACCTTCATCGCCCGGAATCCTCTCGTTTCATATCATATATGATCTGACGGCGAGTGGTACGGTCCCCTTTGGAAACCGTCAAGCGCTCTCCGAACTTTCTGCGACGGACTGCCCAGAGGAAACAGCCGCGCCCTTAACGGGTGCCAGGATCGCTTCTGAGTGTAGCAGCACCTCTCCAGGGCGGTGGATCACCCCTTGGAATCAGGCGGTCTGTTCGGCGGCGGCTCGTGCCGATACGCGATCCATGCGATCCTTCGATCGCTCGAGATGGTCGCGGACGGCGGCCTCGGCGGCAGCGGGATCGTGGGCGAGAAGCGCTTCGATGATCCGCTGATGCTCGGTCGCCGCCTCTTCCGGCGCGTTGGTGCTGTAGAGCGACCGGAAGATCTGGAGATGCGCATGCAAGCGCTCGATCGTCGCGGCGATCAGATTATTGCCGCTGCCGGTGGCGATCAGGCGATGCAGTTTGGCGTCCGCCTCGGCGAAGCGTGCAAAGGCGCGGTCATCCTTGTCGGTGACGCCGCGCATCTCTTTCTCGATGTCTTCCAGCGTGGCCAACGTTTCGTCGTCGATACGCTCGGCCGCACGGGCCGCGGCATAGGGCTCGATCAGGAGGCGCAGGGTGTAGAGATCCTGCACCTCCTCGCGCGTCATGCGCGGGCTGGCCCGGTAGCCGACATTGGGCATCTTGTAGACCAGCTTTTCCGCTTCGAGCTGGCTCAGCGCCTCGCGAATGGGGGTCTGCGAAATCCCCAATTGCCGCGCAACCTTGTCGATCGCGATCCTCTCGCCGGGTGCGATCTGCACCGTCATCAGCATCGAAAGCAGATGCTCATACGCCCATTCAACCAGCGTCGGGCCGACCGGCGGACGTGGCGGATTGCGCACGGGCGGTACCGGCCACGTCTGGGGCTCGGAATTGGAATTGCGCGAGGTAGCGGGGGGCTGAGAAGGCATCGTCACCGGATAAACGTATAGGATATGCGATCCAAGCGGAAGATCACATCGGCGGGCGTTGGCGCGGGCACATCGACGCGTGTTGGATGCCATTCCCCTTCGTTAAGACGGTCGTGCAGCTAGGCGTGAGCGAACCGGTCTCTCCCAGGCGATCGCCTCCGTCCGATCCTTCTTTAGCCCTGAGTGGGAAGCGGCGCCGCGGTCGAAAGCAGGCCCCCGGCGCGAAGGTCGCCCCAGAATTCCAGTGGGATCCGGAAACGCAGGAGGTCGATGGTCTCGGCGACGCCGACGGCGCTTCGGATGCCGGGAAGGACGGACGCGACGGCCGGGTGGCCGAGCGGGAACTGAAGCGCCGCAGCGCCTATCGGTACCTCGTGGCGGTCACAAAATGTTTCGATGCGGCGCACGCGATCGAGGACGTGCTGAGGGGCTTCCCCATAATCGTAGCGGAGCGCGCCCCTTCGCCGCGTGCCGCCGGCCAGCAAACCGCTATTGTACGGGCCGCCCGCGATGACGGAGGTTCCCGTTTTCAGGCACCGATCCAGCAGGTCCAAACTTTGTTGCTCGAGAAGCGTATAGCGTCCGGCAAGCAGAATGCAGTCGAGTTCTGTCTCGTCGAGAATCTGGTGGCACACGGCGGTCTCGTTCACCCCGAGGCCAAAGGCGCCGATGTCGCCGGCCCGCTTGAGCTCACGCAGGGCCCTGAGACCGCTACGGAGAAGCTGGCGCAGATAGCTTGGATGTGCGGGCCCGTGTGCAAGTGCGCCGATGTCGTGGACGAGGAGAATGTCGACACGGGCTAGTCCGAGCCGCTGAAGGCTGGCCTCATGCGACCGCATCACGCCGTCATAGCTATAGTCGAATTCGGGCCTGAATGGCATCGCGCTCAGAAAGCCGTTGCGCGGCTGGGACGTATCGATGGTTGCGTCGCCAACGAGCAGACGGCCGACCTTTGTCGATACGATCGCGGGTCCGCGTCCCGACCAGCGCAGCGCATCCCCGAGCCGACGCTCCGCTAGCCCGAAGCCGTAATAAGGCGCGACATCGAAATAATAAGCCTCTTCGGCCAGGGCCGCGCCGACCAAAAGATCGGCCTCGGTTTGCGTCATTTTTCGGTTGCGGTCGCCGAGGTTGCTGCAGCCGGTGCCGAGCCGCGGCAGTCTGACGGTCGTGCTGCCCAGCGCACGGGAACCCAGCTTCGCGCCGGCCGTCATGCCCAATAGGGCAGCCAGTCGCCCCGCAGCCGCATGAGCGCCTCAAGGTAGAAATAGTCGCCCCAAATGCAGCATTCGTCGACGCCGATGCCATTCGGCCAATGATAGACGCCATGCGCCAGAATACCGTTGGAGTCTGCTATCGGCGCGAGATAGGCGCGATCGAGTTCGACCAGCATGCGCGCTGCGGCATTCGCGTAGCGCGCATGCGCGGCGTCCGAGAAGGGAAGCGATCCGGCAAGCTCGAGCAACCCGCATATGGCGATTGCGGCGGCGGAGCTGTCGCGCACATCCTCATCGCCGGTGAAGATAAGGTCCCAGCAGCAGATCCCGTCATTTGGCAGCCGATCGAGCATGTAATCGGCGAGATGCCCGGCAAGCGTGAGAAAGGCGGGATCGCCGGTGTGGCGGAACGCGAGCGCGAAGCCGTAAATGCCCCACGCCTGACCGCGCGCCCAGCAGCTCTCATCGGAAAACCCTTGATGCGTCGAACCGAAGCGCGGGCCACCTGTCTCGGTGTCCATGTAGAAAGTATGGAAGGTCGAATAGTCCGGCCGCACCAGGTACCGCGCCGCCTGCGCGGCGTGCGCGGAAGCGGCGTCCGCGTAGCGCAAATCCCCAGTCTCAGCGGCCGCCCACCAAAGCAACGGCAGATTGAGGTTGCAGTCGATAATCATCCGACCACGCTGCGCGGGATCGCATAGGTCGCCCCAAGCTTGTATCACCCTCGCGACCGGATCGTATCTCGACAGGAGCAGCGCGGCAGCATCGAGCGCTGCCTTTCGCGCGGCCTGATCGCCCGTCAGGCGCCACCCCGCTGTGCACGAAAGCGTGTAGAGGAAGCCGAGGTCGTGATGATCGACGACGATCCTGTACTCAACCCTGGCCGCGAAGCTTTCTATCTGACGGGTGGCGGCATCCGTGTGACGGACTTCGCCGCGCATCTGCGAGGCGAGCCAGAGCATTCCCGTCCAGAAGCCGTTGGTCCATTCGACATTGCCGATCGCGGGATACATGCCGTTTTCGCTGGAGGGAGCCGGCCAGCCATCCTCGAAGTCGGGCATGGCTCGATCGAGCCGCGCGATCGCGCGATCGATCATTGCCTCGGCTTGATCCTTTTCGAGCAGGGTAAGGCCAGGGGAAAGCTTCGGCATGAAGATGTTCTTCACAGGGTTTCAGCCGCGCCCGCGGTCCGGAGCATTGAATCCGCCGCACGGCGGCGCACGCGCCCAACCTCGGGTGGGGTCGGCAACAATGTGAAGAATGACAGCAGCCAGAAAACGAAGGCGAAGCCGGCAATCGCGAAATAGGTCGGCTGGAAGCCGATATGGTCATAAAGCGCGCCGGCTACGGGGGAGAGCAATGCCAGGCCGAGCGAATGGCCGAAACTGAACCCGACGAGATAGACCGTCGAGGAGACCCGTGCCTCGAAATGATAGGCGATGTACCGAAACACCGACACGAGCAGAATCGGCAGCTCGATCGAGTGCAGCATTTTGCACATGGAGATGGTGACAGGCCCGATCGCCAGGCCCGACGCTCCGATGCGGACGATCATGATGCCGCTCGCGATCAGCAGCCCGCGGGTCGCGCCCGTGTGCCGGACGATCAGGGGCGCCACGAACATCATTCCCGCCTCCACGAAGATCTGCGCAGAGTTGAGATAGCCAAACATGGCATTACCCATCGCGCGCGTCGGAAAGAGCGAGGAGAAATAGAAAGGGAATTGCTGATCGTAGACCAGATAGAGGTCGGTCACGCCCAATATGAGCACCATGAAGCCCCAGAATTGCGGCATGCCTAGAATGGCGATCGAGTCGCTTGGACGCAGCGACGCGCGGACTGGCTCGCCGGATGCTGGGGCGCGGACCCTCGCGGCGAAGATGAGCGGAAGGAGCAGCAGGCCGGCGGCCGACGCCATGAAGAAGTTTATGCGCGGATCCAGATTGTAGAGCCGACCCGAAAACAGTGCGGCCGACGCGAATCCGAGCGATCCCCACAAGCGTGCCCGACTATATTCAAACCCATCTCTCCGGCTGACCCGGTCGACATAGGATTCGATCGCATAGCTGCCCGCGACAAATGTGAGGCCGATATAGGCGCCCCCGACGAGCGCGCCCGCCATCACGTTTGCCTTGAGCAAGGGACCGTAGATGAAGGTGAAGAAGAGCCCGGCGAGCACGACCAGGAAAGCGATCGCGGCCGGAATCACGCGCCGGAAGCCCATGCGGTCAGAGAGATAGCCGTAGATGGGCTGGCTGATCATCGCTGCGATGAAGTTGGCGGAAAATACCGTGCCGACCTGAACCCCGGTCAAGCCGAGCGTCTGGGTCAGCCAGATTGAGAGCAGCGAGATCGAAGCCGCCTGCGCGAAGAAGAAGCAGAAGACGTATGCGCTCAGCAATACGTAATTGCGACGGCCCGCCAAGCTCACCATCCGTCCCCTCACGCCGCATATCAGCGGCTTTTTGTGATCGATAACAGATAATGCGCCAGACTCGCTGGCGAAGCAAGGGGCGCGAATCGACGGGCGGTTTGCTCGTCCCAGCTAGCCGTGCTTGCGCTGTCCCTTCGGTGCCGGACCGATGGAAGCGCGCTCGATCAGCTCCAACTCGGCGTGGCGATGAATGATCGACGCGGCCTCGCCCTCGCGCCGTCGGCGCAGCCCTTCGAGCGCGAGCAGGATCGCCTGCGCCGCCATGTCTGCGATCGGCTGGTGAATCGTCGCGAGCTCGGGCCAGACCGCCGTCGCCACGGGTGTGTCGTCGAAGCCCGCGACGCTGATTTGTCCCGGTATTGCGAGGCCCAGGCCGTGAGCCACCGCAAGGATGGCGGTCGCCATGTCGTCGTTGCTGGCGAATATCGCGGTGGGACGGAGATTGCGCTCCAGAAGCTTTCGCCCCGCTTCGAGGCCGCCGCGATAGGTATAGTCGCCGTCGACGACCCATTCCGGCCGCACTTCGATATCCGCATCAAGCATGGCGGCCCGGAATCCCTCTTCCCGGCGCTGGGCCGTGGAGTGCCGCATATCTCCGCGCACGAAAGCGATGTCGCGGTGGCCAAGTGCGATCAGGCGCTCGGTCATCATGACTGCGCCTTTATAATCATCGACGAGCACCGCCGACGTGTCCGAACGTGGCTTGGCTGTCGTGAAGGCAACCGCCGTCACGCCCCGCTTGCGCAACATCTTAAGGATGTCCTCGTCATCGCACAGCGGGGGCGGCAGGATCAGCGCCTCGACGCCATGTTCGATCAGCTTGCGCACCGCGGCGAGGTGGGTGGGGTGGGTTGCCGTCGGTTCGACCAGGAGCTGGTGGCCGAGCTTTCCCGTTTCGAGAAAGGCGCCCATCAGGAAGGCGCTCAAGTTCGACGAATTGGGGTTGGAATAAAGCAGCCCGATCTGCAGATTGCCGCTCCGAGCAGCCCTCGCCGCGAGGTTGGGCTTGTATCCGAGCGCGCGGACGGAGGCCATGACCCGTTCGCGCATCTCCGCGCTGACGTGGTGCCGCTGGTTCACGACGCGCGATGCGGTCATGGAGGATACGCCGGCATGCTTTGCCACATCGTGTATCGTCACCGCTTGCCGACGGCCGTTGCCGCCGTCTTTCGTCGGAACCTGTTTGTCGCGCTTCATCGCACCCCCGGTTTTGTTGTTTCATCGTAGCGGACGGGAACACGTAGGACGAGTCGTAGTCTTGGCCAAAAATGTCCGGCGCGGTCGCGTTGCATCGGGCGCTGAACGTGCTACCAAAGGTATCGATAACATCCGGTGCTGATGCCGAAGAGACGACCCGGAAAGGCGAACATGTTCGACAAGACCTATTACGCGACGCATCCGGACATGATGGAGTGCGTGAGCAACGAGGAGTTGCGGGATCGCTATCTGATTTCGGATCTGTTCCGGGAAGGGGAGGGCGTGTTGAATTACACGCATGCCGACCGTTTCGTGATCGGTGGCGTGGCGGTGGGAGGTGGTTCTGTGAAGCTGCCGGATCAGAGCGAGCCGGCGAGCGCTGCGGGCCATCCGTTCCTCGAACGGCGCGAGCTGGCGGTGGTCAATGTCGGCAAGGTCGACGGCATCGTCACGGTCGATGGCGAGCGCTTCGCGCTTGGCACCAAGGATTGCCTCTATGTGACGATGGGCGCGAAGGATGTGCAATTTTCGGGCGAGGGTGCGCGTTTCTATCTTGCGTCATGCCCCGCGCATAAGGGGTTTGCCACGCGCAAGCTCGGTATCGCGGATGCCAATGCGCTCGAGCGCGGCAGCCTCGAGGAATCGAATGCGCGCACCATCTACCAACTGGTCATTCCCGGTGTGTGCGATTCAGCGCAGCTGGTGATGGGGCTGACCGTGCTCAAGCCGGGCAGCGTCTGGAACACGATGCCGCCGCACGTTCATGAGCGGCGCAGCGAGATCTATTTCTATTTCGAGTTGGAGGGCCCGAGCGACCGCGTCTTCCATTATATGGGCGAAGGCGATGCGATGCGGCATATCGTGATCGCGAACGAGGAAGCGGTGATCTCGCCGCCCTGGTCGGTCCATATGGGGTCGGGCACCAAGGCTTATGCCTTCATCTGGGCGATGGCGGGCGAGAACCAGGATTATACTGACATGAACGTGCTCGATATCTGTCAGCTCGCCTGATGCCAAGTCCCTTCGGTCTCGCGGGCAAGGTGGCGATCGTCACCGGCGCCAATAGCGGCATCGGCCAGGCGATCGCGCTCGCGCTGGCGCAAGCCGGCGCGGATGTGGCTGCGGTCGGGCGCAGCCCGGCGGAGGAGACCGTCGCTAAGGTGCGCGCGCTCGGCCGCTGCGCGGAGATGATCTCGGCCGACCTGGCGACGATCGAGCCGGTCGGCCGCGTGGTCGACGAGACGATCGCGAGGCTCGGCCGGCTCGACATCCTCGTCAACAATGCCGGCATCATCCGCCGCGCCGACGCGGTCGATTTCACCGAGGAAGACTGGGACGCGGTGATCGACACCAATCTGAAGTCGGTCTTCTTCCTCGCCCAGTCGGCCGGCCGGCACATGATCGCGCAAGGATCGGGCAAGATCATCAACATCGCCTCGATGCTGACCTTCCAGGGTGGGATCCGCGTGCCGAGCTACACCGCGTCCAAATCGGGGATAGGTGGCTTGACCAAATTGCTCGCCAACGAATGGGCGGGCAAAGGCGTGCAGGTGAACGCGATCGCGCCTGGGTATATCGCGACCAACAATACGGCCGCGCTGCAGGCCGACCCGGTGCGCAACCAGGCGATATTGGATCGTATCCCCACCGGCCGATGGGGCAGCCCCGAGGATCTCGGCGGGGCGGCCATCTTCCTCGCCTCCGCGGCGTCCGACTACGTCAACGGCCATGTCCTTGCGGTCGACGGCGGGTGGCTTGCGCGCTGAGAGCGCGAGGCGCCGCCGACTCCGACCGAGTTCTTCCGCACGGGCTGTGTCGAAGCGCGGCGCATCGACACGGTTATACCCAAGCCCTCTTCCCGCGCTTTGAGTCACGGCAATGAGGGACTGCGCGCGGCACCTTCTCGCGGCGGCGATCTTCTCCAAGTAAATAACAGGCAACCAATCTGGCTCGCCTCCGCATGGCCGTCTGGCAAAAAAAAGGGGCGCCAGAGGCGCCCCAGAGGGGGTGGGAGAAGGCTCAGCCGCCGAACGTGTATCTGAGCGTGGCGCCGAAATTGCGGCCACTGACGAAATGCTGACGCAGGATCCCGGTTGCGAGAGCTGGCTCGCCGACATAGCGGTCCGGCGCATCATTGGTGAGATTTGAAGCCGTGACTGCCAGCGACAGACCTGCGGGCAGTTTCAACGTCACAGAGGCGTCGAGCTGGCCGTAAGCCTTGAAGTAGCGGCCATCCATCGGATTTGCCGCGATCCCGAACAGAACCGCCTTGGACCGCCAAGTATAGGCGACGCGGGCCGAAATGGTGCCATTGTCATAGAAGCCCGCCACCGCGTAGCTGGTTTTGGACGTGAGCGGCTGTGGCGTGATCGTGCGGATGCCATTCAGGATGACCGGATTCTTGGTGTCCGCATAAGTGAATGAGCCGCTGGCGCCGAACTTGTGAAGGAAATCCGGCAGGAACGGATAGTCGAAGAAGGTCTGTGCGGCCGCCTCGACGCCCTTGGCCGTTCCGCGCTGCGCGTTCACCGTCTGCGTGATGAAATATTGGCCGCCGGTACAACCGTTCGGAACAATCTGATTATAGGCAGGGGCGGTTGGAATGGTCTGGCACTGCGAGATGCCGCTGAAGAAGCCGTCGATGCGTTTATAGAACAGGTCGACCGAGACGTAATTCACCGAGGACTGGTAATATTCGAGCGAGACGTCGTAGCTGTCCGCGCGCTGTGGCTTGAGGTCCGGGTTGCCGAGGCTCCCAGTCCCGTTGGCGGGGTTGACGATGATCGTCGGATTCAGCGACCCGAGGTCGGGCCGGGTAATGCCCTTGCCATAGCCCAAACGCATGATCAGCCTGTCGGTCAATTGCGCCTTGAGGTTCACGCTCGGCAGCACGTCGGTGTAAGAGGATGAACTCGCATTGGGGCGGATGATCGCAGTACCCCCGGACGTATCGGTCACTTGCGCACGCACATCGGTTGAGGTCCGCACCACACGGACACCCGCATTGCCGGTGACGACATCATCAAAGAAGCCGAAATCCGCGACCGCGTAACCGGCATAGGTCTTGTCGCTGAAGAAGCGCCGGTTGAGCAAATTCTCGGGGAGCGCCGCATCGAGCGGGATGCCTGCCGCCGGGAAGCGGCCGCGCACCTGATCCCCCGTCAGAAAGTCGGGACGATAGGTCAGGAAGCCGCCCGAATAGCCGGCCTGGCCCTGCTGGAAATTGGTCGGGGAAAACTCGACTAGATCCTGCATGCTGGTGACGGCGATGGCATTCGACTGGTTGGCTGTGAGCGCCAGGCCATCGGTGGTCAGGAATTTGCCGTTGAAGGAATAGTTATTGTAGTGATCTCGTTGGGTGCCGTAACGGGCGCCGAACTTGACGTCTTTCAAAAATCCTTCGCCAAATCGGTATTTCAGATCAAGAGCAGCCGAGACGCCATTGTCGTTCCAGATCTGGTTAACCCCATTATTATACTGACCAAACACCCAGTTCGCCGGATTCGCCAAGTCTGGGCCGGAAATGTTGAGCTGTGATACTGGCTTGCTGATATCGCGCGTGATGTTCCATGCGAGCCCGCTCTTCGCTTGCAGGACCACGGCGCGATTGTCCTGCAACTGCTTCGCCTTGATGTAGGACAAGTCCAGGTTCACATCGAGACGATCGGTCGCACTCCACTTGAATCCCGTCGCGACGATCCCGGTCTGGTAGCGGTGATGCTCCTCGCCGCCCGTGGTCGAGAAACCCGAATTGAGGAAGGTTGCACTGCCAAGCCGCGATGAGGCGAGGATGGCGTTGTCGCCGCCGTTGGCGTTACGGTTTGCGAGTTGCTCGCTGACCGAGAAGGGGATTGTGACCAGATTTTGGACGTAAGCGCTGTCGGCCGGATTCAGGAATCGGTAGCGCTGGTGATAGAGATAGTCATTGTAGGTGCCGTCCACATAAAATTCGAGCTGGGGGCTGACGCGCCATTGAAATGCGGCGCTCACACCCTTGCGGGTGCGCATATAATCTTCCTCGTTCGCGCCGTTGGTCTGGCCGACCGCGGAGATGACGCTGGCGCGCTGGGATGCCGGCAACGTTGTGGGATCCGCCACCGGAACGAGAACCGATACGTCCGCGCGGCCGGCATAGGCCTGATTGAAGCCGGTGTTTCCGGCATATTCCGCGCTGTTTGCCGCGATGACGCGACGGAAACTTGCACCGCCATTGGCGGGATCATTATCCCCGCGATTGAACGTCTTCGCGTAGCTGCCGCTGATAAGCAGGCCCATCTCGCCATTGCCTGCTTTCCAGCGGGACGAGCCGAGCAGGAAGATGTCCGGCGTAAGCTTCTTGCCGAGATCGCTATAATGTCCACCCACGGCCACGGTCGCGGTTGTGCCCTTGAAGTCGAGCGGCTTGCGGGTGCGGATGTCGACAAGGCCGCCGATGGCGCCTTCGATATGGTCGGCCGACGGGTTCTTGTAGACATCGATGCCGGCGACAGTGCCGGGCGATGCGCCTTCCACGTTGAACTCGCGCTGCCCCGCGGTGAAATAAGCGCGGCCGTCGACACGCGAACCGGTCTGTCCGGTCAGGCCGCGGATCGTGAGGCCGCTGCCGGTTCCACCTGGGGAGGCTGCCTCGCCGCCGAAGCGATAGGCCTGAACACCGGGCACGCGGCTCAAGGTTGCGGCCACATTGAGGTCGGGAAGCTTGCCGATGTCGTCCGCCGATATCGAATCGACCACTTCGGCTGCATTTCGCTTGATTGCGGTCGACGACCTGAGGCTCTCGCGAACACCGGTCACCACGACCTCGGCAGCCTGATCTGCCGCGGCCTGGGCCTGGCTCGCGGCCGTTGGCTGGGCGCTTTGAGCGAATGCGGGGGCTGCGGCCGTCGTGCACAGCAGCACCGCGATCGTGGAAATCTTCTTAGTCATCCTGTCCCCTCCTCAGCTCTGGTCTTTGCCAGTGCGGCGCGGCCGAAGCCAACCAAAGGGGATGAGCGGCTATCGCGCGAAGCGACTCGATGACCGGGCATCCTCTTCGGCGGTTTACCGCTCTCCTACCGACTTAGATCGGTAGAGAATCTGTTACCGATAACTGAATCGATACACAATAGGGAATTTGTCTGACTTAATTCGCTGGCAGCGCCATCCGGTGTGGTGGCGACGCTCAAACCCATGGATCTGGAGGCAAAACATGTCCCCTCACAAGGGCGGCATGTTTATTGTTGAGAAGATATGCGACGGCTCCAGGGGCATTTTTCGACGTTTTCACGGTCATGAATGGCCTCTTGCCATCTCGTGTATGGTTGTTATCGTTATCGGATAACTGATATCGTGCTGCTTCGGGATCAATCCTGAATTCCGGCTGCGAGAGGAAAACTGGAGGGCGGAGGCGGCTAGCGCCGATCAGCCCCGACCAAAGAATGCGGGGCCATATCCCGCGGATGGCGCCGAAGGGGAGCGGCAGAGACTGATGGCGCGCAAGCAGGACGATCCGACGGCAAACGCTCCAGAAGGAGCCCGGCGGCATGGCGCGACGGTCCATGATGTCGCCCGACATGCCGGCGTGTCGTCGATGACGGTTTCCCGCGTCGTCAATGGCTCTAAGGGCGTGCGCGCAAATCTGCGGCATAAGGTCGAGGCCGCAATCCTCGAACTCAACTATATTCCGAACCTGGCCGCCCGCGCGGCTCGCGCGGGGACGATCAAACTCGGCGTTCTTTTCAGCAACCCGCGGTCATCCAATCTCGGCGAATTCCTGATGGGTGCCTTCGCCGAAAGTGCGAGACTTGGGTGCCAGCTCGTCATCGAGCCGACCGCGGGCCATGCCCGGGGCATCGACGCGGTTCGCAAGATCGTCGAGCTAGGCGTTGACGGCCTCGTTCTGCCGCCACCGCTTTGCGACGATATGGAGGCGATGGAGATTTTGTGGAATGCGCAGGTTCCCGCGCTGAGCTTCGCGTCGGCGGATCCGCGGCCCTATTCCTCATCCGTGTCGATCGACGATTTTGAGGGCGCCCGATCCCTGACGCGCCATCTGCTCGAGCTTGGCCACAGCCGGATCGCGTTCGTGCGCGGCGATCCACTTCATTCGACCGCGAGGGGCCGTGAGGAGGGTTTTCGTGCGGCGATGGCCGAGGTCGGCATCATCACGAGAGAGGGTTTCCTGGCCAATGGCGATTTCACCTATCGGTCTGGTTTGACCCTTGGACGGGAATTGCTGGATCGCGATGCGAAAGCACGCCCTACAGCTGTGTTCGCGAGCAACGATGATATGGCGGCGGCGATCATGGCGGTCGCGCATGGTCTCGGGATCCGCGTACCGGGTCAGCTCAGCGTTGCCGGGTTTGACGACACACCTATTGCCTCGACCATATGGCCGCAACTCACCACGATCCATCAGCCGCTGGCGCAGATGGCGTCGGCAGCGGTGGAGATATTGTTCGAGATGGCGCGGCAGCGGCGGGCGGGCGAGCGGGTCGAGACGCACCATAAGCGCTGCGATTTCACACTGCAGATCCGAGGATCAAGCGGACCTCCCGCGAATAAGCGCTAGACATGAGTCAAATGCTTTGCCGTGGTATCTGGATCAGCGGCCGAGGATGAAGCTTTCATAGTCCGCATGTCCGACGCTGGTCGCGACCGCAGCCGGCGTTCCGTAGGGGGCGGTCGCGAACAAGCCGATCTGCGCGCCGGTCCATCGGCCCTGATCCGCGACGAAAGCGTCGCCCAGATCGACGAAGCTGCGCCCGTCCAGGCTGTAGGAGAAACGAACCTTGGGTTCGACCACCTGGTGCACGGTGGGCTGGTCGAACTCCTTATCCTGCGGACCCGGCACCTCCAGCACAGTCGGTTCGGCGCGCAGGCGAAGCCATAGACGCCCCGTTGCGACCAGCGGTCCCGTCGCACGATGCAGGTTCGCATCGCTTGAGCGTTCCTCGATAACGCGGATGCCGTCCGCCACATTCTCGAGGCCGATGAACGCATAGTTATGCCCCGCAATTGCCAATCCGGTCCGTTCGCCGATACGGAGCGGCGCGAAGGCGACGGTTGCGGTGGCGGTAAAGATTGGCGCCGGCAGCTTCTGGGACAGCAGGTTGCCCGCCTCGTAGAGGTTCGCCGGCGCGGTGACCGACTTCAGCCGAAGCTTACCGCCCGCTACCCGCGCCCAATCCGCGCCGGGGTTGCTATTCCACTGCCATGCGGGCCCGATGCCGGCGGCGAAGTCGTCGCTCGCCTGAGGCGCGCGCGGGGCCTCCATCGCCACGTTGGGCTTGGCATGAACCAAGACCGGCTCGCCCCGGCCGTCGCCATCGGGATCGCTTCCGATCACGGGCCAGCCGCCGCGCCATGTGATCGGCTCCAGGTGAACTACCCTGCCGTAGCCGTCCCTGTCCTGGAAATGGAGGAACCAGTCCTCACCCTGGGCTGTGGTCACCCACGCGCCTTGGTGCGGACCGTTGATGTCGGTGGCGCCCTGATCCATCACGTTCCGCGCCTCGTACGGGCCCTCGATGCGGCGGGATTTAAAGACGCCTTGCCACCCTTGTTTCACGCCGCCGGCCGGAGCGAACACATAAAACCAGCCATCCCGCCAATAGAGCTTTGGCCCCTCGACCACGCTCCAGCGGCGGATGCCGTCGCGCGTCGCCACCGGTGCGAAGTCTTTGCCGTCGATGATTGTGCGCCCCTTGCCGACCACGCGCGTGCCGTCCGCGCTCAACCGGTTGAGCGTGACGATGTTGTTGAAGCCCGCCCGGCTCCCCGCCCACGCATTGACGAGCCAGCCACGCCCTTTGGAATCCCAGAATGGCGCCGGGTCGATCGCACCCTGCGCATCCCAGACGAGCACAGGTTTCGTCCAGGGACCGCGCGGATTCTTCGCCGTGACGAGGAAGACGCCGTGGTCCGGATCGGGATAATAGATCAGGAAGCGCCCATTCCGATAACGTATGGCGGGCGCCCACACGCCGCCGCCCCTGCGCGGAGTCGAGAAATGCCCGGCTGGTTCAAGGCGGTCGAGCGCGTGCCCGATGATGGTCCAGTTCACCAGGTCGCGTGAATGCAGGATCGGAAGCCCCGGCACATTGGTGAAGGAGGAAGAAACGAGATAGAAATCCCGCCCGACACGCACAACATCGGGATCCGAATAGTCTCCTGCGAGAACCGGGTTTCGATACGCGCCGTTACCAAGGTCCGGCTGCCAGGGGACGTCGGCAGCGCGACTGGAGGCGGCGAGTGCCGCCGCCAGGACCGCCGCGATCACTTCGCCCGCACGTTGGTCGCGAACGGCCCTACCTTCACGACATCGGGATCGCGCAGTTCGATCCTGCGGCCGCCGATCGTGACATTGTCCAGCAGCACGTCGTCGATGCCACGCTGGGCATCATAGCCGCCGATCACCGAAGCGCTCGGCATGCCCAATCCCGTATAGCTGACATTGCGCAGAACGACGTGCTGAATACCGCGGCCGGGGCTGGTGTTGTACTTGGCATTGAAACCGACCTGAAAATTGAAAAGCTTCGCCTCCTCGATCCGGTCGACACGGATGTTGCTGAAGGTGATATCGCGGACGAGGTTCGAATCCCCCGCAAGGATCGCCATGACGCCTTCGAAAGGCGGATCGTCCTCGTCGACATCGACCACGTCGATATTGTCGAACGTGACCCGCTCGATCGTCTCGGGATTGATCGTGTTGCCATGGATGCCCACAAACATCGCGTGCGCGATGTCGGCCCAGAGCGTCGAATTGGTGACGCGAATGTCGCGTGAATCGCCGTATATCTCGCCACATTCGCGTCAGACGGTCACGCAATCGTCGGATGTGCGCAGAAACAGCCGGTCCAGCGTCACTCGCTCGGAGCTGTAGATGTTGATCCCGTCGGTCCATTGACCGCCGGTTATCGCTTTCACATCGGCGATGTGGATGTCCTTGGACATGACCGAACGCCCGACACCGCCGTCGGCTTGTGTCACGATCGGCCCCTCGACGGTCACATTCTGCGACTTCTCGATCAGGAACTGGTCGCCTTTGGCGCCGGCCGGAGGAAGGATGAGTCCATGGCCGAGGATCTTGACGTCATGCGCGCCGCCGACGTGGAAGGTGCCGAGCATCACCGCCCCACCATCGAGGTAGATCGTCTCGCCCGAATGCGCCTCGAAGATTCCCCCACCCCCTTCCGGCACGTGAAGGCCCGGTCCGAACCGCCGAATATTGGGCTCATCTGGCACCGGAATCGGGGCGCCAGCGAAGATGTGCAAATTATGCAGATGATCGTCATCGAAGAAGACGGCGAAATTCTGCGGATGGTCCAGCGTGATGTAGACCTTGTTGTCGCGCATCACGGGCTTGGGCGCGCCAGTACGTGGCCCCACGCTGACCTTCGACAGGATGCCGTTATTCTTCTGGATGCGCAGCTCGACCGACCCGGTGAAATCGAAATAGACCATCGAGGCGTTTTGCCGCTGGTCGAGATCGACCATCACCTTCCATTCGTAGAGGTCCTTCCACTCCCCGCCGGGCGTGCGGACCTGCACGGTGAAGTCGTCATTGTGGTTGCTGTAGAGAAGTGCCGGAGGCACCTGGTAGGTGAGCAATTCTCCTGCGACTGCGGGTGCGGCATGCCCCAAACAGAGCATCACCAACCCGAGCAAGCTTCGCCGCATAAGAATCTCCCAATTCGTTTTATTTATGCTATCTGATATCGATACCTGAGCGCCGCAGCAAGCGCCGTCTTCTGCCCAGGTGGCGGAAAACGCTTGCGGTGCGGCGCAGAGCCAGCGCCTCATTTTAATGAAGAGAGCTTCGCATGAGAGGGATTATGCCGGGACAGATAGCGTGCATCATGAGGGTCGGCCTGATCGCAATTGCGCTGGCGTTTTCCTCGAGCGCCGAAGCGCGCGACGTGGCGCCGCTCGCGCCGGGCGCGCGCAATCCGCTTCTGCCGGGCTATTTCGCCGATCCTTCCATCATCCGCTATCGTGGCGAGTGGTTCCTCTACGCGACCATGGATCCTTGGGGCGGCGACACGCTCGGGCTGTGGCGATCGCGTGACTTCCGCAACTGGACCTTCTCGACTCCGAACTGGCCGACCAAGTCCGCCGCGACCAGCCCCACATCGAACGACAGCAAGGTCTGGGCGCCGTCGGTGGTGCGGGCGCGGGACGGGCGGTTCTGGATGTATGTGTCGGTCGGATCCGAAGTCTGGGTCGGCGTCGCGGACCATCCCGCCGGCCCATGGCGCGATGCGCATGGCGGCACGCCGCTGATCCCGGGCAATTACCGGCCGGGCTTTCACATGATCGACGCGGAGGCGTTCATCGACGATGACGGACAAGCCTATCTCTATTGGGGCTCGGGCCTGAACTGGGTCAACGGCCATTGCTTCGTCGTCAAACTCAAGCCCGACATGGTCAGTTTCGACGGCGAGCCGCGCGACGTGACGCCGCCCCATTATTTCGAGGGGCCGTTCATGCTGAAACGCAATGGGCGCTATTTCCTGACTTATTCCTGGGGCAACACCACCACCGATACCTATCAAATCCACTATGCTGTCGGGAACTCGCCGCTCGGCCCGTTCCGTGAGCCGGATGACGCGCCGCTGCTTGCGACCGACCGGTCGCGCGGCGTCATCAGTCCAGGGCATCATGCGGTATTTCGGGCGGGCGGTAGGGACTTCGTGCTGTACCACCGGCAATCGTTGCCGTTCGCAGTTGGTGGGCCCCTGGTGCTGCGCCAGGTCGCTGTCGACCGCCTGCATATCGTGGGTGCCAGGATCGCGCGCGTCACGCCGACAAACAATGGGCCGGATCTACCCGGCGCCGCACCGCGCCGCGGCTCGTTCCGGCCGGTCGTGCTGACCGCCTCGGGTACGAGCGACCGGGATCATGTGGCGCGAGCGGCCGGTGACGACAATTTCGCGACGAGCTGGCGATCCGGCCCCGGCGCCGCTTGGCTCCAGGCCGATCTCGGCAGCATCACATCGATCGGCGCCAGCGCCATCAGGCCGGGATACCCCGCTACGCCGCTGCGCTTCACGGTGCGGGCGTCAATCGATGGCAAGCATTGGCGCCAGATTGGGGGAGAAACGACAAGATCCGGTTCACCCCTTCCGCTGCCCGCCGTGGGCCGTGCGCGCTACCTGCGGCTCAGCTTTCCCGACGGCGCGGATATCCTCGAGTGGAGCTTCCCCAGGGCACCTATGCCGGCGAACGGCACGAGCACTCGGTAAATGGGGCCCGCCCTGCGAGTGGCGGTGTGCGTTATCGCCTTTTAGTGCGTTGGGAACAGGCTCATGGCTAGACCTGATGCAGGGTAAGAGCCAAAATGTCGGCATAAGCTGCCCGAACGGCGGCCTCCGCAAGTTTACCGCCAAAAGTCGCTCGTTTCGAACTTGGCTAAGTTCCTGTGAAGAAAGGAAAATGGTCGGGGAGACAGGATTCGAACCTGCGGCCCCCTGGTCCCAAACCAGGTGCGCTACCAGACTGCGCCACTCCCCGACGCTGACGGCCTGATCGTTGGTGGAGCGCGCATGCGCTTCGCCGTTGACGGGAATCAGGCTGTCACTGAAGGGCTGCGCTTAGCCTAGTGTTGGCGTCAGTGAAAGTCGCGACTGGCGGGTAATATGCGCACGTCGCGGGGATGGCGCCCGCGCGGGACATGATCGCGCGGCAATTGGGGATGTTCGAACACGTCGGCGCGGCTCAGCTGCGGGCGGGTTTCATGCTCTTCGGACAGGCGATCGAGCATAAAGGTGCGGTCGATCACATGCGCACCCATCAGATGGACCACGCCTTCCTCGCTTTTCTGGAGGATGCCGTGCACCTCCATCAGGCGCGAGGCCATGACCGGACGGCGATATTTCTCGAAATCGCGCGCCCAGAGCAGCACGTTGGTGATGCCGGTTTCATCCTCCAGCGTGATGAAGATCGCCTTGCCCTCGCCCGGACGCTGGCGAACCAGTACCACGCCCGCGACCTTGGCGCGGGTGCCGTCCTTCGCCTCGCTGACCTGTTCCGAGTTCAGCACCCCTTCGGCGGCGAACAGATCGCGCAGGAAAGACATGGGGTGCGCCTTCAGCGACAGGCGCGTGGTCTGGTAATCCGCCGCGACATGTTCGCTCAAGGGCATGGCGGGAAGCTGCGGATCCTCCTCCTGACCGAGCTCGCGCGCCTGCGCCGCGGCGAAAAGGGGGAGGGCATCGGTCGGCGTGCGCCGGACCTCCCATAGGGCCTGGCGGCGGTCATAGCCGAACGACCGGAAAGCGTCCGCATCGGCGAGCAGGCGAAGCGCGCGCGCCGGCAATTTGGCGGCACGCGCCAGCGCCTCGATCCGCTGTGCCGGATCGCCGGCTGAGAACGTGCCGCGCGCGGCCATGATCGCTTCCGCCCATTCCTCCCTGAATCCGTCGATCTGGCGAAAACCCAGCCGCACCGCGGGCGCGCCGGCACCGGGTTCGAGCTTATTGTCCCAATCGCTGTGCGCGGCGTCGATTTCGCGCACCTCGGCCTTATTGGTGCGCGCGTCGCCAACGATCTGCGCCGGTGCATAGAAACCCATTGGCTGAGAATTGAGCAGAGCCGCGCAGAAAGCAGCCGGATGGCGCTTCTTCAGGAAGGCCGAGATGTAGACCAGGATGGCAAAGCTGAGCGCGTGGCTTTCGGGAAAGCCGTAACTGCCAAAGCCCTTGATCTGATCGAAGCAGCGCCGCGCAAACTCCTCCGAATAACCGCGTCGGGTCATGCCGCCGACCATCTTCTCCTCGAATTGCGGCATGGTGCCGACATTGCGGAACGTCGCCATCGCGCGGCGGAATTTATTGGCATCGGACGGGCTGAAGCTGGCGGCGATAATGGCAAGTTTCATCGCCTGTTCCTGGAACAAGGGCACGCCGAGCGTCTTGCCCAGAATGTCCTCCAGCTCGCGTTGGTTGTGCGGTTTGGCCGGCGAAGGGAAGACAACCTCTTCCTTGCCCTGCCGCCGCCGCAGATAAGGATGCACCATATTGCCCTGGATCGGGCCGGGGCGGACGATCGCGACCTGGATGACGAGATCGTAAAGCGCGCGCGGCCGCAATCTTGGCAGCATATTCATTTGCGCGCGGCTTTCGACCTGGAAGACGCCTATGCTCTCGCCCTTGCACAGCATCGCATAGACGTCAGGCTGTTCCTTGGGCAGATTGTCGAGCGTGTAATCCTGCCCTTGGCCCTGGCCATCGAAATTCCGGATCAGGTCGAACGCCTTGCGAATGCAGGTCAGCATGCCGAGCGCGAGCACGTCGACCTTCATCAGCTTGAGCGCGTCGATATCGTCCTTGTCCCATTCGATGAAGGTGCGGTCCTCCATCGCCGCGTGATGGATCGGCACGGTTTCGTCGAGCCGGTGCTCGGTCAGCACATAGCCGCCGACATGCTGCGACAGATGCCGGGGAAAGGGCGCCTCCAGCAACTTCGCGACGAAATGGTTCAGCCGCTCGATCTCGGGATTGTGAAGGTCGAAGCCGGTTTCCTTGAACCGTTCCTCCTCCATCCGGCTGGAATAGCTGCCCCACACCGTGCTCACGAGGCGGGTGGTCACGTCCTCGGTCAGACCGAGCGCCTTGCCCACCTCGCGTACCGCCGATCGCGAGCGATAATGGATGACGGTCGCGACGATGCCCGCGCGGTGCCGACCGTAACGATCATAGACATATTGCATCACCTCCTCGCGCCGTTCGTGCTCGAAATCGACGTCGATGTCGGGTGGTTCGTCGCGATCCTCGGACATGAAGCGCGAGAAGAGCAAATCATGCTCGGTAGGATCGACCGAAGTGATGTCGAGCAAATAGCAGACCATCGAATTGGCGGCCGACCCGCGTCCCTGGCAAAGGATGCCCTTCGATCGCGCGAAGCTGACCAGATCGTGCACCGTCAGGAAATAATAAGGCAGGTCCTTGCGGCTGCCGATCAGCGCGAACTCCTCGTCCAGCAAGGCGGGCAACTTGGCGGGGGCGCCGTCGGGCCATTTCCTGGCGGCGGCTTCCGCGACGAGATGCTTGAGCCAGGCGAGCGGCTCCCAACCGTCGGGCACCGGCTCGTGCGGATATTCATATTTGAGGTCTTCGAGATCGAAACGGATGCGGGCGTGGAAACGTAGGGTCTCTTCAATCGCCTCGGGATAGGCGCGGAACAGGCGTGCCATCTCCGCGGGCGCCTTCAAGTGGCGCTCGGCATTGGCCTCGAACCTTTTACCGCCTTCCTGCACGGTAATGCCGAGGCGGATCGCGGTCAGCACATCCTGCAACGGCCGGTCTTCGGGCGCGGCATAGAGTGCATCGTTGATTGCGAGCAAAGGTACCTGCGCGGCGCGGGCTAGCTTCGCCAGTTTGGCGAGTGTGCGCTGGTCCGCGCCCGCCCGCCGCATCGCCGCGCCGAGCCAGACACGGTCGGGTGCGACAGCGCGGAGGGTGGCGAGAGTGCGGGTGAGGATGTCCTGAGCTGGACGTTGAGGGAAGGGGATGATGTTGCCGTCATCTACTCCGTCATTCCCGCGCAGGCGGGAATCCACCATGCCGCGGGCGCTGACCTCCCGGTGGATTCCCGCCTGCGCGGGAATGACGAAAAGGGGGGAGGGGTGTGGACGTTGGTGCGTATCCGGCGGCAGGATCGTCTGCTTCTCTGGCTTGCGCTCCACCCCTTCATCCTCGCGCCGGGTGCTGGTCGGCAGCACGATCAGCAGCAAATCCTCATGGAAGGTGAGCAAATCCTCCAGCTTCAGCACGCAATCGCCCTTGTCCGCGCGCAGGTTGCCGGTCGACAGCAAGCGGCACAGTCGTCCCCAGCCATGACGGGTTTCGGGATAAGCGATGATGTCGGGCGTACCGTCGGCGAAGACTAGCCGCGCGCCGGTGACGAGCTTGAAGTCGGGCGGCGGCTCGCCCAGCACCTCATGGCATTTGTTGCGCGCGTCCTTGAGCGCGAGCCATACGCGCACCACGCCCGCGACCGTGTTGCGGTCGGCAATGCCCAATCCGACATGCTTCAGTTCGAACGCGCGCGCGAGCAGGTCCACGCCGTTGCTTGCGCCATGCAGGAAAGAGAAATGGCTCGCGCAGGCGAGCTCGACATAGGCTGCGTTGGTCATGCGAACTGCCCGTGCAGATACCAATCGGGCGGGGCACCACCGGTCTCGTGCAGGCCGTGGCGGAACAGCCAGAAGCGGTGGCCGGCTTCGTCCTCGACCCGATAATAATCGCGGGGCTTGCCGCCCCGGTCGCGCCGCCGCCACCATTCGGCGGCGATCCGTTCCGGGCCTTCCCAGCGCCTGATGCCATAATTCTTTCCGCGCCAGGTGAAGCGCATCGGCGGCCCGTCCGGCACTTCCGACATGACCGCGCCGACCGGCTGGGGCGGATCGAACAAACGCAAGGGCCGCATCGGCGGCTCGCCCTCTGGCGCCGTCTCCCATTTCGGGGCTTTCGCCGGCGCGCAGGCGGTGGCGGCGCATTCGGGGATGTGCGTATTTTCGGGCTGCACCCGATGGACGCGCTGTGCGCCCAGCCGGACCGACAGGCGGTCGATCAACTCGGCCAGATCCTCCGCATGTCGCGATGGCGCAAGATGGTCGCCCTGTCGCGCCACCAGCGTCTCGCACTGGCCGACATCGAGCCGGATCATGTCGAAGCCGAAGCCGGGGTCGATCGGGTCGGACAACGTATCGACCCGCTCGCGGAACAAGCGGATCAGCAAAGCGGGATCGCGCGTCGGTTGGCCGGTGCCGACCTCCACGCCCACGATCGCGCCGTCGCTGCGGAAGAAGCGCGCGACGAAGCAACGGCCGCCTTCATGTCGTTCGAGCAAGGTCTGCGCTGCCTGGTGACCCAATTCCTCAAGGCAGGCGAGCGCATCCTCGATCCGCGCGATCGGCTCGGCGAAACGGCGCAAGGCGAAGATCGGAGGGAGCGGGCGTTCGGGGCTGATATGCCGATCCTGCTCGCCGAGCAGCCGGCCCAGACGAATAGCGAGATCGCCGAAACGCGCCGCGAGCATCTTGCGCGGGCGCCGTGCGAGATCGCCGATCGTCTTGAGCCCGGCGCGGCGCAAGGCAAGCGTCACCACGGAATCGGCCTCGAGCGCCTCCACCGGCAGGCCGAGCAGGTCCTTCGCCTTGTGCCCGAACCGCGCCAGCGCGCGGGCCTGCTCGGGCGTGTCGCCCAGGGCGCAGAAGGCGGCGATGCCGCTTGCCTCCAGCCGTCGAGCGAGATCGGTCTTCAGGCCCGTTTCGCCGCCGAAGCCGTGGGCGCAACCGCTAATATCGAGGATCGCGCCGTCGGGCGGTTCGGCCGCGGCCATCGGCGTATAGCGCACGCAGCCGGCGACGATCCGCGCGAGCAGGCGCGCTTCGGCGTGATGGTCGCGGTCGAGCGCGACCAGTTCGGGTATCCGCGCGCGCGCATCGGCCAGCGTGAGATCGGGGGTAAGGCCGAGCGCGATCGCGCCGCGCGACAAGGCGGTCAGCCGCATCGCATTGTTGAGCTTCTCGACGAAGACGACGGGCGGATCCTCCCCGGGGAGGATTTTAGGATTACCCAGCCGCCAGATATTCTCCGCCAGCATCGGCAGCCAGATCGCGAGGTAGCGGCGTGAAGGAGGCGCGGTCACGATCCCACTCCAGCGTCCAGCCATAAGAAGGCGCACCGCCGCGCTGGCGCAGCAGATCGAGTGCGAAGGCGGGAGAGCCGGGCGCATTGGCGTCCAAAGCCCGTGATCGCGCGGCGGCCACCCGCCAGCGCGTGGTCGCTGCCGACGGCGCCTGTGGATCGGCGGTCCGCAGCAGGATTGGGGTCGTGCCGGAAGCTTCCGCGAACAGGGTCAGCCGCCGGCTGGCGGTCAGTTCGAGCAAGCGGGCGGGTCCCGCCGGTGCGATCACCGCCGCCCCCGCTGCCGGCGAGCGCACCACATCGCCCGCCGCGCGCAACAGGGCTTTCTCGTCGGGGGCGTTCACGAATAGGATGCGCGCGGGATCGATCCCCAATTCGGCCAGGCCCGGCGGGTAAAGTTGCCCTTGCCGCGCCTGTTGTTCGATCCAGACGATCGCGCCCGTGCTGCCTGCCGCTTTCAGGGCCAGCAGCAAGGCGAAACCCGCAGCGCTCGCCGCATCTTCCGTATCCGCCGGCCAAAGCTCGTGCAGCCGTGCCGCGGCCAATCCGCCCCCCAACGCGCCATCCAGTTTCGGCACGCCAAGTGCGAAGCGTAAGGGCGGAGCGATCGGCTCCGCCTGCGCGAGTACGATCTTCGGCACAGGGCCGGCAGGGCGCTTGCGCGCAAGGAGAGGCAGCGACTCGCACGTCATTTGTTCGCTTTATGTTCTAATTTCCGACTCTCCACAACGAGAGTCAAGCGCGGCTGTTCCTGCGGCCCCAAGCTGGTATGAGGTGGCCCGTCCGACAGGAGGAGAGGCCCCATGTTCCGCACGCTCGATCCCAGCATCTCGGTCTTCGGGCAAATCGAGCCCGAGGATGTCGCAGCGGCGAAGGAACAGGGCTTTACCGCGATCATCAACAACCGTCCGGACAACGAGCAGCCCGGGCAGGTCGCGGGCGCCGAGATCGAGGCTGCGGCCAAGGCTGCCGGGCTCGATTATGTCGCGATCCCGGTCGATCATTCCGGCTTCGCGGAATGGCAGGTCGTGGCGATGGCCGACGCGTTGGGGCAAGCATCGGGGCCGGTACTGGCTTTCTGCCGATCCGGCACGCGCTCGACATTCCTGTGGGCGCTCGCGCGGCACCGCCTGGGAGACGATGGAGAGGCGCTGATCGCGAAGGCGGCCGGCGCGGGCTATGATCTCAGTCCGATCCGGTCGGTCCTTTCCTGATAGACCGCCGTCATGCCGGACTTGTTCCGGCATCCACGGTGAGGCCGGCGCCAAGCCGCTGAGTGGACCCCGGAACAAGTCCGGGGTGACGGGTGGGAATGTGGGGCGCGCGGGCGCGCATTTCCCATGGCTTGAGGGCAAGCATGTGTGACCGGCGCGGTTCCGCCACCTCTTCGGCTGCGGGGATGGTGCATGTCGACCTTGGGGCTTGGGAGCCCCTCAGATGCCCGCCTGCAACCATCCTTTGCGCAGGCATCCGGTCAGGGTGTCCGCGGAAT